>Ga0183097_10052_pt1 | contig 458796 bp, 404 predicted proteins | sample BioMet8_FD_128883 | JGI IMG/M metagenome (GOLD analysis project Ga0183097, IMG submission 128883) | Microbial communities from bioreactor (seeded with sewage sludge) at Lawrence Berkeley National Lab, California, USA - Biofuel... | ecosystem: Engineered > Bioreactor > Anaerobic > Unclassified ...
GGACCATCATCATTTTAACATGGGAGGTTTTTTGCTATAAGCTGTTCAATCTCACCGGCATAGCCGGTGGTTTATTGATTTCGTCCACTTCGTTCCCGAAATCCATCGCTTAAGCAAAATCTACAAATAAGCAAAAAATTTCCTCTCAATAATTTGAGAGGAAATTTTTTTAAGCTGTAACTATTTCCCACAGCAAAGTTGCACATTGTTCTAAATTCTTTAAAGACATTTGTTCTTCTTTAGTATGTACTTTTTCCATGCCTGTAGAAATATTAACCGCTGTCATACCTTTTGTGTTAAACACATTGGCATCACTGCCACCACCAGAAGCTGCCGTAAAGAAATGTATTCCACATTTTTGGCAAGCTTGTTCAAGTCGTCTTAGCACAGGTGCATCCTCGGGTATTTGATACCCTGCAGAATTTTGAACTATTTCATATTGTAGTTCTGCACCACTTTCTTTACAAGCTTCCCATAAGCATTGATGCATATGCTCTTCTTCTTTACGTAGCTTGTCTGCATTTCTGCTTCTGATTTCAGCCACAATAGAAGCCTTATCATTCACAATATTTGGGACTCCAGGTGCCAGAAAACTCCCCACATTGGCCGTTGTTTCATTATCTATACGTTGTAAATGCATTTTGCTAATAGCTTTGGACATAACTCCCAGTGCACTAATGCCCTTTTCTGGAAAATTACCGGCATGAGCAGCTTTGCCTAGCACTGTGCTTTTAATCTCCAACCTTCCCGGTGAGGAAGTAACCACCCGACCTACATCACCACTAGAATCTAAAACAATGGCCTGAGAAAAAGCAATATCCTCTTTGGATATAGATTGAGCTCCTACTGTTCCAATCTCCTCCTGAATGGTAAAAAAAATTTGTAAAGGACAGGGAACAGTATTGGTCTCTCGTAAAGTCCGAAGCAATTCCATAAGAGATGCTACTCCTGATTTGTCATCTGATCCCAGGACAGTAGTTCCATCACTACGAATGTAACCATCCTCACACAGCTGTGGTTTAATATTTTTCCCCGGTATTACCGTATCTAAATGAGCCGACAGGACAAGTCCTTCTTTGGTGCTATCGCCTTCTACAGTTACCCCAATAGTGTAGCCATCAGACGGATACTTGCTAAGAGGTTGATATTGCTTGAAGGAATAGCCCATTTCTGCTAGTTGCTTACAAATATGGTCACACATATTTTTTTCATGATTACTTTCGCTATCTATGCTTGCATAGTTAAGAAATGTTGCCAGCAAACGTTTTTTATTAATCATTCCTTTTCCCCTCTCTTAGTGTAGCATCAACCTGGTTCCAGGACCTAAAGGCCAACCCATAGCCATCCAAACCATAAGCAGGATAGTCCAGGTAATCAGGAAGGTGATAGAGTACGGTAACATCATTGAAGTTAAGGTACCTATACCGGCTTTGTCGTCATAACGTCTGGTAAATACTACAATAGTAACAAATTGGCTCATGAGCGGAGTAATGATATTGGTGCAAGAGTCACCAATTCTATAAGCGCATTGTACCAATTCTGGTGAGAAACCCAGAAGCATAAACATAGGAACAAATACTGGTGCAAGGAAGGTCCACTTTGCAGAAGCAGACCCCATCAATAGATTAGCGCTAGCAGAGAAAATAACAAACAAAACCATGATAACAATAGGATGCAAACCGGCTGAAGAAAATAGCTTGGCACCTTTTAAAGCTAGTACTGTACCAATTTGTGTATACTTAAAATAAGCGATAAATTGAGATGACACAAATACCAGAGCAGTATAGCTGCTCATCATGGCCATACTCTTTCCCATGGCCGCACAAACATCTCTATGTGTCTTGAAGGTACAGGCAAGTTTGCCATAAACAATGGCCGGTAGCATAAAATAGGCCATAACTATGGGAATAATACCATCCATTAAAGGAGAATTATCAATTAAACTGCCCGTTGTTGGATTACGTAGGAAGGAATGCTCAGGAAGAGCAACTAAAACTAACCCAACTACCATAACTACAAAAGAAAGATTGGCCCATTTTAAAGACCGTTTTTGTAAATCATCTAAAGGAGTTGAAACATCTATATTTGCTAAGCTTTCACTCTTATGATAAGCTCCCAACCTCGGTTCAATCAGTTTTTCAGTAATTAAAGTACCTACCGCTGTAATTAGGAATGTTGAAACTGCCATAAAATACCAGTTACAAGTAGGATATATGGTATAAGTAGGATCAATGATCTTAATGGCTTCATTGGTTATACCGCTGAGCAATGGATCAAGAGTACCAATAAGTAAATTGGCGGAGAAACCTCCTGATACACCGGCAAAAGCAGCCGCCAAACCTGCCAGTGGATGTCTGCCATAAGCCAGGAACATTAAAGCACCAATAGGAATCAAAACAACATATCCTGCATCACCGGCAATATTAGACATAACTCCCAAAAAAACAATTACAGGAGTAATAAGTTTGCGCGGTGTAATTTCTACAGTTCTTTTTAGCAGGGAATTAATATAGCCGCTACTCTCTGCCACACCAACACCCAGCATGGCAACCAGCACTGTTCCTAAAGGAGCAAAACCGGTAAAATTAGTGACCATCTTAGTTAACATATAGGCAAGTCCCTTGCCATTTAACAAGCTAATAACTTTAATAGTTTGTAATTCCACACCACCTGTTTTTCTATTTACCAGATAACCATTTTCTGAAAATCCGATGGAGGAACATATCCCGGAAAGAAATACTATAACGATAGCAAAAATAGCAAAAAGAACAATAGGATGTGGAAGTCTATTTCCTATGATTTCAACAGCATTTAAAAAGCGATTCAATAAACTAACCTTTTGTTTTGCTTCTACAGGATTGCTCATAATTTTTCCCCTTCTTTCTTTAATTCTGCCAGTTTTTAAATTAGCACTTTACCGTTTTGCAAAATTGTCTTACCATCCGCAACTATGGTGGCGTTTTTCATAATCAAATCATAGTGACAAGCTGCCTTTATCGTTCCCCCTAAATTAATACTTGTACCAATTCCTATATGAGAAGAACCATATACTCCCTCATCTTCCAACATAAAGCCCACAAAATGGCATTGATGATTTAAACCAACTCCCATTTCTGCAATATTATAAACATTAGGATCGTTTTTAGCTGCTAAATCAGCCTTTAACATCTGAGCTTGTTTTCCACCTTCAATGGAAACTATAAATCCGTCCTTGACTACTAAACGCACAGGCTCGTCAAGAACTCCTATTCCAATGTAGGGAATGCTGGCATCAGCAACAATGACACCATTTGCAGTATTTTCTAATGGTGAAACATTGGCTTCTACCGTAGGTACTGTAGAGAATTGTCCTTTTTCTACTATACAGTAGAGAGCGTTACCTCTCCTACCTTTAGCACTATAAGTTAAATTTGTACCGTTAGCCGTTGTAAGAACAATTTGTTCTGAATTAGCTAAAGCTGCTGCTACTGCCTTACACTCAATTTTTGCCTTGACAAAATCGCACTCAATACCGCCGTGCGTCATCATTTCTTCACTAAACTGGGTAAGAACCACTCCTCTTGAGCCATTTAATACTGCATCTTTCACAGCATTAGTATGGGTAATGGATTTGCCAACTACAGAAATGAAAGCATTGCTGGCCTTCATAGCCGCTGCTATAGCTATCGGTGGTTCCTCGCTATCTTGTTTGCGTGGTTCCATAATAGTAAGAATAGGTTTGGCACCAACCCTGTACACCTCTGTGGCAATAGCTTCTGCAATACTTAATTTGCTTTCTTCTGTTACAATTACTACTTCTTCATTTTTTTCTACTTTGACGCAAGTATTTACTATTTTATCTGCGCCTCTGGACATAAAAATGTTTTTCATGAACGCTTTCCTTCCTTCATAAAATGCTAAAAAGCTTTTATTATATATTATATTTTCTATATTCTATAGAATTAATAAGTAAACAAGTCCCCCTTTCTTTTTTAGCCTATCAAATCAACTTACAGCCTTATTTGCTTATTTGCTTATTTGCTTATTTGCTTATTTGCTTATTACCGTATTACGTCGACAAGCCTCAATATACTTTCTGCCATTCTTGATATGTAATTCCATGGCTGCGGTTGCTCCTACTACATCACAGTTTTTTATAGCGTTGGCAATATTTGTATGTTCTTTGCATATTTCTCTGCGCCGTTTATTATCACAAGATGAATATTTCATATCTCTGGAGATAACCATATCCAGCATATCAATTAGTTGAATAAGAGTTTTATTATCTGCTTCCTGAAAAATAATTCTGTGGAATTGCTTATTAACTACTGATATTTCCATCATATCAGTAGTAGTACTTTCCTTTTTTACGATTGCAAATAATTCCTTTAAGGCCTTATCGCTAAACTTAGTAATAGATTCGCTTAAGGCCATTTTTTCCAGTGCTTCCCTGCAACAATACACATCATTTATTTCTTTTTCATCTAGACCTTTGACAACCGCACCATTGTAAGGATTTATTTCTACGAAGCCATTGCCTGATAATTTTTTAAACGCTTCTCTAACCGGCGTTGGACTAACACCAAGTTCTTCTGCAACATGTTTCTCTTTTAGTTTTGTACCGGGCACCAGTTTGCCATCAATTATTTTTTTAGCCAAAATACGATAAACCTTTTCACTTAAAGGCATTTTTTCTATAAAAGAGTTCGGTTCCTTTACCATATTTATCCCACCGCTTTACTTTTTCTATTTTCTATAGAATATATATATTTTTGAATTCTGTCAATTACTTTAATTCTTTTTTAAGATTTATTGCAACTAAATGTATTAAAGTTTACAAAAGAATTATGAACAAGTGAAAAAAATTGCTTTGTAAAATACTTTACACTCTGGAAACATCTGTATTTTCCTAGATTTGTAATTGACTAACCACTCTCGTGAGGTTAGAATTATATTATGGGTTTGTATTTTTATAAATGGGGAGATTGATGCAATGATGAATTATAAAAAATATTTAAAATTAGCTGTATGCACATGTTTAGCTGCTTCTTTGGCAATAATGAGTGGTTGTGGTGGTAGTAGCAGTGGCGGAGATAAGAAAGCTGCTTCTAATAAAAAAGTTTTCCGTGTTGGCATGGAATGCTCCTATGCTCCTTACAATTGGTCACAGCCTACCGCTGACGGCGGTGCTGTCAAAATTAACGGTACCAATGAATATGCTTATGGCTATGATATTATGATGGCTAAGAAATTAGCTGATTCCATGGGTGCAACCCTGGAAGTAAACAAGATTGAATGGGATGGCTTGGCTCCTGCTGTTATTAGCGGTAAGATTGATGCCGTTATTGCCGGTATGTCCATTACCTCCAAGCGTAAACAATCTGTTGATTTTACTAAGCCTTACTACTATGCCAGCGTAGTTGCCCTGGTAAGAGCAGACAGCAAACAAGCCAAAGCTCAAACCATTGCTGATTTGGCCGGTAGCAGTGCTGTAAGCCAATTAAATACCATTTGGTACGATTTAATTCCTCAAATTCCTCAAGTTAACAAATTACCTGCTATTGATACCGTTCCCGGTATGATCGTAGCATTGGAAAGCGGTAAATGCGATGTAGTAGTAACCGATATTCCTACCGGTAAAGCTGCTGTCTTTGCTAACCCGAAATTAAAAGTTATTAATTTCCCTGAAGGTAAGGGTTTCAAGACTTCTGCGGAAGATGTTGAAATTGGCATTGCCGTAAAGAAGGGCAACACCGAATTGACCAATGCTTTAAACAAGGTTTTGGGCAACATGAAACCTGCTGATTTTGAAAAGATGATGGATGAAGCTATTAAGAAACAACCTTTAGCTAAGAAATAATAATGTCGAATACGGGATAGCCTTGCTGTCCCGTATTTTACTATGTAAATTGAGGTGTATGTTATGTCATCAGCAATGCCAACAACATTTTTTGGTTGGGTTTACTTTTTACTGCAAGAATATGGCGTAGTGCTTTTTAAAGGCGCTGTGGTTACTTTAATCCTGGCTATTGTAGGTACTTTAATTGGTTGCGTCATCGGTTTAATTGTAGGTATCATTGAAACAATTCCTGAGGATAAGAATGCTTCTGCCCTTACCAGGTTCTTACTAAAATGTGAGAAGCGTATCTTGGATGCCTATGTAGAAGTCTTTCGTGGTACGCCTATGATTGTACAGTCCATGGTTGTTTACTATGGTGCCATGAGCGTATTTAGCATCGACATGTCTCCTCTCTTTGCCGGCTTCCTGGTAGTTTCCATTAATACCGGTGCCTATATGGCGGAGAGTATGAGAGGCGGTATCGACTCCGTGGACCCCGGCCAAAAAGAAGCCGCTGTAGCCATCGGCATGGACCACTTCCAAGCTATGCGGTGCGTTATCCTGCCTCAAGCTGTACGTAACATTCTTCCCCAGATTGGCAATAACCTTATCATTAATATTAAGGATACCTCCGTATTAAACGTTATTTCCGTAACCGAGTTGTACTTTGCCTCTAAATCTGCAGCAGGTGTTTACTACAAATATTTCGAAATTTTCTTCATTACCTGTATCATTTACTTCATTATGACCTTTACTGCTTCCCGCCTTATTAGGTGGTGGGAAAGCAAGATTGATGGTCCTGATGCCTATGTCCTGGTACACGATCCTTTAGCTGATCCTACCGGCATAGTCGCACCTCCCATTACTACCATACCCAAGAAAGGACAATAATCATGACTACAGAAGAAAATAATATCCCTGTCCTTTCCGTACAGGGCTTACACAAAAGTTTTGGCGAACGAGAAATCCTCAAAGGTATTAATGTGGATGTCCATAAAAGTGATGTAGTTTGTATCATTGGTACCTCCGGTAGCGGTAAATCCACCCTAATCAGGTGCGTCAACTTCTTAGAAGAACCTACTGCCGGCATTATCGCTTACCGTGGCACCGATGTGAAGAAGGCCTTTAAAAAGCTTCCTCTGTATAGAGCCAAGGTAGGTATGGTCTTCCAACAGTTTAACCTTTTTAATAATATGACTGTTTTAGAAAATTGTATGGTTGGTCAGATAAAGGTTTTAGGCATAGATGCCAAAACAGCCCGAGAAACAGCTTTGCAGAATTTAAACCATGTAGGCATGGATGACTACATGAATGCCAAGCCTAAGCAGCTTAGCGGCGGTCAGAAACAACGTGTGGCCATTGCCAGAGCTCTAGCTTTACAGCCTGAAGTTTTGCTGATGGACGAGCCTACTTCTGCCTTAGACCCGGAGATGGTTGGTGAAGTTTTAAAAGTCATGCAGAACTTAGCCAACGATGGCCTTACCATGGTTGTGGTAACACATGAAATGGCTTTCGCCAAAGATGTAGCTTCTAAAGTCATTTTCTTAGATCAAGGCGTTATTGCCGAAGAAGGCACCCCAGATGAAATTTTCAATCACCCTAAGGTAAAACGTACCCAGGACTTCCTCAGTCGTTTTAATGTTTTATCCCAAACGGATAAAAAATAAAATCTCCGAGGCTGTCCGGCCAAGGAGATATTATGCAAAAGTATATTTATAAATATGCCATGATAACCGGCGGTTGTGCCATTATCGCACTGGCTATCAATTGTTTCTATTTACAACAACATTTTTTAAACGGCGGTATTTCAGGTCTGGCTATGATTTTGTATTATTTACTGGGCTGGCCCATTGGTACAGTAAGCTTTATCCTTAATCTTCCCTTATTCTACTTTGCTTACCGTTATTTAAGTAAAACATTTCTTATTGATACCATTTTTGGTACTGCTGTGTTTTCTTTAATTTTGGACCTTACTTCTTTTTTGGCAGACAAAATCTATGTTAAGGATCCTCTCCTGTCGTGCATAGCCGGCGGTGTCATGTTTGGTGTCGGCTCGGCTATGATGTACAAGGTAGATGGTTCCAGTGGCGGTACAGATATTATTGGTTTCATAGTTTATAAATATTACTCTATCAGTGTCAGCACTACAGAATTTATCATTAACGGCGTTATCATGACCTTCTGTGCTTTTCTTTTTGGTCTTGAGCCGGTTTTGTATAGCATGATCATCTTCTACTTGTCCTTTAGGCTCACCAACGTTCTCATGGACGGTTTTGATTACAAGAAGAACTTTATGATCATAACTAACCAGCCTGAACAAATTGCTGATGCTATCATGACAGAAGTCGGCAGGGGCGTTACCTTCTTAAATGGCGAGGGTGCCTATACCCACCAAAGTCGCAAGGTACTTTTTGTGGTAGTAAGGTTGACTCAGGTAAACAAGATAGAGCATATCATCAAGCAATTTGATCCAGATGCCTTTGTTATCATGCAAGATGCTGCCAACGTATTTGGTCGTGGCTTTACTCTTCCCGATAAAGTAATTGATGCCGCCAAGGAAGAAAAAAACAAGCTGTTATATTAACCTACAGATATAGACAAAATGACCTCTCAATTTCTTGAGAGGTCATTTTATATGTTATATGCGTGCGTAGTAAGCTAAATCAGGGAACAAATACACCCAAAACAATTGCACAAGCAAGGGAAATCCAAGACAGTACCCAGAGATAAGGTCCGCAGAACTTGAATAACTCTTTGATTTCGATGCCAGCCAAGCCACAGCATAAGAATGTAGTTGCAGCGTGAGGAGTTACCAATACTGCGTAGTTCTTACCAATCAACATAGCCATCATCATATCATGAGCTTGTACACCAAATTCCTTGCCCATGCTAATTGCCAAAGGCATTAAACCGAAGAAGTAAGAGTCGGTACCAACCAAAGCACCAATAGGCACTGCCAAGACACCAAACACTAATTGCAGGTGAGGACCAACTGCAGCAGGAACCATAGTAATCATGGTCTTTGCCAAAGCATCAATCATCTTGGAACCGGTTAATACGCCTAGGAACACACCAGATGCTAACAGCACCATAGGCATGGTCAAAGCAGTAGCAGCATGCATTTTAATAGCAGCAGCTTGAGCCTTAGCACCAGGGAAGTTAACTAACAGAGCCAAAGCCAAACCAAACATGAATGCAGCGTACATAGGAATCTTGGTGAAGCACAAGGACAAAATAACGCCGATAGTCAACAAAGCATTGAACCATAACAATTTAGGACGCTTCATTGCAGCAGCTTTTGCTTCAGCTTCAGGATCACTTCCTCCGCCCAATAAATCTTCAGAAAGTTCTGCAGCTTTACCAGTAGGAACAGGACCTGCACCACGACGTTTTTCAAGAATACCCATATAAACAGCAAAAGCAATTACGATTACCAAGCCAACGCCTTGTAGAGGAATCAATTCTCTCCAAAGTTGCTCAGGAGGAAGGTTCAAAATACTAGCGCAACGAGCTACAGGTCCGCCCCAAGGGAGCAGGTTCATGATACTCATGGCAGCACCAATGATAGCGCAAATTACAACAGGACGCATGTGCAATTTCTTGTAGATAGGAAGAAAAGCAGGAATGGTAATTAACAAGGTAGAAGCCAAAGCACCATCCAAGTGGGAGATAACAGCTACGCAAGCAGTTGCAACAGTTACCATCACAATGTTACTACCAGCTTTTTTTACCAACCAATTAACCATCGGGTCAAATAAGCCAACATCACCCATCATTGAGAAGTAAATGATTGAGAAAATGAACAAAACAGCTGTTGACCAAACCTTACCCATACCGGCAGAAACAAATTTAAAAATTTGTGCGGGGCCGAAACCGCAAATAATTGCAGCAACAACAGGTACAACTACGAAAATAGGAACTGGGTTGGTTTTACCTTGAATAAGTGCCCAAACGATGATGATAATCATCAAAAAACCAACTAGGGCTAGCATAGTTTGAGAAGCCATGATTAAAAACCTCCTTGTTTTTAATTTCTGTTTTTCAGAAAATTCGTACATTCTCTTGATACTAATTTTAGGAGAATGTGACTTTTTTGTAAAATTGAAAAATAATATAGCTGATTATTTGAAAAATAAATTAAACTAAAATAGCCACAATTAGCATAATAGAGCCATTCCTCCAAATTCAGCAAATGAACATTTGCTCGTTAGGTTTATTCTTGCTATAATAATAGGTAAGAAATGTTAAAATATTTAAATTAGAGGAGTTTGGACATGGAAGATCGAGACTGGCTAATCTTACAAGAACTATATCGTACCAAAAATATAACTAAAGCTTCTCAAAAGCTTTATATGTCCCAGCCTGCCTTAACAGCAAGGCTGCAAAATATTGAAACAGAATTTGATGTAAAGGTAGTAACTAGAAGTACCAAAGGCATCAAGTTTACTCAGGAAGGCGAGTTCCTGGTCAAAAAGGCAGAAGAAATGTTACAACAACTACATGCCATTAAAGATCGGGTGCAAAGCATGACGGATAAGATTGGTGGAACCATTGATATTGGTGCCAGCAACTATTTAACCTTGCATACCCTGCCTAAGCTATTGGAAAAATTTCAGGATCTCCACCCTGACGTGCATTATACGGTGGCAACAGACTGGAGCAAGGCTATCTCCCAAAGCGTCCACCAGCAAAAATATCATGTAGGTTTTGTCAGCGTCGATTATGGTTATAGTCAAAAATTAAAACTTTATGCTGAACCTATTTGCGTAGCTTGCCGGGAACCTATTAAGCTGGAAGATTTACCTAAAATGCCGCGCATAGACTACCAAAGCGACCCCCTGCTAAGAGCTCAGATTGAGGAATGGTGGGGACAACACTTTGAGGAGCCCAGCCATGTTATCATGCATGTAGAAAGATTGGAAAGCTGCAAGCATATGGTAAAGCATGGTTTAGGTTATTCTATTATACCTTTTCAAATGATTGCCGATGAAGATGATGTGCATGCCATTATTTTGCATGATAATAAGGGCAAGCCACTGCAGCGTACCAGCTGGCTCCTGTATAACGATGAAACGGCCAGCATTCCGTCCGTAAAAACTTTTATAGAATTTATCAAGAAATATCCTTTTTTTGAAGTAAAAGGTCAGGACAAATAAAAAAGCGCTTCTCCTTGGAGAAGCGCTTTTACTTTTAATTAAAAATTTTCTTAAAAAATTTAAAGTTGTCTTTTTCTATGAATCTGCCGGCAAAAATTCTTGGTACTGTATATCTATTTAAGTGAGAAGCAATATCATCATTATAACCGGCAAAGGCCACCTGATAGCCTGCCGCTTTAACATTGGCAATGACTTGTTGATTAAAATCGCCGTAGGGATAGGCCATGGACAAACATTGTTTTCCTGTCAATTGTTCCAAAACCGCTTTGGAGTGCTGTAATTCATTTTGTTGTGCTGTGTTAGATAGCTCCGATAAATGACCATGCATTACTGTATGAGAACCAATATCTATCAGGTAATCATGGCTTATTTTTTTTACCTGTTCCAGAGTCATTCTGGGATCTGTTTTGTCCACCTTACCAAGATCATCCGTGGACAAAAAAAGTGTAGCATGCATAAACCGCTGTCGCAATTCCGGCAAAGCATAGGTGTAAACGCCCTCATAGCCATCATCAAAGGTGATAAGCACAGACTTAGCCGGTAGAGGCTGCTGCTTATTAAGACAGCTCAAAAACCTGTCCATAGATAATGTATGGTAGCCATGGTTCTGTAGCCAATCCAATTCTTTTTTAAAATTTTCCAAGGACACCTCTATATCCTGCCGGACCGTTGGACAAATCTGATGATACTCCAGTACCAGAGGATAAGATACCAAGCCCTCAGGATAAGATACCTTGCTTCCCGGATAAGATGCTGTTGCTGCTGTCATTGTTAGCAACAAGCTTAGTGCCAAAGTAAGCCAAATGCATTTCTTTATCATTTTATCGCTCTCTTCACCAAATTCGTTATCTTCATTATATAGCCTAAATATCTTCTAGTCTACAAACCATTTTGCGCCCTAAAATACTCGGCAAAGGCCCTACCCACTGCTGTATCACAGCCATTTTCATTTAAAACTAAGGTTGTTTCAGCCATTGGGGTTAAACCCTTGATAGTGCTCACCATGAGATTTTTTCTTGGTTCGCTTTGCCATATATCTCGTGGTGCAATAGCTACCCCTAAACCTGCTGCCGCCCAGGACATACAGGTTCGCACATCCTCTGCCACACAAATAATACGAGGAGAGTAACCTTTGACAGCAAAAGCATTGTCCAAAATATTAGCCCAGCGCCGATAAACAATAAGTGGTAAAGCCTCTAATTGCTTAATGGTAATTTGTTCAGGACAATCCTCTAAATATGTTTTTGTGCCTATGGCCAACAGACTTTGTGGCGCCAAAGAATAAGTTAAAACACCTCGAGCTGAAAAAGGTCGCCGGATAATAGCAACATCAATTACCCTGGTTTTTAATTTTTCCAAAATACCATACGAGTCCCCCTCGTATATTTCATAATTAACCAAAGGATATTTTTGGGAAAAACCTTTGAACCATCTTTGTACAGCTAATTCTGCAATACTGCTTACTACGCCAATATGCAAGGTACCCATGTTAGCAGTGTGACAATCTAAAACAGAAGTAGTGGCGCTTTCCGTCATGTTAAGGATACGCACTACATAATCATAAAAAATTTTGCCTTCTTCCGTAAGTTTTATCTTACGATTGCCCCGTGCAAAAAGCGTACAGCCCAGTTCCTTTTCCAGAAGACGGATCTGCATACTGACAGGTGGCTGTGTCATCCGGAGTACTTTGGCTGCACCATTAATACTGCCTGCTTCTACCACAGCCTTATAATATTTCATTTGCAAAAGTTCCATAGCTATTCCTTCCTCAATGAAATTCATTTAGCAAATATATTTATATTATTAATTGACTATACCTCATATTGGAGTAAAATACAAGTATATACAAAAGAAAAAGGACGTGTCTCCATGGAAGAGAAAACTACATTTTCCTTGTGGAAATTATTTAAATCCACTTTTTTAATAAGTGCTTTTACAGTAGGTGGTGGCTTTGTCATTATCCCCCTGCTGAAAGCCAAAATCGTTGATGAATATGGCTGGCTGGATGATAAGGAAGCCTTGAATTATGTTTCCATCGCCCAAACGGCCCCCGGTGCTGTAGCAGTTAATGCGGCGGTTATACTCGGCTATCGCCTGGCAAGCTTCATGGGAATGTTAACCGCTTTAGTCGCTACCATATTGCCACCGCTTATTTCAATTACAATCATCGCATATTTCTACGATGCCATGATTAACAATCCTTATATTAAATACGTGCTGGATGGCATGCAATGTGGTGCTACCGTACTTATCATTGATGTAGCAATAAATCTGTTAAGAAAACAAATTAAAAAGAAACTTGTTTTGCCTTTAATCATCATGCTCTGCACGTTTGTAGCCAATTACTTCTTACATATCAATGTTATGTACATCATTATTGCAGATGCTTTAATCGGCCTCTTTGCCTTGCAAGATACGAAATATAATTGAGGTGAAACCATGACTTTAATAATTGAATTATTCATAAGTTTCTTTTGGGTAGGCATTTTTTGCATCGGAGGTGGCTATGCCTCTGTACCTCTTATCCAGCATCAAGTTATAACCATACATCAATGGCTTACCATGTCAGAGTTCATGGATATTTTTGCTATTTCTCAAATGACTCCCGGGCCTATCGGCATTAACGCTGCTACCTTCGTTGGAACCAGAGTAGCCGGTTTGCCTGGTTCTATAGCAGCAACTCTTGGTTTTTGTGCACCCTCTGTCATCATCATGCTTATCTTAGGTTACATCATTAAAAAGTATGGCGATGTAGGTGCTGTAAGAGGTATTTTGAATGGCCTGCGTCCTGCCGTTGTTGCTCTTATTGGTGGTGCTGCCATCCTCTTTATCTGCATGTCCTTGTTTGGCGTAGACAAAATTGCCATTGATCCTAATAATATAAAATACTTAAACATCATCATCATGGTAGTTTGCTACATTATCATTCGTAAAAAGTTAATGGGCGTTATTGGTACCCTGGCCTTTTCTGGAGTCTTATCCTTAATACTAAATACTGTCGCTTCACACACATAAAGCTATGCACACAAAACAAAGGCACCTCTCAAAAAATTGAGAGGTGCCTTTGTTATTTTATCATGAGCATTTACTATTTCTGGATATTTTCTTTAACCAAAGCTATTAGATTGCGTGCTGCCTTGGAAAGATGCCGGTTTTCTTTGGCAATGAATCCTACCTGAAAGTAAACAGGCTTGTCAAAAGGAATCAGCGCAAACTTTTCTTTAAGCTGGGCAACAAAGGAACAGCCCGGTGAATCATCAATAAAGCCAATGCTATTACTAATTTTTACCATTTGCAGCATGGACATAACCTGATAGTGGGAGGAGATAATCTTGGGTACAACACCATTCTTAGCAAACTCTTCCAGCATGCTGGCACGAATCTTAGAATCTTCATTAAGCAAAACAACATTTTTGCCTTCTAATTCTCCAAAAGAAATTTTTTTCAATTTGGCTACAGGGTGATTTGGACTGACCACTGCATAAATCTGGGCCTTCCGTACAGGGAGTGTTTTTAGATTTTTAAATTCATTTGGTACTGGTAACGCATTATAGCTAAGTTCTATCACATCAGACTGCAGCTTAGCTATTTGTTCTATCATCGGTCCTTCATCAATCTGCACATGTACGCCTGGCCAACGTTGCATATATTGGGTATATACCAAAGAAAAAATTGGCATTCCTACTGTAGGTGAAATTCCTAAATGCAAGGAAGCACTACGTAAGTCTGATAACTCTTGTGCTGCTTCTTGTGCCCGAGTATAATCCTCCATAACACGTCTTACATAGCGCATGAATTCCTCCCCCTCTGCTGTGAAGGTAACCTTCTGGGGAGTCCTGATCATTATAATAAAACCTAATTCCTGTTCCAGAGATGATATGGCTTCGGAAATTGCCGGCTGAGAAACATACAATTCATGGCTAGCTTTAGTAAAATTTTTGTTTTTATAAATTGCTTCTAAGTACTGCATTGTTTTAATATCAAGCATGTTGTTTCCCCCTTTATTTCCCTTACAAGCCAATTGTAGCATTTCAAAGCCCAATGTGCCATTATAAGTTATCTTTTCATAGCATGATAAAATTTGCTTATCATATGATAAGCAAATTTTTTATTTATCATAAATTTATCTTATCATAAAATAAATACTTAGTATTTTCTTAATTTTCTAATATTTCTTATAATGAATTCAAGAAAGATAAAAATATATGCATCCAAGATAAGAGGTCTTAATTATGAAAATAGGATTTTTAGGTATGGGCGTAATGGGACTGCCAATGTCCATAAACGTGGTTAAGAAAAGTGGTTGCCAGGTTTATGGCTTTGATGTTGTCGCTTCTCACCTAAATGCTTTTCAGGCAGCAGGCGGGATTCCCGTCCAAGATGCTGTGGAAATTTACAAAACTTGTGATGTGATTATGCAAATTTTGCCAACCCACCCCATCATTATTAATTCAGTAGAACAAGCTATCAAATATGGCAAACCAGGCAATATAATTATTGATCTTTCTTCTACTGCTCCCGATATTATTCAAGACCTTTATAAAAAAGTTAAAACTGCCGGCATGTTCCTTTTGGACTCTCCGGTAAGCGGTGGCAATCCTGCCGCCAAAGCCGGCACCCTAGCTATCATGACCGGAGGAGATAAGGAAATTTTCGAGAAGGTCCAAGCTTATTTGGCTTGTATGGGCAAACCTGTTTATACAGGAAAACCAGGTAGTGGCAGCGTTACCAAATTAGCCAACAATATGATTGCCGGTGCCTACTTGGCAGCTATTGCCGAAGCATATGCCTTTGCTGCCAAGGCCGGTATTGATTTGCAAACTACCTTTGAAGCAACCAGAACAGGTTTTGCCGGCGGTCCGCTTTACGACAACAAGGTTCCTATGATCATAAAAAGAGATTACACTCCGGGAGCCCGCATTGCCGTCCATCGCAAGGATATCATCAACGCTAAGCACTACGCTCATAAGCTGGATGTTGATACGCCTGTGACAGATGTGGTTCTGGAAATTATGGATTGGGCAAATGACAACGGACACATTGATGAAGATCAAACAGCTATGGTGAAATACTACGAAGAAAAAATGAACGTTACAGTAGGCTGTACGCCTAAAAATACTGACAAGCACTAAGACTAACATTTTATTTTAACAATGGCAAAAGGAGGGAATTAATACTTACAACAGGAAAAAATCGTATAGGTGCTCTTATTGATAGTATCGACAAAAGGAGGCATTTTAATGAAAAAGCAATTATTAGCAGGTATTATTGGTTTGACCGTGGTTTTAGGTATCACCGGTTGCTGTGGAAGCAAAAGCAATAGTTCAGCTGGCAGTAGCAGTGCAAAGCCTGTTACCTTAAGGATGAATGTTACCACCTCTGAAGCCAGTGTATGGCAGGTAGCAGCTAAGGGATTTAAAAAAGAAGTAGAAGAAAAAACAGGCGGTAGATATAAAATTGCTATTTATTCCAATGAACAATTGTCTTCCGGCGATCAAACAAAAGGCATAGAAATGCTCTATAGCAACGCGACTGATTGTGACCTTCACTCCACCATCATTCACACCAATGTTGTGCCAAAATTGTCAGTCATTAATATGCCTTGGATTTTGCCTGATGGCTACAAGAGCGCCGATAAATATTTTTTTGCTGATAAAGCTCCCGGTCTGGAATTTGTTAGAAAAGAAATAGAAGCCAAAGGCCCTCATGTCCTAGCTATGGGCGAAGCAGGTTTCCGTCAAATAACTAACAATGTTAGACCTATTACCGGTGCCGACGATTTAGCCGGTATGAAAATCAGAATTCCTGCTATTGCTATTTTAGTAGATGTATTCCGTGCTTTTAAATGCGATCCAACCCAAATGCCTTTCAGCGAATGCTTTACTGCTTTGCAACAGGGTGCTATTGATGGTGAAGAAAACCCCTTTGATACCATCAGATCTGCTAAGATTGAAGAAGTACAAAAATATATGACTATCTGGAACTATTGCTACGATCCCCTTGTGATGAGCGTTAGCGCTAAAACATGGAAGAAACTAAGCGATGCAGATAAGAAGATTTTTGAAGAAGCAGCTCAAAAAGCATGCAAAGCCGAAGTAAAGGCTTCCCGTGAACTGGACGCTAAAATCGTTGAGGAGTTCAAAGGCAAAGGCATGAAAGTTAACGAACTATCTCCTGACACAATTAAGAAAATGACCGTTGTTATGAAACCAGTTTACGAAAAATACAAAGACAAGTTTGGTGTTGATGCATTTAAGCTATTCGGTTACACCTTCTAAGGTAAATACATTTTTGATTCCCCCCCACAAATATGCACCCTTTAATATTAGTCCCTGCTAATATTAAAGGGTGCATATTTTAACAGGAAATAGCTATTTTATAAGAGGAAACAATAAAACATTTGGTTTTCTTGACAAGGAGTACTGGGGCTGATATATTGAAAAATAATAGCACCAAAGGAGAAAAACATGTCAGAGTATCAAGTAAGCCGCATTTACCCCTCAGATAAACGAGCTATAGCGCAAATGGATGCCTTGCTAAAACAAGAAGGCATTGAGCGGGACAAGAATCTGGACTATATGACCGGGTTATTTGACGACGACTATAATTTAGTAGCTACCGGTTCTTGTTTCAAAAATACTTTGCGTTGTTTTGCCGTAGACCATGACCATCAAGGTGAAGGCTTACTTAATGCCATTATTAGTCACCTGATAGCTTATGAATATGAAAAAAATAATTTAAATCTTTTCCTCTATACTAAAGTCAACTCCGCCAAATTTTTTGGTGATATTGGTTTTTATGAAATTGCTCGTGTAGAAGATAAATTAGTGTTTATGGAAAATCGTAAAAACGGTTTTCAAAACTATTTGCAAGAGCTAGCCAAATCCAGACAGGACAATGGTAAAAGTGCTGCTGTAGTTATGAACGCCAATCCCTTTACCCTGGGTCATCAGTACCTTTTGGAAAAAGCAGCAGCGGTTTGTGACACGCTGCATGTCTTTGTGGTAGAAGAGGATGCCTCACCTATTCCCTTTGCAGTGCGTTACGATTTAGTAAAAAAAGGCTCTGCCCATATAAAAAACCTTGTTTACCATTCTTCCGGAAGTTATATCATTTCCAGTGCTACTTTTCCTTCTTATTTCTTAAAGGATTCCCAGCTAGTCATTGAATCCCAAGCTAAGCTGGACCTAATGATTTTTACCAAGATTGCCCACGCTTTAAACATTACGGAACGCTTGGTAGGAGAAGAACCTTTCAGCGAGGTTACTTCTATCTATAACAAGATTATGGCCAAGGAATTACCTGCCGCCGGCATTAAGTGTACCGTAATACCAAGGAAGACCGGTGCGGATGGTCCTATCAGCGCATCTAAGGTACGCTTAGCCTTAAAAGAAGGCCGCCTGACTGATATTAAGGCTGTGGTTCCAGCTTCAACCTACGCCTATTTTGCTTCCCCTGAGGCTGAACCTGTCTTAGCCAAACTAAGAGCCTTAAATGACGTAATTCATTACTGAGACAAAAAAATACCCAATCCAGTGGATTGGGTATTTTTATCATTTCGGCTAACTTCAAATAGTCAGAATTGGTCAGATACCAGGAAGAACGAGGCTTGCGAGCGAAGCTGGACTTTCCCGGTCCGCTGAGCCGAGCAAACGCAAGTTCTGACACCGTAGATGACCTATTATGGCTATTTGAACTCGTACTTCTTGATTTGACGAACTACATCGATGATGGTACCATCACGTGCTTCGATAATACCAACAACTCTATCGCCAAATTGAACAGGATCTGGTTTGCCAACCATCTTATAGGCCATGTCGCGTAATTCCTCAATGGTCTTAAAGGGCAAATCAACACCCTTCATAGCGTCAATTAAGTCTTGGCGTTTGGGGTTGATGGCAATACCATAATCAGTAACAACTACGTCTACGGTCTCACCGGGAGTAGTAATAGTTGTGCATTCAGTACAAATAGCAGGAATTCTGCCTTGTAGCAAGGGAGCAATAACGATAGCGCATTTAGCGCCGGCTGCTGTATCAGGATGTCCGCCTTGAGCGCCGGTAATCATACCATCAGAACCGGTAACAACGTTGCAGTTGAAGTGAGTATCAACTTCCAGGGAAGCTAAGATTACGAAGTCCAGCTTGTTTACATACGCACCCTTGTTAAAGGGGTTAGCATATTCACTGCCGGAGATTTCGATGTGATTAGGATTCTTCCTAATGGACTCAATAGCACCCATATCAAAGTCCTGAGTATCAACAATCTTATTAATAAGTCCTTCTTCTAACAAATCGCACATAGGTTTAGCAATACCGCCTAAAGCCAAACCAATGTGAATGTTTTGTTCTCTTAGATATTTAGCCAAGATAGCAGTGGAAGCAATGGAAGCACCGCCAACACCGGTTTGGTAAGAGAAACCATCTTTGAAGTAAGGAGTGTGTACTAAGAATTCAGTGGTGTATTTAGCCATCAAAATCTTGCGCATATCGGTAGTAGGTTTAGCTGCACCGCTGGCAATTTTAGCAGGGTTACCAATTTCGTCTACCACAACTACATAGTCTACATTTGTCATAGAAATAGAAGCAGGAATGTTGGGGAATGGTACCAAGGTATCAGTAATTGCTACGACTTTATCAGCATACTCAGCATCAACCATAGCATAGGACAAAACGCCGCAGTCGCTCTTGCCACCAACAGCACGGCAGTTACCATAGTTATCGCAAGTAGGAGCACCGATGAAGGAAATGTCCAAATGTACTTCGCCGGATTCAACAGCACGTACACGGCCGCCGTGAGAACGCATAATAGCGATATCACGAAGCTTGCCGTTAGAAATAGCTTCACCAATCTTGCCACGCACGCCGGAGGATTGAATACCTACGATAGTGCCATCTTCAATATAAGGAACAATAGGATCATGTGCCTTGCCCAAGGAGCTGGCGCAAATGGTAATACCTTTGATACCCATGTCATGAACTGCTTTCATGACCATGTTAACAACATAATCTCCTTCACGGAAATGATGGTGGAAGCCTAAAGTCATACCATCCTTAATACCGCATTTTTTCAAAGCTTCTTCAATGGAGCCTAAAACCTTATCGTGCTTAGGATCACAGTTAACAGTTGCCTTATGAGCTGCTTTGGTATATTCCATACCTTGTTTAGCGAAGGTACCTTGGAAAACCTCTTTATGAGTTGCATCCATTACTGCTTGAGGAATGTCTCTGCCTACTTTATTAATCATGTTATAGTTCCCCCTTATACACGCCTGCTGCCTTAGCCAGGTTAAGAGTTCTCTTAGCACCGTCGTAGAAGGCAATATCGATCATCTTGCCATTAACTGTAAATACGCCGATACCTTGAGCTTTCTTCTCGTCTATCTCACGAACTACCTTCTCAGCGAAAATAATTTCTTTTTCAGTAGGAGTGAAGATTTCGTGGGTAACAGGAATTTGTCTGGGGTTAACAATGGATTTGCCATCAAAGCCCATAGCACGAATCATTGCTACGTCCTTCTTGAAGCCTTCCATATCATCCAAGTCAGTATAAACTGTATCAAAGCACATCTTGCCGGTAGCACGAGCTGCAATAACCATTTGTTGTCTTGCGCCCATCAGCTCAACGCCGCTCTTGGAAATAACGGTTTGTAAATCTTTGGTATAGTCGCCGCCGGATAAAGCAACGCCGAATAAACGATCGGAAGATTTGCAAATATCGTATACATTCAAAATACCTTTGGTGGATTCAATAGCAGCCATCAATAAAGTGCTGCCGATAGGTCTGCCAAATTCTTTTTCTGCTTTTTCTACAGCTGCTTCTACAGTGCGAACATCGTCTGAAGACTCAGTCTTGGAAATACGAATAGTATCGCAACCGCCTGCTACGCAGACGCGGACATCTTCTTGCCAGTGCTTGGTTTCCAAGCCATTGATACGAACTACTCTCTCGCAGCCATGATAATCAACAGTCTTTAAAGCATGATACAAGGAGAAACGAGCTGCATCCTTTTGGTTTTCAGCAACTGCATCTTCCAAATCCAACATAATGGAATCCGGTTTGTAAATATATGGATCTTTAATCAAACTGGGTTTTTGAGCATTTAAGAACATCATAGTACGTCTTAAACGTTTGAAATTGGGATTAGTATTAGTCATCTAATTGCACCTCCCCAGTCAGATGCTGCATCTTGGCCATTGTCAGCAGCGCGGAAAACAGCGCCTTCTACTCTGGCTTTTAAAGTGCAGTCCAAAGCACCCTTGTCCACGATGGTAACCTTGGCATTCTTAATTTGTAGACGATCCAAGGTCTCTAAAACAACAGCTTTGATTTGCTTACCATATTGATGGATAACACTGCTTTCAATGTTAAGCTCAATACCGTTGGTAGCAGGCTCAATGGTAACTTGTGCATCGCTGGATTCCACAGTACCGGCCATTGCTGCCTTTTTTAATTCCATGTTCATCACTCCTTCTCATAATTTATACGACTTCGTATTATTAATACGAGACACTCAATCTTATGTTTATAGTATCACTTCAAATCGTAGAAAACTAATAAAAAGAATGGTATAATACCCATAAATAAAAGTTATCGACATCTGTCCGCATAGCTACTTGAATTTTCAGTTTTTTAAGTAAAATAAAAAAGGATAAAAAGTGATATGGAAAACACTTTAAATGAAGTTAATCTGGAAGAAATGTTGGCAGCTAGAGAACAAAGAGTTGCTAAACAACAAAAGCTTCTAAATATATATAAGCAAGCTTTAATTTGCTTTACCATGAATATCCCGGGACCCATAAAAGTAAACCATTTGGTTAAAAGCGGTTTTGAGACAGGTTGTTATCATCTGGAAAAAATTCTCTCTACTGCTAATTATCCAGTTTTAGCACAAGAAAAGACTTGGGAAAAAACCGGTCTGGAAGCCTATTATGTCATTGGAAAAGATTCTCTGGCTGTAAAAAAGCTTATGGTAGAGCTGGAATCCCAGGATGCCTTAGGCCGTCTTTTTGATATCGACGTCTTAAAACCAGACGGCAGCAAGGTTTCCAGAGAAGAACTGGGTCTGCCCGGCAGGCTTTGTTTATTATGTGATAAACCGGCACAAGAATGCGCACGCAGCCGCACCCATACCGTAGCTGATTTGATGAAACATGTGCAGCAAGTATTAGAAGACTCCTTGCTGGATACAGTTGCCCAGTGCTGCAGACAGGCCTTACAAGCTGAAGCAGATGCCACCCCTAAACCAGGCTTGGTAGATAGAGATAATCCAGGTGCCCACAAAGATATGAATCACGATACGTTTAACAAAAGTATTGTAGCCATCACACCTTATTTTCGTCAGATGGCTAAAGTTGGCTTGCATTGGGAAGGCGACGGTCAAGCTTTGTTTAAAGCAATCCGCCCTCTGGGCAGCGCCGCAGAAAAAGCCATGTTTCAAGCCACCTGTAATGTTAACACCCATAAGGGCATCATCTTTTCTCTTGGCCTTATGGTAACCTTCGCACTGTGGTACTATCGTGAAAAAGGTACGTTCGCCCCGGAAGCTATCATGGAATTATGTGGCAAGGAAACCAAAGATATATTAAATCAGGACTTTGCCAATATTGATAAAGCACATCCCAAAACTCACGGTGAAAAATTGTATGTGCAACACGGTTTTACCGGTATTAGAGGAGAAGCCATGGCCGGCTTTCCCGCTGTACGCAATATAGGCCTCCCGGCAATAAAAGAATTCTCTAAGCAAGGACAAGATGCTGAAAAAGTTCATATTCAAACCTTATTGACTTTGCTGGAAAATGTAGAAGATAGCAACATTCTCATCCGCACCAACGCTGAAATGCTAAAATACGCCCGTGCTCAAGCCAAAAATATCTTATCCTTGGGCGGAGCCTTTACTGATGCAGGTCTTAATGCCATCTGGAACCTTAACGAAGATTTCATCCAAAAAAACTTAAGTCCAGGCGGTACTGCCGATCTACTTATCAGCACCATTTTCTGGCAACGGTTAACAACCATATATAATGCATAAAAAAAGCACCTCTCAAAAATTGAGAGGTGCTTTTTTGCTGGTGTTCCCGAGCAGATTTGAACTGCTGACCTACCGCTTAGGAGGCGGTCGCTCTATCCAGCTGAGCTACGGAAACATTACTAAAATATTGTACTATAAAGCTCAATTTTTTTCCACCTCTATCTTCGTGATAATAGGTATAGTACCAATTTTAGCGACAAAAAAGATGCTTCTTGTTATAAGAAGCATCTTTTATTATTTTCTATAATTCTTCCAAAAGTTTTTCTTCTCTGACAAGTTTATCAAATCTTTTCAGTACTTCCAAATCGTATCCGCCATCAGCCAGAGCTGCACGTCTTAAGGCTGTTAAAGCTGCATCGGCATTTTCTTTTTTCTCTGTATAGATTCTACCATAGGCAGTAATTACATTAAAAATATTGATAGCCGGTGTTTTTTGCTCTTCCGGCAAATTCATACCATCAAGTAATGGCATAAGCCACTTGGCAATACGTAGATTTGTAAATTCCTGTTTAAGATGTTCATCAGGAGTAATTTTATTTAACACAATAAGCAAATCTTGCAAATAAATTGCCATCCGCAAATGTCTGCTATCCCTATCAGATATGTCATATCCTCTGGCTAGCTGTTCGCAATATTTTTCTTCTCTTTTAATAAGCTCTGCCGGTTTCACACAAATTAAATTAGAGTTAACTATGTAGCTACGCCAAAAACGAGTCAAAGAACGCCAGGATTCTTTTCTATCGTCGCGTTTCTTTCTTATTATTATTCCATCTATAATAGCTTTAAGAACTTCATCATCCACAGATTTGGCTATGCACATATCAGCGCCAACATTAAAACCATGGATTTGTTCTTCTTTCCCCAAAATATCACTAAATAATATAACCGGCATATCAGCTATAAAAACATTTTGTCTTATCTCATTGCAAATTTCATAGCCATTAAGTCCTGGTAAGTAAATTCTGGTAATAACTAAATCAGGTTGTTCTTCCAGCACTGCTTTAAAGGCTTCATTACCATTGTCTACAATAATTGCTTCGTGCCCCCAGTTGTTAAGGAGCTCTTGCAGCTTAGTGCTGCTTTTTTCGTTTGTTTCCACCACCAATATTTTAGACATTACTTGTTAGCCTCGCATTCGTTGTAGTTTTTTAGCTTTTCACTTTTTTAGGAAGATGGGCATAATAAACTATAACTTGCCTGCGATCTTTCATGTCCAATTTCATTAAAATATTACTTACATGTGTTTTTACGGTTTTTTCCGTAATATATAATTTCTCTGCTATCTCCTTATTGCTTAAGCCTTTGCAAATAAGTTCTACTATTTGAACCTCTCTATTGCTTAAACGGGAATCAATGATATTGCTGCCAATTTCACCTTTCACTGCTGCTTTCTTTCTAAGCTTGTCATAATCAATATTAAGCAGCGCCAGCATTTCCCTAAGCACGCTGACTATCTCTAAGAATTTTTCCCGTTTTAAAACCGGCACATTATATTTTTTGATTAATTTTTCCGACAAAAAACTGTCAGGATAAACTACACCGCCAATATTACATACCGCCACCAATTCATTGTTCCAATAAACAGGACAGTAACAATAGCTAAGTCCCATAAAACAAGTAAATTCCTGCTGCGTGCCACGCCCAATCAGTTTGTCCTTTGCCTCCATATGCTCAGACCAACAAGTGTTTGAATCTTTTTGAGATACAGCATGGCAAAGCAAAGATGCTTTGGCCGGAATGGTAATCTTCTTGCTGTCCAATGTCCAGAATCCTACACTTACATTGTTATTACGAGCAAAAACATCTTGTAATGCTTGTAGTTTCTCCTTGCCAATTACACTCAGCCAATCTTTAGCGGTAATTTTAGCAGTCATAGTGTCTCCTCACTTGTATCAATTAAATTGTACTCCTTACCACCGGAAAAAACAAACCTTCCAGACAGTAACTGTTCAGGAAGGTTTGTTTTTTACATCAATTAAAAAGCAAAACGTAAACCTGCGTTAACTTGCCATTTGGTGTTAATATCAGCACCAAAAGTCTTAGTTACATCACCATATAGATACGTGTTTTTGGATAGTTTTACATTGCCGCCCAGTCCTAATTCAAGCCAAGTATCCCTATGGTTTTCATCTTGATGCAAACTATCACCATTAGCTGCACGTAAATCAATGGAACCACTACCGGCAAATTCTCTATAGACATTTCCCTTCAGGTAATAATCACAGTTATTATTGACTCTTCTGCCCATAGCAAAACCTAAACGCCCAATGACTACATTCATAGCACCAGTATTAACACTAACGCCCTTGTCTGTAGTAAAGTTACTGCCTTGCAGCCTGCCCAAAGTGATCTCTGCGCCTGGCTCAAAGAACCAGCCATTTTTATGCATAAAGGTCTTGCCTTGCTCATAGCTTGCACTGTAGCCCCAATTGCTCCAATCCGCTCTGTCGTTATAGCCACTGATATTGGTCATACTATTTTTTATTTTGCCTGCTCTAATAATGAAATCACTGTACACTCCGCTGGGATGATAAGAAGTTGCATAAAGATTTAAACCTACTCTGTTATTCTCGCCTGAACCATTCTTAAAGTTACTTGTTCCTCTTGTATAATCAACGGCAGCGCCATAAATAGCATTGCCCTTCTTCACATCGTAACCAAGGTTGTAGGTTTGGAAGTTACCGTCGTAGCCTGAACCATTTAACTTACCGGCTTTAACATGGGTCCAAATACCTTGCTGCGCATTACCTGTTAAGCGCAAATCTCCTAAACGTTTGCGCAAGGTATCATTGGTGATAGAATTTTTCCAAGTAGCAAAGTTAGAGTTAATACTGCTGTCTGCTGTTTTTACTTCTGCATTTTCTTCTTTCGTTTCACCTGTCAGATACCAGTCATCGCCCTCTTTGGCAATGGTAGGAGTAACATCCCATAAGCCTCCATCATTTAAGACCTTAACCGACCAATCTGTTGTGCCCTTCTCATCTGAAACTAGAAGCATCTTTTTGCTTTCGGTAAGAGCCTGACCATTACTAAAATTCTTATCATAAATTTGGATAGTACCGCCGGCACCGCTTTCGGCATTCTTTATATTAACCTTGCTGCCATTACTCAAATTATTAAGATCAGCATCAATAACAATGTTTCCTCCCTTACCCTTTAAGTTTTCTATAGTAAGCGTACTATTGGTAGCAGTGGCAGTAGCAGCACCTGCTTCGCCACCCATCATATTCACAGTACCACCGGTAATATCTAAAGTTCCGCCAATGGTATAATTACCATTATTTTGCGCTATGTTTAAAGTGCCTCCGGAAATTGCTACGTCCTTAACTGCCACCTTATCATTCTCAACATTAACCGAGCCATCCTTAATAGTAGTGTTGTCAATATTACCACCTTGAAGATTTGTTGTACCACCATTAATCGTGGTGTCTTGAATACTACCACCTTGAAGATTTGTTGTACCACCATTAATCGTGGTATCTTGAACATTACCACTTTGGAAGTTTGCTGTACCTGCATTAATGGTAGTATCTTGAATAGTGCCATTTTGAAAATTGGCTGTACCATTATTTAATGTAGTAGTTTTAATAGTTCCATCTTGATAAGTTGCTATACCTGCATTGATTATGGTGTCGCTCACTTGTCCGGCATGGACTTCTTGAGAGCCTCCATTGATGGTGGTTTCTGACACCACACCACCGGAAATTACTTGAGAACCACCCTTCAGGGTTGTTCCTTTCACCTGTCCATCAAGAACGACTTGAGAACCTTCATTAATTACAGTTCCATTTACCTGTCCGGTATGTATTGTTTGAGAGCCCCCGTTGATGGTGGTCTCTGACACCACACCACCGGAAATTACTTGAGAACCATTTTCTTCAATAGCTGTATTTAAAACTGTACCATCATTAACATTTTGTACACCGCCGGCATTAACAATATTTGTTGCAGCCGTTCCACCATTCACATTTTGGATACCATAAACGGTATTATTGGTTGCCGTACCGGCAGTAATCTCTTGTACGCCACCGGCATAGATAATATTATCACCAGCTGCACCGCCTTCTATGTTTTGAGTACCTCCATTATTAATATAGTTAACAGCTGCTTCACCAGATTTTACATTTTGAACACCACCCTTTGATATTTGGGTATTGGTAGCCTTGCCTCCTTCTATGTTTTGAATGCCATTAACAAGAGTTTTATCTGCTATGCCACCGGTAATATTTTGTATGCCTTTAATTTTTATGTTTGTTCCGGTAACTGTTCCACCTTCTATATTTTGTGTGCCTCCGTCATAAACATAGATATTGTTGCCAAAACCTGATTGGAAATTTTGTACGCCACCTTTACAAACCTGCACATTATCTGCAGTACCACCTTGTATATTCTGTACTCCGCCTTCAAAGACACAACCACCTTTTGCTTGACCGGCTTTTATATTCTGTATGCCACCTTTAGAAATTAGTATGTTTTCAACAGTTCCGCCTTCTACATTTTGTACGCCACCTGCATAAATTTCTCCATTTTTAGTCAAGCCACCTTTAACATTCTCCACCCCACCATTATAAATTTTAACATCCATTACTTTACCATTCGTAATATTAAGTTCACCATAAACGGAAGTTTTTTCTGATGAACCACCAGAAACGTTCTGAACGCCACCTGCTTTTATCTCTGTCTCAACAGTTGTACCGCCCTTAAGATTTTGTTCACCACCATTTTCAACATTCTCCTTCGTTGTAGTCCCACCATCATGGACATTTTGTATGGTATAGGTTTGCCCATCACCCACTGAACCACCGTCTATATTTTCTCCAGAATTAACATCTTGAGTCTTCGCTGCTTCTGCTGTACCAAAAAACAGGCCATCTGCAAAATGCAGTGCTTTGCAACAGGCTGCCGTATAGGTTTCCGGTTTAGCTTCATTTTGCTTAATGTTATGCAGCAAAGCATCTGCGGTAAAATTTTTAGGCATCTGTATTGCCACCGTATTTAGCAAATTAAAGCTCATAGCAGCTGCCATCAAAATACCTTGTGTTTTCTTATTGCTCATCTTTCTTATCATGCAATCATCCTCTTTTCTTTCGTTTTGTTATGCAGCCTTGTGCCTCATTGCCTTGGCTTGCTTGTTTGTAATTTCGATTACATGGCAATTATAGAATTTGACAGCGATTACTACTTGAGTCCTAGGTCCCATTTTTCAGAGCTTTTATTTTTATCTAAGTCTTTAGTACTAGGTCTTTAGTCGTAGTAGTACCTATTTACGCCATTTTTAAGGTCAAATTTTAACCATTACAATTTTTTCTTGACATTTTGGCGAGAGTGTTTATAATAAAAACATAAAGCGAAGAAGCTATTAAAGCTTCTTCGCTTTCTTTTTATTTCTATTTGGGCCAAACAGGGGATATAGTTTTTTCGTAGCATTTTCATATTGGCTGTCAACGGTGCCGGCTTCATGATTAATGTCTGGTCACATTAAAAACAGGAGATGGTCTTTATGAAAAAGGTCAGTAAGATTTATTTTGTTCTGCTGTTATTTCTAGTTATAGCGGCCACCATTGATGTATTGTCAGCTACAGCCTTTGCCGCTGCTGTGGGCGATCCTACCGGAGCCAGCTACACTGCTCTTACCGGCAAGGAAACTCTTAAAGATGTTGCTTCTACTGCCAACAAAGCCTATTTCGGTGCTAACTACACTTGGATTATGATTTGTGCTTTCATGGTTTTCTTCTTCCAATGCGGTTTTGCCATGGTAGAAACAGGCTTCTGTAGAGCCAAGAACGCGGCTCACACCATGACCATGAACTTCATGGTTTTTCTAGTTGGTGCAGTAGGCTACTACATTAGTGGTTTCGCTTTTCAGATGGGCGGCTGCGGTGGCGTACCAGGCCTGGGTGCAGGCACAGGCATTCTTGATGCCATGGTCTCTATTCCCGGTTTAGGTGGAATTATTGGAACTAAAGGATTTTTTCTTTCCAATGTATATGATGCCGGTGTATATGCCATGTTCTTCTTTCAAATGGTTTTCATGGATACTACCGTTACCATTCCTACCGGCTCCATGGCAGAACGTGTTAAGTACTCTGCAGTAGTAATTACTTCCTTCTTCATTTCTCTATTCTTCTATCCTATGTATGCTAACTGGGTTTGGGGTGGTGGTTGGTTATCCACCTTGGGTAGCAACTTCGGATTAGGTCATGGCGTAGTAGATTTCGCAGGCTCTGCTGTTGTTCACTCCATGGGCGGTATGCTAGCCTTAGCAGGTGCCATCGTCATTGGGCCTCGTATTGGTAAATTTAAAAAGGATGGCACTTCTCGTGCTTTCCCCGGTCATGACATTCCCATGGCCATCATCGGTACTATTATCTTGTTCTTCTGCTGGTTCTCCTTCAACGCCGGTTCTACTTTAAGTGCTTCCGATTTTAGAATGAGCGTTGTTGCTACCAACACCATGATTGCTGGTGCGGTAGGTGGTTTGGTGGCCATGTTCTATATGTGGGTTAAATATGGCAAACCTGATCCTTCCATGACTGCCAACGGCAGCTTGGCAGGCCTTGTTGCAGTTACCTCCGCCTGTGCTTTCATCACTGCTGTTTCCGCTGCTATTATAGGCATTATTTCAGGATTCTTAGTTTGCTTTGCTGTTCCTTTCGTAGAAAACAAGTTGAAGCTTGATGATCCCGTTGGTGCTATTTCCGTGCACTGCGTCAATGGTATGTTTGGTGTTTTGTGCTTAGGTTTATTTGCCGATGGTTCTTACGGCGATGGAATTAATGGCGTGACCGGTGGCGTAACCGGCCTCTTCTACGGAGATCCCGGTCAATTTTGTGCACAGCTCATTGGCATGGGCATGCTCATCATTTGGGGCTTTGGTGGTGCTTATGTTTTCTTTAGGATTTTAGATAAAGTTTGGGGCTTAAGAGTTAAGCCTGAAGATGAAATTGAAGGTTTGGACATTCCGGAAATGGGCGTTTACGCTTATCCGGATACTCAGTTAGTAAAGTGCGACTTGGATTCTGTTTCTGAAGATGATGCTGATGTGCCTCAACTGGCAAGATTTAAGGAGTTCAATATGGATGCTGCCCGCAATAAATCTCTTGTTCCACCTGCCGCAGAACAAGGTGTACCGGCAGAAAAAGCTATTCCTGTTATTAGTGTTTACACGCCTGGCCTTAGCAAGGTTAACCCCGGTGTGAAGATGACTAAGCTAGTCATTCTCATGAAACAAAGCCGTTTTGAAGCCTTTAAACAGGCTATGAACGACATTGAGGTAACAGGCATGACAGTTACCCAGGTGCTGGGCTGCGGCACCCAAAAAGGCCGCACAGAGTATTATCGTGGTACTCCCACTGAGTTCAACCTATTGCCTAAGGTGCAGGTTGATATCGTAGTTTCCAAGGTTCCTGTACAAACTGTTGTTGATGCTACTAAGAAAGTTCTTTATACCGGCCACATTGGTGATGGCAAAATCTTCATCTATGACGTGGAAAACGTTATTAAGATTAGAACCGGTGAAGAAGGCTACGATGCTTTACAAGGTGAATCCGATTGTTAAGATAGAGCTGGGTTAGATGAGGGGTAAAGAAAAAGAGCGCTCCCACGTTACTGAACGTGGGACGCTCTTTTTGTATGTACTAAATTATTTTTTCTCTTCGTGTTTAACGCGTTTTTTAGGAACTTCTAAAATCAAGTCTTTAGATTTGCCTGCTCTTAAGATATAGCTGTCAGTAGAATGATGAATATATTGCACTACTTGACGGCTGATAGCAATAGCTTTATCCAAATCAACACCGGTAGCAATGTGAGATTCATCGCACATATGCAGTACATCTTCAGTTGCTACGTTGCCGGCAGCACCGGGAACAAAGGGGCAACCACCTACGCCTGCAAAGCTGGAATCGAATCTGGTAAAGCCGCACATAATGCCGGCAAATATATTAGCTACACCTAAGCCTCTGGTATTATGAAAATGTAACCACCAGGTAACTTCAGGGTAAGCTTTAGCCATCTCAGGACACATTTCCATTACTTGAGTAGGATAAGCCATGCCAGAAGCGTCGGATAAAGAAATTTCGTTAATGCCTACTTTTAAATATGCTTCGACAATTGATTTCACAGTGTCAATGCTAATTTCCTTGTCCCAGGGAGAACCAAAGGCCATGGAAATGGAACCGGAAATACCAATGCCTGCCGCTTTAGCTTTTTCTACGCAAGCTCCAAAGCCTGCTACGCTTTCAGCCGGAGTCATATTAAGATTGGCAATGTTATGAGCCACGCTGGCAGAAACATTCAGCTTAACTTTCTCGCAACCACACGCAATGGCTCTTTCTACGCCACGCTCATTGGGAATTAAAGCTCTGTATTGTACGCCTGGTTTTCTTGTCATGGCTTTAAATACTTCATCAGTATTAGCCATTTGAGGAACAGCCTTAGGGCTCATGAAAGAACCTACTTCAATTACCTTAAAGCCGGCATCACTCATTTTGTTTACTAAATCTACTTTTTGTTCAGTGGTAAGAATAGTTTTTTCATTCTGCAAACCATCTCTTAAGCCTACTTCGCAAATGGTAATAGCTTTAGCCATTTTAGTTTCAGTCATTTTTTATCATCCTTTACTTAGAAATTTGCCTACTGCTCTTAGTCTTATTGTACAGATAAAGCACTCGGAAAGTCCAATATCTGATTTGAATAAAAGTTATAGACTACTTCTATTTTGAGAAAAAGGACACATAATCTGAACAATTATGTGTCCTTTCGTATATCAATCAATTATTCCTCGTCCATATCAGGCTTATTGAAATCACCAAAGAGTTCTTCGTTGGAAGGCATATCCTTAGGCATAGGACGTGCTACCCAAGTGGTGTTCATGTAGTGCTTTAAGGTGATATTCTCGGAAACAATGTTGCCACCCCAAGTACCGCAACCCATGGAAGAAGTAGGAGGCATTCCGTTCCAAGCACTACCGGAGTTACCTCTGTTGTTAGGTTGACGAATCATGATACGGCTTACAGGTGCTGCCATACCAAGACGATTGATATGATCTTCACTGAATGAATATAGACCGCAGGAGTGACCCTTGCCGCCTACTTCGAAAATCTTTCTCATCATGTCGAGAGCATTTTCGAATTCGCCTTCGTATTTGAAGAGAGCTAACAAAGTAGTTAACTTCTCACTGGAGAAGAAATGGGTCTTGCCGATATCGTTGATGCCACCACCGGTTACAGCGATGAACTTACGATCTTCAGGAATTTCAAAACCTGCTGTCAAAGCCAGTTTTTGTGGGCTGATAGCTACAGTGTTAGGCAGGCGATGACCATTCTCATCCCACATAACTTTCTTTAGCTTTTCAGCTTCTTCTTCGTTAGCTAAATATGCACCTACGTTAACCAGTTCCTTTACGATATTTTCGTAAATGGATTCATGGATAACTAAGTTACCATCGCAGGAGCAACCGCTGCCATAGTCGCTGGTCTTAGAAATCATGGTGTTCTCAGCTGCTTCATGTTGACGCTCAGGAGTATCGCAGGTATCATCAATGATGACGGTAGCATTGCCGGCGCCTGAACCATAAGCGGGAACACCGGTAGAATAAGCAGACTTAACCATAGGACGACCGCCGGTAGCAATAGTCAGGTCACAACGTTTCATCAATTCGATGGAAGCTGCAATGGAAGGAAGAGGAATACCTTGAATGATATCCTCAGGAGCTCCTTCTCTCTTTAAGGTCTCTCTGATGATGTTGATGCATTTGTTGGTAACGTTCTTAGCACGAGGGTGCGGAGAGCAAACAATGGCATCTCTAGCTTTGATTGCATAAACTACTTGGCCTGCAGGAGTTAAGCAGGGGTTGGTAGTAGGAACCAGGGAAGCGATAACGCCGGCCGGTTTAGCATATTTAACAATACCCTTTTCAGGTAATTCTTCGATAATGCCAACGCTCTTTTGTCTTAAGCAGTCTCTCAAAATTAATTTAATCTTGTTTCTCTTATTTCTCTTGGAAGCTTTAGAACCCAAAGCAGTTTCATCAACTGCTTCATCAGATAATTTTGCCCAAACCTTCATGTCGCAAACTGCTGCTGCTACTGCTTGGCAAAGTCTGTCGATACGAGCTTGATCATAGGTCTCAAGAATCTTTTGAGCTGCATGAGCTTTTTTAACCAATTCATCAATCATAGCAATCTCTTCAGGTGTTACTTCTCTACTTGCCATAATATTATCTCCTTTTGTTATTGTATTTTGTCTTGAACTTATTTCAGTAAATATTTATCGCCTAATTGTTTATAATAGCCTACATCTACAAACTTCAAGTAATCTTCGAAAGAAATAAAGTCGCCGGGATAACCTTCATCAGTGTCCTTTTCTTTCAAATACTTTAAGAAAGCCAGCAAGGCTGCTGTTTGAGCAAATAAGCAGCTTACAGGATAAGTAATAATCTTGTAGCCCAATTTGCCGCAATCAGCTGCTGTCATACCATCATTAATACCTTTGTTGGCGTATAGCCCTAAATGGATAGGTCCTTTTACCAAAGGAGGCAACTTCTCCAGCTCTTCCCTGGTCTTAGGAATAATCTTCACCATGTCAGCGCCTGCCTCCATATAAGCGTTAGCACGTTCAATGGCTTCAGCAAACGGTGCATCAGTTCTGGCAATGATAACCAAATCTTTATCTTTTCTGGTATCTACTGCCGCTTTGATTTTTCCTACCATTTCTTCTGTACTTACCAAGCCTGGTTTTTTAATGAAGGGACAATTAGGTGGTTGTTCCTGATCTTCAATGAAGAAACCGGCAATACCGGTTTTTTCATATTCCTTCACGGTACGAATAACATTCATAGCGCTGCCATAGCCGCCTTCTGCATCAGCAAGCAGCGGAATATCTACGGCGTCAGCCATCTTACTAAGAATAGAAACCGTTTCATTCAGTGCTAAGAGTCCTGTATCAGGCTGCCCCAGCACCACACCATGCATGCCATAGCCGGTAGTACCGGCAACAAGAAAGCCGGATTTTTCAATAGCTTTGGCACTTAAAGCATCGTAGGCACAGGGCGCAACCAAATAAGCGTTATCTTTTAGCAGTTTACGTAACTTCGTCGATTGTTTTTCCATTGGAACTGCCTTCTTTCATAAACACTTGTACAGGTTCTCTAAAATTATTTGCCTTTGTGAGAATGAGAGTGGTTAGGAGCTACGAATCTACCTGCTTTATCCTTAACCAACTTACCTTCGCTAACCAGTTTAGTAGGACTATAGATATCATTGATGTTCCAGCAACCAGGTGTAGGAACAACGATGTTTTCCATAGGAGCTTCTACCAAGAAAGGTCTGCCTGCTTTGTTAGCCTTAATAGCCTTTTCCATAGCAGGTTTAAATTCTTCAGCGCTATGCACGCAAATAGCTTCTACGCCATAAGCTTCTGCTACGCCAGCCCAGCTGGGGGTATAGGGTTTGCCATCGGGAGTATGGAAAACAGTACCGAATTTGGTCTTGTAGTTAGCGTTTTCCAAGCCTGCAATAGTGCCAAAAGCAGAGTTATTCATAACAACCCAGGTACAAGCAATGCCTTCCTCTACTGCGGTAGCTAAGCAAGTGGGGTTAACACCAAAGCCACCATCACCGGTTAAGGTAATGCAAATCTTGTCAGGAGCGCCAACCTTGCCGCCCAATACTGCGGAAGCACCGAAGCCCATGGTAGCAAGACCGGAAGAGTGATGAATGGTACCGGGAACAGTAACATCAAATTGTTGTGCTACGCCGTTCTTATTCCAACCCACATCAGTGAAGATATGAGCATCATCAGGAAGAACTGCTTTAACATCTCTCAAGATACGTTGAGGAGTCATTGGGAATCTATTGTCATCAGAAATTTCTTTGTTGCTAGCTTTAAATGTTGCTTTAGCTTTAGCAATTTGTTCTCTCAGCTTAGGATTCTTTTTACCCTTGGGGCAAAGCTTCTTAGCTTCTTTCAGAATTTGTTGTAAGCCAAGCTTTAAGTCACCTACTGCACCAATAGCTACAGGATAGTTGCGGCCTATTTCCATAGGATCGATATCTATTTGCATGAATTCAGTGTGGTCAGGATCGAAGGTAACTCCTCTGTACCAGCTGGAGCTATCTGCTTCAGCAAATCTAGTACCAAGGCCTAGAACAACATCGGCTTTGGAGGTTAAGGAATGAGTAAATTCCATGCCCCAGAAACCGGTTTGACCAATCATCAGAGGATGAGCATCAGAGATACAACCTTGTCCCATCAAAGTACGGGATACGGGAATATCCAAGAACTCAGCCAGTTTTGCCAATTCCTTAGAAGCTTCAGCCAAAATAATACCACCACCGGCATGAAGAACAGGATTCTTAGCTTCTACTAATTTCTTAGCAATAGCTTTAGCAGCTTCGGGATCCAAAGCAGGTTTCATGGTAATATGGCTATCCTTGTAGGTACGATCCCAGAGATAATCTTCCATCTTTCTGGAGAACATATCCATAGGAACATCAATCAGTACAGGACCGGGACGACCGGATTCTGCCAGACGGAAAGCTTTATCAAAAATATCAGGGAAGGATTCTACATCATCAACACGCCAAGCTCTCTTTACAACCGGCTCCAGAATCTTATATTGGGTAGCGTCACCATGCATATTAACTTCTTGGTGAGGATGCTTGCCAAAATAATAGCTGGGAACATCACCGGCAATAACTACCATAGGAATGGAATCAAAAGCTGCGTTAGCAACACCAGTCAAAACATTGGTGATGCCAGGCCCTAGGTGGCACATAACCACGGAAGCCTTATGAGTAACTCTGGCATAACCATCAGCAGCAGTGGAAGCTACTGCTTCGTGACGATTAGAAATATATTTTACTTTGGGATTGCGATTTAAAGCATCCAACATACCAATAACGGTATGTCCGCACAAGCCAAAAATGTATTTCACATCTCTTCTTGCTAAGTAATCAACAATTAAATCTGCAACAATTTTTTTAGTCATTTTTTTCCTCCATCATTTTTTAGTATACTTTAATACCATTTCTTGCCCTATATTGATCAAAAACATCTTCGCTACGGATTACATAGTTCTTAAAATATTCAGCAGCCGGTGGCATATAGCGTTCCTTGTTCCATTGCAGGTATAAATTTCTCTTAGGTACCGTCGCATCATCTATGCGAACAATCTTGGTACCAAAGGGTGCTCCTGCCAAGGGATAAGGCAGAACTGCTATGCCGTGTCCTGCAGCCACCAGACTATAGGCAATCAAATCATTGGGCGTTGCTGCCACAATATTAGGTGTCAGATTCAGTTCCTTGAACTTCTCGTTTAATTGCTCTCTAATCTGAGACTTAGCAGAGAAAGCAATAAAATTTTCTTTGGCCAACTCTTCAAAGGTTACTTTTTCCCGTTGAGCCAAACGATGTTTCACAGGAACCAGTGCTATGAGGCAGTGTGTTCCCAAAAATGTTGAACCAATTTGCGGAGCATCTATCTTGGTGGAAACGATTAAATCCATGGTGCCATCCAAGATGCCTTTTTGCAAATTAGGCCAGCTTTCTGAACTATATTGAAATTTAACATCCAAGCGATTTGTTTCCGATTGATAGCGAATCATTAAATCAGTGGCAAACTGTCCTACAGACTGGAACCCGCCAAAAGTTATTGTTCCTACGTTAGGATCAACAAATTCCTTAAGGGTTGTAATACCTGCATTTAAGTCACTCAAAGTTCTTTGCACATGAGGGAGAAATATTTCACCGTATTTAGTTAATTTCACATTACGGCCTTTTTTCTCAAACAACTCCACACCCAACTCATCTTCCATATCCTTCATGGCGTGACTTAAGCTGGACTGACTCACATGTATTTTATCTGCGGCTTTAGTAAAATGCTCTTCTTCAGCAATCACAGAAAAATAATATAACCACTGTAAATTCATAATATCGCCTCCTCGCGTTTCTATCTCTTAATTATCCCATAAAAATTGGATAAAAGACAATGAAATCTAGTGAGACGTTTTAGCCAAACGATTAGTTTCCCAACCATTAAGAAATATATCCAAGGTAATTAAAGCTAAGCCCCAGAAGAAGTAGGGAGTAAAGGTTTCGCCTAAGATTACGCTCCCCAAAAGAGCGGAAGAAATTGCTTGGAGCGGGTAAAACAGGGAACAGGTGCTAGCAGGTAATATGGACAAGCATTTTGCCCAGGAAAACTGCGCTAACCCGGTTCCAAAAATACCTAAATAGAGAATGATGCACACCACACGTGGTGCCACGTTCACCGGTTGCGTTAAAGCGGTATAAACACCTACCGGTATATCAAAAGCAAGTCCTATCACTACCATATACATGGTAATCAGAATTGGTGGATACTTGGCTGCCAGGCGTCTCATCGCTACAGTTGTAACGCTGAAAGCACACATGGCTGCAATCATGCAAATAATGCCATAAATATCATTTTTGCCTGATGCCCCACCACTTACCACCAAGGTTCCGGCTATTGCCAAAACAATGCAAAGACATTTAACCGGTGTTATCTTTTCCTTCAATAAGAAAGCTGCCAGGATAGCCACGGTCACCGGCGTTAAAGAATTTATTAAAGCGGCAACAGAAGCTCCTGTCAAATAAATACCTAACTGTACCAACTGCAAATTCACGAAATAACCAAAGAAACCGCCTAGAATAAACCATTTGCGATCTGCTTTGTCTATGGGCATGTGCCAATATTTCTTAGCCATAATAGCCAAGGGAACAACCCCTACTGCACATCTTAGGCAAGCTAACAAAAAGGGAGGTACATCCCCGGCGATTAATTTGCCTACGGCATAAATGCTGCCCCAGAGAAAAAAGGTGAGCAGTATATAACCAACTGTTTGTTTGGAAAATCCACCGCTCACCTTTATCACCTTTATTTCTACTAATTAATTATTTACCAGCTTTTTCCAGTTCTTTAACCAAAGTAGTACCTAAACCATTAACTTGCTTATCAATGCTAGCATACAGATCTTTTACGCCTTGTACTGCCAAAACCTTATCAAAGAAAGTCTTGTCATAATCAATAATGGTCATGCCTTTTTTCTTCAAGGTTTCTTTATTGGTCTTTTCAATATCAGCTAACTTGCCACCAATTTCTTTGCCAGCTTCAGCAACTGCTTGGTTCAATGCTTTTTGGTAAGCAGGATCTAGGCCATCATAAGCTTTCTTGCTGATAGCGATTTGGTTAGCATACAAAATGTGGTTGGTGCAAGCTAAATATTTTTGTACTTCGTTGAAGTTACTGGATACAACGGTATCAGCAGCGTTTTCTTCAGCATTTACAGTACCGCTTTGCAATGCGAAATACAATTCAGAGAAAGCAAGCGGAGTGGGGTTAGCACCAATAGCAGTCCAGAAAGCCATATGGTTCTTGTTGCTCATGGTACGAATCTTCAGGCCTTTGAAGTCTTCCAGGGTCTTCAGATCTTTGTTAGCAGTAGTCAAACGATAGGTAGCATTTTGAAGAATGCCTAAATAATGGAAACCAGCTTTTTCATAAGCAGCAGAAATGGCAGTCTTTACTGCGCCATCGCCGTTCAAAACCTTTTCAATAGCGGTTCCGGGATATTTAGCGAATACCATAGGCAAATCGAAAATAGCCATTTCAGGAACTAAGGAAGTAATAGGAGCGATTTGGCAAACAACGATTTGAATATCGTTAGATTTCATTTGACGAAGTAAGTCTTCATCGTTACCCAAGTCACCATTAGGATGGTAATCAATCTTTAATTTACCTCCGGTGATTTTTTCAACTTTAGAAGCAACCAATTCGCCGTACAATTGGCCTGCAGCACCTTTACCGGTGGAGTCAGCACCTACCAAGGTAACTTCTTTCAGTTTTGCATACTCACCGCTGGCAGCAGCACCACCGGCAGCAGGAGCAGCCTTTTTGTCATCTCCACCGCAAGCGGTCAGGGAGAAAACCATTAAACTTGCCAAAACTGCACCCATCAATTTACGTGTTACGCTTTTCATTTAAAATTCCTCCTTTTAATTTAATACTTCTTTGTATTTTTTTAGTCATTAACTTTTGTTATCGACTATTTTAACAGACTCGGTAAATAAGTGGACAACCAAGGAATGTAAGTAATTGCAAACAAGGAAATCGTAAAGGCAATAATAAAGGGAACTGCTTTTTTAGCAACATCCATAGGCTGTTTCTGCGCAATATTTCCTGCTACGAACAAATCCAGACCAAAGGGAGGTGTTGCCAAGCCAATGGACAGGCAGCAAACCAGTACAACGCCCAGATGTACAGGATCTACGCCTAACTTCACGCAAGCAGGTAATAGTACAGGAGACAAAATGATGATAGCAGGACCGGTATCCATAACCATACCTAATAAGAAGAATATGATTACCAGTACTGTCAATACTGAGAAAGCAGAATGGAAGTTACCCAAAATGAAGGTTTCAACTGCTCTGGTTGCACGAGTCAAGGAAAGTACACGACCGAAGGCAGTAGCAAAAGCAAGTACGAAAGCCAAACCGCCGTAAGTCTTAACAGATTCACGAAGCATAGGTAGCAATTCATTTAGCTTCATGGTCTTATAAATGAAGAGAGAAACGATAATAGCATAGAATACGGAAACAGTAGCAGCTTCAGTAGGAGTTACCCAACCGGTATAAATACCACCCAATACGATAACGGGGCACAAGAGAGCCCAGAAGCTATCTTTGAACAGGTTGCCAATACCTCTGGAAGCCAGCTCATCCATACGTACTTTAATCTTTTCTTTATCTTCACCGTGTTTGCGGCAATAGTACCAAGCATAAATCATAAGCGCAATACCAATTAAGATACCGGGAAATACGCCACCTAAGAACAAGTCGCCAGTGGAAACGCCGGTAGCTAAGGAATACAAAACGAAAGGAATGGAAGGAGGAATGATAACTCCCAAGCCGCCTGCTACAGAAATCAAGGCAGCACTCCAGGTCTTGTCATAGCCTAAATCTGATAAGAAGGGAACGCACATTGCACCAACGGCTGCGGTAGTAGCAGGACCGGAACCGGAAATAGCACCGTAGAACAAGCAGGTCATAATAACGGCACAGGGAAGTCCACCTGTAAAGCGGCCTGCGAAAAAGGCGAAGAAGTTAAATAACTTTCTGGAAATACCACCCTTAGCCATGATAACGCCGCCCAAAATGAACAGCGGTACAGCTAAAATAGGAGTGGAGTTAGCTCCGGAAAAAGTATTGTTCAAAAGTTGCACAATAGAACCGCCACTGTGCATGGTAAGAATAGGAGCGATGGAGCCTAAAATCATGCTGATGCCGATAGGGATGGATACGGCAATGGAAACTAAGAATACAACAAATACTAGTAACGCAGCCATTATTTGTCATCCTCCTTTGCCAGCTCAGCTTCTTTAGCAGCATCCTGCATAGTTTGCTCCAAAGTAGTCAATTCTTTATCACCAAAGTGCTGAATATGATAAATGATAATTTGAATGCCTCTGATGGTTCCTAAAGCAAAACCAATCAGCATAAATAAATACACAAACCACATCGGCCATTGCATAGCAGGTGAAAACTCACCGCTGGCCTTAATGTTCTGCACCAGGGTAACAGAATAATACCCCAGATAAGCCATGCAAGCCATGGTAATCACGTCTACAGCAATGTTTACCGTTTTCTTAAGTGTGTCGGGAAGTAGATCCTTTAATACACCCACTCTCAACATGTTTTCCATCTTAATAGTGTAAGGGAGTGAAACGAACACACTCCAAATCCAGAAGAAGCGGCAGATTTCCTCTGCCCAGGTTAAAGATGCCATGCCCGGAATCTTACGAATTATTACCTGTGCCATACTAACGCAAGCAATTAGTACCAGCATAATAATCAAAAATGTTTCTTCCAGGTGTTTGTCTAGCCAATTAATAAAGCCCATTTTATTTCCCCTTTCCTTTTTATCTCACCTTCACGGTCTGAGATAACATCCAATTTTATTTCCCCTCTAAAATATCCAAGAGCTCCTGTTTCATTGCATCAGAAGGAGCTTTCTTGCCGGTCCATAATTCGATTTGAGCAACGCCTTGATACAAGGACATGTCCAAACCATTCAAAATCTTGCAACCCTTTGCTTCAGCGTTAATTAAGAATTGTGTTTTTGCAGGATTGTAGCAAGCATCAAAGTAGAACTGAGATGGTTTAATGTATTCCACAGGAAGTGGAGTCTGGCCTTGGGACTTGCCCATGCCTACGCCGGAAGCGTTCATTACTACATCGCAAGCTGCAACTTTGGAGAAATCACCAAACTTTACAAATTCTGCAACAGGTGCAAAGTTCTTGTTAATATCTTCAACCAGAGCTTTGGCACTATCTTCAAACAAGTCAGTGATATAAATCTTTCTTGCTCCGTGATAAGCCAGGATGGAGCACATTGCTCTGCCTACGCCGCCACCACCAAAGCAGAAGAAAACGCATTGATCAGGTTGAATACCATTTTCCGTAATGGAAATGTAGAAGCCACTACCATCAGTGTTGTAACCAACCAGCTTCTTGTCAGGAGTGATTACCACGGTATTGCTAGAACCCATTTTCTTGCACAGCGGATCTAATTCATCCAAGTACTCCATAACCTTTACCTTGTTAGGTTTAGTTACGGCAAAGCCGGCAAAGTTCATGTAACGGATACCGTTAACAATTTCCTTCAGGTGCTCATTGTCTGCTTCTGTGTAGAAGTACAGCATGTTGAGTCCTGCTGCTTCATAACCTTTGTTTTGCATTCTTGCTGCAAATGATTGTCCCAAGGGTGTTCCTATCAGGGTAATCATCTTAGTGTTGATATCAACTTTCATTTTGACATCTCCTTTTCTTCCATAATATATTTAGTAGTTTTTTTATAAACCAGCTTTGGCAAACATTGCCCTAGCATTATCCAAACAATTTTTAGCATGACCAAGCTGGCCATATTTTTCAATGTAAGCAAAATTCGGTGATTCAATAGAACAGTTGTTAGCAGGTAGAGCCTTCAGAATCTTAGGTAGGTCGATAATGCCTTTACCACAATATTCTCTATTGCCTCTCATAGTTACAACCTTTTCTGAATCTGCCCAGTTACTAGGACAATCGCAAAGATGAATTACACCAAAACGTTCCGGACCGGCTTTTTTAATCATTTCGATTTCTTTATCTATGCCGTCCCAGTTGCAATAGAGCATATCCATCAGAACTTTCAGATTGGGAGCGTCTATTTTTTCTTGTAACATCAGGGTATCTGCTAAAGTCTTTACCCCTGACACTGCAGGAAACTCGAAGTTCATGTTCAGACCAAATTCTTGAGCTTGTTTGCAAATATTTTTATATTGCTTTACAGCAAACTCATAATCGGTAGTCCAGATACTGGAAAGAACTTCTTTCACACCCAACTCAGCAGCCTTCTCAAAAGCGCCGCGGAAATCTGCGGGAAGGTCTTCCTTAATTCTAACCAACTCTATGTCTAAAACTTTCATGTTGGTTTCTTTTAAGGTAGCTTTGATTTTCTCGAAAAGTTCAGGATCCTTTTCCAAGTGAACCTGCGGTTCCCCCTCTTGGCCCATTGGTATTGTCCTTAGACTTACAAAATCATAACCTGCTTTAGCAGCAATCTTAATCTGTTCTACCGGTTCAACACCAGGTAGTGTCAGATAAGCTAGCGATATCTTCCTTGACATCTGTTATTCCCCCTATTCAGTTAAACCGTTTCATTACTTGTACTCTCATTTTAGGTTGTATCTTTCCAATCGTCCAATATTACTTTCGCATTAATTCATGTCTAAAATTCATGAATCACTGGGGATTGTTGGTTTTTAGACATAAATAATCCCTTATTCTCCTATAAGCAAGAATAAGGGATTGGGGTTTTAATTTTATCCACAGCTTTACTCCTCAGCCTATGGATAACTACCATTTTTCAGTTACTTTTTAGTCAAAAAAACAGTTTTTGTTACATTTGGCTTAAACACTTGCCTGCCATGGTCAAGTCCCGCTAACCGCATCGCCACTAGTGAAATTGACACTATTATCTAAAAACTTTGACAAAGCATTTTTTTACTACAAACATCTGTGTTGTTTTTAAAAGTTATCCACAGGTTGTAAGCATATTATAGGGATAAATACTTCTTTTCTCTATTTTATCCACAGAACAAACGTTTTTGTTCTTAAACCTGTTTATAAGTTTTCCACCATATGTGGAGGCATACTCCATTCCACAAGAACTTCTGTATTTACCCAAAGACGGGTCAAAGCCAGCTTAAACTGAGCAACGCTATCCAAAGCATTCACTGTGACTGTTTCAAATTCGCACAGACTTGCCTTGCCTGGTACATCCATAGTATGGGGTGTAGTCAAGTATTCTCGTACCTTTTGCACCATATCCTCATGATTAGGGATCTCTATATTCAGTTCTTTTGTTTCATCATTAAACTCTACAAAGCCATAACTACCATTGTAATTTAAGGTAACTGTTTGCGTAGCCATCATATCCTCCTGCAAATCTTACGTTCCATATTATAGCACAAAGTTCTAATCTTTGCGATACATGGGCCTTAGTCTTTCCTCCATAGGCACTTCCCATTTTTTGGCAGCAGCTAAGGCTTCCCTAGTTAAAATAGCTTGCACGCTTACAGCTTTTTTGCCTTTGGCGCTAGCTCGCCTATAAACACCGTTACTTTGCATGATATGAGCACCTATATTATCAGTCAGGCATAAGGTTAGCACATGTTTAATTTTTTTAATATGCAAACTGTTTTCTACCGGAAAGAGCAACTCTACCCTATCGTTAAGGTTACGAGGCATCCAATCAGCACTGGACAAATACACCTCTTCTTCGCCGCCATTGGCAAACCAGAAAACCCTGCTATGCTCCAGGAACTTACCAATAATAGACCGTACCGTAATATTTTCACTGATATTTTTCAGTCCCGGTCTTAAGCCACAAATACCACGAACAATAAGCTCTATCTTTACGCCTTGGCAGGACGCTTCGTAAAGCTTTTCCATGACAGGCTGATCAATTAAAGAATTCATCTTGGCAATAATATGAGCTCTTTTCCCCTCTTGGGCATTTTTTATTTCCCTGTCAATAAGGGCATAAAATTTTTGTCTAAGGCCCAAGGGTGCCATAACCAGCTTGTTCCAAACCGGCGGCTCAGAATAACCGCTTAACACATTAAAGAAGGCAGATGCATCTGTACCAAACTCGTCGTTGGCAGTCATAAGGCCAATATCGGTATAAAGCTTGGCCGTCTTATCATTATAGTTACCGGTACCTAAATGCACATACCGCTTAATACCATCCTCTTCCTTACGAACAATAAGGATGATTTTAGAGTGAGTCTTAAGGCCCACTAAGCCATAAATAACGTGGCAGCCGGCTTCTTCCAAGCGTCTGGCCCACACAATATTGTTTTCTTCATCAAACCTAGCTTTTAATTCTACCAGTACCGTAACCTGCTTACCGTTTTCTGCGGCCTTAGCCAGAGCAGCTACAATAGGAGAATTACCACTAACCCTGTACAAGGTTTGCTTAATGGCTAAGACAGCCGGATCACTAGCGGCCTGTGCTATCAGCTTTACCACCGGATCAAAGCTTTCGTAGGGATGATGAACCAAAATATCATGTTCTTTAATTTGAGTAAAAAGATTTTCCTTAGGATCAACTTCCGCCGGCTGCTGAGGTACAAAAGGCGGATATTGCCATCTGTCCATGCCGGGAAAATCGAAAAACTTAAACAAGAAAGTTAAATCCAGGGGCCCCTTAATTTCATATACCTCTTCCTTGTCTAAATCAAGATTGGTAATAAGAAATTGCTTAGCAGTAGCCGTCGCGCTTTGGTCGATTTCCAGCCTGACTGCTGCACCTCTTTTTCTTTTGCGCAAGGATTTCTCTATTTCTTTCAGTAAATCTTCTGTTTCATCTTCATCTACATCTAGATCAGAATCACGAGTAATTCTAAAGGGTGCTACCGTAATAATTTTGCAACCTTTAAATAAAGCAGGACAATGCGCCATAATCAAATCTTCTAAATACACATACGAAGTCTGATTAGGCCCTTCTTCTACGGCAATAACCCTAGGCAGCACAGATGGTACCTGCACAAAAGCCATGCTGGCTTCCTGATTTCTATTGATAAGTTCAATGATTAGATTCAAAGACTTATTGGCCAAGAAGGGAAAGGGTCTGGAAGCATCCACAGCCATAGGCGTAAGCACTGGAAAAACCACGGTTTGATAATAGTTTTCCAGCCACTCTTTACCACAGGGTGTAAGTGCCTTAGGTTTCTTAAAAACAATATTTTCCTGCTTTAGCTTTTTTAAAAGGGCAAAAAAATGCTGATATTTAAGCTGCATCTGCTCATGAGCATCCTGGGAAATTTCCCTAAGTTGCTCTTCTACGCTAAGCCCTGCAGCATCCTTTCTATTAATGCCACCTTCTAATTGGCTATGAAGACCTGCTACTCTTACCATGAAGAACTCATCCAGATTAGAAGCAGAAATAGCCACAAAGCGCAAACGTTCCAGCAGAGGAATATTTTCCACTTCTGCTTCTTTTAAAACTCTTAAGTTAAATTTTAACCAGCTTAATTCCCTGTTAAAGAAATATTCCGGTTTGCTAAAATCAGTTATCATCATTTTAACCTTCTGCTTTTTCTAGAATTGGCATTAAGCCAAATACTTCTTCAAAATAATTTCCCTTTGTGGCAAAAGTCCATTCCTCCAAAGAAAGATCCTGCTTAGTTTTAGCTGTAACGACCATTTCATTTTCACTGACCTGTACCTTACAGCTTTTAATTTTTTGTTTATAGCTTCTATCCATGGCGTCAGCCATTCTCAAAATAGCCGATAATTTGGAAACCAGTGGCCTTATTTCCTTATCAATATGAATAGGAGCGATTTTATCCTTATCGGCTTCGGTATCACCTTGGTTAATGCTTACTAAGGCAATGATGCTTTTGTCCAGATAGCTAAAGCCAAAAATATCGGAGGATATGATCAGGCGATAACTATAAATTGCATGGCTGCGTAAGCAAACAAACTTGCCAATATCATGGAGCAGACAGGCTGCTCTTAGCAGTAGTCTGGCATGATAATCCAAGCCTTGGCTTTTTTTCAGCTTATCAAAAATAGCCAGGGCAAATTTTTCTACACACTTAGCGTGATTAGCATCATAATGATAACGTTCACCAATACTATGTATGAGACTTATCCTTAGATCTCTCAGACGTTCCACAAATTCCGGGGCTGTTTCTCTGGCTATGTAGAGTACCTTCATACCATCAATGAAGGCATCCGGGGGAACCAGGATTTCTTCTGCCAGTGCCAAATTCAGCAGCTGCTGATAAAGAATGGAAGTAGGCAAAACCAACGCCGCCTGGTTCTCGTCCAGGTTATACAGCTTCATGATTTGAGCAGCATTTAACTTCTTCACTTTATTATAGAAATCAGTAAAATCTTCTACTGCCAGCTTTTCCAGTTTTTTAGGATTGGAATGTTTATTAACCAGCTTAAGAATTAATTCGCTTTCTGCACCGGTTAAAACAAAATATTTTACTTTTTCCTTGCTCAATTCTTCCCGTACAGGTCCAATATTGCTGGCAATATATTCTGTTAAGGCCCTGGCAAAATTAACGCTGGCCTGCTCATTGCGATTAAAAGCCTCTTTAATACGAATAATGCCTATATGCAAATTCTGTTGATATCGAATAATGCCATTCTTCATATAGGTAATGCCTAAACCACCGGAAGAAATATCTACAAACAAAGTCCCCTGAGCAGAGAAGTTGGCTTCATACTGGGACAAGGTACGTTGCAGGGAAACATTCTTAATGTAGATTTCCCTGGGCATATCTACTACCTCAATTTTTAAACCTGTTTTTACATATATTTGGTCCAAGAACGAGGCCTGATTTTGTATTTCTCTCACAGCCGTAGTAGCCTGCAACACATAGTTAGTCACACCATAGTCATCCATTAATTTATGGTACCCTTTTAAAATGTCGCAAACAGCCAAAGTTGTAGTAAAGGAGATTTTGCCATTCTTGAATGCTTCCTCTCCCAGCTTCACCTTTTGCTTTACTTGTTCTAATACTTTTATTTTATTTAGGTCCGTATATTCCACAATCTGCATGCTAACCATTTCTGAACCTAAATGAATAACTGCCACAGTAGCTACTTTTTTCTTTACCATGAGCCCTACCTCCCGCCCTCGTTACCTCTATCTTATCATAAAATCACGGTTTCTACCGCCTATTCTCAGGAAATTTAACTAAATCTTAACTAAATCTTTTTCGTTTTTTTGCAATATTTAGGTGAAAAAAATCTCATAACTGGTTATACTATAAGTGTATGTAGAAATTCTGTAGGAGATTGTTATGGAGAGAATAGCTATCATAGATGTTGGTTCCAACTCTGCCCGCTTGATTATAACAGAAACCTATAATACCGGTGCTTACAACATGGTTTACAGTCAGAAAGAGGCTTTGCGTCTAGCTCAAAAGCTGGATAAAAAGGGTGCTTTAACCCCTCAGGCCTTTACTGACACTCTTGATTGCATGCATAATTTTGCTTCTATGTGTAAGTTGTATAAAACTCAACGGATTTTTGCAGTAGGCACAGCAGCCATGCGCAATGCTACTAACGGCGCAGAGCTGGCAGACGCCATAAGGCAAAAAACCGGCATTAAGTTGCAAGTCATTTCCGGTAAAACCGAAGCCTACATGAGCTATCTGGGAGTTATTAATACCATTCCCGAAAAAGATGCTCTCATTTTCGACTTAGGCGGCGGTTCCACAGAGCTTATTTTAGTTAGAAACAGAAAATTAGTAGAATCAATCAGCTTACCCATTGGTTGCGTAAATTTAACCACGAATTTAAAGCTAAAGAATAAATTGTCTCCTCAGGGAGCATTGAAACTGAAGAAAGCCATCGCAGCTCAGGTTAACAAAGTCCCCTGGCTGAAGGCTGGCAATATTCCTCTGATTGGCGTTGGCGGTACTATTCGTACCTTAGGCAAGATAGATCAAAAGAGGGTAAAGTATTACACGCCTAAACTACACAATTATCAATTTGCTGTCCGCGATTTTAAGGCCACTTATAAATATCTGCAAGGAACTACCTTAGCGGAAAGAAAGCAAATGGGCGGCCTGGCTGTAGACCGTGCTGATATCATCATAGCCGGTGCTGCTATCGTTAACGCCTTGGCAGATAAAACCAAGGCTAAACGCTTAATCGTTTCCGGTTGCGGCTTAAGAGAAGGTATCTTTGACGAATATCGTTCCCGTACTTTAAAACGCCCTGTTATTACCAAGGATATCCTGGCAACCAGTACAGATGATTTGTTGCATCTATATAGCACAGATATTGAGCATAGCACGCTGGTAAGTGATTATGCTTTGATGCTTTTTGATGCTTGGCGGGACATACATAACATAGACGCATCTTTAAGGCCCATTTTACGTACTGCTGCCCTGCTGCACGATGTTGGTATTCGGATAAACTATTATAGCCATGCCAGACACAGCGGTTATATGATTGAAAACTCCGTGCTCTTCGGTGTGGATCACATCAAAATAGTCTATGCCGCAATTATGGCAGCTTGGCATAACGGCGTAAGCCGCAGTTATATGCGCAGCAAGCAATATAAGGTATTACTTTCTGAAGTTGTCCTGGCAGATTTGGCCAAATGTGCTCTCATGATTGCCATTGGCGAAGCTTTAGATTACACCCAATCCTCTCATCTGACCAAAGTAACAGCCAGACTAGGTAAGACCGGTGCTATTTTAAATATCACTGCACCTTCTACTCCCAGCATTGAGTTACACCAGCTCAAGATTTTGGAGAAATGGTTCATGAAAGCCATGGGAGTGCCTTTAATCGTAAAGGTTCATAAATAGAAATCAGGTTCTGTTAAAAACAGAACCTGATTTTTTTATCTAAAAAACAATTGTTGCCCAGCCTTACAAAATGCCTAATTCTACCAGACGGATACACTCACGCATTTCTCTTGTAACCCATTTGTCTTTGTGGTAGAAAATCTGCCTGGCCATAGACATTTTAAAATCCGTGACAGGCAATATCACTGTTTCTCCCTTCTCCACGCTTTCTGATACAGCAAAGTGTGGCAAGAAAGATAAGCCCATATTATCCTTTACCATCTTTAGGATAAATTCCGTATTGCCTACCTCCAAAAATGGTGTAATGGACATATTTTGGGAAGTTAAATACTGGTCCAAGCTATAACGATAATTATCTTCTTTTTCAGTTAGGTAAAAGGGGTATTCTAAAAGCTCTGCCAACTTAATGCTATGACGATGAGCCAACGGTGACTTAGAAGAAGCAACAAACACAATATATTCCTGTTCCTCCTGCACCTTAACCCATTTATTATTATAAATGGGCTTGTCTAAAAAGTAGATGATATCTACTTCATTATGCTCCATCATATTTATAAGCTGTGCCGGCGAACCGGTGGTGATTTTCAAAGAAACCTTAGGAAAATTTTTATGAAAATAATGCAAAAGCAAGGGTAATTTGGCAAAGCATAATGATTCTATAGTCCCAATATGCAGGGAATGTTCCATATCTTCGGCCCTGCCTAGAGCATACTGGGCATCGTTAACCTCTTTGAGAATATTGTTGGCGTGCTGCAAAAATTCTTCCCCAGGCGTCGTTAAGGTAATGTGCTTGCCAATTCTATCCAGCAATTGTACACCCAATTCCTTTTCCAAAAGTTTAATTTGAATAGTTACTGCAGCCTGCGTATAGCCTAGTTCTTGAGCTGCTTTAGAGAAACTTCTGAGCTGTACCACACGTAACAGCGTATGTAATTGTCTGATTTCCATGATAAATTTCCCCTTTATCATAAAAATAATTTAACATGTATATTAAAATCATTAATTTGATTTATCTATACACCATATAGTACTATGAAAATACAGAAAATTCAAACGCAAAAATTCTTGTCAACAGCAACAGAATAATTTTGGAGGTAAAGCATGAATGTCTTTGACATTATAGGGCCTGTTATGATTGGCCCTTCCAGCTCTCATACAGCTGGAGCCGTTCGCTTGGGACGAGTGGCCAACAAAATAATGAATCAAGCCCTACCCACTGAAATAATTATCGAATTATCAGGCTCCTTCGCCAAGACCTACAAAGGTCACGGTACCGACAGAGCATTGTTGGCCGGCATTTTAGGCTACAACAGCTATTCAGAAGAAATCAGGGATATGCTGAACATCGTGAAGCAAAAAAACATTCGCTACAAGTTTATCCCCACTGATATTCCCGGTGCGCACCCCAATACCGCCCGTATTCACCTCAAAGGTAAAAATGGTGAAACCTGTTCTGTAGAAGGCGCCAGTATTGGCGGTGGCAATATTCGCATTGACTACATCAATGGCATGCAGGTAGATTTTACCGGTGAATACAACACCATCCTGGTTTTGCATAAGGATAAGCCAGGCTTGATTGCTGCCGTAACAAATTTAATGCGAGAAAAATACGCTAACGTCAACATTGGTAATTTTCGCTTATCCCGGCCTGTAAAAGGCGGTGAAGCCATGATGACCATTGAAATTGACGGAGTGCCGCCCCAAGGCATTATTGAAGATATTCGCAAAATTGACAATGTCATTAATGTTTTATTGATTAAAACTGTATAACGTTTTGAATTGTAAGGAGAAAATGCATTATGACCTATAAATCAATTGCCGATCTTTTGTCTGCTGCTAAGCAGCAAAAGAAAAAAATAAGTCAGCTAATTTTGGCAGATCAAGCCAAAGAAATGGAAAAAACTACAGCTGAAGTATATGCTCAGATGGAAAACAGCTTTGATGTTATGTGCGAATCTGTGGTACACGGCATGGATCCTAAACAAAAATCCACCTCCGGACTAACCGGCGGAGAAGGCTACAAGATGCAAACCTATGCCCAAAAGACTTCAGGCGGTCTATCGGGAATTTTCCTGACAAGAGCCATGAGCAGAGCTCTGGCTGTGTCCGGCTGTAATGCTTCTATGGGCAAAATCGTAGCTACTCCCACAGCAGGAAGCTGCGGTATTTTACCTGGTTGCCTGGTTTCTCTTTATGAGGACAAAAGTTTTGACAAAAAAGATATCGTAATGTCCATTTTTACCGCCGCTGCTTTTGGCCTAGTCATCGCCCAGAAAGCTTCTATAGCCGGAGCTCAGGGTGGCTGTCAGGCAGAATGTGGTAGTGCCTCAGGCATGGCAGCTGCTGCCTTGGTAGAACTCCAAGGTGGTTCCCCTCAGCAAGCTGCTGATGCCTGTGCCATTGCCATCGCCAATCAGTTAGGTCTGGTTTGCGACCCGGTAGCAGGCTTAGTAGAAATTCCTTGCATTAAAAGAAATGTCGCCGGTGTAATGATTGCCTTCTCAGCAGCAGATATGGCTTTGGCCGGTATACGCTCAGAAATTCCTGTAGACGAGTGCATCGATGCTATGGGAGAAGTAGGCAATGCCATGCCAGCTTCGCTAAGAGAAACCGCCTTAGGAGGCCTGGCTGCCACACCAACCGGTCTAAAACTGAAAGAACAGGTCTTTGGTACAAAATAAAAATTTCCCCATCAAATATAAAAAGGCTGTTGATAGAATGCTTTCTATCAACAGCCTTTTAATTTTTGCCTTTATGAATAATGGCTTCACCAAAACGATTCTTCAAGGCATCCAGCACTGCTGTCTGCCGTTGCCGCTTGTCGTCCGCAAAAAGACTGGGAGCTTTTTCTTCTTCCATAATCAGTTTACTGACGCTTACTCCTAACAGTCGCACCGGCTGACGGCTTTTTACTTTGCTGTGTAATTCCTTGATTATCTGAAAAATATCCTCGTCTAAATTCAGCGGTTCCTGTCCTGTTTCACTACGAGTAATGGTATGAAAATCATTGTACTTTATTTTTAATGTCACCGTAGAGCCTGCTTTTTGCTCAGCCCGCAAGCGCCACCCCACCTGCTGACTTAACTCCCACAGCATGGCAAGCTGCTCATCTTTATTGGTAATATCCTGCTCAAAGGTTTCTTCCTTACCAATAGACTTTCTTTGGGCATCGCTTTCCACCGGACGCTCATCTATGCCTAAGGCTAAATCATGCACCTCTTGAGCTCTATTACCCAATACTGACTGTAAATATTCCACTTGGCAAGCAGCTAGCTGACCTATGGTGGTAATTCCTATATGTTCCAAGCCTTCCTGGGTTTTGCCTCCAATGCCAAAAACCTTACTGATTGGTAAAGGTGCAATGAAGTCTGCTGCTTCTGCCTGGTGAATAATGACCAAGCCATCCGGTTTACGCAAATCACTGGCCAATTTTGCCAAAAATTTGTTAGGCGCCAACCCTACCGAAGCAGTAAGACCTGTCACAGCCTTAATGCGAGCTTTGACTTTTTGGCCTAAAGCAGTAATGTCAGGCACTAATTTTTCCATGCCATTTAAATCTAAAAAAGCCTCGTCGATAGACAAAGGCTCAATGCAAGGCGAAAATTCCCGAAAAACATTCATGATTTGTTCCGATACTTCTTCATACCGCCAAAAACGTCCCGGAATAAAAATCCCTTGGGGACATAATTGCTTAGCCTTGACTATGGACATGGCTGAATGTACGCCATATTTTCTCGCCTCATAAGAACAGGTAGAAACCACACCCCGACTGGAAGTTCCTCCTACAATGAGAGCCTTGCCTCTATACTGAGGATTGTCTCTTTGCTCTACGGAAGCAAAAAAAGCATCCATATCCACATGCATGATCCAACCCATAAAGCACCTCTTTATCAGAACAACCCGTAATGCTGAGCCACGATTTTAAGACCTAGACCAATTAGCACCAAACCACCTACTAATTCTGCCTTTTCTTTGCCCCATTTGCCAATCCTGCTGCCAAACACACAGCCTAAAAAAGACAAGGAAAAGGTGGTAAGCCCGATACTAATCACAGCAAAGGGCAAGTTAATCTGCATAAAAGCAAAACTGACTCCTACAGCTAACGCATCAATGCTGGTTGCTACTGCCATCGTTAGCATAAATTTAAAATCCGTAACGTCATACTTGCTTTCCCCCGGCTCATTGGCACTGCGAATCATATTAATGCCAATATAGCCTAAAAGCACCAGTGCTATCCAATGAGAATAGCTCATGACCAGATTAGTAAAACCTGTACCCAAATAATAGCCAAGAGTAGGCATCAAAGCCTGAAAAACACCAAACCACAAACCAAAAAGCAAACCGCCCTTAATTCTTTCTTCCTCTTTAAGTACCAGCCCGCCACACACAGCAACTGCAAAGGCATCCATAGAAAGAGATATTGCTAAGAGTAATAAATCCAATGTACTCATGAAAACCACCCTGTAGTCAGATTATTTAACATGCATGCCTTGGAAAATAATATAGCTTAACCATTTAAGCATGCGAATTTCCTTTTCATTATGTCTTTTATCTTCTGCCATGGTGGAAAAGACTGTTAAGGCATCAGCCAGCATTTTCTTAGTAATGCCATGTTGTCTGGCACCATGCACCTTTACAGATTTAGAGACACCTTCTAATACGGTAAGACAATTTTTCTTTTGTGCCCCTGTTAACTTGGCATTATCTAAAATCTGTCTACGAATAATAACTTCTTCTTCAAAAAAGTCTTTCTCATCCAAAATTTCCTGAGGTTCTTCAACCATGATTATCTGCCTCCACTTGGGATTAATATAGTCTAAGTATACGAAAATACCACAACAAAAGCAACTCTTAAGAGCCTATATCATCAGCCATAAAAGCTAGCAGTCTTTCCTTCAATATTCTCTTTTTGTGCTTACTTAAAGGCAGACTTTCCTTGTTGGCCAGGATTACGCTGTTCCCTTTAAGTTTAATGATATGAGCTAAATTTACCAAGAAGCTTTTATGCACTCGCACAAAATGCTTATGCTTTAATTTGGCCTCCACCTTGCTAATGGCTGTAGTAAAATAATATTCCATTTCTTTGGTCCTGACCTTAATTTTACGTAAATTTGATTCAAAATACAAAATATGACTTAAACCTATTTTATGCCACCCCTGCTTATTGCGAAAGCCATAATAGCCAGGTTCCTCTACAGTAATGGTGCTGAGATATTTACGAACTGTAGCTAAAAATTTCTGTTTGACCAATGGTTTTAGTAAATAAGCACAAGCAGCAACATCGTAGCATTCCACCGCAAACTCCTTAGAGCTGCTCAGGACTATCATGGGTACCTTGGCATCATATTGCCTAATCATCCTGGCTATGGTTAGTTCGTTATGCCCTCGTCTTAACATATCAATGATAATTAAGTCATAATGTTTTCCCTTTTCATAACGCTGGGCTAAGTCAAGGCCACTCTTAAAAGACTTACAGAAAAAAGAAAAACCTTCTGCAACAAGTGCTTGCAGATATTCACGTATGGTGTCTCTGGTTTGTTCACTCTCATCACAAATAGCTATGGAAAACATATGCTACCTCCTCACATATTTCGTTTGGGGTTGGCAGGTGAACTATCTCAAAGAAAAAGAGCCGGTAGAATCACCGGCTCTTTAAAATTTATCTATGTAGTTAAACTGCTTTAGCTAAGGCTAAGCTTAAGCCTAGCTGCTCTCTTACTTCTTCCCAAATAACAATCTGGGCTTTTTTGAAACCATTGAAGGTGGTTGCAGAAGCAGAAGTATATGCTCCGCAAATCGGCACTAACAAGAGATCTCCTACTTCCAAGGGCTCAGTCAGTTTGCCTCTAAACATGATATCCAGAGAATCACAGCTGGGACCAGCAAAAGTAGCTTGATGTCTCTTCTCAGTGTGCTTAAAGCTAATCAGCTTAAAATCCCATTGGTCGAAAATAACACCGGAGAAGGAACCGTAAATACCATCATCTAAGAAGTACCACACTTGGCCATTTCTCTCGTTAACACCAATAACGCTGGTAATCAAGTTAACAGCTGTACCGCACATGTATCTACCGGGCTCAGCCCAAATTTCTGTGTTGGGGAAATCTTCCTCCAAGCGAGCTTTAATTTGGCCCAACATGGTAGCCAGGTTAAAATGTACGCCTGGTGCAGGAATAGGAAAGCCGCCGCCAATATCAACTACACGAAGCTGAAGGCTGGTAGTCTTCTTCGCATCTTCAAATATTTGTCTAACAATATCTAATGCTTCCAAATAAGGATCTGCCACAACAGTTTGACTACCTACATGGAAAGCAATACCTGCTACATCCAAGCCTGCTGCTTGTGCTGCCGTAAGCAGTGCCAGAGCCTTTTCACGAGGTGCACCAAATTTTTTGTTTAAATCCACATGGGCTTTAGCGTTATCAATACGTAGTCTGAGTAACACGGTAGCACCGGGACATTCCTTAGCAATCTTGGCAATCTCAGTTTCGCTATCAAAGGTCATGCGGCTCACACCGGCATCACCGCAAGCCTTGAGGCCTGCTGCGGTCTTAATGGGATTGGCATAAATCAATCTGCTGCCATCAATACCCAATTCACTTAAGGTACGAATTTCTCCATCACTTGCTACATCAAAGCAAGAATCTAATTCGCTCAGTCTCTCCAGAATGCGCAAATCAGGATTTGCCTTCATAGCATAATGAATCTTTACACCAGGCAAATGTTTCTTTAAGAACAAATAATTTTTTTCAATTTGTTCTATGGACAGAACCAACAATGGTGTTTCGAAGTTTTCTGCAAGTCGCATCACTGCTTCTTGTGACAGTTGAAAAAAACTTTGTTTGTTCATCCTTATTTATCCTCCTCGGTTTAGGTCTATCGGTGTTCCGAAGTTATTTTTATTTTTACTGTAGTTCATTATACACTGTTTCTCAGAAAGTGCAATAGGAAAATTGAGGAAAATTGAGGAGTTTTGAGGACTTTTGAGGAAATCTTAAATTTTCACTAAAATGGCCAAAATAACGCGTATTGATTAGCATACGAGAGAAAACAAGAGCTTTTAATAGTTTCATTAAAAAAGACCACCACAATATATTGTGGTGGTCTGTCTTTTTTGCCTAGATATTGGATTTTTATCTACTTTCAGCAAACTTTCTGATGTTGGAAGCATTCACATATTGCTGAACTTTATTGTCTTCTACAACTACCAGGGTAGGTGCGCTGTGAATTTCGAATTGGCTAACCAACCCGCTATTTTCCTCAGCATTTACCACTTTGTAGTTAATATGAGCATTGTCCAAGAACTTCTCAGCCATCTTACAGTTAGGACAAGTTGCAGTAGTGAAAAGCAAGGTTTCATTCTTCATGCTATCAGCATCAATTTCTTGTGCCTTGTGAGCAACAACAGGGCCGGTGTGACTGCAAACAGAATTGTTGATATCATAAAGCTTTCTCTCTTTGAATTCTTGAGCTTTACCATCATTCCAGTTCTGTACAGGACGATAATATCCGGTAATTCTGCTATATACCTCAGTCTTTTCATGGCAATGAGGGCATTCATAAACTTCGCCGGTCAAATAACCATGATTCTTGCAAACGGAATAAGTAGGAGACAAGGTATAATAAGGAAGCTTGTAGTTGCTGGCAATCTTCTTTACCAAAGCTGCAGCTGCTTGCCAGGTAGGTAACTTCTCACCTAAGAAAGCATGGAAGACGGTACCGGAAGTATATAAGGTTTGCAGTTCATCTTGAATATCTAATGCTGCAAAGATATCTTCGGTGTAACCTACAGGTAAATGAGAGCTGTTGGTATAGTACGGAGTGTTGCCATGTTCAGTAGCCGTAATGATGTCAGGATATTGCTCCACATCATGTTTAGCCAAACGATAAGCAGTAGACTCAGCAGGAGTTGCTTCCAGGTTGTAGAGATCGCCGTACTCTTCTTGATAGTCGGATAAACGTTCTCTCATATGATTCAATACATCTTTGGCAAATTCCTGAGACTCAACATTAGTCAAATCCTTGCCTAACCATTTAGCGTTAAGGCAAGCTTCGTTCATGCCAACCAGTCCAATAGTGGAGAAGTGGTTATCGAAGGATGCTAAGTAACGTTTGGTATAAGGATAAAGACCTGCTTGCAAAAGCTTAGAAATAACAGTTCTCTTGGTCTTCAAGCTGCGAGCTGCAATATCCATCATTCTGTCCAAGCGAGTGTAGAATTCTTCCTTAGTTTTAGCTAAGTAAGCTATTCTCGGCATGTTAATGGTAACAACACCTACGCTGCCGGTGCTTTCGCCACTACCAAAGAAACCGCCTGATTTCTTTCTTAATTCTCTTAAGTCCAGACGCAAACGGCAGCACATGCTACGTACATCACTAGGCTCCATATCGCTGTTGATATAGTTGGAGAAATAAGGAGTGCCATATTTGGAAGTCATTTCAAATAACAGCTTATTGTTCTCGGTCTCAGACCAGTCAAAATCTTTGGTAATAGAATAAGTAGGAATAGGATATTGGAAGCCGCGGCCGTTAGCATCGCCTTCTAACATGGTTTCAATGAAAGCCTTGTTAACCATATCCATTTCTTTCTTGCAATCCTTATATTTGAAGTCCATTTCCTTGCCGCCTACGATGCAGTTCATCTCTGCTAAATCGTGAGGAACGGTCCAGTCCAAAGTAATATTGGAGAAAGGAGCCTGAGTACCCCAGCGGGAAGGTGTATTAACACCGAAAATAAAGGCTTCAATGCATTTCTTTACTTCGTTATAGGAAAGGTTATCAACCTTAACGAAAGGAGCCAGGTAAGTATCAAAGGAAGAAAAAGCTTGAGCGCCTGCCCATTCGTTCTGCATAATACCTAAGAAGTTAACCATTTGGTTGCATAAGGAAACCAAGTGCTTAGCAGGAGCAGAAGTAATCTTGCCCGGTACGCCGCCTAAACCTTCTTGAATAAGTTGCTTCAAAGACCAGCCTGCACAATAACCTGTCAACATGGACAAATCATGAATATGCATGTCAGCATTTCTATGAGCATTGGCAATTTCCTGATCGTAAATTTCGCTTAACCAGTAGTTAGCAGTGATAGCACCGGAGTTGCTAAGGATTAAACCGCCTACAGAATAGGTAACGGTAGAATTTTCCTTAACACGCCAATCCGTAACCTTAACATAGCTGTTAACTACATCTTTGTAGTCCAAAATAGTGGACTTCATGTTACGAATCTTTTCTCTTTGCTTTCTATATAAGATGTAGCTCTTTGCTACATCAGCATAATCGGCGTTAATAAGAACAGTTTCAACGCTATCTTGGATATCTTCTACGGTTACGACCCCGTTTTTAATCTTCTTTTCGTAGTCCGCAGTAACTTTCAAGGCCAAGAGCTCGATGATGTCCATATTGTATTGTCTATTTACTGAATTGAAGGCTTTCTGGATAGCATTGCTGATCTTAGATATATTAAAATCAACAACCTGACCATCTCTCTTCATTACTTTATACATTTAATTATATCCCCCGTTTCTATTCAGTTTTATTTGTCGTGTACTATTCATTATATAACAAAATAGCTTTCTGTCAAGGGGAAATACACAATATCTTGACAGAAAGTTTAGCTGTACATACTATATATAGTTATGCTACTTAAGAAACCCCTCTTAATTCTACTTTGGACATCGTTTGGCGTAAAATTTGGGCGAATTCTTCCATTTCTTCCTTGCTGTAAGCGGAGAAGCGTTCTTCAATTAAATCCCCGGAGTCCACAAACCGTTGTAAGTAATACGGAGAGTCCTTGCTCAGCCACTTGCCAATGGCTTGAAAGTCCTCTTTGGTGTGCAGCTCCTTCACTACAGTAGTACGGAATTCGTAGGGAACACGTCCTTCCATTAGGAAAGCAGCACTTTTTTCCACCTTATCCAAAGGTACATTAACATCACCTGCAGTAAGACCATAGTGCGCCTTAGAATTTTTAATATCCATGGCCACATAATCTACTTTTTTACCCTTAACCAGTCTCTCCAATACTTCTGGAAAGCTACCATTAGTGTCTAGCTTTACCAAGAACCCCAACATCTTGATATGATCAATAAATTGTTCTATATCTTCCTGCAATAAAGGTTCTCCTCCGGACACGCATACCCCATCCAAAATTCCCTGGCGTTTAGCCAAAAATTTAAAAAACTCTTCTTCCTCCATAACGGCATGAGGATCAATATGAGTTACCAAGGAAGCATTATGACAAAACGGACAGCGGAAATTACAGCCACCGGTAAAAACCGTACAAGCAACTTTTTCCGGATAATCCAACAATGTTAATTTTTGTAAGCCAAATATTTTCATCTTTGTTCCCTCAATTCTCTTTCTTAGTTTAGTGCTAAGTAAAGAAAAAAGCAATGAATTGCCAATAAAAGATGTTTATGTTATTATAACACTGTATTAAAAATGCGGATGTAGCTCAGGGGTAGAGCACCTGCTTCCCAAGCAGGGTGTCGCGAGTTCGAATCTCGTCTTCCGCTCCAATTTCATAAAACAAATTCCTAAACCTATTTTATTAAAAGTTTAGGGATTTTTTTTTGCTTTTAATTTCCTTTTAATTTTTCAGGCTTATAGTGTACCTGTAAACAAAAGAAAATTGTAAAGGAAGCTATCTTATGTTACTCTTGCAGCTTGTTCTTTTAATAACCTTGGGTATATGTGTTTGGTGGATAATGATAACTTTGCTCGGTCTCACAAAAAACGATTGGCACCCCACCGCCACAAAAAAATTAACCTATCAAAACTTTGGCGTAATCATTTGTGCCCATAACGAAGAAACCGTCATAGATAGGATTTTGCGCAGCCTGGCACAGCAAGACTATCCTCTTGATCATTATCACACCTTTGTGTTGGCAGATCATTGTACTGACAAAACAGCTTCCCGGGCTCATTGGCACAACAATGTTACTGTCTACGAGCGTACAGACGGTCCTCGTACCGGCAAAGGAGCAATCCTGGAATGGGGCATTAATAGAATTCTCAGTAGCTATCCAAAGCAATATGATGCTTTTGTTATTTTTGATGCAGATAACATCATGAAACCTAATTATCTTTCTGTTCTCAACGAGGCTCTGGACGATAAAACTGCCGTTGTAACAGGTCAACGTCTTGCCCAGAACCCTTTTGATTCTCTCATTAGCCAGTGGTACACCATTTACTGGGGAATGTTAAATAACCTGTGCAATACTCCCCGCTCCCGTCTTGGTTTGTCTTCCATGCTTTCAGGTACAGGTTTTGCTTTTAAGATAAGTGCCTTAAATAATCGCAGCTGGCAAACCAAGACTTTTATAGAAGATGTAGAATTTGATATTCAACAAACCCTTAAGGGTAATACGGTTCAGTATGTTAAAGATGCTATTTTCTATGACGAACAACCTACCAACTTCAGTCAGATGTTCAAACAACTGAGCCGTTGGAGTACCGGTGGTACTCAAATGCCTAAGCTTTATATGGGACAATGGTTAAGAACATTTTGGCACTGTCCTGATGCCCAGATGGTTGATAACCTATTTTTTATAAACATGGGTACAACAGTTTGTCTTTCTCTGCTGGCTAATTGTCTCATCAACATCTTTTATTTGGTACGTGGCAATTGGCTGCTTTTAGGAAATAGCATATTCTGCATGGTTATCCTAACTATGTTAACCATTTTAATTGGTTTTATAGCCAGTTTACATGTACGCTGGCCACTTCATAAGCTTTTACCAGGTATTTTTACCTATCCTGTTTTTAGTATGATTTTCTCCTGTATTTCTGCCTATAGTTTGTTAAAGCCTCAAAAAGAATGGAAAAAAATTGAACATGGCCAAACATCGGTAGAATTAAAAAGCTTATGTTAATTTTGATAAAACAAAAGGAAAGAGGTCATTTGTATTATGGAAATGTTTATGACGATGGATCAAGCCATTTTATTTTGGATTCAAGAGCATCTTGTTTCACCTATGTTGTCCCCTATCATGATTATGTTTTCTGCTTTGGGAAACGCCGGTATAATCTGGATTTTAATTGGACTTGCCATGCTTTATACTCGCAAGTACCGTACTGCCGGTATTGCCGTTTTTTTAGGATTATCTTTTAGTTTATTGATTGGCAATGTGCTTTTGAAACCCCTTGTAATGAGATTACGGCCATGCCTGAACTATCCATGGATGCCTTTATTAGTAGCATGTCCTCCCACAAACGATTTTTCCTTCCCCTCCGGTCATACTTTTGGCTCCTTTGCAGCACTTGCTGCTATGTTCAATGTTTTGCAGGGTAAAGAGAAATGGTTATTTTCAGGCTTGGCTGTAATCATTAGTTTTTCTCGTATGTACCTTTTCTTGCATTATCCCAGCGATATCTTTTTTGGTTGTCTCTTAGGTATCCTCTTTGGTAAATTAGCCTGGTACATCGCTGCTTCCCTACCTGTTTGGGAAGAAAAGACATGTTAACATTATAGTAATACCTTAATGACGATTTTTATTTTTTATGGTAGAATTTACAAAGAAGAGTAAAGTAATTCTCTTTTAGCAAGGAAGTGATACTCATGATGAAAAAATTTATCAATGAACCCACTAAAATTGTTGATGAATTGTTGGAAGGCTACGCACTTGCCCATAAAGATTATGTTCATTTAAAGCCTGGGCGTATCGTGGTAAACAACAATTTGGAGAAAGCTCAGCGGGTAACGGTGGTGAGTATCGGCGGTACAGGCCATGAGCCTTGCGCCACCGGCTTTGTCGGTGAAGGTATGCTAGATGTTTTCATAGGAGGAGAGATTTTTACTGCTCCCGGTGTTGCAACGACCTTAGCTGGCGTAAAATTGGCTGATAGAGGCAAAGGTGTATTGCTGATTGTACTCAATCATGTCGGCGATATGTTAACCGGCAAACAAGTTTTGGCTGAGTGTCGTAAACAAGGCATGAAAATTAATATGGTGGTTGTGCAAGATGATATTTCTGCAGCGCCCCGTACCATGGCTGGTAATCGCCGTGGCCTGGTTGGTTGCATTCCCGTCTATAAAATAGCAGGTGCTGCCGCAGCTACAGGCAAAAATTTGGAAGAAGTAACTGCCCTTGCACAGCGTATGGCTGATCAGATTGCTACTCTGGCAGTTGGTTTAAAGGGTGCTGTCCACCCTGTCACCGGTGAATTATTGGCTAACCTAGGTCCTGACGAAATGGAAATTGGCATGGGACAACATGGTGAAGAAGGTGGCGGCCGGCAAAAGCTTTTAACAGCTGATCAAACCATCGATATTGTGCTTCCAGCTTTGTTGCATGACTTAAAAATAAAGAGCAGCGAAAAGATTCTGCTGCTCTTAAACGGTAGCGGTGCTACCACACTTATGGAATTGTGCATTCTGTATCGCAGATGTGCGGCTATTCTTAAGGAAAAGAACATCGAAATTGTTGCTAACAAAATCGGTGAACTTTTAACCGTTCAAGATGCCGCCGGTTTCCAACTGCTGATTGGCAGAATGGATGAGGAGCTGCTTAGCTTGTGGAACAGTAAATGTAATACTCCTTATTTTAAACAGTTATAACGGAATGAATTCCGCCAAAGTTGCATAGAGTCGTGCCGTATTAATAGGCTTAATCAAGTGAGCGTTGATACCATTGGAGAGAGATTTACTAATATCTTCTTCAAAGGCATCGGCGCTCATTGCTATTAGTGGCATATCTTTAACATCAGAACGTTGCATTTCTCTAATAGTCCGGGCTGCTTCCAGCCCATCCATTACCGGCATTCTGATATCTAAGATTACTGCAGAATAATAGTTTTCAGCAGAAGCAGCAAACTTGTCGCAAGCAATTTTGCCATTGTCTGCCACATCTACTATCAGTCCTACTTTTTCCAATAGATGCTTAGCTATTTCTTGGTTCAGAGGTTGATCTTCTGCCAGCAGGATATGTTTACCACCAAAATTGTAATTTTGAACATACATATCAGAGATGCAAATTTTAGGCTTATCGATTGTCTCTTCCTGCTCAGGAAGCTCCAACTGCACTTCTATGCTAAACTCAGAGCCCTTGCCTTTTTCGGATTGTACGGTAATATTACCGTGCATCAAAGAAACTATATTCTTACAAATAGCCAGGCCTAAGCCTGTACCTGTACTCTTGTTCTCTTCACCGGCTTCTCTGCGGAAAGAATCAAAAGCATGCGGTAAAAACTCTTTAGACATACCTATGCCATCATCTTGCACAAGGAAGGTTACAATACGGAAATTGTTGTAAGAAGCTTTTTCCTTCACAATTAATTTTATATGACCACCGGATTTGGTAAATTTTACAGCATTGCCTAAAACATTTACCAAAACTTGTTGAAGCTTTAAAACATCACCCTTGTAATTTTTCAAAACCTCAGGTGACAAGTCACAAGTATAGTGTTGTCCCTTCGTCGCCGCTTGGTCAGTAATAATAGTACTCACATTATTAATAAGGTCCTGCATAGCAAACGTTTCTTCATGCAGAATATATTTACCACTTTCAATACGGGACATATCTAATACATCATTAATAAGGGCTAACAAAAAATGAGAAGATGTATCAATCTTTTGCAGATAATCCTGCATTTTACCTGTTAGTTTTTCTTCTGCTAAGGCAATTTCCGTAAAGCCAATAATAGCATTTAGCGGTGTTCTGATATCGTGACTCATCCGCGATAAGAAAATACTTTTAGCTATATTTGCTTGTTCAGAAGCCTTAAGCGCTTCCAGCAAAGTTTGTTGCTGGGATAGTTCTTTAACATGACTTTCTGTATAGTCGGCAATGGCAAAAGCAATGTGCTTCTTGGTTTTATCCAGCCAGCTAATCCAAACTTTCTTATATAGTATTTGTCCATAAGCTGCCATGCGAGTATAATATTCCATCTCGTTCTGGGTTGCCAGCTTCTTTAAAATATTGGGCAAAGCCAGATTTTCCAGAATTTCTTTCTTGTCTTGCTCCACCCCGTACTTAGCCACTACATTGTGCAAGGTTTGGGTATAATCAGCAATTCTCTCCGGAAAAATTTTTTCGCCATTCTTGCCATAGCTCAATACTTCTATGGTCTTTGTCTCTCCATCCAGCAAACAAATACTTTGATATTGCTGCCGCACAAACATATCCAGCACATGTTGCAGCAGATGTTGTCTTTCTCTGTCTTCGGAAACCTTAGTGCAGGCAGCATAAATATTGCGTTGGCTTTCCAAAGCTTCTACTGCACCGGTTACATGTACAAGGATGTATTCATTATGTATATTAAGCACACGGCAAGTAAAATCAAACTTGCCTATTGCCCTGAGATTTTCCTCGATTATCCTCACAACATTATCTCTGTCGGCAGGATGAATCGCTTCATAAACATTATTTCCAAAACGAGAGAAGATTTCTTCTTCGGTTCCACAAAACATCCGAGGTATACCGGCACTAACATAAGACAAAAACGGTTCCCTGTTATTTTTAGTGCCGAAAACAACGACACCGCCTTCAGCATTGGCATCCATAGCGTTTAAGAGCCTTTCATAAAAGTGCTCCATCCTGGTTTCTTTCGCTATCTGCTGCTCCATGTTAACGAAGCCCACATATACCGCTTTTTCTCCTGCCGTACCATTCATCGTTCTAATTCTTAAATCGGTCCAGGTATAAGTTCCTTCTTTAAGGCGCAAACGAACTATTTCGCCAAAATATCCACCTGTTATGCCGGCTTTGTAGAACATTAATTTTACTATATCTGCATTATCAGGGTGCACAAAACCAGCTATGTTATTATTCAACATATCAGCCAGCTGCTGGGCTGTCATGCCAAAACGTCGAGTAACAACATCGCTTACATAAATGGGCTTATAACCCTCGCTATCAAATTTTAAAACTGCCAAACCGACAGGTACATTTCTAAGCAATGCATCTTGCGAAAAAATATCCATTTGGCACCTTCTAACTGAAGCTATTTAATGCTAGTTAATTATATCATACTTACCATTTTCTAGTACCGCGCCAGAATTCCGGTCTTAGCATAATCATAAGAGTAAAGAGTTCCAAACGACCTAATAACATGGAAACACATAAAACCAGCTTAGCAAAAGGATGAAGTGGTGCAAAGGTTTGGGTAGGTCCAATCACGCCAAAACCAGGTCCCACATTGCCAATGGTACAAGCTACTGCACTTATGGCATCTGTTGCTGTAAGCCCTGTCATCGCCACTAGTAAAACCAGTAAAGCAAAAAGAGCCATAAACAAGAAAAAGAAACGCAAGATAGCTGTTACTATTCCATCTGGAAGAGGTTCGCCGTTAATATTAACATTAGCTACTACATTAGGATGTAATACATGTTTTATTTCCGCTACAGAAGTTCTCCACAAAACACAGATACGAGAAACTTTAATGCCACCGGCAGTGGAGCCTGCACAGGAGCCTACAAACATTAACATTATGAGAATCAGTTTGCTAAATGTTGGCCACAGATCAAAATCAGAATTAGCAAAGCCGGTGGTACTGATAATGGAAGCTACCGTAAACATAGAGTAGCGGAAGGATTCCCACATGGAGATATCGGACTTGAAAAACAAATTAAGTGTAATAAGAGCAGTGGTAACAGCTACGATGGCCCAGAAAGTCTTAAATTCCGTATCCTTCCACAGCTCACCAAGGCCCTTACGCCACACGGCATAATAAAGAGCAAAGTTACCACCTGAGATTAACATAAACAAGGTGATAATACCTTCGATGGGCACACTATGAAAATGTACAACAGAGTCATCGTAATTACTAAATCCTCCTGTACCTATAGTAGAGAAGGAATGGGTTGAGGCATCAAAAAGATTCATGCCGGCAAACATAAGTAGCGCCGTTTCCACCACGGTAAACACTATATAAATTCTTACTAGTGCAATGGTTGTTTCCCTAATTCTGGGTAACACTCTATCATCTACAGCACCGGTTACTTCAGCATTATAGGCATGGACAATGCTGCCGCTTAAATTCGGTAAGAGAGCAATAAACCAAACAACAATACCAATACCACCCATCCAGTGCGTAAAGGCTCGCCAAAACAAAATGCTTTTGGGACAAGAGGCCAAAGAAGCTATTGTCGTGGAACCAGTAGTTGTAAAACCGGAAATACTCTCAAAAAAAGAAGAAACTTGATCCAAAACCCCGGCAAAGTAGAAGGGTTGTCCTCCCAGCCAGGTTAAAAGCACCCAGGTGCCGGCTGTTACAGCAACACCCTCTCGAAATGTCATGGTATCTTTAGCATCAGCTTCGCCATAAATATCCAAGCCCTTGCCGATAACCAGGGAAAGCACGATGGACAAGACAAAAGCCCACCAACAACTTTCGCCATAAGCAAAGCTTAAGAGCAAAGGGATACAAAGAGCCCCTGCCAAAGTCATGCATAATTTTCCTAATAAGAAGGCTACTAACTTGTAATTCATTTTAACTCCTATTTGTACTTAAACTTTCCTGCTTCTTGATCCCAGAAACCGGAGAAGAACAAAACAAAGATACTATATATTTCCAACCTACCCAAAATCATAGTTATAAGTGCCACACACTTGGTAGAAGTGCTTAAGGATTTATAAACCCCTACATCTGCAAATTGTTCAAAAGCAGCGCCCACACTGGCTAAGCAAGAAGCTGCTGCACCAATGGAAGCAAAAAGTGAAAAGTCCGTAAACAAAGCAAAAAGACAAGATGAAACAAAAAACAGCACGATATAAGTAAAGAAGAAACGACTAATGCTATCTATCATAGGCGTTGGCACACTAACACCTGACATCTTAATGGACGAAATCATTTTAGGATGAATGGTACGCTTTAATTCCTCCCATGTATCTTTTAAAAGAATGGTAATACGAGAAACCTTAATACCTCCTGCAGTAGAACCACTACACCCACCAACAAACATTAAAAGCAATAAGCAATATTTGCTGAACTCAGGCCAGGCATTATAGTAATCCACTGCCATGCCGGTGGTAGATGCAAAAGCTGCCACCTGAAAAAAAGCATGCAGAATATTACGCCAGCTGTAATAAACATTGTTCCACCAAAGATTAAAAGAAACCAAAAAGCCAAAAATCAAAATCATGGCCACATAGCTCTTATATTCACTATCACGCCATAACACCTTAGGACCTTCGTGGTACGCCTTGTAGCACAAAAGATAATTACTACCGGACATGAACATGAAAATGAAAACCAGAGTATTAATTAAGGGACTGTGGTAGCCACCTATACCGCTATTGCTCATGGTAAAACCGCCTGTAGAGATAATACACATAGCGTAGTTTACAGCTTCAAAAGCAGGCATGCCTGCTAAAAACAGGCAAACAGTAATGCCTGCCGTAGCTGTAAAATAAAAGCCAACAATAGCATGAATTGCTTCCACAATACGAGGCATGATACGTTCTGCCGATTCACCATGAAGCTCACCGGTAAACAATCTTGTAGCATGCTGACCAACCTGAAGAATTAAGGTTAAGAAAATCAGTACTACTCCCAAGCCGCCCAACCACTGTGATAAGCTGCGCCACAAAAGCAGTTCCTCTGGAACCAGGAAAAGATAGCCCAGTGCGCTGGCTCCTGTAGTAGTAAAACCTGAAACACTTTCAAATAAAGAATCTATAAAAGGATATCCTGCCAAATAATAAGGCAATGTACCTAAAAGACAAATAACAGAAAATCCCACACCAATAAGGGCGGTACCCTCACGCATGGTTAACCGTCCTCTATAAGGATTTTTGCCCCTGCTCAGCCAAAGCCCCCAAACAAGTGCAATAAGAATCGGAATGCCAAATTCAGCAAGCCGATTCTTATCAATATATATAGTCATAAACAGAGGAATGGCCATGCATGCTGCAAAAGCCAAAAGTACTTTTCCTCCTAAAAATAGGATCAGCCGTTTTTCCATGCTCCTACCTGCCTTCAAAAAGCGGCAATACTTTCTGTGTTGCTTCTGTTTGCAAGAAAATTACCACTCGATCGCCGGGATAAATTATCGTAGCACCACTTGGCACTGAAGCTTCGCCTTCGTGGACCACTGCGCACAACAAACATTCTTTGGGCAAAGTGGCATCTTTCAAGGATTTGCCTGCAATGTAGCTATCCTTTGCTACAATTATCTCCATAGCCTGTACCTTGGCATCTGCCAGGAGAGATACAGAAACTACACCACCACTATGAATAAAGCGCAAAATTTCACCGGAAGCCAAGAGCCTGGAAGACAGCACAACATCCACGCCCACCTTCTCCATCAAATTACCGTATTCATTTCTGGCCACACGTACAATGGTTTTGCCGGCGCCCATATGCTTAGCCATTAAGGCCAGCATTAAATTCAGCTTATCATCTTCGGTAATACAAATAACTACATCTGCTTCAGAAATACCTTCTTCTGTCAGCAAATCAATATCCGTACCATCACCGCACAGAGCAATGCCTTTTTCTAACTTTTCAGCCACTAAACGGCAACGCTCTTCGTTCTTATCAATAATCTTAACAAAAAGGCCCTGACGCTCCAGCAAGGGAGCCAGGAAACGACCGGTACGACCGGCACCAATAATCATGACTCTGCTTATTTTGTTCTTGGTAGAAGCAAATTGTTTAGTGAATTTTTGCAAAGCTTCTCTTTGTCTTACAAAATAAACATCATCGTTCTCTTGAATAATATCATCGCCATGGGGAATAATCATTTCATGGTTACGAAAAATCGCAGCCACCAAAATTTGAGGTTGGATAACCAAATCCAATAAGGTCTTGCCTAAAAAAGCTGACCCGGCATGCATTCTTGTTTCAAACAGACTAACCTTACCTTCTGCAAAGTCTTCAACTTCCATGGCAGAAGGAGTCATTAGAATACGATTTATTTCTACGGCTGTTACCTGTTCAGGGTTAATGAAAAGGTCTACACCCATATTTTTATGCATGAAAACAGTACTCTTGGCATAATCAGTATCTCTGATTCTGGCTACTGTATACTTTACCCCATTAGCCTTGGCCAAAAGACATGCTACCATATTTACTTCGTCACTGTCAGTAGTAGCTACGACAACATCAGCACCCTTTACCCGATAATCCTTCATGATGATAGGGCTGGCCCCATTGGCAGCAATAGTCAATACATCCAGACTATTTTTGACAATTTCCCTTCTTGCCTCATCTTTTTCAATTACCACCACATCATATTGCTCTTGGGCCAAAAGTTGGGCTACACTATAGCCTAACTTGCCGGCTCCAATTACTACTATACGCACAACAACCACTCCTGTTTTTTTACTAAAGAAATAATTTGATTGAAATATACTACATTATAGCACAAAAGCAGTAAAAAAGGCAGAATTATGGAGTATTCAAGAACTCCCTAAAAATAGCTAAAAAAAGCCATTTGTAAAGAGCCCGAAGAACGGGTGCAGACGAGGAATAATAAAAAAGAGAGTTGGGGACTATACAACACTCGTATGTCCACAACTCTCTTTTGAAATTATGACGCAGTATGCACTGCCTATAAACGGTCTATAAAGCTCTTCTTAGAATTTATAGGTTGCACCAATATTAATAGAATGAGTATTAACTGCCATATCATGGCTAAAGTCTTTATACTTAGTATCATTGTAGAACACATTGGCTTCCCAGTTCTTAGCCAGCTCATAGCCAACACCAAGCTCGTATTGAGTAATGGTATTACCATAACCAAACTTAGCCCATGCGGTGGTCTTATCAGCAATGCCATATTTGCCTTGTAAGCCTAATTGATAGCCATTGGTATTATCATCACCATAGCCATTCATCTTTAGCTTATTCAGAACGAAGCCGCCAAAAGCAGTTACGTAAGGATTGATTTCATACATCAAGTTGATTTGATGAGATTTTACGGAAGAATCATATTTGTCTCCGGCATTAGCTGCATACAAATAATCCAAACCAATTCTATCACCGATACCATAAGTAGCACCAAAACGATATCTGGTCTTACCGTCTAAGTCTACGCCTTGGGCTTTCATTCTGGGAGAAATACTAACAGATGCATCTATTTTACCCTTGCCAGCTTCTAGCTTAGCCAAAGGAGAAGCAAATGCCGTAGAAGTAAATAATACGCCTAAAACAACTACACCAGCGACTAACTTTTTCATACAAAAACCCCCTTAAATCCTCTAAAATTGGTAACACTATTATAGCAAAAATTCACCCATTAGCATAGATTTTTTTTTGTTAACATATTTACAGTTTTTAACCTCAGCCTTTGGCTGTCAAGCCTCCATCTACCGGAATGACTGCTCCGGTCATAAAACCATTGTGGGAAGAGGCAAGAGCACAAATAACATAAGCTATTTCCTCCGGCTTGCCAATGCGACCCAAGGGGTAAACCTGAGCCATATCTTCCTTAGTATAATGGCCTTTGGCAATTTGTTTATCCACAAGTGGCGTATCTACGTCTCCGGGACACACACAATTTACCCTGACGTCAGGTGCCAAATCCAGTGCCAAAGACCTGGAAAAAGCCACGATGCCGCCTTTAGCTGCGCTATATAACGGGCAGCCATAATTTCCTTTAATACCTGCATCACTGGCCACATTAACAATAGCCCCATTTTTCTTAAACAAGGGCAACAAGGCCTTAGTTAAAAATATGGTAGCTTGCAGGTTGTTAGAAAGCATGAAGTTATAATCCTCTTCAGTAATAGACGCCAAAGGTTTTTCGTCATAACACCCGGCACTATTAACCAAAAAATCTAACTTTTCACCTTGCTTTGCCAAATTCCGACCCAATGCCTCGCATTGTGAAACAAGTCCCAGATCAACACGCAGGAATTTTACCCGCCCGGCATATTCTTTTAATTCTGCTAAAGCCAAATCGCCGTTTTTATCAGTTCTTCCGATCAAAAGAACCTTGGCTCCCTGACTGAGCAGCATTTTAGCTGTAGCAAGACCTATACCGGAAGTGCCTCCGGAAATAACCCCGTATTTATTCTCCCACTCACTACTCATGTTACACCTTCTCTGTTTGTTCTTCTGCCGGTGGTAAATCTATGACCACCTTAGTTTCTATATTAGGCCTGCTTTCCATATGAACCTTCATGCCATGTCTTTGGGCGATTTCCCTGGCAATGGCAAGGCCTAATCCTGTACCGGTTTTATTGCGCTCGTTTCTTACTTTATAGAACCTGTCAAAAATATGCGGCAAAGCCTCTGCTTCTACTCCTGTACCATGGTCAGTAACAGTTAACAATCTGTCCTTGAGTTCAATTTCCACTGTGCTATTTTCCGGAGAAAATTTAATGCCGTTGTCTACAAAAACCATCAGCATTTGTCTTAATCGACCATAATCTCCCTCTAAAGTATAGCAGTGTTTGTCTTCTTGTAAAACCACATTTATATTTTTATCTCTGCCCAGGCGCAAACCGCTATGCACTACATCCCCTAATACCTCGCACAAATTAATCCGCGCCATTTCAATTTTAAAATCAGTATTCTGCAATCTGGATAAATCCAGCAAATCATTAATCAAACGTTGCAGGAACAAAGTTTCAGATAACATTTGCTGATAATATTCATCTATTTTTTCCGGCGTGGTTATGACCTTATCAATCAACGCTTCCAAAGAACCTCGAATAACTGTTACCGGTGTTCTCAGTTCATGAGAAATATTGGCAATAAAATCTTTGCGCAGTTTGTCCAGCTTGGCACTTTCCTTACTTGCTATCAGTAGCTTTTCTCCTAAAGAATCTAGCGCAGTTCCTAATTCTCCAACCTCGTCATGCTGTCTGATGTTGCACCTTACATTATAATCACCGTCAGCCATTATTTCAGCAGTTTGCTGCATCTTTTTCAACGGTTTGGTAAGTCGCAAAGCAAAACCTACCGCAAGAAGAAAGGCTACTAACAAGGCAATGCCCCCACACATGAGCAGGATGCGATTTGTTTCATGTACAGCTACATCCATACCGGAAACAGGCGCATGAATAAGCACAGCACCAATAATTTTTTCGTCTTTATCCCTAACCGGTACGCCAACAGTTAACGTAGGCACCTTCAGCATTTCGCTGAAACCATGGGTAGTTGTATTTTCACCCTGTAGCACCTGTTTTACTACTTTTTCTGCTTCCGGAGGTAATTCTTTCGCTAAAAAAGAAGGTGGTTTACTGGTTCTATCCTTACCGGTTATTTCCAAATAATGATGCTCATCAATAATCCACACATCTTCCGCGGCGCTACTACCCAAAAATCTGAGTACCGCATTAAAGCCAATAGCGCGAGGCCCTTGCATGGGCGGTACATTGGGTCCCTGGTACTTATTGCTTTCCAGTCCCCTTTTCTCCCCTTTTTCAGCTTCTTCGGCACGATGCTTTTGGAACAAAAGCCATTGATCCCTACTATCACCCAGAGCTTGAGCAATACGTTCTGCCCTTTCCTCCATATCTTTTTGTCTGGTCATGATGACATGCTTGTTAAATAGATAGCCAAAACTGCTGACCACCAGTAAAGAAAAGGTCAGCAAGGCAACTGCTATGGCTAAAAACAATTTAACAGCAATCTTATTTCTCATTCTTGGTCTCCTCAAAACGATATCCTACGCCCCAAATTGTTTTAATATCCCAGTCAGGATGAGGATATTCGTCTAATTTGGCTCTTAATCTTTTAATATGAGAATCTACGGTTCTGCTATCGCCGCAGTACTCGTAGCCCCAAATACTATCCAGCAAATTCTCTCTGGAAAACACCTTGTTTTTGTTTTTGGCAAAAGTCCACAAAAGTTCAATTTCTTTTTTGGTAAGCGCTAAATCATGATCAGCTAATGTTACCTTATAATCATCCATATCAATGGTAAGCTTGCCTACTTTATAGTTATTGCTTTCCTCGCCGGAGCGGTTAAGTCGTCTTAAAATTGCCCGTACCCTGGCCATAACCTCTTTCACGGAAAAAGGTTTTACTACATAATCATCAGCGCCAATATCCAGCCCCATGATTTTATCAAAATCCTCGCCACGTGCGGTAATCATGATGATAGGTACCATAGATGTTTTACGAATAGCCTTGCAAACGCTGAAGCCATCCAGCTTGGGCATCATCACATCTAAGAGTACGATTTGAATTTCCTTGCTGTGCTGCTTAAAAAGCTCCAAAGCCTGCTCGCCGTCAAAAGCTACTAAAGGGCTTAGCTTCTCTTTTTCTGCATAAGTAGCTAATATAGAAGTAATCTGTTCATTATCATCAACAATGAGGATTTTATCCATGGCTTTCACTCCCTATTTCTTTATATCTAATATTATACATTGTTTTATGTCTTTTTTGTGGCAATAAGCCAAAATGAAGCCGAGCCCTATTGGCTCAAATAAAATACAAAAATTGTACAGAAAAAACATGCTTTCGACATAAATTACCGTTATGATACAATCAATGTAAGGCCAAATATCTAAGTCTGGAGAGTGATGCACATGAAAAACATGAAGAAGATTGCACTGGCAGCTTCTGTAATTGCTGCTCTTGGTTTAACCACTGCTTATGCAGCAGAAAGTACTGATGCACAAACCATCCAAAACAAGGATGTAGTTGAGTATCATAATAAAAATATTAGCCGTTCCGGTCCCGGCCTAAGGAATATTCACAAAGGCGGACCCAGCCAAAGCTTTAAGGTTCTTGCTGAGCTAACCGGCAAGAATGCTTCCGAAATTCAGGAAGCTTGCCGCCAGGATAAAATTAATCCTGCTCAATATGCCAACAAGATTGGCAAGTACAAAGAATTCAAGTCCAAATTAAAAGCTATAGTAAAAGAAAACATGAAGAAGCAATTGGACAACGGTAAAATCACTAAAGAACAATACAACGAAAGATTAAAGAACTTTGACAAGAGACTTGATGATGCAAGAGATGGTAAGAGGCCACCTCGTCCTATGGGCGTATTGCCTAACGACAAGGGACCCCAAGGCGATGTAATCCAAGTTCTCAATCCGGATGGTTCCGTAGCACAGGGCCATGAAGGCATGGCTTTTCGTGAACACCCTATGTATGGCAAGATGCCTTTTGATACCTTGGCAAATTTGACTGGCAGAACCTCTCAAAATTTGTATGCGGAAGCTTACAAGGATAATTTAACCGGTGCAGGTCTTGCTAAGAAATTGGGTATCTTCGAGCAATACAAAGCTGAACGCTTAGCTACCCATAAGACCATGATGGACAAGGCAGTTGCTGATGGCAAAATGACCCAGGAACAAGAAACCAAAGCTTTAGAAAACTTGGGCAAAAGAATTGATGCCGGCATGGTTGAACGTAGACACATGGGACCTCCTCCCGACGGTAATGGCCCCAGAGGACCTCGTACAGGCTATGGCCCTAACGGTCCTGTAGTTAATAAAAATAGTTAATGTTAAGCAAAAGAAGCTGTTCTCCAAGGAGAACAGCTTCTTTCTATTTACCTATTTTTCCCATTTATTATCGTCTAGTAAATCCATCTTTTGTTCATAGTAAGCAGGACTCATATCCATAAAGTGTTTATGAGGATAAGCAAAACGTTGCTCTTCCTGCCATATCTCTTCTTTAAGCTGCTTAGTTACATAATCCCTAATTTCTTGCAGAGATTTAGCCGGTGAAACTCTCTTCCCATCCTTAACAACAAGCTGCTGCAATTCTTTGGCTGTGCAGTTCTTGAATTCCCTATTCTTCCAAGGCTGTTCAGGATCTACATAACGATAAGGCTTGGATAAATCAAGAGTTTCATCATGTTTAGTGATTAAATCAGCAATGGCTTTGCCTTCCTTATCGTAGATTCTATAAACTTTCTTCCGTCCCGGATTAGTAATTTTCTCAGGAGTTTCCGAAATTTTAATTTTAGGAATACATTTGCCATTATGCTCAACTTCAGAAATTTTATAGACAGCACCAAAAACTGAATCGCTCTTGGCAGTAATCAATCTTTCGCCAACTCCAAAGATATCTATGGGCGCACCTTGAGACAGAATGGAAGCAATGGTTTCTTCGTCCAAACTGTTGGAAGCCATAATCTTGCAATCATTAAGTCCTGCTGCATCTAATTGAGTTCTAACTCTCTTTGAAAGATAAGCCAAGTCTCCTGAATCCAACCGCACACCATGTAGTCTCTTGCCCATCGGTTCCAGCACTTCTTTAGCACACTTAATAGCATTGGGTAAACCGGAATGCATGACGTCATAGGTATCAATTAACAAAACCGTACCGTCAGGATAGTTCTCAGCATAGTGTCTAAACGCTGTGTATTCGTTCTCAAAGTACATAATCCAGCTATGAGCCATAGTCCCGTTAACGGGAATATTAAAAGCTTGTCCTGCCAAGACAGTAGCTGTTCCGGCAGCGCCGCCAATGTAGGCTGCTCTAGCTCCATACACTGCTGCATCTACGTTATGAGCACGTCTGGCACCAAAATCAGAAACTACTCTGCCATTGGCTGCATACACAATTCTTCTGGTTTTGGTAGCAATCAAGGATTGGTGATTAATCTGGTTCAAAATAGCCGTTTCCACTATTTGGGCATCAATTAAAGGTGCATGTACTGTAAGCATAGGTTCGGAAGGATACATAATGGTACCTTCCGGGAAAGCATAAATATCACCTTTAAATCTATAATCCTTTAAGAAATTCAAGAAATCTTCATGAAACATATTTAAAGAACGGAAATACGCAATATCCTCTTCACCAAAATGTAGGTCCTCAATATATTCCACAATTTGTTCTAACCCGGCGAAAATAGAAAAACCGCCTGCATCCGGATTATTACGATAGAAAACATCAAATGTTACTTTGCTGTCCTCATGAACATCATGAAAATACCCGTTGGCCATGGTCATCTCATACAAATCCATCATCATGCTAATATTTCTTTTATCATATACAGCCATCTTTTCCCCTACTTTCTTAGTAGAATCACAGTAAATTTTTGTATTCATTATACACCAAATCCACAGTATTTTATACTTCTATCCTATTTCTCAATTTCGTATCCAACAATTTGATTACTATCAGTTGCACAGGTACTAAAACTATAGCCTGAATAACTCTGGAAGACAGCAAAACTAAAAACGGCAGCTTGGTAAGAAAGGTAAACCAATAAGTGGACAAAAGTAAACCGATACAAATTCTGTTGATAAGTACCATAGCCAAAAGCTTAGGCCAAGAGCAGGGTCCTTTGTACAGAAATAACCCGTAAATAACACCTGATAAAATTGAAGAAATGGTAAAGCCCGGAAAATACATACCTATAGGAAATAAAATAGCTCCAATGATGTCTGACAAACCACCCACCACGCCTGCCCAAAATGGTCCGTACAGCATGGCACAGATCACCACAGGCACAAAAGCAAAACCGATTTTCACAACCGGGGTAGAAATAGATAAAAATCGGGACAGAACTATTTCTATGGTTACAAGTATAGCTACATGGGCCAAGGTTCTCGTTTTAATTTTCATATTCTTCTCCCATTGTTGTTTTCGTTTGCTCAAAGTATACGAAATTAGCTACTGGCTTGTCAATGAAAAGCAAAAAGGCTGTTGTGCTTATGCACAACAGCCTTGGTTTTTATGCTTTCTTTATAACTCTTACCCAGCCCTCAGGTCCCTCAATCTTGCCTTGTTGAATACCTGTTAAGGTATCATACAATTTTTGTGTAACAGGGCCCATCTTCTCCATGCCGCTGCCCAAGCAAATTTCCTTGCCATGGTCAACAATCTTGCCAACAGGAGAAATAACTGCAGCAGTACCGCACAAACCAGCTTCCTGGAAGTCTTTAACTTCTTCCAGTTTGATAGGACGCTCTTCAACCTTCATATGTAGATAATGTTCTGCTAAATAAACCATAGAACGACGAGTTATAGAAGGAAGAATGGACGGGGACTTAGGAGTAACCAAAACATTGTCTTTGGTTACGAACAAAATATTAGCACCACCGGTCTCCTCTACGAAAGTTCTGGTTTGAGGATCCAGATACAAGTTCTCATCATAGCCATTAGCATGAGCAATAACATGAGCATGTAAGCTCATAGCATAGTTCAAGCCGGCCTTAATTCCGCCTGTACCATGGGGAGCAGCACGGTCAAAGTCGCTGACGCACAAGGTAATAGGTTTAGCACCGCCCTTGAAATAAGGTCCTACAGGTGTGCCAAAAATACGGAATTGATATTCATCAGCAGGTTTAACACCAATAACTTCGCCGGAAGCGAACATGAAAGGACGCAGATACAAGGTAGCACCACTACCATAGGGAGGTACATAGTCTGCGTTAGCTGTTACGACTTTATCAACTGCAGCAACAAAGTCCTCTTTCGGATAAGGAGGCATTTCCATTCTCTTAGCAGAGTTAAACATACGATCTGCGTTAAGGTCAGGACGGAATGCTACAATATCACCGTTAGCTTGAGTATATGCTTTTAAGCCTTCAAATATTTCTTGGCAATATTGCAAAATGCCTGCGCATTCGCTAATGACAACCTTATTGTCATCTGTTAGGAAGCCCGGCTCCCATTTCCCATCTTTATAGTTTGCAACATAACGTTGCGGGGTTTTGGAATAGTTAAATCCAAGCTTGCCCCATTCAATATTAGCTTTACCCATAATAATTCCTCCAATTTGTTTAACACTAAAGTTTATTATACCAATATATTAAAATTTTAGCACTAATTTTTCTAATTTTATGACAACTTTTTAAAAAACTATGATTTTTCTTCTCTATTTTGTTTTTTTTGTTACAAAACAAGGCAGAAACTATTTTTTAGGAAATGTCAAAACAGGATATTTTGCCAACCAATCACTAACAATTCTTCGTAAATCTTCCTCCAAATAAGTCAGTGCTTTTTCTTCTATGTCCTTGGGTATGCCAAAATAAGGTTGGGCAATAGCACCTGCCATGGCAGCAATGGTATCGCTATCGCCACCCAAAGAAATGGCAAGACGAATGGTATCCTCAAAATCTAGGCCTTCTAGGAATGCTTCTATGGCTTGTGGCACAGAACCTGGACATGTTGCATCAAAGTTATAGGTAGAACGAATTTCCGCAATAGTAAAATTCAGGTCCGGATAATAATGCTCCCTAGTATAATTAGCAATAAAATCTTTGTCCTTGCCATGTAAAGCAAAATAAATTGCCATGGTTATGGCTTCCGCGCCCTTAATCCCCTCTGGATGATTGTGGGTAACTTCCGTAACCTTTTTAGACAATTCTTTAGCTTCTGCTTCGCTTTGGGCCACCCAAGCACAAGGACTAACTCGCATACCTGCTCCATTGCCCAAGCTATTGTAAGGCTGAGGATTATCACTGGTCAGCCAGCGCCTAAATTTGCCGCCGTAACCACGATCCGGATACTTGCGCCCCAAGGAAAGCATGGCATTAATTGTCTTCTTACCTAAATCAGTATAATTTCCCTGACACTCTAAAATAGCTTTTCCGATGGCAAGGGTCATAACCGTATCATCTGTGAATTTATTATACTCTGTGAATAATTTAAAGTCCTTGTTTCTATGATTGTGCCACTCAAATCGTGAGCCCACTATATCTCCAATTAATGCACCTAACATATTATCTCCTCCTTGCTTATCTTTAACTATATTATAAACCTTAAAGATAAAATTCGGTCGTTTTCCAAGCGACAAAAAAGGACATCTCGAAGAGGTGTCCTTTTACTAATTTTAATTATGCTTTGGGAACTTTAAAAGAACATCGTAAACAAATTGCTCATGATTTTCTTCCCCCCGCATCATAAATACTTTGCTAAAACATTATACAAAACTTGTACATGCAAAGGCTTAGTTACATAATCATTCATGCCTACTGTCTTGGTTCTTTCCAAGGCTTCCGCAAAAGCATCAGCAGTCATGGCAATAATAGGTATGGTTTTAGCTTCAGGATGCTGTGATGCCCTAATGCTTTCTGTCGAATCATAGCCTGACATAACCGGCATTTGGATATCCATCAAAATAACCTGGTAGGTTCCAGGCTGAGAGGCTGCAAATTTTTTCCAACCTTCTTCACCATTACTGGCTCTATCAACCGTAAGGCCAAATTTAGTTAAGATACGGACAGCTATTTCCGTATTAATTATATTATCCTCTACCAAGAGTATATTACCATGCAACGGCTTCTGCCAAGGCTTTGTGGTAGTTCTATTGAGAACGAAAGCCTGACTGTCCGTAATTTTACCCTTAAGCAAAGTAAGATGAATTTCCACTGTGGTGCCCTGACCCAAAGTACTGTTGATTCTAATCGTGCCACCCATCAGTTCTACTAAGCGTTTTACAATGGAAAGTCCCAGACCTGAACCGGCCTGTGTACCATTGCGTCTGGATTTAGAATATTCCTGGGTGAATGGTTCAAACATAACCTTTTGGAATTCCTGACTAATGCCAATACCGTTATCAATTACCTTAAGGCAAACAGCTACCATACCATTATCCTGCAACTTATCAGTAGCAGAAATGGTAATAGTCCCTTCCGGCGGTGTATATTTCACTGCATTAGAAATAAGATTCATGGTAATTTGATTCCAGCGAATCTTATCAACAATAACAGAATCTACGGTATGCTTGTCCTCAATATTATAGATCAAACCTTTTTGAGCGCACAAAGGTTCTAAGATATTACGGATATTAAGTATGTATTCCTGGAACAAATAGGGTTCCGGTTTTAATTCAATCTTACCGCTATCAATCTTGGAAATATCCAAAACATCATTGATAAGGCTAAGCAAGAACTTATTGGAAGTGGCTATTTTTACTAAATCATTACGCAATTTTTCTTTATCATCAATATCTTCCATGGCAAAATCTGTCATGTTGCTGATAATACTAATTGGAGTACGAATATCGTGACTGATACGAGACATGAAATCAGTCTTGGCACTATTAGCGCTTTCCGCTTCACGCAAGGCATTTTCCAGTTTGGTTAACTGTTGCTGTCCTTCCAAGAATGTGGCAGTCACATCAGTCCTGGCAATGATGATAGCATTGTGAAGATAATCCATCCAACTGTATTTCACTTGCTTACGATGAATGTTCCCCTGCTTATCTTTAACAGAAAAAGCGTAAATAAAAACATTCTGATGTTCTAATTGTTCCACAATATTTTGAAAAGACAAGACTTCTTCGCTAGGTTGTTCTTTATCTGAATCCTTAATCAATCCTGCCGTAATTATTTTAACGCTGTCAGCATAATTCATGCCTGCTATAGGCGCAGTATCCTTATCTGTACTCTTGGTATCACAATAGCTAATAGCTTTTTGTCCCAAATCAAGAGTAGCAATATAATCATAATCCTCGTTAGTAATACGAGTAACAATTTCCTGACCGCGAATAGCATCATTAGTGTTAACCGTAGCAATCATGGCCTCCACATCACCGGTAGCAGGGTTTTTAGCCAAAGTATAATAGGTAGTGAACCACAGAACAAGGTTAGAAACATTATCCAAAATTCTATAGCTACCATTAAAAGAGGTTCTGCCTTCCGCATAAGCCTCCAGCATGGCTTTCCTGGTTCCTATGATTCTCATGCGACTTTGATCGCCCTTGGTATGCATACCAGCAAGGCAGGCTTCAATAAATTCATCTGCAGTCTTGGCTACCGTGATGCCAAAGGCATCGTTGATTCGCAATTCCCGGTCCAAGATGGTATTTTGGGTTAAATTTAAATGAAAAATACCAATGGTATTAGGATTTAAAACGGTTACTTCCTTAAGCCTTCTATTGAATTCTACTTCTCTTTGTTTTTGCGCTGTGGCATCATGATAAACCACATAGGCAAACTTAGAACCATTGGGACCTGGCGTTGCTTTACCTACAGCACGAAGCCAAACAAAACTGTCCGTTCCCTTGTATCTGGTTCTATAAAAGAAAGAACTTTCATTTTTTTCAAACAAATCCTGCATACCCTTGCTAACGGTATCCAAATCTTCGGGATAAACATTTTCAGCAACTAGTGTGCCAAAAGCTTGAGACATGATTTCTTCCCGTGGTATGCCCACCAAATCACATAAGTACTGATTAAGCATAACTATAGAAATATTGGTACCGTTCTTCTCATAAACAATCAAGCCTTCCGGAAAACTATTAACAAGGGTTTCCAGATTTGGTACTATTTTCGTATTTTCTTTTTTGTCAGTTTGCTTCATTTAAGGGCTCCTAAGACAATCTTATCTTTTCCCAAACAAAAATATTTTATGAGCTTAATGTGTAATAAGCTTTTGCAAAAGGCTATAGATTTCTTGCGGCTTAAAGGGCTTAGCCAGATGTGCGTTCATTCCCACTTGCAAGACCTTTTGCACATCTTCCTCATAAGCATCCGCACTTAAAGCAATAATAGGCACGCTCTGCGCATCGGGCCTTTTTAGCTCACGAATTGTCCTAGCTGCATCAAAGCCATCTAAAATTGGCATCCGTAAATCCATAAGGATAGCGGAAATTTCTCCTTGCCCAGAAGCTTGGAACTTCTTTACTCCTTCTTGACCGTTAACAGCCTGAATAACCTCATAGTTTTTCTTTTTCAGCAAAATTGTTGCTATCTCCATATTAAGGCTATTGTCTTCGCAAAGCAAAATTTTGTAGTTTTGCAAATCCTTTGCCTTTGTTATTGGAGCAGGGGCAGTAATAGGCGCAGCCCCAGGTACCCACTCGGGTTCGCCTTGTACAGGTCCCACTACCGGCATAGGCAAATAAACAGTAAAGGTGGTGCCTTTACCTAAGGTACTCTCTACATCTATATGGCCATGCAACAAATCCACCAGTTGTTTAACAATTGCCAGACCCAGTCCAGTACCTTGCAACTGTGGTTGGGTCAGAGCATTTCTGGTGCTGTCTTGAACAAACGGTTCATAAATATGTGGTAAAAAATTAGGGCTAATACCAACACCAGTGTCTTTCACAATAAACCTATAATTACAATTATAAAGCGGTTCAGATAATTGTTCCATCACTATGGTAACGGTTCCACCCTTGGGTGTAAATTTAACCGCATTGCCAATCAAATTTAAAAAGATTTTTTGAGTGTTTACTCTATCTGCCTTCATCATAACATGAGGTGAACGGCTTCTATCCTGTACAAGTGTTATGTTTTTGGCATCAGCCATAGCTTTAATGGGCACTAAAATACGTCCACTAATTAACCTATTATCAATGATCTCATAATTTGGTTGTAGCTTGCCGCTTTCCAGTTTGCTAAGCATCAGCGTGTCGTTAATAAGATCTAGGAGAAGTCCACCACTTAATTTTATCTTGCTTAAATATTGCCTCATCTTTTCAGCATCAGTTTCCTGAAGAGCTAAATCCGTAAAACCCAGGATACCATTAAGCGGTGTCCTCATATCGTGGCTGATGTTGGAGAAGAACAGGTTGCGATACTTCCAAGCCTCTTCTTCATGCTCTACAGCAGCTTTAACTGTCTTTAATTCTTCCTGGTGCTGCAAGTACGACTCCGTCATATCCATGGCGGTAAACAAAATAATTTGTCTGTCTTCATCCATATAATTAAAGTGCAACAATTTATTATAAAAGTTACCCTTTTCATCACGTAAAGATACACTATAACTAAATTTGTCTTCTTTTTCCAAGTGCTTTAGTAAGCCGGGTAATAAAACAGCATTTAAATAATCTTCCCTTTGTTCAGGAACAACCACATGGTCTGCCATGTATTTGATTTCGCTTTCATAGCCGATATTCCTATTAGGCAGTACTTTTAGAGCTTCTTCGTTGCGGCTTAAAAAAATGTATTCATCATTATTAAGCAAATCTATAACTGCAATACATTCAAAATCCCAGTCCGTTAAACGTTTTAAAACTTGATCCTTAAGTATCTCCCGGTTCACATCACGGGCATAGCTTACTCCCATGACGTCACCTGTTAAGGGATCCTTTGTCATGTTATAACGTATCTTAACCCAATGAACGCCACCGGTACTTAACCTACAACGAAAAGTAAATTCTCCTTGGTTAGTTCCCTGCGTAAAGGCCTCAATAAGGGCATCTCTATTACAATGTTTGACATATTCTTCGCCGTCCGCCGGTTCCACGAAACTCTTGCTAAACTTAACAACAAGTTCGTCATAGCTAGCGTCTTGTAATTCTTTGACATAATTATTCTTGCTATAAATGGTTTTTACCGTGTTTGCCGAAAGATTAATAACCACCACAGAAATAAATCTGGTAGAGTCTTGTACAATACCATTCATGACATTCTCATACTGCTGCTGTGCCATTTTCTCCAAAGAAATATCCTTGGACCAGCAGTAATACACACCATCTTCTGTCAGCTTGGCGGCAAAGCTTTGTATGCAAATCGCTTCCCGTCCCTTGGTCTGCTTAATCCACATTTCACAATTGGCAGAAGTTACACCATTATCTAAAGCAGTATAAAAAGCTTTTACTTTCTCTATACTATTATTTTCAAGATAGGGAAATAGTGCCTCCGGTAGATTCTCCATCTTATTCGGTATTCCAAATGCCGATAGACCTGCTTGCATGGTTATGGCCTGGTGAGTTTTAACATTATATTGCCATAACATTATCTTGGCAGACTTTGCTGCCAACGCAAAATGTTCTTGTAGTATTACTTTCCCAGCTTCCTCATCTTTAAGCATTCCTCTCACCCCGTTTAAGCAAAGCCTAAAACCCCTTTTAATCATTTTATCACAGCTTGTCTATTTTGTAATAATAATTTAAAAGGATTTGTTTTTAAAAAAACCGCCCTCCCATACTAAGGGAAGGCGGTCCAGCTCATTGAGTGCAGATTACCCACTATAGCTTGCTTTATTCAAGAAACTTTAAGAAAGCTTCAGCTTGTGCTTTAAGTTGTGCTATTTGTTCTGCTGTGAATACCAGTGGTGCTCCGCCAAACACAGCCGGAGGCATAGCCACCCCTGTCAAAGGTTCTGCCATGGGCAGCATTCTAATTTTGCCAAACAGTTCCACTAATTTAGCTCTGGATCCTGAGCCTGTGGATTTACCTGCTACATTACTTACGGTAACCTTTTTGCCTGTAGCGGCAGCACTGCCATAGTCGCCGGCTACCATAGGCCTGGACAGCCAGTCAAACAAATTTTTAACAATGCCCGGATAGCTGTAGTTGTATTCTGGGGAAAATACCCAGATACCGTCTACAGCTTTCACAATCTCGCGAACCTTAGTAACAAACTCAGGAGCAGGAAATTCCATATCTTGATTAACAAAAGGAAGCGCAGCGTAGTCCAAATAGGAAACCTCGGCCTTGTCCTTCAAAAGCGTTTCTACTTCTCCTGCCATTTGGCGATTAAAAGAACCTTTACGCATGGAACCTACTACAAACAAAATTTTTTTCATATTATTTCTCCTTTTTTAAGCCCATTCTTTTGCCCAGCTCATAGGCTGCGGCACAATCCTGTGGACTACCATTAATAGCCATATTTTTCCTTTGTGTTACCCTATTATGTATATTATTATAACACTAATTTGTAATCTTTATCCGTTAGGTGTTATAATTATTTTACGAAACACCAAGAAAGGGGGACTTTATATGGGAATCTTAGATTTCTTGGATGATAAAAATACCGCTTTAGTCTATGACGAACAAAAAGGCAGGGAAGACTGGAAAGCTGCCAAAGAAAAACTAAAAACAGCTGGCATTAAAATCAATACCGGCTATTATGAGAAAGAATGTCCGGTGGGAGGTTGTGGTTCTAAGCTGGACATACGTGACTTTGGTCCTAAAGGACGGATTGATAGAAAAGGCTACTATATCAGAGTTGCCTTGGCAGATGTAGAAAAAGCTAAAACAATATTAGCAGTAAAATAAAAAAAGCTTCCGAATTTGAAGTACACTTCAATTTTCGGAAGTCTTTTACTTATTTAAAAGTATCATCAATCTTTTGTATATTTAAATCTTTACCTCTTACACTACAGAAGCTCTTTTTGATTTCTTGTTTTTCTTTATACATCTTAACATCAGCCATTTTGATTATCTTATCAATATCAACATGGTCTGCCATCTTATTATCTACTATACCATGGCTAAGACTAATGTAATATGGCCTTGTCTCCTGCTGATTAATTCTTTCCAAAGCGCCCCTGATACGTTGCCATACGTTTTCAGCTTGTTCCACATCAGAATAAGGGAACACGATCAAGAATTCATCGCCGCCAATGCGAATAATGTAATCGTGTTGACGAATTTGAGCATTAACCGTATTTACTGCGGTAACGATCATCTCATCGCCGCAATCGTGGCCAAGATTATCATTTACTTCTTTTAAGCCATTAACATCCACAAAGCAAATAGAGAAGGTCATATCAATACCCTTAGCAGCATGAGCTAAGAAACGAAGCTTAGACATGCCACCTTCTCTGCTATAGGCTTTAGTCAAGGCATCATAATCAGCACGATAGTGAATCTGACGATAGCGTTGCACCGTTTGGGTAGCAATAGACGCAGCAAAAATGATAAAAAGTATCAAAATAACAAAGGCCGGCTGGCTAACCAAATATGAGAACAGATAACGCATATCTTCTGTATAGAGATAGGGATGTTCCTCGTCTCTTGGCAACATTCCCACAATATACCAAGTTTCATCACAGTAAACAGTTTGAGGTAAAGTAGGATTCCTTTCCGCATCACGTAATAAGATATTTCTTAGCTTAATGGGAAGTGCAGTAAACAAGCCTTCATCTGTATACTGTCTTAGCTGGCCCTGTTGCACGCCCGCCCATTCCTCCGGATAGTATACATCAAAACGCCTCTCCTTACCTTTGTCAAACATAAAGCCCCATTCCTGTACAGTGTCATGAGAGGCCAGATAATAACCTGCAGAATTAAGTAAGACTGGCTTATTTTCAGAAGTAATAGCATATTCCTTAAAAGCACTTAAGAAATCTTTAGCCAAATAGTTCATGACGATAACACCTAACAGCGTACCATCGGCCTTGTGCACAGGCATACCCAAACGAATCATGGGTTTAAAAGGTGTCTCTATTTGACCACGTTCCATATTCAAATCCAAGGGAGATACATGCAAAGCTCCGGCTGGCAGATCTGCTGCCTCATAAAAATAATACCTGTCTTTTTTGTTTTGCAATTCCTTGTCAGGAGCTTTAACTGCTCCACCCGGTTTTAGGTCAATACGAATTTTTTCATTGCCATCTGCATCGATAAAACGGATTTGATCATAGACGTGCATCTTGTTAGAAAACACCATCCACTCTTGAGCAATTTTATCGTATTCAGCAGGATCTTCCAGTCTAGTGGCATAAATATCATGCAAATAAGAAGTGTCAGCAACTAAAGAAGAAATGCGGGCACTTACAATAGAATATTCCATTTGAACGGACCATTCACTTTTTACCTGCGCTTTAGCAAGCTCATTTTCCAGGTCCCTTTTTTCCAGCCATAGCAAACCGGGGATAGTTATCAAAAGTAGGACAATAAATATAAGAACGAATACTTTCTTATCCCCTGCATTTACTTCCATTTTTTTCATAATGATTACCCCAGAGAAGGTACTCTTGTTGTGTTTAATTTCTACACATAAATATACATACTATATATTATAACATTATTTAGAAAGACTACCAACTTATTTAAAATCGAAAAGGTAGGACTTCCTAGGAAGTCCTACCTTAATTTTACTCAATGAATCCTTAGCCTGCCTTATAGGCATCCATAATACTAAGTCTTAATTTATTAAGCTGTTCTTTGCAATCTCTGGCATAGGTCCCGCCTTCACCATACGCAGAAGTTTCACCGGCCAGCCCTCTTTCCAGGCATTTAACTCTTAAGTACTGAAGTTGCAAAACCGGGTCAGCGGTTTTATCGGTATTTTCATTTCTCACATCGTCAATGTAATGATGTACATCCTGGGCCTGTAAATACAATTTCTCCGGATTCCTGCCAAAACTGCCATAAATATCGTTGGTTAATTTCTTGATACTGTCTTCAATGCTCTCTATGGTACCAAGACTAGGTGTTTGCCTAATGAAATTAGGATTTTGTTGACAGAAGGTTAAGAGCTTTAAGGTATTAGGAGGAATAGTGCCCATATCCTTCCAACCTCTATTAGGTGCTACATCGGGTGTGTTGGTGGCTTCACGTTCATGGCCACCCTTTCTATTGAAACCAGTGTTATAAATTGTCCTATATTTCTTGTTGGTAATATCGAACTGCAAAATGGTAACATTTACTATTCTGCCAGGTTCAAGGCCTACCAAGGTAATTAAGCTTTGTCCTTCAGCGCCCTTATACTGAGTAATAGCATCAGTATCAATATAAGCTGAACCTACGGCTTTATAATTTTTAGCAAAACAAGTAGTAGAAATCATTAATAACAAAATTGCTATAAGTACACTAATTTTTTTCATTATTTATCACCTCATGGCTATATTGTATCATATTAATTTTATTCTGCTAGATGTTTTTCTTGGTCAGATTTTAAATACAGGGGAATAGCCGCCAACTGAGTAAGAACGGAAAGCGCAATCATGGTATAAATATTAATATCGTATAAAACTCCCATAAGCCAGCTGCCTAAAAACCAAAACACACCAAAGGAACATTCAAATATTCCATAACCGGTGGCACGGCAATTCTTGGGAACCATAGATGTAACAGCTGCTTTAAGAATGGACTCTTGGGCACCCATCCCAACACCCCACAGCGCAATTCCTAGGAATAGGCTGTGCAAAGATGTACCGGTAAAGATTAAGATAGCAAAAGGAGCCGAAAGAAGGGTAGACACAACTAGAGCTTTGACTCCTTCTTTATCATAAAGAATACCAAAGAACATGGCGGCAACAGCGTCTACCAACATTGCCCCGGCATACAGCAAGGGTAATGTTTTAGCATCAAGCAAGGCTGCGCTAACATAAGTCTTGGCAACGTGCATAACAACCAAAGAATAATCAATAAAACCGAAAGCAAAAAAACTAATTCCTGCAATATAAAGAATATATTCCTTCTTCATCTTGAAAGGCAGATATTCCTTAGGCTCTGGCTCAAAATGTTCCGGATTAGGGAACTTATTTCTGGTAATCAGCAATAAAATAAGCGTTATGGCACCGGGAATTGCCAGTGCTGCAAAACAGTAGGTGTAAATCTGATAAGTTGTTCCTTCTGTTTTAAATAACATGACCAGATAGAGCAGAACCGGTCCTAAAAAAGCACCTATCTGATCCAATACTTCCTGAATACCAAAGCTTTTGCCTACCCCCTCCTGAGTAGCGGCAAACGACATAATGGTATCCTTGGCCGGCTTTTTGATGGCTTTGCCCATCCGTTGGATAACCAATAGTCCACAGGCTGCCATCCAACCATTTTCTCCTACCAGAGCTAAGGCAGGCACTGCTAAAACATCCAAAACATAACCAAAAATAACCATCGGCCAATATTTCTTGCTTTTGTCGGTTAAAGTACCAAAAATATAACGCATAGAATAACCAATTAATTCACCAAGGCCGGAAATAAAGCCTATGGTAGCAGCAGAAGCTCCCAACAGTGACAAGTAGGCACCACGAATACTGGAAGCTCCTTCGTGAGTCATATCAGAAAAGAGGCTTACTATACCAAAAAGTATGATAAACAGCATAGCTTGAGAAAATTTTTTAGACATTTTAATGGTCTTCTTTCTATCATATTTGCTTATTATAGCATAAGAAAAACAATTTTCGTATTACCAATATAACTGTCCAATATTAAGCCTGAATTAAAATTTTAATTTATTCTTAATCTTTGGCCTTTACAATAAGCTTAAGTATGGAAACAAGCTGCTCATGCTATAATAATACTGTATATGGAGGAATTTTTATGAAAATATTGGTTGTAGAAGACGAACCTTCGTTAAACAAAATTATTGCTAAAAGATTAAAGGTAGAAAAATATGCGGTAGACAGCGCCTTTGACGGTCAGGAAGCCTTGGACTATATTGCTGCCACTGAATATGATGCTGCCATTGTAGATATAATGATGCCCAAGCTGGATGGACTAAGCCTGGTAAAAAAACTAAGGGCCAAAAATAATCTGCTGCCGGTTTTGTTTCTCACTGCCAAAGACACTACCGAAGACAAAGTAGCAGGTCTGGATAGTGGCGGAGATGATTATCTGGTAAAGCCTTTTGAGTTTGAAGAGCTTTTGGCCAGAGTAAGAGTCCTCTTAAGACGAAAACAAGATGTGGGAAACAACGAACTACGTTTGGCCGATCTTATTTTGGACACTAAGAAGCATACTGCTTTCCGTGGCAAACAAGATTTAAGCCTAACCGCCAAGGAGTTCGAAATCTTGGAGTATCTATTACGCAATACCGGTTCAGTCCTCTCCAGGCAACAAATTCAGGATCATGTCTGGGATTTCTCCTATGAGGGGGCTTCCAATATGATTGATGTTTACATTAATTCCTTACGCAAAAAACTTGATAACACTTCTTCTGCTAAATTGATACACACTATCCGAGGTGTAGGTTATGTTCTTAAGGAAGATTAAGAGACTAAAAGGCTGGGTAAAACTCATCATGTTCATAAAAAAACACCTTACCAACAAAATACAGGATTTGCCTATTGCCATCAAGGTAACGGCCTGGTATACCCTTTTCATGGCCATAATCTTCGTCATGGTGGTAGGCTTTGCCTTCAAATTCTCGGAAAACATTCGCTTTCAGGCTGCTTCCTTATCCTTGCAAAAACAAGTAGAACAAGCCGCTAAGCATCCCGATAAATTTGATGACCACGAAGATGATGTTTATATTTCCTCCTACGACGATCATCACATGAAAGTTAGAGGCAAATTACCGAACGGTTTACCTCCTGAATTGCCTCCTCAACCAGGCAAAGGCATCCAAAAATTCAATCAAAACAACAAAGAATATTGGTATTATGACGTGCCCGTACTTCAAAAAAACGGAGATGTCCGTATTATGCGTGGCGCCATTGCCATGGATAAGATAAATCGTCGGGCAGATTTATTTTTAATGGGTCTTTTGTTTGGTCTCCCTATTTTTATTATTATTGCTGCTTTAGGCGGTTACAAGATTATTAAAAAAGGTTTTAAACCAGTACGTACCATTAGTGCCACCGCTCAGGGCATTGGAGAAACCAACGACCTTTCCAGGCGTATAGATATTGGCCCCGGCCACGATGAAATTCATAAAATGGCTGACTCCTTCAACACTATGTTAAGCAGAGTAGAAGCTTCTGTAGAACGAGAAAAGCAATTTTCTGCTGATGTGTCCCACGAGCTCCGCACCCCTGTAGCAGTAATTATGGCAGAAAGTGAATATGGCCGTGATTGCGCTTCCAATCTGTACGAAGCTAAAGAAGGCTTTACCTCCATTCATGAGCAGAGTCAAAAAATGACTGCTCTCATTAAGCAGCTTCTGGAATTAGCCAGATTAGGCAATTCTGCTAATATTGCTAAAGTTCCCTTTGATTTTTCCAACCTTGTTACGGAAACCTGCAAGGAATATAAGATTTTGGCAGATGAAAAAAAGATAACCTTGCAAGAAACCATTGAGCCCACCTTGACTATTAATGGCAATGAAGCCTTGTTGCAAAGAATTTTATCCAACTATCTGGATAACGCCATGAAATTTACCAAGAGTATAATTACTGTTACTTTAAACAAGCAAGGCGAAAAAATTTTGCTTTGTGTTGCTGATGACGGTGCCGGTATGGCACCTGAAGCGATGAAAAAAATCTGGGAAAGATTTTACCAGACAGACAGTTCTCGTAATAAAAAAATAAATTCCGGTATGGGTCTGGGCCTGGCTACTGTTAAAGCAATTGCCACGCTACACCAAGGCAGAGTCTGGGCTGAAAGCCAACTTGGCAAGGGCAGTAAATTCTATCTGGAAATATGATTTTAAGATTTATTAAAAATTTTCTTCATCTTAATTTTCCTTTAATTTTTAACTGGTATGCTTAAGCCAGTTAAAAAATAAAGGAGGCAGTTACAAATGACTGAAGACACAAAAGCAACTTTGAACAATATGAAAAATAGCATTACCGCAACAGGAAAGAAAGTATTCTCCCCTAACCATCTAAAGAAAGGTGCCGGCTTGCTAATAGTCCTGGCCATAATCGGTGCCGGAGGCAAATATTTCGTTCATCAAAATAAGGTAGAAGCCAAAACTCGTGCCATGGCTGCACGCACCACCTTACTGCAAAATATGGCAGCTCAAAACAATATTTCCTTGGTAAGCACCGATGATGTTAAAAATAAAGTAGCCGATGCTTTAGGTAAAGAAGTAGGTCAAATTAACTTCAAAAATGTAAATCTGGTTTCCCCAACCTTGGGTAAAGATGGCGAAAAAGAAGATCGCTACAAACATAAGGACAAACGTACCGCTTCTCTTCCTGTTCCACCTGCTCCTCCTGTACAAAGACAAGCTCCCCTATTCTACAGTGTAAAGTGCAGTACGGATCAAGTTGATTATAAATTTGTAGTAAATGCCCAAGATGGCAAGATTTTACGTAGTGAAGTAGAACCCGCTAAATTAGCTTTTTTAAATAAATAATACAAAACCCCTTTGACCCCTTCAACGCCTTACCCACTTGACTTAAAGAAGACTTTAAAGTGCTATAATATAGCTAGATAGTCTTCAAGTGAGTAAGGAGTTGTTATTATGCTAAAGAAAAAATATATTACAGCCTTATCCTTGTTAGCATTAGGTTTGCTTAGCACAGCTTGCAGTTCTGCTCCTGTTAGCACAACACAAAACACATCTCCAGTTCAAGCTGCCGCTACTAAACCGGCAGTAACAGCTATAAAATTTGGTACTGCTCCAGGTCTTAAGCCTTTGGCTGAACGCACCGGCAAAGTCAGCAAGGTATATTTCACCAGAGATATTAGCGGTACAGGCTTAAAAAAGATATATGACAAAATTAACCAGGATATGGTCGGCAAAATTGCAGTAAAACTACATACCGGCGAACCTAACGGCCCCTATATCCTGGACAGGACCATGGTAAAAAATTTTCTATCCGGAATTCCCAACAGTACTATTGTGGAATGCAACGTTTTATACCCCAGTCCTCGTCAAAACACCCAAGGCCATCGGGAAACCTTAAAAACTAACGGCTGGACCTTCTGTCCCGTAGATATCATGGATGCAGATGGTACTGCCATGCTTCCTATTAAAGGTGGCAAACAGCTTACCGAAGTTTCTGTAGGCAGTCACGAATTAAACTACGATTCCATGTTGGTCTTAACACACTTTAAAGGCCATACCATGGGTGGTTTTGGTGGTTCTATTAAAAATATTGGCATAGGCTGCGCTGATGGTAATATCGGTAAACTAATGGTACATGGTAAAGGTTGGCCTTTAGGCGAGACCTTCCTGGAACGCATTGTAGAATCTGCTAAAGGCACCGTTGACCATTTCGGCAAGCATATAGCTTTCATCAATGTTATGAACAACTTATCAGTTTCCTGCGATTGTGAAGGCACTCATGCTAATAAACCGGAAATGAAAGATATTGGTATTGTTGGTTCCACCGATATTGTAGCTGCAGACCAGGCCGCCGTTGATATTATTTATGGCGTTGATGATGGTCAAAGCCATGCTTTGAAGGAACGTATTGAAAGTCGCAAAGGTCTACGCCAATTAACCTATGGCAAGGAACTGCAATTAGGAAATGATAAATATGAATTCATAGATTTGGATAAGTGAGCCAATTGGGGAAAGTTCCATTTTGGCTTGTTTATGTTATATAATTGACTTGCATAACAATATATTTTCACAAGGGGTATACTATGAAACTAGATCTGAATGACTTGCTTTATTCTTTATCTTATGCCCTAGATTGTGTAGAAGCTGAAATATTTGGTGTTAATCCATATCACTCAGAAAGAGTCGCTTATTTATGCGTACAGCTTGGCAAAGCCTATCATTACTCAGAGCAAGACCTGCTCAATTTGGCTGCTGCCGCTGCCTTGCATGACAATGCCCTAACAGAATATATTGCAGTACGTCGCACCCAAATGGATGAACCCACAGATGAAGCTACCAATCTACCCACCGCAGAGTTGCTTAAAATACATTGCGAAATGGGAGAAAAGAACGCTACTGTTCTGCCCTTTTACGACAAAATTAAAAATGCTATTTTATACCATCACGAAAGCGCCGATGGTACCGGACCTTTTGGTAAAAAGCATACTGAAACATCTCAAATGGCCCAATTCATTCATCTAGCAGACTTGCTGGATAATGTTTTCGACCTTACCGATGTTACAGATGAAATGTACCAAAAAATTCATAATTACTTAGAAAAATATAAGAATGTCTTATTCTGTCCTGACTTGGTTGCTACCTGTAACAAAACTTTCCCTAAACCTATTCACACCTTATTAAAAGGCGAAGCACCCCGCAAATTAATTCACAAGGAATTCCCGTTGCATCTTCAGGAATACGGGGATGATGCCATTATAGGTCTGGCTACCATGTTTGCTAAGGTTGTCGATTATAAATCACATTTTACTTGTGCTCACTCGCTAGGCATTGCACAAAAAGCCCAAAAAATGGGTGAATATTATAAATATGACAAAGATACCTGTACCAAATTATATTTAGCAGGTGCTTTGCATGATATTGGCAAGCTCACCATCAGCAATGATATTCTAGAAAAACCTGATAAACTGACCAAAGAAGAATTTGAAGTTATGAAAGGTCACGCTAAAGCTTCCTGGGATATTCTGGGACGTATGGCCAACATGGAAGAAATTCAGTCCTGGGCAGCCTTGCATCACGAAAAGCTTAACGGCAAGGGCTATCCCTTCCATATGACCGGCAAAGATTTAAATAAGCAAGAACGACTTTTATGCTGTATAGATATTTATCAAGCTCTCACGGAAAGCAGACCCTATAAGGATGGTTTCAACCATGCCAAAACAATGGCTATTATGAACAGCATGGTAGCTAAAGGTGAAATTGATAAAGACATAACTCATGACTTAGATGTTTGTTTCGGAGTGTGACAAAGGGACATGTCCGGTGTCCCTTTTTTCCAAGAAAAAAAAGTGTGACAGGGGACGCGTCCCATTGTCACACTTTTTATTTAGTCTATCGAATATTTTTGCCAATTAATCTCTTGTATTTTATTATCCTTATCCAGCACTACAAAGAAGCCTTTGATTGGTGCCGTTTTACCGTCTAAACGACCATCCAAATACCATTTTTGGGCATCACTGTTAATCTTGCCGTGCCGCCAACCCATAGCCTGCATATCAGCATTAAATTGTTCGATGTCACCTTGATCTACTCTGTCTCCTACACTGAGGCCGGCTACCTGATAATCAGATTTTAAAATACGTACGGTGCTCTGTTTAAACGTTCCATTAGTATCTCTTCCATAGGAATAACCCGCATTGTTACCCAAGGCAATTTTCACATCATTAAGATCAAAATGGCCATTTTCCCTGGTATCGCCACGCATATAACCGTTACCAGTCACACCATTAAAAACCTTAGCCATTTGCTCGTATTCCCAAAATACTGTGCTGTTAAAAACGGCCTTGAAACGTTCTTCCCGCGTCATGGCATCAGTATCAGCATCTAAATATTTGGCATTTACATAGCCTTTTTGACCTTGAGCAGTAGTAACGGCTACCCAGGGATAACCTTCATAACGATTATCAGAAAACTCGCTCACATAAACCTGATCACCATTTTGCAAAGTACCAACAACTTCACTGTCTGTATTGGGAGCGCTTCGCATATTAACATCGGTAGCAGAACAATGCGCTCCAATAGGCCAGTCGTAGGGAATAGACTCATAACTTTTTTGTCTTTCTTCACCTATGGCTCGCACATCCAATGCAGCAAAAGCAGTAGTAGTGAACAATGCTAACGCCCCAGTAATAAATAATATTTTGCGCCAATGCATACTATCCCCACCTTTCCCCTCTATCATCATTATACCAAATAAAAAAGAACCTCTAAAGTACTTTCGTACCTTAGAGGTTCTTGGACAACTATTTCAAAATACCTAATTCTTTATAATATTTAATAGCACCGGGATGCAGAGGAACATTGGAAATATCTTTTACTGCATCAGCAGGTTTTAGACCCTTCAAATTCTTTTGAGATTTACCAAGTTGATCAATGTTTTCCCAGAAAGATTTGGTTAATTGATATACAGTTTCTTCGCTTAAATCGCCACGGCAGAACATTAACATTTTAATTGCAGAAGTATCAATGGCTTCTTTTTGGTTAGGATAAGTTCCGGCCGGAATGGTGTAGGAAGCGTACCAAGGATATTTTACCTTTAACTTATCAATAGTTGCCTTAGGAATGTTTACCAAGTGGCATTTAGCAGTCAAAGCTTGTGCTACAGCAGAAGCAGGAGCACCTGACATAATCCAGGCACCATCCAAAGTACCGTTTTGCAACATATCTGCTGCATCAGTAAAGTTAATAAGCTCGGCTTTAATATCATCAGGGAACTTCATGCCCAAAGTAGTAAAGTGAGCAGCGCATTCGTTATATACGCTGGATCCGGCAGAAGCAACAGCAAAGTGTTTGCCTTTAATGTCTTCCAAGCTTTTAATACCGGAAGCATCGCTGGCTACTACTTGGTTAGGATTCATATACAAGCCTGCAATAGCTTTCAAATCCTTGTAAGCATGTCCTTTAAAGCTGTCAGTACCATTCAAGCATTGGAAAACGTTACTGCTAATAGCGATAGAAACTTGCGCTTCGCCATCAGAAACCATGTTCAAGTTAGCAATACCACCGGCAGAAGCCTGGCTGGAAGCATTGACAGTAGGAACAGTTTTGTTCCAGTTGTTAGTAATAGCAGCACCTACAGCATAAAGAGCACCGGAAGCAGAAGCTGTTGGAAAATTAATTTTAATTTTTGTGCCGGCGGCAGCAGGTTTGCTACCAGCCTTTGGATCAGCCTTCTTAGTATCTCCACCACAACCGGTCAAAGTTCCCATCATCAAAGCAGCCGCTAAGGTTGCCGCTAAAATTCTTTTTAAATTTTTCATATCTATACCCCTTCCTTTAGTAAGAAAACTATTTAAGCCGCTAAGGTCGTTTTGTTGCGACGACGGCTTATTAACTGATAACCCAACACCACAGTCAAGCAGACAAAACCAGCTATATCTGTCAGAATTCCCGGATACAACATGGCAGGCCCTGCTGCCAAAAGAATCAAACGTTCAAAAACAGTACATTTCTGTAAGAGCCAGCCTTCCAAGCCTGCTACCAGAGAAACAGTCCCCAGGGAAGCAGTAAAGGTAGCCCAGGCCGTTCCCGCCGCAGTGGCAGTTGGATCAACGCCAATCAATAGTATGGGGTTATCCAAGAAAAAGAACGGTATGATGAAACCAATAAGTCCCAGCCTTACTGCCCACAAGCCTGTCTTGGTCTGGTCAGACCCGGCAATACCCGCCGCCACATAAGCACTCATGGCTACCGGCGGAGTAATATTGGAAAGGCAAGCATAAATCAAACAGAACAAATGCGCCGTAAGAGGAATGGCGTGAGCATCAATTAATACAGGAACAGCTACTGCTTGTACAATAACATAGGCAGCTACGCCAGGTACGCCCATGCCCAAGATAGTGGACATGATCATTACTAAAAGTCCTGTAAAATATAAATTATCGTTATTAACCACAGACAGGATTAAGTAACCCATATTCAATCCCATACTGGTTAAGGTAACGGTACCAATGATTACACCAATGATTACGCAGCACACACCAACAGAAATAGCGCTTTTGGCACCTTCTACCGTAGCAGCTACAATCTTGGCCGGTGTCATGCGGGTTTCCTTCCGCAGCCAGCTGGCGCCAATAGTAGCAAAAATGGAAAGCACAGCCGCATAAATTGGTGTGTAACCATAAATCATAAGACCAATCAAAGCAAAAAGTGGAACAACCAAATGACCTTGTTCCTTCAAAACCTTCATGGCATCAGGGATGTTTTCCTTGGAAAGTCCTGATAAGCCCAAACGCTTTGCTTCAAAATGTACAGAGAAAAGCAGTCCCAAATAATAAAGGAAAGCAGGAACAATAGCTGCCAGCATTACTTTGGTATAGCTGACATTTAAGAACTCTGACATAACGAAAGCAACTGCACCCATAACAGGAGGACAGAACTGACCACCTGTAGATGCTACCGCTTCTACAGCACCGGCAAATTCTTTCTTATAACCGGTTCGTTTCATTAAAGGAATGGTAATAGTACCGGTAGTTGCTACGTTAGCAATAGCGGAACCATTAATCATACCTAAAAGAGCGGAAGCTACAACTGCTACCTTAGCCGGACCACCGGAGGTTCTACCTACCAAGGTCAGGGAAAAGTCATTGATAAATTTGGAAAAACCGCTGTGTTTTAAGAAAGCACCAAACAGTACAAACAAGAAAATATAAGTTGCGGAAACGCCAATACCGGTTCCTAATAGTCCCTCAGTTCCCCAGAACTGGGTAACCAAGACACGTTTCAAAGTAAAACCATTATGTCCTAAGAGGCCCGGTAAATAAGCACCAAACCAGTTATATGACAAAAAGATAAGTGCTAAGATGGCCAAATTGCCGGAAGCACGTCTGGCTGCTTCAAAAACAATGATTAAGGCTACTGCCGCAATACCGAGCTCGTAAGTCTCCACCCGTCCGCCGGTTTGAGCAATACGCGTATAGTTCAAAATCAAATAAATATACGCACTAGCCGATAAGACAATTAAGACTATATCCCACCAAGGCGGTGCCGTCCGTTTTCTTTTTTCCTTCTTATATGTAGGAAAAAGTAGGAACGTAAACATCAATAAGAAAATACAGTGAATTGCTCTTAAGTTAATAGCACTTATGGTACCTATTGTGGTGAAGTAGACCTGAAATGCAGCCCACACACACAGCAGACCCGTAATTACTTTGGCCATGGGACCTGTATAGGTCCTCATTCTGGATTCTGCTTCTTTTTCCTCCAATAACTCTTGAGCCTTGGCATCTAACTCTCCGCCAATTTCCCGCTTTAAAATCTGCCCTTCTTCTTGTTGCCCTGTGCCAGCTACGGACGCAGGCTTAATCTCACCCATAAACTAATCCCTCCAACCTACCATACTACCTTATCTACAATTTTATTAATAAGTAGAAACATTATAGCACATTTTCAATATAAAACATAAAAAAGATGACAAGGGGACAATCCTCCTTGTCATCTGCTATGCCTTTATTGCCCAACGCAGTTTAGTGGAGTGCGCCCTAGGATTCACGGCACATTCTTCTGCAGATGGTCTAATCACATCTCTTGCTACTTCGCTATAAATTTCCTGCCGGCAATATTCCTTAAATGCCTTTTTTACCAATCTATCTTCGCCGGAGTGGAAGGTAAGAATAGCCACTCGCCCACCCGATGCCAAGGCATTGGGCAACTTCTCCAAGAACTCATAAAGCACTTCATATTCATTGTTAACATCTATTCGCAGTGCCTGAAAAACCCGAGCACTAGATTTTTTTACCGCCTCTTTACGCTCGTCCTTACTCAGCTGCTCGTTTTCCAAAGCTTTCTCCACCTCAGCATGGAGAGCCTGGGTAGTAGTAATGCTAACACCGCTCCACATATCTTTGGTAATCTGCGCAGCTATCTGGGCAGCGTATGGTTCATCAGCATTTTCTACCAGCATACCTTCGATTTCTGCCTTGGACATACTGCATAATCTTTCTGCCGCAGAGATTCCTTTCTTAGGATTAAAGCGCAAATCCAAGGGGCCCTGGGTTTTGTAAGAAAAGCCTCGCTCCGGATTATCTATCTGCATAGAAGAAACACCCAAATCAGCCAAAATAAAATTAAATGGTCCGACTTCTTCCACCAATTCGTCTATCTGGCAAAAATTCATTAGCCTTACCTGGAAGCAAGTATCATCATACCCTAACTTGTTCAGGCGCTCTTTAGTTTTGGCAGATTCTAAAGGATCTGCATCGCCGCCAATTAAAAGGCCTTGGTGATTTAGCTTCTTTAGCATTTCCAAGGTATGGCCGCCATAGCCTAAAGTAGCATCAAAGCCCTGCATACCAGGCTCAATCTGCAAAAAGTCTAAGATTTCCTTAACCATAATAGGAATATGCATGCCTGCCGGAGTACTGCCCTTGCTCTTTACCTTCTCAATGGTAGAGCCGTATTTTTCCGGATTTAATTCTTTATATTTTTCATTAAAATGCTTAGGATATTTTCCACTATAACGTACCCGTCTATGATGCTCAGGGTTTTTTTGTTTATCTTCATTAGTCATGATATCACCTGTATTTGTCAATATAGCAGTACCAAATAACCTTGTCAACTTTAACATAAAAATATTGTGAGATGAGTTTGCTTCTGTTACAATTACTTTAGATGTTTTAGAGCATGGGAGGTATGAGAGTATGGCAAATATATTTGAAAACAATCCGCATTGCACTTTTACCTGGTCTGCCTTAGGTGACATTACCAAGGGCCGTCCTAACCTAGGCACGCAACTGCCTGTTGCTGTTTATCGTATTTTTGAATATGCCATGTTTGATGTTCTGACTCATAAATTCGGGCTGGAAAAAGGACAGGAGCTCTTTCGTCAGGCCGGGCACACGGCAGGTATGGAGTTTGCCAAAAACGTACTTGCCATTACCTTGGAGCCAACTGCTTTTTTTGCTGATTTAGCCGAAAAATTATCTGCTCTAAAAATTGGTATTTTACGCGTAGAAAAATTTGATCCAACCGAAGGCAGCTTTATCCTCACCGTTGGCGAAGATCTAGACTGCAGTGGTTTGCCTCCTACCGGTGAAATGGTTTGTAACTACGACGAAGGTTTCCTTGCAGGCATTATGGAAGCCTACAGTAAAGAAAAATACGAAGTAAAAGAAATAGATTGTTGGTCTTCAGGGGCCAAAACTTGCCGTTTTATGGGCAAAGTTCTCAGATAACGAGGAAAATTATGGCAACACATCCAGAAACCAATACTACGCTTTTCGCATACTTACAAAAAATTCTCTACGATCCACAAAACGCCAGCTTGGAAATAGATGCTTTGCCTTCTTCCCAACATGATTTAGCTAAGGGGCTAAAACTACTTCTTCAGTTTGTTTTGGAAAACAAAGACCTGTGTGAAGATATTTCCAGCGGCAAAATCAGTACTGCCCGTGTACCCAACCGTACCAACCCATTCGTTGGTCCACTAAAGAACGTACACCATACCTTACAGCACTTAATTTGGTTAATGGATGAGGTTGCGGCAGGCGACTATCAACAACGTCTCCAAGTCATGGGAGAAGTATCCGTTTCCTTTAACAATATGGTTAACTGCCTAGTTGATTTATCTCTCCACGACCGCTTAACCGGCCTCTTCAATTCGGACGGCTTTAGCAGCAAGGCTAAAGAACTTTTAAGTAATGCCAAACCTACCGAGCATTATTTCATGATTATTATTAATATCAATGATTTCCGTCACTACAATGCCGTTTATGACAGCAGTCGTGGCGATGAGCTTCTTATCAGTGTTGCCAAATATTTGCGTAACTGTTGCCACGAAGGTGAAATCTGTGCACGTTTGCATGTAGATAATTTTGCCTGCTTAGCCAAGGGAAAAGACCTGGAAGATATTACAGCACGCTTTATTCTTAATAATCATGGTAAATGGCCTTATCCGCCTAATCACGCCATGCTTTTCCGTCACGGCATTTATGCCATTCAAGACGTGACTATCCCTGTCCGCCAGCTCATAGAATATGCTGCTTATACGGCTAATAGCATTAAGAATAACGGCAGCCTGAGTTATGCTGTCTTTACTCCTGCGCTGGCTAAGCAATACAAATTAGAAAACAATGTTATGAAGACATTCTCCAAAGCCATAGCCAGCTGTGCTTTTAAGACCTATTATCAACCCAAGGTTGATCCTGCTACAGGAAAAATCATCAGCTGTGAAGCCTTGGTCCGTTGGTTGCCACCACAAGGTTCGTTAATCATGCCTAGCCAGTTCATTAATCTCTTTGAAACCACTGGGTTGATTACCGCCCTTGATTTTTATGTGGTAAATCAGGTTTGTACTATGTTACGCAAACGTTTGGATGCGCATTTGCCTGTTACTCAGATTGCCGTTAATTTCTCCCGTGCCCATCTTCACAGCAGAGATTTTATCGCCAATCTGCTTAAAACATTAAACAAGCATCAAATTGATCCTCATTATTTACAAGTGGAAATTACGGAAACAGCTTTTTTTGAAGATATCACTACCACCCAAAAGATAGTAAAAGAGCTTCATGAGTCCGGTATAACTATTGCCATGGATGACTTTGGCAGCGGATATTCCTCTCTAAACTTTTTAAAAAATATCCCCATAGATGTGATAAAAATAGATGAGCTCTTCTTTGATAACTTTGCCGAAGAAGAGCGTACCAGACTACTTATATCAGATATTTTGTCTATTGCCCATCACCTGAACCTAACGGCCGTAGCAGAGGGCGTAGAAACCAAAGAAGAAGTAGACTTCTTAATTAAGGGAAAATGTGATTTAATCCAAGGTTATTATTTCTACAAACCACTAACCGAGGAACAATTAAATATAGCGTTGCAAAATCAAGCAACAAGGTCTGTTATTCAATAATATAGGCGCTAACAATTTCTCCAACATAAAGAGTGTGTTCTTCATTGTTACGAGCCACATCAGGATTGCTAATTTCCGGTGGATATAGATCCGGAACAGTATCGCAATGAACATCTGCAATCTTTATATTAGACTTATATATCACTTTACATTCTAAGGTGAGGGGAAACTCCTTAATGCCTGGTACAGAAATTACTTGCGGTTTTTCCAAGGTAAGGCCAAATTCTTTAATCTTATCTACCTTACGGCCTGTAGTGGTACCTGCCTTGCCAAGAATAGTCTTATCATAGGAACCCAAAGGTACATTAACCGTAAACTCCGAATTCTTTTCTAACAAGCTATGAGTGAAACGTCCGGTACGGACATAAACGACAACCGTGGGTTTATTCCAAGTTCTGCCAATATTGGCCCAGCCGATGGTCATAGTATCAACTCTACCTTCCGCTTGGGTTGTAAGCAAAACTCCACCGGGGAGCGGCGTACAAATTTCCGTGGCATAATCGAATGGATTAATTATTTTTTTCATAAATACAACCTTCTTTCTTAGCTTCTAATTTTACAAAAGATGACAAAAGGACCATCCTTTTGTCATCTCTTTATTTTTTACAGATAGTAGTTTTACACCAAAAAGCATTGATGAACAACATCGCTGCAGTAATCAAAAATAAATTACGTATACCAGTTGCTGCCGCTATGGCACCACCTGCAAAAGCTCCGATGAACATACCCATAAACTGAGCAAACTGGTTAACGCCAAAAATACGTCCTAAGCAAACTGCAGGAGTGTTCTGCCTAATAAGATTGTTAATAGATGGCATTAGACCTGCTACGCCAATTCCCAAGATAAAACGAAGTGCCCCTAACTGCCAGGATCTGGTAACAAAACCTTGGGGAAGAAAGCTGCAGGCTGCTAAAAGCAAGGAACCTAGTAATATTTTTTCTGAACCAATCTTGTCACCTAATTTGCCTATGTGGGAAGCGGTAAGCATGCTAGCAAAACCTGAGCAGGAGAAAACTAATCCCGCAATCATGGCCACGTGGTTGGCATGCTTAGTTATCTGAGTAATATAAATGGTAATGATCGGTTCAATAGACATAATGGAAAATTGCAATAAAAAGGTAGTAACAGCTAAGCCAATAACCAGCTTGGGTTGCGGTAATTTGGCAATAGTTTCTTTCAAGCTAAGAGTAAGAGCCTGAGGCTGAGGATGAAAATCTTCTTTCAAAAATAGCAGGGCACAGACACCCACAAAACAGAGGCCCGCCATGCAAAAGAACATGGGACGAAAGCCCATGACTTCACTCATCCAACCACCTAGAACAGGTCCCAGCAGTGTCCCGCTGACCTGACTGGTAAAGAACATTCCCATAGCCCAACCAGATCGTTCTACAGGCGTACCCTGGGCAATCATCGGTATGATTGCCGCCTGAAAACCACTCATAGCACCTTGGCATAAACGCAAGGCAGTTAATTGGTACACATTATGAGCCAGGCCCAGGCCAATCATGATGACGCCTAGCCAAGTCGTAGCCCTTAAGGTCATGGGCTTGCGACCATATTTATCTGATAGCTTGCCCCAAACAGGCGAGAATATGGCCAAGGAAATAAAGTTGGAGCCGAAGATAATGCCAGCCCATCTTTCAATTTCGCCGGTGTCAGTAACACCCATGCTGGCAATATACAGCGGCAGCATCGGTGCCAGTTGGCTCATGCCAACAGAAACTATGAAACTGGTAACACAACAAATTAACAGATTTCGTTTCCAAATCTCCATATCCAGAATCACCACTTATCAAAAATATATACACGTTAATTATAACATAAGAAAAGGGTGTAGCACATCTTGCTACACCCTTATTTTTATAAATTCCACTTACTTTGATCAGTATGTAAATAATGTTCAGCTTTCTTAGAAAGGGGTTTCCCCATATATTCTTTGTAGAGGGCTTGGATTTCCGGATTCTCATGGGAGAAACGCAGTTTGGCATTCTTGTCCAGCTTGCGTAAATATTCGCCACGAATACCAGCCAATTCCATACCATCCTTAATAGGCTGTCCGCCACCACCGCTGCAACCACCGGGACAAGCCATGATTTCTACGAAATCATAATATTCTTGACCACTTCTGATGGCTTCTACCAGTGCTCTGGCATTACCCAAGCCACTGGCAACAGCAATGCGAATCTTTTTGCCCTTTAATTCAAACTCTGCTTCTTTCCAAACATTCTTCTCAGTAAGCTTGAAGAATTTATCCACGCTGGGGTTTTTGCCCATGACAATGTAGTAAGCAGTACGAACAGCTGCCTCCATAACACCGCCGGTAGTTCCAAAGATAATACCTGCGCCGGTACCAATGCCCATAGGAGAATCAAAATCTTCTTTAGGCAAAGCAGTTACATCCACATTGGCCATCTTTAAGAGGCTGATAAATTCACGAGTTGTCAAAGAAGCATCAACATCTCTTATGCCTGCATCACTATTCACTGCTTCAACGGCACATTCCCATTTCTTTGCTAGGCAAGGCATAATGGAAATACAACAAATCTTCTCTGGTTTTACCTTCAAACGATCAGCAAAATAACCTTTGGTTACAGCACCAAACATTTGTTGAGGAGACTTGGAAGTGGAAAGCTTGTGTACCATGTCAGGGAACTCGCTCTTCATGAAACGCACCCAACCAGGACAACAGGAAGTGAACATAGGGCCTTCAAATTTCTTGTCGCTTAATCTTTCCAGTAGCTCGCTGCCTTCTTCCATAATGGTCAAATCAGCAGAGAAATCTGTATCGAACACATAATCAAAACCAATACGTCTTAAGGCTGCTGCCATATGTCCGGGAGTAGCCTTCTCACGTGCCAGGCCAGATTGCTCAGCCCAAGCAGTACGTACAGCAGGAGCTACTTGTACTACGGTAATAGTTTCCGGATCTTGAATAGCCTTCCAAACCTTATCAATATCGTTTCTGGTGCTTAAAGCACCTACAGGACAGTGAGTAACGCACTGGCCACATAGAGCGCAATTTACTTCATTAATAGTTTTGTTTTCCCTAACACCCACTCTGGTTCTTCTGCCGGTATTACGCAAATCCCAAACCTTCATGCCTTGAACCTTTTCGCACACCTGAATGCAACGCATACATTTAATGCATTTGCTTTCATCGCGAACCAAGGGATAAGAAACATCCCAGTAAGACTGGCGAATGTTTTCTTTATAAGGAGTAGTCTGTACGCCCAAGGTAGCTACAATATCCTGTAGCTTGCAGTTACCATTACGTTGACAGGTCGGGCAATGGCAGGAGTGTTGAGACAGAATCAGCTGAACATTCAGCTTTCTGGCAGTTTGCACTGCCTCTGTCTGAGTCATTACTTCCATGCCTTCTTTAACCTTGGTATTACAAGAAGAAATCAAACGGTTCATACCCTTTACTTGCACTACGCAAATACGGCAGGCACCAATTTCGTTAAGATCCTTAAAGTAACACAAGGAGGGAATATCTACGCCATTAGCTCTGGCTGCTTCCAAAATAGTACTGTCGTCTTTTACTTTGTATTTAATACCATCAATAGTAATGTTTACCATTTGGCGTCGCCTCCCTTCAGTGCACCAAGGCCGAACTTATCACAGCACAAGCAACGCAAAGCTTCTTGTTGTGCCTCAGTATCCGTCATATTGTTTTCTACCATCTCAAAATCGTTCTTTCTTTCACTAGCCAAACGTTCCCTGTTATTGCATCTGCCACAAGGCAATCTGTCGATAAACCTGGGGACTGCAGGAGTTACAGCAAAGTCCAATTTATGATTAAAGCCTAAGAAGTTATCAATGTTAGCAGCTGCAACCTTACCAGCCGCAATAGATTCAATAACAGTTCCCGGACCATTAACGCAATCGCCGCCGGCGAAAATCTTGGGGAAGTTCTCAATAGAGCTGTCCGGTGCAGCCTTAATAGTACCATGCTCTACAGGAATACCTTCCTCAGAGAAAGGCTGCCATTCAATATCTTGTCCAATGGCAGAAACAACAATATCGCAAGGTAACTTAAAGATAGGTTCCGGAGCATCGCTAGGTCTGGGACGACCTGATGCATCAGGTGCACCGATAATCTGTGGTCTTAAGCACAAAGCTGTAACTGCGCCCTTCTTATTGGTGTTAATATGATCAGGAGCATAGAGTTCAATCAATTGGCAACCTTCTGCAATAGCACCTTCAATCTCATCTTCTAAAGCAGTCATTTGCTTTTTGGTTCTGCGATAAACGATATATACTTCCTTGGCACCTAAGCGCAAAGAAGATCTAGATGCATCCATGGCCACGTTGCCGCCACCGATAACTACAACTCTCTTGTTTTTAAAATCAGGCAGCTTGCCCTCGCCAATGTCTCTCAGCATATCTACAGCAGGAATTACACCCTTGGCATTCTCACCATTGATATGCAATTTCTTATAGGTGTGAGCACCAATGGAAAGATAAATAGCATCATACTTCTTGCGTAATTGTTGTAGAGTAATACCTTTGCCTACGGAAACACCGTATTTTACTTTAATACCAGTGGAGAGGATGTGCTTAATATCATCATCAAGTCTTTCTCTAGGCAATCTATAGCTGGGTATGCCATACCGCATCATACCACCCAGATTGTGTAATCTCTCCAGAACCGTAACGCTATGTCCCATCAATCGTAAATAATAAGCAGCCGTCAGTCCGCTAGGGCCACCGCCTACAACCACAATCTTCTTGCCGGTAGAAGGCGCAGCAACAGGCGGCGGTAATTTACCACCCTTATCCACTGCATATCTCTTTAAGCCTCTAATATTAACCGGTTCATCTACCATGGTACGACGACAAGCCTTCTCGCAAACATGATTGCAAATAAAAGCACAAGCTGTAGGGAACGGATTATCCTTACGGATAAGCTGTACAGCAGCATCATATTTCTTGTCGGCAATCAACGCAATGTAACCGGAAATATCAACATGAGCAGGGCAATGCGCCATACAAGGAATAGCCTCGTCTAAACTAGCCAAGCATTTTTGTTTGGTAATATGCTCCTCGTAGTCAGCACGAAAATCTGCCAAGCTTCTCAAAACCATCTTAGCAGCACCATAGCCAATAACGCAGTCGGCAGACAAATAAATACTTCTGGCAGTTTGCTCCAATAAATCTAATGTAGCAAACGTTGCATCGCCATTTAAAACATCATCCAACATGCTTGCCAGTTGGCCTAAACCAATACGACAAGGTACACATTTGCCACAGCTCTGTGCCTGACACATCTGAACAAAGGACAAGCTCAAATCTACAGGGCAGGAACCACTGGGGCCGGCGTGCATTCTGCCTTCCATTGATTTATAAAGAAGTTCTACTGTACGTTGGGCTTTATTAGGAACCGGTAGTGATAATCTACTCATATGTTTCAACCTCCACTTGCAAATTCTTAAGGACAACCCTTTTTATTTCACACATTATACCCTATTTATATGGTGCTGACAAACAAATATTGGGGTTTTATTTTCTGATAATTCTCACATTTTTTATCTTTAAAGCAGCGCTATTTAATGCGTTTCTTTGCATAATCTCACTTGTTCATTGTATAATGAACCACAGAAATAATATTTTATTCTTAGGAGGCTTTCATATGTTAGATAAACAAGGTGCTTTGGACCTACTAAAAAGCCATAATATTCCCTACGACCTCCATGAACATGCCCCTATTTTCACCGTAGCACAAGGTGATGCTATGGGAGATGCCTTCCACGATAGCTCCACCAAGAATCTGTTCCTAAGAGACAAGAAAAAACGCGAATACTACTTGGTAACGTTACCTTGCCACAAACCAATAGACCTGGAAGTACTAAAAAACAATATTCCCAGCCGCCGTTTAAGTTTTTGTTCTGAGGCAGAGCTGGAAAGTATGCTGGGAGTAAAAAGTGGCTCCGTCAATCCATTATGCATCTTCAACGATATAGACAAAAAAGTTGTCATGGTCTTTGATCAAAGCATGGCAGGACAAAAAATCGGCATTCATCCTATGTCCAACGACGCCACCATCATCGTAAAATTTGAAGATATCTTAAGCCTCATTCAAGCAAGCGATCATACCGTAATCTTAAGGAATATGTAGAAACAAATCCCATCCAAGACGACTTGGATGGGATTTTTATGTAAGGTTTAGAAATCAAACATACCTGCAGCCTTACCAGTACCCTTTTTAGTATCTGTGTAGGTCTTAGCCGTTTTATAGTCTATGTCATGAATAGGCCAGGTAGGTTGCTTGCCTTCATACACTTCTTGTACGCCCATAGCAGCAAAATAAGAAGCGCGATGTGCTGCCTCAACAGTATTACCACCAATATGAGGATAAATAATAATGTTATCCAAAGTCAGAAGCTTATTGTTGGGATCAACCGGTTCCTTTTTAATAGCATCCAAGCCAGCTCCCATAATCACGCCATTCTTGCAAGCTTCGTACAAATCATCTTCGTTTACGCAGCCGCCACGAGCAGTGTTAATAAGAAATGCTGTTGGTTTCATCATAGCTAAGGTTGTCTTGTTAACCATATCTCTGGTAACAGGAGTATTAGGAGTATGGACGGATACATAGTCAGACTCTTTGAAAATACGATTTAAATCACGTACTACTTCTACGCCATCAGGAAAAGCGGATGCAGGTTTATAAGGATCATAAGCCAATACATTCATTTCCATGGCCATAGCACGTACAGCCAAACGACTGCCAATATTACCACAACCAATAATACCCAAGGTTTTGCCGTTTAAGGTATTTTTTCTAATTTTCAATTTTGCTTTAAAATAATCCTGTACCCAAGTTTTGCGAAGAGCAATAACATTACGGCTGCATTCCAGAATTAACAGCAAAGCTGTCTCTGCTACGGATGTACTATTAGCAACAGGTGCATACAAGGTTTGTACGCCATTGTCATGGCAGGCCTTAATATCTACTGCGTCAAAACCTGCGCCATGACGAACCAATACCTTTAAGTTAGGATTTGCTTCAATAACTTCTCTGGTAATTTTGGTAATGCGGACAATCATCGCATCAGGTTGATACTCTTTAAAATCTGCCAAAACATCTTCTGTTTCAAAGCCACGACCTTTGATTAAGGTATGTCCTGCCTTGGTCAATAACTGAGTTCCTTCTTCCATAATTTCTTGAGGTAATAAAATTTTCCAACCCATTTGGAAAATCCACAAAATAAATTTGTTGCTCATTATTAGTACCTAGAGCAAAAATAGGCTGGTTCTTTTTAAGAACCAGCCTTATTTTTATATGTATTCTATCGCCCATAGCGGAACATTTAATAACTTTCCATCTTGTTTATAAGGTACCATAGCAGTTCGCATTATTTGTTGTGAGTTAAACTTTTCTGCAAACACCTTCAAACTTTTAGCTTGTAAATTAGTTGCTGCTTTTACCTCAAGAGGAACTGCCTGTCCATGAAGGTCAAGTAAGAAATCTATTTCTGCACTGCCACGATCATTGGTCCAATAATAAATAGGTAAATCGGCAATTGTCTTTAATTGTTGTAATACATACTGTTCTGTTAACGCGCCTTTGAATTCCACAAATATTTCATTACCATCTAAAAGTATTTTAGCATTCAATTCTGACGAACAGCCTAACAAGCCAACATCTAATAAATATAATTTAAATGCTTTGGTATCCTCATATGCTGATAAGGGCAAATTCGGCTTGGTAACTCTTTCTATTCTGTGCACCAAACCACAATCCTTGAGCCAAAGTAAGGCTATTTCATAATCTTTAGCCCTAGCACCCTCTCGAACCAAACCATAAATAAATTTTTTGTTTTCCTTGGCTAATTGGCCCGGTATGCTATGCCACAAACCACGAAGTCTTGGCACGTCTTGCAGCGGTACATGCTTAGAAAAATCTTGCTCGTAGGCTATTAAAATGTTTTTTTGCAAATTACGTACTTCCGTAAAATTTTTTTGTTGACAATAAACATCTACGACTTCCGGCATGCCACCTACAAAAAAATACTGTTTAAGTAATGACTCATACGTTGATGCAAAAGTATTAGCTAAAGTAAAATCACCATCTTGCAATAGCTTAACAAGTTTAGTATTGCCGGTAGCCAACATAAATTCACTAAAAGATAACGGTTCTAAATTAAGGAAATCTACCTTACCAACTGGAAATGAAGTTCCTGTGTGTAATGCCAAGCCAAGCAAGGAACCTGCACAAATAATATGATATTGAGGCGCATTTTCATAAAAATATTTTAAAGAAGACAATGCTTGTGGAACTTCCTGTACTTCATCGAAAATAACTAAAGTAGTGTCAGGAACAATTGTCTTTCCACAGAGTACTTCCAATCCCTTTATCAGTCTTTTGATATCAAAATCACCGGAAAACAACTCTTTTAACAATCTATTATTATCAAAGTTAAAGTAAGCCGTATTTTTATATTCTTGACGTCCAAACTCTCTCATAAGCCAAGTTTTACCGACTTGACGGGCACCACATATAATAAGTGGCTTGCGATTAGGTGATTTTTGCCAATTTTGCAATTTTTTTAGGGCCTGGCGATACATATAATCACTCCTCAATTTTCCCAAATGTATAAAAAATGGCTTGTATTCATTAGCCATATAAAATTATAACGAGATTTTACAAAAAGTGCAATGACTTTTTGCTGTGTTTATACAAAAAGTGCAACGACTTTTTGTATATTTATCAATTTAACAGTTTTCCTAGCCCAGTGCTAGACAAGCAATAACTTCGGCATTGTGCTATAATACAAGCAATATATCTTGAAGAAGGTCATGCTATGCACAAAATTAATCCTTTAATCTATTTACTGGCCTTTGGCCATTTTATTACCGACTGGGCACAAGGAGCAATCCCCGCCCTTTTACCATATTTCATAAGTACCTGTAACCTGAACTACCGGGATGCAGCATCTCTAATTTTTGCCAATCTGTTTCTGGCCTCTGTCACTCAGCCTTTGTTTGGCTATTTTTCCGACAGGGTGTCCAAGCCCTGGTTTGTTCCTTTGGGTCCCGTACTCTGTGGGCTGTCGCTTTCCGTCATTGCCTTTAGTACCAACTATTGGGTTATTTTCTTTGCTGTTATGGTTTGCGGGCTGGGTTCTTCCGTATTCCATCCGGAAGCTGCCCTCATGGTTAATAAGATTTCCGGCAAATTCAAGGGCCAGGCTCTAGGCAGCTTTTCCGTAGGCGGTAATGCTGGTTTTGCAGTAGGACCACTATTAGCCGGTCTGTGTGCTTATAAATATAGCATACACGGTCTGGTAATCTTTGGCATAATTAATATTACAGCTGCCATCTTCCTGTACTATCACATGCCTTCTATCTTGGCACAAGCAGAAGCAGCAGATAAAGAAGAAAAGAATTCTACTTCAGGCGGTTTAAAAAACGATTGGGTTTCCTTCGGCAAATTATTTATCTTGATTGTAGCACGAAGTATAGCTTTCACCTTGTGCAATTCTTTCATTCCTATTTATTGGGTAGCTGTACTGCATACTTCCGCTGCCACAGGCAGCTTTGCCTTAACTATTCTCTTTACCCTTGGCGCCTTCATCACTTACTTTGGCGGTGTACTCTCTGACAGAATCGGCAACGTGAAAGTTATTAAGCTAACCTATCTAATCATGATTCCTGCCATGTTTGCCTTAAACCACACTACTACCGAATGGTTAGCAATGTTACTGCTCTTTCCCGTAGGCATTGCCGTCTTTCTATCCTATAGTCCTTCTGTATATCTTGGTCAAACCTATCTAGCTAAAAACATTGGTTTTGCCAGCGGTATCACCCTAGGCGTCAGCACTACCATAGGTGGCCTAGTTGCCCCCTTTGTAGGACATTTGGCCGATCTCTATGGTGTTGCTTCTGCCTTGAATATTCTCTGGATCATGGGCATTGTAGCCTTTGTTTTCTCTTTCTTTATTCCAGAACCAAAAAGCCTATTATAAAAACACACTTTCTTCCCTACCCTGAGCTTTGCCTCAGTACATGTTTTGATTAAAAACATTATAATAATGGGGAGAAAGTGTGATTTTTTTATTTACCTTTTATCTATGTTGTGCTAAACTATGAGAAAATATTTTATTTTGATTTGTTGGGGGGTATTATCTAATGAAAAGAACTTTAATTTTGGCAGTAGCAATGGCTTTGGGCATTTCTGGGGCAGCCTTTGCCGCTAATCCGTTTTCTGATGTGCCGGCCGGTCACTGGGCATATGCTTCCGTAGCAAAACTTGCTGCTGCAGGCGTTGTAGATGGTTATCCAGACGGCACCTTTAAGGGCGAGCGCACTATGACTCGTTACGAAATGGCACAAATCGTTGCCAAGGCTTTGGCCAAGGGCGCAATGGGTGCTGATGACAAGCTAGTAAGTGAATTTGCCGACGAATTAGATAATCTGGGCGTGCGCGTAGCCAAGCTGGAAAAGAAAGCTGACAACACAAAAATTACCGGCCATTTCCGTTACAACTACCAAGATATAAAATCTACCTATAGTGGCGCAAAATTTAAAGCTCATAATAGCGGTTTGCGTTCTCGTGTCTGGTTCACCGGTAATGTTAATGACAACTGGAGATACGTAGGTATGCTACAAAATATTCAAGACCTGACTGCAGATAATGGCACCAGTGATACCGAATTCCAACGTGCCTATCTGGAAGGAAATATTGGTGCCGTGAAAGTTACTGCAGGACGTCAGGACTTTACCATTGTAGATGGCAACTTGTACGATACCCGTATGGACGGCATCAAGGCTGAAGTTGGCGGTAAAGTAAAATTCGGAGCATATTTTGGCAAGCCTACTGATCAAGATGGCTGGTTCTCCTATGCCAGATTCTGGGGTGTTAATACCAACACCGATATTGGCAAACTGAATTTATCTGCAGGCTATGATAAATTCTCCAAAGGCTATGAAAGTGATACCGCTACAGAAACAACCAATTGGGATGGTATGCCTGCCGATAAAAATGGTATTTGGAATGTAGGCGCCAAATATAATTTTGGTGATGCTTCCCTAGGTGCTATTTACATGAAGAGCAACATCAATCAACCCACTTCCATTGGTAGCACAGGCAAAGGTCTGGTTGTAACCGGTACCTTAAAAGGTGCTGAGCAAGCTAAACCAGGTTCCTGGGGTCTGTGGACCAAATATTACAACCAAGGTTATGGTACCGTTATTGCCCATACCATGAACGGTATTTATTCCAGTCAAGGTTTCCAAGGCTGGGGCGCAGGTGTAGACCTGACTCTTGCCAAGAATATCGTAGCCGGTTTCCAATATTATGACCTGAATACAAAGGGTATGGATATCTCCCACAGAACTTTGTGGACAGAAATAAACGCTTACTTCTAAAAACATAACAACTACTAAAGACTTCCGAGTAATCGGAAGTCTTTTTTTGCTCCTCAAAACCCGTCTCTCCTTGACCAGGCCTTTAACAATTAGTCTTAAATGTAGTATAATATAATTTACACAAGAAGAAAGGGGAGATGTGTCTATGAAAAAATTTCTAATCTTAACTGCCGCATTTGTCATGGGAACCTCTGTGCCAGCTTTGGCATTTAACCCTTCTTTTACTTTGCCTAATAGCAAACCCAGCTTGGCACAAATCCGTTATTCTTCTAAAGAATTAAAGAATAAGACTCCACAAACTTCCTATGTGGAAGGAACCGTGTCTGATACTAAAATCATTATTGGTAAACAAGATCTTAGTATGGCAGACGGCAACCTGTGTAGTGTTAGTATGAATGGCCTTAAAACAGAAGTTGGTGACAAAATAAAGTTTGGTACCTACTATGGCAAACCTACTAAAGATTACCGCTGGTTTGATTACAAGAAATTCTGGGGTGCCAATGCTAGCACAACCCATGGCAAATTAAACTTATCTGCCGGCTACGATAAGCTGTACAAAAATATTGATTTACTTGATTCGGCGGACAGTTACGATGCCAATGATAAAGGTGTGTGGAACTTCAGTACTAAATACACCTTTGATGACGCTTCCTTAAGCGCCACCCTTATGAAAGCCAGCAACTCACAAACACAAAACTCTACCAAGAACGGTATGGTCATTGCCTACACCATTAAAGAAGCTGACCAAAGCAAGCCGGGCTCCTGGGGTTTGTGGGGTAAATATTATAACCAAGGTTATGGCACCATTGTAGCGCCTCCCATTAATTGCTCCTATAGCGAAAATGGTTTCCTAGGTTGGGGAACCGGTATCAACTATGCTCTTAGCAAGCACACCATGTTTGGTCTGGAGCACTACAACTTAAAGGGCAAAAACGACACCACTTCTTACAGAACCTGGTGGACCAATTTTAATTTTACATTCTAAGACAAAAAGAACTCCCGATTATATCGGGAGCTCTTTTTTCGCAAGGTTATAGCAAGCTGCTTGTAATAAAATTTATACCAGGAGAAGTCGGTGAAGTAAGTAAATAATAATTTCAAAGAACATGCATGGCGTCGATTCCACATTCATTTCTTATCTAGTTATGTCTTACTATAACCACTCGCGAGTGTTAGGTTACCATACTTTACTACTCGGCACAATAGCTTTTGGAAAACAAAAGTATCGTTTTTGTTTTGTAGATTTTGCATGATTTTTTAACATATGTTTTTACTAGTTTTATTGCAAAACTAGTAACTATATTTTGCAATTCACCTTTTCTCTTAACTCTTTCCCTTCTTTTTGCGTTATAATAATACCAACAAACCTTACATCTAAGGAGGCCCTATGAATACCCTCGAATCTCTATATAAACGCATGTTGGAAGCTAATGCGGCAAAAAATGGTCAGCCTATCCCAGAAAATGCTGACCCTGATCAATTGGATTGCCTGCTGCATCCCGAGAAGCACCCTCTTGTACTGCGTACCGGTGCCTGCACTTGTTCTCCTGAGCAACAAAAGAACTGTGCCGCCAATTGTCAGTTTGGTGCAATTACCCCCAATGGCAAAGATGGCATCGTCATTGATGAAACCAAATGTCTAGGCTGCTACGCTTGCATAGATGCCTGCAAAGCAGACAAGCTTACTGCCAGTAAGGATATTATGGCTGTGCTAGAAACCTTGCGTACTTACAATGGTCCTGTCTATGCTTTGGTAGCTCCTGCCGTAGCAGGTCAGTTTGGCCCTGACGTTACAGCGGGCAAACTGCGTACTGCTTTGAAGAACATGGGATTTGCCGGTATGGTAGAGGTAGCTATTTTTGCCGATATTCTTACTTTGAAGGAAGCACTGGAGTTCGACAAAAACATTAACACCGAGTCAGACTTCCAGCTTACCAGTTGCTGCTGTCCTATGTGGATTGCCATGATTAAGAAATTATATAATCAACTATTACCTAAGGTGCCCGGCACTGTTTCTCCGATGATTGCCGGTGGTAGAACAGTAAAGGCACTTTATCCTAATGCTAAAACCGTGTTCATTGGTCCTTGCTTAGCTAAAAAAGCTGAACGGCGTGAACCTGATATTGCTGATGCCATCGATTATGTCATTACCTACCAAGAATTGCGTGATGTATTTGATGCCTACAATGTAGATTTAGTTAATTTGGCAGAGACTGTCCGTGAGCATTCTTCCCGTGCCGGTATTATCTATGCTTTTGCCGGCGGTGTAAGCGAGGCAGTACAGAAAACCGTGGAGAAATTAAATCCCCAGCGCAAGATTGCCATCAAAACACGCACAGCAGATGGAGTTCCTGCCTGCAAAGCCATGATTAACGACATTCTAGCCGGTCACAGAGAAGGCAACTTCTTTGAGGGCATGGGTTGTGTCGGTGGCTGCGTCGGTGGTCCTAAGGCCATCATTAAGAAAGAAGAGGGCAAGGCCAATGTTGCCGCCTATGCTAACAAGGCGCACTGGACAACTCCTATGGAAAACGAATACGTAATCGAGCTATTAAAGAGACTTGGCTTTAATACCGTTGAAGAATTTCTGGAAAAGAGCGATATGTTTAATAGAACATTTTAGTTTTGACAAGACAAAACCACTGACAACGGCAATAACGTTGTCAGTGGTTTTCTTTTATTTATACTTCTCGCTGGCGTCTGCAATATCCTGTTTTATTTGCTTTACCAAACCTGCCGGGCTTAGCACCTTCACATGTTGTACATATTGCAACGCCCAGTACCGCATGGCTTGCAGGTTTACTTTTACTCTAACAGTGACTTCGTCTTTGGTTTCCTGAGAAAACTCCACATTCTTGCCAAACCAATCAATAATATCGTCTATTAAATACTTCTTGGCCTTAAAGGTCACAATATCTACCTGACCAGAGAACATATAGATATGTTCAGCCATATGCTGGGGAAGATCATGCCCATCGGCCAGATCAGGTAATTTCGTTTTAGGTTTGACAGGAGTATCCAGCAGCTTTATGTCTGTAATCTTATCCACCCTGTAGTGGTCCACGCTGTCATATTTATCATAGTTGCAAATCAGATAATATCGACCATTGGTAGCCACCATTTGATAAGGATTAATTATATATTTACGTACCTTACCCTCGTCGGTTATCTTGTTGTGCAGTTTTTTATCTGTACCAAAGGCATTGTAGCTAAATTCCACCTGTCTGCCTTTGCTAATAGCTTCATCCAAGATATCTATGGTGTAAAACAGCTGTTTATTCTCCGGCATGTTTTCAGGTAAGCTACTTATATGTTTAACTTTAAGTTTAAAATAATTATTAGACAGCCCTTCCAGCTTCTCAATTAAAGTTTTGCATTGGCTGTAGGGGATATGCTTGGAAAAAAGCAGTCCATCCACCAGCAAACGTAATTCTGCATCTGAGAATTCTCTCTCCATATACCAATCGGAGCAGAGAACTTCCTTTTCTCCTTTTTTATTGACTCTGCTTGTTTCAGTTGCTTCAATATTGTACCCAAACTCAGCCAAATTCACTAGATTACGTTTAACAGCTTTACGATCTACTTCCATGTTGTAATTTTTTGCTAAGATATCTGCGATTTCTTTTTGGCTTAGCCTATGATCAGCATCTGTGTACTTCTTCAAAATCTCCAAAATATTAATGATAAGCATTTTTTTCGGTGGAACAGTATACATGAACAAACCCCCTTAGCGAAATCTTTCATAAACATTCCCACGTTGTTAATATACCATCATGGATGTGGCAAAAACATCCCACCCTCATGAACACAAAGGACCACTAACAAATAGGATTGTTAGTGGTCCTAGCCATCGGTTCTTATTTATTATGTTTTTATTCTAGCATATTTATAATTATTTTGAAACATAAACGAGAGTTGGAAACGCTTGTTTATCGTTGCTTAACCAAAGAAAATACCATACAATATACTTACAATTATTGTACAACACCATGCGGAGGGCATCATGTTGCATCTTAAAGACGGCTGGCAGAAGCGTTATATTTGGGTTTTTGGCGTATTCCTTTGTATGTCCTTTATCGTATCTTTTCTTTACTACCGTTCTTTAAAACAACAAACTCACGAGAATATTGCTCGCATACAAACTATATATGCTGATAGAACCGGTAATCTTGTTAACTCAATTTTTCACAAGACTGATGTGCTGGCGGCAGTCGTTAAACTACAAAACGGCAACATAACAGAAAAAACATTTAACGACATTGCTAAACTGGTTTATCAGGAAAAAAGCGGCATTCGTGGTATTCAATATATGCCTGATGCCATCGTAACCTTTTCCTATCCCGTAAAGGGCAACGAAGGCGTTATTGGCAAGAATTTTTTAAAAATTCCTGAACGCCTCAAAGATGTGCAACTAGCCATCAATACTAAATCCATTGCTCTCTCCGGCCCTTACCACTTGATTCAAGGTGGCTTAGGCGTGGTAGCACGTAATCCGGTCTTTTTGACAAATGCTGCCGGGCAAGAATATTTCTGGGGCTTTTCTGCCATTATTCTAGATCTTCCTGATGCCTTGGAAGCTGCAGGTCTTGGTCATCTGCCTGAATCCGGCTATGATTTTCAGCTCTTTTGCATTAACGAAAATAACGAACGATTGGTCATTGCAGGCAATCCCAAACTGAACATGTCTAATGCTGTACAAGGTGCCATCTCTGTACCCCATCATGAATGGACGCTGGCTGTTGCCGAGCTTGATCCCTGGTACGATGTAACTAAGGCCGGCTTAGTGCTGTTGGTGTGTTGTTTCTTCAGCTTAGCCTTTTGGATGCTATATAGCCTGTTTCGTCAAAAACAAAATGCCATCAGAGCTAAAGATAAATTTTTCTCTGACATCAGCCACGACATGCGAACTCCTTTAAATGCAATTCTGGGATTTTCCAGCCTAGCTTTAAATCCCAGTTTACCTGAAGCTACCAAGAATCTTTATTTAGGAAAAATTCAAAACGCCGGCAAGTTATTGCTGGATCTGATTAATGATACCTTAACTATTTCCAAGGGCAACAGTGGAAAAATTAAATTACTAGAAGCCCCGGTAAACACAGACCATTTAATTAATCCCATTAGAGAAACCATTGCCGTTTTGGCTGAAGCAAAGGGTGTGACCATAACTTGGAATCTCACCAATTATACCCCCAAGACTGTTTTGGCAGATCACTTAAGCGTCGAAAAAATTTTCCTAAATTTATTAAATAATGCTGTCAAATTTACTCCTGCAGGTGGCCACATCTTTGTAACTCTGCAAGCAGAACCTATAACAAATTCTGTGTATGCAATAGATACAACCATCAAAGATAATGGTATAGGTATGAGTGAGGAATTTTTGCCCCATATCTTCGAACCTTTTTCTCAAGAGCAACAAGTTGGGTATGCCGGTGTAGGAACAGGGCTAGGACTCTCCATTGTTAAGCAATATGTAGACTTGATGGGCGGCACTATTACTGTAGAAAGCCAATTACAGCGTGGCACCACTTTCAAAATTCATTTGCCCTTTAAACTAATGCCGTCCGCTACTGCTACGGTCTCGCTTAATACCGAAAACATTGACTACTCCATCTTGCGCGGTAAAAAGGTCCTACTCTGCGAGGACAATATTCTCAACCAGCAAATTGCTGTAGCTTTATTAAAGAACAAGGATATTGTCGTAGAGGTTGCCGAAAATGGTCAAGTTGGAGTAAATAAATTTACTACCAGTACTGAAAATGAATTTAATGCCATTCTCATGGATGTTCGCATGCCTGTCATGGATGGTTTCGAAGCTACTAAGGCTATTCGCGCCCTTAAACGTGCAGATGCCCAAACCATACCAATTATTGCCATGACCGCTGACATCTTCCCGGAAGACATAAAAAAATGTTTGGCTGCCGGTATGAACAATCACCTGGGTAAACCCATTGACACCAAACTGCTTTACCAAACCTTGGCTCTGGAGCTTACTAAAAAATAATTGTTTTTTCCGCTTAGTTATGGTAAAACTTAATTAAGGATACAACTCTGAAAAGGGTTTTAAAGGAGGGTTTTGTATGGCAGATACTGAGAATAAAATTGAAGTAACTGATCAAATGCTGAAAGAAGCAGAGTCCCTGTGCAAATGGGCTGCCGCAAGGGCCGGTGCTATCGTAATTTTGCCGGGACTTGGTACTATGTCTTTGATTGCCAATGATGTTTACATGGTTATGAAATTAGGCAAGGTATTTGACCAACCTATCGGCGAGAAGGCCGCTGTCAGCCTATTAGGTAGCTGCGGCACCGTATTTCTGGGCGGTCAATTAAGCACTTTGATTCCTTTCGCACCTTTGCAAATTCCTGTAGCCATCGGTACTACTTATGGCCTTGGCCATGTAGTAACAGAATGGTTAAAAGCCGGTTGCCCAAAAGACATGAGCGTTTTCAAGTCTGTGTATGAAGATGCTGTAAAAGAAGCCAAGGAACATATTGACAGCTTTAAAGATAATCCCGATAAGGATAAACCTTTGGGTGATGAGAACAAGAAATATGATGTATAAATTTTAAAATTAGCAAGATAAAAGCCTCCGGAAAATTCCGGAGGCTTTTATCTTGATTAGTTTTTGTGTGTATATCTTACAAGGCTAGTAAGCCAAGAGGATAACCAACTGCTACGGCAACAATAATAGAAACTATCATCATAGATCCGCCATATTTTAATACTTGCAAAGTAGTAGTTTTTTCAGAACCGATAGCCAAAGCTACGGCAGGATGTGCAGGTGGTGTTGCAAAAGCGTAGCTGGCAATCATACCAATTAAAGAAACTACTACAGCTGTATTGACTGCACCATTTGTTGCATTACACAAAGGAATGGCTATTGCTGTAACAACCGTCACTGTAACCATATTGGAAGAAACATTGGTCATGATCGCGGCCCAAGCAACAAGCACAAGTACTAACATTGTAAATGACATAGAGCTTAAGGCAGGAGCAATAGTATGAGAAATCCAAGCAGTTAAGCCAATGGTTTTATCTGTCATAGCTGACCCCAAAGCTAAAGTACCTGCCGCCATAATAATGCTACTCCAATCCAAGCCCTTGCTCATTGCTTCCTTGAAATCCAATAAAGGTTTGCCATCTAAGGTCAATAAGCACAAAATACTAGCACCCAGTATAGGCGGGAAAGCGGTGCCTTGCTTAGCAAAGAACTTACTAACACCAGGTAAAATACCTTTAATAAAATCTGGTACAACCCACATTACTATAACCAAGAAGAAAATAGCCAAAACAGATTTTTCATATTTGTCCATAGGAGTAACAGTTTTTTCCAGAGCATCAAAATCCAAGCTAGCAATCTTAGACATATCCGGACGAAGTACAAACCTAAAGAGCAAAATAAGAGCTATGAAACAAATTAAGCCAACAGGAATGGCAAAAGACATATACGAACCATAACCAATAGCTTTACCGGTAGCAGCCTGATAGAAACCCATAGCCATAATAGGAAAGACATGGGCAATAGGAGTCATACCACAGGCCATTCCTACACAAATTAATTGTCCCAAGATTAAAGCATTAGCTAAAGAATCATCTTTAGTAAGCCCTAGTTCCTTACAAATAGCATCCAAAATAGGAAGATAAATAACAAATAATACAACAGGAGACATGACCATGCCTACAACCAACACAGAAGCACAATAAGAAATCAAAAACCACCAAGAGCCTTTCCGAGAAAGTCTGCTGCAAATAAAACCTATAGCACAGCGTTTTACAAATTGCGTTTTGGAAATAGCATAGGTACACATAAAAGTAAACATTAAAAAAGAAAAAGTTGAATTGCCTACACCGGCAACCAACAATTTGTTAAGTGTTAATTCCGGAACCATAGCTAGCATAGCAATACAAAGTAAGCTTGGCCAATTTATAGCAATAGTAAGCCACATAATGAGAGTTCCAATGAAAATACCTATTACTTGCATTCCTGAGGCAGAAAGTCCTGGAAACGCTGGCAAGAAACGACCAAAAATCATAAAAGCTAAACCAACTATAACTGATACATTTCTTTTCATGTTATATTTACCTCCCTCTCATATTAAGGCCTGCTGACGAAGCAGTTCCTTTTGTATATCTTTAACAGCAACAGCATTGTTTATAGAAAGAGCAGCAGCAACACCGGCAGCATGCCCTGTAGCAAAACCTGTACCCATAACTCTTACGGAAGCAAAAGCAATAGGGTCAGCACTAATGGTACGACCAGCACACCAAAGGTTTGCAATGTTTTTTGATTTTAAGCACCCTAATGGTATTTCATAATAATCATCATCTTTAACAAAAAGATATTTGGCCATTTTATTTAAATCAACGTGCATTTCACACGGCCAACCACCTCTGGCCACTCCATCTTCTCTTTTTACGGCATTGAGTACATCATCGCCTGTTAAAATTGTTTCACCAATAACATGTCTGGTGTCTCTCATTCCTAATTGAGCTCCGGTAGAAATTAAGCGACAGTTTTCCATGCCTGGCATGTATTTGCGAAAGACAGCTAAATAATCTTGCGCCTGTCGCCTAGTATTAATTTCACATTCTGTTAAAGTTCTAGCATCCAAAGCAGGAACGGCAACACTAGGTAAAATTGCATAAGCCGTATCATCGCCTACACGAAATACTATTCCAGATTCCTTAGTAAGACATTTGTAACCATCTTTTTTGGCTTTACTAAAAATTTCTTCCAAAAGCGCCGGTTTAAATTTAACATCTTTACCTACTCGATCAAGGCGCATCATTTTGGTGGAAAAATAACAACCGCCTTTACCATCTCCAAAACGTACCTCTGCGCCTGCCATATGAGCTAAATTAGCGTCGCCACTGGCATCTACAAAAACAGATGCCTGAATTTCAAAAATGCTTTCATCATCTGTACAAACAAGGGAAGCAATGTGTTTCTTGTCTGCGGCCATTTCCGCTTTAATTGCGCGACAATGCATTAAAACATCTACCGGGTAACGACCTACTACTTCATCAAAAGCAAATTTAGTCGCTTCTTGATCCAAAGCAACGATGGCATTACCTGCTGGAGAAATATTTATTTTATCGTAATAACCAAGCTCGTGTAATTCTTCTAAGATTTCTTGCCCGATACCCTTAACTATCTGCTCTGGGTTTTTAGCGTGATTAAAGAAACCACAGTAAGATGAAACATTAGCAATAGTAGCTTGTCCGCCCAAACAACCATATCGTTCTATCAAAAGACAGTGAGCTCCAGCTTTTACTGCACCTATAGCTGCTGCTACTCCGGCTGCACCACCGCCCACTACAACAACATCATAAGTAGTACTTTTGTACATTTATAACGCCCCCTTCTTTTTACAGAATCATTGTAACAATCAGATAATTATTTGTAAAAATCATAATAAATATAAAGTTAATAGGAAAAAGCTATGATATAATAAATAGAAATAGGGGGCGGTTTATTTGATTAAGAACATACAAATGGAATATTTACTTGCTATCGCCAAACATAAAAACATTACCAAAGCAGCAGAAGAATTGCATATTTCTCAGCCTTCTCTTAGCAATCAAATTATCGGTTTAGAAAAAGAGTTAGGCATTGCTCTTTTAGAACGCAAGAAAAAAAGAATTTTTTTGACTGAAGCAGGGCAAGCCTTTGCCAATCATGCACAAAAGATTTTAATTGATACAGGTCTTTTAGAAAACCTCATGACTGATTATGCTAATTTAAATACTGGTTCTCTTCGTATCGGAGCCTTGTCAATTATGGGGCCATTGAAGATTCCTAATCTTATCAGTAAATTTCGTGATGATTTTCCCAAAGCAAAAATCACCATTCTGGAAGATGGCAGCAACAACCTGCACAAAGCCGTAAAAGACAATGTATTAGATGTGGCCTTTGTTATTTTAAATGGTCGTCCTGATCAAGAAGTTGCAGCCATTAATTTAGGTCAATCCGGTATCTATGCTGTTCTAAATAAAAAGCATAAATTATGCCACGCCAAAAGCATTACCTTTAAACAACTTGGCGAAGAAAATCTTATTGTTAGCGGCGATAGCTTTGTTTTGCAAAAAATCATCTTGGAAGCAATGGCAAATAAAAATACACTTGGTAACGTAGTATGCAAATGTAATCAAATAGAAAGTTGTCTTGCTTTGGTCAATTCAGGTATGGGAATTAGCTTTTGTTCCAAAGAAGTTGCAGAATATTTTCCGTTTCCCAATGTAGTTATTAAGCCGTTACAACCTTTTTTTAATAGACATATTTACCTAATTTATCGCAAAAACCCCACCTATTATCCATTGTTACAAGAATTTATTAAATATGCTCAAACCAATTTCATGGTAAAATAAAAAAAAGCCTCCGGAATTTTGGGTGCAGATCATTTTCCGGAGGCTTTTTACTTTTATAATTGATACAACAAGACCATCAGAGGCATGGTCACGATACAGCAAAGAGTAGTAACCACATTAATGGCACTGGCATACTGGGCATTAAGTCCATAAATTTGTGTCAGCTGTGTAACCATACTGGCAGCCGGTGCTCCTGCTGCTAAAAGAGTAACCAAGAGAACATTAGCTCCATCCGGCACCAAGGTGGTTATACCAGAAAATCTAAGGAAAGCTATAGTTAAAATAGGGCATAACAACATTCTAACTGCTGCAATAAAATAAACTCGTTTATTGGCAAAAACAAATTGCCAACTAACACCGGCTAAAAGCATACCTAAAATTAACATACTGATAGGTCCTATCATAGATGCCAGTGACTTAGTAGCACTACCCAGCAGGAAGGGCAATTTAATGTTGGCAAAAAAGAAAATGACGCCTAGCCAAATGGCAATCAAATTGGCATTGCAAAGAATGTTTTTCCAGTTTACGCCCAGCTTGCCTTGCATCAAAGACTGTCCATGGGTCCATAACAAAATATTCTGTACCGCAATAAAGGCGCTGGCATAAATAACCTTGTCCTCGCCGAGCACAGCAATTACCAAAGGAATAATCAAGTTACCGGCATTGGAATAAACAATAGAAGCTTTTTCTACTGCATCTATCTCAAAAATATGGTATAAAACCCAGCAGATAACAAAAAACATAAGGTGAATGACTATGGCCGCCACAAGTGCTAGCAGAAAGCCATTACGAACATCATTGGAATATTCTATCTGGAAAGCGTTTAATATCGTACAGGGATTAACTATATAAATACAGGCAACAGAAAGTACCTGACTATCTTGGGCTTTTAAAAAATGAAATTTAACTAACAGGAATCCACAAGCAACAATTATAAATAAAACCGCAATTTGTTGCGCTAATAACCAAGCGAGCATAATAAGTCTTCTTTCAAAAATGAATTTAATATTTTTCCATTATATTACTTTTTGGTACTAATAGCAAAACAAAGCCGTTAGGAATTGTCCTAACGGCTTTGCCAGTCTTCTTATAACAAGCCTTTTACAAACTCTTCAACCTTAGCCATGTCGGCAGTTGGTTCAAAACGTGCTACCACATTACCTTTGCGGTCAATGATAAACTTGGTAAAGTTCCATTTAATATCTGGCTTCTTGGCATAATCAGGATCTGCTTTGCCCAGCATCGTGTCTAAGACACTTGTCAACTTGTGTTGGTCGAATCCCTTAAAACCTTTTTGACTCTTTAAAAACTTATAAACAGGCAGAGCCTCGTCGCCGTTTACATTGGATTTCTTCATTTGAGGGAATTTTGTATTGAAATGTACGGTACAGAATTCGTGAATTTCCTCGTCACTGCCGGGAGCCTGACCACCAAACTGGTTGCAGGGCACATCAATAATTTCCAACCCCTTGGCATGATAAGCATCGTACATCTTCTCCATGGGTTCATAATGGGGTGTAAAACCACAGCCTGTAGCGGTGTTTACTATCATAATAACCTTGCCTTTTAAATCGGAAAGTTTCAATTCTGTGCCATCTGTTTTCGGTAAAGTAAAATCATAAATTGTTGCCATAATATTTCCTCCTTTATATTAGTAAATAAATTAATAACCAAAATCTGCTAAATCTTCTTTTAAAAAATGCTTGGCTCTGTCCAAATCATTCCTGACCAATGCTTCTATCAAGGGCTTATGAGACTTCATGTCCATAGAAATAATGGAAGGCGTCCACTTATCCCAGTAGAACTGGCTATAAGCTCGTCTTAGCAGTGTCAAAGAGCGAGCCAACTGTTGATAAGCGTAGGCATTGCCGGCATATGCAATCAGCTGCAAATGAAATGCTTCATTATGTTGCCAGTGCGTTTGCATGTTTTCAGAAGAAGCCTGACTGCAACAAAGCTTGTTTAACTGCTGCAGGGTATCTAATTGTTCTTTAGTCAGCTTACCACAAATTTCTTCCAAGCAACCACACTCCAAAATGCAACGAAAGCGGAGCACCTCTTTAACGTCATTGGTGGTTAATTTAACTACTTCATAGCCTAAGCGGGGAAGATTTTTTAACACGCCTTCATTGCAAAGGGTAAGCAACGCTTCCCGTACCGGTGCTTTGCTTACGCCAAAGCTTTCTACCAAAGATTGCTCTGTTAAGATTTCTTCGGGTTTATACTTGTCTTGATAAATACCGCTTAAAATAGCCTCATAAATGGTATTTTTTAAGCTTTTACGTTTTTCCATTGGACCTTCACCCCGTGTGACTGTTCTATAATCCATTCTACCACATTAGAAGCTTTTAGGTTAGAATTGTGTGAAAAATGAGTATTGACTGCTAATATTATTACTGATATGATTACTAATATAATCATATAGAATATTAATAAAAAAAGCAACTGTTTTTTATGTCTGTGCCATCAAGCGCCGCCAAAAGCGACTAAACAACAAGATGTAACGGCGTAGAAAGGAGTTTTATGGAAAAATCAATATATCAAAACTATCTAAATGTCTTAAAACAAGAAATGGTACCTGCCTTAGGTTGTACCGAGCCTATCGCCATCGCCTATGCAGCAGCTAAAGCCAAAGCAGTGTTAGGCGACATGCCGGAAGCTATTGAGGTAAAATGCTCCGGCAACATCATTAAAAACGTCAAGGGCGTAACCGTACCTAATTCCGGTGGCATGCGAGGCATTGAGGCTGCTGCTATTTTAGGTGTGGTAGGTGGTGATGCAGCGGCTGAACTGGAGGTTTTGGAAAAAGTAACCCCTGAGCAAATAGAGCAAACCAAGGAATTGGTACAAAAAGGTTTTTGTACTTGTTCTTTAGCCGAAGGCGTGGCTAATCTCTATATTGCAGCCAACGTAACCAAGGGTCCTCACTCTGCTGAAGTAACCATCATCAATAGACATACCTTTATTACTAAAATTGTGAAAGATGGCAAAGTGATTTTTACCAGAGACCATGTTTCTGAAACTCAAACAGAAAATCCTGTAGATAAAGATAAGATGACCTTGGTGGGAATTTTAGAATTTGCCAAAACCGTGGATCTTGCTGATGTAGAAAACCTCATCAGTCAACAAATCGAACTAAATACCAAAATTTCTGACGAAGGCCTTAAGAATACTTACGGTGCCCAAGTTGGTAAAACCTTACTTCATGTGTACGGCAACGATGTAAGAACCAGGGCAAGAGCCAGAGCTGCTGCCGGCAGTGATGCCAGGATGGGCGGTTGTTCTATGCCGGTCATCATTAACTCCGGAAGTGGTAATCAAGGTATGACAGTTTCTCTACCCGTTATCGAATTTGCCGATTATCTAAAAGTCCCCAAAGAAAAACTTTACCGTGCTTTAGTATTAAGTAATTTAATCTCTGTACATCAGAAGAAATATATAGGCAGCTTATCTGCTTACTGCGGTGCAGTAACCGCCGCTGCCGGAGCAGGTGCAGCCATCACTTATTTGCAAGGCGGAGATGATGACCAAATTGGTCTAACCATCGTCAACACCGTCGCTAATGTAGGCGGCATTGTATGCGATGGTGCCAAAGCCTCCTGTGCAGCTAAAATTGCTTCTGCCGTAGATGCAGCTCTTATGGCTAGCGCACTGAGCATGCATCACAGAGCCTTCTTACCCGGCGAAGGCATTGTCCAAAAAGATGTAGAAACTACCATTAAGGGTATGGGCTACATCGGCAGGGTTGGCATGAAGGAAACAGATACAGAAATTCTTAAGCTTATGATTGATAAAGTAGACTTAGAAAAAGGAGGGGATAACTGATAAAAAAACCTTTAATTGGCGTTTCTGGTTCCCACATGATAGACGGCAGTGGCACCTTTGCCGGTGCAGCTTTGCTAATGTTCTTTGCTTACACCGGTTATGAAGCTATCGCCGTTGGTGCTGAAGACATGGAAAACCCCAAAAAGAACCTGCCTCGTGCCATTATCGTAGTTATGCTGATTTGCACTGCTCTCTATATGCTGGTTTTAGGCATTAGCATTGGTATTCTAGGTCCCAGCCTAGCTAAATCTACTGCTCCTATTCAGGATGCTTTTGGTAAAATTATTGGACCGGCAGCTTCACTACCTTAGCTGCCATTAGTTCCGTTTCTCGTTTCACTCAGTATCTACCAACTTGTATCTCCGTAATTATCTTCCGTAAAAAATGGGCGGACAAAGAACGTTCCTACAAGATTCCTTTTGGCATTGCCATTCCGGTTATTGCCATTGTCATCAGCTTGTGGATGCTGGCTCAGGCAAGCTCCAAGCAATTAATCTGGGGCTTCGGCGGCTGTATCATAATTCTTCCTTTCTACTATCTGTACTTACAAAAGAAGAAAAAAGGCTTGATTAAAGAAACCGATACTTTATAATTTGTACCAACAAAAAGCAGTCGTTAGGAAAATTTTCCTAACGACTGCTTTATTTTGCTTTTATTTCTTTTCTACCCAGACAGAAATGGAACCACCATTCACAGGGAACTTACCGCTGCCGGTATTATCAATAACAACATCTACGGAAGAATTACCTAGGCAATCATAGAAGGTTTGACCAATGTGGCTGATGCCAATGTACATGGTCTTAACGCCGCCTGGTCCGTCGCTGAGAATAACAGCTACGCCGGAACCCGGGTGTTCCAAATCTCCCTCCAAGGTCCAGCCGATAATATCAAAATGATCAAAATAGTCGTGTTGATAACCATAAACCTTTTCCTTGCGTACCTTGCACATGATATCTATGACTTTCTTTTGGCAAGGCAGGTTATGGTCGTTGTTACCATAATAATCACCATAGAAAACACATGGATAGCCTTGTGGTCTTAACAAGATTACACCATAAGCCAAAGGCTTAAACCAATCCTTAACCACGGTTTGCAGCGCTTGTCCAGGTTGGGTATCGTGATTTTCTACGAAAGTAACAGCTTTGGTGGGGTTATCCTGTACCAAAGTACTGTCTAAAAGGTGTGCCATATCAAAATAACCTGCTTGGTTGCAGGCCTTATAGAAGTTCAAATGCAACGGCACATCAAACAAGCACATACAGCCTTGCGTAGCTGACATATAACGGCGCAAATCATCCAAATCGCCACTCCAGTATTCACCTACTGCAAAGAAATTTTTCTTATTGTTCATGCGCATATCCCACAGCCAATTTTTATAGAAAGTGTAAGAAATATGCTTAGCTGCATCAATACGGAAACCATCCATATGGCAAGTATCATAATACCATTGGCCCCATTCAATTAAATGATTGATCACTGTTTGGTTGGAAAAGTTCAAATCTGCACCCATCAAATAGTCATAGTTGGTTTTGGTATGATCCACATCCGTTTCCCAGCTATTACCTCTAAAATTGTAGATGGCACTCTTCTTAGCACGTTGATCCCAATCCACACCATCAAAATAAACGTGATTCCATTTAAAATCAGAATACTTGTTGTTTCGTCCCGGAAAAGTAAAAACAGTCCAAGCTTCAATGGCATGTTCGCCCGTAACTTGTTTTAAGCGATTGTTGGGGTCATCTTCTACTACCGTAACTTCTTCGGTAGCATCAGCACCCATCATATGATTTAAGACAATATCTGTATAAACATGAATACCTGCATCTTGGAAGGCACGAATAGCAGCCAAATATTCTTCTTTAGTTCCATATTTGGTACGAATTGTGCCTTTTTGATCAAATTCACCTAAATCATAAATATCATAGACACCATACCCTACATCATGAATACCGGACTGACACTTGAAAGCGGGCGGTAACCAAACTGCGGTAATACCTACATCGGCTAATTTTCTGGCTTCTTTAGCTGCTTTGGTCCAAAATGTACCATCTTCAGGTACATACCACTCAAAGTATTGCATCATAACGCCATTTAAGCTCATTGTCGTCACCCTTGTCCCTTTCCTTTTTTCTAATTACCGTTCTTTAATTATACTATATTTTTAAATGGTATGGTTTTAATTTTTAAAGCACAATTCTGCTCTGTTTTTTTCTAAATTGTGTATTGTTGTACCCACTTAATAGTTCTATACTAGAGCGGAAATAAAAAAGGAGATTTAAGCATGAATAGAAAGAATATTTTAGGATTAACTTTAGGCGGTATGTTTGCTGCTATGGCATTTATTTGTTTTTCTTACTTAAGAATTGAGATTCCCATGGGCTTGGGCCTAACCGGAAAAATATACCTTGGTCACACCTTCATTATTCTGGCCGCTCTTATTTTAGGCGTAAAATACGGTGCTCTTTCCAGCGCCTTGGGTCTAACCATCGGTGATTTGCTGACAGGATACACCACTTCAGCGCCTCCTACCTTTTTGTCTAAGTTTTTGATTGGTTTTATTATTGCCTTTATTGCTCACAAGCTTTTTCACTTAAGCGAAGAAACTGATGACGCCAAGATAACTAAAATTGTACTGATAGCTTCCATCGTCGGTTCTGTTGCCGGCGTTGTTTTAGAGCCGCTTATTCGTTTTGCTTTTAAGTTTTATATTTTAGGCCTGGCATATCCCATTGCCTATGCCTCTGCGGTAAATTGTGCCATTAGCATGAGTCTGGGTGATTTGGCCTCTATTCCTCTTGCTTTTATTCTCTATAAGATTCTGAGAAAGTCTCCCTTAACAAAATTACAATTTAACAGCTAAAATATATTTTGCTGTTTATGAAAAAGACAGTTAGGAAATATTCCTAACTGTCTTTTTATTTGCTAAGTATTTTTCTGTTATTTAACTGCTATTGCTTCTATTTCACACAAAGCACCTTTGGGTAATGCCTTTACGGCAACGCAACTTCTGCCTGGTTTTGATACAAAATATTTGGCATATACTGCATTGAAAGCAGCAAAATCAGCCATATCAGCCAAAAAGCAAGTAGTCTTCACAACATCGGCAAAACTACTGCCGGCAGCTTCTAAAATTGCGCCTACATTCTTACAACTCTCTTCCGCTTGAGCTTCAATGGTATTTGGCATATTTCCGGTAGCAGGATCCACAGGAAGTTGTCCGGAAGTATAGATAAAACCATTTGCTTCATAACCTTGAGAGTAGGGTCCAATGGCACCAGGTGCCTTGTTTGTTTCAATAATTTTCACAATACTTTATCTCCTTATAACAATGATTTTAGTGCTTATAGCCTATTTATCAGGCCAAGCTCCATTCCACACAATGCGGCGATAATTTTCTTTGTCCGTATCGCCTTCTGTGGAGAAGCACAATACCTTACTGTTTTTATCCAGCTTTAATGCTTTACGCATCTCCGCAAGTTCAGGTCTTTGCATTACTTCAACCACAAACCCCATGGTTGCTGCACCACTTTCTCCGGAGATAACCTTGTCATCACCAGGCAAAGGATTTCCTAAAACTCTCATGCCGGTTGCTGCTGCAAAATCAGGTTCTGAGACAAAATGGTCGGCATGATCACGCAGGATATTCCAACCGGTAGTGCAAGGTACACCGCAGCATAATCCTGCCATAATGGTGTGCATATTTTCTGTAACAGGATGCAATTTGCCATCGTTAGCTTTAGCTGTACGGAAAATGCAATTAGCCCCTTCCGGTTCAACGATAGTCACAATAGGTCCTTCTTTATCGCCATACAAATCAGCAAAGAAGCCACATACTGCACCACTCATGGCACCAACTCCGGCCTGTAAAAAGACATGGGTTGGTTTAATATCTTTCAATTGTTGTACAGCTTCCAAGGCCATGGTCGTATAGCCTTGCATAATCCAGGTAGGTACTTCCGTGTAGCCTTCCCAGTCGGTATCTTGTATTAAGGCTCCGCCTAATTTTTTAGCATCAGTATTGGCTAATTGTACAGCATCGTCATAGCACAAATCTGTAATAGAAGCATCAGAACCTAGCGCCTGAATATTTTTGAGGCGTTCCGGTGAACTACCTTTGGGCATATAAACGATACTTTTTTGTTGTAATCTATTGGCAGTCCAAGCCACACCGCGACCATGATTACCATCTGTGGCTGTAACAAAGGTAATTTCTCCTAATTTTTGTTTTAAGGCAGGACTAGTCATAACATTATAAGGCAAGTCTTTGATATCCATGCCCAGTCTCTTGGCTATATAACTGCCAATGGCAAAGCTACCACCTAGTACCTTGAAAGCATTAAGACCAAAGCGATAACTTTCATCCTTCACATAAATATTCCCTAATCCCAGCTGTTTGGCCAAGTTATCTAATTTAGCCAAAGGCGTATGTTTATATTCAGGAAAACTGCTATGAAAGGCTTGGACTTTTTTAGCATTTTGATAACCAAATTTACTAGCATCGCTACCTTTAGCAGGCCGCTTTAATGAAACCATTTGAAATGACATTCTCTAAGCCTCCTATTTTTCTGCTTGCTTATATTGTTCCAAAATATCTACATCATAATTCCACACAGGATGATCTTCTGTTTCTCTTTTCTTCTGATAATCCTTAAGAACAAATAACACATATTTGGACAGACAAAGCAGGGCAATAACATTGATAAACACCAAGAAAGCTCCACAGAAATCTGCCAATTCCCATAAAGAAGCAACATCCATAACAGAGCCTAAAAGTACCAGAGCACAGCTAACTAATCTGTATCCCTTGATCATGGTATCGCCACCATTAGGAAATAACCAAAGCATATTTACTTCACCATAATATATATCAGCCAAGAGGGTAGTATAACCAAACAAGAACATAGCCAGGAAAACAATCCAACGACCAAAATCTCCAAAAGTGCTGGCAAACGCAGCCTGAGTCAGTTGAATACCGGTAGCCCCTTTACCGAATTCTCCTGATAAAAGAATACAAAAAGCTGTGCAACTGCAAACTACGATAGTTGTAGTAAACACACCTAACATACCGGATAGACCCTGGTTAACAGGATGTTTAACATTGGCAGAAGCGTGCATACCAGGAGTAGTACCATTACCGGCATCATTACTAAAAAGACCACGCGCCACACCATAACGAAAAGCTTGTTGAATGCCATAGGTAACTGTTCCACCTGCTACACCACCAACTACCTGAGAAGCACCAAATGCTGAAGAGAAAATAAGGTAAATGGTAGAACTCAAAAGATCAATATGAGTAATTACCACAAAAATAGCCAAAAGAATATAAGCCGCTGCCATAAAAGGAACAATATAGGAGGCCACTTCCGATAAACGTTTAATGCCGCCAAAAATTACTCCGCCGACTACTACAACTAAGACGGCACCAGCTATAATAGGACTAATTGGTGCAACACCGGTAAGAGACATAGCGATGGAATTACTTTGAATCATAACATAAATACAACCTATGCCAATAATTAGGGAAATGGAAAACAAAGTAGGCAAAATTTTGTTATGCATACCTTTTTCCATATAATAAGCAGGGCCACCCCGATAAGTACCATCTGCATTTTTCACTCTAAAAACTTGTCCCAGAACAGCCTCGCTGAACATGATAGGCATACCAAAGACAGCCGTAATCCACATCCAGAAAATTGCTCCTGGCCCGCCGGAAGCTAGAGCCGTTGCAACGCCTACCAAGCTACCTGTTCCAACCTCACTGCCAACTGCAGCGCAAAGGGCTCCAAACCCTGATACGCCACCTTCAGCAGAGTTAGCTGATTTTAGATTAGAAAGCAATTTGGTAAAGTAACGTATTTGAGGAAACTTATATTTAAAAGTGAAATATACGCCGCAAGAAAGAAGCACTCCTGCTACTAACCAACCCCAGAAAATTGAATTTAACGCTTTAATAATTTCCATTTTGGACCCCTTCTTCCTCTAATCTTTTATTTTGCTGCCAAACGTAACTTGATTAATTCTGCAAAAAATTCTGCTCCGGTAACTAAGATGTCATCATTGTAGTCAAAAGTAGAATTATGCAATGGAGTGTTTTCTGTACTAATAGGTGATTTACCGCTACCCAACTCTAAGAAACAACCTGGTACATGGCTGGCAAAAACACCAAAGTCCTCTGAAGCTGTCCAAGGTTCACAGTTGCTGTTAACCTTATCAGCACCTACAATATTTTGAGCTGCCTTTACAGCTACATCTACACATTGCTTTTGATTAATGGCAGGTTGAAACTCATGAGTATAAGTAAATTCACATTGAGCTCCATTCATAGCACAAGTATGCTCTACAATAGCCCGCATTCTATCTTCAATAAGCTTCTGCATAGCAGGTGTATAACTTCTGGTGTCACCCAAAATCCTTACATTGGAAGGAGTCGCATTATGAATACCATCCATATATAATTCCGTACAAGTTACTACTGCTGTTTCCAAAGGATTAACATTCCTGGAAACAATAGTTTGCAAACTCATGATTACTTCTGCTGCTGTTACCAAAGGATCAATTCCTAAATGCGGTGCAGAAGCATGACCACCTTTGCCCTTAATTTTAATAGTGAAATTATCTTCACTAGAACTAATACCACCTACTCTGGTAGCAAATGTTCCTGCCGGTAGTGCCGGTAAATTATGTAAGCCATAAATTTCATCAAAAGGATATTTTTCCAACAGTCCATCATCTATCATAGCCTTAGCACCATGACCCGGTTCTTCTGCCGGCTGAAAAACAAAACGGACAGTACCATTAAAATTCTTTCTTTCAGACAAAAGTTTTGCTGCGCCTAAAAGTTGGGTGGTGTGACCATCATGACCACAACCATGCATCTTGCCAACATTTTGAGAAGTATAAGGATGTTGACCCTTTTCCGGTAGATTAAGAGCATCCATATCAGCTCTCAAACCGATTATCTCTTTCCCGTTGCCTACCTTTAATGTGCCAACAACACCTGTACCACCAATACCTTCTATAACTTCAATGCCCATTTTACGAAGTTCTGCTGCCACAAAAGCAGCAGTTTGCTTTTCTTCAAAAGCAGTTTCCGGATGCATATGCAGGTGGTGCCGCCAGTTTTTTAATTGTTCAGAAAATTCGTTTGCCATTTCTTTCTTCCCCCTTTAAATAGTTTCCTGACCCTTTATCTTAATTTGCATTATATTGATAATAAGTCGGCTTTTATATCACAATTCGATATAAAAATATCAGCATCTTGCTTTCGAGCAAGATGCTGATATTTTTGGTTAAAATCATTTTATTTTTTTTCTACATTCCTGGCATTTTTATATGTGTACGGTGTTTCCCCTGTTTTTTTCTTAAACTGCTCAATAAAATAACTCGCCCCATTAAAACCACATTTATAGGCAATATCCGTAATCGAAGCATCCGTGGTAAGCAGCATTTTCGAACTCATGTTAAGCCGATAATTCATTAAATATTCAAAAATTGTACACTTCATATATTTCTTAAATTCCCGGCAACAAGCTCCCTGAGAAAGGCTCAACACCTTAGATACCTGTTCCAAGGTAACCTTTTCCATATAGTGCTGCTGGACATAGGTAATAATGGTCTTACAGCGAACTTTTTCACTGCTTACGGTTTGCACAGGACTTAGTACAAAATAATTCTTCACTAAAATCTGCCAAATGAACTGGAGCTGGCTGCGCATGTCCATTTCATAGCCATCTTTTTTATTTTCATATATTTCAGCTAGAGAAAAAACTTTTTCAAGGATTTGCTTTTGCCATATTACAGTTGGTTTTAAGATTAAATAGGTTAACGCCGCATTATTAATATATGGTTCTACATATTTAGCCCCAATGATGCTGCCTTCAAATCCGGAAATCAGACTAGCTTGAAAATCTACACAAATATAAGTACTATCGTTATTCTTGTAATTTTTTGCCTTATGTAGTTGGCCTTTATTAATGTAGATACCTTCACCCTCGTTCAAGACTATTTTGTCTTCATTGACTTGAAACTCTACTTGCCCTTTTGCTACCAGACATAGTTGTAGTTCATCATGCCAATGCCAATCAATAAAACCCAAGACATTCTTACTAATCTGGGTAGTATAGATAGCTACAGGAAATTCAAAAGTACCATGCAGTGTAGTTTCTTTCTGATTAGTATCTATGAGAATATGATAGGTTTGCATAGTTTTAATCCTCTTTGCCACACTAACGACCTTTTGTCAAAATATTAATATTTACTTGCCATAATTATCCTATATTATTAATAAAAAAGCAATATAATTATACAGAAAGGTTCCTTTTGCTAGTAACAGCAAAAGGAACCTTGTATTCATTTAATTATTTAACATCGGCTAATTCTATAACTGCATCCTTAAACACATTGGCTCCTGCTAACATATCTGTTTCTTTGCATAATTCCTTAGGATTATGACTAATACCCTTAATGCTAGGAATGAAGATCATCGCAGTCGGGCAAAGCAAGGCCATATTCTGGGCATCTTGTCCGGCACCGGAGGTAATTCTACGGCATTTAAGCTTATTCTTGGCAGCATATTTCTCTACCAGCTTAACAATACCTTCATCAAACAGAACTGGTTTGAATCTGGACATACGTCTGGTTGTAATCTTGACCTTATCAGTTTGCTCCAGTTCCTTCAAATATTCAGCCAAAGCTTTTTCTTCAGCTTGTAAAGCTTCTTCGTTAGGATTTCTTACATCAACAGTAAAAACAGCCTTGGAAGGAATAACATTGATAGCATTAGGTTTAAACTCAATGCAACCGGTTGTAGACAAAGTCTTGCCGTTAGACTTCAAGCAACGCTCTCTCATGAAGGTAATAACCTTAGCTGCAGCTAAACCTGCGTCAATACGATAGGAAATAGGAGTAGTTCCGGCATGGTTTTGCTCGCCTTCAATAGTAATCTCCTGCCAGGAAATACCTTGCAAGTCTTCTACTGCACCAAGCTGATAACCCTCGGCTTCCAGAATAGGTCCTTGTTCAATATGCAGCTCAATAAAAGCACAGGGTTTTAAGAAGCCCGGTTCTACTGTACCTGCATAACCAATACGTTTTAATTCATCACCTAAAACAGTTCCATCTACGCCAACGATTGCCAAAGCTTTCTTAACATCTAAGCCTCCCGCATATACCAAGGAGCCCATCATATCAGGAGAGTACCGTACACCTTCTTCATTGGTAAATGCTCCTACTACAAGGGGCTTGGAGGTCTTGCAGCCAGCTTCTTTCAAAGACTGGATTACTTCCAGGCCTGTCAACACGCCATAGCAGCCATCAAACTTACCTGCATTGATAACGGTATCAATATGAGAGCCTACCATAACAGGCTTTTCATTTTTATTTTCTTCTGTTTCCCAAATACCAAAAATATTGCCAATATAATCTACAACAACTTTAAGTCCTGCTTCTTTCATCCACTTAGAAACAAGATCACGACCAGCTTTATCACCATCGTCAGCCGCTAATCTAATTCTTCTTCCCTCTCCATCAATACCAACTTCACCTAAAGCATTAATCCTGTCCAACAAACGTTTACCATTAATAGAAATCATTTTTTTCTCCCTTCGTCTTCGTAGAATTTTACCGAGCGCGCTGTTTGTTTATATGAGTTATCTCTCTTACTGTCTTTATTTTCACACTAAGAGAGCATTTTTTATATAATAAAACTATAAAAAAATATGACTATCTTGCCAGTTTCACTTTCTTTTCCCATATTTTTTCTGCTTTTTATATAATTATCATTTAGTTGACAGGCAAATAAAGCTCCCCTTAAAATATTATCAGAATTACTAACACATATGAATATTATTATCTAATTCAGTCCCTTTAAGCCCAATGTCTTTAGCTTTCGCTTACCGCCTTACCAACTTTTTGCGTTGACTTATTAAAGCCGGTAGAGTACCATCAAAAGACAATATGATGCTCTTAAGAGAGGAAAATCATGAAACGGAGCTTTTTAATAGTTTATCTCTTCATCATCTTACTGCTTTCCTTAGGCTGTAATTCCTCAGCCGGTAATTCTAAATACATAGATTTCAAGAAAACCGTACCGGTAGCCACTACTGCTGTTATCCCCAAGGACGACAATGCTCTAAGAGTTGCTATCGCTTCTGTCCTATTGCCCCAAGATACTGTTGTGCATTATCGTACTATTGCTGATTATCTTGGCAGTAAGCTAGGCAGACAGGTTATCCTTGTACAGAAAAATAGTTACGCCGAAATTGCTTTGCTTTTACTAAATGGTGGCGCGGACATGGCCTTTTTCTCCTCCGGCGGCTATGCCAATTACAGCGGCTTTGCCGGTATTGAACTTTTAGCCTCCCAGCAAAGAATGGGAATGCCTTATTACCAAGGTTATTTATTAGTAAACAGTGACAGTGGCATTAATTCTATTGAAGACTTGCGTGGCAAAACAGTAGCTTTCACTGATCCTCTTAGCTATTCCGGACATACCTTTTTAGTTCAGGAATTGCACAAACGCGGCTTTACTCCAGAGAATTTCTTAGGACGTTATTTATATACCGACAGTCACGACGCCTCCTTTAAAGCAGTAGTTAATAAGGTTGTAGACGCTGCTCCCGTAAGTCGCATTGTCTATGACCGGGCCTTAGCCTCCAACCCCAACATTATTCGTCAGATTAATATCATAGCAGTTTCACCTGCCGCAGGTATTGGTCCGGTGGTAGCCGGCAAAAGTTTAAAAGCGGAAGAGAAAAAAATCCTACGGGAAAATCTTTTACGCTTGCATGAAAACGTGGAATTACAAAAGGCTCTGCACGGTCTATCCATTGATCGTTATGTTGCCCCACAGCCAGAATTATTTGAACCAATCCGCAAGATGTTAATGGAAACAGGTGAAAAGCCATGAAAACTTATCTATTTTCTTGGCTAAACCATAACCGTTGGCATTCTCTTTATTTCAGAATTTTTGCCATGAGCTTATTTCTTATTGCCACCATCAGCTTATCTGCCGGAATTTTATTTTGGAAATCCTATGACGATATGGTGCTGCAGCAGTTAGAAAAACGTGGCGAAGAAATTTCCTCGCATATTGCCTTGGCCAGTGCCAATTATATTCTAACCGAGGATGTTTATAACCTTTATGAGCTAATTTCCCAGACAGCCTCCAGTAGCGAGGATGTACGTTACATTATCGTATTGGATCATAAAGGCCGCCTTTTGGCTCATACCTTTAAGGACGGCTTACCGGAAAAATTATTATGGAATGTAGTGGGCAATACCAAGGCTCAAACAACGGTTTTTAATTCCAATGAAGGTCCTATCCACGATATCCTGTCTCCTATTGAGCGTGGCGCTATTGGTTATGTTCGGGTGGGCATGACAGAACAGAGAATGCGTAGCGCTATTTTTAAGCAGGTTTTCATAGTCCTGCTTGCTATCTTTTGCTTCTGTCTATTAGGTGCCTTTTTTTCCAGCCGCATTTCTCGGTTAATTATCAAACCCATACGGCAACTTTGCCGGATTGCTGATGCGATTAGGACCGGCAACAAAAAAATCCGGGCAGATTTATGTGGCGATGAAGAAATAGACAAACTAGCCTTAGGCTTCAACGATATGACCACCAGCCTATTGGCAGCCAATAAAGAAAAGGAAGATTTATTAAAAGAACTGCAAGCCAAAGAAAATTTACGTGATGTCCTCATTGCCAAGTTAATGACTGCTCAGGAAGATGAACGTAAGCGTATTTCCCGGGAATTCCACGACGAAACCAGTCAGGCCTTAACTTCCCTAATGCTTACTATGCGTGCTCTGTCCGCTCAAGCAACCAATGACCAGCAAAAAGACACCTTGCTTCTTAGTAGGGATGTGGCAGCCGGCATCCTCAACAAGGTGCGTAATTTGGCAGTTGAACTTAGACCACCTGAATTGGACGATTTGGGATTAGGCGCTGCCATTACCCAATATAGTAATAAATTTGCCACTGATCACAACTTAAAGCTTACTCTCCAAATTTCCGGTGAAGAGGAGAATGTAGATGGACAAATTGCCGTGGCTCTCTACCGCATTGTCCAGGAAGGTTTCAGTAACATAGCTCAGCATTCCGGTGCCAACATGGTTGATTTGCATATAGCTTTTCAACCGAAAGAAGTGGCTGTTACCTTGGCAGATAACGGCAAAGGTATTTCCAATTACGATTTGCTGACAGCCAAGAAAAAGCGCCGATTAGGCCTATATGGCATGCAAGAGAGGGTAGAATTGTTAGGTGGCCAATTGGTCATCAGGGATTCATCCTATGGCGGAGCAGAATTATATATTGTCATTCCCTTACCCAAAACAACAAGCAAACCTACCAATAAAGGAGCAGACCATGAAAAATAAGTTGAAATTACTTTTAGCTGATGACCACAAGCTTTTGCGCTCAGGATTAAAATTGTTGTTGCTAGGTCGCAAAGACATTGAGATAGCCGGAGAAGCAGAAAATGGGCTACAGGTTTTACAACTCTTGGAAAGCCTAAATCCTGATCTTGTTCTTTTGGACTTATCTATGCCCGGCCTTAATGGTTTGGATTGTCTCAAAGAAATTAAAAGTCGCTTTCCAGCTACCAAGGTCTTAATTTTAACCATGCACGAAGATGAAAACCATATTCGCTTGGCCATGCAGGCAGGAGCAGATGGTTATATAAAGAAAAGTGCTGCCGACATAGAGTTGTTTACTGCTATCGACACTGTACGAGAGGGTAAAATTTACTTAAGTCCTCACGATTCCAACATTCTGTTGCAAAATCTCTTGCAAAAAGAACCTGCCACTACAGATGAAATGGCACCTTATGCACTGCTTAGCCCCAGAGAAAGAGATGTATTGCGCTATCTTGTGCACGGCTATTCTCTTGGTGAAATAGGTGAAAAATTGAATTTAAGCATTAAAACAGTGGATACCTACAAAATACGCCTTATGGAAAAACTGCAAGCAACCAAAAAAAGCGAGTTAGTTAATTACGCTTTAAAATATGGTTTGTTAAAAAATGGTGAAAACAAAATTTAAAAACTGTTAAACTAAGCCTCAAATGCATGTCAGAAAAATTCTGACATGCATTTGAGGCTTTTTTCCGCTACAAAAGATTCACAAATTATAAGATAATTCTGGTAACAAGTTTAAATAACTAAGGGGGTTGGATTGACAATGAAAAAAAGTATGCTTGCTTTAGCAGTCACAATGGCTTGTGGAATGCTGCTAACAGGATGTGGCGGTGCTCCAAAAACCGGTGCTCCTGCTGCTAGTGGAAAAGATAGCAATAAACTTATTGTTTATACTTCCATGAAAGAAAATTTGATTAAAGGTATCGTAGAAGGCTTTAAGAAAAAATACCCTGATATCCAGGTTGATTACCAATCTGCCGGTGCCGGCAAACTGATGGCTAAGATTGCTGCCGAGAAACAAAGCGGCAAAATTCTGGCTGACGTTATTTGGACCAGTGAAGTACCTGATTTCTACAGCATGAAGAAACAAGGTATGTTAGAAGTCTACAAGACACCTGTTTTAAAAGACTTGGTTAATCCTTTTGATGATTATGATGGTTCCTTTACTGCTGCACGTTTAGGTACACTTGGTATTGTTATCAATACCGACAAGATAAAGACCCCGCCTACTCAATGGGCTGATTTATTAAAACCGGAATACAACAAAGGCTTCGGTGTTGCCAACCCTGCGCTATCCGGTACCTCCTATATGAGTATCGCCATTTTGGAGAAGAAATTTGGCTGGGACTATTTTGAAAAATTACACAAAAACGGTGCCAGAATTGGTAAGGGCAGCGGTGAAGTTATCGATGATACTTCCTCCGGAGAACTTACTGCCAGCTTAGGCGTTGACTACATTACCAATGGTAAGATTGGCAAAGGCGCTCATCTTCAAATGTGCTATCCTCCCGAATTGCTAGTTGTGCCCAGCCCTGTAGCTATTTTCAAGGGTACTACTAAGCTGGATGCTTCCAAAAAATTCGTTGACTACCTCTTAGGACCTGAAGCACAAGCAAAGATTGCTGAAGAAGGTACCATTCCTGTACGCAATGATGTTAAGATGCCTGCAAAATTCAAATTACCTGCACCTAAAGATGCTTGGGCAAAAGCTATTAAGATTAACTTTAGCGAAGCTGTAAGTTCCAAAGAAGCTACCATAAAGAAATTCGCTGAAATCATGCAAGTTAAGAAATAATCAATCCCAAGTCTGCTTGGAAAAGCAACTAGGAAAGCTCTGTAACGGCAGAACGGATTTCCCGTTCTGCCGTTTTTTTAAGAAAACCAACCTGATAGCAGGAGGAAAATATGGAAGATATCATCAAAGTTGAAAACGTATCAAAAAGTTATGATAAACATCAAGTCCACAATAATCTTAGCCTGGCGGTAAAAAAAGGTGAATGCTTTACGCTTTTAGGTCCCTCCGGCTGTGGCAAAACAGTTCTTTTGCGGATGATTGCAGGACACGAGGCTCCCGATGCAGGCAAGATAACCATTGATAACACTGTAGTAGCAGATAGCGAAACCGGTGTTTATATTAATCCGGAACGTCGTGGCCTGGGCGTAGTATTCCAAGATTACGCAGTTTGGCCGCATATGACGGTGTACGATAATATTGCTTATCCTTTAAAGATGGAAAAACGTTCTAAAGAAGAAATTAACCAAAAGGTTATGGAAATGGTGGACATCGTTGGCATGAAAGGCTTGGAAAAACGTCTACCTTCTGAATTGTCCGGAGGACAACAGCAACGTGTAGCATTAGCCCGCGCTTTAGTGGCTGATCCTTCTCTCATGCTTTTAGATGAACCATTGTCCAATTTGGATGCTAATCTACGTGAGGAAATGCGCTTTGAAATCAAAGCCTTGCAAAGAAAGTTTGGTATTACTGTCATGTATGTAACTCACGACCAAGAAGTGGCGCTAGCACTTTCTGACCGTATTGCCATCATGGATGACCACGGTAATATCCGCCAAATTGGTACGCCTTATGAAATCTTTGAAAAGCCAGTAGATGCTTTCATTTTTAATTTTATGGGTATTGCTAATTTCCTACCGGTAAGGCAAATGGGGGATGCTTTCTTAGTCGGTAAAGGCGAACAACCAATTCCCTGGGAAAGTCCTAAAGGCGATGCTAAGGAATGGGTAGCAGGCTTCCGTCCTTCAGACGTGAAGCTTTCCCGTACCGGCGAAGGCCTACGTGGCATTATAAAAAGAGCCAATTACTTAGGTCCTGTTATGGACTATCTTATTGAAATAGATGGCGATCACTTGCGCACCAGCGTGGAAACACATAATGCCATTACCAAAGATTTAATGTTTAAAGACGGAGAGGAATGCATAGTAAGTTTCCGCAGCCTACTCTGGTTTGATGCCAAAGATCTGAAGGAGGTGGAAAAAGAATGACTTCCATAAAAAAAGATAGTGGGTTAGGTGTTGCCCACTTGATTTTATTCTTTTCCATTGCCATTTTAGTTATAGTTGTAGCTGTACCCGTACTGCTAATTTTGTTTAACGCTTTTTTCGTTAATGGCCACTTTAATAGTCGCGACTTCTATATGGTACTAATGGAACCAGAAACATATGCAGCTCTCAAGAACTCCTTGATTATTGCTGGTTGCACAACCATAGGTAGTACTATTGTGGGAACATTTTTCGCTTGGCTGGTAACTCGTACTGACCTACCTTATAAAGGTTTTATGAAAGGCGTGTTCCTGGTTCCCTTCATGTTGCCATCCTTTATTGGTGCTTTGGCTTGGAAAATGCTTTTATCTCCCAATGCCGGTTTTATCAACAAATTTTTAATGAGTACCTTTAACCTGGCAGAACCTGTTTTTAATATTTACAGTTACCTGGGTATTAGTACTGTGGAAGTTATGTATCTTTTCCCCTTCGTCTTCATCCAGGTATGTGGTGCCTTGGAGCGTATGGATCCTACCTTAGAAGAATCTGCTCGTATCTCCGGTGCCGGCCTATTAACCATTACTAGAAAAATTACCATTCCTCTGGTTTTGCCTAGCATCTTGTCCGGCTCTCTTTTAATCATGCTCTATTCCATGGCTCATTTCGGTACTGTAGCTGTCTTAGGCATCGAAAATGGTATCTACAATATCCCCACCTTGATTTATGAACGTATCCACCAAAGTGGTGGTAGTTTCGAAGCCATTCGAACCGGTACCGTACTGGCTACCGTACTGGTTGTCTCTGCTGCTATCATTATTTGGGGTCAACACAAGATTTTAAGTCGTGGCCATTACCAGATTATCGGTGGTAAGAGTTTCCGGCCCATGGAATTAAAATTGCGTGGTTTACGTTATCCCTTGTTAGCTTTCTGTATCCTCTATATTGCTTTCACCATTTTGCTTCCTACCACAGTAATCTTCCTTGTAGGTGGTCTAAAGACTTATGGCTTGGCCTTCACCATGGAAAATCTTTCCTTGGCCAATTACAAGTATATCCTTACTGAATATACTGTTACCAAGGATGCTATTTTTAACAGTGTATCTTTAGGACTGGTGGCTGCCATTATTACCATGTTTGCCGGCGTAATGATTTCCTACGTTATCGTAAAAATGAAAGTACGTGGCAAGGGCATCTTAGAATTCTTAGGAATGTTGCCTTTCTCCGTACCCGGCAGCGTTATTGCCCTAGGCGTTATCCTAGCTTGGAGCGGTCAATTTGGCATTAACCTTTATAATACCGTATGGATTATTCTAGTGGCCTACATTGCCCGTTACATGGCCTTTTCTTTAAAAGCCAATTCGGCTGCCTTGGAACAGGTACATGATTCCTTGATGGAAGCTTCCCGCTCTTGCGGCGCTACCATGTGGCAATCTCTAAAGGATATTGTTATTCCTTTGGTCCGTCCCGGTATGTTTGCTTCCTTCTTCCTGATTTTCTTGCCTGCTCTTCGCGAATTAACTGTATCCATCATGCTTTACTCACCTACTACCAGAACCATTGGTGTAGCAATTTACACCTTGAACGAAGATGGTGAGACGGTTATGTCGGCAGCTTTAGCTGGTATTGCCCTCATAATCATTGTTACCGGTCAAACTCTGATTAATCATTTTACTAAAAAGGCAGGTGAATAAGAGCTATGTCCTATATTCGTTTAGTTAACGTAACCAAAAGATTCGGCAATGTAACTGCTGTAGATAATCTTAATCTAGAAATTGGCAAAGGCGAATGCTTCTCCATGCTAGGCCCTTCCGGCTGTGGCAAAACCACTACCTTGCGTATGGTGTCAGGCTTTGAAGACTTAAGTGAAGGAGAAGTATGGGTAGGCGATCGGCTTTTATCCTCTCCCAAAAAGCATCACTATGTACCACCTGAGAATCGTAATTTCGGCATGGTGTTTCAAGCCTTCGCAGTTTGGCCTCATATGACAGTCTATGAAAACGTAGCTTTCCCTCTACGCATTCGTAAATTACCGGAAAGCGAAATAGAAAAAAGAACTACTGATGCGCTAAAATCTACCAACCTGTTACAAGCTGCGGAAGACAGTCCTGCTTCCTTATCCGGTGGTGGCAAGCAAAGAGTAGCCTTGGCTAGAGCCTTGGCCATTAATCCCGACGTAATGCTGTTAGATGAACCTTTATCCAGCCTTGATCCTCACCTGAGAGAAGAAATGCGCTTTGAAATTAAAGATCTACAACGTAAATATGGCTTTAGCATTATTTATGTAACCCATGACCAATCTGAAGCTATGGCCTTATCCGACAGGATTATGGTTATGAAGTTGGGCGTTGTTCAACAAATTGATACACCGCTTAATATTTATAACAATCCCGCCAATCGATTTGTCTTCAGTTTCATTGGCCTCTCTAACTTCACCAACACACTTTGGAAAGATGGCGCAGCTTATATTCAAGGAACTGATAAACCGCTACCTGCTACCTTGCAGCCTTCTGCTGCAATGCACCAGGAAGAAATCTTTTCCTTAGCCAGCAGACCCGGTGAAATTGAATTTACCAGCTCCACTGACCCTAATGGCGTAAGAGGACTGGTAACCAGAAAAGCTTTCTTAGGTGAAATCGTAGATTATCAAATTAAAGTGGGTGATCAATCCTTAAGAGTACAACTCGGCCGTCGTGATGCTGCCCATGAAGTAGACGAAACTTGTTATTTACACTTCTTACGTCCTTTCTGGTATGCATTGGACAAATAACCCATCCTTAGTAAAACAAAGAAGAGGAATTCCTTGTATAGGAATTCCTCTTCTTTGTCTACTCTTCCTCTTCAATATCTTCTAGAGCGGCTAGCATGCTTTCCATTTCTTCTTGTTCCTCAAGCTCTGCGTTTTCTTCTTCAGTCTCTTCTAGAGCAGTTAGCATGCTCTTAAGTTCTTTTTGTTTCTGATGCTCTGCAGTTTCTTCTTCCTCGGCAGTAATGACTTCTTCCGGTATCAAGTCTGTTTCGTCATCTGTTGCCAAGAAGTCTCTGGTTGTGCTCATCGCAAGTTCTCCTTTCCTTATTTTTTGCCGTATTTCCTAACCTGTAAATATTTGATAACATTTTTTCATTAATTTTATATTGAGATTTTGCTACCATATGATAAAATGTAATCAATAAGAAGACGGTACATTTGCGTGTGCCCCTTCCTAGGTGTGGATCTCCACTCTCCTAGTTTTGGGACAGTGGAGATCTAGTGTTTTATATACTGGATAATTTACTAGAACTTAGATTACTTCGTTTTCTTTTTCTTCACGAAGCAAAGTACTATCATGGTAATTATCAAAGAAACACCAATATCTATGTGCAACATATGCACCTTAATTTGGATTAAATTGCAATTACTCACGATGCCACCTCCTTCCAGCCAAGGAAGGAACACTGTACCGTCTTGATGAGAAGTATACTAGAGCATAAGCCTATTGGCTATCTTTAAATACTTCATCAACTAATTTTTTACTTGGTTATAAAAAATACCATTAGGAAATATTTCCTAATGGTATTTTCTTACTATTTATGTTGAGCAAAAAGCCAGTCACGTACTGCATCAATCTGATAAGCATGATCAAAAGAATACATATGCTCATTAGCAGTTTTAACATTACTTGGTAAAACAGAGCCCTTGATAAATGTAGCAAAGTTGATGGGGTTGCATTCTTCAATTTCTGCTATTGCTGCTTTACTTAACTCAACGTTGCTTTTTCGTGCATCCCACACAGCGGTACTAATTTTGGCTCCTTCTTCCTTCAGCACTGCTAAAAGATCTCTTTGACCTTGAGAGGCCTTCTCATCGCCGGCAGCTGCTATATAGAAAAATTTTTGCTTAGCCAAAGATTTGAGTTCGTTTACATCCCATTGACCGGAAACCAGCATCGTTGCCGCAAACAAATCAGGATGCTTGGCTGCTAAATACATACTAATCATGCAGCCCATGGATTGTCCTGTGCTATATATCCTGTTTTCATCAGCGCCATACTGCTTAGCCACAGTTTGTACCAAGCGTGCAGTAGCCTCCACCTCAGGAGTTGTCTTAAAACCATTGTGGTCATCAATGACTACCCCTTGGTACTGAGGCACCAAAACTATACTAGGATGCTTGGCCTGAGCTGCCGCCGTAGTCCATACAGCCGGGCTGTAACCACGCGTCAGTGGTGTAGTAGTATCTGTGCCTACTGTACTGGCATCGGCAATAAACATCAGCAGGGGATATTTTTTCTCAGGCTTATAATCAGCAGGCAAGAACAAATTATAAGCAATGCTTCGTCCGCTTTCTACATCCTGGTAAACCTGTTGCTTAAACTTCTTAGTTGTTTCTTTAAGCATACTTTGTAATTTCTTATCCTTGCTTTTATCAATGGCACTATGACCCTTAGGTCCTTCGCCAAAAGTAATAAAATCTTTGCTGGGAGTTGTCTGAGTAGGAGCGGATGCCATAGCTAAGCCACCTACTGCAACCTGTGAAAACAAAACAGCCGCTAAAATTATTCTTGTTAAAGCTTGCATACTTACAGCCTTCTTCCTCTAATTTTCCTCAGTATAGCACAAGTAGGGGTGAGGTGTAAGTGAACTTTTTATGTTTTTTTTGCTACAAAATTTAGCTCAGCTAATTCCTCTTATTTAGAGCTTATATAACTCAAGCCGACGGTCTTTATAAACATTGATTTCATTTCGTATTTTTTCCAGAACAGCAAAATCTATTGTCCCGGTAATTATTTCTTCTTGGTCCTTAGCTTGGGCGATGGTTTCTCCCCAAGGATCTATTATGCCGGAATAGCCTCCATAAACCGTAGCACCTGCTGTACCACAGGAATTGCAAGCCACCACAAACAATTGATTCTCTATGGCTCTGGCTGTAATGAGAGTAGTCCAGTGCAATCGCCTTTGTACCGGCCACTGGGCAGGAATAAATAGAATTTCGATATCTTGCAGGGCCAGCATTCTTACCAGCTCAACGAAACGCACATCGTAACAAATTATGATACCGCACTTATGCCCATCCATTTCAAAGGTAACCACCCGGTTGCCTTTTTGATAAAAGTTATCTTCGCCCATAGGCGTAAACACGTGGATTTTATCATAATCTGCCAGACACTGTCCCTGACGATTAAAAACATAAGCAGTGTTATAAATCTTACCATCAGTACGCAAATTGGAAATAGAACCGGCAATGATATTGGTATTTAATTCTTTGGCTAAAGCACTGCACAGGGCTGTTACTTGTTGACCATTTTTGTCACTCAAGGCTGCTAAATTCTCCTGAGGAAAAAATCCGGTGTTCCAAGTCTCCGGCAGGAGTAAAACATCTGGTTTTTCTAAAGCAGCGTGGCGTATTAATTCTTCTGCATGAGTAAAATTATAAGCAGGGTCTGCAAATTTCATTTTCATCTGAATAACACTTATCTTCATACTTTTCACCACCGTTTTCTAAAAAAGAAAATCATACTTTTATTATAAAGGTGCCTTGCCTAAAAGCAAATAAATTTTCCCTTTTTTGCTTATGATTAGATGTATAATAAAACAAGAACATAGGAAAGAAGGTTTCTTTATGACCAAAAATAAAATAACTAGTGCTGTGGTAGCCGGCTGTGGCACCATGGGACAGAATCTTGCTCAGATTTTTGCTGAACACGGCATTGAAGTTACATTATGGAATCACAATAAAGAAAGATTAGCTACTGCTTATCAAGCTTTACAAAACATTGAAAAGGCTACGAATTCTTCTTTTCTGCAACATATTCAGACCACTACGGACGATAATGCTTTTGCCTCTGCCCAGTTTGTTATAGAAACTATTGTAGAAAATATAGATATTAAATTAGCTTTCTTGCGCAAAATTAGTGCCTTAACTCCTGCGGATTGCCTTATCGCCACCAACACCTCCGGCCTTTCCATTACAAAGCTGGCAACTGCTACAGCACATCCGGAACATTTCGCAGGTATGCATTGGATTAATCCTCCTACCTTAATTCCTTTAGTAGAAGTAATTCAAGGTGAAAAGACCTCCCCAGAAACCATGGATAGCGTATTTGACTTAGCCTGCTTTTTAGGCAAGCACCCTATTCGTACTAAAGATGTGCCAGGTTTCTTGTTGAACAGGCTGCAGCTGGCCATCTTAAGAGAAGCCTTCCACCTGGTAGAAAACGGCACAGCTACTGCAGATGATGTGGATGCAGCTGTTAAATATGGTTTAGGTTTGCGTTACGCTTGCGTTGGTCCTTTCGAAACAGTTGACCTGGGTGGCGTTGATATTTTCCGTTCCATTTCTTCTTATCTGTTTGCAGACCTGGATGATCGAAAGGATGTGCCGCCTCTCCTGCAAAAGCTTTGTAACGAAGGTGCCCTTGGCGTTAAAGCTGGCAAAGGTTTCTACGATTACAGTGGCGGCAAAGCAACCAAGACTATAGAAAGGCGAGACAAAAAATTAATAGCTATTAGTAAAGTTTTAAGCAACATTGATAAAGAATGACGTAAGAAAAGACCGTTAGGAAATATTTCCTAACGGTCTTATTTTTTTCTAGAGCTACTGACAGGATTTGAACCTGCGACTCTCTAATTACGAATTATTTGTCCGAATTTTGTCTTTAGCTTCTTTGGCCAAAGATTTTACAGTTTCTAAATATGCTTTTTCCACAGGTGCAATCGTTTTGACTTGATATTTACGATATTCAATCTTAGCTTTATCTATAGCCTGAGCGTGACTTATAGAACCATTATTTGCCAAAAGTTTTCTATTTCCTGAAACAAGGATGGCATCCAATTGTTTAATATAATCTTTCATGTACATAGGTCGATGTTCTATGGCACTAATTTCTGCTAAATCAAAATAACCAGATACCAAGTTATTCAATACACGTAGTTCATCCTCTTGTAGATAATTCTTGGCAATACCTATATCTTTTAAAGTTGGTAGTTCACCAGAAAAAGCAGTCAATCCCATAAACGGTTTCTTTGCATTAGCCCGTTTATAAATAACTTCTGCGGCAGTATGTCCATGAGCAGCAAAATGTAATTTATTTTGCACAATTTTAAAAAACTTTACAGATTCATCACTGTGAGGATCATAATCCACACTTGTAGCATAAAGGTCAAGAACTTGGCGATAAAGTACTTTTTCAGAAGAACGAATATCTTTAATGCGAGCAAGTAGTTCCTTCCAATAATTGCCCCCACCATTACCTTTAAGGCGTTCATCATCAATGGTAAAGCCTTTAATAATATATTCTTTAAGCCGTGCAGTTGCCCATTTACGAAATTGTACTCCGCGTAATGACCTAACCCTATAACCAACTGAAATAATTACATCTAGGTTATAGTAATCAACGTTATATTTTTTCCCATCTGTGGCAGTTGTTGCATAATTTGCAACAACTGAATCTTGTATTAGCTCTTCTTCTGTAAATATATTTTTAATATGACGAGAAATAGTAGACTTATTCTTCTGAAATAAATCTGCCATCTGATCAAGTGACAGCCAGACTGTATCTTCATCAAAACTAGCTGTAATTTTAGTCAACCCGTCTTCAGTAATGTACATAACAAGATTAGTATCAGGTTTTTGTTTCAAATGTTTCGCCTCCTTGTCAATAAACAATAATATTTATATTCATCCAAACACTTGTTTGTCCATTTATATAATAGCATAAAAAATTGCTCAAGGCAATCTATTATAAGATTCCATAAAGCGGTATAAAAGCACAAAAAAACGGACTTCCGAAACCTCGAAAGTCCACGTATTTACTATGGAGCTACTGACAGGATTTGAACCTGCGACCCTCTCATTACGAATGAGATGCTCTACCAACTGAGCTACAGTAGCGAATGGGGAAAGTATATCATATCGAAGTAATTTTTTCAATTATGCTACATTCTCTTTTTTCCTAAACAAGAAGCTAATTGCTAGGCCAATGATAGCCGGCACCAGCCAACCCATGCCCAAGCTGAACAAAGGCAAGTGTTGATAAACACCTAAAAGACTTTGAATCCAGCCGGCAGCTTGTGCGCTTTTAGGTAAGGATGCTAACATATCGCCAAAGGCTGCAATGCCGGTAAAAATAGTGGTTACTACATAAAGTTCCCTGTTCTTACATACTACGGTTAAGAAAGTAACAATAATCAACGTCATAGCCAAGGGATAAATAAACATCAGAACCGGCACAGATAACATAATAATTTTATTTAAACCTAAGTTAGCTACCAAGAAAGAAGCAATGGTAAAAATATACACATAGGCTTTATAGCTTACAGAGTGGGGGAACAGTTCCACAAAAGTAGCGGAACAAGAGGTAATAAGTCCAATAGCTGTCTTAAGACAAGCCAGTGTAACTATGGCACCCAGCAAAAATGCACCAAAGTTACCAAAATAATACTGAGCTATTTGAGCCCAGGCAACACCACCATTGGCAGCCAAGGTTAACTTGCCCATGCTGCTGGCACCCAACCAAGCTAGTGCTGTGTAAATAAGACACATAAGCACAACACTGACTACACCTGCTTTAAGAGTACCTAGGGCAATGGCTTTCGGTGTTCTTTGACCCATATTTTCCAACGTTCTAATAACAATAATAGCAAAAGCTAAACCTGCCAAAGCATCCAAGGTGTTATAGCCTTCAATGAAACCTTTGGAAAAAGCTTGAGTTTTATATGCACCATTTACTGCCATATTGGCCACATCTCCCATAGGAGCAAAGAGAGCAGTAATAATTAAAACAGCCAAAAATAAAAGAAAAAGGGGATTAAGCAATTTGCCAACCCACACTAAAATCTTATTGGGCTTTAAAGAAAAACCTAAAGCTACCAAGAAGAATGCACCTGTAAAAAGAGCCAAACCAATTTGTTGCATTTCTGGTGCCACTGAAGATGCCATACCTACTTCATAGGATACGGTACCAGTACGCGGTAAAGCAATGCCAGGTCCAATAGATAAATACAGAGCCACGGTAAAAAGCTTGCCATAAAGTGAACTCACGCGTCCTGCCAAAGACTGCAAATTCTTACAACCGGAAATTCCCATGGCAACTACTGCTAAGAATGGTAGTCCCACTCCGGTAATTAAGAAACCATAGTTAGCTAGATAAACCATGGCCCCCGCTTCTTGTCCCATATGCACCGGGAAAATTAAATTGCCTGCTCCAAAAAACATGCCAAACAGTAACGATCCAATAAGCAAGTACTCATGAAAAAACAATCTGTCATCCATAAATGTTTCTCCCCTGGTTATTTAGATTTTTATTCTGCAACGCAAAAGGGACTCTGAACTGCTATCTCAGCGTCCCCTCATTACTTAATTAACTTCTCTTGGCGTTTAATTCCTGCAAAAGTTTTTCTTTAGCTACTGCATAGCAAGCATCCACATATTCATGTCCGGCTTTTTCTACCATGCTGTGTCCTAAAAAAGCCGCTGTTGCTTGCCCTAAAACAGGTACATATTTTAATACTGATTTGGCTGCAAATTTTTTCCCCAAACTTTTAAAGATTAACTTGATGCCTTCCTTACTCATGCCTTTGGCAATAAGAGAGGTTTTACTTATCCCTGACCTACTTTGCTTGATAGTTTCCTCAGTGATGGCAAAGGCTGCTCTAATATTGCTATAGAGCTGGTACAAAATAGCAATGTCGATGGCAGCATCTACGCCCAAGGCCGGATTAAGTCCATTAAAAGCTGCGTAGGTGGAGCTCCGTTTCACATAACGAAGAGCTGCTTCTTTTTTCTTATTTAATTGTTCTTCGGTGCGTGCTTCTGCTTCCAGAATATATTTTTCTCTTCTGGCTGCATCCATTTTATCCATAATGGCATCGTTCAATGCAGCAATGCCCAGCTTCATATCATCTCTGGCAGAAATAAACAATAAAGTAAAATCTGTAGTTCCTACTTGTTGAATTACATCCTTGCGAATGTCGTCCTCACTTTGTTCCAATGTTTTATCTTCATCATATATTTCATCAGTTTTGTTGCGCACAAAAATACAGGGTTTGTGCAGATTGCGTAAAATCTGGAAGAACTCTGTATCTGCTTTGTGCAGTTTATCCGCAAACACGCAGATAAATAAGTCATACTGTAGTGGATTGAATTTAGCAAAGAACTCGTCTTTAGGAAATTTATCTGTGCCGTAGCCCGGTAGATCCACAAACAGCAAATCACCATGCTCAATTACTTTAACACCTACAGTGGTATCAGTACTTACGCCTACTTCTGCTACTTGCATTCCGCAAATAGCATTAATGGTGCTGGACTTACCACTACCAGGTTGGCCAAAAAACACAATGGTTACTTTTTCTTTATCTACATATGCAAGTTTCTCACGCAACTCATCTAAATCTACGTTCATTTTATCCTCATTTTAATTTCATTCTGCAGGCGCTTGTCTGCATAATCATAGCAACTGTCCAAATAGGACTTGCCCAGATAGTACATGCCTCCGGCGCTAAGCCCCATAGCCGTTGCCTGTCCTACCACCGGAATATATTTGGAAAGCTTTTTTTCCATTTGTTTAGAAATTTGTGTTTTCATTACAGCCACAATATTTTCTCTCTTAATACCCATGGAAATTTTGTCTACTAAAAAATTAGAACCTTTAAAGTTTTCTATTTCAACTTCGGTAATGGCAAATGTTTTTCTGATATTGGCATACATAGCACTCATAATCTTGGCATCAATACCAACATCCACGCCGATGATTGGATTGAGGCCGTTGCCTGCCGCCATGGCAGAGGCTCTGCGAATTTCAGACATGGCTAATTCTTTCTTTTCATCCAAAAGCTTATAAGTATAGGCCTTAGCACTACGATTAAATTTATCCTGCTTAGCCGGAGTTAAGTGCCGCTTAATTGCATCCTGCAAATCCGTGATGCCTCTGGCTTCCGGGTCGTCATTTCTGCGGCAAGAGGTGAAGATGATTTCTTGAGGTGTACCGATTTGCTCAGCAACGTCTTCTCTGATTTCCTGCTTTAAATCCTCTTTACTTTTTTCTGCATCATACAAACTATCTACTTTGTTACGAACAAAAATACATTCCCTTAAGCTTAAGCGAATTTGTCTGAAAAAATCCTTATCGGCTTGCACCAGCTTATTGCTAAAGACACAGATAAACAAATCATATTGGAAAGGACTAAAACTATCAAAATATTTATTAGACGGAAAAGTACTAGTATCATAACCAGGCAAATCCACAAAAATCACATCATTAAATTCTACAATTTGAGCCTTCTTGGTAGTATCAGTAGTAGCACTTACCTCTGCCACCTTTTCTCCCACCAATTCATTAATCAAAGAGCTCTTCCCGGAACCAGGTTGGCCAAAGAGTGCAATGGTCAATTTTTTGTCACTTTCTTTTTGCCAGCTTTTTATGAATAAATCTGCAGCTGCTTGAAGATCCATACCTTGCCTCCAGTCCGATATCAGGTGATACCCTGTTTTGTTTCGTATCTTTTATTATATCACATTTAGTTGTTAGCCAAAACCCACATTAGTTTGGTTAAAGCAGCTTCCAACGTCATACCTGTGCCTGATTCCACACCTGCTTGGGCCGCCAAAATACCCATGGGATACAGACTTAAGTCCACGCCGTCAAACAAGCATTGTGATACACAAACAATCCTTACGCCTTTTTTCAAAGCTCTTCTGATGGCAGGCAAAAAATCCGGCTTATCAGTATTAACGCCACCGGCACCATATAGCTCCAGCACAATACCCTTGTAGCCTTGCTCTACCGCAAAGTCAATAATATTGGGCTCAAGTCCCGGTGTTACGGTAATAGCCATGACCTTGGGCTCAATTTTATTTTCTACTCTAAACCCGCCTACTACTTGCCTGTCCGGCAGATTCTTTTTCATGCCACTTTTAGAGAAAAATAGCACGGGAGTTTCGTTAACGCTTTCAAAGGCGTTAAAATTCTTAGAAAAAATCTTTTTAGCACAATCACCCTTGATGACTTTATTGCCAAAAGCCACAAAAACGCCGGGCAAGCCACTTACTGCAATAGTAAAAGCCAGCTGCAAATTGCTTCTGGCATCGCTATTGGAAAGTGACAAGGGCACCTGAGCACCTGTTAGAACCACCGGTTTGCCTAAATTAATCAACATATGGGTAAGAGCGCTGCTGGTGTAAGCCAGCGTGTCTGTGCCATGAGCTAGCACAAAACCATCATAATCAGCATAGTTATCGCCAATCACCTCAGCCCATTTGCTCCAATAGGCCGGTTCCAGGTTGCTGCTATCTATCAGGCATAAATCTTGCACCGTAACCTTGGCCAAAGTATTTAACTCCGGGACCTGGGCAAGAATGTCTGCACCTTTTAATTTGGGGATTAAACCGTCTTCTGAGGCTACACAGGATAAAGTTCCTCCTGTAGTCAGAAACAAGACTTTTTTCATAAATATTTCCTCACTTTCTCATCTTCCTCGTAACAGCAATTGTACCATATCAGTGTGTTTTGAGCAAAAAACAAAACTGTTAAATTAATTTAAAATAAATGTAGCATAAAATGTAGTTTTGTACTATTATTTATGTAAGGAAGAGTTTTCGGTAAATAAGTTTTAATAAATGAGGTGAAGAAAGATGCAAGACTTAAGAAAGAAAAAATTAACTAGGACTGTCTTGGCTGCTCTGGTAGGAATTTCCGTAATGACTACTACTTTGCCTAAGGCTGAAGCTGACTTTGATGTAGGCAGCGCTATTGGCGCTTTGATTAGTGTTGGTGCCCAATATGCCCAATTGAATAAACAAATTGCTTACTATAATACTGATCCGGGCCGTGATAAGTACCTGGGCAACGTTAAGAAACAAGTTGGCGTTAACTATGATCCTACCGCCAACGCCATGCTGGACAGAGTAATGTCCAGATTATCTTCAGCCATTGCTGTTGATGATCCCAGCATTAAGAAAGAACCCTATCATCATTTTGTAAACAATCAAAAATCTTTTAACGCTTTCTGCACTTTAGGTCATAACATGAGCGTTAACATTGGTTTGTTTAACATCTTAAATTATAACGAAGATGAACTAGCCTTCGTTGTAGCCCACGAAATGGGCCATGGCCAACACAACGATCCTGCCAACGGCGTTAAGAGGTCTTTCCCTATTAGCGTTTTAGCTGCTGTTGCTGCTTCCCAGGCCGGTAACGTTGCCGAAGTTATTGGCGTTAATATTTTGAATAACTTAGGTAGCGCCAAGTTGGTAACTTTACCTATGGAAAAAAAAGCTGATGCTTTTGCTTTCGTCTATGCACCTAAGGCTGGTTACAATCCCGGCGGTGGCAGTGCTGTTTGGCAAAGAGTTATTGATAAGATGGGTGCCGGTGACAAACAGAGCTTTATCGGTTCCATTTTTAATCCTTCTGATCACCCCGGCAATATTGCCCGTCGCGATACTTATAGCAAGGACATCACCACTTACAGCAACAATAATGTAAAAGTTGATGGCAAAACTGCTGTTATTTCCGTAAAGAACAGAGCTATCGGTGCTCCTAAAGCCGGTGCTTCCATGAGCGCTTTAGAAAGAGCTTATCTGATTGCCGGTAATATGTCCACTGTTTACCATGACAAGTTGGTTAAGAATCCTACTGCCAGCAGTGATGACAGCTACGTTTACTTAAACGACAAGGCTATTATGTCCTTAAATAGCGGAGATGATGCCAATACTTGGGTAACCAACCTGAATCTGGCTAACCGTAAGAGTTCCAATGTTGCTATTGCTTCCGAAAAGAAAGTAGAAAAAACAACAAATACGAAGACCATCAAAAAAGATACCAAGACTTCAAAAGCTTCCACTGCTGAACCTGGTTCCTTCAGAGCCAAAGTAGAAGCAGCCCGTGCAGCCAAAGAAAAAGCTGCAGCCAATAAGTAAAGTAAATATTAAACGAAAACACCGTAGACATTTGTCTACGGTGTTTTTTTGTGTTTTTACTTACCCACAATATCTAGGTAAACTATATTAATTCTTTATATCGTTATCAACAGGCAAGAGGCACTTTATCCACCATATTTGTGGATAACTGTCTCTTTTTCTCTATTTTATACCCATTTTTTTGTGAATTTCGGACTTTTTTAGACAATTATTAAGGACTTATCCACTTTATCCACAAGCTGTTGATAACTTTTTATTGCTTATACAAACAATGTATAAACTCCTAAATATAGGTTCTTAAACTGTTTTATTCTTCTTCATCCATGGTGTTCACTACTGCAACTGCAGCTACTTTATCCCCATCATCCAGGTTCATGAGGATAACGCCTTGGGCATTTCTACCAAAAGTAGAAATCTCTTTAGCATGTAATCTGATAATAACTCCGGCAGAAGAAATGAGCATGATTTCCTTGTCTTCCTGAATAACCTTAGAACCAACAATCAAACCGGTCTTATCAGTAATCTTCAGGTTAATGATGCCTTTGCCGCCACGAGTTTGTTGTCTGTATTCGCTAATCTTAGTTCTCTTACCTAAACCACCTTCAGCAACAGTAAGAACTTCACCGTCACCTTCTGTGCAGTCCATGGAAACCACATAATCATCTTTACGCAAGGTAATGCCGCGTACACCATGAGCAGTTCTACCCATAGGACGAACATCTTCCTCGTTAAAGTGGATAGCGATACCATTTCTGGTTGCCATAATGATATCATCTTTGCCATTGGTCAACTTCACGTCAATCAATTCTTCGTCTTTATCCAAGCTGATGGCAATAAGACCGGCACGTCTTGCAGAATTAAACTCCTTCACAGGTGTCTTCTTCACAGTACCTTGATTGGTGGCCATGAACATATACTTATCCATGTCGCTTTCCATATTGGAACCAACAGCAATAACTGCAGTAATCTTCTCGCCGGATTCTACAGGCAGCAAATTGATGATAGCAGTGCCTTTAGCTATTCTGCCTTGCTCAGGAATCTCGTAGCCTTTTTGTCTATAAACTCTACCCTTATTGGTAAAGAAAAGAATATTGTCGTGAGTGGTTGCCATGAAGAGATGCTCAGAGAAGTCTTCCAGCTTACCGCTGCCACCCTTAACACCCTTGCCACCTCTATGGAGACTGCGGAAATTAGACAAGGCCTGACGTTTGATGTAGCCTTGGTGGCTAATGGTAATAACACAATCTTCTTCAGCAATCAAATCTTCTACATTCAAATCGCTGGTGTCAGGAGAAATAGCAGTACGACGAGAATCGCCAAAACGTTTCTTCACATCAAGTAAATCTTCCTTAATGATATTCAGAACTTTTTTCTCATCAGCCAAAACGCCTTCCAAGTATGCGATGGTTTCTAATACATCAGCGTACTCGTCTTCAATCTTCTTTCTTTCCAAACCGGTTAAGCGTTGCAATCTCATATCCAAAATAGCTTGAGCTTGTCTATCGCTTAAACCAAATTTTTTGATTAAGGCAGCCTTAGCAACATCTGCATTGGCGCTGTTTCTAATGGTAGTAATTACTTCGTCCAAATTATCCAAAGCAATCTTTAAGCCCTCTAAGATATGGGCTCTTTCCTTGGCTTTGGCTAATTCATATTTGGTACGACGGGTAATAACTGTTTTCTGATGTTCCAGATAATATTCCAAAATTTGTTTCAGGTTCAAAATACGGGGATGGTTATTTACCAAGGCCAGCATAATGATACCAAAAGAATCTTGTAACTGAGTATGTTTATACAGTTGGTTCAAAAGAACTTCCGGTACAACATCGCTTCTCAGTTCGATGACGATACGCATACCTTTACGGTCGCTCTCATCTCTTAAATCCGTAATGCCTTCAATAGTCTTATCTTGAACCAGGCTGGCAATGCTTTCAATTAAACGAGCCTTGTTTACCTGGTAAGGAATCTCTGTAACAACAATCCTATTCTTATTTTTAGGCATAGGCTCAATAGTAGCTTGAGCTCTTACCTTGACTACACCGCGACCGGTAGTATAGGCTTCTCTAATACCGGAAACACCTAGAATCTTTGCGCCAGTAGGAAAATCCGGTCCTTTAATGGCAGTCATTAATTGTTCAATGGATACTTCCGGATTATCAATCAGCATAACCAAGCCATCCACTACTTCTCCTAAATTATGAGGAGGAATATTGGTAGCCATACCTACGGCAATACCTGCAGAACCGTTAATTAAAATAGCGGGAACCTTAGAAGGCAGAACAGTTGGTTCTTTTAAGGATTCATCGTAGTTAGGAATAAAATCTACGGTATCTTTTTCAATGTCTTCCAGCATTTCTTCGGCAATCTTGCCCATACGTACTTCTGTATAACGCATAGCAGCAGCCGGATCGCCATCCACGCTACCGAAGTTACCATGACCATCTACCATTAAATATCTAGTAGAGAAATCCTGTGCCAAACGTACAATGGCATCATATACAGAACTATCACCATGAGGATGATACTTACCTAAAACATCGCCCACGATACGAGCAGATTTCTTATAGGCCTTGTTAGGGGTCATACCTGCTTCATTCATGGCATACAAAATACGTCTATGCACGGGCTTCAGACCATCCCTTACATCCGGCAAGGCTCTTTGTATAATAACGCTCATGGCGTAATCTATATAAGATTTTTGCATTTCGTTTTCCAGATTAACAGGTATTACCTTGCTGGCAAACAATTTTCCTTGTTGGTTCTCGTCCACGTTCTTCACCAATCCTTTTCGTTATTTCAAAAACAATTCATAAACCTGCTTACCAATCAGCAGGGTTGTTATCACTAAGAAAAGGGGTCGTACAAATTTGGCACCCTTACTAATTGCCATCTTAGCGCCAACTCTGGCACCAAGTAGTTGTACAATACCCATTACTATGGCATAAGGAATAATAACTTTGCCTGCAGAAATAAAAACACAAAGAGCTCCCAAATTACTTCCTAAGTTACAAGCCTTGGCATTGCCGGCAGCTTTAACAAAATCAAAGCCTACCGCTAAGAAACCAAAGAGCAGGAAGGTACCGGCTCCCGGTCCAAAGAAACCATCGTAATAACCAAGAGCTAAAGCTAATAAAGCAATAGCAACAGAGGTACGTTGGGCAGAAAATCTATAAAGCTCAACTTCTCCCCAGTCCTTGCGGAAGAAGGTATAAAAAGCAACAATTACTAAACAGGATACTACAATATATCTCATGATATATTCCGGTAGGGCATTTACTGTCATAGCTCCTACCGCGCCACCTAAAAAAGAAAGTGGCATAGCTTTTAAAGCCTTCTTATCAATTTTACCGGAACGATAAAAAGTAAAGAAACTCATAAGCGTTCCAATAACGTTTACCTTGCTCGTTCCTAAAACATAGGGTATAGGAATACCAGTAGCCATAAGAGCAGGGGCTGTAATAAGTCCACCGCCACCTACCACTGAGTCCACGAAGGATCCAATGAATCCGGCTAGGGCTAAAAAGCCAAGGGTAAAAGCACTATAATCAGCCATGAGACTCTCCTTATTTAAAGCAAAGATACAAGCCAACTACTCCAGACTGACATTCTACTTCAAGTATATCTGAGGTCATGGTATTACTAACAGTATAACCAGGCTTTTCTCCATTAATTTCATAATGGTCCAGAGGCCAAGTCACACCTTCGATGCTAACTTGCGCTTTATCACTAAATGGCAAAATACTTACTGCCAAAGGTGTTTGTTTTTTCTGGAAAAAAAGATGTTCCTTCTTGCCTAAAAATATCATTACTTCTTCTTCATCAGCCATGATGACACGACCGGCACTATTTTTTTGCCAGGCTACAAAGGTAAGAATATTAGCATAGAGATGATCTGCCCTGCCACCCCATACACCGGTAGCAATAATCATGGTAGCTGCCGGAACGCTAGCTAGAAGTAATTCCAAATCTGTGGAATCTTTAGCCACAGGAAATGTTTTTACTTGAGCAGATGCAGCTGCTTTCTTCCACTTTGCAGGAGTAGCACTGTCCTGGTCACCGTACAAGGTTTGTACCTTAAGAGCATTGTCCACGCAATAGTCTACGCCGCGGTCTGCAGCATAAATAGGTAGATTACCGGCAACAGTAGTAAGCCAGTTAGGATTAGGCTGTCTGCCACCTGCTACCAGTAAAACAGGATCTTTAAATTCATTATGTAATTCAATGCTGCCTTGGGGCAGAATTATTTTCATCTGTTACCTCTTTTTAGAAATCTAAGTTGGTTACCTTACCGGCATTTTCTTCAATAAATTGTCGACGAGGTTCTACTTTGTCTCCCATTAATACGGAGAAAATTGCATCAGCATTGGCAGCATCTTCCAATTGTACCTGTAAAACAGTACGTTTTTCAGGATCCATAGTAGTTTCCCACAATTGCTCAGGATTCATTTCGCCCAAGCCTTTATATCTTTGAACATAGGGACTGTTGTCTCTGCCAACTTCATCAAGTTTCTTTTGTAATTCATCATCACTATATGCATAAGTATGCTTTTGACCTTTGCGAATTAAATACAAAGGTGGTTGAGCAATATAAACATGACCCTCTTTAATCATAGGCTGCATAAAACGATAGAAGAAGGTTAATAACAAGGTACGAATATGCGCACCATCAACATCGGCATCTGTCATGATGATAACTTTGCCATAACGAGCCTTGCTAAGATCAAATTCATTACCAATGCCGCTACCAAAAGCCGTGATCATGGAACGAATTTCATTGTTGGTTAACATTCTGTCCAAACGAGCTTTTTCTACATTAAGGATTTTACCTCTTAAAGGCAAAATAGCTTGGAACATTCTATCTCTGCCCTGTTTAGCACTGCCACCTGCAGAATCGCCCTCTACGATGTAGATTTCAGTTTCTTCAGCATTCTTACTAGTGCAATCTGCTAATTTACCGGGTAAAGAACTTACTTCCAAGGCATTCTTTCTTCTGGTTAAATCACGAGCCTTACGAGCTGCTGCTCTGGCACGGAAAGAAAGAATAGATTTCTCTACAACCTTTTTAGCAACGATAGGATTTTCTTCGAAATATTCGCTAAGGGCATCACTTACCATAGCATCAACAATACCGCGAATTTCACTGTTTCCTAATTTGGTTTTAGTTTGTCCTTCAAATTGCGGTTCTCTTACTTTTAAACTTACTACTGCAGTCAGACCTTCTCTAACATCATCACCGGAAAGATTTTCTTCGTTTTCCTTTAGAATATTATTTTTCCTGGCATAATCATTAATAGTTCTGGTTAAGGCTTGTTTTAAACCCACTAAGTGAGTGCCGCCTTCTTCAGTATTAATGTTATTAACAAAGGTATAAATATTTTCTGTGTAGCCATCAGTATATTGCATAGCTACTTCAATAATATTATCGTCCTTCTCGCCTTCAATATAGATAGGTTTTTCATGAATAGGTTCTTTGCCCTTATTAATAAACTCTACAAAAGAAACAATGCCGCCATTATAATGGAAAGTTTCGTCTGCGCCGCTTCTCTCATCTATGAGTTGAATACGAATGCCCTTATTTAAAAAGGCAAGCTCTCTGATTCTTAATTTCAAAGTATCATAGCTATATACAGTTTCTGTAAAAATAGATTTATCAGGCCAGAAAGAAACAGTAGTACCCGTTTCTTTAAGATCACAGGTTCCCTTTTCAAACAAAGGTTTAACTGTTTTGCCCTTGGCAAATTCAATACCATAAATCTTGCCATTTTTCCTAACTTCAACATCCATCTTGGTGCTCAGGGCATTAACGCAGGATACACCTACGCCATGCAAACCACCGGATACCTTATAACCACCATCACCGAATTTGCCGCCGGCATGTAAAATAGTCATAACAACTTCGATGGCAGGCTTACCAACTTTATGCATTTCTACAGGAATGCCACGACCGTTATCTACAACAGTAATACTATTATCCTGATGAATGATAACTTTAATCAAGTCGCAATATCCGGCTAAAGCTTCATCAATACTATTATCAATTACTTCGTATACCAAGTGATGAAGACCTCTGGCACTAGTACTGCCAATATACATACTGGGGCGTTTTCTTACTGCCTCCAGTCCTTCCAAGACTTGAATCTGAGCAGCACCATAATCACCATGGACTGCTATCTCTTCCTCAATATCAATGGGTTTTTCCTGTTTCTTAGCCATCTGTTTCCTCCTATAAATACCTTAAGCTATTCTTAAATCTTTCTATTTTTTAATGTTAAGCTGGAGATACCGGATAAAATGATTTTATCCTTAGTCACAATGCAACTAGCCGGTTCATACTTATCTGTTAAGATAACCGTATTCTTATCCTGAAGCTTAGGCTTCAGAAAACTTTTGTAAATATTGGTTTTCTTGTTACGAATATCAAAGATACCAATTAATTCACTGGTCTTTAACAAATAATTATTCCCCAGGTGCAAATACATTTGTTTTTCTCCTTTTCCATCTTTTCAAAGTATTAGTTAAAAGCTCATCGTCAATTTCTTCAGGTTTTTTGCCTAAATTTAACATAACTGCAAAAACTTTTTCCTCCGTCTTGGCTTTTTTATCCAAGGCTTTTTCTTTAGCTCTTTCTTGCATGGTAGCTTTTACATCATTAAAGTTTATTTTATCACATTTTAGGTATTTTACACAATCCCTATAACCAAACCAAGGAGCATCACACAATATTTTGTGTATCTGCCGACGTACTTGAGCAAGCTCCTGTCTGGCACAAGTACTGCATATTTTTTCATCTGGCATTAAGGCCACACCACATTTAGAACATCTTCTTTTAACGTCTAAGCAAGGAATAAAAGGTTCTTCCTTAGTTGTCAGAACAGTTTTCTCCATTATTTTTCCTTGAAAAAAGCGAATATCTTGTACCTTATAAGTACGTTTTTTACCTTCTTCCAATGGTACAGCCTCATTTAATTTACCTAAAAGCTGCCTTTTAAGCATTAAAAGATTGTGGGACCAAGCAGCATTGTCTGTGTGTACAAGCAAAACATGTTCCTCCAGTTTTACTGGTTGAGCATGCTTTGCAGCGGCTTCTCCCACAATTTCTTGCCATTTTTCTTTTATGGCATAAAGAAGATATTTTTCCTTACCTTCTTTATTTTTTATCACTTTTAATAATAAACCAGAAAAATCTGCCACGTTATTCCTCTTTAATTATACCTTTTTCTACCTTGAAAAACTTACTTTCTACCAAATTATCTACTAACTTTTTATCATTTAAAGTAATAAAAGTCTGAACTTTACCGGTAATGAATTTCAAAAGCTGCTGACGCCTATTTTCATCTAATTCACTCATTACATCATCCAAAAGTAAAACAGGATATTCTTCCTTTTTTTCTTTAATGAATTCTACTTCTGCCAGCTTTAAAGCTAAAGCAGCACTTCTTTGCTGTCCCTGAGAACCAAAAGCTCTTAAATTATTACCATCAACTTGGAAAAGCAAATCATCACGATGTGGTCCTATACTGGTATAACCACGCAATAAATCTAATTTTTGCCTTTTTTGTAATTCTTTATGGTAAAATTCCACTATTTCAGCATTATTTAGCTGATTTTCATTATTTTCCTCTGTCACAGCACTCTTTAAAACATAATTAACAAGAAAACTCTCTTGCTTACCGGTTAATTCATGATATATTTCACTGCTAATAGCATTGATTTTAGATAAATTTTCCTGCCTAATTTTATAAATCTCAGCAGCTACTTTAGCTAATTGTTCATCCCAACTGTTTAATTCTTGTAAATTAACATTGGGTACTTCTTTATTATTCTTTAAGAACCTATTACGCTGAGCAAGAAGCTTATTATACTGCACCAGAAGCTGATAGTAGTATTTATTAATCTGAGCAATTTCCATATCTAAGAATTTTCTGCGCAGACTTGGTTCACCCTTCACAATTTGTAGATCGTCAGGGCCAAATAACACAATATTAAGAAGACCATAATGTTCTTTACCGGAAATATTATTATCGTTCAAGGTCATGATCTTCTTATTTTTCTTTTGTTCTTGTGTTTTTTTGACTACAAGTTTATTTTTCCCGTAATTATCCTGGTATTCTACTTCAGTTAAAAATTCTTTTTCTCCAAATTTAATGACCTCATCATCAATTTTGGTACGAAAAGGAAAACCAAAAGCAGCATAATAAAGCCCTTCTAAAAAATTAGTTTTACCCTGGGCATTATAACCATAAATAACGTTAACCATGTCATTTATTTCTAAATTTAATTTAGAATAATTACGAAAATTTACTAATTTAGCTTTAAGAATCTTCATCTCTAAAATATAACTCTCACAGGAGTAACGATGTAGGTGTAATTTTCTTCACCAACAGGTTGGAAGCAGCTTGGACTTAAAGAATTATTCACAGCAATAGCAACTTCATCACTATCGCTATTCTTCAAAATATCCATGACATATTTAGAATTAAAAGCAATGTTCAAACCTTCACCGCTAGTTTGACAATCTACTACTTCCTTGCCTTGTCCTAAATCAGAAATACCGGAAGTTAAGGTAATGGCATCTTTGCCCACACTTAAACGAACGATACTATAATCATCCTTAGAAAATAAAGCAACTCTTTGAATAGCTTTTTCCATATCTACTTTTTTGAAAATAGTTTTAGTAGCAAATTTAGGAGGAACTACTCTTCTATAATCAGGGAAAGAACCTTCGATTAAGCTAGAGATCATCTTAATCTGACCAAGTTTTACTAAAATTTGTCTATTTTGCAGAGAAATTTCTACTTCTTCAGGAACTTCCTTGCCAATATTATTACTAATTTCTCTTAATAAGCGGGCAGGAATGACCATATTAAATTCACTATCATCTCCTGCATCCATAACAGCGTTTTTAATAGCAAGACGATGAGTATTAGTTCCTACGAAAGTAAGATTTTCACCTTTCTTTTCACATAATACACCGGTAAATAAAGGCCTTGTTTCATCAGTAGAACAAGCAAATACTGTTTTTCTGATTAAGTCCCCTATCTTTTCTTCAGGTAAAGTCAAAGTTTTTTGACCATTAAAATCCGGGAAAGGTGGAAAATCATTTTTGTCCATTAAAGGAATACTAAAATTACCCTTTAAAGAAGTAATATTTAATTCACTGTCATTTTCATCTTTTTCCAGGAGAATATCTTCTTTATCAAATTTTGCTAATAAATCAGCAAAAGATTTAGCAGGTACTAGAATATCACCCTCTACTTCACCTTTTACTTCGATGCTATCACTCATGAAAAAATTAATATCCATAGTGATCATTTCTAAAACATTATCTTTAAGAATTAAATGTATTCCAGAAAAAATAGGGGCATTAGGACTTGATGCTATAGCTCTTTTAACTACATTTACACCTTTAGCTAATGTTGTACTTTCACAAGAAAATTTCATTTTCTTCCTCCTTGTATTTTCTATTAGTCTTATATTTATAAAAATTTAGTATCCGTAGTAATAGGACCTGTTGATATGTGGAAAAGTATTGTTTATAAAGGCTAGGACTTATTTTGTAAATTTTAAAATTTGTTCTTAAGTGTGAGCAGCTTATGAACATATACACTAAAATTCTGCTTTACTTTTTTATGAACAATTTTATGAACAGCTTATAAACTGAGTTATCCAGAGGCTGTGGATAATTACTTTTTTAAATGAGCCTCCATTTCTTTGATGTTTTTTTCAAAATGGGGATCCGCTTTCATTTCTTTGGAAATTTTTTCGCAAGCATGAATAACAGTAGTGTGATCACGTCCTCCAAAGAAATCTCCTATTCTTGGTAAGGAATAATCTGTTAGTTCTCTACATAGGTACATGGCAATTTGTCTGGGGAAAGCAACATTTCTGGTCCTTTTCTTAGCTAAAAAATCATCCATTCTGATTTTATATTTAGAAGCAACTAATTGCTGGATAGCTTCTACCGAAACTGTTTTGTTGGGATTCTCTAAATTAAAATCTTTAAGAGCTTTTTGAGCTAATTCCAAGGTTATGGGTTGATGGAAGAAATTAGCGTAAGCCAAAACCTTGGTGTAAGCACCTTCTAATTCACGAATGTTGTTTTCTATGGAGCTGGCCATAAGAAGAATGACATCGTCAGGAAAGACTAAATTGTTTTTCTTTGCCATATTATGTAAAATAGCCATTCTTGTTTCTAGGTCCGGCGGTTGGATATCTGTGATAAGACCCCAGCCAAATCTGCTGGTTAATCTTTCCTCCAAGGTGTCTAGTTCAGAAGGTTTCCTATCACTGGAAATAATAATTTGTTTTTCTGCTCTATGCAGCGCTTCAAAAGTGTGGAAAAACTCTTCCTGGGTACTTTCTTTTTTGCGGAGGAATTGAATATCGTCAATAAGCAGCACATCTATGTTACGATACTTATTACGAAAAGCTTCCATGGCGTTATTTTGAATGGAGTTGATCATTTCGTTGGTAAAAGTTTCACTGGAAATGTAGAGGATTTTCATATCAGGATGGTTTTGTTTAATCCTATTGCCAATGGCATGCATTAAGTGAGTTTTACCAAGACCAGAGGAACTGTACAAAAACAAAGGGTTATAAACCTTAGCCGGTGCTTCTGCTACAGCAAGAGCTGCCGCGTGGGCAAACCGATTGGAGTTACCAATGACAAAGTTTTCAAAATCATATTTACTGACCAAATTGGATTGGAATGGTTCTTGAGGCGGCGCCTTAGCAGTTGTTGCTGTTAAGGTAACAGTAGGAGCAGCTTGCGAAGTGCTGATACTTTCCGTTTGCTCGGAAGGACAGAGAATCTTAATTTTCATGGGGCATTTGCAAATATCGCTGAGACTTGTTTCCAAGGCAGGCAGATATTTCTCTTCCAGCCATTCCTTGATGAATTGTTTTTCTACCATGATCTCTAAAGTATCATTAGAGAGGCTTTGTGGCATGGCAGTCCTTACCCACCGTGCATAGCCAGGCTTGTCTTTCTGGCTATCTACTTGTTTTAAAAGTTTATCCCAGATTTCGGGAATATCTGTATTATTCATGTTCGACGTCCTTTGAAAAATTTTATTACCTGTCTATTATACAACATTTACCTTGAAAATGGGAAAATTTTCGGTTGTGTATAAATATAAAATCTGTGTATAAGTTTTTTTGTAAAAAAGCCAGAAAATTAGATAAATACTAATGTTTAAAAGTTATCAACAGGTTTATATCTGGCGTAAAAAGTTATCAACAATTGTTCATAACTTTTATGCTAAAGGTGTGAAAAACCGCAAGGTATAAGAAAAGTATATTTTTTTGATTATCCAAAAGTTATAAACAGGGCAAAAATAAAATGTGGATAAGATTTGTGAAGAAAAATAAAAAATATGTTTTATTATTGACAGTTTCTGCGGTCTAGCATATAATCTAAAGAGCTGTCAAATGAAGTAAAACATATATTTTGGCATGATGCTTGTAGCAAGGAGGTATATAATTATGAAGAGAACTTTTCAACCTAATAACACTAGGAGAAAAAGAACCCATGGTTTCAGAGAGAGAATGAAGACCTTGGGCGGCAAGCAAGTCTTAAAGAGAAGACGCGCTAAGGGCAGAAAGACATTATCTGCATAATATAGAATAGGCCGCTAAGGCGGCCTATTTTTCCATGCGCTAGGGTGTAATGTTTTGAAGAAAGAAAATTATAAACTGAAAAAATTTTACAAAATTAAATCTTCCAAAGTCTTTCAGAAGGTCTATTCTACCGGTCATAGTGTTGTAGACGACTATGGCGTATTTTATGTTCTACCGGCTCAGGATCAGACTATTAAAATGGGCTTTGCCGTAGGCAAGAAGCTAGGCAATGCCGTGGTGCGAAACCATACGAAAAGACTAATGCGGGAGATTTATCGCGCTAAAAGGCCTCTTTTTAAAAAGCAGGTCCATGTAATTTGGGTAGCCAGAAAACGTCTGGTTACGGCCAACATCTCTGTGTACGAGCGTGTGTTTAACAGACTGGCAACAAAAGCTGGGTTATGGTAATGAAGGGTGAGCTATGAAGACGATTGCGATTGGGTTAATTCGTTTTTACCAAATATGTATTTCACCTCTTTTTCCACCTCATTGTAGGTTCTACCCTACTTGTTCTCAGTACGCTTTAGAAGCGGTGAAAAAGTATGGCTTTTTGAAAGGCGGTTTCTTGGCAGTTAAGAGAATTGCCAAGTGCCACCCCTATCATAAAGGTGGTTTCGATCCTGTTCCCTAATGAATGATTTTTGAAAAAAAGGAGTGATATCTTGGATTTCTTAAGTTCGATTGTTCAACAAGCTATTAGTCATTTATATACTTTAACTCAAACCATTGGCTTTCCCAGCTATGGTTTGGCTATAATTTTCCTGACTATCATTATTAAGCTGGCTCTTTATCCTTTGACTGCTAAACAAATAGCGTCTACTAAGGCTATGAGTGCTATGCAACCGAAGATGAAGGCTTTGCAAGAAAAATACAAAAATGATAAAGTCATGCTAAATCAGAAATTATCAGAGCTGTATAAGCAAGAAGGCGTTAATCCTTTGGCCGGTTGTTTACCTCTGTTGGTTCAAATGCCGATTTTAATTGGTATTTTTTATGGTATCAGAGATTTCCAGTATGCAGGACCCAGTTCTTTCTTATGGATGAAGAGTATTGCAGATCCGGATCCTTATTACATTCTTCCGGTACTTTCTGCTTTGACTACTTTTATTCAGACTAAACAAACCATGCCGGCTGCTGATGGTGGTGCAGGCGCTGCTCAAGGTAAAGTAATGTTGTATTTTATGCCGTTGTTTATCGGTTACATTAGCATTAGTTTCCCCGGAGGCTTAGTTCTTTATTGGGTAGTAATGAACATTATGCAGATTTTGCAACAGTTGTTGATGGACAGAAATAAGGCTAAGGCTGAAGTTGCAGCAAAATAGGTCAGGAGGTTTTTACTTATGATCGTTGTTGAAAAATCAGGCAAAACGGCTGAAGAGGCCATACAAGAAGCATTAAAAGAATTAAAAGTAAATCGCGATGACGTAGAAATAGAGATTTTGGAAGCATCTAAAGGCAGCTTGTTTGGTATCTTTGGTGGTAAGGATGCCAGAGTCAAGGTTACTTTGAAGGACGAAAGCAAACTTGGCAAGGCTACTGAAGAACCGACTCCTGCTCCTGTAGAAGAAGCTAAGAAGCCCGAAGCAATTCCTGTTAGTGAAGAAGAAAGTGCTATGGACCAAGTAAAGAATACTGCGGATAAAGAAGAAGCAGTAGCTATGGCCAGAGATTTCCTTGCTAAGATTTTTAAGAACATGAAATTAGAAGTTCTTATTGAAAAATTTTATAACAAAGAGGAAGATGCCACTTATTTAAAGCTACACGGACCTGATATGGGTGTTCTGATTGGTAAGCATGGTCAAACCTTAGATGCTTTACAATATTTGACCAACCTGGTAGCTAACAAGGAAACTAGCGAAAGAGTCAGAATCATCATCGACATCGAGGACTATAGGGTACGTAGAAAAAAGACCTTGGAACGTTTAGCTAAGAATTTAGCTGATAAGGTAAGAAAGACTAAAAACAAGGCTGCACTTGAGCCGATGAATCCTTATGAAAGAAAGCTTATTCATATGACGCTCCAGAATGAAACTGATATTCAAACCTATAGTGAAGGCGAAGAGCCTTACCGTAAGGTAATTATCGATTTAAAATAATATAGACATCTAACTCCGGTAATTATCATGATTGCCGGAGTTTTTTATTGAGGAGGGATTAAAGTGGAGGAAACGATCAGTGCTATTACTACGCCTTTGGGCGAGGGTGCCGTGGGCATTGTGAGACTTAGCGGGCCCCAAAGCCTTGCTATTGCTCAAAAGCTTTTTAAAAGTAAACGTCCTTTAACTAAAGATAATCCCAGATTTTTAACTTATGGCCATTGTGAAAATGCCCAAGGAGAATTATTGGATGAAGTTTTGGCTGTTTATATGCCCGGTCCACATTCCTATACCGGTGAAGATGTAGTGGAGATTCAGTGTCACGGCGGTGTAGAGGCGTTAAAAGCTATTCTGTCTGCTACCTATGAACAAGGGGCTATACCTGCTGAACCTGGTGAATTTACCAAAAGAGCTTTCTTAAATGGTCGCCTGGATCTTGCGGAAGCAGAAGCAGTAATGGATATTATTCAAGCACGTAGTGCCAAAGCTCTAAGTGCTGCCTTAAGACAGCAAAAAGGGCAGTTGTCCCAAAAGGTTAGTGCCATTCGGACAGGGCTTAAAGATTTAATCGTGCATCTAGAAGCAACTATTGACTATCCTGAAGACGACATTGAAGAAGTAACTTATGCCAAGGCGTTGGAAGGTATTAATAAAGCGTTAAATGAAGTAGGCCAGCTTTTGGCTCATGCTCATACAGGAAAAATTATGAAAGAAGGCCTCAAGACGGCTATCGTAGGACGTCCCAATGTAGGCAAGTCTAGTTTATTGAATGCTTTGCTGCAAGAGGAAAGAGCCATTGTTTCTTCGGTTCCCGGTACAACCAGGGATGTTATTGAAGAGCAAATGCTTATTGAAGGCGTACCGTTACTCTTGGCAGATACTGCCGGGCTGCGTAATACAACTGATTATGTGGAGCAAATAGGCGTCCAAAAAACCAAGGAACAATTAGCTCAAGCAGAACTGGCTGTAGTTGTTTTAGACGGTTCAGAAACTTTGCAAGAGGAAGATAAAAATATCTTGAGAGAGATAAAAGGACGAGATAGCGTTATTATAATTAATAAAGCCGATTTACCCTTAAAATTGGACAAAATCGCTTTAGAACAAAGTGTCGGCGCTAAAAATGTGCTTACTTTGTCAGCCAAAACTAAAGAGGGCGTAACAGCTTTTGTAGCCTGGCTGAAAAATTATGTATATGGACAAGGGGCTAATGTTGATACAGGTATTTTTGTGCAAAATGCCCGGCAGGAAAGATTATTAAAAGAAGCACGCACCAGTTTGCAATCTGCCTTAGAGGGTGCTCGCAATCAGGAACCATATGATTGCCTGGAGATAGATCTACGTGAGGCTTTAGCTCAGCTAGGTGCCATTACCGGTGAAGCAGTGCCGGACGAAATAATTAATGAGATATTTGCCCGTTTCTGTTTAGGCAAATAAGTTTTTTACTTTGGCAGGAGGCTAGGGATAGTGGAAAAATATGAAGTAATTGTAGTAGGAGCCGGTCATGCCGGTGTAGAAGCAGCCTTGGCGGCAGCCAGATTAGGACACAAAACCTTACTGGCGACCTTATCCATGGATAATATTGCCCTCATGCCCTGCAACCCTTCTGTGGGAGGATCTGCCAAGGGTCAGTTGGTAAGAGAAATAGACGCCTTGGGTGGTCAAATGGGAATTTGTGCTGATGAAGCCTGCATCCAAATGCGCTTATTAAATACAGGCAAAGGCTATGCTGTACATTCTTTAAGAGCACAGGCTGATAAGCCTTTTTATCATACTATTGTTAAAGAAGTTGTGGAAAACCAGATAAATTTGGATGTAAAGCAATTAATGATTGATAAGTTGCTGGTTGAAAAAGATCAAGTAGTTGGTGTAGAAGCTGAAACAGGGGAAGTGTTTGAGGCACCCTGTGTAATTTTGTGTACCGGTACTTATTTACGGGGTAGAATTCTTTACGGAGAAGTTAAATATATGGCAGGGCCTAATGGACAAAGGTCAGCTCTGAAGCTAACGGATTCTTTGCGACAGGCAGGACTTGAACTCATGCGCTTTAAAACAGGCACTCCGGCAAGAATTGACCGCAGAAGCCTTGATTATAGCAAAATGACACCGCAGTATGGTGATCCTCAGCTGCAGAATTTCTCTTTTATCAGTAAGATTACCCATAGGGACCAAGTGCCTTGTTATTTAACTTATACTAACGAAAGAACACATGATATTATTAGGAAAAATTTAAATCGCAGCTGTATGTTTAATGGCGAAATTGAAGGTGTAGGTCCTAGGTATTGTCCTTCCATAGAATCCAAAATAGTAAGATTTGCAGATAAGGACCATCATCAATTGTTTTTGGAGCCGGAAGGTCTGAGAACTAATGAAGTTTATGTGCAAGGAATGTCTTCTTCTTTGCCGGCAGAGGTACAGCTAGAATTTATGCGTACTATTCCAGGCTTGGAGAACTGCAAAATGATGCGGGCAGGCTATGCTATTGAATACGATTGCCTAAATCCTTTGCAGCTAAAGGCTTCTTTGGAGCATAAGCAGATTAATGGTCTCTTTAGTGCCGGTCAATCTAATGGCACCAGTGGTTATGAAGAGGCTGCCGGCCAAGGTTTGATGGCAGGCATTAATGCTGCCAGACGCTTAGAAGGCAAGGAACCGTTGCTTCTTGGCCGTAGCGATGGCTATATTGGTGTTCTTATTGATGACCTGGTGACTAAGGGAACCAATGAGCCCTACAGGATGATGACCTCCCGGGCAGAATACAGATTATTGCTCAGATCTGATAATGCAGATTTGCGCCTTACCCAAAAGGGTAGGGATATTGGTTTAGTTACCGATGAACGATATGCTGCCTTTACCGGTAAAAGAGATCAAATCGAGAGAACTTTGGATCTTTTGGGCAAGAAAACTATTGCTCCTACAGAGGAAAATCAAAGTAAAATCAAAGCCATGGGTACTACAGAGCTTAAATATGCTATTAGCTGTGCAGAATTATTAAGAAGGAAAGAAGTTTCCTATAGTAAATTGGTGGATGCTTTCCAATTAGAAGAATTGCCGCCAGTGGTAGCAGAGCAGGTAGAAATCCAAATTAAATATGAAGGCTATATTGCTAAGCAAAAGCAAGAAGTGGCAAGAGCCTTGAAAATGGAAAACAAATTGCTGGGAGATAAGATTGATTACAGCAAGATTAAAGAGCTTTCTGCTGAAGCCGCTGAAAAATTACAGCAAAGAAAACCGGTTTCCCTAGGACAAGCGTCCCGTATTTCCGGAGTTTCACCGGCGGATGTAGGAGTCTTGGCTGTATATTTGGAAATGCAAAAACGCAAAGGAGAAAAGCATGGACTTTAAAACTGCGTTGGTAACGAAAGGACAAAAGGCAGGTCTTGGTTTTACTCAAGACCAAGTAGATGAATTTAATACTTATTGCCAAATGCTGCTGGAAACCAACAAGGTTATGAATCTAACTGCGATTACAGAGCCGGAAGAAGTGGCGGTAAAGCATATGATAGATTCTCTTTTGGTGTATACTCAGGCGGTTTTTGCCGGGAAAACCTTGGCAGACGTAGGAACAGGAGCCGGTTTTCCGGGAATTCCGTTAAAACTTTACGATAAAACCATTCATTTAACCTTAATAGATTCTCTTGCCAAAAGGCTAACCTTTTTGGAAAATGTTTTAAAAGCTCTTAATATCACGGATGTTACTTTGGTACACAGCAGAGCAGAAGATGCAGGACAAAATCCTACCCTTAGGGAAAAATTCCAGATAGTAACAGCCAGGGCAGTAGCCAATCTTCCTGTTTTAGCAGAATATTGTTTACCACTTACGGTAGTGGGTGGCAAGTTTTATGCTTTAAAGGGTCATAAGTTTCAAGAAGAAGTTCAGGAGGGCCAAAGAGCTGTAAAAATTTTAGGTGGTCAAATAGAAGAAGTCCGGGAAGTAAGATTACCGGATTTGGAAGACACAAGAGCTATTATTGTTATTAAGAAACTTAAGGCTACGGATAAAAAGTATCCAAGAAAAGCTGGCACAGCTAGCAAGAAACCATTATAAAATAAAAAAACAGAGCGAAAGTCAAAAAGTCAATGTTTCACGTGAAACATTGACTTTTTGACTTTCGCTGTTTTATATACTTCTTTTCTGCTTTGTGTTAGAATAATGCTTGTAAAGAAAAAAATAAAAGGAGTGAACAGGGTGGGAAAAGTAATTGCTGTAGCCAACCAAAAAGGTGGCGTAGGAAAAACAACCACATGTATAAACTTGGCGTCCTGCCTAGCTGAAATAGGTAAAAAGGTATTGCTATTAGATAGCGATCCACAGGGTAATAGTACCAGCGGCTTAGGTATAGATAAAAGTTCCTTGAAGCAGTGCATGTATGATGTGCTCATTAAGAAGCTGCCGATGCAGGATATTATTGTTCATACAGCCTGGGAAAACCTAGACGTAGCACCATCTACCATTAATCTAGCCGGAGCAGAAATAGATCTTGTTAATCAAATGAATCGGGAAGGCTGCTTAAAGAGAGCCTTGGATACGGTGAAAGATCAGTATGATTATGTTTTCATTGATTGTCCGCCATCTTTAAGTTTGTTAACGATTAATGCTTTGACTGCGGCTAATTCTATTATTATTCCTATACAATGTGAATTTTATGCTTTGGAAGGCGTAACTCAGCTGCTTAATACAGCAGAAAGAGTTCAGGAAGTTTTAAATCCTGACTTAGAGCTGGAAGGCATTCTTATGACTATGTCGGATAACAGAACCAACTTGTCTAATGATGTTATGAAAGAAGTACAGGAGCATTTTCCGTCCTTATTATATAAAACTATTATCCCACGCAGCGTGAGATTAGGAGAGGCGCCTAGCTATGGGCAGCCCATTAATGTTTATGATCCCAAGTCCAAAAGTGCAGATGCATACAGGGCTTTGGCTAAGGAGGTTTTAGAGCATGCCGAGTAGAGTGGGAGGTTTAGGCAAATCCGGTATAGACAGCGTTTTTGGCGGGAAAAAAGAAGTTGTTCCTGCTATGACCAAGGGAGAAAATTCCGGAGAGTTGCCTGTTAAAGATTTAATACCGAATCCTTTTCAGCCAAGAAAGAATTTTGATCCAGAAAAAATGCAAGAGCTGGTTAATTCCATTAAAGAAAGTGGCGTTATCCAACCTTTGATTGTTCGCAAAGCGGGAAATAAATATGAAATCGTAGCCGGTGAGCGCAGATGGAGAGCTGCCCAAGAAGCAGGACTGACCACGGTTCCGGCAGTTATTAGAAAATACAAAGATGCTACCATGATGGAGGTTGCGTTAGTAGAAAATCTCCAAAGAAGTGATTTGGATCCTTTAGAAGAAGCACTTGGCATTCAAGCCATGATGAAAGGATTAAACATGACTCAGGCTGAGGTGGCTAAGAAATTAGGCATGAGTCGTACTGCTGTAACTAATTCTCTGCGGTTGTTAAATTTGCCGGATGACGTTAAGGAATATGTTGCTAAGGGACTTCTTACCCAAGGTCAGGTGCGGCCTATCCTTGCTTTAGATACTCCCAAAGCTATGAGCAAATTGGCCAAGAAGGCAGTAGAAGGCAACTGGTCTACCCGTATTTTGGAAAAGTTTATAGCTGCGGAGAAAGAGGGCGGCACCGGTAAAGTAGTGTTTAGAAAGGTAATAACCCTTTATCAGGCGCCTAGGGAGAAAAAGGCTAAGAAAGATACACAAGCTTCTCCTCAAGATATTTATATACAAGAATTTCAGGATAAGCTGGTAGATTATCTGGGAACCAGGGTGAAAGTTGTTCCCAATAAGGATGCTGCTACTGGGGGCAAGATTGTTATGGAATACTATAATATGGAAGATTTGGAAAGATTATATGATCTTTTACAAAAACCGAATGTTGCGACTAAACTAGAAGAGGCCAAAAACAAGAAGTTTAATATTTAATAATGTAGATAACGAGAGGATAAAAGCATCTCATGATTGGATTAGGAACAATGGCCAATGTAGGTGGCATCTTGGCCGGCAGTTGTTTGGGACTGTTATTAGGCCGAGGTATTAAAGATAAATATAGAGAAATAGTCATGCAGGCCATTGCTTTGTGTGTAGGCGTTATTGGGCTTCAGATGGCTCTTAAAACCCAAAATATCATGATTGATATTATCAGCATGGTAGTAGGTTCTATTTTAGGAGAATACTTAGATATAGAAGGAAAGCTTAATACTTTAGGCCAATTTCTTGGTAACAAGTTTGCTAAGAAAAAATCCGGAGGGGATGGTGCTGCTCAGGACCAGTTCGTAGAAGGCTTTGTTTCTACCAGTTTGATTTTTTGCGTAGGAGCCATGGCCATCGTAGGATCCTTGCAAGACGGACTAAAGGGAGATCCTTCTATTTTATATGCAAAGTCTTTAATGGATGGTACAGGATCAGTGGTGTTTAGCGCCAATTTTGGGCTGGGAGTAGCCTTCTCCGCGTTGTCTGTAGGAATTTATCAAGGCGCTTTGACGCTTCTGGCTAGCTGGGTAGGTCCATATTTAACAGAGTTTGTCATCGGAGAAGTTTCTTCTGTAGGCGGTTTATTGATTTTGGCAATTAGTATCAACATGTTTAATGTAATTAAATTAAGAATTGGCAACATGTTGCCGGCCATGTTTGTCGCCGGTCTTATCGCAGCACTAATATGAAGCAACTTATACGTAGCACTAAATGAATAAAGGTAGGAGATAAAACAATGATGAAGATCTTTTGCCAAAAAGAAGCAAGAAAAAAAATAACTGAATTTTTTGTTTTTGTTTTACTGTCTTGTTTTTTACTTTTTACGCTGGCCAATAGCGCTGGGGCAGAGCCGGTCAAGGCGGGAGAAAAGGTTCGGATAGGCTATACAGATCACCCCGGTTTTATTGAAAAAGATGCAGAAGGCAGTTTTATCGGCTTGGGAATAGATTTTTTTGATGAAATTGCAGCTTATACAGGTTGGCAATATGAATATATCCCAGGTTCTAGGGCAGAATTATTGAATAAGCTAAATGCCGGTGAACTGGATTTTGTAGTACCGGTTGTTTTGACTCAGAGCAGAGCTGACTTTTTGTATAACTATGCCGATATGCCTATAAGTACCTCTGCCAGTGCTTTATATGTGAAGGCTGACAACAGTAAAATTTTCTTTGATGATTATGAACATATGAATGGTATGAAGGTAGGCGGCACCGCCGGTTCTTATCAGATGGAGGCCGCTAGGGAATATGCTAAGAAGCATGATTTTAGTTTCCGGGAAGTAATTTTTCCTAACTATAAAGAAGCTTTACAGGCCTTAGATACAGGTGCTATTGATGCTATTGCGTTATCCAGTGTATATAGAGTTAAAGGATATCGTCAGGTGGCGCTTACGGCTTTTGCTCCTTATTATGTGGTGGCCAAATACAATTCTCAAGATAGTCTTCTTCAACAATTGAATGAGGCTATGAAGCGAATAGACTTTATTCACCCGGATTTCTTTGGTAATTTGGCGGATAAGCATTATGGTAGGTATAGCGGCACGGCGCTTCCTTCTCTCACCAGAAAAGAAATGCAATATATTATGGAAAAGCATGAAATAAATGTAGGGTGTTTTACAGATTGGTACCCTTTGGTTTTCCGTAATGCTCAAACTGACAAAATACAAGGCATTCTGATTGATATTTTTAATCTTATCAGTAAAAAAAGTGGCTTAAAGTTTAACTATATAGAAATTCCCAGAGGCAGCTCTGTTAAAGCTTTAAAGGAAAAGCAAAAAAACATTGATATGTTTATTGCATTAGCAACTAATCAGGAACGTCGTAATGACCCTCAATTAGTTTTGTCCCATGGTTACATAGAAAATAAACGTGCTTTTGCCGGTCTTAAAAACAGAAGCTTTAACATTAACGAAGCTTATACCATTGCCATTCCTGAAGAAATCAAAGGGACGGGAAGATTCTTAAAAGAAAAGAATCCTCATTTTAATATCATTTATTTTCCTACGTTAGCAGAGTGCTTTAGGGCGGTAAAGAATAAGCAGGCAGACGCTGCTTTTCAGAACACCTATATTATTAGTGCCATGTTGCAACACCCTGAATTTGAAAACATGACCATATGGGATGTGTCTTATAGCCTGGGCGGTTTTTATTATGGAGCAACACGGCCAGATGTAGATAGCCGTTTGATGGCAATCTTCAATAAATATGTTGATACCTTGGCTCCTGATGATGTACAGGCCATTATTTTTAAAAATACTTCCAGTAGTGCAATAAGCCTAACTTGGACGGATTTTTTCTATAAATATTCTCTTACCATTAAAATTGCCGCCATTTTGCTGCTACTAATTTTACTCATGGTTATTATTGGTATGCGGACCAATAGAGCGCACATTCAAACTCTTAATGATCGTAACAAGCAGTTGTCGGCAGCAATCGAGCAGGCTAATGCGGCTAATCAGGCCAAGAGTGACTTCTTGTCACGTATGAGTCACGAGCTACGTACACCAATGAATGCTATTATTGGCTTAACACAATTAGCTCATGAAGATTTGACAGATAAAGCACAAACCGAAAACTTCTTAACTAAGATAGAAGTAGCTTCTAAAATGCTGCTAAATATTATTAATGATATTTTGGATATGTCTGCCATTGAACATCAACGACTACAGATTGCTTCTTTGCCTTTGAATTTACAAGAAGTGCTTAAACCTATTATTGAAATTTATAAAATACAGTGCCGGAATAAAAATATTACCTTCAAGGTTACTAATGAATTAATAGATAATCCGCTGCTCAAAGGTGATGCCAAGAGGATTAATCAAATCCTGCTTAATTTATTGTCCAATGCGGTTAAATTTACACCTAAGGGTGGTACCGTTGGGTTGGAAGTAAAAGAGCTTAAGCGGGATGAAGATAATTTTTATGTTCAGTTTATCGTTGCTGATACCGGCATCGGTATGTCAAAAGATTTTCAGCAAAGGTTATTTAAACCCTTTGAACAGGAATCTGCCAATACTTTCCAAAAATTTGGCGGCAGTGGTTTGGGCTTGTCCATTGCACACAACCTAATCCAGTTGATGAATGGTGAAATTTCTGTGGATAGTCAGGAGGGCAAGGGAACACGATTTGTCATTAATCTGCCCCTGGCTTTTTGCAAGGAAAATAATTTAGTGCAACAAGCAGCACCTGCCGAGGTTATTCAAGCTGTACCCAAGGATGCTTTTGCCGGTAAGACATTTCTTCTGGCCGAGGACAACCAAGTAAACCAAATGGTTGTCGGAGAGATTTTGAAACGTAAGGGTGCTACAGTGGTATTTGCTGATGATGGAAAGATTGCTTTGGATTTGTTCCTGCAAAATACGCCTCACACCTATGCAGCTATTCTCATGGATATCCAAATGCCGAACCTGAATGGTTATGAGGCAGCCCAGGCTATTCGTAGTAGCAATAAGGAAGATGCTAAAACTATTCCTATTATTGCAGTAACGGCAGATGCTTTTGTCAGCGATGTTTCCAAAGCTTTATCGGTAGGCATGAATGAACATATTGCCAAGCCTATTGATTCTGAAGAGCTTTATAATATTTTAATGAAGTTTTTATCGTAAAGTCTTGCCACAAATACTTAGAGGGGTGTATAATAACCACTGTCTGGGGTTATAGCTCAGTTGGTTAGAGCGCATCGCTCACATCGATGAGGTCTACGGTTCGAACCCGCATAACCCCACCAGTACAAAAAATACGCTCTAAGGCAGACCGTGAAGGCTTACCTTAGAGCGTTTTTGTATAAGAAAACCATGAAAGAGAGGAGCAAAAATCATGATTTGGTCCATCCCGGAATATGTAAAGCCCAATTTTAGTAAGGAGCCTTTTAGAAGTGCGCCGGAAGCAAAGCTTTTGTCAGCGCCTAAGGATGGTGTTGCCCCAGATAACTATCATGCCATGTCTATTTTTCCTGAATATTTTAAGATACATGGCAAATGGCTTTTGGCTGAAGAAAGTCGTATGGATTGCGTTGCAGTTTATAGGAATAAACAAATAGAAGTTGTGGAATTTCGTCATATTAAAAAAGGCGACTTGGTAGTAATGGGTCGTAGTGAAGACGGACACGAGGGTATCTTTATTCATGCCGATGGCTTTGGCACTAGCGGTGAACACCATGAAACCTTTGCCTTTAGGCAAGGGCGCTCCAGAGAAACATCTTACTCCAAAGATTACGATTCCATTTATGCTTTGCTTAAACACGAAAAAAGATATGGTAAAATTGTGTGGGTTATGGGACCAGCTTGTGCTTTTGATGCTAATTCCAGACGTGCCTTTGCCAAATTGATCAGATATGGTTTTGTGGATGGGCTTTTGGCCGGCAATGCTTTGGCTACCCATGACTTGGAAGCTTCTTATTTAAGAACTGCTTTGGGACAGGATGTTTATACCCAAAAGCTGGCACCCTTGGGGCATTACAATCATTTGGATACTATCAATAAAGTACGCCAGTATGGTTCTATCCAAGAATTCATTAAAAAAGAAAGACTGAGAAATGGTATTGTGGTAGCTTGTACAGAATGTAAAGTTCCCATGGTTTTAGTAGGTTCTGTTCGTGATGATGGCCCTTTGCCGGAAGTAGATGCTGATGTTTATGACGGACAGGATGCTATGCGTGATATGCTGCGGGATGCCACAACTGTTATTTGCATGGCTTCTATGCTTCACACCATTGCTACCGGTAATATGTTTCCTTCTTATCGGGTGGTACATGGTGAAGTTCGGCCTACTTACTTCTATTCTGTAGATATTTCTGAGTTTGCAGTGAATAAACTAAAAGACAGAGGTAGCTTGTCTGTTAATACAATTGTAACTAATGTACAAGATTTTATCATGAATGTTAGCAAGAATGTATGCAAATAAAAAGCTTATTTTAAACGATGAAGTGGGCAGGAACTAATGGTTCCTGCCCTTTTCTATTAGATAAAACTTATTAAGGAAAAGAAAGAAGTAATTAAAATTAAGTATAAAAGTATTTTTACTGTGTACAAAAATAAAATAAAGCATAAAAAATGGGGCAGTTAAATAAATTTGGCCCAAATTTTGTAAAAAAATAGTTGACAAAACTGTGAATTCTTTATTATAATAAAACACAGTTAATTCAACTGGGAGTTAGCGATATTTTTTACACTAAAAAAACAGAGAAAAAGGAGAAAAAGATGAACACAAGTAAAAAGGCTATGGCTGCTTTTTGTGCAGCAGTCCTCATGTCAACAATGCTCACCGGTTGCGGTGGCGGTAAAAAAAGCGACAGCGCTAAAGGCGGTGCCAAAGATGCCGGTGGCGATATCGTCATTGGTGCACATTTCGAGTTAACAGGTAACGTTGCTAATTATGGTAAATCCACTTACAACGGCGTTCAAATGGCTGTTGATGAAATCAACGCTAAGGGCGGCGTCTTGGGCAGGAAGATTAAACTAGTCCAAGGTGATAATAAATCTGAACCTGCAGAAGCAGGCAATATTGCTACCAAGCTTATTACCAAAGATAAGGCTGTTGTCCTCATAGGACCTGCTACCAGCGGTTGCGTTGCTGCAGCATCTCCTATTGCAACATCTCACAAGGTTCCTATTATGGCACCGGTAGCTACAGCACCGATGATTACCTTAGAAAAAGACGGCAAAGTAAAGCCCTTTATTTTCAGAGCTTGCTTCATCGATCCTTTCCAAGGCAAAGTAATGGCAACCTTTGCTGATAAGTCCTTACATATTAAGAATATTGCTATTTTCTTTGATTCTTCCAGCGATTATTCCAAGGGATTGTCTGATGTATTTGCTCAAACCATGGAAAAAGCCGGTGGCAAGATTGTAGCTAAAGAAGCTTTCTTGGCTAAAGACGTTGATTTCAAATCTGCTTTGACCAAGATTAAAGCAACCAATCCTGAAGCTATTTTCGTACCTGCTTATTACGAAGAAGTTTCCAAGATTATTAAACAAGCTCGTGAAGTTGGCCTGACTTGCCCGATTTTAGGCAGCGATGGTTGGGATTCTCCTAAGCTGGCAGAAATTGCCGGTAAGGAAGCCTTGAACAATACCTATTTCTGCAACGCTTATTCTGCACAGGATAAAGATCCTAACGTACAAAACTTTATCAAGGCTTATAAAGCAAAATTCAACGCAGAGCCTGATAACTTCAGTATCCACGGTTATGATGGCGCTTTAGTAGTTATCGAAGCTATTAAGAGAGCCGGCAGCACTGATGGAACTAAGATTGCCGATGAAATTGCCAAGATGAAAGATTTCCAAGTGGCAACAGGCAAGTTTACTGTTGATAAAGACCATAACCCAGTTAGTGGTGGTATCATCATTGAGCTGAAGAATGGCGTACAGACCTTCAAAGAAAAAATTAACTTATAATAAATGAAGGTAAAGTAACAATCCAGTGCCGGATAGGGAACAAAGACTCTGTCCGGCGCTTTTTATTATATAAGGATTGGAACAATTTGAGCCAAATGGGGGGATTTATAATGGAAAGAGGGAGAAAGATTGGCGGTTTGTTGTGCCTTAGTGCTCTTTTGGTAGGGCTACTAGGCGGCTGTGGCAGTAAAAAAAGTGCCGGCGAAGCAACCATTAAGATTGGTGGTAACCTGGAGATGACAGGTACCGGTGCCAGTTATGGCAAAAGTGCCCAAAATGCTATTAAAATAGCTTTTGAGAAAATTAACAGCAAGGGCGGGGTGTTAGGCAAGAAACTAGAACTGGTAGTTGCCGATAATAAATCAGAAGCGGCTGAAGCTACCAACGCCATGCAAAAATTAATTTCTCAAGATAAAGTAGTAGCTGTTATTGGACCAAACATTTCTTCTGCTGTTATTGCTTCTTCTGCTGTCAACACGGGAGCTAAAGTCTTGGATATTTCCCCAATGGGAACAAATCCCGGTATTACCGTAGGCAAGAATGGTAAAACCAATGCCTATAACTTTAGAGCCTGCTTTATTGATCCTTTCCAGGGTACTGTTATGGCAACCTTTGCTCATGATACATTAAAGGCATCTAAAGTTGCTGTTTTGATTGATAACTCTTCTGATTATTCTAAGGGTCTGGCTCAATTCTTTGAAGAGAATTTTACCAAAGCAGGTGGTACTATCGTAGCAAAGGAATCTTTCTTACAAAAAGATACAGATTTCAAATCTACTTTAACGAAGATTAAAGCTACCAATCCGGACATGATTTACGTGCCTGGTTATTATCAGGAAGTTGGTCTTATTGTTAAGCAAGCCAGAGAAATGGGACTTAATGTTCCTATGGCAGGCGGCGATGGATGGGATAGTACTAAAACTCCTGAAATTGCCGGTAAAGATGCTTTGAATAATACCTATTTTTCCAGCTTGTATTCTCCTGATGATGCTTCCGATTTAAACAAGGAATTTGTGGCCGCTTATGAAAAGGTTTATCAGGAAAAGCCGGATGTGTTCGCAGCCTTGGCATATGACTCCGCTTTGTTAGTAGCAGAAGCCCTAAAAAATGCTAATAGTACTGAACCTGCTAAGATTGCAGAAGCCATGGCTAAGATTAAGGGCCTTAAAGGTGTTTCCGGTTCAGTAACTTTTGATGCTAAACATGACCCGGTTAAGAGTGCTGTAATTATTGAATATAAAGATGGTAAACAAGTATTTAAGAGTAAGGTTGATCCGAAATAAAATGATATAAGGTGGGCTGCCACCCATGACAGCCCACACTATTAGTAAAGCAGGAGGAACTTTTATGGATATGGGATCCTTTGGGCAACAATTTATCCAGCAAATAATCAACGGCGTATCTCTGGGCAGTATTTATGCACTGATTGCTCTTGGTTATACCATGATTTATGGCATTATCAAACTTATTAACTTTGCCCACGGCGATATTTATATGCTGGGGGCGTTCTTTGGCTTTGTAGCTATTAATAAATTGGGCATGGGTTTCGTGCCGGCTATTCTTTTTGCCATGGTGCTGGCAGGTATTGCCGGTATCATTATAGAGCGGATAGCTTATCGGCCTATGCGTAATGCACCACGTATTGCCGCCTTGATTACGGCAATTGGCGTATCGTTGTTTTTGGAATATAGCATGATTTTGTTGGTGTCTCCGCAACCAAGAACCTTCCCGGCAGTTTTTGCTCCTAAGGTTTATAGGTTTGGCGGCATAGTTGTTAATAATCAGCAGGTTATTATTTTGGTCAGTGCTTTAGTACTAATGGCAGCATTAACCTACGTAGTAAACAATACCAAAATTGGTAAGGCTATGAGAGCAGTAAGCTTTGATGCCGACGCAGCCAGACTGATGGGTATTAACATAGATAGAGTTATTTCCATGACCTTCGCTTTAGGTTCTGCGTTGGCAGCAGCAGCCGGAGTATTGGTTGGCGTTTATTATAATTCCATTGATCCTTTAATGGGCATGATGCCTGGTATTAAGGCCTTCATTGCTGCCGTAGTTGGCGGCATCGGTATACTGCCGGGAGCTATGATGGGCGGTGTCATCATGGGGCTGGTAGAAGCCATGGTTAGTGGTTTCTTCTCATCTACTCTGCGTGATGCAGCAGCATTTCTAATTTTAATTATCATTCTGCTTTACAAACCGGCCGGTTTGTTAGGCAAGAATGTTAAAGAGAAAGTATAGGAGGCAGCCATGAACAAATTACGTAAACAAGATTTAATCGTTCTTGGTCTGTGTGTTGTCTTCTTTGTAGTAATAGAAATTTTGCTGGACCAGGAAATAATTGATCCCTATTGGGAAGCTAATATTATTTTGATGATGATTAATATTATTTTGGCAGTAAGCTTGAACCTGATTAATGGTTATACCGGACAATTCTCCATTGGGCACGCCGGCTTCTTGGCAGTAGGCGCTTATGTAGGAGCAATTTTCACGGTTAAGCTGGAATACCCGTTTGAAGTTGCCTTAATTGCCGGGACTATTGCAGCAGCTTTCTTGGGCTGCCTAATTGGTATTCCTACTTTAAGGTTAAATGGCGACTATTTGGCTATTGCTACTTTAGGCTTAGGCGAAATTATTCGTATTTCCATTTTAAATATTGATTATGTAGGTGGTGCGTCAGGTTTTATGGGAATTCCCCGCATCACTAATTTTGCTTGGGCTTTTTGGATAGCTGTCCTTATCATGTATATCATCAAGAACTTTAAAAATTCTTCCTATGGCAGAGCTTGCTTGGCAATCAGGGAAAATGAGATTGCAGCAGAAACCATGGGTATTGATACTACTAAATATAAAGTTATGGCCTTTACCATTGGTGCTGCTTTTGCAGGTACTGCCGGTGTACTGTTTTCTCATTATTATTACATTGCCCATCCGGCTTCCTTTACCTTCATGCGTTCCTTTGATATTTTGACTATGGTGGTATTGGGTGGCTTAGGCTCCATGACCGGTGCAGTAACAGGTGCAGTTCTTTTAACTGGCATCAGTGCAGCCTTGGCAGATTATCCGGAATGGCGTATGGTTATCTATTCTATTGCCTTAATTGTCTTGATGTTAAATCGTCCTCAAGGTATTTTTGGCAGCAAGGAGTTAAGCTTACAAATGTTCAGGTTAGGAGGTGGCGCTCATGACGGAACTGCTGAAAGTAAATAATGCTTCTATGATTTTCGGTGGCCTGAGAGCTGTTTCCAACTTCACAATGAAAATTGAGGAAGGGGAATTAATTGGTCTCATTGGTCCTAACGGGGCCGGCAAGACTACTGCCTTCAATATGTTAACCGGTGTGTATAATCCTACAGAAGGAGAAATACTATTTAACGGCGAAGTTATTAATGGCAAAAAACCTTATCAAGTAACTGCTCTGGGTATTGCTCGTACCTTTCAGAATATCCGCTTGTTTTCAGAGCTATCTGTTTTGGAAAACGTTAAGATTGCTTTTGATATGCATGTTAATTATTCTCTGGCTGAAGCTGTAGTACGGTTTGGTCGTTATTTTCCTCAGGAGAAAAACGCTGAAGAAAAAGCCCTGGAACTCTTAAAGATTTTTAAGCTGGATCGTTTTAAAGATGAACTGGCTAAGAATTTGCCCTATGGCGAGCAACGTAGACTGGAAATTGCCAGAGCCTTGGCTACCCAGCCTAAGCTCCTGCTTCTAGATGAACCGGCAGCAGGCATGAATCCTCAGGAAACTCATGAACTAATGGAAATGATTCGTTGGATTAAAAAAGAATTTTCTTTAAGCGTGCTGCTTATTGAGCATGATATGAGTCTGGTTATGGGCGTATGCGAGCGAATTTATGTTTTGGAATATGGCCTTTGTATTGCCAGTGGCACACCTGATGAAATTAAGCACAACAAGAGAGTTATTGAAGCATATTTAGGCGAGGAGGTATCATAATGTTAGAAGTAACCAATCTAAATGTATTTTATGGTGCCATCCACGCTGTAAAAGATATCAGCCTGGAAGTAGCAGATGGTGAAATCGTTACCTTAATTGGATCCAATGGTGCCGGCAAATCTACTACCTTGCGTACTATTTCTGGCCTTTTAAAACCTAAAAGTGGTAAAATTATTTATGACGGAACAGATATTACAGGCACTGCTGCCCATAAGCTAGTAGGCAAAGGCCTGGTACAAGTTCCGGAAGGTCGTCATGTTTTTTCTAATATGTCTGTTATGGAAAATTTGGAGCTAGGCGCTTATCTTCGCCAAGATAAGGATGGCATCAAAAAAGACATGGCTGAAGCTTTTGAAAAGTTCCCTCGTTTGCTGGAAAGAAAAGCACAGATTGCCGGAACTCTTTCCGGTGGTGAACAACAAATGTTGGCTATGGCCAGAGCGTTGATGAGCAAGCCGAAATTATTACTTTTGGATGAACCGTCCATGGGATTGGCACCACTACTGGTAAAAGAAATATTCAACATCATTAAGGAAATAAACGCTGCAGGAACCACTGTTCTTTTGGTAGAACAAAATGCTAATATGGCACTGTCCATTGCGGATAAAGCCTATGTTCTGGAAACGGGCAGAATTGTTCATGCCGGAACTGCTAAAGAATTAGCGGCTAGCGAGGATGTACAGAAAGCTTATTTAGGTGGTTAATAGTAAGAAAAAATAAAAAGCAAGAAGGAGGAAACAACATGCAAGTTTCTGATATTATGACTCCCAAGGTCATTACCATTAATGAAACACAATCACTTTTAGAGGTTCGTGAATTAATGGCTAATAACAATTTACGCAGAGTACCCGTGGTTAACGACATCGGCGTTCTGAAGGGCATCATCACTGATGGTGATGTTTCCAGAAGTGCACCCTCTGACGCCAGCACTCTGTCTAAGTACGAAGCTAACTATTTGATGGGCAAGCTTAAAGTAAAAGACATCATGAAAAAAACTGTTATTACAGTAAAAGCTAATGATGCTATCGAAACTATTGCTTATTTGCTGTACAAAAATAAGATTGGAGCTATTCCTGTTATTGATGAGAATAGTAAGGTCTGCGGGATTGTTTCCGATACAGATGTTTTCAAGGTTTTGGTAGATATTTTAGGTTATGCTCAAAATTCCACCAAGATTACTATTGATGCTACTGATAAAGTAGGCGTTTTGGCAGAATTAGCCGATATTTTCAAAAAAAGAGGTGTCAACATCATTTCTATTGTTACCAGGGAAATGGGCGGTACCACTAGAGAAATTCTTATCCGCGCGGACCTAACCAACTCCATGGATATTATTGAAGAGATTAGAGACGCCGGCTTTAACATTACGGATATCTCTACTTTGAAGGTATAAAATAATGAAAGATAAGACGACTTATGCGGTGGGCGACATAGTGCGGATGAAAAAGGCCCATCCCTGTGGCTCTTACGAATGGGAAGTAACCCGTGTTGGTATGGATTTCGGCATCAAATGTCGTGGTTGTGGACATTTTGTTATGCTGGAAAGGCCTAAGTTTGAAAAAGCAGTGCGGGAAATTTTAGAACACAAAGAAAAATAGACCCTACGGGGTCTATTTTTTTGTGCTAAAATACAACTCTTTTATAATAATTTATTATTTGTTGTTTGTACATTATAATGCTATAATTTTATACAAAGAAGGAGGCGATGTTATGCCGATGATTAGACCAATTACTGATTTGCGCAATACGACGGAAATCTCAGAACTTTGTCATACAAAAAAAGAACCAATTTTTATTACCAAAAATGGTTATGGAGATTTAGTTGTTATGAGCATTGAAGCCTACGAAGCTTTAATGAATATTGTTCAAACAGACCAAGCTATAAGCAAAGCAGAAAAGCAATATAGAAAAGATGGTAAATTATTAGATGCCAAAGAGGCATTGCTTTCTTTGAGAAGGAGGCACTTTGGTTAAGAAATACGCTGTCAAACTCTATGCCGGTGCCTATCGTGATATTGATGCGCCACGCCAGTTTTAAAGTAAAGGGTATAACTTTTTGACTGTGTAATATTATCTTGTACATTTTACACTTCTTTTACAATTACCATATAGTTTTGTTGAATACTCTTGTTATAGTAAGGTCAGGTAAGATAAACCACAAGAAAATTTTAGGAGGAATTAATATGAAAAAAAGTCTAGCAGTAATTTTGGGTAGTTTGTTTATTATGGCAATGTCCACTTCTTTGGTAGCAGCAGCAGAGCAAGATACCAATACCAACACTAATAATGCTCCTATTTGCCGTTACGCAACAGCAGATGGCAATGGTAACTACTGTGGTGGCGGTCATGGTCGTCATCGTGGTCAGGGTCAAGGAGCTTATTGTAATGGCAATGGTTGCTATTATGGTAATGGCAACAATGCTAACAATAACAACGCCAGCAAATAAATAGTTATACTGACTAAGCGGTTATTCTTTGGGATAACCGCTTTTTTATAAAGCTGTTTTCATTTTACCGAAGGGCAATTATAATATAAGCAACAAGATTTTTAGGAGGTTTTAAAGTGGCTTACTCTATCTTGCTGGTAGACGATGATGAGAAAATTCGCAATATGCTGGCCATGTTTTTTAAAAAAGAAAACTTCACAGTGACCGAAGCAACTAATGGTATGGAAGCTATACGCCTAGTAGAGCAGGTTAAACCTCAAATGGTTATTTTAGATATTATGATGCCGGTGGTGGATGGCATAGAAACCTGCAAGCAAATTCGTAAATTTTCTAATGTACCCATCATCATGCTTACAGCTAAAACAGAGGATGAGGATAGAATACTGGGGCTAGAAATCGGTGCCGATGATTATGTAACCAAGCCATTTAGTCCTCTGGAGGTTGTGGCTAGGGTCAAGGCTGTTTTGCGTCGGGTACCGGATGCAGATTTTTCTAAAGCAGAAGGGTTAAGCTTGGACGGGCTTACCGTTGATTTTGCGGGACACAAGATGGTGGTGGCAGGACAGGAAAAGAAGCTTACCACTAAGGAAACAGAATTGCTGTGGCTCTTGGCCAAGCATCCCGGACAAACCTTCTCCAGAGAGAACTTACTGGAAAAGGTTTGGGGTTATGAATATGGCGGCGAGACCAGAACAGTGGACAACCATATTAAGAGCTTGCGTCAAAAACTAGAGTGTAACGATACTAGGCCCTGGGACATTGTAACGGTGTGGGGTGTAGGTTATCGTTTTGAGGTGAAAAAATGAAATATTCCTTACGATGGAAATTGTTGGGCAGCTTCATGTTACTTATTGCTATCCTCTTGGGAAGCGTTTTGTTCGGCATTTCTGTTGTGGTAAAAGATCATACTCGTTTGGCCAGACAAGCTGAACTGGAAACAAAGGGCTTAAAACTGGCTAATACTATGAAAGCAATTTATGCCGACAAGGGTAAATTTGTTGATTTAGACGATATATTAGACGACGCAGATAGTTATCTGGGAGCAAGAGTCTGGTTAGTAGATGCACAGTGCCATATAGTTAATGTTTCTCAAACTAATTTGGGGCCTGGACAGGGCCGTGGTATGGGTATGATGCGTGGTCAAAATGCCGGCATGGGTATGATGCATGGCATGAATCATAATCAGCAACATGATGCCATGCATACTGATGGCATAGAGCAAAACCAGATGCAAAGTTGTTTGCCGGACATTCAGGATGTAGTGGACAAGGCGCTCAAGCAAGGCGAAAGCAGTGCCAAATTATATAGTAGTCGTTATTATGGGCAACAGATGCTAGTGGTGGCTACGCCTATTATTCTGGATAATGGGCAAAAAATTGGTACAGTTTTGCTGCAGGAGCCCTATAGCAGTATTGAAACTTATATGAAGGATGTTTATTACTATCTATTGGTGGCTGGTATAATTGCTATGCTGGTAGCGCTGGTATTGGCATATTGGTTGACACAGCATATTGTGCATCCGTTAACGGCAATGGAAAAAGCCGCTACGGAAATGGCGCAAGGTGAATATGGACAACACTTGCCGGTAGAAAGTCAGGATGAAATTGGTCGCTTAAGTAAAGCACTAAATTCGTTAGCTGTTGATTTGCAAAATTACATTAATAACATTGAAGGACAGGAAAAACTGCGACGGGATTTTGTGGCCAATGTTTCTCATGAATTGCGCACTCCCCTAACTATTTTGCGTGGTTATGACGAAGCGCTTCTGACGGGAGTGGCTGACACGCCGGAAGAAAGACATGAGTATTGCGTGCTCATGCAGGAAGAAATAATGCGCCTGGAAAGATTAATTGCAGATCTTCTGGATTTAAGCAGATTGCAAGGTAGTGGAGCCGGGAAGGCTCCCATGGAAAAAGAAAAATTGTCTTTGGAGGATTTGGCGGCGGGGCTCTTGCACAAGATGCAACAACCTGCTCTTAAGAAAAATATTAACTTAAGCTTGCATAAACAAATACCTTCTCCTGTTATTTGGGGTAATGGCGATCGGATTATGCAGATGTTGTTAATCTTTGTGGACAATGCTATCAAATATACACAGGTAGGCGGTCAGGTAACCGTTACCACCCTTCAGGAAGGCAACCGGGCCAAGGTAATCATCGCTGATAATGGCCAGGGTATTGCTAAAGAGGACTTGCCCTATGTTTGGGAGCGATTCTACAAAGCAGAAAAATCTCATTCCCGGACGGATAAGGGAACAGGCTTAGGCCTTTCTATTGCAAAAGAAATTTTGACTTTGCACAACGGACAAGCTGAAATTACCAGTGAGGTAGGCAAAGGTACTACTATAACAGTAAGCTTTGAGCAATATATTCCTCAAAAACAAGAAAAATAGACCCAGCTGGGTCTATTTTTTTAATTAGGTGGTTTTATGGTATAATAGCTTATTATAAAGATATTTTGAATTGAAGGAGCGATGTTCATGAGTTCAACTAATTTGGAGATGGGTATTGTTGGTTTGCCCAATGTAGGCAAAAGCACTTTGTTTAATGCTATTACCAAGGCAGGAGCGGAAGCAGCCAATTATCCTTTCTGTACCATAGAGCCAAACGTAGGTGTAGTAGATGTTCCGGATGCACGTTTGGAAGTTCTTAGCAAAATGTTTGATTCCAAAAGAATAGTGCCTGCCGGTATGCGCTTTGTTGATATTGCCGGTTTGGTGAAGGGCGCTTCTAAAGGCGAGGGCTTGGGCAATAAGTTCTTGTCTCATATTCGTCAGGTTGATGCTATTGCGGAAGTGGTCCGTTGCTTTGAGGATGGTAATATTACTCACGTGGAAGGCAGTATTGATCCTGTTCGTGACGTGGAAATCATTAATACCGAGCTGTGCTTGGCTGATATGGAATCCATTGATAAGCAAATCATTAAATTACGCAAGCTGGTGAAGGCTCGCGATAAAATGGCTCCGGAAAAAATGAAGGTGCTGGAGAAAATTGCTGATGCACTGGGCAATGCCATCCCAGCTCGTCAGGTAGAACTAACCAAGGAAGAAAAAGCTGTTTTAAACGAAGCTGAATTACTTACCCTTAAACCTATTTTGTATGTAGCCAATGTGGCAGAAGAAGATGCTGCTGACTATTCTAAAAATCCTTTTGTTGCCAAACTAACGGAATATGCAAAAAAAGAAAATACCCAGGTCATTGTTATTTCTGCTAAAGTAGAATCTGAAATTGCCGAGCTTCCTCCTGAAGAAGCTAAGGAATATTTACAAGTAGCAGGTCTTAGTGAAGCCGGCTTAGATCGTTTGATTAAAGCAGGTTTTCAGCTGTTAGGCTTGCAGACCTTCTTAACAGCAGGAGAGATGGAATCCAGAGCTTGGACTATTGTGAAGGGTTTTACCGCACCTCAGGCTGCCGGTAAGATTCACACCGACTTTGAGCGTGGTTTTATTAAGGCTGAAATAGTTTCTTATAAAGACTTAGTTGCTTGTGGTTCTAAGCAGGCTGCCAAGGAAAAGGGCCTTGTACGGATGGAAGGTAAGGAGTATGTCATGCAGGACGGAGACGTAGTAGAGTTTAGATTTAATGTTTAAGGGCAAATGGCTATAATAGGTCATCTACGTTGTCAGCTTCTCGTTTGTGGTGCGACATGGACCCAGAGAGTCCTATGTCTCACCATAAGCCTCAAGTTTCCTCGTATCTGACCCATTTTAGCCATTTGTGTGTAAGTGTGTAAGAGATAAATTGTGTACTTTACTTAGAAGGGACTCTTATATAATGTTATTTGATACTCATATGCATGCCGATTATTCCTGTGACGCTCACATGACGATTACGGATGCCATGGCTGCTGCACAGAAGTTGGCTATTGGTATGATTTTAACGGAGCATTGGGATAGGTTTTATCCAACCAATCCGGATAAATTTCTTTTTGATATTGATGACTATTTTGCTAAAAATACCAAGTATCGTTCTGAGAAGGTTTTGCTAGGCATAGAAGTTGGTATGCAACCGGCGGCTGCGCCTGAAGACAATAAGATGATTAAAGCACATCCTTTTGATGAGGTCATCGGATCCATGCATTGTGTTCTGGGCAAGGATATATACGAGCCAACTGCCTATGAAGGTATGGACAAAGACACCAGAGTGCGTACTTATTTGGAGGATACTATTCGGTGTCTGCAGCTGTATCCGGATTTTGATACCTTAGGTCACATAGATTATATTTGTCGTTATATGCCCTATGAGGATAAGAACCTGTATTATAAAGAGCACGCTGACCTGTGGGATAAAGTATTTAGTATGCTGGCAGAGAAAAATAAGGCAATTGAGATAAATACCCGTCGTTTAAGCGATAAAAGCGTTATTCCGCCTCTTTTGACTTTATATAAGCGTTTTAAAGAACTAGGTGGTAAGTACATGACCTTGGGCAGCGATGCACATTATCAGGAGCATGTAGGACGTGCCATTGATGTGGCTGCAGACATTGCCAGGGAGTCAGGACTTAGGATTGTGCATTTTAAAGAAAGAAAAATGATAATAGACGAATAAACCAATTGGGGACGGTTTTTGTGCTATAATATTAGAAAAGAACATATCACAAGTTAGAAGGTGTACTTTATGCATAAAAAAGCCACTTCACTAAACGTAAAACTACCTAAGCCACTTAAAACTCCTTTAAAAGGAATTTCTTTGTGGCTTGTTTTATTCTTAGCCGTGTTTACTTTGTTTCTATCAGGACCGGTTCGTGCGGCCGGGGTTACCGAGTCCGGACAGAACAAGGAAGTAAGGGTAGGCTATGATGTTTCAGGTATTTATTTAACCAGGCAGTCAGATGGTGGCTATCGCGGTATGAATTTGGAATATTTGTACGAGATTGCCAAGCATACTGATTGGCATTATACTTTTGTACCCTATAAGAGCTGGGCTCTGGCAGTGGCTGATTTAGAAGCAGGCAAATTAGATATTTTGCCTACCATGCTTAAGTCTCCGGAGCGGGAAAAAACATTATTATTTAGCGATAGAGGTATGGGAACTATATATGTAACCCTTATTGTGCCTAAAGGTGATAAGAGCTTACCCTATGGTGATATTAAGGCTTTGCAGGGGCGGCGGATAGGAGTACGACGCAATACTGTTGACTCGGAAAATTTCAGAATTTGGGCTCATGATAATAAGCTTACCTATACAGAAATACCTTATGATGGACAGGGAGATTTGCTGCTGGCCTTAGATGCAGGCCAAATTGATGCTGCAGCCATGAGCTATGTGGGCAGAGCACGGGCCTACAGGCCTATTGCAGAATTTGCACCACAGGATATGTATTTTGCCGTACCCCAAAGCAGACGTGATTTATATGTTGCTTTAAATACAGCTTTAACGAAAATTTCTTTGATGAATCCGATTTTCTTTAACAATATTTCTAAACGTTATATGGGCATGGGCGCTAGCGTTAAGCTGATTTTCTCAGATAATGAACGATTGTATATTAAAGGAGCACCACCTATTAAGGTGGCTATGGTGCGTCATGATTTGCCGTTTTCGGAAGATACAGGTAATGGTACCTTTACAGGAGCACTACCGGAATTGTTTACTCGTATTTCTGCAATATCCGGTTTAAAATTTGAATACATATCGGTTGTTTCTCAGGAAGAAGCGTTGCAGGCAGTTAAGGACAAAAAAGCTGATATAGTAGGTCGTCTTGCTGACAATATCTTTTTTGCCCATGACCACGGTCTTAGATTAACTACCCATTACGCTGATGCTACCTTGGTTAAGCTGCAAAAATACAACAAAAAGGAACTTAGGACAGTTGCTTTACAGGAACCGGCTTTACAGGAAATCTTAAAACTTGATAACAACGAAGAAAATGGTGTTGCATTGCCGATAAAATATGTGCTGATACCTGATCCTTTTGATGCTTTGGAAAGCGGGAAGGTCGGTGCTGTCTATTGTGATTCTGCAGTAGCTACTTATTTTATCCGTACTCACCGGGCTGCAGAATATGAGTTAACGCCTCTTAACTTAGATAGCTATAATTTATCCTTGGGCATTCGCAAGGATATTGATAGTAATCTGGCCAATGTTCTGGATAAATGCATTCGCAACATTGGATGCGACAAAATGGGTGGCATCATTGCCAAGCATAGCACTGCCCATAATCGTTCTTTGCTCAGTGTTTGGGATGAATTATCTTCTGGTACCTTGTTTACCATTATTGCTATTTTAGTACTGGTTACTTTGGCGTTGGCCTTCCTAAGCTTTAAGTTTTGGCGGCAAAGAGGCATAGAAAAACGACTGGCAGAAGAAAAGCTTAGGGGTCAAGTTTTCCAGAGCAAGATGACCACAGCTCAGGAAATCAGTGCTGCCAAGGAAGATTTCTTCTCCTTAATTAGTCATGATATGCGTACGCCTCTTAATGGTATAGTGGGATTTACCAATTTAGCTCAGTCTGCCACTTCTCTGCCTGTGATACAGGAATATCTGCAGAAGATTAAAATATCTAGCAATATCCTAATGGACTTAATTAACGATACCCTGCAATTAAGCAAGCTGGAACGTGGTAAATTGCTTAGTATTTGGGATACGGTGGATACCTTGGAGTTTTTCCATAAAACACTTACTCCGGTTAGTGTCATGGCGCAAAAGAAAAATGTTAACTTGTTGCTTAATGTAGATGCTTTGGAGCAGTGCCTGATTAAGGTAGATAGGCTTAATAATCAGAATATTTTCTTGAATCTTTTGACTAACGCTATTAAGTTTACCCCGGCAGGGGGCAGTGTCATTATGACTGTTACCTCTCAGCCGGTGCAAGAGGGTAAGCTGCCTGTACGCATCCTCATTCAGGATACGGGTATTGGCATGAAGCCGGAGTTTTTGTCCAAGGCTTTTGAACCATTTTCCCAAGAACAGCGCAACCATGATGTTGACCAGCAAGGTACAGGACTGGGTCTTACCATTGTGAAAAAACAAGTGGAAAAAATGGGTGGTACCATTGCCATATCCAGCAAAGAGAATTTTGGAACTACGGTAAGCGTAGCCTTAGCCTACGAATATATGGGACCGGCAACCGATCACCCGGTGTTAGAAACCAGGGAGATTAGTGGCGATTTAGGAAAGTTGCACGGTAAGAAAATACTCTTGTGTGAAGATAATAATTTGAACACGGAAATCGTGGTAAAGCTACTGGAGAAAAAAGGCCTGATAGTCGTAAATACAGTAAATGGGCGGGAAGGCATTAATGCCTTTGCTCAAAGCGAGATAGGTGAATATACGGCTATTCTCATGGATTTGCGTATGCCGGTTATGGATGGCTACGCAGCCACTGAGGCCATCCGGGCAATGGATCGTCCTGACGCCAAAACAATTCCTATCTTGGCTTTAAGTGCTGATGCCTATGAAGAGGATGTGGCTAAATGCCTGGACAAGGGAATGAACGATCATCTTGCTAAACCTATTACCCCCAAGACCTTGTACGCCGCTTTAGCCAAGTATTGTTAAAAAAGATGACAGCGGACATGTCCCCTTGTCACCCTTGCATAAAAAAAAGAAAAATGTTATAATCCTTAAGCTGTATATATGAAAGTATATACTTCTTCTGCTCCCATAGTAGAGGAGCAAATCCAAAGGAGGAGGTGATTTCGTGAATAACTACGAAGTCATGTACATCGTTAAACCTATCGAAGAGGAAGCATTTAATGCTGTCGTTACTAAATTCGATGAGCTTTTAACTTCTAACGGTGCTACTATTGAAAAAAGCGATAAGTGGGGCAAGAAGCATCTTGCATACCCTATCCAAGATTTCAATGATGGTCTTTATGTGTTAACTACTTTTTCTGCTGAACCTAAAGCAGTTAAGGAACTTGACCGTGTAATGAAGATTACAGACGAGATTTTGCGCCACATGATTATTAAAAAGGGTGAATAAGCGGGAGGTGTTCTAGTATGAATCGTATTATACTAATGGGCCGTTTGGTCCGGGATCCCGAGGTACGTATTACTCCGTCTGAGAAGACTGTATGTACCTTTACCTTAGCAGTGGATCGACCATTTACTAACAAGGATGGTCAAAGAGAAGCAGATTTTATCAACATCGTAGTATGGGGTAAACCTGCAGAACTATGTGGGAATAGTCTGAGCAAAGGTCAAAGATTATTAACTGAAGGTCGTTTGCAAATCCGTAATTACGTAGGTAAGGACGGAAACAAGCGCTATGTTACAGAAGTGATAGCTGACCGTGTAGAATTCATTGAGAGACGCAATTCCGGAGCAGGTCCTGCTACCGGTACAAATCAAGCTCCCAAGGAAGAGGCTAGTTCTATGGAGAACTTCGGTGCTCCTGTAGAACCGGATGACGAAATCCCATTCTAAAAAGGGAGGATTAAGCATGATAAACAAGCACGAAAGAGGCGGCAGAAGACCTAGAAGGAAAGTCTGCTCCTTCTGCGTAGATAAAGTTGAAGAAATTGACTATAAGGATGTAGCAAAACTACACAAGTTCATTACTGAACGCGGTAAGATTTTGCCCCGCAGAATCTCCGGAGCCTGCGCAAAACATCAACGTCAATTGACTATCGCTATTAAAAGAGCAAGAAATGTTGCATTATTGCCTTTTACAGCAGAATAAGTGAGACAAAAACAGACCTAACAAGGTCTGTTTTTTTTATCTAAAATATAGTAAAATAGACATACACGCTTTTTAAAGGAGGGACTGCTTTGGTTGTGAGAAGAACCTCTGCTTTGGTAGAGGCGGGAATACTCGCTGCCATTGCAGTACTTTTTACTATTGTCAGCAATTACATACCGGTTTTAAGTTTCATAGCTAATGTTATCTGGCCACTGCCCATCATTCTGTGTGGCAGGCGCAATGGTTTAAAATGGAGTATTTTAAGCCTAATCGTAGCCGGTATTATTGTAGCTATGCTTTTAAGTCCTGTTATGGCCATTACAGAGGTACTGATTTTAGGTATTGTAGGCCTAGCCATGGGCGAAGCCATGCGGCGGCAAATGTCTCCTGCGCAGGTTCTTAGCGTAGGCACCTTGGCTACCTTGGTCTCTTTGGCTCTTAGCATAGCAGCTGGTTTTTATCTTTTGGATATCAATGTTTTTAAACAGTTAACTGAAGCCGTGGAACAGAGTATGTCCCTGTCCACAGATATCTATAATAAGATTGGTTTGCCTGCTTCTCAGATGGAAATAGTGCAAACTCAGATGGCTAATACCATGAAAGCACTGAAAATGTTGTTGCCGGCAGCGTTTTTCCTTAGCGCACCGATTACGGTTTTCATTAATTATTGGGTTGCCACCAAGGTATTGGCCAGGATGGGAGATTATTTTCCTCCTTTTCCGCCTTTTTCTCAGTGGAAATTGCCTAAGTCGTTATTAGTTCCCTTGGCCGTGGCCTTAGCTCTCATGTTCTTTTACAAGGGGCAGCCAGATTCTATGACCTTTAAGGCAGCAGTTAATGTAATGTTTGTCATCAGTTTCTTTTTTATGATAGATGCTTTATCTGTAGTTAAGTGGTATGTGCAGGATCGGGGAAAGGCTAGTATGTGGTTTAAGCTGGCCGTATTTTTAACGTTTTTTAATCAGTTCTTTGCCCAGATTATGATTATGGCAGGAATCTATGATTTAATGTTTGATTTCAGGAAGCGTTTTAGTCGCAAGGAGTGAGAAAGATGGAGAGGGTTAAAAGAAATATCTGGCAATATGTTAGGCTTGCACTGGCTGTTATCGGTGCAGCAGGTATTTTGTTTGGTATTTTCAGCAGTAACCTTTTGCTTGCGGCTATTAGCTGCTTGGTTTTGGTCGTTACTTTTTATTTTAGTCAGAGAAATTCTAAGCTTCGTGAAGCCTGGTTTAACCACTATATGGATACGGTGGTAAGAAATATTGAACGGGCTAACAATTATGCCGTCCAAAGAATTCCTGTAGGTATTGCCGTTTTTGATAAAGAAGGCAAGTTGCAATGGAAGAATAAACTGTTCATGGAATACATCGGTCGTTATGTGGAAGATGGAGATCCCATGAGCAAGGTTATGCCACCGCCTGACAACAACTTTATGACTTTGTCTGTGCGAGACGGCCAAAAGCAAATAAAAATTGGCGACAGATCTTTTAGTATGCTGATTCGTCGAGTACAAACCACAGAAAATTCAGCTGATGATACCGGTATCGTGGTTTATATGATGGATATTACCGATAGAGAAAGACAAAAGAAACGTTACGAAGAAGAACGTTCTTGTATTGCTTATATTCAGCTGGATAATTACAGTGATGTTATGAAGGGCCTTAACGAAAGCGAACGGGCTAACTTGTCAGTGGAAGTAACCAAGGCCATTGCCAATTGGGCTGATGAACAAAACGGTGTGTTCTTAAAATACGCCGACGATTTATATATGGTCATGATGAGCCGTAAAGGCATGTCTGATACTGTAGCCAAGAAGTTTGGAGTATTGGATGCAGTCAGGGAGATTAAAGCCGGCAACAAAATTGCTCCTACCATTAGCATTGGCATGTCAGGAGAAGAGAAAACCTTGGCAGGCTTAGGTGCTAAGGCACAATCCTATTTGGATCTGGCCTTGGGCCGCGGTGGTGATCAGGCTGTTATTGCGCAAAGTGGCGGCGAGGTACAATTCTTTGGAGCCAAGGGTTCTGTGCAAGCGAAGAACACCAGAGTAAGAGCTCGTATTGTTGCTCAAGCTATTCATGAGCTGATGATGAGTGCTGAAAATGTTTTTGTCATGGGACATGTTAATGAAGATTACGATTCCCTAGGTTCTTCTTTGGGTGTCGCTAAAATGGCCATGTCCTTGGGCAAGGAATGTTATATTGTAAGCAGTGGTCAAGGTTCTTCCTTGGCCAGGATGGAAGAAGTATCTCAAGCTGATAGCCAACAATACTTGTCCGTGGTAGTAGGAGAAGAGGAAGCCCTGAAACATGTGAAGGATGGTTCATTGCTTATCATGGTAGACCATCATCGTACCATGTTGTGCGCTTCTTTTAAGGTTTTCCAGGCTATTAAGAAACGCGTTATCATTGACCATCATAGAAGAGCAGAAGATGCCATTAAGGATGTTATTTTGCAATACATGGAACCATCTACCTCTTCTACCAGCGAACTAGTTACGGAAATTTTGCAATACTTTGATGATAGGATGCAATTTACCAGTGTTGAAGCGACTGCCCTCTACGCAGGTATTTTGGTTGATACTAAGAACTTTGCCGTACAAACTGGCGAGCGTACCTTTGAAGCAGCTGCCTTCTTAAGACGTAATGGTGCAGATCCTAAGATAGTCTCTCAATTGTTTAAGGACGATGAAGAAACTATTTTAAAGAGAGCCCAATTGATTACCGATATGAAGACGCCTATTTCAGGTCTTGCTTATTCTGTCTATAGGAACGCTCCCTTAGATAGCGATGTTTCTACGGTAGTAGCTCAAGCTGCTGATGAACTACTTACCATGGATGATATTAATGTCAGCGTGGTAATGAGTGAAAACGAAAATGGCGTAAGCATGAGCGCCAGAAGTGATGGCTCTGTCAATGTACAGACCATGATGGAAGAACTAGGCGGCGGCGGACACCAGACTGTAGCAGGCGTACAGATTAAAGATGTTACTGCTGATGAATTAATTCCTAAAGTCATTGCCTTAGCTAAAGCACAATTAGAGGAGATAGATAAAAATGAAAGTAATACTACTGCAGGACGTTAAAAAATTAGGTAAAAAGGGCGATATCATAGAAACGGCAGAAGGTTATGGCCGTAACTATCTGATGCCTCGTGGCCTTGCTCAGGAGGCTAACACCAAGAACATTAACCAAGCTAAACAAAATCAGGAAGTAGCTAAACACAGAGCCCAACAGAAAAAAGATGAAGCTGTAATGTTGGCTGCTCAATTGGAAAAGGTTGTCATTAAAATGAAAGTGAAAGTAGGAGCCAATGGCAAGCTGTTTGGTTCTATTGCCTCCAAGGATGTGGCAGAAGCTTTAATTGCCCAGACAGGTTTGGAAGGCGTTGACCGTCGTAAGATTGAACTAGCAGAACCGATTAAGAGTCCTGGTCGTTATACCGCTGTTGCTAAACTGGCACCGGAGATTACAGCTAAGATTGCTGTAGAAGTAGAGGAAGAGTAATTATGATTGATAGGATACCTCCGCAGAATATAGAGGCAGAGCAAAGCGTGCTGGGGGCACTGCTTATTGATGCAAATGCCATAGAAAAAATTAGCGGAATTATTAAGGCGGAAGATTTTTATCGTCAGGATAACCGTATTATTTTTGAAGCCATGGTTAATCTTCATAACAGAAATGAAGCTGTGGATTTGGTTACCGTGACAGAAGAATTGCGCAAAATGGGGAAACTGGATGCAGTGGGTGGTATTAGTGCCATTACCGCTCTCAGCAATGCAGTACCTACCGCTGCTAATGTAGCCTACCATGCTAATATCGTAGCGGAGAAATCTCTCCGTCGTCAACTAATTAGTGCTGCTACAGAAGTAGCTGCTACCGGTTATGAAGACGAAGCAGATATTGAAACAACTATTGATTTGGCAGAACAGAAAATCCTTTCTGTTGCCAATAAGCGCAATAATACAGCTGTTACTTCCATTAAGGATATTGTCAAAGACGCCATGGGGCGTATCGAAAAGCTCTATGATTCCAAAGAAGCTTTTACAGGACTGCCCACCGGCTTTGTAGATTTTGATAAAATGACCAGCGGCTTACAGCCTTCCGATTTAGTAATCGTGGCGGCTCGCCCCAGTATGGGTAAGTCCAGCTTGGTTTTAAATATTGCCCAACATGTTGCTTTAAAAGGACATAAATCTGTAGCCTTTTTCTCCTTGGAAATGAGCAAGGAACAATTGGCTCAAAGAATGCTGTGTTCTGAAGCATTGATTGATGCTTCCAGATTACGCATTGGCCAGCTTAAGGAAGAAGAATGGCCCAAACTGGTTGATGCAGCAGATCGTCTTAGCAATGCTGATATCCTGCTAGATGATACTCCCGGCATTACTGCTTTGGAGATGCGTGCCAAGGCCCGTCGTTGGCAAAACGAGCATGGCCTTGATTTAATCATCGTAGACTATTTGCAGTTAATGCAAGGTGCTTCTCAACGCAGTAGTGATAATCGGCAACAGGAAATGAGCGATATTTCCAGATCCCTTAAAGCCTTGGCCCGTGAGCTTAATGTTCCTGTCATTGCTCTTTCCCAGTTATCCCGTGGTGTAGAAGCTCGTACCAATAAGCGTCCTATGCTTAGCGACCTGCGTGAATCAGGCGCTTTAGAGCAGGATGCCGATGTGGTAGCCTTTATTTATAGAGAGGATTACTACGATAAAGAAACTGAAAACCAAAACATTGTAGAATTTATCATTGCTAAGCATCGTAACGGACCTGTGGGAGTTGTTAAACTGTTCTTCCAGAGGGAGATTACTCGTTTTTATAATCTTAGCAACGAACAGCAGCAGCCCGGCGACTAGAAGCCGCGTATACTGCGTTACAACTGCAAAAGGCAAGTGTGGATGGACCGAGAAAGTCCTATCCCCACTTGCCTTTTTTGTTGTGCCTTGTCTACGCGACTTCTAATCGCCGGCAAGTTACAGGCATCTGCAGTGTCTTTGTGTATAAGCCAAAAGTCTACACAACTTCTAGTCGCCGGTGGATAAATAATTAAATATCAGCCTCAAGTCGTAGGTCTAGCGACCGAGATATAAAAAAATTATCGCTAGAGTTACTTCTTGAGGCTCATTTTTTTGCCTTTCTAGTGTTTTAGAATTAAGCCAACGACGAAATGAGAGAGGCGAGTGAATGAAAAGAAAAATTATAGTGCTGTTTATTTTATTCTTGGTTGCTGGTTTTACTCAGCTTGTTTGGGCAGCACCAATTACCTCTCCCTTTGGTTGGCGTATTCATCCTATTAGTGGTCAATGGGCCTTTCATAGTGGTGTAGATATCGGCTATGAATATGGCACAGACATTGTGGCTTTAAGAAGTGGCACTGTTGTATATGCTGCACCTTATGGTGGCTATGGCAATTGCGTAATCATTGAAGATGCAGTTTGTGATCATCAATTATACGCCCATTGCAGTGAGTTGCTTTGTTATTATGGACAACCGGTTACCCAAGGGCAAGTGATTGCCAGAGTGGGCAGCACGGGAAATTCCACAGGTCCTCACCTTCATGTGGAATATTGGAAAAATGGCAACTATGTTGATCCGTTGGAATTGTGGAATTAAGACGAAGGGAAGATAAAAGTGGAAAAATTAGCGGTTCTGGCCTTTGGAGAAAATGAAGAAAATTTAGTGAAGGTTACTTTGCTGGACAGAAATACAAGTAAACCTTTACTAACGGTAAGGAGCAGCAAGGAAAGACATGAAGATTTTTACGGTATGTTGAAAAATGCTGAAGTAGACTGTTTAACCCAGAGCCTGCAGGAGCTTCTGGTAGATGAAGAAATGGCTGGTCGGTTTTGCTATGTTAATCTTCCGGATTCTCTGGTCATCTACAAATGCTTTAAAAGAAACGTAGCTAACCTTCCTAATTTTAAACAGGAAGAAGAAAGAGAAGAATTTAAGGCTTTGTGCTTAAAAGAAAATCCAGATAAAAAACCATTAGACAACTATCAGGTTGCAATTATGGGTGTCACTACGCTAGGTGAATTTGCCTATATTAATGTGGCCTATGTTTTAAAGGCCACCATACAAGCTTTGCAAGGTGCTTTTGCCAGGAATAAAATGGCAGTTTTAGCCATTGAACCAAATTTTAATGGCCTGAGAAGAATTTTACGACTACATTTTCCTACCCAGCCTTGCATTTTTTCTCAGGGCAGTAATTATTTCTGGACTAATCAAGAAAACATTTTTAGCTTAAATACGGTAGAAGAAGATGAAACAACCAATTATCAGGTCTTAATGGCTATGCGACAGAAAGTTTTTGATGCCAATATTCCCTGGGACAAAATTGCTGTTGTCAGTAAAAATAATTTACAGTTTATGCCAAAGTGGATTGTTACCGAGGATGCAGAGAAGGATTATTTGACCTTGTGTAGCTTGGGAAGTGGTTTGAGAGGTATGAAAATACCGGGAAAGGATGCTAAAGAACGCTATGGAATCAAAAAATTACGGCAACTTTTTAGCCGATAAATTTATTGTAGTCAATAAGCACAAATATTTTAGGAAGACCTACTTGTTTTTCCTGCAGGTGTTTATGTTCTTTTTGCTCTGCGGTGTTTTAGTTGAAGGCACAGCTTGGGGCTATTGCTTCTATAAATATTCCCTGCCTCAGGCTAGCCAAATAGAAACACAATACAAAAAGAGTCGGGCTATTAACCAAAAAATTCAAGAAGCCGGTGCTGATTTAAGACAGGCGGAGGAAGAAAATCTTAAGGTTCTTTCCTTTCTTACCTTAGTAGCTAAAAGCAAGCCGGCAGCTTTATCACTGCGTTCATTAAATATGACCAAGGACAATATTCAGATTCTGGGAGAAAGTACGGATGTAAAACAGGTAGCTAGTTTTTCTGATCAGCTCAAAACTGATAATTTTGGCCCTTCCCGTATAGAACGTCTAAGTGAAAAAGACAACAAAATATTTTTCACTTTAGTACTAACAGCTAAACAAAAGGCTAAAGCAGCTGCTCAAGCACCGGAAGGAGGCACTACTGATGCTCAATGATTTCCCCTGGGAGGATGATGAAAAATTTCAAAAAAAACTTAAGCTGCACATTGTGCTTTGTTTTGTTTTATTCCTGCTGGTGGCGGGAATGCAGCTGATGCGTAGTGACAGCACTAAAGCCCTAAGCGATAAATACAATGATATTAAAGCCAAGGAACAGTGGTTGCAAAAATATCAGCCTGTTTTGCAAGAAGGAATTTTGCAAAACATCAAGCGTCCTTCCACACAAGAACAATTGGAAGCAGCTCGGCAAGCTAAAACAAATCTGTTTCAAAAGAATCAGCTTAAAATTGACAGCATTATGAATGGAGAAACTACTAATGCAACCGCAATCAAAGGACTCAAGACTGTAGAAAGTACGGCCGATTTAGAAGGCACCTGGTCTAGTCTGTGTAATTGTTTGGCTGCGTTTACAGAGAAAAATGTTAGCGCTATTACAGGCGTAACTATAGATGGTAAGGATGGCGGCAATTTAAAAACCAGGCTTACTTATAAAATTTATTATCGCTAGGAGGCAGAAAATTGCAAGAAATCAATATAAAAGCAAAGCTCTTATGTTTTGGTGGGGCTTTTCTTATGGCCATAGTTCTATTTCTGGGCGGGATTTCTTTAACCATGCCTTCTGTTAAAATTGCTAACCTACCTAAACCTAATGCTGTTTACCAAACAACACAGGAACCTCAGGAGCAAACCGTTTCCCCCTTTGGCGGTTTGCAGGGAGGTGGGGTAATGGCACAAGTTCCGGGAGGCAGGGGAGAGATTCCCAGTCCACCCACAGCACCATCCATACCTACTTTGCCAACCCAACCTGGACTTGTAGGTAAGAAAGATTTTGCTACTGACGCAGTCGTAGTTTTAGGAGTGCTGCCACCTTCCGTGGCTATTATTCAAGATGGTGGCAAGACTGTTACTGTCCGCCTTGGCGATGAAACAAGTCTGGGCAAGATTGCAGAAATTACTACCGATGGCATTGTAATCGGAGAACAATTTTTTGGCTTAAAAAGTGGAGGAAGATAATGTACAGAATAAAAAAAGCTATCGTCATCAGCATGTTGCTGTGCAGCATTACCGGGTTTAGCTATGCGGCAGAAGAACAATTTAACGTTAATCTGGCGACCGGCACGCCGGTAGTAGATGCCTTGCAGGCTATTAGCCTTAGAGCCAATAAAAACATTGTAATTAATGGAGAGTTAACGGGTACGGTTTCTCTGAATCTGGATAATACCACCTTCACGCAAGTATTGGATTATTTAGCAACAGTTAACGGTTTTTCCTACATCATCAATGGCAATGTGGTGTTGGTCTCTCCTGCAGAGAAAATGTCCAGGATGGAGACCTTTAGGGTTAACTATTTGGACTTGGAAACATTGAAAAAACAACTAAGTCTTTTCGTTCCGGAAAGCAAAATTAATATTAATGCAGACACTTCTACAGTTACTGTAGATGGCACATCTGCTCAGTTGCAAAAAATAAAAGATCATTTAGAAAAAAACGATGTAGCCCAAGAACAAATCAATGTGCAGGCTACGGTGGTAGAGATTTCTCAGAGCAAAGCCAGAAAACTGGGACTGGATTTTTCTACTAGTAGTTATTTAAAAGGCAATAGTGGTATTAGTTGGGCAATTGCTGCGAAACATGAAGAAACTAAAAACATTGGCAATGTTTTAGCTAATCCTTCCATTACAGTGTTCAACGGCAAAAAAGCCTCCATTTTAATCGGTGATAAGGTTCCGGTGTTTACCAGCAGTGCTTCCAGTACCAATGTTGCAACCTCGGATACTACTGTTACCGTGGAATATAAGGATGTGGGCGTGAAGCTGGAAGTTACACCGCGGGTTAATGATCCTAAAACAGAGCTAGTTTCCTTAAAAATAGCACCTAGCATCTCTACCATTAGTGAATGGAAAACAAGCGGCAATAACATGGCACCTCAAATTTCTACCAGAGAAGCCACTACTGAACTTAGGGTTAAGGATGGAGAAACCATTTATTTAGGCGGCTTGCTCCAAGAGCAGGAAACCAAGAATATTAAAGCTATTCCTTTCTTATCTAAGCTGCCTATTTTAGGAGAGCTTTTCAAAACAAGGACTACTAATAAAGACAAAACAGAAATTATTGTTGCCATTACGCCTCATATTGTGAAGGAACTTAGTGGTGCTCCCCAAATTTATACAGGACCAAGACAAGGCGTGCTGGATACAAAGCTTAAAAATACACAAGAGCGTAAAGCAAAATTGGAAGAACAGAATCTTCCTGAAGTGCAAAGTAAACAACTTACGAAAAAAGTAAGTAAACCCAAAGCAATACAAAAACAAGAGGAAAAAATTACTAATACTACCATGGTTTTAAGGCATAAGCAACTAAAACCGAGTAGCGTAGAGAGTAGGAATAAATGACAGAAGCAAAGGTTAACCCGGTAGAAGAAACTGAATATGGCAATCTGCTACGTACCACCAAAGCTTTTTATGGCGGGGATCTGGGTGAATATGCTTTTGATCCGGCAGTATTAGAACTGTTAGGTGAAAATGATGCCATTAATGGCAAGCTTTTGCCCTTATCTTTTACCAATGGTTGCTTAACCTTGGTTACTTCTAACCTGGAAAACTTTAGCAGTCAGGTGAATATCTTATCTGCTCTGCAAAATAGTTCTCATCATGGCATCAAGGCTATTAAGCTGCTTTATTGTGATGGAGAAAATTTGCAAAAGGGTTTTAAAAAAGCTTATGCCAAAAATTTACCCTATATTCCGGCTGATACAAATCTAGGCAATAAGGCTACCAGTATTATTACCAGGCAAACGGAGCAGGTAGAGAAAATACTTGATTATGGCATTGCAGAAAATGCTTCCGATATCCATATTACGCCTTGCAAAGCCGGCGCTATCATTCAATACCGTATTGATGGCAGGCTGCACCGTGGCGATTTCAATATAACGGTTAGGGATAGAAGCTACATCATCAATATTATTAAGGCCATGGCCAAGCTAGATCCGGCCAATAAACTGGTTCCTCAGGATGGTGCTTTTGTTTTTCATGGTATTGAGCTAAGAGTAAATACCTACCCTACCGTGTATGACGAAAAAGTAAATATGCGTATTTTAAATGGTAATGCGCAGCTGCTTAGACTGGCTGATATGCATTTTCCTATAAGGGAAGAAACACTGCTCAAGGAAATAGTACAAAAGCCTTATGGCATTATTCTTATGACCGGTCCCACCGGCCAAGGCAAATCTACTACGCTTTACGCCTGCATGAGAGAAAGAAGTACAGAAGAAAATGTTATTTTGTCTGCTGAAGATCCTGTAGAACAACGTATCGAAGGAGCGGCGCAAGCTGCCATGAAGCCATTGCAGGATAACGAAGCAGTAAGCTTTACCTTTGCTAAGGCGCTCAGAGCTTCTCTGCGGCAAGACCCGGATATTATTTTCGTAGGTGAAATACGAGATATGGAAACAGGGGTAACTGCTGTACAAGCCTCCCAAACCGGACACTTGCTTTTTGCTACCTTGCATTGTCGCAGTGCTATTCATTCTGTGCAACGTATTGTGGATATGGGCATTGACCGTAATAGCTTTTTGGGAGAAATGGCCTGCATTATTTCTCAGCGTTTGGTAGCCAAAACTTGTCCTTTTTGTCGCAAGAAAATTATTTCACCCCTTAACGAGAAGCTATCGGACAGAGACTTAGCTGTCTTGGAAGAAGGAAAGTATTCTTACGAAGCGGCCGGTTGTCCCAAGTGTAATTACCAAGGCATTCTGGGCAGAGTACCTGTTATTGAAATACTAACGTTTGATAATGAACTGCGTGATTACTTTTCCGTGCAGAGAGGTTTGGTGGAAACAGGTATATTTTTGCGCAGAAAAGGTTTTCGTACCATGTGGTCCATGGGTATGGATTATGTAGCCAAAGGCGATATTAGCTTAAAAGAACTTTTAGCTACTTTGGTACCTGATGATGAAATTAAAGAAAAGGTAGAAATAATACAAAGATGAAAATGAAATTTTTAGAAACAGCCTTGGCTAAATTTTCGCAGCCAACAGCTATGGACTTTTATGTGCTTTGTGTTCAGGTCAGTGCTTTTTTAAGAGCGGGCTTACCCCTTAATCAAGCTTTAGAACAAATTGCACCTCATCAAAAAAATATGCAACTGCAAAAAATGCTCAAGACAATTATTGCCGATATGGATGTTGGCATGTCGGCAGCAGAAGCTTTTGCCAAGCAAAAACAGTTTCCTAATATTTTTGCTCCTACTATTGAATCCGGAGAAAAAGCTTCTGAGTTGGAAGAGATTTTTAATAAGCTGTCTGAACAAATGTGGTTACGCACTACCTTGTATTCCAAAATAAATTCAGCTCTTTTAACACCTAAGATAGCAGGTGTACTTATGGCACTGCTGTTAACAGGCTTTGCTAAAATTATGATTCCCCAATATGAAAAGATGTTTAAGGAAAGTGGTATTGCCATGCCGTGGATTTGCAATGCTTTTGTCAACACGGTTAATGGTTTCTTTAATAACCTGTTAATTTTTTTAGTGATTTTCTATGGGTTGTATCGGGGCCTAAAATGGTTTTTTCACACTCATCCTTTTTTGGTGGCAAAAATAAAGTTGAAAATGCCTATTTATAAACCTTTGCATTATTCCCTGATTAATTATCAGTTTGCTTCTAATTTAGCTTTGATGTTAAACAGCGGTTTAAATGTTGTGGTAGCTTGCCAGCAAACCTCACGGGTAATAGATAATGCCCTCTTGGAACAAGCCGTTTATAAGGCTTCTTTGGTTATGCAAACCGGTGCATCCATTCATCAATCTTTGCAAAAAGCTGATAAAAATAAAATCATTGATCCTTTAGTCTTAGGTTTTATTGATTCCGGCGAAAAAGCCGGCAGCATCGTAGAAATGTTGGAGGATGCGGCAGAGATTCATAAGACACTGCTTAATTCCGTGGTAGATAAGGTGTCTACCAAGCTAACCATTTTAGTTATTACACCTATGGGTTTATGTATGGTTGGTATGTATTTAATGTCTTTGGTACCTATGATTTCTTATTTCGATAAGTTAATCAAGTAATAGCTTCAAAAGTAAAAATTAAGTTTGGCTAATAATCGATATGCTTACAGTTTGGTCCAGACAGCTTACGAGAACACCGGAAAGGAGGACAAAATTTACTAGACCATAGCGTTGTTGACTCGTAGCTCAGGCTTCCATAGTATGGATATGGATTGTTAATATATAAAAAATAAAAATAGAAAAGAAGAGGTATTAAAATATGTTAGTTAAAATGAGAAATTTTTTAAAGAGAAATGATGCAACAGGTAGAAGACGTAAAGGCTTTACTTTGGTAGAACTGATGGTAGCAATGTCCATTGTTATTTTGTTAGGTGCTGCAGCTTTTTTTGCATATGGGCATGTACAACAAATGCGTAAAATGGCACAGGTAACAACTGATATGGATGCCATTTCTTCAGCTTGCTTAACCTATGAATCCTTGAATAAAGCAGGCACCTTACCTGCCACACTGGCAGACTTGAATACCGGTCTTACTGCTGCACAATCTATTGATGGTGTAAAACACACAGGCTTTATTCAAGCAGGTAAAACTACTTCTAGCGGTTCAGGAACAAATGCTTCTGCTTCCATTAAAGATCCTTGGGATCAAGCTTATGGTTATTCTCAAGCTCAAAGAACCATTACTTGTACTCCTAAAGATGCCAACGGCAATAGCATGGCACAAATTGTTAAGAGCTTCTAAGTATACCAATGTTAGTGGCAGAAGGTTCTGCCACTAACATTATCTTTGCAAATCATCAGAAATAAAGCTGTAAAAGAAAACTAGGTTAATTCATGCAGCTAAATTAAGGAGATAGCTTATGGAAATAATTTTTATTTGTACTGTTGTAGCCATGCTGCTAAAAATTGCCTATTTAGATTATAAATATCATTACATTGCTGATAAAGATATTTTGTTGGGAACTATCCCGTCTTTGGCTATGCATGCAATGCGTCACGCTTTGCTTAATAGCGTAACCGGCATGCTCTTAGGTGGTGCTTGTGCAGGTATAGTGTACTGCTTGGCAAAATGGCGGTACGGGCAAGATGCTTTTGGCAGTGGAGATGTTACTCTGTTTCTTTTTCTTGGGAGCATAGTGGGAAGAAAAGCTTTTGCCCAATGGGCAGTTTTATTTTCTCTCCTAGTAATATTTAGCCTGGTTCCCCTTCACCTAACAAAAAAATTGTCCTGGGCAAAAGCGGTTCCACTGGCTCCCTTCCTAAATATTGTCACCTTGTTTTGGCTTGTGGGGCAAATGCTTTTGCCTCAAGCTTCATTTTGCTTTTTTTAAATACGGAGGAAAGATCATGACGAAACATTATACCGGTAAAAACTGGTTAGAAATTGTCGGCAAAGAAAAATTACAAACCTTTCAGGATACCTTTGCTCAAAATCATAATATAGGCCTAAGCTTTTTGGACACCAAGGGTGAACCTTTAACGGTTTCAGCCCAGACATCCTTGCTGTGCCATAAAATTCAATTAAAAAACGATAAACATTGTAGTGCTGAACATCAAATGGCCAGAGAAAAAGTAGCTTCTACCAAGGAAGCGCAGTTTTTTTCTTGTAATATTGGCGTGTCTTATTTGTTGTGCCCGGTTTTTTGGGGCGAAGAAATTGTAGCCTATGCGCAAGTTGGTTGTTTTATTTCGGAAGAAAGTACTTTGCCGGAAAAATATATTAAGGAATTTAACATTCCGGTTTTTCCGGCTAAAGATATCAAGGCTATTGGAGATTTGTTGATCAGGATTATTAAGCTGCTAAATATCAATTACAAGAAAGCGTACGAAGCAGGGCTGTCAGAAAGAATGCCCAAAAGTACCGTAGTAGATGATGCCAGACTAAGTAATAGAGAGCAACAAGTTGTAGGCCTTTTGTGTGAAGGGTTTAACAACAAGCAAATTAGTGAAAATCTGGTTATTAGTGAAAAAACCGTTAAGTCCCATATTAGTAACATTTTAAATAAGCTAGGGCTCAGGGATAGGATGCAGGTAGTACTGTACTATTTACATGGGAGAGTTGTGCAATAGTTTAAGTTCCAGAAGGTGAAGGGAAATGATTTTAGAAAAAAGACTTATGGTGTTTTTAGCAATCTTACTTATTTTACCTATTTTGTTGCTAACCATTGTGACGAATAAAACAGGCAAAATGGAGCAAGACAAAGTTTTAACCAATACTTTGGAAGCTGGGCTGAAAGTAGTGAGAGGCGAGATGCTGGAAAGAAAAAACGGCATGAGAAGAGTATGTAATTACTTTGCTGATTCTACCCTTACACAACAAGCTGTTGTGCAAAACAACAGAACCTATCTTACTTCTCGCTTAGCAGGTTTAAAGCGGTATTTCGAGTATGTGGATTATGTGGTTGTTGTTGATGCCCTAAATAGACCATTGGCCAAGCTTAGCGATGATATGTGTTACGACAGTAATAATAAGCTTGGCAGATTAGTTGCCAGGGCCATGAGCAAAAGACAAGTGGCTTTCTCGGAAGAAAGTTTTCCTTTGCAGGATTTATTCGTGCCACACAGTTTTGACTACGACAAATTTGTAGTGGAAAAGAAACAGTCTACCCAGGAAAAATCTTCTTCAGAAACCAATGCCTTAACCTCGTTGGCAGTTATACCCATTTATCAAGGTCAAGATCACAATGAAACAATTGGAGCAATCATAGTATGTGATGTATTTAATAATGATCGAGGTTTTCCCAGTTATGTTAGTACCTATTCCAACGATGCTGTTGTTTTAGCTAGTATGGATGGTGTCAGGGTAGCGGCAAACTTTGCTACGGAAAATGGCGAAAATTTGCTTGGTACTAAAATAGCTAAAATAGAGGTACATCGTAATACTCAAGCTCTCTCTCCTCAATACTTCAGTATCCTAAAGATTCATGATATGGAATATAAAGTGTTAAATGAAGAAATATTAGATAGTTGCAGGAAACCGGTAGGGCTTATTGGTGTTGGCCTGCCGATGCGTAATTATTATACCTGGACAGCTGCCAGTGACTACTTTATCTTTTTTGCTTTAGGGTTATATGGCTTACTTTTACTAGCCGGCTGGTTATATATAAAGCAACATATTGCCGGACCATTTGCTATTTTGAGTAATAAAGTAAGATCATACGAAGAGGAGCACCGTGCCGGTGAGCAGGTAATAACAAATTCTTGCTTTGAGGCAGAAGCATTAGAACAGGGTTTTGCTCGTTGTATTACTAAAATTGCAGTACTGGAAAAAGAGAAAGAAAAATATAGTAAAAAATATAAAGAAGAATTTAATCGGCAAACCTATCTGACCAATGAGCTTCGCTACCTTAATGGTAATCTGGAAAGACAGGTAGAAGAACGAACCCAGTACTTAGGAGCTGTTATTGAAGAGTTGCAGCAGGCTAATGCTGTTAAAACCAGATTTTTAGCCAACCTAAGTCATGAGCTTAGAACGCCGTTAAATATTGTTATGAGTTCTGCAGAGGTTTTGCAGGATGAGATTTTTGGTAAGCTTAATGTCAAACAAAAAAATTACGCCCAAGGTATTTATAGCTCGGGCAGTCACTTGCTTTCGCTTATTAATAATCTTTTGAGCCTTTCCAAGTTGGAATTTGGTAAGCAAACCTTGCAATTAACGGACTTTTGCTTACAAGATGTTATTGAAGAAGTAATTCGTAATGTAAGAAAGTTTGATCCTACCAAAAAACTCAGTATTACAGCTGCTTTTACTGCCGGTAATATTTTGCTTATCGGTGACCAACAAAAATTGCGGCAAATAATTTACAATCTTATGTCTAATGCAGTGAAGTTTACGCCGGCGGGAGGTAAGATTGAAATAAAAACAAATCGTGAAGGAGAAATGCTACGTATTGTTGTTGAAGATAATGGCGCAGGTATTGCCCAAGAGGATTTGTCTAAGGTATTTCAAGAATTTGGGCAAGGCAAGCAAGGCATCGCAACCAGCTACGATGGTACAGGCCTGGGACTGCCCTTGGTAAAACGTCTGGTGGAATTACAAGGTGGGACAGTTTATTTAGAAAGTGAAGAAGGCAAGGGGTGCAAGGTAACGGTATTTTTGCCGTTAAATGCACGGGAGTTTTTAAACAAACAACAAGAAAAGGAGTAGATAATGGGAACGATTTTAGTTGCTGACGACAATGAGCAAAACAGCAATATTTTAAAAGATGTATTGGAAAGCTGGGGGTATAAGGTTGTGGTGACAGCCTCCGGAGATAAAGTCATGGCCTGTTTGGCACAGGAAATGCCTGATGTTGTTTTATTAGATGTGATGATGCCGGGCTTAAATGGCTATGAGGTTTGCCAGCAGCTAAGACGTTTACCTTTTGGCAACAAGCTGTCAATTATACTACTTACTGCTTTGGGTGAGGTTGAAGACCGTATTCATGGCTATAATGTAGGAGCAGACATGTTCATTACAAAACCGGTTAACTATCAGGAGCTTAAGGCGCTTTTGCAGAAATTGCTCAAGGGAAAAAAGGCTTGTTCCGAGATGGAACCAAGGGAAAAAGTAATCAATTTTTTAACACATTTCTTGCCAGATAAGAGTATAAAAAGGCAGGATAATAAAGAAATAATTGCTGTGGAAGAGAAATATGGTAAAAAACTTCTTCAAGAGATGAATTTAGCTCCTTATACCGAAAAATACCTTGCTGCAGCACTTAGGCTGCAAGATATGGAAGAATATTTTCTTTCACCTTACAATAGTAATATGCAACAAGCTTTGGCTGAACTAGAGTTAGGAAATTGGTTAATACCAATCTTAACCTATGGCAGCAATCTAAAAACAACTGTTTTGCAAAGCCTTGAGGAACAGGACAATACGACAGTAATGAAAGTTGCCCTGGTTTTCCTGGCACTGAAGCGTTATGGTCAGCTCTATAAGGAACACAAGGGCAATACTTCAGATGCCCTTACCGCACTTAGAAGGGCAGCCATTGCCGGAGAGTGCAATAGGCCGGTAGTAGAAATGCTGGCGGGAATCATCAACAACAGATTACTTTTAGAAGAATTAGCTTAAATATAATAACTGGCTAGGCACAAAAGAAGTTGGGTTAAGACCTAACTTCTTTTTTTTTAGAGTGGCACAGCGTCTAGAAGTGCTAGAAAGACAGAAAACACTTGCCAAGAGGCTTAAAATTAGCTAAAGTATATATGTGACAGTGGGTTTAGATGTGCAAAGGGGGAGCAAGGTGCAGAAGTTTACATATACCATCAAGGATCCGGTTGGCATGCATGCCAGACCGGCAGCTCTATTGGTAAAAACTGCGATGACATATAAAGCTAAGGGTAAGCTTAGCTGTAATAATAAGGAAGCTGATTTAACAAGACTGATTGCTTTGATGACCTTAGGAGTCAAACAGGGCATGAAAGTAGTTGTGACCTTTGAGGGAGAAGACGAGAAGGAAGCAACAGAAGCTTTAGCAAAGGTGCTAAGTAGCAACTTGTAAGCAATGGAGGTATGCGCATGAACGTTTTAAGAGGAGAAAAAATATCCGCCGGGACGGCTATTGGTCCACTTTGGTTGTGTGAAAGGCGCGGACCTTTGGAGGTGCAGGCCATTGTGGATGTTGAGCAGGAGCTTAGTAGGTTCCAAGGCTCCAAGCGCAATGTCAAAGAGCAGCTGAAAAAGATGTATGGTACTGCCATGGAAAAGGTTGGAGAAAAGAAGGCAGCTATTTTTGAAGTACATCAAATGCTTTTGGAAGATCCGGAATTCTCCGGTAATATCGAAGAACTCATCCGCAGAGGTAAAACTGCTGCGGAACAAGCCGTTAATCAAGTGGGCAACGAGCTGACTAAAACCTTCCTGGATTTAAACGATGAATATATGAAAGCCAGAGCTGCAGATATTAAGGATATCGTGCAACAATTATTATCTGATTTGCAGGGCAAGAAACCTTTGGTTATGCCGGAAGGAAAATTTATTGTGGCAGCAGAGGATATTACGCCCAGTATGGCTTTGCAATTGGATAAGAATAAGATATTGGGCTTTGTTACTACTAAAGGCAGTAGCAATTCTCATGGTTCTATTTTGGCAAAAGCCATGGGCGTTCCTGCTGTTGTAGACTTAGGGTATGATTTTTCGGAAGCAGATAATGGCAAAATAGTTGCTGTAGACGGCAATAAAGGTATTGTTTATTTAGAACCACAAGCAGAAACTTTAGCTAAACTTAAGGCTCAGGTTGCCGATGAAGCAGAGCTGAAGGCAAGCTATAGCAAGCTAATTGGTCAGCCTACGATAACCACGAAGGGCCGCAAGATTGAATTAGGCGCTAACATAGGCCAGGTAAGTGATTTGCCGGCAGCGGTGGCTAGTGATTGTGAGTCCATTGGTTTAATGCGTAGTGAGTTCCTTTATTTAGGCAGAGAAACCTACCCAACAGAAGACGAGCAATTTAATGCTTATAAAGCAGTAGCAGAAGGACTTAAAGGTAAAAGGGTAATTATTCGTACCATGGATATTGGTGCGGACAAAACCGAAAAATATTTTGAATTAAGCCCGGAAGAAAATCCTGCTTTAGGTTTTAGAGCCATAAGGATTTGTCTCCAACGGCCTGATGTTTTTAAAACTCAGTTAAGGGCTATTTTAAGAGCTTCGGCTTTTGGTAAGATTGCTATTATGTTCCCCATGATTACGGATCAGGGAGAAGTAAGAGCTGCCAAGAACTTCTTAGCGGAAGCCAAGAAAGAATTGGCGGCTAAGAATATTCCTTTTGATAAGAACCTGGAAACAGGTATTATGATAGAAACTCCTTCTGCGGCAGTTCTGGCAGATGAGTTGGCCAAAGAAGTAGATTTCTTTAGTATTGGTACCAATGATTTAATCCAATATGTGTTGGCAGCTGATAGAGGTAGCGGCGAATTAAGCTATCTGATCAGACCCAATCATCCTGCCGTACTTCGTCTCATTAAGAAAATTATTGAGGAAGGGCACAAAGCAGGCATCTGGGTTGGTATCTGCGGCGAAGCAGCCGGAGATTTCTCGTTAACTGAAACCTTTATTAATATGGGTATTGATGAATTATCAGTAGCACCTACTAAGGTTTTGGCCTTAAGAGCTTTAATCAGAAGTTTATAAAAAAATAAAACGGACCTTCTTAGAAGGTCCGTTTTGCATAACATTGCTTTATTTACAGAGCACACCATTAACGAAAGTTTGCTTAATTTGAAAAGCTTCGTCAAATATGGTGAGGTCAGCATATTTGCCAGGCTCCAAAGAACCCAGAGAAGAACTTAAGCCTAATTCTTTAGCCGGATTTAAGGTTACCATATTAATGACTTCCGGCAAAGAAGCACCGGTATTGGTCAGAAAATTATGTACGGCCATATTCATGGTAAGAACGCTACCGGCAATGGTACCATCAGCTAAAGTGGCTTTCCCGCTGTGTACAAAAACCTTTTGGCCACCTAGCTCGCTTTCTCCGTCGCCTAACCCGGCGGCCCGCATGGCATCGGTAATCAGAATGATTTTATGAGGTCCCTTTATTTGATAAACTAGGCGTTGTAGCATGGGATGAACATGGATGTTGTCACAAATTAGTTCTACAGTGGCAGGACTATCTAGGGCGGCACCAACTAAACCGGGTTTTCTATGATGCAGACCGCTCATGGCGTTAAACAAGTGCGTAATGTGACTGGCACCGGCACCGATAGCGCCTAGTGCTTCTTCGTAGGTAGCAGCGCTGTGACCCAAAGATATAATAATGCCTGCTTTAACACATTGAGAGATAAAAGATTTTTCCTTGAGCGTTTCCGGAGCAAGGGTAAGTAGTTTAATGAGGTCTTGGTAGGGTGCGATTTTGGTAAAAGCAGCCTGCTCTATATATTCTTCTTTTTGGGCTCCTTTATATTGTTGGTTAATAAAGGGACCTTCTACATTAGCACCGAGGATTTTGGCACCGGGATATTTGTGCTGACAATTTTTAATGTTAGCTAAAGCCCGGTTGATGCTCTCCCAACTGGCGGTCATGGTAGTGGGCAAGAAACTGGTTACACCGGTTTTAGTTAGAGCCGCAGACATGGTAGCTAAGGCATCGGCAGTTCCGTCCATGGTGTCGCTACCATTAGTGCCATGTATGTGAATGTTAATAAAACCGGCAGATACATAACAACCTTGGGCATCAATAAGCTGGGCACCTTCCGGCACAGGAGTGCTATCAGGTTCCAAAGCAGCAATCACCTCTGTGAAGATAAGGTGATGCTTTTCCACTACTTGTTGTGGTAAAATAAACTTACCATTAGTAATTACTTTCATGATTTGCCTCCGGGTTTTGTTTGGCTCAATTATAGCATATTTAAGTAGGGAGAGGAAAAACGTGGTTGATTTAGATAAGATATCAACTGAACAGCGTAATGCTGCCAGTGTTCATATTGATAAAGTCTCTACCTTAGAGATGGTGACTATCATAAACAATGAGGACAGGAAGGTTCCGGCTGCGGTTAGTAAGATTTTACCGGAAATCGCTAAGGCGGTAGATGTAATAAGTGAACGCTTAAGTAAAGGTGGACGCCTTTTTTATCTGGGCAGCGGTACTTCCGGACGCTTGGGAGTATTGGATGCGGCAGAATGTCCTCCTACCTATAGTACTGCTCCGGAGCTTGTTCAGGGCCTTATTGCCGGTGGCAGTAAGGCCATGTTTATTGCTCAAGAAGGGGCAGAAGATTCTGAGCAATTAGGCAGGGAAGATTTACAAAGTAAAGCTCTTACGACAAACGATGTGGTAGTAGGGCTTACTGCTTCAGGACGGACGCCCTATGTGCTGGGTGGGTTGCGTTATGCCAAAACATTAGGAGTTACTACTATTAGCATTGCTTGTTCTCAGCACCCTGTGGTAGGAGAGTTTGCGGATATTAGCTTGGTAGCATTGGTAGGCCCTGAGGTCGTAACAGGCTCTACACGCATGAAGGCAGGTACAGCTCAGAAGCTAATCCTTAATATGTTATCAACAGGAACCATGATTAAACTGGGCAAAGTTTATAGCAATCTTATGGTGGATGTGAAGCCTACTAATTTAAAATTAAAGGAAAGAGCCAGACGTATTGTAATGACACTGGCTGATTGTGATAAAGAAACAGCTCACAAAGCCTTGCTTAAAGTAGGTGGTAACGTAAGAGAAGCCATAGATTTATTATTAGGAGAACATCATGACCAATAAAGAGATTGCCGCGGCCATTTATCAGTTGGTGGGGCCCAAAGAAAATATCCTTGATGTGCAAAATTGTATGACCAGATTAAGACTACAACTGGTAAACAAGGAATGCACAGATGAACAATTGAAAAAAATTGACGGTGTAAAAGGCGTCAACAATGAAGGACCTGAAGTACAAATTGTCCTAGGTCCCGGCGTAGTGCGCGCTGTTACGGAAGAATTTATAAATATAATGGAAGGAGCTCCTGTGGCCAACAAAACTACCAAGGTTGCCCCTGCTGCTTACGGGGTAGGGGATGGTAAGGCACTGCATGCTTCCATCAAGGCCAAAAATGCTACACCTTTTAAATTAGCATTAAAGAAAATTGCCAATATCTTCATGCCTTTGGTACCGGGCTTCATTGGTTGTGGTTTGCTTACCGGTTTATTGAACATCGTTATTAAAATAGGTCCTGCTTTAGCCCAAAACGCCATAATACAAATGTTGGCCATTGCCGGCAATGCTGTTTTTTGGGGAATGAATTTGTTTGTTGGTATTAATACTGCCAAGGAATTTGGTGGTTCACCTATTATTGGCGGCGTGATGGGTGTTGTTGTCACCCATCCCGGCCTTAGCACTATTACATTGTTTGGCAGCAAGCTTTTGCCGGGCAGAGGCGGTATTATTGCAGTTATTTTGGTGGTAATTTTTGCTTCCTATTTAGAAAAACGCTTGCACAAGCTTGTACCGGTTATGCTAGATTTATTTTTAACACCTTTTTTGACTATTGGTATTTCTGCCTTAATTGCAATTTGTGTTCTGCAACCGGTGGGCGGAATGATTTCTGAACAAATTGGTTTTTTGGCTACTACCGCAGTAGAAAAAGGCGGAGCTTTTACCGGTTTTATTTTAGGCGGCATTTGGTTGCCCATGGTTATGCTAGGCATTCATCAGGGTATGACACCTATTCATGCTGAGCTGTTATCTCGTTATGGCGTCACTATTTTATTACCGATTCTGGCTATGGCAGGCGGTGGCCAGGTGGGAGCAGCGGTAGCAGTATACTGTAAGACAAAAAGTTCCCAAGTAAAGAAGACGGTTGCTTCTGCTTTACCGGTTGGTATTATGGGAGTCGGGGAACCCCTGATTTATGGCGTTACCCTTCCCTTGGGAAAACCTTTTATAGGAGCTTGCATAGGTGGCGCCTTAGGTGGTGCTGTGCAGGCGTATGGCGTAGTTGGTGCTTCCGGTCTGGGCTTGTCTGGGCTACCATTAGCAGCTAGTGCCAATAATATACCTGTTTATCTTATGGGACTTCTGGTTTCTTATGTGGGGGGATTTTTAGCAACTTGGCTCTTAGGTTTTGATGATCCGAAAGAGGAGGGAGAAACTGATGCTTAAAGGTATTTCAATTTATTTGGGGATGGAAAATACTCTGGAGCAAAATAAGGCCCTAATGCTCAAGGCGCGTGCTTATGGTTTTACCAAAGCTTTCTTGTCCTTACATATTCCTGAGGCTAAGGAACAAGCCATTCATCAGGAATTAGGAGAAATTACGGCTTTGGCCAATAAGCTTCACATGGATTTGCTGGCAGACATTACTGCTACCACCAAAGTTGAAGGTGGCATTTCTCAGATAAGATTAGACGACGATTTTTCTCCTCAAATGATTGCAGATTATTTGCGGGAACATCCTGATCATAAAGTAGTATTAAATGCTTCCACCGTTTCAGCTGATTTTATGGATAAGCTGGTAGAATTAAAGGTTCCGGCTGATTGCCTGGAGGCTTTGCATAATTTCTACCCTAGACCACACACCGGCATGGGAGAAGAATTTTTTGTGAAACAAAATACCATGCTTAAAGCTCATGGCCTGAAGGTGGGAGCTTTTGTTCCCAGCCAAAGCGGTAAAAGAGGACCTGTTTACGAAGGCTTGCCTTCTTTGGAAGCAGATCGCCAAAGCAGTACAGATTTAGGAGCCCGCCACTTGGCGGCGTTAAATCTGGACGCAATTTTTATTGGTGATAACAATCCTAGCGAAGAAGAAATGGAGGCCTTGGGAGCTGTAAAGCCGGGCCAGGTAGATTTAACCATAGAAACCAAAGAAACGGCACCGTACCTACAAGACTTAGTTGGACAAACCCTCCATGTTCGTCCTGATGAAGCAAGAGATGTAATCAGAGCTTTAGAAACCAGACGATTGGCTAAAAACTGGGACATTGTCCCTCACAATGCTACGGCCAGACAGGTAGGAGCGGTGACCATGGACAATAATCTGGCAGGACGCTATAAGGGCGAGCTGGAAATTATCAAAAATCCTTTGGAAGCAGCTAAAAGCGTCAACGTTATCGGACAGATTCCTCAAGAGGAATTGTTCTTATTATCCTACCTAAAAGCCGGAGTTCCCTTTAGTTTTAAGGTAAAATAAGCTAAAAATAGGCAAAAATGAACATAAAATCCGAACAATTTGTGAATAACAAGAAAAAATATTCTAAATGATTGCTAACTATAGGCTAAAATGTTAAAATATTCCTGTTGTTAAAAGGCTGTTAAGCCATAGAAATTAGATAGGGGGAAGTATTGTGATTCCACGTTATACCAGTAAGGAAATGGGTTCAATTTGGACGGAAGAGAATAAATTCCGTACTATGTTAAAAGTAGAAATTTTGGCTTGTGAGGCTATGAACAAGTTAGGTGTGGTACCTAATGATGCCTTGAAAGACATTCAGGAAAAAGCCGATTTCAATATAGAAAGAATGCACGAAATTGAAAAAGTTACTAACCATGATGTCATTTCTTTTCTAACCAGCGTAGCTGAGTATGTAGGCGATGCTTCTAAATATATCCATAAGGGTTTAACCTCCAGCGATGTTAACGATACTGCTCTAGGTGTGCAGATGAAACACTCTGCTGAAATCCTTATTGATTTGGAGAAAAAACTTCATGAAGCCCTGAAAATACAGGCTGCTAAATATAAGCACACTGTTTGTATTGGTCGTACTCATGGTATTCATGCTGAGCCTATGACCTTTGGCTTGAAGTTTGCTTTGTGGATGGATGAAACTGAGCGTAACATTGAAAGATTGGAATTAGCCAAGAAATATGTTTCCGTTGGTAAGTTAAGTGGTGCAGTTGGTACTTATTCCAACATTGATCCATTTGTAGAAAAATATGTTTGCGAAAAGCTGGAAATTGCTCCTGCTAAACTTGCTACTCAAGTTATCCAAAGAGACAGACATGCTTTCTATTTGACAACTATTGCTGTCTGCGGCGCTTCTTTGGAGAAGATGGCTACTGAAATTCGTAACCTGCAAAGAACTGATATCAGAGAAGCCGAAGAATATTTTGCTCCCGGCCAAAAGGGTTCTTCTGCTATGCCTCATAAACGTAATCCTATTACTTGTGAGAAGATTTGCGGTATGGCAAGACTGCTCCGCGGCAATGCCATTGCAGCTTTGGAGAATGTAGCACTTTGGCATGAAAGAGACATTTCCCATTCTTCTGTGGAGAGAGTTATTCTTCCTGATAGCACCATTGCCTTAGACCACATGCTTCGTAAGTTTACCAATATCGTTACCAAGCTGTTAGTTTATCCTGATGCTATGCTAGCCAATTTGAACAAGACCGGCGGTTTGATTTTCAGCCAGAACCTTTTAATTGCTTTGGTAACTAAAGGTGTTTTAAGAGAAGACGCTTACAAGTGGGTACAAAGAAATGCCATGGCTCGTTGGCTGCAAGGCGCTGATTTTAAAACTAACGTAGAACTTGATGAAGACATTAAAAAGTATTTAACCAAAGAAGAAATTGAACATTGCTTTGATCCTAAACCGATGTTGAAAAATATTGATTTGATTATGGCACGTTTTGGACTATAAGGAGGTAATGTTATGTCATCTGTTGTTGTAATTGGCGCCCAATGGGGCGATGAAGGTAAAGGTAAAATCGTAGATTACTTGGCACAAAAGGCCGATGTAGTAGTACGTTATTCCGGCGGCTCCAATGCCGGTCATACCGTAGTGGTAAATGATGTTGCTTATAAGCTGAGACTTTTGCCCAGTGGTATTTTGTACAAGGATAAAACCTGCTTCTTAGGCAACGGTGTTGTTATTAACCCCAGAGTAGTATTGGCCGAGATTGAAGACATGAAGGCTAAGGGTATCGACACCAATCATTTGAAAATCAGTGACAGAGCTCATGTTGTTTTTCCTTATCATGAGAAGCTGGATGAGCTTCAGGAAATTGCCTTGGGCAAAAATAAAATCGGCACAACCAAGGGTGGTATTGGACCTTGCTATATGGATAAAGCCGCTCGTACCGGTATTAGAATGTGTGATTTAATTGATCCTGAAACATTGGCAGAAAAATTGAAAATACAATTAGATGCTAAAAATACTTTGTTTACTAAAGTGTATGGTGCAGAGCCTTTGGCTTATGAACCAATGCTGAAAGATTATTTAGGCTATGCTGACAAGTTGCGTCCTTATGTTACTGATGTTAGCGTAGCAATCAATGATGTTTTTGATGCCGGTAAAAAAGTTTTATTCGAAGGTGCGCAAGCTACCTTCTTGGATATCGACTATGGTACTTATCCATACGTAACCAGTTCTAATCCTACCGCCGGCAACGCTGCTACCGGTGCAGGCGTTGGCCCCAGAAATATTTCTCACGTAGTGGGCGTAGTTAAAGCTTATACTACCAGAGTGGGTGAGGGACCTTTTGTTTGCGAGTTGTTTGATAAGGATGGCAACTACCTGAGAGAAACAGGACATGAGTATGGTACCGTTACCGGTCGTCCTCGTCGTTGCGGTTGGCTGGATGCTTTTATGGTAAGATATTCTGCTCGCCTTAACAGCATGGATTATTTGGCTATTACCCGCCTGGATATTTTGGATAAGATGGCTAAAATTAAAATGTGCGTAGGCTATGAGATTGACGGCAAACCCATCGCCAACATTCCTGCTGATCTAAAAATCCTCGCTAAAGCAAAACCAGTTTATGAAGAGTTCACCGGCTGGCAACAAGACATCAGCGGTATTAAAACTTATGACGAACTTCCTGCTGCTGCCAGAAAATATGTTGAAAGACTTAGCGAAGTGGTTGGGGTTAAAATAGGCATTGTTTCCGTAGGACCTAATCGTGCTCAAACAATTGTACTAAAAGAATTATTCTAATTTTGCAAAAATAGTATATACTAGTTGCTAGAGCCACAAAGTATTGTGTCCTTACCCGAACGTTAAAAAAATATTTTAAGCATTTTGTTATTGCAGTAAAAATTTGTGCTATACTTAGTGTAGCAAAGTTTTTACTGCAATATTTTATTTTGGGAGGGTGATTTTAAATGAACAAGAAATTATTAACAGCAGTCGTTTTAGCAAGCATGGTTGTTGCCTCTGTAGCAGGTGCTACCCCAATGACAGAATTTAATAAAGGCGAAGGCCAAATCGATATTGCCGGCTGGCAACATGGCGGCAAATTTGATGGCAACGGCCCTAAACTTTCCGGAGACAGTAAGATTGGCTTCGTTGGCACTGCAACTTATGCTATTGCTAACAAATGGGGCCTACAATATGGCTACCATGATTTAACTACCGGTGATTTGGATAAAGGTTTAAGTAATTTGCATGTTGGTGGTTATCAAAATGAAGTAAACGTTTTGTATAGCTTTGATCCTCATGCTGCAGCTTATGTTGGCTGGAACCAAATTCATATCAATGCTTCCGGCAGCGCTTATAATAATATTACCGGAGAAACTACTACCGGTGATGGTAGCAAGACTAATAACATTGCTCAATTAGGTATTGTTGCTAAAACTGCTTTAGCTAACAAACTTGATCTATATGGCAATTTTGCCGTTGGTACTAAGAGTACATTCATGGGCGAAGCTGGTCTTGGCTATAACATCGCTAAGAATCTTGACCTTAACGCCGGCTACAGATATTTGAAGACATCTATCAGTGATGCTGATTGTTCTTGGAAAGGCTTCTTCGTAGGTCTGTCCGGTCGCTTTGGCACCAGCCATAAAGATGACGGCATGGCTTACAGAGAAGTGGAAAAACCCACTACCGTTACTTCTAACACAGCTCCTGCAGTTGCTGAACCTGTAGCTCCTGCCGTTGCTAACGATTATTATTTCAATAGCATCCACTTTGACTTTGATAGAGATAATATCAGAGCAGATCAAGTTGCTAATGCTGATAGCGTTGTTAGTGCTGCTAAACAAACCGGTCATGTATTCAAACTGGTTGGTAATACCGATGCCATCGGTGACAATGCTTACAACGATGATCTTTCTAAACGTCGTGTAGACAATGTTGCTGCTTATGTAAAGGCTCACGGAGTTCCTGCTTCTCAAGTTGTTACTCAATACAAGGGCAAGGCTGATCCTACCCAAACTAATGACACTGAGGCTGGTAGGGCTGCTAATCGTCGTGTAGATGTATACGAACATAAATAATTTCTAAAAGAACGCCAATAATACGGCGGATACATCGTCATAACTTCAAAAGAGGCTTGTGGACATACGTTTGTTGTATAGTCCACAAGCCTCTTTTTTGTTATTCCTTGTCTGCGCCGTTTCTTGGCGTTCTTGGAATTGTGTCTGCGCCACTTCTGAACGGCCTTAAATTATTAAATAAGAGTATGTTATTTTCGCAAAGGAGAAATACCCATTTGCTTAAAAAAGGTATATAATTAAACTGTACATATTATAGTTGTTAAGGGGTATAAAAAATGTAGTTGTATATTACAGTTGATTGGGGAGAGTACCGTGACCAAAGTACAACGAATTATATGCGATAAATGGATAGGCATAGAAAAGGTTTTTATTTTTCTATGCCTATTTTTGTGCTTGTTTTATACCGGTCAAGCTAGTGCTGCCGCGCAGTTTAAAACAATTAAGGTTGGTTATGATATTTCCGGCGTGCTTACTCGTAAAGATGCAGATGGTAATTTTCGCGGCTACAATGTAGAGTTCTTATATGAGATTGCTAAATATACCAACTGGCAATACGAATACGTTCCCTATAAATCCTGGAGCGTAGCTATGACCGATTTGGAAAATGGCAAGATTGATTTGCTGCCAACGGTGCTCAAAACTCCGGATAGAGAAAACACCATGCTTTTTGGCAATCATTGGATGGGCATGATTCACGTAGCCTTAGTCGTTCCTAAGGATGATAGGAAACATTTTTATGGCGATATAACTTCTTTGCAGGGCATCCGTATTGGTGTTAGAAGGCAAACCAAAGATGGTGCCGATGTGCAACAATGGGCTAAGGAAGCAGGGCTTCACTATGAGCTGTCTACCTATGATAACAACAAAGAATTATTAGATGCTCTTGATGCAGGCAAGATTGATGCAGCGGGATTAAGCTACATTGGTCTGGCTAGAAAATATCGTACTGTCATGGAGTTTGCTCCTCAGGAAATGTATTTTGCAATTGCGCCCCAAAGGCCTGATCTTAAATTTCAGCTGGACTTTGCGTTAGGCCAGATTGGCGTTTTGAATCCGGCTTTTTATACCAGGGCGATGGAGCAATTAACTGGGCAAGAGACCAACCCTTCACCTATCTTTAGTATGAAGGAACAGAATTTCATTCAGAAGGCTAAACCTATACGGGTTACTTTTTTAAAACAGGCTCCACCTTTTTCTTATTTGGATAGTGATGGCAAAGAGCAGGGTGTGCTTATTAAATTACTGGCTAGGCTTACAGAGTTGTCAGGCTTAAAGTTCAGCTTAGTAGAAGTGAATAATCCGGAAGCGGCTATCAAGGCTGTGCATGAAGGCCGGGCTGATATAGTAGGACGCATTACCAACAATTTATTTTTTGCCAAACAAAAGCAATTGCGATTAACTACACCGTACACAAATATTCCCTTGGTGCAGGTGTCTAAAGAGGATACTAAAGTTATTCATAAGATAGGTATGCAGGAACACTGTCAGATGGATACTATCCATGATCAGGAATGCTTGGGGCAATCGCAAGATGGCAATAATGCTACATCGGATATTGAACTTTTTCCTACGGCGGCGGATATGTTTGCCGCTTTGGTTAATGGCAAGATAGATGCCATCTTTTGTGATTCTATTACTGCTGAACATTTTACGGAAAAGCAGAAAAATATTAAATTCGATGTCCAAGCTCTACAGCCCTATAGTTATAATTTTACTTTGGGTGTAGGAGAGAAGACAGATCCTGCCTTGGCCACTATTTTGGATAAGAGTCTTAGATGTGTGGACGGCAAAGAAATTGACGAGATGTTTACCCAAAGTCGCTTAGAGCGGGCCACAACAATAAGAGGACTTTTGGAAAGGTTGCCGGTTTCTTATTTGGCGGCTTTTGGTATTTTCCTGTTAGCTTTGGTGTTAGGCCTAATTATTGCTCTTATCAGATTAAGCAAACATTCTCGCGAGAGAATGGTACTTATGAAGCAGGCTGCTGCTACCGAGCAGGAAAGGCTGAAGGTTGAAGCACTGGAAAAGAGCGCTGAGGAAAAGAACCAATTTTTTGCCAATATTAGTCATGATATGCGAACACCACTTAATGCTATTATTGGTTTGTCTTCCTTGGCTGGAGAAGAGCAAGATAAAGATGTAATAAAAGATTATTTGAGCAAGATACAGTCTTCCGGAGATTTGCTGAAGAGTCTGATTAATGATACTTTAAATATTTCCAAACTTAATAGTGGCAAAGTGGAACTGAAATTAGAACCGGTACCTTGTGAAGAAATATTTAACGATGTAGTGGTTCCCATCAAGGAAGCAGCTGATGCCAAGAATATTGAATTTGTGGCAGACAAAAGCCAAGTAAGATGTAAAGCCATAATGGCAGATAAGTTGAATCTGGAAAAAATTTTGCTTAATCTTTTAACCAATGCGGTTAAATATACACCACAAGGTGGACATATTAAATTCTCCGTACGGAAAGAAACAACAGCAGTTCCTGATATGAACAACATGCTTATTACTGTTCAAGATGATGGTATAGGCATGAGCAAGGAGTTTCTGCCTCATCTTTATGATACCTTCTCCCAAGAAGACGTAAATGGTCAGGGAACAGGTTTGGGCATGTCCATTGTTAAGCATCTTGTGGATTTAATGCAAGGAACTATTACAGTACAAAGCGTTAAAGGCAAGGGCACCACTTTTACAGTCAGCCTTCCTATGCAAGAAGCTAAGCTGGATGATGGTGTTCAGGAACAGGCAGCAGAAGAAGTCAGCTTGGAAAAATTGCAAGGCAAAAAAGGTTTGCTGTGTGAGGACAATGAGATTAACAGGCAGATTGCCGTTGCTGTTTTAAAACGTAAGGGTGTAAATTTGGTAACTGCCGAAAATGGTCAAAAAGGCGTGGAAACTTTTAAGAACAGCAGCGAGAATGAATTTGCGTTTATTCTCATGGATGTAAGAATGCCGGTAATGGATGGCATGGAGGCAACTACTTGCATCAGGGCGCTGCCTCGTGCTGATGCCAAAACTGTACCTATTATAGCGATTACTGCTAATACCTTCCCTGAAGACATAGCCGCTTGTTTAGAAGCTGGCATGAATGACCATGTAGGTAAGCCGCTTAATCCAACAGCTCTTTACGAAACCATTCTTAAATATTTGCAGTAATATATACGCTAACAGAATTGAACAAAAACCTGTCGGTTTTCAACCGACAGGTTTTTGTTATTATTTCTTTTTCTTTTTGCCCAAATAAGCAGCCTTGATTTCCGGGTTCTCCAGTAGTTCAGCTCCGGTACCTTCCATGGCAATATTGCCGGTTTCCAGTACATAAGCCTTATCAGCAACCTTCAAGGCCATATTAGCATTCTGTTCAATTAACAAAATGGTAACGCCTTGTTTGTTGATTTCTTGGATGATCTTGAAAATATCCTTAATGACTAAGGGAGCTAAGCCTAGAGAAGGCTCATCCATCATCATTAGCTTAGGTCTGCACATCAAAGCTCTGCCGACAGCCAACATCTGTTGCTCGCCGCCGGATAAGGTGCCGGCCATTTGCCAGCTACGTTCTCCCAAACGGGGGAATAGATCATAAACACCTTGAATGTCTTTTTTTATGCCATCTGCATCTTTTCGCATATAAGCACCGATACGCAGGTTTTCTGCCACGGTCAGGTTAGGAAATACGCGACGGCCTTCCGGCACAAGAGTAATACCGTTTTCTACAATCTTTTGAGAATTAAGACCGGTAATAGGTTTGTCGTTGTAGGTAATGATACCGGAGTCTGACTTTACCAGTCCGATAATGGTACGAAGCAGAGTACTTTTACCGGCGCCGTTAGCACCAATCAAGGTACAAATCTTGCCATCGGCAACTTCCAGGGAGATACCTTTGAGGGCTTCAATGCCACCATAGGATACGACTAAGTTATCAACTTTAAGCATCTTCATCCTCCCCCAAGTAAGCGGTAATTACGCGTTGGTTATTTTGTACTTCTTCAGCAGTACCCTTGGCAATGGTTTCACCAAAATCAAGAACGTAAATCTTATCGCTGATTTCCATGACTAGGTCCATATGGTGCTCAATCATGAAAACGGTAAGCTTGTATTTATCACGAATTTCTTTAATGAAAGCAGTTAAATCATCGGTTTCGTTAGGGTTCATACCTGCTGCCGGTTCATCCAGAAGAAGCAGACGAGGATGAGTGGCTAGGGCACGAATGATTTCCAAACGACGTTGCTGGCCATAGGGAAGAGCAGAAGCTTTTTCTTCTCTCATATTCCATAGGTTAACGCTCTTTAATAATTCTTCTACTTCTGCTTCGGCTTGAGCTTCTTCCTTGTTGTACCAAGGCAGATGCAAGGTAGCAGACATGAAGTCGGACTTTAAATGTAAATGTTTAGCGATGATGACGTTTTCATAAACAGTTAAATCCTTGAATAAACGGATATTCTGGAAAGTACGGGCAATACCAAGCTTAGCAATGGTACTGGGCTTTTGAGCGGTGATGTTTATTTCCTTGCCACTGGCATCTGTGAAAAACACATTGCCTTTGGTAGGTTTGTACACACCGGTAATCATATTGAAGGCCGTAGTCTTACCGGCACCATTAGGGCCGATTAGCGCAACGATTTTGCCTTCTTCAACATCTAATTGCAGATTGCTTACGGCGGTAACACCACCGAATTGCATTGTCATAGGATCAGTATGTAGCACAACACTCATTTTGCTTGCACCCCCTTCTTAAAGTAAGCCAGAGGATGGTGGCAGAAGTACACAAACTTCTCCCAGGTAAATTCTTCCGTACCCATGATGCCCTTGCGCCAGAACAGCACGCACAGCATTAAGAGAACGGAGAACATTACCATACGAAAACCAGGTCTGAACAAGGGAATGGCCAAACCCAGGATTTCCAAAGGTTCATCGAAGACACGGAGGTATTCCAGGCCACCGGTAACAATAATGGCGCCCAGCATACTGCCGGTGATACTGCCCATGCCGCCTAAGACGATGATGAGCAAGAAGTTGTAAGTCAAAGTAAACAAGAAGTTCTTAGGGTCAACAGTGCCTAGTAAAGCACCATAGAGACCACCGCCGATGCCAGCAAAGAAAGCGCTGATCATGAAGGCTAAATTCTTGTGGAAAAACAGGTTAATACCCATAGCTTCAGCAGCAATTTCGTCTTCACGAATAGCCTTAAAAGCTCTGCCGTAAGAACTGTTAATCAACAAAGTAATGAAGACGAAGGTGATAACGGTTACCAAGAAAATAATTCGTACATCATTAAGAGGTGGAATGTTTTTAATGCCCAAAGCTCCGTTGGTAATGGAAGAAGCATTGGTAATGACGATACGAATGATTTCTGAGAAACCTAAAGTAGCAATAGCCAAATAGTCACCCCGTAGTCTTAGTACCGGAGTACCAATGACAAAGGCAACCAGAGCTGCCACCAGACCACCGAAAATTAAAGCTACGCCTAAAGGCATATAAATGTTAATGATGGCCGGGTTCATAGGAGTAGCATAGAAGACGCTGGGACGCATAGCCACAGGTACGGTAAAGATACCGACAGCATAAGCACCAATAGCCATAAAGCCAGCCTGTCCTAAAGCGAACTGTCCAACGAAACCGTTGGTAATGTTCATGGACAAACCGATAATAGCATAAATCAAGCACAAGTTAACAATGCGGCGTATATAGGAGTCCATTTCCACTTGTATGAAATTGGCCACGGCAAATAAGAAAATGATTGCAACAATGGAAAGAAATAATTTACGTTTTTTTGTCAGCATGGTTACACCTTCTCCGTGGTGGTTTCACCTAAGAGGCCGGTAGGTTTATAGTACAGGATGATGATTAGTACGATAAAGGCAAAAGCATCACGATAACCGGACAACTGTGGGAAAAAGGCCACAATAAGAATTTCACCAAGGCCTAGGATGAAACCGCCTAGTACTGCGCCCTTGATGTTGCCAATGCCACCAATAACGGCGGCAACGAAACACTTTAGTCCTGGCATTACACCTAACATAGGAGTGATGCCGGGATATTTAATACCCCACATAAAACCACCTACAGCAGCTAAGGCACTGCCAATAATGAAGGTCATGGAAATAACATTATCAATGTTAATGCCCATTACCCTGGCAATTTCATAGTCTTTGGAAACTGCCCGCATGGCCATACCAACTTTAGTGTGATTAACGATGTGAAGTAGAATGAACAAACAAATGATAGTCAAAATAGGAATTACAAAGCTGATAACTTGAATCTGTACAGAACCAATGGAAACGTTTTGAGCTAGCACCGGAATGTTAGGGAAACGCATTGGTCTACCACTGAATAAGTAGTTAGCCAAGTTTTCCAATAGGAAAGAAGCACCAATAGCGGAAATCAAAACGGAATTTTTAGGAGCATCCCGCAGAGGGCGATAAGCTGTACGCTCAATTAAGGCCCCTAGTAGTGCGGTAGCTACGATAGTAAAAATGAAAGATACAAACCATGGCATATGAAATAATGTGATGCCAAAGAAAGCAAAGTAGCAGGCCATCATAACAATATCGCCGTGGGCAAAGTTAATCATTAAAAGAATGCCATAAACCATGGTGTAGCCAATGGCAATCATGGCATATAAGCTGCCTAAGGAAATACCGTTTACCATATGTTGAGCAAAGCTTGCTGCTGTCATATTAGCAAAAGCTTGAAAGAAATCCATGTGTCCACCTCAGAAATAGTAAAAAAGAAGAGCTCCCTTAGAAGAAGGAAGCAGACTTTATTACCGGATTACATAATAAATCCGGCAGCGGATTTAGGTCCGCTGCACGGATAAAATTGTTAATTACCTCTTTACGTCAACGAAATCGATATACTTGAATTTGCTGTCTTTAACAGTTTTGATAACTGCGCCCTTTAAAGGATCGCCGTTCTTATCAAATTCAGTCTTGCCGGTTACCAGTTCCAGACCCTTAGTAGCTGCAATAGCATCACGAATCTTGGTGCTATCATCAGTGCCACCACGTTTCATGGCATCATAAGCAATCATGTAAGCATCATAGCCCAAAGCGTTGAAAGCGGAAGGCTCGCCTTTGTATTCCTTAACGTATTCTTCCATGAATTTCTTAGCTTCAGCGGTAGTAGCTTTTTCACGATCGAAAGCACTGGAGAAGGCAATACCTTCAACATCTTTACCACCTACATCAATGAACTCTTGAGTTTCCCAAGTATCGCCGCCCATGAAAGGAGCTTTAATGCCTAATTGACGAGCTTGTTTAATTAACAAAGCAGATTCGGTAAAGTTGCCGGGTGCGAAAATAGCATCAGGATTCTTAGCTTTGATGTTGGTCAAAACAGCAGTGAAATCTTTATCACCGGTTTGATAGTTAGCAACATCAATAACCTGGCCACCTAATTTTTCAAAAGCATCCTTGAAGAACTTAGCCAAGCCAACAGCATAGTCGTTGGAAACTTCTTGTACAATGGCAACTTTCTTAGCACCTTTCTTGAAAGCGTAGTTAGCCATAACAGTGCCCTGGAACGGATCAATGAAGCAAGCACGGAAATAGTAGTCGTTGTTCAAGGTAACTTGAGGGTTAGTGCAGCTGGTACCGATAGCCGGAACCTTAGCTTCCTTAACAATGTTTCCTGCTGCCATAGCCAGGGAAGAACCATAAGTACCTAAAATAACCTTTACTTTATCTTTTTCAATCAAACGGGCTGCTACGTTAGCAGCTTCAGCCTTATCGGACTTGTTATCGGCAACTACCAATTCAATCTTTTTGCCGTTAACTTCAGGATGTAATTTGTTAGCCAATTTAATACCACGTAATTCCAATTCGCCGCCGGCTGCGTTATCACCGGTCAAAGGAAGGAATACACCGACTTTTACTGTGTTGCCACCTTTACTGTCGGCACCCTTCTTGTCACCACCGCCGCAACCTGCCAAAGAACCGATGGCAAAAGCGGAAGCTAAAGTTACTGCTAAAATCTTTTTTAATTTCATTACGAATTACCCCTTTTCTTTCAATAGTAATAAGAATATAAAATTTCAGAATACAAGTTATTATACCATGGCTAAAATACCTTTACAACCAGAGTTTTAGACAAAAAAATAAACAAAATTAAAAAATACAATCTTAAAAAGTCGAAATAGTGCAAAGAATATTTTTGGATGTGTATTAAATAAAGACTCTTAGGCTAACTTAGTAGCATTGGTCGTGGACGCACTTAACAACTGTCCACGTCGAAAAGACGGAAACTAAAATTTTAAAAATTATTGACAGAGAAGAAAATTTGATTTAATATTAGTTAGCTAGTTAATTAATTTATTTGGAGGATTATAATGAAATTCGGGGTTTTCCCAATTAGAAAAGAACTGGAAAGCATTCAGACTAAAATGCCAGAGGTAAATCCGGCTTCTGTAGTAGCAATGTTACATATTCTGCAAACTGATGCTGCCATTCATGACCAAATTTATGATGTTCTGGAACAGAAGTACCAATTATCCGAAGGCAAGCTTAGTGTTATGATGGTGTTATATGAACATCCGGAAGGAGTAGCTCCTTCTATGCTGGCAGAAAACGCCGGTGTTTCACGGGCTACCATCAGCGTCATGCTGACTAGGATGATAAGGGATAACCTGATTGTCACAGGTGCCGACAGCGAGGATGCCAGGGGCAAGGTGGTGTACCTTTCTCACAAGGGCCATAAGCTGCTGGATGAGATTTTACCGGATCATTTTTTACGTATTTCTAAGGTAATGGGACGGCTAAAACAAAGCGAACAGGAACAATTAATTCTGCTTTTGCAAAAACTAGTACCCAACGAGTAAAACAAAACTACTTGCGTCTTAGCGGCGCAAGTATTATTTTCACCAATATAGTTAGTCAGCTAATCTGTTTTAAGACGGGGAGAAAAATATGAATATTCAACAACGTTCCATAAAAATCGGTTTATTTTTTCTAGCACTTTTAGTTTTATCAGGAATTTTTCTGTGCTTTAACGGACATGATGCTATAGCTCTGGCTACCAAAAAGAAAGCTGGTATCTTAACTGCTGAGCAGGTTAAGGTTTCTTTCAATTCGGTGGGTGGCAATTTAGCTCAGGAAGCGGTGCAGGAAGCACAAGAAGTAAAAAAGGGCGATGTACTTTTAGTTTTGGATAGTACTGACGTAGATTTAAATATTGAGAAATTGCAAGCTCAAATTGGGCAATTGGAGGCTCAGATTAAATCGGGCAATGGTAGCATTAATGTTGGTTTCGCTAAAACAGATACAGAAGAAATACAAACTCTTCGTCAGGTAGACCAACAAGAAGCAGCGGTTAATGCTTCTGTGGCAACCTATGAAAATGCTAAGTTAGATTATGATCGTAAGGTAACCTTGGAAAAACAAGGTGCTATTGCCAGGTCTACCTTAGATGCTGCTCGTATGACCATTCAGGTGGCAGCAGCTGATGTTGCCCAACAAAGAAATCTGTTGGCTAAATTAAGAGGCGGCGCCGGCAGTGGCGATACTCTGCCGACCATTACTAATGAGCGTCGCACTCTGGAGAATCAGAAGAATGATGTTGCTGCCTTAGAGCAACAAAAGAAATATTTAGAGGTACAGCTGAAAGAAGCTAAAATTCAAAAAGAGCGTTTAATTCTACGTGCTCCGGAAGATGCCAAAGTTCTTAAAATTTTAGCTAAGCAAGGCGAAATGGTCAGTGCCAACACGCCGGTTATCCTCTTGGAAAGCAAACGAGATTATTATGATATTTATATCAGCGAAAACCAAGCTGCTAATCTGCAAGAAGGTGGTACCATTACAGGTACTACAGTAGCTACAGACAAGAAGGTGCCCGGCATTATTCGCTTAATTACCAAAGCACCGGGTTTTGCCGATTTGAAAAATTCCCGGGAAAAGGGCCAATCAGATTTAAGCAGCTTCCAAGTACGTATTTATACCGAGCCACAGGAAAACCTTTTGACCGGCATGACTATTGAGGTGTCAGATGATCAATTCACTAAGAGATGAGGTAGAATTTTTATGTTCAGGTAAAACCAGCCCTTACCAAAAGCTGGCCTTTATCATAGCAATTTTTTGCACGGTTTTTTTTACTATTACGTTAGGTAATAATGTAGTGCATGATGCTCCCGTAGCAATAATTGATTTGGATAACTCTAAATATAGTCATGAGCTGACAGAAGCCATTAATGCTTCACCTTTTATGCAGGTGAAAGCTGTATTTTATACGCCTATGGATGCCAAAAATCTTTTTTATAATGATAAATATTTGGCAGCTATTGTTCTACCCAAGGACCTGGAAAAAAACCGTTATAGCAATAGTGCGGGTAGCATAGGGGTTATGTATGACGATATTAATGGTGGTGCCAACACCGGTAATATGCGTCAGTATCTTAATGAACTGGTTGCTCAGGAAAGCTTGAAGATTGTCGGAGCTACTGACGAGAGTCCCGGCGTTACCTTGTACGAAAGAAATTTGTTTAATCCTCAGGAATCACCGGCTAATGGCGCAGAAGTACAGGGCTTTTTATTTTTCTTTTCCTCCATGTTTTTTGTTTTTGCTACCATTGGAATGATTCCCCGTCTGAGGATGCAAGGCAAATTGCAAGAGGCCATTGCAACAGGAACGCCTGAGAAAATACTAATTCGCCTAGTTCCCTACGGAGCCTGTCTTTTAACAGCACTTTTTGTAGGTATGGCCATCCTCAGGGTAATTAATGACATGAATTTTTCCGGTAGCTTTTTCTTGTTTTTACTAACTCAATTATTTTATATTCCTGTTTTAGGAATAATGAGTTTAATTTTTGGCTGGAGTGCAGCTAATCCTGGTATTGCTAATGGACGCATGATTCTGTTTATTCCGGGAGGCTTTATTTTTGGCGGCTCTTCAGGACCATTAGCCATACAGTCTACCTGGGTACAAGTGCTTAGTCATGTATTTCCCTTGCGTTGGGAATTTGAATTTGTGAGAGATATCGTAGTCAGAGGCGGTGGTTTCTGGAATATTGCCGGTGAGCTGGGTGGTTTTATGCTTTATTTTGCCATTGTGCTAGCTGTTTTTTATTGGAAGTTTTGTCATGAACCCAAAAGCTTAAAAGCCTAAAATATATGCTGAAGTAACCTCTTTCGTTAATTGAAAAAACATAGGTGATAGTGTAAAATTAAACTATGATATTTTAATGAATACGGGGGAGGACATAAAGATAAAATGAAATTAACGTTTAGATGGTACGGAGAAGGCCGGGATGCAATTTCCCTAAAATTCATTAAACAAATTCCCGGTTGCTCAGGATTAATGGGTGTACTGGATGCCAAAGCAGCAGGAGAAGTTTGGGAAGAACAGGAAATCAAAGAGTATGTGGACCATGTGCACGCAGCCGGTTTGGAATGCGAAGTAATTGAAAGCGTTAATGTCCATGAGGATATTAAACTAGGTTTGCCAACCAGAGATCAATATATCGCCAATTATAAAACTACCATTCGTAACTTAGCTAAATATGGTATCAAGGTTATTGTGTATAATTTTATGCCGGTGTTGGATTGGCTGAGAACAGATTTGGCCAGAGTTATTCCGGAAGACGGCAGCAACAGCTTATATTTTGATGAAAAAGAACTTGGCGCCATGACGCCTACGGAAATAGTGCAAAAGACCGCGGCTAATTCCAACGGCTTTAGTCTGCCTGGGTGGGAACCTGAACGCTTGGCAGATTTGGAAAAAGTTTTGGCTTTGTATAAGAAAATTGACAATGCTAAGCTTTTGGAAAACTTTAAATATTTCTTGGATGCCATCATTCCGGTTTGCGAAGAAGTAGGCATCAAGATGGCTTGCCATCCGGATGATCCGGGTTGGCCGATTTTTGGCTTACCAAGACTTGCCCATGATCAGGAAGGCTTTGATAAGATCATGGAGCTGCATGATAGCCCGTGCAATACGGTTTGTCTGTGCACAGGCAGTTTGGGCAGCAATGTTCATAATGACATACCTGCCATTATTCGTCATTTTGGCAAGCTTAATCGCATTGGCTGCTTGCATGTACGCAATGTTAAACATTTAGGCAGTGATCGTTGTTTCCGTGAAGCCAGCCACTTGTCTTCTGCCGGTGATTTAGATATGTATGAAATAATGAAAGCTGTATATGAAACCTGTCCTGATACTTATATTCGTCCTGACCATGGCCGCATGATTTGGGATGAAGTAGGTCGTCCGGGGTATGGCTTATATGACAGAGCTCTAGGTTTGACCTATTTAAATGGTCTTTGGGAAGCTATTTGCAAGGACCGTCAAAAGTAAAATAAAGGGGGCGCTGAAGAATTCAGCACCCCCTTAAAAATTAGTAAAAATGGCCCAAATTTATTTAAAAGACAAAAATGTTTATGATTCTGAAACTAGAAGGAGAGCCAAAAGACAAACTTTTTAAATAAAATTAGCACTCAACACTTGACAGTGCTAACAAAGTGTGCTATAGTGTATTCAGAACGAAGAAAGATTTACCGAGTTAGATCTTTTCGGTAGTTCAAAAAAAGCTGACCACAGGTCAAGATGAATGGAGGAATGGCTTATGTTACTACCTAGTATTTTTGGTGAAGATTTATTCGACAATTGGATGGACGATTTTGATCAGAGAGATTTCTTTAACGGACACAACCCACTGTATGGCAAGAGTGCCAAGAATCTCATGAAAACCGATATTAAGGAAATGAAGGAAGGCTATGAACTAGCAGTTGATCTGCCGGGTTTCAAGAAAGATGAAATTCAGGCAAAACTGGAAAATGGATATTTAACTATCAGCGCTTCCAAAGGCCTTAACAAGGACGAGAAAGATAAAGAAGGCAGATATATTCGTCAAGAAAGATATACTGGTCAATGCGCCCGCAGCTTCTACGTTGGTGATGCTTTGAAGGAAGAAGATATTAAAGCTAAGTACCAAGACGGAATTTTGACCTTGTCCATCCCCAAGAAGGACCAAAAAGCAGTTGAACAAAAGAAGTACATAGCTATTGAAGGCTAAGCTTAAAAAGTCCCGCAACCGTTGGTTGCGGGACTTTTTGTTTTAGTAGATACTGCCTTGTGCCAGGCATTTGCCTTCAGCATCACCGGCAAATAACAAATTCTTGTCCGATTTAATTTTCAGATGTACTTCTTCATTAACTTTAAAATCCACACTGCCAAAAACAACTTCTGTTAGATTAAAACCGTTTAGTTTTAGCCTTACTACTGTTTCCATACCGGAAGGTAAAGTGGAATAAATCTGGGCGAGCAATTCACCGCTTTGGTCTAACACCACGTTTTCCGGTCTGATGCCCAGTACTACTTCTTGTCCTGCTGCAATAGGAAGTTCTCCGGTAGCAGTAAATTGGATGGTTTTATCATGCAGCTGCAGGGTGGCTGTTTTGTCATTCACACTTTGTACTTTCACATGTAATAAATTAATATTAGGACTGCCAATGAAGTCTGCCACGAAGGTGTTGGCTGGTTCATTATATACAGTCAGTGGAGGTGCATATTGTTGCAGGAGTCCTTCTTTAATTAAACAGATGCGAGTGGACAGTGTCATGGCTTCTAACTGATCGTGAGTTACATAGACAAAAGTAGAATCGGTTTCCATATGCAGACGCTTTAGTTCTGTCCGCATTTCCATACGTAGCTTGGCATCCAAGTTAGATAAAGGCTCATCCATGAACAGTGTCTTAGGACCGGTAGCTAAGGTTCTGGCAATAGCTACACGCTGTTGTTGCCCGCCGGATAGTTCAGCAGGATAACGTGTACCGTATTCCGTAATTTTCAACATCTTCATTAAAACATCAGCACGTTCTTTGATTTTATCCTTAGGCCATTTTAAATTTTCCAAACCAAAGGTGATGTTTTCTAAAACTGTCATGTGGGGCCAAAGGGCATAGTTCTGAAACAAAAATCCTACATTGCGCTTCTCCGGCGGCACATCAATGCCTTGCTCCGAAGAGAAAACCACTTGTCCGCCAATGGAAATTTCGCCACTGGTGGGAGTCTCCAGTCCTGCAATCATGCGCAGGGTTGTGGTTTTACCGCAACCGGAAGGACCCAAGAGAGTGATGAAGGAATGGTCTGGGATATTTAAATTTAGCTGATTTACGGCAGCAGACTTGCCATACATTTTTGTGACGTTCTTTAAAATAATCTCTGGCATATTTTCACCTCTCAACCAATACCCTTATCAATGGAGGCACCGGTTAGTTTATTAATGATGTAATTGGAGAGCAGCACTACTACCACGATAAGCAGGTTAATAGCATTAGCGTACTGGTTCCAGCCTTTTTCGTTATATTGGAATAACATGGTGGTCAAGACTGCGGTAGATGGAGAAATGAGCAAAATGAACAAGGACAATTCTCTCATACAAGAAATATAGGGCAGCAAGTAACCGGAAAGAAAACTAGTCTTTTGAATGGGAATGATAATCCTGGTCATGCGCTTCCACCAACCTACGCCCATGATGAGAGCGGCTTCTTCAATCTGACCGCCTAATTGCAGCATGGCGTTAATGCCTGATTTGGTAGCAAAGGGCAGGTATTTTACAGTACCAATTAACACTAAAACTGCAAAGGTTCCATACAAGGCAGGAATGGGTCCGTGGGGAACTGCAAATACAGATAAGTAAATGGCACCCATGGCCATGCTGGGTAATAAATACGGGAAGAAGGTCAGGTGGTTAACGGTTTCGCTTAGCCAAGTTCCTTTTTTGCGGGCAATGGCATAACCGCCTAAAATACCCAGGGAACCGGCAAAGAACGCACAAACCAAGGATAAGACTACACTGTTATATAAGCCGTTGAAAACACTGCGGTTTCTTAATATACCGGGTTCGCCATTAGCAATATCTACGGCGCCTTCGCCGGTCCAGAACACGGTGCTGAAATTACTTAAAGCATAATTACCTGGTTCTACGATAAAGGATTCGATGGCGAAGGTAATAAGAGGAACAATGGTAATACAGAGTAAACCAACAACCAGGAAATAGGAAAGAGGATTTTTCAGGCCTCTTAAATTAAAGAGAGAAACATTGGAACTTTTCCCGGTAATGGTGGTATAAGCTTTCCTGTTGTCCAAAACCTTTTGGTTAATCAGCATGATGCTGACACCAATTAAAATAAGCATTAAAGCCATGAGGTAACCGTATCCGGGGTTGAGGCCCTGCAGAGTACGATACATCTGGGTAGTTAAAACCTGATAACGCACCGGCATGCCTAAGAAAGCTGGCACGGCGAAAGCACTCATGGAACTGGAAAAAGCTAAAAGAAATGTAGATAAAATAGCAGGTTTAACCATAGGTAAAGTAATTTTTTGGATGATTTGCAAGCGAGTGGCATGCAGGAGCTGCGCAGCTTCTTCCAAATTGGCATCCATGTTTTTCAAAATTCCGCCTATCAAAATATAGGCAAAAGGAGCATAGTGCAAACCCTGCACTACAGAAATAGGAAAGAAGCCGTAGGCAAACCAGTTGGGAGTAGTAATGCCGGTAAGTACAGTAAACAAGCCGGGCACACCACCTACCAAAGAATTGCGGAAGAAGTTTAGCCAAGCTAGGGCCAGGGTCCAAGCCGGCATAATATAAGGAATGACAAATAAAGCAGACAATAAGGCTTTAAATTTAATGTTAGTACGAGTAATAAGCCAAGCAAAACCTCCGCCTACGCTGATGCCGATGGCACAGGTGGCAAAGGAGATGGCAAAAGTGTTCAGCAGTGGTTTGTAGAAAATACTCATGCTGTTTTCACCGTCTGCCAAAACCTTGCGCCAATGATACAAGGTAAAGTCGCCGGCATGAGTACCACGAATACGCATTACTTCACTGGTATGGACCGTAAAGGTATCCATGATAATGGAAAGCATGGGTAAGAAGGTTAAAACAGTTAATAACACAAAGAGTACCACCAAAATTACATTGTGGGGTTTGCGAAAAAAGAGCTTTAACCGTTGAGTTACGTTCATAAAAGGCCTCCACAAAAAAGCCGGCTACCCAGGGGTAGCCGGCTCAATTTCTCCCCTTGTACAGGTGGATCAAATTAATTTGCTAATGAATTCTTCAACTTCGGCGCGGTTTTCGAAAATGTACTTAGGATCATCGCCAACCATGACTTTTTGCCATTCTGTTAAGGGTTTATCTCCTTTTGCTACAGCCAACTTGCTGTTGCCGGAATAAGAACCCATATCATCCTGCCAGAACTTATAACCTTCTTGAGTTAAGATGAACTGGATAAAGAGCTTGGCTGCAGCAGGATGCTTGCAGTCTTTAACTAAGAGTGTATATTCAGGATAATAGAAACCGCAGAAAGGAGCAACCTTGTCGCCAACACCAATTGCCAGGTTTTTCTTTTCAGCATAACGAATCTTGGAATAATTCAAAAGGCCCACATTGTTAATACCTTGGCCTTTAACGCCCAGTGCTTCGGTCATGGAAGTATCACTGGAGCCCATGACTAGACCATTGGAGAAGGCCATCTTAATCCATTCATAACCGGCGTTCTTAGTGGTTAGCTTTAAGTCTTTCTTGTACAAGTCTTTGTAGGCCTTAGCCAGCTTGTCAGCAATTTCCGGCTTAGTAAGCATGGTTAAGAAGTTGGCGTTGATGCCTTCCTGCATAGGACTCTTGAAGAAGAATTTGCCTTTGTTGGCAGGCTCTGTTAATTGCCACAGGTTGGTAATGGGGCAGGGTTTGCCGTTTTCGTTGTTATAGAACAAGACCTTATTCATATAAACGAAAACTAAAGGACTTTGGTTGGCAGCAGGAATATCTGCCTTTAGATCAGCAGGTACATAGTTTTGTAGATAACCGGTAGAGAGAAGTTCGCCGTACACACGGCCGGAGTCTTGAGCAATGACCATGTCAGCACCATCTGCTTTGGCTTTTACTTCACTGGTAATCTTATCAATAAGTTCAAAATCTTTCATATCTGTTGCTTCAACCTTAATGCCATATTTCTTTTCAAAAGCTGCACCGGCCTTGGTTACACGGCTGGTAATGGAATAAACTTTTAGCTTGCCTTCTTTTTTAGCTGCGGCTTCCAGGTCGCTGGCTTTTTCGCTTTTTACCTGAACTATTTTATCGGTTGCAGGAGCAGCATTCTTTGCTGCTTCTTTTTTGTCGGTGCTACCACCGCCACCACAGCCTGCGAAAGCTAGCAGTGACAAACTTAATGCCACCGCTTTTAAGAGATTTTTACGAGATACTTTTACCACGTTAATTCCCTCCTTATTATGTAGACACTTCTTGTCATTTTTTCACGATTTTATCTCCTTAATTATATGCCCTAGGTATAAAAAATAGCAAGAACAGAGTAACCATTATTTCTTTTTTTAGAGCAAAATGTTACAATTAATATCAAACTACTAACATAGAAGGGTGGAGACGATATGTTACGTAAAATTTTAGCAACTTTATTGGTTGTAACAGCTTTAGGTAGCTGTGCTATAGCAGGTGCTGCCCCGCGTCATTGGCAATTGTGGGGTGATAAGGGCGAAGGTAAGCTATATTTTGACCTTAATACCTTGCAGAGAACTAATGACTTGCTTACCGTACAGGAAAAAGAAGAGAAAAGCAAGGCTGATACCAAAGGCATCAAGGGAGAAATACTGAGCAGAGAATATAATGTTAAAAAGAAGCAATATCGTACTATTGGCAAACAGTTGTATAATGCTCAAGGCAAAACACTGGTAACCAATAAAAAGATAGAGCCGTGGCAAACTGTTTCACCCCAAAGTACTTTGGCGGCTAAAATGGAGTTCTTGTTGGCCTCCAGTCGTTTGCAAGGACCTTGGGAGCAGGTAAAGACCATTGGCAATACGGCAGTAAAGTTTTACAACCCTTCTACCCTTAAGGAAGTCAAAAACAATGTTTTAGAGGTGTGGGAGAAGCTGGAATTAAATAAAATAACTAATCAGACTAAAACCATTGTGACCTTTGTTAGTTATAATGTAGCGAAAGAAACGGCTACTACCTTATATACCTGTAATTACAATGCTCAAGGTGAGCTGCTTAGTGCTAAGTCCGACATAGACAATTGGGGCGTAGCGGGAGACAGCTATGGCGAATATATTGGCAATGAACTGAAGGCAAAACTGCATAAGAAAACAAAGTAATTTAACCAATAATGATTATTTGTTTAGTCACTGTATTTATGCTACAATATAAGAACAGAAGCAACTATTAGTTCTAGACGAAAGCGAGGTTTTAGTATGGCAGAAGTAAAATTTTTTATTTGCAAACATTGTGGTAATTTGGTTGGATTAATTCATGAAGGCGGCGGACAATTGGTTTGCTGTGGCGATCCAATGACCGAGTTGAAGGCTAATACTACTGATGCTGCTCAAGAAAAGCATGTTCCAGTGGTAGAAATCTCCGGCAATACAGTTACAGTTAAGGTTGGTAGTGTAACACATCCTATGGAAGAAAAACATTTCATTCAATGGATTTATATTCAAACCGAGCAAGGTGGTCAACGCAAGGCTTTCAAACCTGGTGATAAACCGGAAGCTGTCTTTGAATTAACTGCAGGTGACAAGTTCGTTGCTGCTTATGAATATTGCAACCTACATGGTCTTTGGAAGAAATAAGCCATAAAAATAAAATTCCGAATTCACTTAGTGAATTCGGAATTTTTTTATCTAGAGAACACTATTTTCTGTGTGCGCAATGCATGAGAGCGCCGGCCCATTGATTAATCCTAAAGGAATTTTTTAGGGCAGCTGTAATGAAGACCTTCGTTTCCTCGAAGGCTTGTTCTACAGTAAGACCTTTAGCCAGTCCTGCCGTAATGCCGGCAGAGAAGGTGCAACCTGCGCCATTGTTAAAGGCATCAGGAAATTTAGGAGTTCTGACGATTTTGAAATCTTTGCCATCAAACAGCAAATCGATGGCCTCATTACCGGCAAACCTTGCCCCTGCTTTAATAAGAATATTTTTAGCACCCTTGTCATGGAGCCTGGTAGCAGCTTCCTTCATTTCTTCAAGGTTGCCGACTTTTTCCATGTCAGTTAGATAAGCTGCTTCCAAAAGGTTGGGGGTAATAACATCCGATCTTTGTACCAGCAGGGCCTTGATGGCTTTGGCTGCTTCAGGAACCATGATGGCATCTACGCCTTTGCAAACCATGACAGGATCAATAACTACATTCTTTAATTGATATTTATCGATGGTGTGAGCTACTAATTCTACTAATTCGGCACTGCCTAACATACCGGTTTTCATAGCATCTATGCCAATACCATCTAAAATGGTGTGGAGTTGTTTCTCAATAACGGGTAGCTCGATACCGCTAATATCATGGGACCAATTGTTGGCAGGATTCTGGGCTACAATACAGGTTAATGCTACCATACCGTATACGCCAAGCTCTTCCATAGTCTTTAAGTCTGCTTCCATGCCTGCGCCACCGCTGGTATCACTGCCGGCAATGGTCATGGCTTTATACATTTTATTCATCATCTTCGCCTCATCTCTTTTTAATAACATTTATATTATAGAAAATTACCGAGCTGGAAAAAAGGTACGGTTTGTAGAATTTTTGTACTAAACTGTGATAAGAAAATTCTGTCTGCCTAAAATAGAAATATGACAGAGGAAATGTTCCTCTGTCATATTTCTATTTCTTAGCAAGCGAAGATAATATTTCTTCTTTTTTCTTTTGCCTGTCAACCAAATCCTGCAACGTTCTATTATCTACTACTTTGTTGATGGCATTTTGAATTTCTACCCACAAATCCAGTGTTGCACAAGCTGCAGCCCGGTCACAGATGGGGTGATTTTTTTCCAGGCAGGTTACAGGAGCAAGGGAGCCTTCGGTGGCTCTTAAAATTTCTCCTATGGTATAATCCTTAGGTTCTCTGGCTAGCTTATAGCCGCCTTGTGCACCACGAGCACTGATTACCATATTGTTTTTGGAGAGCTGATTAATAATTTGCTCTAAATATTTTTCGGAAATTTCCTGTCTTTGGGAAATACTCTTGATATTAATGAAGGCTTGGGGATCCTGCAAAGCCAAATCCAACATGAGTCTTAAGGCATATCTGCCTTTGGTGGAAATTTTCATTAAAATTACCTCGGTTCAATTTATTTCTATTTCCTACTATTTTACTATAAAATTCTAAAAATGCCAAGAGTTACTTAGAAAAAACGACTATGAGAAAAATTTCTCATAGTCGTTTTAGTAGTGATAAATTTTAAGCTTTCTCTTCTGTTGTTACAATGTTACGCCATTCTTGAAGATGGTAATTTCGTGTTTATCCAGTTTTTCGGATTTAGCTTGGCGTTTGCCGGAAGCAATATCCAAAATCAGCTTATAGAACTCAGCACCTACTTCATCCATGCTACGCCCTTCTAAAAGTACGCCGGCATTAAAATCAATCCAGTTTTTCTTGAATTGAGCCAATTTAGAATTGCTGGAAATTTTCAAAGTAGGAACAGGGCAGGCAAAAGGAGTACCTCTGCCGGTGGTAAACAAGACCATTTGTGCACCTGCTGCAGCTTCAGCGTTAGCAGCAACCAAATCATTACCAGGGGCTTCCAGTAGCACCAAACCGCTTTCGTGTACTTGGTCACCATAGGTAAGCACATCTTCTACGATGGCCTTACCACCTTTTTGCACACAACCTAAAGACTTATCTTCCAGGGTTGTAATGCCACCGGCTTTGTTACCGGGAGAAGGATTTTCGTTAATCTTTTCGCCATAGCTCTGAAAATATTTTTTGAAGTTGTTAATTAAATTTACGGTTTTAGCAAAGGTTTCTTTATCGCGGCAACGATTCATCAGCATGGTTTCTGCACCAAACATTTCAGGAACCTCTGACAGGATAGCTGTACCGCCGGCGGCAATTAAGCTGTCGGCTACCCAGCCTAATAGTGGGTTGGCAGTAATGCCGGAAAAACCATCAGAGCCACCACACTTAAGACCTAAGACTAACTTAGCTACGCTTTGCTCTGTACGTTTAAACTGAGCGGCATACTGGCATAGTTCCTTAACTATGGCAACACCGGAAGCGATTTCGTCTTCTTCGTCCTGACAGATTAAATAACGGACTCTTCCTTCCGGGCAGGAACCAATGATTTCCTTCATCTGGGAAATTTGATTGTTTTCGCAGCCCAGACCTAAAACTAATACAGCACCGGCATTGTGATTGTGAACCAAACCGCTTAAAATCTTTTGAGTGTGGAGATGATCGTCTCCCAATTGAGAACAACCAAAGGGATGACTGTAAGCATAGATGCCGTCGATATTAGGTTGTAGAAATTTTTGGGATTGTTGTTCAATGGCACGTGCTATGGAATTTACGCAGCCAACGGTGGGAATAATCCAAACCTCGTTGCGAATGCCTACCCAGCCATCTTCTCTGGCATAACCTAAAAAAGTATTAGGCAAATTTAGATCTGCGGCAGCTTTCTTATTTACTTCTGCCACCGGCTTGTAGGTATATTCCAAGAGGTTGCCCAATTTGCTGTGCACGTTGTGAGTGTGTACCCAGGCCCCGGCAGGAATGGCGGTAGTAGCGGTACCAATGGGGAAACCATATTTTATAACATTAGCACCCTTGGCAATATCTACCAGAGCAATTTTATGACCGGCAGGGATGGCGGTTTTCACCGTAATTCTTTTACCGTCAAAATTTAACACTGCTCCTTCAGCTAAAGGTTCAATGGCTACTGCTACATTATCCTGGGGATGAATTCTATAAAATTTTTCCATGATTTTACTCCAGCTTGCCAAGCTCAGAAATATAGGCTTTGGCACCAAGCTTATTTATTTGTTCCAAATCCTTGATAACTTCATCAGCAAAACCGGGAATAGCAGTTAAATCCTCGCCCCACCAGTCAGCTCGTTTTAAAATCTCTGAGCCATACTCAGCTAGGGACAAAGCTGATTTTTCTCTAATGAAGTCCAGCTTGTCCTGATCGTCACAAATCTTATATTCGTTAGCATTACGAGAACCAATCAGGCACTTGTCTCCGGCTTTGGTAGTATGATAAAAGGCCAAGAGAGCTGCCATGGAATAGGTAAGCCATTTAGGCAGCTTGCCTTTGTTGTTGGCGATGCTGTCCTTAAGGGTAGGCAAAATACGAGCCCGCCATTTAGCAATGGAATTTAGGGAAATAGAAAGCAAAGCATGATGCACAAAAGGATTTTCAAAACGTTCAAAGACAGCTTTGGCAAATTCTTCTGCTTCTGCCTTAGGCAAATGTACAGTTGGTACGATTTCCTCAAAGACGCATTGAGTGAGTTCTTTGTGTATATCGTTGTCTGCCATGCATTGGCCTACATAGTCAAAGCCGGCCAGATAGGCACCTAATACCATAGAAGTATGAGCACCATTTAAGATTCTAACCTTACGCTCTTTATAGATGGGAAGCTTATTGGTAAAGACAATAGGCAATTTATCGGTAGAAATATTTAGTTTACCTTTTACTCTGTCATCGCCTATGACCCACAGGCCAAAAGGTTCTGCCTTGTCTAAAAGCTCATCCTCATAGCCCAAGTCTTTGGTAATAACAGCTGCTTCATCTTTGGGATAGCCGGCAACAATACGGTCTACCAAGGTATCGGCAAAAATACAGTCCTTATCAATCCAGTTTTTAAAAGCAGCTTCCAAATGCCATAAATCAATATATTCCATGACGCATTTCTTCAGAGTTTCTCCATTGTGGTCAATGAGCTCTACCGGTAGCATGGTTAAGGCCTTGGTAGCATCACCCTTGAAGAACTTAAAACGTTCATATAAAAACTTAGTTAGTTTGCCGGGGAAGGTGCTAGGCGGACAATCCTCTAAATGATTATTATCTGCAAAAACAATACCTGCCTCGGTGGTGTTGGAAACTACAAACTCCAAGGAATCAAGCTGGGCCAATTTCATAAAATCTTCATACTCACCATTGGCTTCTACTACCTTACTTATACAGGTTATTACTCTGTTTTCCTCATAAGGCTTAGCATTCTTTTTACCACGTAGGCATACAGTGTAAATGTTGTTCTGCTTAGTAAAACGAGCAGGCTTTTTACTGCGAGGAATAACGATAGCCACGTTGCCATCAAAGCCTAATTCTTCATTGGCTACATCAATAGCATAGTCCACAAAAGCTCTTAAGAAGTTGCCTTCACCAAATTGTAAAACCTTGATAGGACGTTCTTTAAGTGTATATAATTCGCTTACATTTTTCATAGCAATATCTCCTCATAAGCTTCAAGATAACAGGCTCAGGACTTTGCTCCGGAGCCTGTTAAATTAATTATTTAGCAAAGCCAAAATATTTGGCGGCATTGTTATAACAAATATCTTCAACCATTTGTCCCAAAACCTTCATATCGGCAGGATATTCACCGTTTTCAACTTTGTTGCCGATCCAGTTGCACAGAATGCGGCGATAATACTCATGTCTGGTATAGGATAGGAAGGAACGGGAATCTGTCAGCATGCCTAGAATATTGCCTACAACAGATAATTCGGCAATGCTGTCCAGCTGAGCAATCATGCCACGCTTGGTATCGTTAAACCACCAAGCGGCACCTTGTTGAATTTTGCCGGCTACTTCAGAACTTTGGAAGCAACCGATAATGGTACCTATCATGGCATTATCATTAGGATTTAAAGAGAAAAGAATCATCTTAGGCAATTTATTTTTAGCGTTAAGGGCATCCATGTAGCCTGCCAGGCCTTTAGCGTTGTACTCAGGTGCAGCAGAGATGCAGTCAAAGCCGGTATCGGGTCCCAGAGCCTTGTACATAGCACTGTTGGTGTTGCGCAAAGCAGAGAAATGAACCTCCATAGCCCAGCCTCTGGTAGCGTACTCTTCACCTAAGAAGAGCAGAAGAGCAGTTTCATAAGTCTCGGTTTCTTCTGCAGATAAGGTTTTGCCGGCCAGAGCCTTTTTAATTACAGCATTAACCTTAGCATCGGTAGCGGGACGATAGAAAGCGTATTCCAAAGCGTGATCGGTAGCACGGCAACCCATGGATTCGAAATAATCCAGACGTTGTTTCAGAGCCTTGCGAATATCTCCAATAGTAGCTATGGATTTTACACCGGCTACTTTGCCTAATTCCTTGATGTAGGTGTTCCAGCCGGGTTGAGCGATATGCAGGGCCTTATCAGGACGCAGAGCAGGAACAACCTTGGCAGCACATTTTCCATCAGCAATAATTTTCTTGTGCCATGCCAAATCAGAAACAGGATCATCAGTAGTGCAAATAACTTTAACGTTGGATTGTTTAATAATGCCTTGTACGGACATGGACTTGGTTTTTAACTTAGCATTACAGGTTTTCCAGATTTCTTCAGCAGTAGCACCATTGAGAGGTTTCTTTACGCCAAAATAACGTTGTAATTCCAGGTGAGTCCAATGATAAAGAGGATTGCCAAGAGACTTAGCCAAGGCTTCCGCAAATTTTTGGAACTTTACCCTGTCGCTGGATTCTGTACCGGTAATATCTTTTTCTTCAGTACCGTTAGAGCGAATGAGACGCCATTTATAGTGGTCTCCACCTAACCAGGCTTCAGTGATGTTTTTAAACTTTTTATCGTCAGCAATTTCCTGAGGATTAATATGGCAATGATAATCTATAATAGGCATTTTAGCAGCATGTTCAAAAAATAATTTTTGAGCAGTTTTGGTTTCCAATAGAAAGTTTTTATCCATAAATTTTTTCATTGTTTTAAACGCCTCCGTGTTTTTTTACAAAAAGCGCCCAAACCAAGCCCTAAAAGGGCGGGTTTAGGCGATGGAAATTTTATTTCATGACGCCCATGAAATGAGGCAGCCACATAGTTAGGGCCGGAATATAAGTAACCAACAATAAACCTGCAAACATAGCTGCGTACATAGGTAACATAGCTTTAGTTACTTTTTCAATAGGTAATTTGGCAATGCCACAGCCTACGAATAGAGCAGAACCTACAGGAGGGGTGCACAAGCCAATAGCCAGATTGAATATTAAGACGATACCAAAATGTACCGGATCCATACCGCAGGCTTTAGCAACAGGTAGCAGGATAGGGGTCATGATAACAATTAGAGGAGCCATATCCATAATGCAGCCTAAGAACAAAAGCAATAGGTTCATGAATAACAGGATGAGGTAAGTATTGGTACTAACGCTTAGTACGAAGTTAGTAATGTAAGTAGGTACTCTTAGAAATGCCAGCATCCAACCGAAAGCACCGGCAGCAGCGATTAAGCTAAATACCATGGCTAGTGTTTTAACAGTATTTAAAAGTACCTTAGGCATCATGCTCATCTTTAATTCTTTGTAATATAACCAAGAAACGAAGAAGGCATATAAGCAGGCAATAGCAGCGGATTCAGTAGCAGTAAACCAGCCAAAGGATACGCCGAACATGATAATGAAAGCAGTACCTAAAGCCATAATGGCATCTTTGGTAATCAAAAAGGCTTGCTTTAGGGAAACTCTTTCACCTTTGGGATAATTGTTTTTAGTAGACCAGATAACAGAGATTACTAACAAGCATAGGCCAAGGGTGACACCGGGAACAACGCCGGCCATGAACAAGGCACCTACAGAAACACCACCGGCAGCCAAGGAATAAATAATCATGTTATGGCTGGGGGGAATTAGAACGCCCTGACAAGCACTGGCTACGGTAACAGCTGTAGAAAAATCTGCAGGGAAACCAGCCTTTACCATCATAGGAATTTCCAAGGAACCCAGGGAGGAAACATCGGCAACAGCGGAACCGGAAATACCACCGAAGAACATACTGGCTAAAATATTAACGTGGGACAAGCCGCCACGGAAACTGCCAACTAGAATATTAGCAAAAGCAAGTAGCCGATCGGCGATACCGCCTACACCCATAATTTCACCGGCTAAAATGAAGAAAGGAATAGCCATAAGGGAGAAACTGTTAATAGCTTTACTCATTTGCTGAGCCATAGCCATAAGGGGAATGTTGCAATACAACATGGTAAGGGCGGTAGAAAAGGCAAGCACAAAACAAATAGGCACTCTGATAAGGGTGAGAATAAGGAAGGAACCAAGTAATATACCAATTGCAATATTAGTATCAAACATTATTTGGCACCTTCTTTCGTAATGGCATCAATATCAAAAGGATTAGGATCCTCATAGAGCTTAAAATGTTGATATCTTTGTAAATTAAACAGGTTTATAAGACTGAAATAAACAATGAAGAAACCACCGACGGGAATCATCAAATATTCCATACCGGCAGGCCATTGGGTAGCCGGTAAAGTAGAACTCATGGTAGATTGCACCAAGAGAGCACCATAGTAAAGCAAGAAAGCACCAAAACTTAGAACGATTAGATTGTCTATTTTATCAATAATCTTGGCCACAGGCGCAGGCAAAATGTTGAAGAAAAAGCCTACTGCTATGTGCAGACCTTTTTGCACGCCGATGGACATAGAAATAAAAGCCATCCAAATCATAAAGAACAAAGCTACTTCTTCAGACCAGCGAATACTGGTACCGAGGAATTTACGACTGATAACCTGTACAGAAACTACGATTACAATAACTATCAATACTATCTGGGAATATCTCAGCAGCAAAGAGTAGAGTAAATCGATAACATACGTGATACCGGATAATACAGGATTCAGTTTTTCTTGTTTATCCAAAACAATCCCTCCTTTGCTAAAACGCTTCTAGAAGAGGAAAAGGGCGCTACCGAAACCTTCTCACTAAGAAAAGATTGGATAGCACCCTCCTTAAATTACCACTTTAGAATTATTTTTTATCTTCTCTTTGCTTATTTAACATCTTGAATTTGTTTGATCAAGTTTTTGTTGTCTCCACCATACTTGTCATACAAAGGCTTTACAGCATTTACGAATTCTTGGTGTTGCTCAGGAGTAAGCTTTACGATTGTGCTGCCACCATCGCGTACTTTCTTCTCAGAAGCTTTTTCACGATCAGCCCACAATTGACGTTCAACCTTGCCAGCTTCAATAGCAGCTGCACGAATAACCTTTTGATCGTCAGCACTTAATTTATCCATAGTCTTCTTGGAAATAATCATTGGTTCAGGAACACGGTTGTGTTCATCCAGCATATAGTTCTTAGCAACTTCGAAGTGTCTGGTGCTTTCATAAGAAGGCCAGTTGTTTTCAGCACCATCAATAACGCCGGTTTGTAATGCGGAATAAACTTCGCCATATGCCATAGGAGTGGGGTTAGCACCAACAGCCTTAACCATATCCATCATCATAGAGGACTCTTGTACACGAATCTTTAGGCCAGCTAAGTCTTTCATGCTCTTAGCAGGGTTCTTGGTATAGAAGTTACGAGCGCCGGCATCAAACCAGGTCAAACCAACAATACCGGATTTGTCCAAGGTAGCTAGCAAATCTTGACCAATCTTGCCATCCAAAACCTTCCACATATGAGCGCCATCACGATATAAGTAAGGTAATTGCAATACGTTCAGTTGTTTAGCAAATTCGGACAACGGAGACAAGCTAACACGGGACATATCAATACTACCAAACTGGATTTGTTCAATAACGGATTTTTCATCGCCTAATTGAGCACTATCATAAACCTCAACGGTAATACGGCCTTTTGTTTTCTCCTTAACAATGTCAGCAAATTTACGAGCTGCTGCAGTGGTCGGATAATCCTTAGGTTGGTTTTCTGCATAACGCAAAACGATTTTTTTACCATCGCTTGCTGCAGGAGCTGCTGCTTTACCGGCATCTTTCTTAGCATCGCCGCCGCAACCACTAAGTGCGAAGCTGCTAACCATAGCCAATGCGATTGCTGCCATTAACTTCTTTTTTCCAAACATCATAATCTTATCCCCCTTGATAAAAAATTTTTTGGATTTACATTTTCCGATGTAATCGCTTACATTTAAATTATAGCATTTCTACAAGAATCGTCAACAGAAAATAATGAATTTTTTAACAATTCGCACTTTAATTAATTACAAAAATATTGACCTTTTGTTGTTTCGTTCAGTATTTATCTTGTTTTTTGACGATTTAGCCTATTTTAACAAGTACTTGCACTTTGGTAAAATTTGTGTATACTAAAAAGTAAAGTTAAGTAAATATTCAGAAAGCCCTTACATTTTGCTTTCTGTTTAGGGATAAAAGTCGTCGCTAGGGGAGGCGTACAATGACAATTTACGATGTTGCTAAATCCTGCGGAGTTTCCATAGCAACAGTTTCCAGAGTATTAAACGGTAGTGCCAAGGTACGTCCTGACACTAGAGAGAAAATTTTGGCGGCTATGAAAGACCAAGGATATTCACCTAATCCTTTTGCCCGAGGCCTAGGCTTAGATTCCATGAAGACCGTAGGTATTCTGTGTACGGATATTGCAGATAATTTCTTTGCCAAGGCAGTTTCCTTAGTTGAACCCAACCTATGGGCACGTGGTTTTGATGTAGTACTGGGGTGTACCGGCAATAAGCCGGAAGATAAAAGAAAATATATGCAGCTGCTGAAGGAAAGACATGTTGATGCCTTAATTCTGATAGGATCTTCCTTCCGAGAGGCCATAGATGCTCGTTTTGCTAAAACTATGGGCAAGGTTCCTGTTATTACTATTAACTGCAATGTGAAATATGCTAACTTTTACTGTGTGGTCTGTGATGAAGCGGCAGGTTTCTCGGAAAGTGTCCAGCTCCTGGCTAAACGGGGTTATAAATCCATACTCTTCTTATACGATAGAGTAACTTATAGCGGACAGCAAAAATTAAAAGGCTTCCGGGAGGGCTTAAAGAAGGCCAATCTTACCGCTGATCCTGAGCTGGAAATACTTATCGAACGTACCATGGCTAATGCCGGTAATATTGTAGAGCAGCGTTTGGCGAAGAAAATACGCTTTGATGCTATTATGGCTACAGAAGATATCTTAGCGGTTGGTGCCCAGAAAGCCTTGGTTAACCACGGATTATCGATGCCGGTTATCGGCTGTAATAATTCTATCTTGGCCCAATGCTCTACACCGGCTCTTACCAGTTTGGATAATCGGCTGGATGCCTTGTGCCCTGCTGCGGTGAATGTGCTTTTGCAGGTCTTGGATGGCAAGGGAGCCATGACACCATCTGTTACAACCTTTGAGCCGTTCCTGTGTTTTCGGGATAGTTTTACAGAAAAGTAAAGAAATACCAAGGTTTTCCCCTTGAGCATAAAAAGATAAGGGTTAAAAGCAGAAATGCTTTTAACCCTTATCTTTTTATGCTATTGTCTTGTAATTATTTCAAGAAATCATCCCGTTTGGGAGCAAAATTATCAATGATTTTAGAATCTTCCAAGGCTTCCAGAACACCGTGTTCCACATTGGCAGGCATATAAATGGCGTCGCCTGCGTGGACAACTTGTTCTTCGCCGCCTACGCTAAACTTCAAAGCACCGCTTAGCACATAGGTAATTTGTTCATGGGGATGTTTATGGATGGCTGAGGTAGTTCCTTTTACAAAGGTTAATTCGCACATCATCAGCTTATCGCAATAGGCCATGATCTTGCGCTCTACACCAGGTTCCGGCTTTTGAATCTTTGGTTCAGCATTCTTAATGAAATACTTCATAATAGCCTCCTAGGCTAAATATTTTTGCAAGGTACGGCGTACAGCACCGGGGCCCTGCAACATTTGAGCGAAATATTCCTCTACATGGCTGCCAAAATCTGTAGCATAGAGGTTACTGCCAAAAATACGCTCAGAGCTTAAGAGCTTTTCCAAATGAGCATGTACATCTACAGAGGTATCGCCCAGCGTTATACCTTGCAGAGCTTCTGTTAATTTGGGTAACTCAGGATCAGGGCTAAGTTCCATGGCCTTGCCCTCGTCATCTACGGCTAGCAGATAACGACACCAGCCGGCAATAGCCAATGGTATGAATTTAAGCTTGGCAGCTTTGGGACCAAAAGCTTTAATGGTGCCGCCAAAGCGAGGGCCCACCTTTTTAGAAGTATCACAAGCGATACGTTGGGGCGTATCAGGAATAGCTTTATTGGGAAAACGCTTGGTCAGACATTCTTGTAGAAAGGCACGAGGTGATAAGACCTTAGGATCTTCCACTACCTGAATGGCTTCTTCGCCGATACAATGTACCAGCTTGTTAAGCTCTTTATCCTGCATTTCATCAGCAATAAGGGTATAACCTAGCAGGCAACCATACACAGCCAAGGAGGTGTGCAAAGGATTTAAGCAGGCAGATACTTTCATCTGCTCTACCTTGGCTACGGTTTCCTGGTTGGTAAAAATTACGCCTGCTTTTTCTAGAGGTGGTCTACCGTTACAAAACTTATCTTCAATAACCAGATAACCGGTAGATTCGGCATTAACAAAGGGTGCATAAACACCACCTCTGGCACTGGAAGTAATTTTCATATCTGTTAAACCATCTGCTTGCAAAGCGTTTTGCACGTTAGGTGCAGGACGAGGGGTGATTTTATCAATCATGCTCCAAGGATAGGTAAGGACATTTTGCACGTAATCTAAAAACTCTTTGGGCACTAAGCCTTGTTCTGCCCAAGCCTTAGCCATGGTAACTACGGTTGTTTGCAAAATAGCTCCGTTGTGGGAGCAGTTATCCAAGCTAAGCAGGGTTAACGGAGTAGCGCCTGCCTTAAACCGTACCAGGAGAAGTGCCACTAATTTACCGGCAAAACTTTGGGCACGAGCTGGACCGTTTGCTGCATCAGCCTCCACCGGCGGTAGTAATTTTCCCTCTGCATCTTTGACGGCATAGCCCTTTTCCGTAATGGTAAAGCTGAGTATTTGTAAGGTCGGTGCAGCAATGACTTTTTCCAGACGTTGCCAGTCTGCAGTGTTAGGCAAAAGAGCCAAGGCTTCGGTTACGCTGCCGATGATTTCTTTTTCCATGGTACCATCAGGATACATGGTAACCAAAAGACTAAGATTATCAAAAGGTGCATAAACCTGATCTATAATGGTGCGAGAATTAGGCGCAACAGCAATGATGCCGCGTTCTGCCGCACCGGTATTTAACAATTGTTGTTGTAATCTGGCAATGAAAGCACGAAAAATATTGCCGGGCCCCATATGGAGCCAAATGGGTTCATGGTAAGTTTTTTCTTTTACCTGTGCCCTGTTAAAGTGAGGCAGGAGAATGTTTTTCTCCTGCCAAGGGTTTGTTTCTAATATTGTTTTTTCGTTTAATTGCATAAGAGTCTCCTCTTGTTATTTAGCTCTGGCAGCTGCTACAGCCTTTACGAATGCTTCAGCGTTTTTGGTTACGCCGGCATAATCGCCCTTCTTAGCAGGAGCGGTTAAGGAACCACCGGTACCTACAGCAATGCAACCAGCCTTTAACCATTCGCCTACATTTTCCAGGTTTACACCGCCGGTAGGCATCATTTGTGCTTGAGGAATAGGTCCATGTACGGCTTTAATCATCTTAACGCCCATGATTTCGCCCGGGAAAATCTTAATAACATCTGCGCCTGCTTCCAAAGCTTCCAGAACGCCAGCCAAGGTGCTGGTACCGGGCATAGAAGCAACACGATATTTGTTGCACAATTTTATGGTATCTAAATCAAAAGCAGGGGATACGATGAATTGAGCACCTTCCAAAATGGCAATGCGGGCGGTGATAGCATCCAATACGGTGCCTGCACCGATAATCACGTCTTTATCATCCTTGTATTTATCTGCCAAGGCTTTGATGCACTCATGAGCACGAGGAGTGGTAAAAGCCAATTCAATGATTTTTACGCCACCGGCAATACAAGCTTCGGCAATCTTGACACCGTCTGCTTCATCCTTGCCGCGTACTACTGCTACAATACCTTGTTCTTTAATCTTTGCTAATACTTTTTCTTTCTCCATACTATCTCTCCTTTGTATATCTCTTTTATCTGCTGATACGACCGCTGGCATTACCACCGGCCAATTTCAAAACTTCGTCTACGGAAACATGGTTGTAGTCGCCTTCAATGGTTTGCTTTAAGCAGCTGGCTGCTACAGCAAATTCCAAAGTCTTTTGAGCATCAAACTTGTGTGTCATGCCATAAATCAAGCCGGCACCGAAGGAATCGCCACCGCCTACACGGTCAGTAATATGGATTAAATATTCTTTGCTATGATAGAATTTCTTGCCATCATAAAGCATTGCTGCCCATTTATTGTCGCTGGCACTGATGCTGGTACGCAAGGTGATGGCAACCATCTTTAGCTTGAAAGCTTGTTGAACTTGTTTAGCTACGCTTTCGTAACCTTTTTCGTCCAAAGCGCCTTTGGTAGTATCGGTATTAGCAGCACGGATGCCTAATACATCTGCGCAATCATCTTCGTTGGCAATAACTACATCTACATATTTTAAGAGCTTGGTCATGGTAGCTTTAGCTTCATCTTTGGTCCATAGCTTGCCACGATAGTTCAGGTCAGTGCTTACGGTCATCTTATTAGCCTTTGCAGCTTTGCAAGCCTCTAAGCACAAAGCAGCTACATCAGGTCCTAAAGCCGGAGTAATGCCGGTAAAGTGGAACCATTTAGCGCCTTTAAAAATCTTTTTCCAGTCGAAGTCGCCTGGTTTAGCTTGTTGAATAGAAGAATATTTGCGATCATAAATAACCATGGAACCACGTTGGCTGGCACCTTTTTCACAATAATAAATACCAACACGTTCGCCACCACGGACGATTAAATCTGTGTCTACGCCATAACGACGTAGGGAGTTTACAGCTGCTTGGCCAATAAGGTTTTGAGGTAATTTGGTAACAAAAGCCACATTCTCACCATAGTTTGCCAAGGAGACTGCCACGTTGGCTTCAGCACCACCGTAAGTAGCTTCAAATGCATCGGTTTGGATGAATCTGTAATACCCGAACGGAGCCAATCTCAACATAACTTCACCAAAAGTAATAATCTTAGCCATAATTTTTCGCGCAGTTTTGAACTGCGCCTAACCCCCTTTTATTATCCAATTTTTTGATAATACTGATATCTTTATCTTTATTGTACACATTTCTGAGTAATTCGCAAGTAAAATTTGTAAGTGCTTACATTCTTTTTTTTAGAAAAAAGAAAAACATTTAAATTGTAAAGGTAGTATGGCAATACTAAAAAAGCACAATAATGGTTGACATAAAGCGAGAAAAATCATAGAATTTACTTTATAGTTTGTAAACAAGGGGTGTAGTCATGGAAAAACCGATTCCGCAGTTAATTGAAGTACAGGCAACCAAGGATAGTCATCGTTGGGTGGCCATCACAGCCTTATTATTAGCCATTGGTGTAATTTTGCATACCATTAGTCCTAACGTAGGTGGCATAACCCCTAATTGGACCATTGCCATGTATTCTATTACCATTGGACTTACCAGACCCAGCCTAACTCGTGCCATAGGAATTGGCTTTGTGGCCGGTCTTACCATTGTGCCTTCTTCTAAGTCGGCCTTCCCGCTGGGAAATATCGCCAGCGAAATTTGTGGTGCTACCATGGCTTGTCTTTTGACCAAAGCATTTTTCATGGCTAAGCTGGATAAATTTAAATTTAAACCATTTATTATTGGCGGCCTATCTACCATGGTAAGTGGCGGCGTCTTTACTTTCATTTTGAAATTAGTTTTAGGACTGCCTCTTACTGTTTGGATTCATGCCATGTTACCGCTGGTGGCTGCTGTAGGTGTTTTGAACGGCGTCATTACTTATGTGCTTTTTGCTCCTGTAGAGAAATTGTTCTTTATGCAAGGAGGTAAAAAGAATGAGTAATCCTGTGATTAAATTTACCAATTTTTACTATGGTTATCTAAATAGCGATTTGATTTTGCAGGACATCAACCTTACTGTTGAACAAGGCTCCTTTACTGTTATTGCCGGACCCAGTGGTGCAGGTAAAACTACTATGTGCAAGGCTATGGCAGGTATTGTGCCTGCTTACTACGGAGGCAGATATGCCGGTACTGTAGAAGCCTTAGGCGAAGATGTTAAAGGAAAAAAGGTTTCCGACCTTGCTATGCGGGTAGGCATTATGTTAGATGACTACGAAAGCCAGCTGGTATCTTTAACGGCTGGTGAAGAAGTTGCCTTTAGCTTATTAAATCATGGTTTTGCTCCTTCCGAGGTGGAAGCCAGAACCCAAAAAGCATTGTCTGACGTAGGGTTACCGGGCAGGGAGAATTATCAGCTGGATGAATTATCCGGCGGACAAAGACAAAGATTGCTTTTGGCTTCTGTCCTAGCCATTCATCCTGAGGTTTTGATTTTGGATGAACCTGTTTCTGCCTTAGATCCCGATGGAGCTAAGTCTCTTTATGAGCTTATTCATAAAATTTACAAAGAACACAATATGACCGTTATCATAGTAGAGCATGATTTAAACAGCGTGCTCCAATATGCTACAGACCTGGTTATTTTGGATAAAGGCAAGATAGTAGCCAAAGGCCCGTTTGCTCAGGCTGCCAAGATTACCTATGGCTATCCTAACCTGAGGGAAAATTTGCCTGAACTATGGCAGATTAAATTTAATTTGGAAGAACGTTTTGGTATTACTTTGGGAGAGTGGCGGCAGGAAGCTGATGCCGTCAGCGAACTTACCGAGAAATTTAAAGGGGGCCAACGGTCATGATAGAAGCACAAGCAGTCAATTTCGCTTATCGCCGTGGCGAACCGGTAATTTTTGATATTAGCTGTACTATTCAAGATGGTGAATTTGTTGCCCTCTTAGGCCATAACGGCAGTGGCAAAACTACCTTAAGCAGATTGTTCATGGCTTTGGACCATCCCCGTAGTGGCCAAGTGCTGGTAGATGGTAATGATATTGCTAAACTGGAACCGGCTGATCTTTCTGTTAAAGTAGGTTATGTGTTCCAAAATCCGGATTTGCAAATTTTGGAAGATACTGTTTTTGATGAAGTAGCATATGGTTTAAAATGCAAGAAAATGACAGAAGGAATAATTAAGAAACAAGTTGCCGATGCTCTTACTGCCATGGGCTTAGAAGACTTGGTGGATGCATATCCCAGAGCACTTTCCTTTGGTCAAAAAAGACGTCTGGGTGTAGCGGCGGCTTTAGCCTTGCAGCCACGAACCTTGATTCTGGACGAAATTACCAATGGTCAGGACGAGCAGGAAAAAGAAGACATGATGGCTTATTTGCGTAAGCTTAACGAAGAAAAGAAAATTACCATCATCCTTATTACACATGATATGAATATTGCCAGAAAGTTTACCAAGAGAGTTTTGGTGCTTAATGATGGCAATTTGGTTTTTGATGGAGCAACCCATGACTTGTTTGATGGCAAAAACAATATTGAACAATGGGGCCTGAAGCAGCCGGTATTATCTAAGCTGGGAGCACAACTTGGTTTGGAAGCTTTAACTCCTGAAGAATTCTGCCAAAAGGTAGAACTGAAAGCAGGTGACAGCAAATGAGAATAACTGCCTTTACACAATTAATTTTAGTTTTAGCTGTTACTGCTTGGGTATTTTTGCTGCCTGTTCCCATGGTAGCTACTATTCTTGCTTTGGAATTAGTTTTGCTTCTTTATATTAAGCATGACAGAATGACCATGGCTGCCATTGGTGCTTTAACTGTGTTTACCGGTATGATGATTGTTTTGCAGTTGCTCTTTGGTTCCAGCCTGTATGTTTCTTTGACCGGTGGCCTGAGAATGTTTGTTATGACAACTGCCTTCCTGTGCCTTTTGGCAGCAACCAAAATACAAGATATTGCTCAGGCTTTGGTAGAAAAATTTCATTTGCCCTGTGAATATGCTTTTATGCTGACTACGGCCTTGCGCTTTGTGCCTGATTTCTTGACAGACAGTCAGACTACTCTGGACGCACAATCCTGCCGTGGCTATTCTAACCGAGGCAATGTTCTGAAAAGATTGTATTCTTATTTAGCTGTGGTTAAACCTCTGGTTATGAGAGCTGTAGCTAAATCTGACACGCTAGCTTTGTCCATGGAGCTTAAGGGTTTTGGTGCCAATACTTATAAAAACATGGCGCCACAAAGCTTGGGACTTCTGGATTATGTTGTTTTAATGCTGATCATATTGATGAGTTGCTACCCTTGGTGGCATAAAATGTTTTAGGATGAAGTGGGCCGCTCTTAAGGGTTGGCCTGCTTTTATTTTTTCAAAAGAGCAAAAAATGTGCCTATGTCCTGAATTTATAGTATAATAATACTGTTATAACATAATAAATTAAAATTATAGAAAAGGAGCTTGGTTCCGTAATGTTAACAAAAGATATGCCAATTGGCGTAATAGATAGTGGGGTAGGCGGCTTAACAGTTTTAAAAACTTTAAGAGAAAAAATGCCTGCGGAGGATTTTATTTATCTGGGAGATACAGCCAGAACCCCTTATGGTTCTCGTAGTGAAGAAGAAATAAGAGGTTTTGTAGAACAAATGCTTAACTTTTTTGACACGCAAAATGTAAAACTGGTAGTTATTGCTTGCAATACCATTACGGTTTTGGGACCGGATACTTTGCAAAAGTTGCATAAATATCAATTAATAGGAATGTCTAAAGGTGCAAAACTGGTTTTAGCTGCCAGCGCTAAGAAAAATATTGCGGTTTTTGCTACAGAATTTACCATTAGTACCCATGCCCACGAAAAAGCTATTCATGAACTTGATGCCAGAGCAAAGGTTACCGGAATTGGCTGTCCCAAGTTTGTACCTCTCATCGAAGGAGAAAAGTTCGGTTCTAATGAGGTTACAGAGGCGATTACGGAATATGCCAATACTGCTAAGCAAGCAGGAGCAGACACGGTTATTCTCTCCTGCACCCATTTCCCATTTTTACAGGGAGAAATTCAAAAAATCCTGGGTACGGCCATAACCGTTATTGATCCTGCTGAGCAAACAGCAACAAATGCTCAACACAGACTTATTGAAGAAGGTCTTTTGAAACTATCCGGAACCGGTAATTTGACCATTGGTTTTACCAAGGATGTTGAACGTGGACAACGGTTGGCTCAGTACATAATGCCGGGCCTAAAAGCAACTTACAAGAATGTCACTTTAAAATAGAACCTTTTAAAAAATAAAGGTGGTGAGAACAGTGTCATTAATGGAAGACATCAAAGCTGCGGAAAAAGCAGCGGAAGAAACAAGAAAAGCAGCAATTAATGAAGCAAAAAATCTTGTGCATGATGCCCAAGAAAAAGCGGAAACAGAAGCAAATGCTTTAGTTGCAGGAGCTAGGCAAGAAGCAAAGAACACTGTAGCCAAGGCAGAGGAGGAAGGCAAGGCAAAAGCTGCTGAGCTAGTGGCATCCAGAACAGCTGAGGATGCTAAAGCAGCCCAGGCGGCTTTAACTCATGTAGATGAAGCAGTTGCCTATATTATGGAAAAGGTAGTGGTCTAAATGTTAGTGCCTGTTAAGAAACTAACTTTATATGCCTTAAAAGAAGACCGCGATGCCATCTTGCTGGCTCTCCAAAAGAGCGGCGATGTGATGCTTTTGCAGGAGGGGGATAAGAAACCTTTAGCCGGAGCAGAGGCAGTAGGCGAAGAGAAGGAAAAGGCGGCAGAAGCGTTACGATTTTTGGCACGTAGCGGTATTAAGAAATCTTTGCTAGCGCCTAGAAGTCAACTTCCTTATAAACAATTTTTGGAGACAGAAAACAGTGGGGCTGAGGTTACTGCTGAACTGGATCAATTGTCTAATAAGGTTTCTTCCTTGCGCAATGAAGCTATTGGTCTAAGGTCTCAGGCTGAGGCCTTGGCACCTTGGGAAAAATTGGACATACCTTTGCAGGATTTAAAAGACACTGCTCAAACAGCCTGCTTTGTAGGTTATGTTCCACCTGAAGAGATGGCTGTTTTAAGCAAGGAGATGTCAGAGCTTCTGGTAGATACAAATATTTTAGGCGATGCTGCGGAGGGCAAGGCCTTTTTGGTCATTGCTTATAAAAGCGCAGCAGAAAAAGTAAAACACTTCCTTAAGGAACATGATTTTACGGAAGCGATTTTGCCAAAGAAAGATGGCTTGCCTAAAGAAGCTATGGCGGCTTTTAATGACGAAGCGGCTCAGAAGGATAAGGAAGCAGATGAGCTGGCAGCCAAAGCCAAAAGCTTGGGTGCAGAGAAAGGCAAAGTAGAATTATATTACGATCAGTTAGCTACGAAAGCAGATCGTATGGCTATTAGCGGTGAAGAAACAGGTAAGGCCTTTTATATGGAAGGTTGGGTACGGCACGATAAGACGGCAGAAGTAGAAAAAACTATTGCTGCCGTGACAGATGCTTACCAATTAGATTTTCTAGATCCCAAAGAAGATGAGATTCCTCCTACGGTATTGGAGAATAATCCTTTGGTAAGACCTTACGAATCTGTAATCGATTTGTATTCCAAACCTAAAGCAGGTTCGGTTGATCCGGACTGGGTAATGGCACCATTCCATTTTATCTTTTTTGGCATGATGTTATCAGATGCCGGATACGGCTTGGTTATAACCATTCTACTCTTAATTGCTTTGAAATTATTTAAACCTAAAGATTTTTCCGGAAAACTGGCCATGGTTATTTTGTTTGGTGGTATTTCCACAATTATCTGGGGAGCACTTTTCGGTGGTTGGTTTGGTTTAGAGTGGCATCCACTTTGGTTTGTACCTTTAAACGAACCTCTTAAGATGTTGGTTTTGTGTTATGTCTTAGGCGCTCTGCACATCCTTTCCGGTATGCTTTTCAAAATTTATTTATTGGCCAGAGAGGGAGATTGGGCAGGCGTTGTATTTGATGAGCTATCCTGGCTTACCATGTTTGCAGGTTTCTTGTGCATGGCTTTTGTGCCAGGACCAATCGGCAAATACTTGGCAATTATTGGAGCAGCAATCATCGTGCTCTTTGGTGGTAGGTCTAAAAAGGGAATCATCAATAGATTGTTAAGCGGCTTGTTTACACTCTACAGTATTAGTGGTTATCTTAGTGATATTCTTAGCTATTCCAGAATCTTTGCTTTGGGACTGGCTACCGGTGTTATTGCCATGGTAATCAATACTATTGCCAAACTTCTTATGACCATGGGACCTGTTGGTATGGTGGCGGCTGTAATAGTTGTCTTTGCAGGACATTCCTTTAACATCGTCATCAATATCTTAGGTGCTTTCGTACACAGCAGTCGTTTGCAGTACATTGAATTCTTTGGCAAGTTTTATGAGTCAGGAGGCAGAGCATTCCTTCCTCTGGCTTTGAGAACTAAATATACAGATATTACTAAATAAAATAAAAGGTTAAGGAGGCTTTACATTATGATTACTCTTGGAACAGCTTTAGCATTTGGAGGTGCTGCCATTGCAGCAGGTCTATCAGCTGGTGGTAGCTCTTTAGGCGTTGGTATTGCCGGTCAAGCCGGTGCAGGTGTTGTTTCTGAGGATCCGGATAAGTTTGGTAACGTTTTGGTTTTGCAAGCTATTCCTGGTACCCAGGGTATTTATGGACTTTTGATTGCTTTCATTATTCTTTTAAATTTGGGCGCAGTTAGCGGTGAAGTTAAGGAATTGACTACACCTCAGGGCATCGCTTTCTTGGCGGCAGGTTTCCCTATGGGTATCGGTGGTTTGCTTTCCGGCTGGTATCAGGGTAAGGTTGCTGCTGCAGGTATTTGCCTGAGCGCTAAGCGTCCTGAAGAAACAGGTAAAGGTATTATTTTGGCAGCCATGGTAGAAACCTACGCTGTATTGTCCTTATTGCTTTCCTTCATTATGATCAACGGCATTAAGCTTTAAGCGAGGAGTGAAAAGCAGTGGCAGCAAATAAGATAATTTCTAAAATAGAAGAAGAGGCTTCCATAGAAAAAACGAATATTTTGGCAGATGCTGAGAAAAAAGCAACTGCTGTTCGTGACAAAGTCCTCGCATCTGCTCAAACTTCTTTAGAGAGCATCAAAGCTCAAGCTAAGAATAGTGCCGAAGAAGCGGGACGCAGGCAGGTTCTTATTGCCGAATTGGAAAGCCGTAAAAAAACCTTAAACAGCCAAAGGGAAATATTGGAAACGGTATTTGCCAAGGTAGAGGACGCCTTAAATAAGCTGCCTCAAGATAAATGGGAAAAACTGATTACTTCAATTGTGGTAGCTGCCAGCGAAACAGGCGAAGAAAAATTACATGTGCCGGCAGATGATGTAGCTAAGTATCAAAATGGCTTTTTGGCAAAATTAAATACCGCCCTACAAGCAGCCGGAAAGAAAGGCTCCTTAACCTTAAGCGATAAGCCGGCTAAATTTAAAGGCGGTGTGGAGCTGGAAGGCATTACTACTGATTATGATGGCTCTTTTGCATCTATTTTAAGAGAAGTGAGACAAAAGGAAGAACGTCAGATAGCAAATATTCTTTTTGGTACGGAGGTGAAGTAATATGCCTCAAGAAAGTTATGAATATGCTATTGGCAGAGTTAGTGTTATGTCCACCAAAATGCTTAAGCAAAATCAACTGAGACGAATTGCCGAGGCTCCTACTGTTAAAGAAGCAACCGCCATCTTAATAGAGGCAGGTTATGGCGAGGGTAATATTACTGAAGAAGAAATTGCTTACGGCGAACTAGATCTCATGATAAGAGAGCAAATGAATTTAACCAGAAAAAGAATTCTGGAGCTTACTCCTGATGTAGAGCTTACCGGACTCTTTCTTTTAAATGTGGACAATCATAACTTGAAAACTTTGCTTAAGGCAAGGCTTTTGAAAACTGATGGCGAAAAATATTTGAGAGATGGCGGGTTCTTTCCTCTTGAGCTGGTTAAGACCTGTATCGCTACCAGAAAATATGATTCCTTACCCAAGGTTTATAGAAACGCTTTCAATAGCATTGAAGCAGATATTGCCAGAAAGACCATTGACCCTATGCGGTTTAGCGCCATGATAGATTGTGCCCTGTTTACCTATGCACAAGAAATACTGGATGAAAAAGAAGAGCACGGTTTTATTCGGGAATATTTTAATTTACGTGCTGATTTCCAAAATGCTTTAAGCTTGGTTCGTGCCAGATTGTTACACTGGGGACCGGATAAGCTTAGAATGCTTCTTTTAGATTGCGGAGAAATAGACAAGAAGTATTATTTGGAAAGCATGGATACTCCCTTTGAACAACTGGGTGCCCGCTTAAATCATGGCAGTCATGGTATAGCTTTGGCAGCAGCTCTTAATGATTATGTACAAAGACAAGATATTGCAGCGATTGCGGATGTCATGCGCAAAATGCTGATGGATATTTTACGCAAAGTAAGATGGGATACCGATAATTTAGGTCCTATCATTGGTTACTTGAAAGCACGCGATGCTGAAGCCCAGGCTTTAAGAGTTATTTTTGGTTCCAAGCAAGGTGGATTTGAAGCTCCCTTGCCGCAACTATTTATTTAAAAACCTTGGCCGGGAGGTAGGGTATGAAAGAGAAAAAGATAGCAGTCATCGGAGATGCCAATTCCGTAATGATTTTTAAGGCGGTAGGCTTCGATGTTTTCTATGAAACAGAAAAAGAAAAAATTGAAAGGCGCATTCACAAATTAGCCGATCAAAATTATGTCATTATTTATATTACTGAAGAAGCGGCAGAAAAAGTGCAGGATGTGATTAATTATTATGCAACTGCCACTTATCCGGCCATCATACCGATTCCTGTGGGAACAGAGTCCAAGGGACTTGGCATGAAACGTATTAAATCCAACGTAGAAAAAGCGGTGGGTGCAGATATTCTATTTAAGGAAGGACAGTGATTAAACCAATGAGTGGAACTATTGTAAAAGTATCCGGACCGCTGATTGTGGCTGAAGGCATGAGCGATGTTCAACTTTATGATGTTGTACAAGTAAGTGATAAGCACTTAATTGGCGAGGTAATTGAATTAAGAGACGATAAGGCCTCCATTCAGGTTTATGAGGAAACCGCAGGCTTAGGCCCCGGCGAAATTGTAGAAACCACAGGTGCAGCACTTTCTGTAGAATTAGCTCCTGGCCTGATAGAAAGTATTTTTGATGGTATTCAAAGACCTTTAACGGAAATTTATAAAATTGCCGGTGACCGTATTACTCGTGGTATCTCCGTACCTAAGCTTAATCGTGAAAAGAAGTGGACCTTCACTCCTGTGGCTAAGGTAGGAGACAAGGTAAGCGGCGGCGATGTTATTGGTACAGTACAGGAAACACCTGCTGTTTTGCATAAAATTATGGTTCCTCCCGGTAAGAAAGGTACCCTGGACTGGGTATTTTCCGGTGAGGCCAATATTACCGAAACTATTTATAAGCTCAAGGACGAGGAAGGCAACATTACTGAGTATCCTATGTTGCAAACTTGGCCGGTACGTAGAGCTCGTCCTTATATGGATAAGCTGCCTCCTGATGAACCAATGGTTACAGGACAAAGAGTTATTGATACCTTGTTCCCTATTGCTAAGGGTGGCGTAGCTGCCGTACCCGGTCCTTTCGGTAGCGGCAAAACCGTTATTCAGCATCAGTTGGCTAAGTGGGCTGATGCAGATATCATTATCTACGTTGGTTGTGGTGAACGTGGTAACGAAATGACCGATGTACTGAATGAATTCCCTGCTCTAAAAGATCCTAGAACAGGACTTCCTTTGATGAAACGTACCGTACTTATTGCTAATACTTCTGATATGCCGGTAGCAGCTCGTGAAGCTTCTATTTATACAGGTATTACCATTGCAGAGTATTTCCGTGATATGGGTTACAAAGTAGCCATCATGGCTGACTCTACTTCCCGTTGGGCAGAAGCACTGCGCGAAATGTCTTCTCGCTTGGAAGAAATGCCCGGTGAAGAAGGCTATCCTGCTTATCTGGCATCTCGCCTGGCAGAATTCTATGAAAGAGCCGGCGAAGTGAAATGCATTGGTGCAGAAGGTAGAATCGGAGCTGTCAGCGCCATTGGTGCCGTATCTCCTCCGGGTGGCGATATTTCTGAACCTGTCAGCCAGGCAACGCTGCGTATAGTAAAGGTTTTCTGGTGCCTGTCCGCTTCTCTTGCTTATGCGCGTCACTTCCCTGCTATTGATTGGTTGCAAAGCTATTCCTTGTATTCCGACAGACTTCGTACTTACTACGATTCCTCTGTGGCACCTGACTGGTCAAGCTTAGTTGCTAAGACTATGGGTATTCTGCAAGAAGAAGCCAGCTTAAATGAAATCGTACAATTGGTAGGTATTGATGCCTTAGGCTTTAAGGATCGTATTACCATGGAATGTGCACGTTCAATCCGTGAAGATTTCTTGCATCAGAATTCTTTTGATGATATTGATACCTATACTTCCTTAAAGAAACAGTATGCTATGCTAAAGCTTATCCTAGGCTGGTATAACCAAGCCTTAGAAGCTTTGAATAAACACGTTATGCTGGATAAATTAATTGATATGCCTATTCGTGAACAAATAGGCAGAGCAAAAGCCATTCCGGAAAAAGATGTAGACGAGAGATTTGCTGCTATCAACAAGGAAATGGAGAAAGCCTTTAACGATTTAACTGAGGAGGGTGACTTAGATGCGTAAGGATTATAAAACGATTCGCGAAGTTGTTGGCCCTCTGATGATGGTTGATCATGTAGAAGGTGTTAAGTATGATGAGCTGGTAGAAATTCAGCAGGCTAATGGTGAAATTCGTCGCGGCAAGGTTTTAACTGTAGATGGCGATAAGGCTTTGGTACAGCTTTTCGAAAGCTCTCAGGGACTTAAGCTTTCTGATTCTAAAGTGCGTTTCTTGGGACATAGTATTCAATTAGGTGTAGCGCCTTCCATGCTGGGACGTGTATTTGATGGTATGGGACGTCCTATTGATGGCGGTGCAGAAATCATTCCTGATAAATACGAAGATATTAATGGTACTCCTATGAATCCGGCTGCTCGTGACTATCCTGCTGAATTCATTCAAACAGGTGTTAGTGCCATCGATGGATTAAACACACTGGTACGTGGTCAGAAGCTGCCTGTGTTCTCCGGCTCCGGCTTACCCCATGCTCAACTGGCTGCCCAGATTGCCCGTCAGGCTAAGGTGCTGGGTACCGGCGAAACTTTCGCCGTAGTATTTGCTGCTGTTGGTATTACCTTTGAAGAAGCTAACTTCTTCATGAACGACTTTAACCGTACCGGTGCTTTGGAACGTGCCGTTATGTTTATCAACCTGGCTAACGATCCGGCTGTAGAGCGTATTTCCACACCTCGTATGGCCATTACCGCAGCTGAGTATTTGGCATATGAATTAGGCATGCATGTTTTGGTTATCATCACTGATATTACCAACTACGCTGATGCTCTCCGTGAAATTTCTGCCGCACGTAAGGAAGTTCCCGGTCGTCGTGGTTATCCCGGCTACCTCTATACTGACCTGGCAACTATGTATGAAAGAGCCGGACGTATCAGAGGCAAGAAGGGCTCTATTACTCAGATTCCTATTTTGTCCATGCCTGAAGACGACAAGACTCACCCCATTCCTGACTTAACCGGCTATATTACCGAAGGTCAGATTATCCTTTCTCGTGAACTATATCGCAGAGGCCTTACACCGCCTATTGATGTATTGCCTTCCTTGTCTCGTTTGAAGGATAAAGGTGTTGGTAAGGGTAAGACAAGAGAAGATCATGCTGATACCATGAACCAGCTTTTTGCCGCTTATTCCCGTGGTAAGCAAGCTAAGGAATTAGCTACTATCTTGGGCGACGCAGCATTGAGCAAGGTGGATAAACTATATGCTAAGTTTGCTGAAGAATTTGAGAAGCAATATGTTTCTCAGGGCTATTACACCAACCGCAGTATTGAAGAAACCTTGAATTTAGGTTGGAAACTATTGGGTATTTTGCCTCGCAGCGAACTAAAACGTATTCATGATGAATTCTTGGATAAATATTACAAGCCATTAGAAGAACCCAAGGGGGAATAACCTATGGCTAAGACAATAAATCCTACCAGGATGGAACTAACTAACTTAAAAAGACGGTTAGGCACAGCTGTCCGTGGTCATAAGCTCTTGAAAGACAAGAGGGATGAAATGGTTCGTCAGTTCATGATTTACGTAAAACGTAATCATGAGCTGAGACAAAAAATGGAGCGCGCTTTACTGGGCGTTTCTGAACATTTCATTTTGGCCAAGGCACAGATGGGTACTTTAAGTATGTCAGAAGCCTTGCTCTATCCTGCCCGGTCTGCTCAATTTGAAGTAGGTTCTAAAAACGTGATGAGCGTTGATGTTCCTACTATCAAGTATACAGGCGGCGAAGAGGGAGATACATCCAGCATTCCCTATGCTTTTGCTTTCACCACCACAGCTCTTGATAATGCAGTGTTGGCTTTAGCACAGAATCTGCCGGAGTTATTGGAATTGGCAGAAGTAGAGAAGACCTGTAATATGTTGGCTGATGAAATTGAAAAGACCCGTCGTCGTGTTAATGCTCTGGAATATGTGATGATTCCTGAAATGCAAACTAATATTAAATTCATCACCATGAAGCTAAGCGAGAACGAGCGCGCCAGCACTGTACGTTTAATGAAAGCCAAAGAAATGATGGCTAAAAAGTGAGCCATTCGGGGACGGTTCCAAAATGGTTTCATAGAATAGAATAAGCCTGTAGGTTTTATTTGCCTCGCGGCACCATTACTAGACTATCGGTGCCCGAGGCAATAAAACTACAGGCTATTTTTGTGTGGGACAGCGGACGCGTCCCTGTGTCCCACTTCCTCGTGTACATTTTTATTATTTAAGGAGTATAATGAAAAGATACAAAGGAGTGATTATCATGGCAGCTAGTGCAGAAACAATTAAGAAATTCAAGGAAATGGTACAAGACTCAAATAATATAGTGTTTTTTGGTGGAGCAGGTGTCTCTACAGAAAGCGGTATTCCTGATTTTAGAAGCGTAGACGGACTCTATAACCAAAAATATAAATTCCCGCCGGAAACAATTTTAAGTCATACTTTTTATATGAATAATCCTGAGGAATTTTATAAATTCTATCGCGATAAAATACTCAGCCATGATGCCAAACCTAATGCAGCTCATTTAAAATTGGCTCAGCTGGAAAAAGAAGGCAAGTTAAAGGCTGTTATTACTCAAAATATTGATGGCTTACATCAGGCAGCCGGTAGTAAAAATGTTTTGGAATTACATGGCACTGTTCATCGTAACTACTGCCAGAAATGCGGCAAGTTCTTCGATGTCAAATATATGCGGGATTATGAGGGCGTTCCTAAATGTGATGCCTGTGGCGGCGATATAAAACCGGCTGTGGTCTTGTATGAAGAAAGTTTGGACATGGATGTTATGGAAAGGGCTGTCAAATATATTTCCGAAGCAGATATGCTGATTATAGGCGGCACCTCTTTGGTAGTATATCCGGCAGCAGGACTGATCAATTATTATAAGGGACACAAGCTGGTGCTCATCAATAAAGGCAGCACCTCAGCCGACAGTTCAGCAGATTTGGTCATTGCCGATAGTATTGGTGCGGTAATGAGCCAAATCTAGGAAAGATAAGCAAGGTGTGTTATAATAGCAAATGTGAGAAAAATTATTTGGGGGTATTACTATGTTAGATATGAAGTTTGTACGTGAACATACTGCTGAAGTTGTTCAAGCTATGAAAAATAGAAACATGGACATGAATTTGGATGAATTCAGTGCTTTGGAGCAAAAACGCAGAGATATTCTTCAACAGGTTGAAGCAGATAAAAGCAAGAGGAATGCTGCCAGTGCTGAAATCAGCAAAATGAAGAAGGCCGGCGAAAATGCCGATGCTCAAATTGCTGCCATGCGTGCTTTAGGCGATGAGATTGCCAAGAGCGATAAGGAATTAAAGGATGTGCAAGATAAGCTACAAGCTATTTTGTACAATATTCCTAATATGCCTGCTGCTGATGTTCCTCTAGGCAAAGGCGACCAGGACAACCCTGTAGTTCGTACTTGGAGTGAACCAACTAAGTTTTCCTTCAAACCTCTCAATCACTGGGATATTGGCGAAAACTTGAATATTTTGGATTTTGAAAGAGCCGCTAAAGTTTCCGGTGCTCGTTTCACCTTCTATAGAGGTTTAGGTTCCCGTTTAGAGCGTAGTGTCTATAACTTCATGCTAGATACTCATACTGCTAAACATGGTTATACCGAAATATTCCCGCCTTACATTGTTAATGCTGCCAGCATGATTGGCACAGGCCAACTGCCTAAGTTTGCGGAAGATATGTTTAAGATTGAAAAGCAGGATATGTATCTGATTCCTACTGCCGAAGTTCCTGTTACCAACTACCATCGTGGTGAGATTTTAAATGGTGCTGATCTGCCTATTAAATATTGTGCTTACAGTGCTTGCTTTAGAGCAGAAGCAGGTAGTGCCGGTCGTGATACCAGAGGTCTGATTCGTCAGCATCAATTCAATAAGGTTGAGTTGGTAAAATTTACCAAACCGGAAGAATCCTGGGCTGAGCTGGACAAGCTGACTCATGATGCAGAAGAAATTTTGCAATTGTTAAAGCTCCCTTATCATGTGGTACGTTTGTGCACCGGTGATTTAGGCTTTAGCTCTGCTACTACTTATGATCTGGAAGTTTGGCTTCCCGGTTCTAATTGCTACAGAGAAATTTCTTCCTGCTCCAACTTCTTAGATTTCCAGGCACGCCGTGCCGATATTAAATTCCGTCGTGGACCTAAAGATAAACCTGAATATGTACATACTTTAAATGGTTCAGGCTTAGCAGTAGGTCGTACGGTAGCTGCTATCATAGAAAACTATCAGCAGGAAGATGGAAGCGTAGTAGTACCTGAAGTGTTAAGACCATATATGGGATGCGATGTTATAAAGAAATAGGCCGCCGCTAAGGCAGCATATGCGTCGTTGTAACTGCACAAGGCAGGTTGAGATGGACCGAGAAAGTCCTATCCCAACCTGCCTTGTTTGTTACGCCTAGCCTTTGCTGCCTTTTCAACGGCCTTAGGTAAGTGATGTAAGTCTGCACAGCACTCTAGCCGCGCTTTGGATTTTGGTTTGCCTTTTCAACGGCCTTAGGTAAGTGATGTAAGTCTGCACTACACTCTAGCCGCGCTTTGGATTTTGGTTTGCCTTTTCAACGGCCTTAGGTAAGTGATGTAAGTCTGCACTACACTCTAGCCGCGCTTTGATTTAGTTTAACTTTACAGGTTTTTTCACAAATTTGTACTAATTATCAACTATGTTTTATTGGGTTTTAGGTGTATAATCAGTAAAACTTGGTATTTAGGCAAATTTTGCTAAAAATAGAATTTGTAACAGGAGGAAATATGAATATTGATAATGAAAAAAGACCAAAAAAATCATTGCTGTATTATTATTTTGTGGCCTTGGCTATCATCTTTATCATTAACACCATTGTCATACCTATGTTTTTCAGTCCTCAAGTCAAGGAAGTTTCTTATACCAGCTTCTTGAAGATGGTAGATGAAGGCAAGGGTACCAGAGTAGAAATAACTTCTAACAAAATAGCTTTGTTGTGTAAGGAAGACAACAAAGAAATGATTTATGTTACCGGTAGAGTGGAAGATCCTGATCTAGTTAATAGGCTGATGAAGTCTAAGGTAGAGTTCTCTCAGGTTGTTCCTAAAGAAGAATCCGGTTTTAGCAAATTTATTAACAACTGGGTTCTGCCTATTTTGTTCTTCTTTGTGTTAGGGCAATTGTTCATGCGTTATGTTATGCCCAAGATGGGTGGCGGTGGCGCAGGCAACTTCATGAGCTTTGGCAAAAGCAATGCCAAAATTTATGTAGAGGCACAAAGCGGTAAAACCTTTAATGATGTAGCAGGACAGGATGAAGCCAAAGAAGCTTTGCGAGAGCTGGTAGATTTCTTACATGATCCTTCCAGATACCAGGCTATTGGTGCTACCATGCCTAAGGGTGCTCTTTTAGTAGGGCCTCCGGGTACAGGTAAAACCTTGTTGGCAAAAGCTGTAGCCGGAGAAGCTAAGGTTCCTTTCTTCTCCATTTCCGGCTCTGAATTCATTGAAATGTTCGTTGGCATGGGTGCTGCCAGAGTAAGAGACTTATTCAAGCAAGCTCAAGAAAAAGCTCCTTGCATCGTGTTCATAGATGAAATTGATGCTATTGGTAAGAAACGTGACAGCGGTCAGTTTGGCGGCAATGATGAAAGAGAACAAACCCTGAACCAATTGCTGGCTGAAATGGATGGCTTTGATGGTAGCAAGGGTGTTATCATTCTGGCAGCTACAAACCGTCCGGAAGTTTTGGATAAGGCTCTCTTAAGGCCCGGTCGTTTCGATAGAAGAATTCCTGTAGAGTTACCTGATTTGCAAGGAAGAGAAGCAATTCTAAAAGTACATTCCCATGATGTTAGAATGGATGAAGCTATTGATTTCCATTCCGTGGCTTTAGCAACCAGCGGTGCTTCAGGTGCGGACTTGGCTAACATTGTGAATGAAGCGGCCTTACGTGCTGTACGTATGGGCAGAAGCATAGTTAAGCAGGAAGATTTGGAAGAATCTGTCGAAGTAGTTATTGCCGGTGCGCAACGCAAGGGTGCAGTGATTTCTCCTGAAGAGAAGAAAATAATTGCCTATCACGAAATTGGTCACGCACTTGTAGTAGCAAAACAAAAGAACACGGCTCCTGTACACAAGATAACTATTATTCCTCGTACCTCCGGTGCGCTAGGCTACACCATGCAAGTGGCTGAGCAGGAAAATGTGCTCATGACCAAAGAAGAATTGTTTAATAAGATTGTCACCTTTACCGGTGGACGTTCTGCCGAAGAAGTGGTCTTTAATACCATTACCAGCGGTGCTGCTAATGATATTGAGCAAGCTACCAAGCTTGCCAGAGCGATGATTACCAGATTCGGTATGAGTGAAGACTTTGATATGGTAGCCTTGGAAACCGTGAACAATGCTTATTTAAGCGGTGATGCTACCTTGGCCTGTTCACCGGAAATGTCCGCTAAGATTGATGAAGAAGTTTTGGCAACAGTTAAGAAAGCTCATGGTATTGCCAAAAAGATTTTGGAAGAAAACAGAGCTAAGCTAGATGAATTGGCTGCTTACTTGCTAGAGAAAGAAACCATTACCGGTGAAGAATTCATGGCTATTTTAAATGGCACAGACGTTCAACAACCGGCTGCTGCTAATACAGAAGCAACAGTAGTAGAAGTAACGCCAACTCCGGAAGCTTAAATTTTATAGAATAAGCAAAAAGCCCGACACCGGTGGTGTCGGGCTTTCTTGTTTAGCAGGCCAAAAAGGAAACATTACTCAATGATTCGCTTATTCTTTGATATCGTCTAAAATTTCTATAAAGTTATCAAGATTGATAGTCTTTTTCTTTAACAGCAAATCTACGCGCAAGGCCAGGAGTGGGTGCTGGCTCATGGCTTTGGCCTTGATGAGTGCTACCTTAATTTCGGAAGTGATGGCAGTTTGAGGCCAACTCTCTAAAACATTTAAGGCATAGGCCCTGATTTCATCGTAGATGGAGGTTAAGCCGGCGATAATGAACTCTGTGCCTTCCTGTGGTTTGTTACTTAAAGCGGTAAGAATAGGCTTTAAAGCTTCCTGGGAAGTGGCATACTCTGCCAAATGTTTTTTAGCAAAGTTAAGAACTGCATGGAAGCGACGTTTATCATCAGTCTGGAGCAAGAAGAAATACAATTCCGTTCTGGCCGGATCTTCTCTTAATAGTTTCATTAATTTCAAATGGATGTCCATATGTAGAGCCAGAGCCAGGCTTACTGCCAAGTTATTCACGGAACCATCCTTGCGCAAAAGCTGGGACATGATGACGGGCAACCAATTTTTTTTGAAGATTAATTTTTCTGTTTCACTAATTAAGAGATGACATTGATTAGAGCTTATTTGCTGCCAGTGCTGATTGTCTGCCATAGCTGTTAATAATTCTGCCAAATTAAAGAGACCGGCAATATCTTCCAGGGTGGAAGTATATTTGGTAGCGTGATGTAGCAGTTGTTTAATGGCAGTATATAAGTCAAAGGCAGGAATTTCTTCTTCCAAATCCAGATTATCACCATTTTCATAATTAAGCAGAAAAAGCAAATAGTTGTGAATGGTGGATAAGATGCCGCTGTACAGGTTGTGGCTAAGCTGAGGGCGTGCCAGGGCTTCTTGTAGCTGACCTTGTTTTAATATCAAAATAGCAATACCGGGATAAGGAACTGTTAGGTCTGCACCATGACAGAGCAACCATTCTTTTTCTTTGGGAGTCGCAAAGTCATATTCTTCCATGCAGCAAATTTTTCCCCAGCCGGTGGTATGCTGCATGATATCCCAAGCTTCCTCGTCGGAAAGAGAGGAGCTTAAGACCAAAGCAAAAAGTACATAGCAAGTAAATTCTTCGCATTTTGCTAACATTAATAAATCTTGTTTTAGTTTTTCCGCAAACTTTTTGTTCTTAGGATTAAGCAAAATTAAACCGGCAATGACGATGGCAAACTTCACTGCTTCCCGTTGAGGGGCATTATATAACCAGCTTAAGGCCAGCTTCTGCAGGGCGGGATTTAGTTTTTCTGTTTGTAAATGAGCGACCAGGGATTCATGATAGATGATGCAGGGAGAACCACATACACCTAAATAAAGCATGACCGCATTTTCCTGAGTAGGAGTACTGCTGTAGGACATTAAGGCTTCATAGATGTTCTCACCCAAAGGATTATCTTCTATTTCTTCAGTGGTGGCAAGATAGGCATCGGCAGCACCCAGCTCCAGGGAAAGTACGGAATCTGTAGTTGCCATAGCTCTATCAGGCAAAGAGGTGGCCTGAAAGAAGCCGTCTTTGCCTATATTGTCCTGTACATATGCAAATATACTTTGACCCTGTAACCAAGGTTCTGTTTTTTTTACCATAATCATACCCTCAATTCAACAACAATATTACGAATTTGCCTTATTATAGCACACTGCACAGCGTACCTCAATTTTCTAAAGCTTTTTGCAAAGCTGCAATTCCCTTGGGAATAGCTTCTTTGGCAATACCGGCAAAGGAAAGGAGCACCTCCGGCCCATGCCGAGAAGTAGTGCCTAAAATAGGAATAACACGGATGCCATGCTGTAAAGCTTTTTTTGCTAAAGCTTGGGCGGAAAGTGAATAATGCAGAGCAATACGCAAATGCAAACCGGAAGCGTAGTCTAAAATTGTTACTTTTTTGCCAAAGGTTTTTAATAGAGTTTGTTGCAAGATAAGATTTTTTTCATTATATAAAGAGCGTAGTTTTTTCACATGGCGTGCTAAATAGCCTTGCTCAATATATTCTGCTAAGGCTAGTTGCTCTATGGTGGAAGAGGTTTGGTTAAAGAACTTGGCTTTTTGGCGATAGGCAGACAAAAGTTTTTTAGGTAAAACTAAATAGCTGATCCGCAGGGAGGGCAAAAGGGTACGGGAAAAAGAGGCAAGATAAATAATTTGCTCACTATTGCCAAAGCTGTGGAGAGCAGGAGTGGGCGTATTAAGATACCTAAATTCGCCGTTGTAATCATCTTCCAGAATATAAACATGGGATAACTTGGAAGCTACAATTAAGTTGTTTTTTTCTTTATCAGATAAACTTCTGCCTTTGTAGGGATTGGCCGGACTGATCATAAGCAGCTGAGGCCAGGTATCACTAGGCTCAGCCGGATCAAAAGTTTTTACCTGCCAGCCATAATTCTCACAAATTTCTTCGGCTTGGGGGAACCCGGGTGCTTCCATGCCAATAGTTTTTTCTTTTACGGGTAAAAGTGGTAATAAAATAGCCAGTAAGCTTTGTAAGCCGGCACCGACGATAATTTGCTCAGGAGTAGTAACTACACCACGGGAACTATAGCTATATTGAGCCAGTACTTTACGCAAAACAGCTTCGCCCTGGTAGTCGCCATAGCCTGCAATGCTACGAGGATTTCTCAAGGCAGAGTTTAAACAACGACGCCACAGGGCGGTGTCGAAAGTAGATGTGTCTATGTAGTTGTTGGAAAAATCGTAAAGAACTGTAGATGCTGCTGCAATAGGAGAAATTGTTTTTGTTTCTTTTTGCCGGGTATGAGGCAGAAATTGTTCAACCCGATAGCCTTTGCCGGGAATACTGCTAATGTATCCTTCACTGATTAAAACCTGATAAGCTGATTCTGCCGTAGTACGGCTGATTTTTAAATCTGCCATGAGCCTTCGGATGGAAGGCAACAGAGTCAGGGCGGGAAGATGCTCTAAAGTAATTTCTTCGCGAAAATAAGCTGCGACCTGTTGATAGATTGGTCCTGCTCCGAGTTTGCGATAAAAATTAAAAGTTGTGGCCATAACTGTACTCCTTGTTTTTACAAAAAAAGTTAAAATACTAGTGCACAGATTTAGTATAACATCTTAAATGTTTTACGCAAGATTAACTCTTCTAATTAAAAAGTGTTATAATAAAATTATGATTTCAAATATAAGGGAGGTTTTTAGTATGAAACTACGTAAAATTATTGCCGGCTTAGCACTACTGGGCTTAATTGCTATGCCTATGGTGGCAGGAGCAGCAGCAAAGACTGTCGTTAAAGACGACATTAAACCTGCCGCTATTAAGACTGTTACAGACAAGTACAAAGGGATGGAATTGTCCTATCCTCAAGTTGAAAACTTACAAAATGTAGCAGCCAGACACATCATTAACAGAGATATCATTGATACTACTGCTAAGTTTATTGAAGAAAGACAAAAACAAATTGAAGATGGCACTACCAATATTAAGGTTTCCTATCAAGTAAGATTTAATAAGGACAGCATCCTGAGCTTGACCATTCTGGAAGAAGGACAGGACAAAGGTGCAGCTCATGCTTTCAAAACAATGAAGGGCATTAACTACAATTATCTGACCGGCCAAAAAATTACTTTGACGGAGCTGGATAAGATTGGTAAGAAATTTGATGTAGCACCTGAATTCACCGTTGATAAGATTAATGCTACCTTGAAGAAACAAGCTAAAGAAGGCAAGGTTACCTTGCTTTCTGATTTCAAAGGTATCACCACTCTTCCCGATTTCTATATGAGTGGTAAGTTTGGTCTTGATATTTATGGTATCTTCAATCCTTACGAAGTTGGCCCTTATGCAGCAGGTATCCAAACCGTAAAGCTTGACTAAATATTATTAGTAAAAACCACTCGGCTTACGAAGCCGAGTGATTTTTTTTGCGCAGAAGCCATAAGATATGAATTTTTATCATTAGTATGTGGTATAATGACATTGACAGAATATTCACTTTTTTAAAAGAAGTAGTTTATCATATATTTTTTGAGGAGAAGAAAATGAAACGGGGAAGCATTAATTGCAAACGGATATTTTTTTTAATGCTTGTAATGTTGCTAACTTTGGCTTCTGTGGCTTTTGCTCAGCCGAGAAAAGTGCGGGTGGGGTTTTTCCACTTTCAGGGTTATCACGATATAGCGGCTGATCAGGAACGTACCGGCTATGGGTATGAATTATTGCAGTTGATGAACCGTTACAATGATTGGGAATATGTGTACTTGGGCTATGATAAAAGTTGGTCACAAGTGCAGCAAATGCTATCCGACGGGGAGTTGGATCTTTTAACTTCTGCCCAAAAGACATCCGACCGCTTAAACAAGTATGCGTTCTCTAATAAAAGCGTAGGAACAAGCTATACGATTTTGACCGTTAAGGACGGCAACAAACGTGTTGTACAGGGTAATTATCAATCCTATAACAAGATGCGGGTAGGCCTGCTGAGGGATAATAGTCGTAATGCCAGCTTTGCCCAGTTTGCTGCTGAGCATGGGTTTACTTACACCGCTGTTTACTATGATGACATAGTAACGATGACTGCTGACTTGCAGGCAGGTAAGAATATCGATGCCATTGTTAGCAGTAACCTGCGTAAGGTTGCTAACGAATGGGTACTGGAGCGCTTTGATCCGGCGCCTTTCTATGCGTTGGTCCGCAAAGAAGATACCGAACTGTTAAAAGAGGTTAATGATGCTTTAAACAGAATGGATATAGACCTGCCCGGCTGGCGTACTGATTTAGCCAGTAAATACTATTCAGTAAAAAACGGGGATAATCTGTCTTTTAACAAAGCAGAGAACGATTACCTACAAGAATTGCAACAACAACATAAGGCCTTTTCTGTATTGGTTAATCCTGACAGAGCACCTTATTCTTATTTTGAAAATGGTGAAGCCAAAGGTATTGTTCCTAGGATATTTAAGGAAATTGCCAAGCGGGTTGGCATACAATATAAATTCATAGAAACGAAGTCCAGACAAGAATATATGAAATTGTCTGAATCAGATGATGTAGATATAGTTTTGGATAGTCCTTATGATTTTTATTGGGCAGAAAAATATCATTTTAGATTAACTCAGCCGTATATGGAAACAGCGTTGTGTATTTTGTCGCGTAAGAATGTCCAGGAAAATGATAACCAGTCTAAACGGATAGGCTTATTGATGGAAAATGACTATTATACACAGAAGCTTATGGAAAGGCAATTTAAGCAACAACCAATAGTTTATCCTACCGTTAAAAATGCCATAGAGGCTCTTAATAATAATCTTGTGGATGAGGTATTTCTCTTTACCTATACAGCCCAGAAAGCTTTGGCAGAAGATGAACGTAATGCCTTGAAGGTAACCATTCTACCTGTTTCTCCTGTGAGTTTTGCCTTGGCCGTGGATAAGCACCAGAGCTATTTACTGAACAATGTTTTGAACAAAGGCGTTCAGAGCATATTTCAGGGGTATATTGATAATATCATAATAGAAGAAATAACTTCTTTACGTGAAAGCAATACTGTGCTTAGCTTTATTTATGACCAACCTTTAGTAGCGGTAGCCATTGTAGCAGCGTTGGTTATTTTGGCAGCAGGATTTATCTTGGCTGTGCAGCATAGTAAAAGCATGGAACAAGAAAAACGCTTGGCTGAGCAGGCTAAGGAAGTGGATGAAGCTAAGAACAAGATTTTACAAGATGCTCTATCTACTGCAGAACAAGCCAGCGAGACAAAAGGGGCCTTTCTTTCCAGAATGAGCCACGAAATCAGAACTCCTTTGCATGCTGTTTTGGGATTTCTTGATCTGGCTAAAATGGAGCAGACATCTCCGCAGCTGGTAAATGAATATGTGAATAAATGTATGGTTGCGGCTAAGCAATTATTGGCTATCATTAACGATGTATTGGACATGTCAGCCATTGAAAGAGGTAAGATGCGTTTGGCTGAGGAGTCCTATAATATGTCTGTTCTACTTAAAGAAGTAGAAAATTTGTTTGACAGTCAGGCGCGGAGTAAAGGGGTATCTTTTAGCGTCTACACTGACCAGGTAAAAAATTTAATTGTGGTTGGAGATCAATTGCGACTTAAACAAATCCTGGTTAATCTTTTGTCTAATGCAGTTAAATTTACAGGCCGAGGAGGCAAAGTAGAACTAAAGGTTAGTTTCTCTAATGCTTCTGATAATAAAGTACAAGTGAAATTTGCAATCCAAGATAATGGTGTTGGCATGGAACCTGCTTTTTTGCAACATCTGTTTGAGCCATTTAACCAAGCCAGTGCTACTACTGCCCAAAAATATGGCGGTTCAGGCTTAGGCTTATCAATTACCAAAAATTTAGTTAATATGATGCAAGGTTCATTAGATGTTATCAGTGCACCGGGAAAGGGTAGTACCTTTACCGTTGTTTTGACCATGCCCAGAGGAGAACAGTTGGCTAAGGTTTCGGAGGGGGCGGAACAGGAGAGCTTCTTTGATACGCAAAGTGACCTAGAGGGAATAAGAGTTCTCTTGGTTGAAGATAATGCGATAAACAAGGAAATTGCCAAAAAGCTTTTGTCTAAAGTTGGGGCAGTGGTAACAACTGCTGACAATGGACGAGAAGCTGTAGATAAATTTCTTGCCACTAAACATGGTGACATTCAATTAATCTTGATGGATATTCAGATGCCTCTTATGGATGGCTATGAAGCAACCAGACGGATACGTACCTCTGAACATCCTGATGCCAAGCAAGTTCCTATTGTTGCCATGACAGCCAATGCTTTTAATGAGGATGTGGCAGCGGCTTTGGCAGCAGGCATGAATGGGCATTTGTCTAAACCCATAGACTTGTCGGCCTTTAATCGTGTTTTACATGAAGCAAAGGCAAGGTAATCGGTTATATGACACATAGACATTTTGCCTTGGCTTGTAATTAATGCCAAAAATTTGTATAATTACTCCATCAGGAATGGCGTTAGGGAGTGAAAGTGATGCTAAGGAAGTTTAAAATCTTAATGCTGTGTTGTTTGACCGCAGGTTGTATGATTTGTGGGCAACAAGAAGCTAATGCGGCGCAATACTTTGCTAAAAAGTATGCTTTTACCAATCAAGGAGAGCTGACAGCACCTCTTACCATGAAGTTTAAAACTTTAGGAGAGAAGAATATTGCTGCGAAAATTTCTCCCTTGAACCCTAAAACCAATATTTTGACTTTGGCTTGTTCCTTGGGCACAGATGTTTTCCTTAATGTTATCAACAATGGTTATGAGTATGATTTATATAAAATCACCTTCCGGGATGGCAATGAGGATTTGCTAATCATTAGCTATGGTCCCAGAGGGACAGGTAAAACAGAGCTGCAGGGCATTGCCGTCATTGGTGAGGACAATAGCCACAGTTTAGCTCCATTGCCTATGCGTGGTTTTAGCCCCGTAGCTGTTTTTAATAGTCCCTTGCAGATCCGTAATACTCAGGCGGTACTGTTTAGAGACAAGGCTAACACCTTAGTTACCATAGAATGGAATAAAGAGCTGGCTGCTTATATTGTAAGAGGTACGGAATAAGAAAAGAGCCAAAAGGACATCCTCAAAGTAGGATGTCCTTTTTCTAGCCCATAAAACAAACAAATTTTCGTTTTTTAGCTTGCATTTTCGTTTTGTTCGTGCTAATATACAAATACCGAACAACAGTTTGCGGAAAGGCGGTAAGGAAAATGAAAAAATTTTTATTTGCTCTTTTGTCCACTTTGATTATATTCTCTTGCTATGGCGTGCTGAATATGGAAGCATCCACTGCCAATATGCATAAAGAGCAGGTAGTTGTACATAATGGCGATTCTCTTTGGAAGATTGCCGGCAATTGGACCAAGCCGGGCGAAGATGTGAGAGAAGTTATTTATCGTATCGAACAGGAAAATAACTTAAGCACTAAGGATTATTTACAACCTGGACAATTGATAGTAGTACCGGTAAGAATAGAAAATAATATGGTAGCAAGCAAATAGCTAAAAGGAAATACCCGTGGCGACCTCCGCGGGTATTTCCTTTTTGTTTGCGGTAATTTATGTTATACTATCAATAACTAAAGGTTTTGTCAGATGCAAGGAAAGGAGCAATTATCATGACCGAAGAAAACAAAGATACAAAAATTGAAGATACCGCTAAGGTAGAAGAAATTAAAGAAGAAGTAAAGGCTCAAGAGGCTAAGGCAGAAGAAGCAGGCAAAGAAGAAGCTGCTCAAGCTGCCGGCACTGCAGAAGAAGCTGCTAAAGAAGCAACTGAAACTACTGCCACTACCAAAGAAATAGAAAAAGTACTACCTGATTACGACATTGAAGAGGAAGCAGAGAAGATTTGCCGTTGGGGCGCTGCCAGAGCCGGTGCTATTGTTATCACTCCGCTTTTGGGCTCTATTGCTTTAATGGCTAACGAAGTTTATATGGTAGTACGCCTCAGCGATTTGTATGGCGTAGAATTAACCGAAGGTGCCATTGCAGGTTTAGTAGGTTCTCTGGGAGCTTCTTTTGTGGGACAAACCCTCTTTACCATTGTTCCCTTCCCACCACTGCAAATTCCTGCTGCAATCAGCATTACCTACGGCGTAGGCAAGGCCGCTCATGCTTGGCTAAAAGCAGGCAATCCCAATGATTTGGCTCAATTCAAAGAAATTTATGAACAAGCTCGCAAAGAAGGCTTAGCAAAATTTAAAGAGCTTTCCAACCTAGCAGAGAAGAATAATCCTTTAGGCGACGAAAAGAAAAAATTTGATATTAAAAATTTAAAAGAGCAAGCAGCTCCTATCATTGATAAGTTTAAGGATCATGCTGATGGTACCGCTGTTAAGGTGGAAGCAGCTTTGGCAGATGCTACTGCTTTCCTAACTCCTTACAAGGAAAAAGGTCAACGTTGGCTTACCGCACAAAATATTGAGGCACTGCGCAAGGGCGGTATTATAGTTCCTTTCTCTGAGATTGAGAAGAAGATGGCTGATGCAGGCGCAGATGGCGAGTTTAAGTTTGTGGCTTGCCGTTATCATGCACCCTCTGATGTAGAGGTAGACGTTGAACATGTTAAGTATGGCATTCTCCGCTTAGTTTTGGGCGTGGAAAGCTTTGATATTAACAATGAAGAAGGTTCTGTAAAATTTAGAGTAAAAGATTTCAGTGTTTTGGAAAATTCCTTGGCGCAATTTGTTATCAAAGCCTTGGGCACTAAACTCATTACTTCCATCGTTAACTCTATTTTCAGTAATAAGGTAGTAGAGAAAGATGAGTTTACCTGTGTTTATGCCGACAATCTTTTGTCCGTAGATTTTACCAACCTGATTAAGAAGAATACTTATTTACAAACTCAGATCAAGGGCAAGAATGTTCTTGATTTGGTAAGATTCGTAGATTTGGTTCCTCAAGAGACAGGTATGTTGGTGCAAAGCAAGTTTACCTTGAAAAACTTAAAAAAGTAATAATATAAAGCATTCAAACTACACGCCTTATCAGCGTGTAGTTTGAATGTTAAGCAAGAAATCCAGGGGGGAGACGGGAGGCCGGTATTCTAATTTCCACTCAATAAGCTGTATGAATATGCAATAATGCTTTGTAGTAAGAAATTTATAGTAAAAAAGGAGCGAAAATTATTATGATGGCATTTTTGGACTATTTAGATGGTGTTTTGTATTATCCCATCTTGGTTATTGTTCTTGTAGCTGCAGGCTTATATTTTTCTTTCAAAACAAAATTTGTACAAATACGTTGGTTTGGTGAGAGCATTAAGGTAATCATGGAAAAACCGACCAAGGAAGGTGCTGTTTCTTCCTTTCAGGCTCTGATGGTTTCCACTGCTTCCCGCGTAGGTACCGGTAATATTGTAGGTGTATCTACTGCTTTGTGCTTAGGCGGTCCCGGTGCCTTGTTCTGGTTATGGGTAATTGCCATGGTCGGCGGCGCATCCGCTTTTATTGAGAGTACCTTGGCTCAGGTTTATAAACGTAAGGATGCCAATGGCGACAGCTATGGCGGACCTGCTTATTATATCGAGCATGCTCTGCATAATAAAACCTTAGCTTCTGCTTTTGCTTTGTTCTTAATTGTAACTTATGGTATTGGTTTTAATATGTTGGCATCCTATAATTTACAATCCACCTTCTCTTCTTATAGCTTTTATGATAAGGCTATGACTCCTTGGCTGATTGGAGCAATTTTGGGTGTTATTGTTGGCTATTGCCTCTTAGGCGGTGGCAAGCGTATCGTGAAGTTTACTGAAATTCTTGTGCCCTTCATGGGCGTGCTTTATGTGCTTCTTGCTCTTGCAGTAATTGTTATGCACTTAGGTACGATTGGTACAGTACTGCAAGGCGTTTTAAGTGATGCCTTCAACTGGAATAAGATTATGGCAGGTGTAAGCGGTTCCTGCCTGATGTTCGGTGTCAAGAGAGGCCTTTATTCCAACGAAGCCGGCGTAGGTAGTGCACCTAATGCTGCAGCAGCTGCTGATGTAGCTCACCCTGTACAACAAGGTTTGGTTCAAATGCTATCTGTTATCATTGATACCGTGCTTTGCACAGCAACAGCATGCATGTGCTTATTCTCCGGAGTTTTGCCTACTAAGGAATTGGCAGGAGCACCATATGTACAACAGGCTACTACTGTAGACTTTGGTACATTAGGACCAGTCTTGATTACTCTTGCTATGGTTCTGTTTGCCTTCACAACCTTGATTGGTAATTTCTTCTATGTAGAAAACTGCGTAGCCTATTTAAATAATGGCAAGATGCCTTCTCGTGGCGTAATGCAAGCTATTAGATTTTTTGGCGCAGTAGTTATTTTCGTTGGTGCCGGTATGTCCATGGCAGCTGCTTGGGATATTGCAGATATTCTGATGGCTTTCATGTGTCTTATTAACATCCCGTCTTGCATAGCTTTAGGCGGAGTAGCTTTGGCTACCACAGAAGATTATGCTAAACAAAAAGCAGAAGGCAAGGTGCCTGTTTTCAAGGCTGCTAATATTGGCTTGAGCACAGAGAACTTGGACTTCTGGAAATAGTAAATAGCGTATTTAAATAAGAGCGGCAAGATTTACTCGATTGCGTATCTGAGTAAATCTTGTCGCTCTTTATTTTTTACTTTTTTAATACAAGTTTAAAATCAGCAATTTAATGGGTAATAGTTATTTGTTTACCACATTAATTGGTTTACCGGCTAAGAAAGCTTTAGCATTTTCAACAGCACAATCCATAATACGTTGACGGCTTTCTTTTGGTGCCCAGGAGATATGTGGTGTTATAATGCAGTTCTTGGCCTTCAGAAGAGGATTATCGCTTCTAATAGGCTCTGTATAAACAACGTCCAGACCTGCTGCAGCTAATTTACCACTATTTAAAGCATCGGCAACATCTTGTTCATTGATTAATTGACCACGAGCGTTATTAATTAAAATTGCGCCGTCTTTCATTTTAGCAATTGCTGCTTTGTTGATAAAACCGGTGTTTTCCGGGGTCAAGTTGCAATGCAGTGTGATGACATCAGACTTAGCTAGAAGGGTATCCATATCTACATACTCAGCAATTTCTTTGCCGTGTGGATTGGGATAAACATCATAAGCTAATACTTTCATGCCGAGTGCTTTAGCAATTTGGCCTTCCTTTTGACCTATGCGGCCAAAACCAATGATGCCAATGGTTTTTCCTTCAAGCTCAATTAGGGGGTAATCCCAATAACACCAATCAATGCATTTGGCCCAGTTACCGGCATGAACAGAATCACTGTGATGACCGATATGGTGACAGATTTCCAAAAGCAAAGCGATGGAATATTGGCTGACACTAGCAGTACCATAAGAAGGAACGTTAGTAACAGGAATACCTTTTTCTTTAGCATATTTATAGTCTACTACATTGTAACCGGTAGCCAGCATGCTGATGAATTTCATCTTGGGACAAGCATCGATAACTTTTTTGCTAATGGGAGTCTTATTGGTGTAAACCATTTCAGCATCGCCAATCCGTTTAATTACCTCATCTTCATTGTCAAGAGCAGTACGATCATAAATAGTAGTTTCACCAAGCTTCTTTAACGGTTCCCAGCTTAAATCACCGGGATTTTCGGTATAACCATCTAGTATTACGATTTTCATGTTTTGCCTCCTAAAATTAATTATGTTAGTTTTTATAAATCTTCGTTGAAATACATTTCTTTATTCAAACGATCTTCTTTTGCACAAACAATGACGTTAGTAGCAGCATCGCCACCAACATTTAACATCAACAGGGTCATTTCTACAGGGCGATTGATAGCTACGATTAAGGCATAACCTAACAGGCACATTTCGTTAGTAAAGCCTAAGCCGGCCATAACGGTAAAAATCATGGTAGTTCCGGCTACAGGAATAGCAGGAGTTCCGGCTGCTGCGCAAATTGACAGCAAGCCCATAATGATCATGGTGGATAAATCCAAATTAATGCCTGAAGCGGTAGCAATAAAGGTTACTGCCACCATGTGCATCATAGATGTACCATTCATGTTAATGGTCATGCCCATAGGCAAAACGAAGCTGGTAATATCATGATCGCAGCCCAATTCGTCTTCGCAAGTACGTGTATTGATAGGCAAAGTAGCAGCAGAGGAGTTGGTTGAGAAACCAAAGATTGCTACCTTGACCATCTTCTTAACGAAGGGCATAGGATTCAAACCGGTGGAAAGGAATATACCGACGGGATAAGCTATGATTAAATAGAGCAATAAAGCTATGATGGTTACAACCATATATGTTAAGGCGGGTTTTAAATATTCAATACCATAAGCAGCAAAAGTACGGGTAATCATACAGAAAATGGCCACAGGACCGATTTTGTTGATTAAGAAGTTTAAGAACATTTGAATTACATCATTTAATTCTTCAATAACCTGTCTTAAGGTATCAGCCTTAGGACCTAGTTTATTAATGCAGAAGCCTACCACGATGGCTACGAAAACTATGGATAATACACGAGTGTTAACACTGGCTACTGCACCAAAATTGCTTGGTACAAAATTAATGATGGTAGTTAAAGGATTATAAGGTGCAACTTTATTAACTGCCGTTACAGCTTTACTAGGCAAGGTAACATCAAACATACCCATAGACCTAACCCAGTATGCTAAACCTCCTGCCAAGGTGCAACCAAAAACATAAAACAGGAAGAAGGTTCCTAAAGTGCGTCCTGCAATGCGTCCTAATTTATCGGCATCTGAAATAGAACACATAGCCAAGGCCAAGGAAGTTAAAATCAAAGGAACAATGGCCATTTGTAAGCCATTCATAAACAGCTGACCAATAATATAGAAGAGACCAAGTGCATGCAAGCCTTCTTTTTTGGTAATATCCTGGAATAAAAGGTTGTTTATCGTATTCCAAATTGCACCTTGTCCGGTAGCCAGTAAATGTTCTCTGAGAAGCAAGCAAGCCAATCCTAATACCAAGCCTCCGATTAAAGCAGCCATCATTTTACGAATAAAGGTATTTTTCTTTTTTTCTGCCATGAGTAAACTCTCCTTTGCGATTTTCGCTTATTTTTTACAAAAAGTTGCAAATTTCTATGCCTTCTTTAGTAAAGGCAGCACGAATTTTTTCCACAAAAGCTAAAGCTTTTGCTCCATCACCGTGTACGCAAAGGGTATCTCCTTTGATATCTAATTCTTTGCCGTTTACGGAAGTTACTTTCCCTTCTTTAATCATCTTAATGCAACGACTAATTGCTATATTTTCATCAGTAATCATAGAATCTTTTCTGCTGCGAGGAACTAAAGATAAATCATCCATATAAGCCCGGTCAGCAAAAATTTCTGCAGCAGTTTTTAGTCCCATATCTTCTGCAACCTTGCCAAGTACTGCTCCGGCACAATAGTAAATAATGATTTCGGGATCAATTTCTTTAACAGCTTCGCAAATAGCTTGTGAAACCATTTCATCTGTTTGGCAAATATTGCCCATAGCGCCATGGGGTGCTACATGCTGTAGCTTCATGCCATAACTTTTAGTAAAGGCCATTAGGGCACCAACTTGATATTTTACATAAGTTTTAATTTCGTCATGAGAAAGCGTCATCTTCCTACGACCAAATCCCATCAAGTCAGGATAGCCAGGATGTGCTCCTACGGCAACGCCATGTTCCTTAGCCATTTTTACTACTTTATTCATGACCATTGGATCACCGGCATGGAAACCGCAGGCTAAATTAGCGGATGTTACATATTGAATGATTCCTTCATCATTGCCAATTTTATAAGCACCAAAGCTTTCACCCATATCACTGTTCAAATCAACTTTAAACATTGTAATTTCCTCCTTGTTATCTCTCCGTTACGGTAAATAAATATTGTTTTCCATTCACCTCGATCTTGTATGTTTTTGGACAATTACCATTATCTAAGGTAATTTCTTTTTGCTTTAGGTCATCTTGCATGTCTTTATAAAGCTTTTGTGCTTCATCAATGCTTATAGCCTGAAAGCGAATAGTATCTCCTGGTCTACATTGACCTATTTTAGGCAGGTCTACTGAGATAACGGTGGCTATTTTTGTATAACCGCCTACAGTTTGACGTTCTGCCAACATAATGATTGGTAATCCTGCTGTTGGTACTTGTACTGAGCCTGTTACAATACCATCAGAGATGATGTTGCCATCACCTTTGTGCTCAATAACAGGTCCTTCTAATCTATAACCCATCCTGTTAGAATCATTACTAACTGTATAGATGCTATTAAAAAATGTATCAAGGCCTTGGGCTGTAAATTCATTGTCTTGCGGCCCCATGATTACTCTGATGGTAAGAGGCTGGTCATAACCAAATTTTTCCTTGCTTAATGCTCTGCCTGCTAATTGGCTTAAAGCAACAGTAGGTTGTCCTACTTGTAATTCATCGCCATTTTTTAATTTACGGCCATCCTTGCCACCAATTTTATTTTGTACAGAAGTAGCACAACTACCCATAACTTTTGGTACGGCAAAACCACCGGCGATGGCTAGATAAGCACGACACCCAGAAGGAGCAATGCCCATCTGGATTACATCTCCGGCTTCAACTACAATTGTTTTATACATTTCAAGAGGCTTGCCCAGGCGACGAGGAGCAATATCACAACCTGTAATGGCAATAACGCCTCGCTCGGTAAACCGAAGGGTAGGACCTATAATGGATATTTCCATTGCTGCTGTATTTTTAGGGTTACCAACTAATAAGTTGGCTAGAACAAAAGATCTGATGTCCATTGGACCGGCAGGGGATACGCCAAAACGTTCATATCCTGTTCGCCCCATATCTTGAATAGTGGTTAAAGCCCCGCTTTTTTCTACAATTACCATGTTTACTCCTCCTTCTTTTCATAGGTTTTGCAAACATAGCTGCCTAATTCAACCTGACGTTTGATATCATCAAATTCTTTCCTATCGATAGGAATATGGTGAATCCATTGTCCTGCCTGAAGCAGGAAAGGTTGCTTTTTGCGATAATCGCAAGCTAATACCGGTGTAGTTCCAATGATGTTCCAGCCACAAGGCTGCTCAAAAGGAATAATATCGCTTAATGCCAGTTGCACTACAATACTGCCGCCTGGAATGGATACCCTGGGTGTAGGTCTGCGCTTAAAAGAAAAGGCATTTTCAAATCTGGCAGTATAAGGATGACCTGGTGCAAAACCCAGCATATAAACAAAGTAATCACTTTGACTATGAATTTTAATTATTTCTTCTTCTGTTTTCTTTTCTATTTTTGCTATTTCTTCCAGGTCAGGAGCGAACTCTCCTTCGTACAAGACCGGTATCTCGGTAACGATAGCTTTGGGTAATTTAACCTCGCCAAGATTTTCTAATTGTTGTTTTACGATTTCTGTTAACTTTTGATAAGATAAATGTAAAGAGTCATAGTGAATTAGTAAGGCACGATAAGTAGGAACAAGTTCTGTCACACCGGGAATTCTTAATTGTTCGAAGGCATATTGTAGTGCTCGTACTTTCATGTTTACCTTGATACTGATTTCCGGTTCAAACTCTACTAGCAGAGCCTGATCGCCAGCAAAATGTATAGTTGCTTTTTCCATGATCAGCCGCCTTTCCGAAGCTACTAGGTTATTTTTTTTATTATCTAGCCGTTTTATTTACAATTATTATTGTTGTTACTATTGTAGTAACTTTGTGACAAATTTGTAAAATGAATTATTTAAGTATATAATATTAAGGAACTAAATATCTTATGACATAAAAGGAGGACACTTATATGAATTATCTGGACGTAGAAATATTTTTGACTATTGCTGCTACTAAAAGTATTACCAAAGCTGCCAGCATTCTTTTTCTATCACAGCCTACCATTAGTCATAGGCTTAGTGCCTTGGAACAAGAACTAAGCGTTCCTCTCTTTGCCCGTCAAAAGGGTCACAAAACTGTCCAGCTGACGGATAAGGGAGAAGAATTTGTGCCCATTGCTCAACGCTGGATTTCCTTGATGAAAGAAACAAAAGGCCTTAAAGAACATCAGGATAACTATTTTGTTTCCCTGGGTTGTACTGATAGTTTAAATATAGCTTTGCTTGCTCCTTTTTATCAACAACAGCTGCAAAGCAATGCACCTTTGGATTTAAGAATAAGCACTCACCATTCTGCTGAACTATATGGCTTAATTGAAGGCCACGAGTTAGATATGGCTTTCGTTTTTCACAATTTATATTATAAGAATGTAATCATTGAAAAGTTTTTGCAAGAAAAACTTTATCTTATGCAAGCTATTCCGCCGCTATTGCCACAACGAAAAGTACATCCTCGCAATTTAATTCCGGAAAAAGAAATTTTTCTCAGCTGGGATAATAACTACGATATTTGGCATGATCAGTGGATTCCTACTTTACCAAGAACTCATATTAACGTGGATACCATTGCCCTAGCTCTACAACTATGGCATCAAAAGGAAATGTGGATGATTGCTCCTGCTTCGGTTGTTAAATATTTCTGTAAGTTTCGTCCTTTCTTCGTTAGTGAAATCGACAATGCACCGCCTGATCGCATTTGTTATAAGATTACTCATAAAGCTCCCAATTTGACTACTGGGCGGTCGGTTAAATATTTAGAAGAACAATTGTCGACTTATCTAAAAAATCTGGATTTGTCAGTTAAAATTGGTCAAAGCTAATAAAAAATCTGACCCATATTTTTAAGGGTCAGATTTTATTTATTTAGAATCATAATATTGTATATGCAATATATTTATTTTACAAATAAACAAGCATTTCATATAATAAAGCCAACAAAATTAAGACAACAACGACAAAAATAATTGGAGGTAATTTTACCATGTTTCAAGCTGCAAAACGCACAGACGCGTTACCTTTCTCCGGTATTCGCCTCATGATGGAAAGAGCTAACCAAATGCAAAAGGAAGGCATTGATGTTATTCATATGGAGATTGGCCGTCCTGATTTTGATACTCCTCAAGTTATTAAAGATGCTGCCACAGAGAGTTTAAAAGAAGGTCATGTTTTTTATACATCAAATTATGGCACACCAAGTTTACGCAAAGCTATTGCCGAGAAACTAACAAAGGAAAATCATGTAAATTATTCAGCAGATGAAATCATAGTGACTATCGGTGTTACAGAAGCTACGTATGCTGCTATTGCATCATTCTTAAATCCTGGTGATGAGGTATTGGTTCCTGATCCTGTGTGGTTGAATTACATTCACGTACCTAATTTTTTTGGTGCCAAACCTGTTAGTTATTCTCTGCTAGAAGAAAATGACTACCAAATTGATTTAGGAGAAATTGAAAAGTTAATTACGCCCAAAACTAAAATGATGGTCATCAACTCTCCTTGTAATCCTACAGGAGTAGTACAAAGTAAAGAAACTTTGGAAAAATTGGCAGACATTGCTAAGAAACATGACTTACTTATTCTTTCAGATGAAATTTATGAAAAGATTATTTATGGCGAAGCCAAGCATATCAGCATCGCTTCTTTACCTGGCATGAAAGAGCGTACCATAACTCTGAATGGTTTTTCCAAATGTTATTCCATGACAGGCTGGCGGTTAGGTTATATTGCTGCACCTGTAGAATTAATTAAAGTTTTAGTACGTGCTCATATGTACTTATGCACCTGTGCTTCTTCTTTCGTGCAGGATGCCGGTGTTGTTGCTTTACAAGAAGCTGAACCTGAGGTTCAGGAGATGGTAAAGGAATACAAGAGAAGAAGAGATTATACAGTTAAAGCCATCAACTCCATTGCTGGTGTTAGTTGCAAGAATCCGGGAGGAGCCTTCTACATTTTCATGAATGTAAAATCTTTGGGCAAAACTTCCTCTGAAGTTGCCAACTATTTATTAGAAGAAGCTAAGCTTGCAACTGTACCGGGTTCTGCTTTTGGTAAAAATGGCGAAGGTTATATTCGCCTCTCCTATGCTTGCAGTTATGAACGCATCGTAGAAGGTATGAAACGTATGAAAAAAGCTATTGAAAAATTACAAGGTAAATAAAATTAGAAGGGAAGTATAAACTATGTCTATTGGTTGTCGTATTAGAAAAAATATTGTTCGTCCTGACAAAAAATTAATTGAGGCTTTCCGCGGAATTCCCGTAGCAAACATTGATGATTGTATGGGCCGTACTGCAGCATTGGATGCCGGCATCAGACCTATTAATCATACACCCTTACTGGGTGTGGCATTTACGGTCATGGCTCCTGCCGGAGATAATCTAATGTTCCATAAAGCATTAGATTTAGCCCAACCCGGAGATATCTTGGTTATTGCTACCCGTGGTAGCATGAGTCGTTCCTTATGTGGTGAGATTATGTCTACTTACGCTAAGAGCCGTGGTATTGCAGGCTTTATTGTTGATGGTTGTATCCGTGATTATGACGAGCTCTCTGCTTTTACAGACTTCTCTGTATATGCTCGCGGCGTAACTCCTAACGGACCTTATAAGAATGGCCCCGGCGAAATTAATTTCCCTGTAGCCATTGGTAATATCGTAATCAATCCCGGTGATATTTTAGTAGGAGATGGAGACAGCGTTATAGTTATTCGTCCGGAAGAAGCAGAAAAATTAGCAAAGGAAGCCGCTGCCGTACATAAGAAAGAAGAAGGTCAATTGGCAGATATTAATTCCGGTAAAGGTTTTAATCGTCCTTTTGTAGATAAGGTTTTGGAGCAAATTGGCGTGGAATATGTAGACGATTAATTAATGTCTTCTATAGTAGACATAATCTACAACAATCTATATCTTTGAAAATATGTTGATCAATATAACAGAACGGTTTCTTTGTCATAAGGAAACTGTTCTGTTTTTTGTTATAAATATATTTTTGAAAATATGTTGATCAATATAACAGAACAATTTCTTTGTCATAAGGAAACGGTTCTGTTATTTTTACTATAAATATATTTTTGCTGCACGAGTTAACAGATAAAAGAACCTAATTAATAATGTTTACAACAATAAGCGCATTTTTAATGTTTTGATGTAAAGATGTTAAATTTGGGGGAATGAAACTAGTATATTAGGTCTAAAAAAAGCAAATTTGTAGCTTTTTTGTGAAATGCGTACTATAATTAAAATTACGAAGGGAGAGGATAACGGAATTGTAGCAATGCATTAAAGAAAAAAAGTTACAAGGAGGTAACAACAATGATTAGCTTTTTAGTGTGTCTAGCAATTTTAATTATTGGTTATTTTGTTTACGGTGGCTACGTTGAGAGCTGCTTCCAACCCCCTATCGACGATAGGAAGACACCGGCTTACAGACTGGAAGATGACGTAGACTATGTGCCTATGGCTACTCCTAGAGTATTCCTGGTTCAACTATTGAACATCGCCGGTTTAGGTCCTATTTTCGGTGCTTTGTCTGGTGCTTTATGGGGACCTGTAGTATTCCTCTGGATTACTTTCGGTACCATATTTGCAGGTGGTGTGCATGACTTCTGCTCCGGTCTATTGTCCGAGCGTAATGATGGTGGCAGTATTTCCGAAATCGTTGGTAAATACTTAGGCGACATCATGAAGAGCATCATGCGTGGTTTCTCAGTAGTATTGTTAATCCTGGTAGGCGTTGTATTTACTACCGGCCCTGCTGGCCTGCTCACTAAGATTACTCCGGAATGGATGAACTTCAATTTCTGGTTAGTAATTCTATTGGCTTATTATTTTATCGCAACATTCGTTCCTATTGACCAAGTAATTGGTAGAATTTATCCTTTCTTTGGTTTCTGCTTGATATTCATGGCTTTAGGTGTTGGCACTATGTTGTTCGTGAACGGTTATCATATTCCTGAAATCGCTTTCACTAACTTACATCCTCAACATACTCCTATTTGGCCTATTATGTTTATCACCGTTGCTTGCGGCGCTATTTCCGGATTCCATGCAACCCAGTCTCCTTTGATGGCTCGTTGCATTAAGACTGAAAGAGATGCACACAAGGTATTCTATGGTGCAATGGTTTGCGAAGGTATCATTGCCTTGATTTGGGCAGCAGCTGGTACTTGCTTCTATGGCGATGCTGCTGGTTTACAAACTGCTATGGCTACCTACAAAGGTGCCGGCGGCGTTGTATATGATATTTGCAAAGGCTTGATGGGACCTGTTGGTACCGTTATTGCTATGTTGGGCGTTATTGCTTGCCCTGTTACTTCTGCTGATACTGCATTCCGTAGTGCTCGTTATACCGTTTGCGACTGGTTCAAGATTGACCAAAGCAACTGGCAAAAACGTTTGGCTCTGTCCGTTCCTATCATTGGCATTGGCGCTGCATTGACCCAAATCGACTTCTCCATTATTTGGAGATATTTCTCTTGGACCAACCAAACCCTGGCTATGATGGTTCTTTGGGCTGGTGGTATTTACCTATATGCTAACAAAGGTAACTACTGGATTGCTATTATTCCTGCAACCTTCATGAGTGCTGTAAGCTGCACATACATCTTGATGGCTAAGGAAGGTTTGAAATTAAGTGCTAGCTTCTCTTATCCTGTTGGTATTGTGTTCGCTATCATTTGCTTCTGCCTGTTCTGGGTAAGAGCAAAGAAGATTAAGAACGGTCAAATTGATTTGGCTGATAAACCTACCGAAGCTTAAGACAAATAAAAAGTGCGATGCAAATGCATCGCACTTTTTTTATGTCTTTTTTTAAAGCATTATTTCTTCTTTAGGCTTTTTGCCAAGCTTTTTTAGTTCTTGATTCTTAGCTCTGACTGCTAAATCAGTAACTTTGATGTTGGTAACAAAGAGCAAGAGTCTGTTCATGACATTGACATCGCTGACGCCGCTATCAAAATCTAGGGAGAGAAGATTCATTTGAGGATAGAGATCCTTGATTCTCTTTTCTATACCCTTGGAGATGATATGGTTAGCAATGCAACCGAAAGGCTGTAAGCTGATGACATTATAAATGCCTTCCTTGGCAAAGCTGACAATCTCTGCCGGCAGGAGCCAACCTTCACCGAACTGGGCGGCCATGCTGATGACATCTCTGCCGTTGCCGGCCTCATCGAAGATATCATCGAAAGGTGTAAAGTAGGTAAAGCTTTGACCAATCTTGTTAATTTTATTTATTTGCTTGGTAATCCAAGAATAAACAAAATCAACTAAAATAGTAGGCATGTTATCAGTATCCAGGAAAAGTTTCTTGTTGGTTAGCCTGTTTACGAAAAATTGAAGGAAGAAGTTGCTCAGCATAGGTGGCATAACTTCAATATCGTGATCCATTAACCAGGTGGTTACATTCTTATGAGCGAAAGCATTAAACTTTAAGTAAATTTCTCCCACAATGCCTACCTGCGGCAATTTAAGGTCAGGCTTGCTGATGGTATTAAATTCCAAGGCAGCATCCTTTAATAGCTTAAAGAGATCACTTAAACTATTTTTCTCAATGGCTTTTACTGCCAGGCCTAAATATTTATCTCTTAAGGCAGCAGCTTGTCCTTTGCTGGTTTCTCTGACTACGGCTGCGTGGTAGAACTTAGATAGGCAGTCGCTAAAGAGAATGGAAACTACAGCTAGTCGGCCAATCTTTAGCCAGTTAATCTTAAAACCAGGTTGTAGGTTGCCCAATCTGCTATCGTTGTTTACAGAGATAACCGGGACATCTTTATAGCCTGCAGACACCAGAGCCTGTTTTACCAAGCCTAAGTAGTTGGTAGCACGGCATTGACCACCTGTCTGGGTGAGCACTACAGCAGTCTTCTTTAAATCGTATTTGCCGGTACCTAAAGCTCTCAGGAAATCACCAACTACCAAGGTAGCAGGATAACATACTTCGTTGTTAGCATATTTTAATCCCATATCTGCAGAAACCAAATCACTCTTGGGCAAGGTTACTAAATTATAACCAATGAGTTTAAAGATGGAAGGGATTAAGGGCGAAATAAAATCAGTAAAGTAAGGAACCAGTAGAGTGTAGCCCTGACAATCGTTGCCAAAAACTTTGGTAGAGATAAAGGGCTCATCTACTTTAGTAGAAGTATTGTTATATTTTATGCTTTCGATTACGGAACGTACTCTCAGTTTTAAGGAACCGATGTTGTTTACATCATCAATTTTTAAAATAGTAAGAGCTTTGCCATGTCTGTGAAGAATACCACGTACTTCATCTAGCAAGAAAGCATCAGGGCCGCAACCGAAGGAGGTCATCTGCATGAAATGCACACTGGCATCTTGACGAGCTACCCAGTCTGCAGCTTTAATAATGCGGTTGATGTAAGCCCACTGACGAGTGAGATAAGCATCATGAATTTCAACCAGCTCATCATTACGTACAAGATCTTCACTTATGACATTGATACCCATAGCACTGATAACAGAAGATAGCTTATGCTGTACCAAAGGATCAGCATGATAGGGACGGCCGGCTAAGACAATGGTAATCTTATGATTAGCTACGCTGTCTGCCAAAATTTCTTTAGCTTTGGCTTTCATGGTAGCTTCATAACTTGCCTGGGCTTTGTAAGCAGAGGCAATAGCACCTTTAATAGTAAGCAGATCGACACCGATATAACCAAGATACTTGGTAAGTTGTTTCTTAAGTTTCTTTTCATCCTTAAAGGTAATGACAGGAGCATCAATAGGAATTTCCGTAGGTGTTACGCTTCTGATGACATCAGGGTAACCGGTAATGATAGGACAATTAAAGCTATTGATTTGCCTGCTGTCTTCCTGTTTTTCATAAACCACATAAGGCATGAAGATTCTATCAACTTTTTTCTCAATTAAATAATTGATGTGGCTATGAGCTAATTTAGCAGGGAAACAAATATTATCTGACATGACGCTATGCACAGAATGCTCGTAAGCAGATAAATTGGAAGGTTCGGACAAAAGTACTTTTAGTCCACAGAAGGTAAAGAGAGCATGCCAGAAGGGATAGTTCTCATACATGTTTAAGCAACGAGGAATACCGATGACACGCTTAGCATCTTCCTTAGCAGGTCTGTTAAAGAGCAAATCATATTTATAGTCATAGATATTGGTGCCAGGGACTATATCCTTGCCCTCGTTGGTAAATATCTTTTCGCACTTGTTGCCGGAATAATAAATGTTGCCATTAGAGAAAGCATATTTTTGAATGTAGCAGCAATTCTCACAACCCTTGCAATTTAAGGTTGTAGTAGTGTAATCAGCTACTTTGAGTAAAGCATCTAAGGAGGTACTCATCTGAGCATTTCCTTTAGCATGCAGAGCACAGCCATATGCACCCATGATTTCCGGAACATTACTTCTGTGCACGGTGGTGTTGGTTAAGAGTTCGAAGGCACGTACTACGGCATCATTTTTCATGGTACCACCCTGAAGTACTATTTCAGTACCTAGCTCGCTACCATCTTTTAGCTTTAACACTTTATATAAACAGTTCTTAATTACAGAATAAGATAAACCGGCAGCAATGTCGCTGGTGGTAACGCCTTCTCTAAGTACTTGCTTAACCTTGGAGTTCATGAAGACTGTGCAGCGTGTACCTAAGTCGCAAGGCTCTTTAGCCAGGCAGGCAATGCGGGCAAAATCTTCTACGGCGTAATTTAAGCTCTTGGCAAAAGTTTCAATGAAAGTACCGCAGCCGGAAGAACAAGCTTCGTTAATTTCTGTTCTGGACAGAATACCATTATCTACGAAAATAGCTTTCATATCTTGTCCGCCAATATCCAAGATAAAGGAAACCTTAGGATTAATTTTTTTCGCAGCCAAATAGTGAGCAATGGTTTCGATAATGCCGGTATTTAAATTAAAAGCAGCCTTGATTAAATCTTCGCCATAACCGGTAGAACAACTGCCCATGATAATGGGATTAGCATTATGCTTTATGCATTCAGCGTGGAAAGCATCCAAAGCCTTACGTACTGCGGCAATAGGATTACCGTTGTTAGGCAGGTAATAAGTAAAGAGAATATTTTCTTCACTATCAATAACTACTAATTTCGTAGTAGTGGAACCGGAATCTATACCGAGGAAAACAGTGCCGGTATCCTTGCTCAAAGAAACCTTATGAATATAGTCTGCTTCTTTAGCCTTACGCCAAGCAGCATAATCTTCCTGAGAAGTGAAAATGGCAGGAAGAATTTCTTCTGACCGAACATTTGGCTTTACAGGATCATTTAACAAAGCCAAAATTTTATCTACTGTTAAGCTGGGAGCGTTGTCTGCACTTAAAGCAGTGCCCCAGGCAGGTAATAAATTGGCTTTTTCCGGAACAAAGAAATCTGCATAAGGTAATTCCAAATAATCCATTAAGGCTTTGCGCAAAGCAGGCATAAACGTTAAAGGTCCGCCACAGAAAAGGACCTTGGGCGTAATAGTACAGCCATGGGATAAAGTGGAAATAGTCTGAATGGCTACGGCGTGGAAAATAGAAGCAGCAATATCAGGCTTGCTTACGTTTTTGCTTAAGAGATTTTGAATATCAGTTTTAGAGAAAACACCACACCGGGAAGCAATAGCATAAGTGTGTGTTGCTGCTTCTGCCAAGGTGTTCATGTTCTCTACAGGCTCATTTAATAAAATGGCCATTTGGTCAATGAAGGCACCTGTACCGCCTGCACAGTTGCCGTTCATTCTTAGGTCTGCAGACCCATCCGGTTTTAAGTAAACTATCTTAGCATCCTCACCGCCAATATCGATAATGGTGGAGATGTCAGGATACATGGTTCTTACACATTTGGTGGAAGCAATAACTTCCTGCACAAATGGCAGATTAAATTTCTCAGCAAAACCCATACCTACAGAGCCGGTAATAGTCAGCCTAAGATTGCTGGAACCGACTTGAGAACGCAAGGCAGTAAAAAATTCCAGGAGAACATTGACGATGTTTGCCTGGTGACGCTTATAGCGAGAGAATATTAAATTGTTTTTGTTATCAATCACAACGATTTTGACAGTGGTAGAACCAATGTCTAAACCGACATTATATGTAGACATAATGCACCCCTTTGTACCAAACCATTATAGCACAAAATAGTTAAAACACCACATAAATGCGTAACTTTCGAATGTTGGAAAAACACTATTTTATTTGGCTCTGTTATGCTAAAATAATAATGGTATTTTTACAAAGGCGGAATTAAATGACAAATGACGTAAATTCTTCCAATAATAATCATAAATTTCTCAAGGGAACCATGATTTTAACCATTTCCAGTATAGTGGTTAAGGTTATCGGGGCCCTTAATTGGGTTATTTTGTCCAGAGTCATGGGCGGCGAGGGAATAGGACTGTACCAAATGGGCTTTCCCATCTATTTGATGGCCATTACCGTATCTTCTGCCGGCATTCCTGTAGCTATTTCCATCATTACGGCGGAAAAATTGGCCAAACAGGACTATTGGGGTGCCCAAAGAGTATTCCATGTAACCTTAAGGTTACTTTTCTGTACCGGCGTATTTTTTTCTTTGTGTCTCTTGTTCGGGGCTCGTTTCTTGATTGATTATCACTGGATTCGTGATGCCAGAAGCTACTATTCTATTATAGCTTTGGCTCCGGCTGTTTTTTTCGTTACTTTCCTGGCCAGCTTCCGTGGTTACTTCCAAGGCTGGCAAATTATGACGCCTACTGCTTGCTCTGAGATTACCGAACAGGCTATCAGGGTAGTTACCATGATAGTTTTCTCCTATCTGCTTTTACCTAAAGGCCTTGCCTATGCAGCGGCAGGAGCTAGTATGGGCGCAGGTGCAGGTGCATTTTGTGGTCTAGTGGTATTGTTTTTCTTCTATTATAGACTGAAGAAGAAATTTCATTTAGAAGCACTAAAGCAAAATATGGAAGCAACTGTTGAACCTGCCATGGCTATCATTAAGAGAGTGGTGGTACTGGCTTTGCCGGTTTCCATGTCCAGCTTGATGTTGCCTATTGTTTCTAATTTAGATCTTTTAATCGTTCCGGCTCGTTTGGAAGTAGCAGGCTATACTGTAGCTCAGGCAACTACCCTGTTTGGTTATTTAACAGGTATGGCAGTGCCTTTGGTTAATCTATCCACCATCTTAACGGCAGCACTGGCCATTAGCCTGGTACCGGCTATTTCCGAATCCAGGGTTTTGCAGGATTTTGTCGGTATTAAAGAAAAAGTTAAGACGGCTTTTAGAGTGGCTGCCATGATTACCATTCCCTGTAGTGTAGGACTTTTTGTACTAGGAGAAAAGGTTGCCGGTATTATTTATAATGCACCGGGAGCTGCACCTGCCATTGAAATCATGAGCGTGGCTATTTTCCTTTTGGGACTTCATCAGGTAAGCACAGGTATTTTACAAGGCTTGGAGCATACTACCATTCCGGTAGTGAATATGATTATTGCAGCTGGCTGTAAGGTTATCTTGAATTGGACACTGACTGCTCAGCCCAGTCTGGGAATCATGGGTTCCTCTTGGGCTACAGTAGCAGATATTGGTGTGGCTGCTATTTTGAATTTGTTCTTTATTTATAAATATACCCAGTTCTCTCTGCCTCTTAAAGAACTGCTGAAGACAGTTGTAGCAGCAGGAATCATGGGTGTTGCCGTGGTAGGTTTCTTACGAGTAACGACTTCTTGGGGTGCCTGGAATATTTTAGGTTCCATGATTTTGGCCGTTCCTGTTTATGCCGGCGTGCTGATGGCCTTAGGCGGCGTAACCCGCCAGGACTTGGAAGAGCTACCTTTAGTTGGCAGGAAACTACTTAATGCCGGGAAGAAACTAGGCATGTTTAAGGATAGGGCATAAAACATAAAAATAAGAATAAAAATAAAAGAGCTGCGTTAGCAGCTCTTTTTAATTGCCTTCATTGGCGGTATAAATCATTATCTTAAACCAGCCGTTTTTTTGGCTACACAGTACAGTAGCATGATATTTTTCCTTAAAATCTGCCAAGGCACGTGTACCGAGGCCATGACCGGCTTTATTGCTAAAGGGCAAGCCGTCGTCGCTGAGAGGAACATCGCCGTCAAAGCGGTTGGATACAGCCAAGATAAGCTGGTTCTTTTCTGCTTTAGCAGTAATGGCAATGCCTCGTGCTTCTTCAGGTTGTTTGTAATTGGCCTGTATGGCATTTTCCAGCAGATTGCAGATCAACATGGCTAATTCATTTTCGTCTACATGGAGTAAGGAAGTCAGGATGATTTTATGGGAGAGAGGAATTTGTTCTTGTTCAGCTTTACTAATATACAAAGACAAGGCTGCGTTGATGATGGGACTGGGACAGAAGGATTTGATGGCAGTTTCTTCCATATGTTCATCGTTAGCTGTGATAAGTTTCAAAGCAGCATCAAATTCGCCATCTTGGATAAGCTTAATTAATAAGCGATTGTAATGGCGGATATCATGGCGAATTACAGCCATTTTCTGATTAGCACCTTCTATGAAGTGAGAATATTCTTTTAAAGAAGTAAGCTGCATGCTCAGAAATTTGTTAGTGGCATGTAAGCTGGCGCTATCTTCCAGACTACGAACATCGTAGGAGAAGGCATATACTAAACAGATGAAAGTAGGTAGGAGAATTAATCTTGGAATAGCCAGCTGGTTAGCTAAGATGGTATCGCTATAGGAAAGATACATAATATCTGCAACAATCAAAAAAGGTAAGAGGCAAGCAGAACGCCAGTAAGCGCGATTATTAATGGCATGTCTTGCCAAAAACACCTTGTTGAAGAAATTTTTAATAAAGGGATAAGTGAGCGCAAAGATGAGCATGTACAAGCCTGTTTGATAGTAGCAAAACTGTATCATGTCAAAATTGGGGAAAATTCCTACCAATAAAAAGATGGCTAAACCATGTACAAGCATGACGTAAATACATTGCATGCCAGCTACGAAGATATGGTGCTCAAGATGATGGGGAATAAGCAGGATGTTTATACACAGGTAAGGCAACCAGCTTATCATTGTGGTAAGTTTATAGAACTGGATATTTATACCATAATTAACAAGAAAATAATAATCAATGACCAATAGCAACACAAACCAAACACCATAGGCATAGACCAGGTGTTTTTTTTGTGTTGCGGTGATAAACTGTTTAAATGGTAAATAGCGCAACAAAAGGCTGGGTAAAAGTAAGACGTCTAGCAAAGCGGCAATTACAAATTCTTGCATAGGACACCTCAATGTTCAGAAAGATAATTTAGATAAGCCTGTTTTACTTCACTCTTTTTACGTCTGCTAATAGGAATAGCATCACCGTTTTTTAAGAGGAAGGTATCTTCCCGCATAGCTGTAATGCAATCCATGTTTACCAAAAGCCTGTGGTAGCATTCCAAAAAACGGTCATCTTGCAACTGGTCTAAACATTCTTGGTAGCTGCTGGAGGTTTTCAGGGAATGGTTAGCCATATGTAATAGGACGAAACGATTTTTTTGGCAATCTAAGTAATAAATTTCATCCAAATGAATAGTTACTGTTACATTATCCATATGGACGATAAGCAAAGCCTCAGATAGTTGTACTTTGCCTAAACAATATTTTATGGCCTGACACAATTGCTGATTATTTTCTGCTAACGGTTTGAGAACATAACCGGCAGCATGGACAGAGTAGCCACTTAGCACATGTTCTGTGCTGGTAGTTAAGAAAATAATGTTGCAATTTTTGTCTTGAGCAACAACATTTTTGGCAACTTCCATACCATTTAATTCATACATATAGATATCTAGGATTATAAAAGCGTAATGGCCTGGCGAAAAATGTTGCAGGAATTCCTCTCCACTGGCAAAAAATTCGTAAAAAACCTTTATTCCTTTTGGCAAGAGTTCGGTCAAATACTTTTCTACAAGTTCTTTTGTCTGGGTAGCATCAGCTTTACTATCATCGACTATGGCAACATACATGGTTAAACCTCCCTAATAACAAAATAATTATAACATTTTTCTTAAGCATAAAATTCCTTTTTTTCGACCACTTTTGACAAAAAACGACCACTTTTGCAAAAAGTATTCCATTTTTGAGGAAAATAAGTTAATGTTGAACCTGTAAATCATCTGCGGAGGTGTCATTTTCGTATGACAAAATTTACTTTCGAATTTAGAAAAAACATGGTTGAGGAAAGAATGTCCGGTAAAACCTATGCTGCCATTTATAAGGAACATGGGGTTGGACATAAAACAGTAAGAGAGTGGGTAGCCAGGTACAAAAATGGTGGCATGGAGCAATTAATACAGGTAAATAAGAAAACCTATTCGCAGAACTTTAAGAAAATGGTCATAGATTATAGATGGCAAAATGGCGCATCCTTCATGCAAACTGCCATGCATTTTAAGATACCAAATTCCGGCATAATCTGTAAGTGGGAACGAAAATATATGACGGAAGGCATAGCTGGGTTGAAGCCACTAAAACGAGGTAGAAAAAGAAAAGCAAGAGAAACCCACACTTGATTTTGAGATGTGATTTTTTTGTGGCAAAATTGCCATAAAGCTTGTATTTTGCTGTATGTTGTGACATAATTACAACCAGTGAAACTGACTGGAAGGTCTGTAAAATGGACAAAAAAGAGCAAGCGCAAAATACAACAAAAGAAGCTACAGGTATCACCTTTACTTGGCCAACTGCTACAGGGTCTAAAACCTTTAAGCTTGGGAAAGTAACGGTTATTTTTTGCGCACTCTTTTTCTTTGCTTGCTTTTCTGGGGTAGTAGCCGGTGGACTTTATTGGTACTCTTCCTTACAAGAGCGCCAGGAGCTGGCAAACTACAGGGAAGAATATGGCGTCTACACTGAAAGATTGCAGAAGCTTATTGATGACAATGAAAAGATGCAGAAAGAACTGGCTCAGGTAGCAGCTCTGGAGGCAGCGGTGCGTAAGAAGCTGGCTCAAGATGGCGATGGCGTTGCTAAGGGTGAGATCGATAAGGAATCTCAAAACTTGGATAAGGCTGGCCAAGGCAGCAATAAGACAGTAGACAAGCTGGATGTCTTGGAAGTACAAGATGAAATCATGGTTAAACGGTTAGCCTATAAGAAGGAAAACTTGTTTAATATGTTAAATGAGTTGAACAATGTAGGTGATGGTAGCTATATTTGGCCCTTAGATGGTGGCGAAATAAGCTCCTACTTTGGCTATAGAGTTAATCCCTTTGGTGGCGGTGGAGATTATCATCCCGGTCTTGATATAGCAGAGAATTATGGCACGCCTATTAAAGCCTCCAATTCCGGTGTGGTAGAAATGGCTGACTGGAATGGCGGCTATGGTCGTTATGTACGTATTAATCACGGTGGTGGCTTAGAAACTGCGTATGGACATATGAGCGCTATTGTTGCTCAGGTTGGTCAGGTGGTTAAAAAGGGCGATGTCATCGGTTATGTAGGTAATAGCGGAGCTAGTACAGGACCCCATGTTCATTTCGAAGTACTGCAAAATGGCGAACAGGTCAATCCGTTGGACTATGCAGTGCCTAGAAAAATAAAATAAAAGCAAGGAGACAAGCTAAGCTTGTCTCCTTTGTTTTTAGGTAAATTGACCAAGATGTAGTATAATATTCTAATAACAATATTTTAGTGGGAGGAAAGACTTATGTATGATATTGCTATTGTAGGCGGAGGTCCGGCAGGCCTTGCAGCTGTTGCTACGGCAGGAGTAAGACATAAAAATGTGGTTCTTTTTGATGCCGGGGATTTTGGCCTGGCCCTCAGAAAAAGCACTTTGATAAAAAATTATATAGGTTTGCCTGATATTAGTGGTAATGACCTGATGAATAAATTTTTAGCTCAGGCGGAAAGCTTTAATCCTACCATCATAAAGCACAAGGTACTAAGCATTATGCCTATGGACCCTGGTTTTATGCTGGCAGCAGCGGAGAATGTTTATGAAGCCAAAAGCGTTGTCTTGGCTTTGGGTACTTCTCATTCTCATCAATTACCGGGAGAAAATGCTTTACTTGGCAAGGGCGTAAGCTATTGTGCTACTTGTGATGGTTCTTTTTATAAAGGCAAAAAGGTAGCAGTTATTGCCGCTCTACCTTCTGCTAAGGAAGATATTGAATTCTTAGGCGAATTATGCAGCGAAGTTACAGCTATGCTTACCTATAAGCCGACCGAACCTTGGCAGCACAGCAACATTAAGGTTATTGATGCCAAGCCCAAGGAAATAAAAGGTGAGACCAAAGCTGAGGCAGTGGTTACGGATCAAGGAATCTTGGAAGCGGATGGAGTTTTTATTTTCAGAGAAACAGATCCGGTCAGCAATCTTTTGCCAGACCTGGCCATGAATGGCAATTTTATTCAGGTAGATTTACAAATGAAGACCAACATTCCAGGTATTTTTGCAGCCGGAGACTGTACCGGTACGCCCTGGCAGATTTCCAGAGCTTGTGGTCAGGGGCAGGAAGCAGTGCTAAGTGCGGTTAGTTACGTGGATAAGTTAAATGGTAAATGATGTGGAGATAGATATATATTGAAAAAGTTTATAGCTTTATGGGTGGGAGTTTTCTTTCTGCTTAGTCTGGCAGGTTGTTCTGTGCCTAGCAGAATAATGCCGGCGAAGCAGGCTAAGATAGATTTCATTAATACGGATCATGTTATGGAACGGGTTACTTTTAATGGCGGTTTTTTGCGTAGCGAGCCTGAGATTAACTCGTCTAATACTATTTACCCTTTGCTTAAGGGTACCCAGGGTATGCTGTATGGCAAGCGTAAAATCAACGGCAAAGAATGGGCCAAGGTAACGACTAGAGAAGGTTATACGGGCTGGTATACTGCCAGTGATGTGAAAGAAAAGAATGCCGATCAGTCTTTGCATACTGATAATAAAAATTACCAGATTTCTTATCCACAAATTAGTGGCATCAAGGAAGAGGCAGCCCAAAATATTAATGCTGAAATAAAAAAATATCTGGATATTTTCTCTTATGTGACAGGACCGGTAGGCGGCTATTTACAATGCCGGGTAACCTACAACAAAAATAATATTCTTAGCATCTTGTTTACTACTCCTAAAATTTATTATCGTACCTATGATACTAAGACTGTTCAGAACAGGGAAAAATGGGCAGAGGTTTGCAAGTATTGCCGGGTTTCTCCTTTGAATTCTGTTATTGCGGAAACTGGGCTTACGGCAGAAGTTAATGATTTACAATATGCCATGACCTTTGACTTAACAACGGGGAAGCGTCTTACCATAGATTATTTCATGGGCAATAACAGTCAAGGTAAGGTAGATGAATTGCTGGCAGCGGAGGGCAACCACCTGCATCTGGACAAAGAGAATTTTTATGTGGAAGACCAGAAGCAACTTACTGTGTTGGTTGAACAGCAAGGACCGGAGTGGGATAGAAAAAGAGTCAAGCTTTCCTCTTTGGTAACGAAGTATTTTTAATTTGAAGGGTGATTGTATGAAGGAAATAAAAAAAGCCAATTGGCAAAAGACCTTTTGGGTTATTTGGGCCTGCGTCTTTATGGTTTGTGCAAGTTATAGTATGGCAGTTCCCTTTTTGCCCTTGTTTTTAGTGAAGGAACTTCATCTTCCTGATGTTTCTGCAAAGATGTGGTCAGGCGTTATCCTTTCCATTACCTTTGTTTTTGCAGGACTTATGGCACCGATTTGGGGTGCCAGAGGAGATGTTTCCGGTCAGAAAAAGAATGCGTTAAGAGCAGGCGTAGGCCTAACCTTGTGTTATTTTGGCTGCTCCATAGTACATAGTACCTGGGAGCTATTGGGTATCAGAGCAGTAATGGGCATTATCAGCGGTTTTGTGCCGGCTTGCCTGGCTCTTGCTTCAGGAATTTTACCGGAAGAAAAAATGGGCTGGGGTATGGGACTTATTCAGGCGGCCAATGCTAGTGGCAGTATTACAGGACCGCTCTTAGGTGGTGTTTTAAGCCAGGCTTTTGGCATGAGAATGTCTTTCGTAGGTTCTTCCTTTCTTTTGGGTATTGCTACCTTGTTAATCTTTTTTTATGCGGAAGAAGTTAAGCCCAAGGTTACTGCGGAAACCAATAGTCATCGTGGCGGCAAAGCCATGCTGGCAGATTTGCGAGAAATCTTGCAAAACCCTGTTGTTGTTTATATCTTGATTCTTTTTGCTACTGTTAAAGCTTGCACCATGGTCATCCAGCCGCTTTTGGCTATCTATGTTAATGATGCCTTGCAAGGCGCGCCTTCAGCTGTAACTATTTCCGGTTTTATTTTATCGCTGGCAGGTATTGCCGGTATCATGGGTGCTCCCTTCTGGGGGAACAGAGGCCATGATTATGGCTATGTGAAAGTATTGGCCATCATAATGATCTGTGCAGGGTTGGTCAATATGTTCCAGATTGTGGTAGAAAACGTTTGGATTTTTGCCGTTGTTTATTTTGTTTATGGTTTGTTCCTAGCCGGAGCTTCTCCTAACTTGTTTTCTTATTTAGTGGATTCTACTAAAGTAGAAGAAAGAGGTAAAGCTTTTGGACTTAGCACTGCTGCAGATCAGTTGGGCGGAGCCTGCGGGCCATTTGTAGGTGGCTTTTTGGGAACCTTCACCAGCTTGGGTAATATCATGGGCTTGACGGGACTCATCCTTATGCTGACAGGCTTGCATATTTATAAGACTAAGGTTAAAGATAAAAAAATATAAAATACAAAGGAGAACATTATGAGTACAAACAGAAAGATTAAAATGACAACGAATTTTGGGGACATCGTAGCTGAAATGTTTGAAGACAAAGCCCCCAAGACTACCAAGAATTTTATTGACTTGGTAGAAAAAGGTTTTTACGATGGCCTGATTTTCCACAGAGTCATCGATGGTTTTATGATTCAGGGCGGCGATCCTACCGGTACAGGCATGGGTGGTCCCGGCTATACCATTGACGACGAATTTGGGCCAGGCCTGAAACATGATGGTGAGGGTTATTTCTCCATGGCTAACGCAGGCCCTAATACCGGTGGCAGCCAATTCTTCATTACCTTGGTGCCGACTCCCTGGCTCAATGGCCACCATGCTATTTTTGGCAAGGTAGTAGAAGGTATGGATATAGTAAAGAAAATTGGCAAGACTTCTACTGACGGCGGAGACAGGCCGTTAAAAGATGTTGTTATGGAAAAAGTGGAAGTAGTGAAATAAAGTGACTGCCTATGTTTATATGATTCGCTGCAAGAACAAGGCTTTATACACAGGCTGGACTAATGACTTAGGCGCCAGGCTGAAAAAGCATGCGGCAGGAACAGGGGCAAAATACACCAAAGCTTTTAAAGTTGACAAGCTGGTTTATTTTGAAGAATTAGCTGATAAATCTTCTGCCCTGAAAAGAGAATATGAGCTGAAACAATTGCCCAAAAGTGCCAAAGAAGGCCTTGTAGCCTCGTTTGACAACAAATTTTCTCTAAAACGGGAAAAATTAGAAAAATCAAAATAAACTTGAAAAATTTCTTGTAAAAGCAAATTTGGTGTGTTACAATGTGAGGGTAGAAAAATTCGGACAAGATTTATGTTAGACTTAGGTTGAACAGAAGTTGAGTAGGGGTTTTTCGGAAATAATTTTTTTTAGGAGGCCAAGAACAATGACTGGCAAAGTAAAATGGTTTAATGCAGAAAAAGGTTATGGTTTTATTGAACGTGAAGATGGTGGCGACGTATTCGTACACTTCTCCGCAATCCAATCCGAAGGTTTCAAGACCCTCGAAGAAGGACAAGCTGTTGAATTCGACGTTGTCGAAGGCAACCGTGGCGAGCAAGCTGCGAACGTTGTTAAACTATAAGATATATTATCTAAGTTAACGACAAAAAACCAAAAGAACGTTCCACTGGATAGTGGAACGTTTTTTTTTATGCCATAGAGCAAACGATTATAATACATCATCTACGTTGTCAGCTTTTACGTTTACTGCGTCGCGTGGACCGAGAAAGTCCTACGCTCCTTGTAAGCCGCAAGCTTCCTAGTATATGATGCATTCTCATCGTTTGCATGTTTACATAAATTTATGCTAGAATGATAAAAATATAAAGGAGCATGAAGATGGTGCACAGCGAAGATATTGCGTTTCATGTTATCGCTCATATACATAATGATTATACCGGTAAGTTTGGTATTCCCAGACAAAGCTGCTTAGTGCCTGAGGCATCAAGCAGCATTGTATTTGTGCCTGCCTATCGTAATCCTGATGCTTTAAGAGGCCTGGAAGAATTTTCTCACATCTGGCTCTTGTGGGAATTTTCCGAGAACCTGAGAGACAAATGGTCTGCTACAGTTCGGCCACCCAGACTGGGCGGCAATGTACAAAAGGGCGTTTTTGCAACTCGTTCTCCTTTTAGACCTAATCCATTAGGACTATCTCTGGTGAAACTAGAAAAAATAGTATGGGAAACAGCCCAAGGACCTATCTTGTGGGTTACAGGTGGCGACCTGATGGATGGCACGCCACTCTTTGACATTAAGCCTTATCTGCCCCATACGGAAGCAGTGCCTGATGCTCAGGGCGGGTTTGCCACCAAGTTTAATGATTATGCTTTACAGGTAGAGTGTCCACCGGAACTTTTGGCACAAGTGCCTCAGGATAAACAGAAAGTATTGCTTAAAGTTTTAGCTCAAGATCCTCGCCCCGGTTATGTTCAAGACGCAGACAGAATCTATGGACTTTCTTTTGCTGAATTTAATGTGCGTTTTCAAGTACAAGGTAACAAAGTCCTGGTGCGGGAAATTGCACATAAATAAGAATAAGCATATAATAACTTGTTGACGTAAAGGAGGCGGCAATACTATGAAAAAAGTTAAATGGTTAACAAATGTACTAATAGTTCTACTAATGTCTTGCGGTATGGTCGCAGAAGCGGCTACCGCTACTCCAACTAAAGTTCCTGATAAAGCAACCTTTGTACAAGCTTTTGAAGAAGCCAAGCGAGTTTCCTTAGCAGTGGCAACCTGTGCCGGAACCTATGTGCCGGGCGGCAAAGCTGTAGAGTATAGTTATTTATCAGAATATGGTTTTAAAGTTACACCCTACTCTCAAAAGGTTAATGGTGTAACAGTTAACTTCATGGTATCTACAAATCAAAATCCTTACAAAGGTAAGAAAATGACAGTAATGGCTTTTCGTGGCAGTGCCAGTAAGGATGACTGGAAACTAGATTTAACAACGGGACAGAAGCCTTTTGATCCCAATGATACTCTTAATGCAAAGAAAAAAGCTAAAGCAACAGATGAAGAAGATTCTTCTGCCTTGCCTCAGATTCACAAAGGGTTTAACGCCTATACTTTGGCTGCCCTGCAATGTAAAGTGGATATTGATGGCGATGGAGTACCGGATGATATTCCACAAACCTTGCTTAAGAATCCTGACCGAACCTTGCTTCTCACCGGGCATAGCCTGGGTGGGGCAGTAGCTACCTTATATGGTGAATATTTGGCGGCCAAAGGCGTACCTAAAGAACAGATTCCTATTATTACTTTTGGCGGACCGGCAGTTGGCAATGCTGCTTTTGCTAAGGAATATGGTGACAAAGTAAATTTATTACGCCTTACCACTACTTTTGATCCTGTACCTGCCAGCTTACAAAAGCTTGGTGGTTACAAGCAGTTTGGCAAAAACCAAGTCTATGATTTAGCGGGAACTTATACAGACAATCAACATTCTATTTCTTATTATTTTGATTTAGCTTTGCGGTACTTCTTTAATTTAGAAGATCAGGGCATTACTGCCGGTTACTTACCGCCCTTGCCCTTAACTCAGAAGACTGGTGATGAAGCTCCTGTGGCTATAGCGCTTACAGCCATGGAGCATGAACCTGATGCTCGCTTTGCTCCTGATATTAAACACTTTGTCATGGAAGAATATCTTTCTATTTTTCCTAGCTATACAGTTATTGAATCTAATCTGGATAAAAATGCTACAGACAAGAACTTTAGGCAGCTACTGGCTATGGCAGATAAAGTCGGTGCCAAATATTTGGTAACCCTGGAAGTAGATAGACATAGAGTAGCGCAAACCAATCAGTGGTTTGTAGGAATCAACCAGGGTATCTTTACTGTTCCTAAGGGTAATATGTTATCCATAGACACTCACAATACCAGAGTGACTTTCCAGCAGGGTATTGTACAAGCCACTATGAATGCAGCGGAACAATGCAAAAATACAGTACGGGAAAAATTACCGTTTGTTAAACAAAACCAACCCCTCATTACGAGGGAAGTGTTCTAAAAGGGGATAATGTAGTGAAAATAATTGATGCACATATGCACTTTTATAAGGTTGATGGCTTTGACCAATTGGCCAAAGATGCAGGACATGTTAATACTTCAGAAGGGTATTTGAAAGCCTGCCAGGAAAACAATGTTGTAATGTCCATTGCCATGGGTAATGCCCGTGGCGAGAAAGCTCAGTATGGTGGCAGCACTCCCAGAGTGCCTGATTTGGCGGGAACTTTTAGCCTGGCTAAATATAATCAGCCTAAGGAAATAGCTTATTGTGCCGGCGTAGACAGTGAAGTGTTAACGCCCGCCAATGCCGAGAAAACAGCGCAGGAATTTGAACGCTATGTTAAAACTCCTCAATGTGTAGGCCTTAAAATTTATTTAGGCTACAATGCTGTTTATGCTTATGACCCCTTGCATTTTCCTCTGTATGAATTAGCTCAGCATTATAATATTCCGGTAGCTTTTCACACCGGAGATTTAGCCGGTGGACATGGCCAATTAAAGTATGCCAATCCTTTGACCATTGATGAAGTGGCAGTGCGTTTCCCCAAGGTGCGTTTTGTTATTTGTCACTGCGGTAATCCCTGGATTAAAGAGGCTATTGAAGTTGCCTCTAAAAATGAAAATGTCTACATAGACATGTCCGGCTTACTGGAAGGTAAATTTGATGGTTCGGTATTTTTCGAAAGACACAGAGATTACTTTTCTTATATAAGAATGTGGATGGACTACATGGGTCGCTATGAAAAGTTTATGTATGGTACCGACTGGCCCTTAATCAATATTAAGAGCTACATAGACGTAATGAAATTAGTCATTCCGGAAGAGCATTGGCAAGGCTTCTTCTACGACAATGCGGTACATGTATATAGCAAGCTTAAAAACTTATTGTAAAAAAAGCTCAGGTGCTTTGCACCTGAGCTTTTTTCATATTATTTTTGTTGTCCAATTTTCAATGTTAAGAATCTCATCAACCCAGGAAGTATAAAACTCCGGATCATGGGAAACCAAGAGAATACTACCATTAAAGTCGATTAAGGCTTGTTGTAATTCTTCTTTAGCCATAACATCCAAGTGATTGGTGGGCTCGTCCAGTACCAGCCAGTTTACTTTTTTTAGCATCAGTTTGCATAGACGGACCTTGGCTGCTTCGCCACCGGATAGCACAAAGACCTTGGTAGTAATATGTTCGTTAGTAAGACCGCAGGCGGCCAAAGCGCCTCTGACATCGGAATTGCTAAGGCTGGGATAGGTATCCCACACATCATCTAAGGCAGTCTTTTCGTTCTTTTCCCGTTCTTCCTGTTCGAAGTAACCAGGCTCAACGAATTCTCCTAATTCCAAGGAACCGGAGATGGGGGGGATAAGGCCTAAAATAGTTTTTAATAAAGTAGTTTTACCTAAACCATTGACGCCCTTTAAAGCAATTTTTTTGCCTCGTTCCAATTGGAAGGAAACAGGCTTGGTTAAAGGCTCATCATAGCCTAGAACCAAATCTTTGGCCTCTACTATGATTCGGCTGGGAGTTCTGGCTTCTTTAAATTTAAAATGAGGCCTGATTTTCTCCTGAGGCTTTTCTATCAAATCCATTTTATCTAATTTTTTTTGTCTGCTTTTAGCACGGCCTGTAGTAGAAATCCTAGCCTTGTTTCGGGCAATAAAATCTTCCAGCTGTGCAACCTCTTGCTGCTGTCTTTCATAGGCACTATTTTGCTGTGCCTTGTGAATGGCAGACAATTCCAAGAACTTATTGTAGTCACCGGTATAGCGGGTGAGTGTGCAATTTTCCAAATGGTAAACCACATTGACTACATTGTTAAGAAAAGTAGTGTCATGGGAAATTAAGATAAAAGCATTTTCGTAATTCTTTAAGAAATTGGTGAGCCAGTTAATATGGTTCTCATCCAGATAATTGGTAGGTTCGTCCAAAAGCAGAATCTTAGCGTTTTGCAAAAGTAATTTGGTTAGCAGGACCTTGCTTCTTTGTCCACCGGATAAGTCTGCCACATCCTTGTCCAGGCCAATTTCACCTAAACCCAGACCATTGGCCACTTCTTCGATTTTGGTGTCCAATTGATAAAAACAACTATGCTCTAAATCAGATTGCAAATCGCCAACCTGAGCCATTAGCTTTTCCATGGTTTGCTCATCCACGTCGCCCATTTGGTCATAGAGAGCCATGATTTGTTTTTCTGCTTTGTACATTTCGTCAAAAGCACTGCGCAAAACTTGACGAATGGTTAGGCCGGCAGTTAAAGTGCTTTGCTGGTCTAAATAGCCTACCGTGATTTTGCCTGGCCATTCTACCTTGCCTTCGTCAGGCAGGAGCTTGCCGGTCACAATATTTAAAAAAGTTGTTTTGCCTTCGCCGTTGGCGCCAACCAGGCCTACATGCTCGCCTCTAAGCAGCTTAAAAGAGACGTCGTTTAAGATTTCTCGTCCGCCAAAAGAATGGCTTACATTGGTAACATTTAAATAACTCATGAATAATATCCTTTCTAATGCCTTGCTATTGTAGCCTAAAGGCGAGGTTTTTGTCAAAATATGCTATAATAAGAACACAGAAAAGATATGGGAGGGATTTACATGATTAGTGGTAGCTTAAAAGATGTTTCCTTATTAAAACCATTTTTAGCCGGTAATATGGCTAAAGCCTTCGAGTTTATGGAAAAAATCGATTTTTCCACCTATGCAGTTGGCAAGTATGAATTAGACGGAGATAATATTAAAGCTAATGTTAGCGCCTATGCTACTCAACCTGTGGCAGACAGAAGAGGAGAAAAACACAATAAATACATTGATGTGCAGATTATCCTTGAAGGCGAAGAAAAGATGGGTTATACGGATTTTAAGAAGGAATTTACGGTTTTAGAGGATAAAATGGAAGCCAAGGATGCAGCTTTCTATGGCGATATTACCAATGAAAACTTCGTTATTGTAAAGCCCGGCGAATTTGCCGTATTCTTCCCTTGGGAGGTACATAGACCCAATTGCCAGGCCGGTGATAAACCAAGTCAGGTCAAGAAGGTTGTACTTAAGGTAAAAATGAGTTGACAAGGACTAAGTTATTACATATAATATGGGTTGCGACACTTTAAAATGTCGCGCCTATTCCCCGATAGCTCAATCGGTAGAGCACTCGGCTGTTAACCGAGTTGTTGTAAGTTCGAGTCTTACTCGGGGAGCCATGGCCGGTTGGTCAAGTGGTTAAGACACCGCCCTTTCACGGCGGGATCATGGGTTCGAATCCCGTACCGGTCACCACTTATTCGGGCGATTAGCTCAGCTGGGAGAGCGCCTGCCTTACAAGCAGGATGTCGGCAGTTCGATCCTGTCATCGCCCACCATTTTTTTATCTAATAATATATTACATTTGTCGGGGCGTAGCTCAGGTTGGTAGAGCACCTGCCTTGGGAGCAGGGGGTCGTAGGTTCAAATCCTGTCGCTCCGACCACATCTTTCCTTTCATGCGGGTGTAGCTCAATGGTAGAGCCCTAGCCTTCCAAGCTAGTCGCGTGGGTCCGATTCCCATCACCCGCTCCACTTATTTTTTCTCTTGGCCCCGTAGCTCAGTTGGATAGAGCAACGGCCTTCTAAGCCGTGTGTCGGCCGTTCGAATCGGCCCGGGGTCACCAGCATATAACGATTAGCTTCCGGACTAGGTCTGGGAGCTTTTTTTGTTAAATTTATGTGAACTAGTGATAAACCTTTTGACAAAAACACCTACAACGGATAACATGAAGAAAAATACTATGCAGGAGATTGTTTTCTTGGCACAGCTGAGCCGGAGGTAAGTTATGTTAATAAATTTGAATATGTTTCAGACCCTGGCAGCTGCCATCATAGTCTATTATGCTGGTGTAATCCTAAAAAGGCATATTTCCTTTTTTGATAAATACTGTATTCCTTCCCCACTGATAGGCGGTTTTGCTTTTGCCATCGTAAACTGCGTGCTTTATGCAAGCGGGGTTTGGAAATATACCCAGGATAAGATGATAGGTAGTCTTTTTATGAACATCTTTTTTGCCAGCCTGGGCTACACAGCTAGCTTGAAGGCCAGCAAGGGAGCTCTTAAGACCGGTAGTGCTCTAGTGGTGAAAATGGGACTGTTGGTCACAGTGCTGGTTATTTTACAGGATATACTGGGTGTGATTTTATCCAAGGCTTTTGGCTTAAATCCTCTGCTGGGACTGGCTACAGGTTCTATTCCCTTAGTAGGAGGGCATGGTACAGCAGGCGCTTTTGGGCCACTTTTGGAGAGAGTCGGATTGGACAACGCTACAACCATTGCCCTGGCCGCCGCTACCTTTGGCCTGGTTTCCGGTGGAATGCTGGGAGGTCCTGTTGCCAACTACTTGATTAGAAAATATAGACTGGTCAGTGAGGCGGCTTTGGAAGGTGTAAAGCTGGGCGAGAGGAAAGAAGATAAAGAAATAGATGAAGATTTGCCACCGGGCATTACAATTGATGAAAACCGTTTTATGAATGCTTTTAGTCATCTGCTTTTGGCTATGGGCTTGGGAACCATCATTACAGCCGCTTGCGCCAGAGTGAATATTGCTATTCCCAGTTACGTAGGTTCCTTATTTATGGCAGCTGTGTTGCGCAATGTCATTGATTTTACTGAAGTTTGCAAAGTTTACCAGCCGGAAACCTCGGTACTGGGCTCTTTGGGACTAAATCTTTTTTTGTCTCTGGTTTTAATGGGTATGCGACTGTGGCAGCTTACCTATTTGGCAGTGCCCTTAATGGTAATTTTGCTGTCTCAGGTTGTGTTGATGGCACTTTTTGCCATGTATTTAACCTTTCCTATCATGGGCAAGGATTATGAGGCGGCCGTTATGGCTGCCGGCAATTGCGGTTTTGGGCTGGGGGCCACGCCTAATGCCCTGGCTAATATGAAGGCCATTACGGAGCGGTTTGGTCCTGCACCTTCGGCCTTTGTTATTATTCCCCTAGTGGGAGCGCTGCTGGTAGATATTATTAATACCGGCATCATCATCTTCTTCATAAATGTTTTAAAATGACTAATCTTTGTAACAAGTTCATCGTGTTACTGAATAATGTGTGGGTTTGTTAATCTCTTCAGGTTGACCGATATTTACAATTGCAAAGTGCTGTGCCCCCAAGGGTTAGAGCTAAAATCTAACTTTTGGGGGCACTTATTTCAAGCGCTATTTTTAGTTTATCTTGACAAAGCGTAGAAGGAAGGCCTACAATACATAGCGAATAACTATGAATTAGAAGGCGGGAAAATGAGAGAAAGTATGTCCGATAAAACAGCTTTAATAGCCATGAGTGGTGGTGTAGATAGTTCAGTGACGGCGTTGCTGCTTCAGGAGCAGGGCTTTACATGTGAGGGGGCCACCATGCGACTTTACCGTAATGAAGATATTGGTGTATGCCAATATCATACCTGCTGCTCAGCCAGGGATATTGACGATGCAGCAGATGTTGCTTTTAAATTACACATTCTTTATAAAGTGTTGGATTATACTGCAGCTTTCAAGAACGAGGTTATCGCCAAATTCGTCCGTATCTATGAACAGGGTGGCACGCCTAATCCTTGCATCGATTGCAATAGATTCATGAAATTCCGGAACTTGTGGGAAGTAGCTCAAAAAAGTCAGCTTAACTATGTGGCTACCGGACATTATGCCCGTATTGAATTTGATAGGGAACAGGGACTTTATGTGTTGAAAAAAGGCATAGATGCGAGCAAAGATCAAAGCTATGTGTTGTATATGCTTACCCAGGAGCAAATGGCTCACACGCTTTTTCCTTTAGGTGGTTTAACAAAAAAAGAGGTACGAGAGATAGCAGCGCAACATGGCTTGGTAAATGCCCATAAGCATGATAGTCAGGATATTTGTTTTGTACCTGGCGGAGACTATGGGAAATTTTTAGAAGAGTATACCGGTAAGACGTATGCCAAGGGTGATTTTTTAGATATACATGGCAAGATAGTGGGACAACATAAGGGTGCCGTTCGTTATACGATCGGCCAGCGTAAAAAACTAGGGATAGCGTTAGGCAAGCCTGTTTATGTGTGTGGCAAAGATATGGTGAAAAACACGGTTAGGGTGGGAGATGAGGAGAGTCTCCTGTCTGAGGTACTGGTGGCAACAGAGGTAAACTGGCTGGCCGGAAAAGCACCGACCAGGGCAGAAGAAGTATGGGCAAGAACTCGTTATAAACAGCAGGAGCAAGCTGCCGTAGTTTATCCCATAGGTAATGACAGCTTTCGCTTAGAATTTGCTAAACCGCAGCGTGCCGTGGCACCTGGTCAGGCAGTGGTTCTTTACCGGGGAGATGTGGTAGTGGCCGGCGGTACTATTGCGCAGGTTCTTAGATAGGAGAAAATATGGTTTATCTAGATTATGCAGCTAATACTCCGGTTAATGAAGAAGTTCTGAGCGCTTTTTGTCAGGTTGCCAGGCAGTATCAAGGTAATGCCAACTCCAGACATGAGGAAGGCTGGGCAGCTAAAGCAGAAATGGAACGCTTAACGGTTGCAGTGGCTGCTTTGCTAGGGGTAAAGCCCTCTGAAATAATTTTCACATCGGGGGCTACAGAAGCGAATAATACGGCCATAAAAGGAATTGCCAAGGCGATGCAGGGGGTGGGAAAGCACATCCTTTCCACACCATTGGAACATTCCTCGGTTACCGGTTGTTTGCAGGCTCTGCAAAAACAAGGCTATGAGGTAGAGTATTTAAGCTTGCAAGCAGACGGTAAAATAAATCTCCACGACCTGGAAACCAAGCTACGTAATGATACTGTTTTGGTGGCTGTCTGTGCTGTAGATAGTGAGCTGGGGACCATCCAACCGCTAGCAGAAATTGCCGCCGTTTTGCAAAATTATCCTAATTGTCATTTGCATGTAGATGCTACTCAAGCAGTGGGAAAGGTAGCTTTTCCGCTGCAGGGAATAGACACTATGAGCTTTGCGCCTCACAAGTTTTATGGCTTATGTGGCAGTGGTATCCTTTTTAAGCGCAAAAACGTAGAATTGGTTCCCTTGCTGGAGGGTGGGGCCAGTACAACCTCTTATCGGAGTGGTACGCCGGCGCTGGCTTTGGCAGCAGGGACAGAAACAGCCCTTAGATTGGCAGTGGAAAGCAGGCACAACTGGTGGGAGATAGTGGTACAGAGACATACCCTCTTAAGGCAGCAGTTAAGCCATTATCCCAAAGTACATATTAATAGCCCCATCCACGGGTCTCCCTATATTTTAAATCTTAGCGTAGCTGGCGTCAGAGGGCAAAATTTCCAGAGTTTGCTAAATGAGTTTGGTATTTGTGTGTCAGTAAAATCCGCTTGCTCCTCAGATGGACAGCCTTCTCAAGCAGTTTTGGCACTTACTCATGATTATTGGAATGCTTTATCGTCCTGGCGCCTTAGCTTAAGTCATTTGACCACGGAAGCACAAGTGCAAGAATTCCTTGTTGCTTTTGCAAAATGTTATAAGAAACTGACTACACAATAAAATAAAAAACAGCTTTTCAACAGACCGTCCTTACCAAAAGGAAGGTCTGTTTTTGTCTTAAGAGAGGACAATACTATTTCTCTTTTAATATCAGAGGTCTTTGACTAAATCTATAAATAGTGCTATATTCCTTTTTAGTATTTTGGTGTATACTGTATATAAATATGAAAGAAGTAAGGTGATTTTTTATGCCTATTCCATTGGCTGTATGGGCTGCTGCAGGTTTGGGTGCGGCAGGTGTAAAATTATATAAATCGGTAAACAGTGCCAAGAATATTGTAGATAATGCTATTGCTCGTTATTCTGAGGAAAGGTACAAGTTCTTTAAGAAGGAAGAGGATCTTTTGCCGGTTATCGAGGAGCTGGGGCATGTGAAATTAGCAGCCTGGCGTTATTACCGTGAAATGTTTACCATTATGTCCAAGATTGTAAACAGGCCTGGGCATTATACCTATAAGACACATAAAAATATGCATCTCCTGCCTCATGAAATTCAAAAACTGAAAAAAATTGCTGTTATTGTGGAGACCTTACAGGAAAATCATCTGGATAAGATTGGTACAGGAGTTTTGACAGTAGTTGCTTTGCAGGGTGGTGCTGCTAACAACTATGGAAAGGATTCCTTCCTGGAAGAAGACGAAGCCAAGACCATTTTGGAAGAGATTTCTGATACGCCCATGGATTCCGCAGAGTATGGAGAACTGGAAGAGCTGGCGATTTTAAATGCTATCATGTCTTTCCCGCCTATTTTGGGTAATAAAGCCTTTGCTGATAAAGATGGTGAACAGATGAGCAAGGAAGAGGCTTTGGCCTTCAAGAACGATATTGATGCAAAATCCTTGCTGCTGGCGGATGCTACAGGCAAGCTGGATCGTTTGCTGGATGTTACCCAGCATGCTCTTCATATTATGCAGGCTTTAACCAAGAGACATAGAGAAGAAATAGAAAAATTGATGGAAATACTGGCTGTCAAGCAGGATTATACTTTCTTTACGTTAGCAGAAAAAGATGAGTTGGGTTATGCTATTGCTTTGGGAATTAACTTACGGGAACTAGCTAGAACTGATGTTGTTTTAAAGACGGGCAATATTTCCGTAATTAATGGTTCTGCCCTACAGGCTTGTTACAATCGTGTGCAGGATTTACTGCCTGTGGAGGACCTAGTATATTAAACAAAGGGGGATGTGTTTCATGCTAAGTACCAAAGGATTTAAAGCGTATGATATTAGAGGCGTTGTTCCTACGGAGATGAATGAAGAGCTGGCTTATAGAATTGGCAGGGTTTTTGTGGCAATGCTGGATAAGCCACAGGTAGTAGTAGGCCATGATATTCGTTTGACCGGTGAAAGCCTGAGTGCGGCTTTGACCAAGGGCCTTACTGAGGCCGGCGCTGATGTTATTGATATTGGGGAATGTGGTACTGAGATGATTTATTTTGCTACTGCTCATTTGCAAGCAGGTGGTGGCATTATGATTACCGCCAGTCACAATCCTGCTGACTACAATGGTATGAAACTTGTGAGAACAGGAGCACGCCCAATTTCTGCTGATACAGGCTTAAAAGATATTGCAGCCAAAGTTGCCCGTGATGATTATGACACTATCGCACCTAAGGCAGCTACTAAAGGTACATATAAAACTTATAATATTATGCCGGAATATGTTGCCCATTTGATGACTTATATTGACGTTACTACTTTAAAGCCATTGAAACTGGTGGTTAATCCCGGCAATGGTGGCGCCGGGGCAGTACTTAAGGCTTTGGAAGGCAAGCTGCCCTACACGTTGGTTAAGATTAATGCTGAGCCGGATGGTCATTTTCCTAATGGTGTGCCCAATCCTATTTTGCCGGGCAACAGAGCTGCTACGACCAAAGCTGTCTTGGATGCTAAAGCTGATGTGGGTATTGCTTGGGATGGAGACTTTGACCGTTGCTTCTTCTTTGATGAAAAGGGCAAATTCATTGAAGGCTATTATCTGGTGGGTTTGTTGGCTCAAAACTTTTTGTCCAAGCATCCCGGCAGCAAGATTATTTTTGATCCAAGACTGACTTGGAATACGGAAGAAATTATTGAAAAATATAAGGGCATTCCTGTTAGAAGCAAGAGTGGTCATGCTTTCATTAAAGAGCGTATGAGAAAAGATAATGTTATTTATGGTGGCGAAATGTCAGCTCATCATTATTTCCGTGACTTTTCTTATTGCGATAGCGGTATGTTGCCTTGGTTGCTGGTAACTGAGTTAATGTGCCAGAGTGGCAAGAAGCTGTCCGAATTGGTTGAAGCCAGAGAAAAACTGTTCCCATGCAGTGGCGAAATCAACCGGAAGGTAGCAGATCCTGATAAAATTTTTGCTACCATTCAAGAAAAATACAAAGATGGTAAGCAAGATTTCTTAGATGGTATTAGCGTAGATTATGATAAGTGGCGTTTCAATTTGCGCAAATCCAATACCGAACCTGTGGTTCGTTTGAATGTAGAAACAAAGGGCGATGCAGAGCTTTTAAAGGCTAAGACTGCAGAGCTGTTAACGATTATTGGTGGTCAACCTGGTTGAGGAGGAAGGCTTAATGAATGTTTTGGTTACCGGTGGTGCCGGTTATATCGGTTCCCACGTTGTGGAACAATTGGTAAAGGCTGGACACAAGCCCGTTGTGTATGACAATTTACTGAAGGGGCATATCGATGCTGTTTCCGAAGATGTGCAATTTGTGGAGGGAGATATCCACGATTTTAGCTTCTTAAAGCACATTATGGGAGAGTATGAAATCGACGGCGTTATGCATTTTGCTGCCAGTTCTTTGGTGGGCGAGTCCATGACAGATCCCGGCAAATATTATTACAATAATGTGGCGGGAACCATGGGTATTTTAGATGCTATGAGAGAAGTGGGTGTGGATTATCTGGTATTTTCTTCCACGGCTGCTGTTTACGGCGAGCCTAAGACAGTACCTATCACAGAGGATGCTCCTCATGTTCCCACTAATGTCTATGGTAAAACAAAGCTGATTATTGAGGGTATGCTGGCAGATTATGCCAAAGCTTATGACTTGCGGTATGTTTCCCTAAGATATTTTAATGCAGCAGGGGCTGCGCCTTTAGGCAATATTGGGGAAGACCACAATCCTGAAACTCATCTTATACCGCTGGTTTTAAAGGCAGCCTTGGGCAAGCAGGATCATGTTGCCATTTTTGGCACTGATTATCCCACTAAGGACGGTACTTGTATCAGAGATTATATTCATGTTTGTGATTTAGCAACTGCTCACGTGCTGGCTCTTGATTATCTTATCAAGGGCGGCACCAGCAATGTTTACAACCTGGGGTCTCAAAATGGTTATTCGGTAAGAGAGATTATTGAAGCAGCCAAAAAAGTTACCGGCAAGGATTTTTCTGTGGTAGAAAAGTCTCGCCGGGCAGGTGACCCGGCAGTTTTAATTGCTTCCTCAGAAAAGATAAAAAAGGAATTACATTGGCAACCGGAACATACTAATATCGAAGATATTATTGCTACTGCTTGGCGGTGGCATAGCTCCCACCCCGATGGCTTTGCAAAATAAGGTGCCATGGATATACAATTAACAGTAGATAATGTCGGAAAAAGTTTTGGCATTCACAATATATTTAAAAATGTTAGTTTTACTATAAGGCAAGGCGAAAAAGTAGGCTTGGTCGGTGTAAATGGCAGCGGCAAGACTACTCTTTTGCGTTGCCTTTTGTCGCCTTCTGAGGCAGATGAAGGCAGTATTAAGTATGCCGGAGAATTACGTTTAGGCTATGTAGAGCAGGGCTTTGATAGCTTTGGTGAAGAAACGGTGTGGGAGTTTATGATGAAGTCCTGTCCGGACATTTTGACGCTCCGGGCCAAGCTTAAAGAGCTGGAGGCAGCAGGCAGCCAAACTAAAGGTGAGGCCTTAAAAGAATCCCTGGATAGCTATAGCAGGGTTTCGGCACGCTATGAACATTTGGATGGTTATCATTACGAGACTAATATTAAAAAAGTCTTAATGGGTTTGGGCTATGGCGAAGAGTATTGGCCACAAAAGGCTGCTACCTTGTCAGGGGGACAGAAAACCAGATTAATGTTGGCCTCTGCCTTAGTTAATGCTCCTGATTTATTGATTTTGGATGAACCTACCAATCACTTGGATATTGCCATGATGGAGTGGCTGGAAAAATATTTGCGGGAATTTAGAGGCGGGCTTTTGGTAGTCAGCCATGACCGTACTTTCCTGGATAACGTGGTGGAGCGGATTCTGGAGATGGAAGGCGGGAAATTACAGGATTTTAAGGGAAATTATTCAAAATATTTGGCCCAAAAAGAAATTCAGATTTTAACAGAAACCAGAGCTTATGAGGCTCAGCAAAAATATATTGAAACACAGGAAAACTATATTCGGCGTTTCAAAGCCGGGATTAAAAGCAAGATGGCCAGAGGTAGGCAATCCCAGCTGAATCGGTTAGAAAGATTGGATGCTCCTGTTCAGAACGAAGAATTTACTCTGAGACTTCCTAAAGCAACGGAATCTGCCGAACGGGTTTTGGTTTTAGATAAGCTTAAAGTTGGCTATGGTGAAAATGTTTTACTTTCGGATATTAATCTCCTCCTTAAGCGAGGCGAAAAGGTTGCTGTACTGGGGCCTAATGGTAGCGGTAAAACTACCTTCCTTAAAACTATTTTGCAACAGATTCCAGCCTTGGGTGGGGAGGCTAAAATTGGTAATAGAGTACAAATCGGCTATTTCTCCCAGAGCTATGAACGCTTGAACCCTAGTCAGACCATTATGGATAACTTTCTTACCGAGTATGGCTATACTGACGAGCAAACTAGAAAGCTTTTAGGTTCAATGCTTTTTCATGGAGAGGAAGTATTTAAAGAAATAGGTACCTTATCCGGCGGTCAAAAGGCCCGGCTGGTTCTTTTAAAATTGGTTTTGGATGGTGCTAATTGCCTGCTTCTTGATGAGCCTACCAATCACTTGGATATTGCAGCCAAGGAGGCAGTAGAAACAGCTCTGCTAACTTTTGACGGCACTGTATTGCTTGTCAGTCACGATCGTTATTTAGTTAATGAGGTTGCTCAAAGAATTTGGAGTATTGAAGCTGGCCATTTGATAGATTATAAGGGCAATTATGATTTTTATCTGTCCCAACGGCAGGTAGCGGAACCACCAAAACAGCAGGAAAAACAGGTGGCTGAGTCCAAGAATACGCAGGCTGTCCAGCAAGAAAAACCTAAAGCACCCAAGCAGCATAAATACAATCCCGGTGAAGCAGCAAAACTATTACCCAAGGTAGAGCTAAGCATCAGGGAACAGGAAGCACTTTTAAAAGTCTTAGAAAAACAAATTGCTGAGCCTGCCAATCAAATGGATTTGGACAAGAGTCGGCAATTAGCTGCAGAATATGAGGAGAAACAAAATTACATTGCTCAGCTTATGGAGCAATGGGAAGCAGTAATGGAGAGTATGGAAGAATAATGAAAAAATTTCTGGCCGCTTTACAGCAGTATAAAGGCTCCCAAGTTTTCAATCCTTGGGCAGATTATGATCAAAATTGTGATATTGGTCCACAGGCACCGATCATTAGAAGTGCTAATTTGCTTCGCTACCTTACCTTGCGACAACAGGCAAAATATTTGTTTATTGCTGAAGGTCTGGGCTATCAAGGCGGGCATTTTTCCGGTATGGCTATGACCAGCGAGAGAATTCTTTTGGGCTATCACCCTATTGTAAAAAGAGACCTTGTGCTGGGGAAAGATTGGCAATACCAAAGAACCAGTAATCCACAAAGTAGTTTGCTTAACAAGATGCAAAAGGAACAGGGCTTTAACGAGCCTACGGCTACCGTAATGTGGGGGGAATTGGCTACTCAAAAATTAGCTCCTTTTCAGACCATCTTGTGGAATATTTTCCCATTTCATCCCTATAAGGAAAGTGGTATCCTTACTAATAGGACACCTAGCAAGGAAGAGCTGGATGTTGGTATAGTTTACGCCAAACAGCTTCTGAGCTTGGTACCGGGTATGCAAGTGATTGCTATTGGTAGAAAAAGTGCGGAAACCTTGTCCAGATACGGGGTGACTTGTTCCGCAGTACCCCATCCTTCTATGGGAGGAGCGACACGATTTAGACAGGCAGTTGCAGCTTTATTTGCTGCGCAGACAAAGGCGTAGGAGGTAGCGTAATGGTTTCCCATAAAATCATGGACATGACAAAAGAAGAAGTTCTAGAGATTGCCCTGACAGCCGGGAAACTCCTCTTGTGCAATGGAGCAGAAACTTATAGGGTAGAAGACACTATGCTGAGAATTTGTGCCTTGCGAGGCATGCATACTGTTTCTGCTTTTTGTACACCATCCGTTATTTTACTTAGTGATGAATCCCTGCGTGGCTTTAGCCGCATGTACAGGGTGACCAATAGAACTGTTGATTTAACTGTCCTAAGCGAGATTAACGATTTTTCTTTTAATTTGAAAAATACCCAACAAAGCTATGCAGAAATCATGTACTTTTTAAATAAAAAATTTAATAAACCTGCCAGACCGGCATATGTGGATGTGTTGTGCTCAGCAGTAGCAGGGAGCTGCTTTGCTGTGGTATTGGGCGGTGGTACTAATGAGTTTATTGCTGCTCTTTTTGGTTCATTGTTATCCATGGCTTTTTTGAAAAAGCTGGCAGCTTTTAGGCCTAGCAGCTTCTGGGCTACAACTATGGCCGGAGGTATTATTTGTGCTGTTACTTTAGGCTTTCACGCTCTCGTACCGGCCACCAGCATGGAAGAAACGATTGCCGGAGCTATAATGCCTTATTTACCGGGCATGGCCTTTACCAATGGGCTGCGTGATTATATTGCCGGTGATTTGATCAGTGGGAACAGCCGGGTGGCTGAAGCTGTTTTTTTGGTAGGCGGTTTGGTTATAGGTATTGCAACAGTCTTGGGAATCTTCTATCATTAAAGGAGGGGCTATGTTAATTAAAATAATATTTGCCTTTATAGCTACAGTAGCTTTTGGTAAATTGTTCTATGCTCCTCAAAAAGATTTGTGGCCGTCCGGCATTGTTGGAGCGGTAGGCTTTGGAGTGTACATTTATTTTCTGGAAGGTCTGGGCTACAGCTCCATGCTTAGCAATTTTATGGGCACCGTAGCTCTGGCAACGCTAAGTGAATATTTCGCCAGAAAATATAAAGAGCCGGTAACGGTATTTTCAGTACCGGGTTTCATTCCCTTAGTACCTGGTTTGCCTCTTTACCGTGCCATGAACTTAATTCTTTTAAACAACTACACTAAGGGGCTGGCTGTTTTTGTAGATGCCTGCCTTGATGCAATGGCTATTGCTTTAGGCATTCTTTTAATTTCCGGTTTGGCAAAAGTATATAAAACTAGTAAAATTATTATAGAGGAAAAGCGCCAGGAGGCGGGGGAATGAAAACTAAAAAGAGAATCGTAATGTCAGGGGTAATGTTTCTACTATGTTTTATGCTGGCTTCTACAGCCGGGGCGGCACAAAAGGCTTTAATCTGTTATAGCAATGATGTTAATGATAACGGCTTTAACCAAAGTGCCAACCAAGGAGCTACTCGGGCTCTGAGCAAGTATTCTCAAGATTTGACCTTAGAAGGATTTATTAACACGAAGGAACTGGCACTTAAGGCTGCTGATATTACTAATTTTGATGAGAAGTGGTCTTTCGTCATAGGGATAGGCACGGAATATGAACCTATTTTTAGAGAAGCTGCTAAAAAACATCCTCTTACCAAATATATAGTTGTTGACAGCACAGCGACTTCCACCTTACATAACCTGCAATGTGTAAGCTTTAACAACGAAGAGATGGGGTATTTGGCCGGTGTTATGGCGGCAGCTACCAGTACTGCCAAGAAGATTGGCTTTATAGGCTATGATAAAAACAATCTGGGGACCAAAGAATTCTTAACAGGCTTTACCAAAGGTGCTGCTGTGGTAGAACCGTTAACTCTCATAAAGAGCAAATTCGTAAAAAGCTATAATAATCCTAAAAAATTAGCGGGGTTGGCAGATGAGCTATATGATAGTAAAATGGATGTGATATTTGCGGCTGCCGGCGGTAGTGGTCAGGGCCTGTGGAAAGCAGCTGAAAAGCATAAAAGCTTCTTCATTGGTTGCGATACAGACCAAGCTAAAGTCGTGCCTGCTAAGATAAGACCATATGTACTGAGCAGTGTTGTCAAAAACATGAATAATACGGTGTATGGTTGTATTCAAGAATGCATGGAAGGAAAGTTTAAAGCAGGGCAAAAAGAGATGGACTATCGCAATGGTGGCATATCCTACATAGAAAATAATGATAATAGGGACAAACTGGCTAAGGCTTCTGAAGCACTTTTAGATGCTCACGCACAGTTGACCTTAAATCAGGCGGATTTGCCTGCGGTAAAATAGTGGGGTGATGCATAAATGAAAAAAATAATAACGTTGGTAATAGCAAGTCTGTTTGTCTTTGTTTTTTTGACAGGCTGTAGTGGTAGTAAACAAGGTTCTGCTAAAGCGCCGGCTAATGCTAAAGCAGCGACTACCTCCAACACAAAGCAGGCAACAGAGGTAACAGAAACAGGAACCTATACTTCTAAAGAACAAGTAGCCGCCTACATACATAAATTTAAGAAGTTGCCATCCAACTACATTACCAAAGAGCAAGCCAAGGAATTAGGCTGGCAGAAAAAAGGCACTTTAGATAAGGTTGCACCGGGCAAGAGCATTGGCGGAGACCATTTTGGCAACTTTGATCGTAAGCTTCCCACAGAACAAGGCTTGAAATATACAGAATGTGATATTGATTATGTTAAGGGCTCCCGTGGGGCTAAGAGAATTGTGTTTGATAATAAGGGTCATATTTATTTTTGCAGTGACCATTATAATACTTTTGAAAAATTATATTAGGAGGAAAACGTATAATGCGAAAAATTCACATTGCTGCCGACCAATTTACTACAGAAGAAGAAGTACATGATTTTTTTCAAGAACAATTTAATTTTCCGGATTACTACGGCAGGAATTTAGATGCTCTCTATGATCTTCTTTCTGAGCTGACTGAAAAAACTCAGATTATTATTTCGGGAGAGATAGCTGATGAAGCCAACCTGGGGGAATATGGCGAGAGACTTTTAACTGTTTTAGAGGAAGCAGCACAAGATAACGCAGAGCTTAAACTAAAAATAACAGAATAAAGGGAGGAAGTAGCATGACAATTTACAAAGAAAAAACAAGGACAGTTAAGGATAATCCCGGCACAGGGAAAATCATCAATGATCATATTGTTGATGAGAAACTTATTGGCAAGGCTGTTTCTATGTTTGGCAGAATTACTTTGCATCCGGGCTGTGGTGTCCCTTTTCATAAACACGAAGGTAATAATGAGACGTATTACATTGTAAAGGGTGAGGGCATGTATCAAGATGGTGATAAGAAGGCCAAGGTAAGAGCCGGCTATGTGACCTTCTGTGCTGATGGTGGCAGTCATGGTCTTATGAATACAGGTATGGAAGATTTGGTATTTATCGCACTTATTGCCAATACCATAAAATAATGTTTACTTTTTGAAAAAGCTAACATATAATTGACAAGTAAGGAAATTTCTTGTAGGAGGGTGTTTTATGAAGAAAATATTTGGTGTTGCGATGGCAGCCATAGTAGCTTGTGGACTATTGGTTGGTTGTGGTGGCGGGGATGCTAAGAAGGATGCCGGTAAAGCAGCAGCTCCTGCTCAAAAGGAATTGCCGAAGAAGATAGTTGTGGGTTTGGATGATAATTTCCCACCTATGGGTTTTAAGGATAAAGACAATAAGATTGTGGGCTTTGACATTGATATGGCTAAAGAAGCTGCAAAACGTCTGGGCATTACAGTTGAATTTAAGCCCATTGATTGGTCCAGTAAGGAAGCTGAGCTAAAGAGCGGCAGAATTGACTGCATCTGGAATGGCCTCAATATTACTGAAGATCGTAAGAAAAATATGCTGTTTAGTAATCCTTATATGGAATGCAAGCAATTGATTTTCGTTCCTAAAGCTTCTGCCATTAAAGGACAAGATGATTTAAAGGGTAAAGTAATTGGTATGCAAAGTGCTTCTACTGCTGAAATCAACTTGGAAAATGATAAAGAATTTGCTAAGACCTTGAAAGAAGTTAAGAAATATCCTGATTGCATCGCTGCCATGATGGACATGGAAGCAGGCAGAGTAGATGCTATTATTACCGATGAAATCGTAGGTCGTTATTACATGAGCAAGAAACCGGACGTGTTTGTCTGCCTGGATAAAAAGCCGGTTGGACCTGTTGGTTACTTTGGTATCGCTTTCCGTAAGGATGATACAGCCTTGAGAGATACCGTACAAAAGACCTTAGATGCTATGAAGAAGGATGGCGTTAGCGGGAAGATTTGTAAAGAGTGGTTTAAGGCTGACATTTTAATGTAGATATATTAAATAGGGTTACCATTAGGTAACCCTATTTTTTTGTAAGAGCGACAAGCTTTACCCATTTACGTTGTCGCAGCTTACGTTTGCAGGTCGAGATGGACCGGAAAAGTCCTATCTCTCCCTACAAGCCGCGCTGCTCCTAGTATCTGGGCAAAGCTTGTCGCTCTTAGTTTTTTAATATTGGTGTAGCAAGCCTCACCGGCGCCTTGCATCTGCAACCATTCTCACCACTTTTTTGGTGTAGCAGGTGCAAAGCTTGTCGCTCTTAGTTTTTTTGTGTTAGGTTTATTTAATTTGTAGTGTAATTTCTGAAAATTAAAAAAATACTGTACATTTAAAAAAAATTGTGTAATAATTAAGACAAAGGTCAAACGTAGGATGTTATACCTAATATGTAGGAAACTAGGAGATGATTTGGAATGAAGGCTGCTTTGGTTTATACCAGCACGACACCTGAACTGATAGAGTTAGTGGAAAAGCTGGTAAAAGAGGCTTTACCGCAAGGCACGGAGATTGCAAGCTATCAAGATCCTTCCATTCTGGCAGAGGTTAGGGAAAAGGGCTATGTTACCGTACCTCCGGCAGCACGTTTGGTAGGAATGTACACAAAGGCTATGAGTGAAGGAGCAGATGCAATCCTTAATATTTGTTCTTCCGTCGGTGAAGTAGCTGATTCGGCGCAAAGCTTTGCTAAATACACCGGCATTCCCATTGTGCGCATTGATGAAGAAATGTGCCGCGAAGCAGTTCGCTTAGGCAATAGGGTTGGTGTAGTTGCGACCTTGTCTACCACCTTGGCTCCTACCAAAAACACCGTTCTCAGAGTGGCTCGGGAAATGAATAAGCACGTAGAACTGGTAGATGCTTTGGTAGATGGAGCTTTCGGTTTAGATCAGGAGCAATTCAAAAAGCTCATGACCGAGTATTGCACCAAGATAAAGGATCAGGTAGATGTTATCTTGTTTGCACAAGGCTCCATGGCTTATTGCGAAGAATATATTCATGAAAAACTAGGTATTCCTGTACTTTCCAGCCCCAGATTTGGAGCCCAGGAATTGAGAAAGGCTTTGCTTGCCAAAGGTATGATTAAATAAGTTGGTGTTAAGTTCACTTTGCTTATTAATAAACGGAAAGGTTGTTAAGGGAATTATCAAAATTCTAAGGGGGATGAATCATGAGTAAGTTAACTAGGAAAGGTATTATGTTGGCAATTACCGGTATTTTTCTTTCTACAACGTTGTTGACTGGTTGCGGTGGTGGAGATAAAAAGGCTGCTGCTCCTGCAGCCGGTGGTGCTGATAAGAAAATAGTTATTAAATGCGGCACTGAAGCCGCTGCTTCTCACCCAGAGTCCAAGGGCGCACAAAAATTGGCTGAATTAGTGAAAGCTAAATCCAATGGCAGTATTGAAATCCAGGTTTTCGATAGTGCTAAATTGGGTAGCATGAAAGAGCGTTGCGAAGGTATGCGTATGGGTACTGTTGATATGGGTACTTCTTCTGCAGGTTTCTTAGCTTCCTACGTTCCTGTAATGGGCTTGTTTGATTTACCGTATGTTTACAAGGATAAGGCTCATGAATTCCGTGTCTTCGATGGTGATATCGGTAAACAAATTGATAAGAAGATGCAAGAGAAAGGTTTCCGTGCTATCTGCTATTTTGATATGGGCTCCCGTCAGGTTACCAACAACGTAAAGCCGATTAATACCTTGGACGATTTGAAGAATATGAAGATTCGTACTCCTCAAACTGATGCTAGTATTCAAGGCTTCAAGGCCTTGGGCGCAGCTCCTACTCCTATGGCATTCAGCGAAGTTTATATGGCTTTGCAACAAAAGGTTGTTGATGGCCAAGAGAATCCTCTGTCCATTATTATGTCCAACAAGTTCTACGAAGTTCAAAAGTATTTGTCTATGACTAACCATCAATTGTTCATTCAGGTTTTGTCCATGAGTGAGAAAACCTGGAAGAAGCTTTCTCCCAACCAACAAAAGATTTTGATGGAATGCGCTAAAGAGGCTCAAGCTTATGAACGCGAAATCGCTGCAAAGGAAGAGTCTGAATTGGTTGCTACCTTAAAGGGTAAAGGCATGCAAGTAAATGAAATTAAAGATTTGAAGCCGTTTATGGAAGCATGCAAGTCTCTCCGTCAAACTTATATCCAAAAGATTGGTAAGGACGCTGAAGAAATGTTCAAGGCTATTGATGCATTACGTGATAAATAAAAATACGTAAGCATAAGTTATAGAAATAATGCCGGCTGGCCGCCGGATTCTGCTGAATAACCGGCAGGCGGCGGCTCACCGGCTTTTTTCTTTAATTAAAGGAGATAAATTATGAAATTTAATAAATTTCTTGATTACTTAGGAGTAGCCACAGTCTCGGTTGTTCTTATTCTGGTGGTGCTTCAGGTTACCATGCGTTATGTTTTTAACGCACCGCTTACCTGGTCAGAAGAACTCGCCGTCTTTGCCTTGGTCTGGTTATCCTTTGTAGGTTCCGTAATCTGTATGAGAGATCACGAGCATATTGAAATTGAAATCCTGGTAGATAATTTGCCGGCTAAGATTAGACCGGCTGTTATTGCGCTTAGCCGTATTATTTCTGCTGTCTTTTTAGCAGTCTTGGTTTATGAAGGCATTGAAGTAACACAGATGAATTTTGATACTCCTTCTGCTGCCAACCAGATTCATATGGGTTATGTTTATATGATTATTCCTTTGGGAGCATTGGGCATGCTTTATTACGATCTCAAGGATTTGTGGAACATGCGGAAGGGGGGAAAATAAGTGGAAGTATTAGTAATTTTTGTTGTTATGCTGACACTTATGATGATTAGGGTACCGGTAGCCTTTTCTATGAGTATTGCTGCCATGGTAGCTCTCCTAATCGGTGACACCCCACTGGTTTTGGTGCCACAGAGAATGTTGTCATCTCTGGATTCTTTTCCTATGTTGGCTGTTCCCATGTTTATTTTCGTCGGTGAGGCTATGAACACCGGCGGTATTACCCAGCGTATTTTTAAGTTTGCCAGAGAGTGGGTCAAACACTTGACCGGTAGCTTAGGTCATGTAAACGTTATTTCCAATATCATTGTAGCCGGTATGTCCGGCGCTGCTGTAGCAGATGCTTCCGCTATTGGTGTAGTGGAGATTAAGGCTATGGAAGAAAATGGCTTTGACAGGGATTGGTCAGCTGCTTTAACAGCTGCTTCTTCTACCATTGGACCTATTATTCCGCCCAGCATTCCGCTGGTAATTTATGCTATTATTACCGAAACTTCTATAGGTCGTTTGTTCTTAGGTGGTGTTGTTCCCGGTGTTATGATGGGGGTGTCCCTGATGATTTTGGTTTACTTTGCTGCGAAGAAACGTGGCTATAAAACTGAGCCTGCTGCTACCTGGGGGGAACGTCTCACCGCAACCTGGAGAGCCTTGCCTTCCCTTATGACTCCTATTATTATGATTGTAGGCATTGTGGCAGGTGTTGTTACTCCTACTGAAGCAGCCGGTATTGCTGCTGTTTATGCCTTGTTTCTAGGATTTGTGGTACATAAGGAAATGACTTTGAACATGTTATATGGTATGCTTTTAAAAACTGTCCATACCACAGCTGTTATTATGCTCATCATTTGTAGTGCTTCTGCCATTACCTGGGTTGTAATGTCTTCCGGTATGCCCCAGACCTTGGCCAACATGCTCTTGGGCTTTACGCACAGTAAAGCACTATTATTGTTGCTTATTAACATTGTCCTTTTAATTTTGGGGTGTTTCCTGGAAAGTAACTCTATCATTATGATTATGGTTCCGGTGCTCTTACCGTTGGTGCATGCTCTTCATATCGATATGGTGCACTTTGGCGTATTCTTTGTACTGAACGTTATGATTGGTCTTATTACGCCTCCTGTAGGTATGTGCTTGTATGTAGTAAGTAACGTGGGCAACGTGCCTTTTGATAAGGTTTCCAAGCAAATTATTCCGTTTTTGATTCCCTTGATTGTTGTGCTGGCTTTAATTACTGCTATTCCGGAATTAGTAACCTGGTTGCCCAATTTGTTAATGGGTGCTGCTTAAGAAAGGTGAAAAAATATGGACAATATGACTTTAGCAATAGCTGAGAAGATAGCGGCCAAAGCAAAGCAACTGGTGGCGGAAAGCTATGGTGGTAAGCCATTTAGCGTGGCAGTATGCGACAAGAATGGCTTCCTGGTCCTTTATCATAAGCTGGATGGCGCCAAGCTGCTTACCATTAACTTGACACCTTGTAAAGCCTATACGGCTGTCAGGATGGGCACCAGTACTGCTGCTTTTTTGGAACGCTTAAAAAGAGATAACCTCGATATAGGTTATTTCCAAGATACAAGATTCACGGCTCTACCGGGAGGGGAGCCCTTACTGAATGCTCAAAAGCAATTGTTTGGTGGTATAGGTATAGGTGGATTGGCACAGGATGGAGAAGTGGCGGCTAAGCTTGCAACACTTCCTTGGGACGTATAAAATAGACATTGATGAATGATGAGGTGATATTTGATGGAGAACGATACCATGGATGGAGTTTTCAAAGAAATTGGCGGCAAAACTATAGTTGATCAGATTGTCGACGATATTGCCAATGCCATCATCAATGGCGAAATCAAACCAGGGGACAGGATTCCTACAGAAGCGGAACTGGCTAAATCTATGAATGTAGGACGTAATTCCGTGCGTGAAGCTATTAAAATATTGGTGGCTTATGGCGTCTTGAAAATAAAACGAGCTGAAGGTACCTTTGTTAGGCAAGAGTTTAGTAGGAAAATGTTGTATCCCATACTCTATGGCATTATTCTGCAAAAAGATTTTAATGGACAAATCATAGAGCTGCGTAAAATCCTTGATGTGGGTTTACTGGAATTGGTACTGGACAAGTTGGATCAGGATTATCTGAAGCGAGCTGAAGAAGCTCTGCAGGAGCTGAAGAAGGTTAGTAAAAAAGCGAAAGTGACTCCTGAGGAAATGTTTGATGCCGATGTTCATTTTCATCGTGTTTTAGCAGAAGTAGCTCAAAATAAGCTTTTGGAAGGAATTTCTCATTATGTAGATAAGATAAGCAGACCGTCTCGTATCTTGACGATTAAAAGATTTTTAGACGATGATGCTGTGGATGTGTTTTTGGCTAAGCATGAAGAGATTATTCGTCTTTTGAGAGATAGAGACCGCAAGGCTATCAACAGAGCTATTACTAATCACTATCAATATTGGATTGACACAGAAAAGGATCTGGAATCACAACAAAAAGAAGGCAAGCCTATTAAGACCACTAAATCTACCACTAAAGCTAAAAGTAAATCTACCACAGCTACAAAAACGACTAAACCTGTTAAGCAGGCTCAGCCGGTTATAATGGCTAAGCCAATCAGAAAAATCAAGAAAACTAAGTAAGTGAAAGGAAGCATAAACCATGGATAAGGTAATGATCTCAGTGGCGCCGGTAGCGGCCACTGATAAGCTCATTGTTCCGGAAAAAATAGCTAAGGATGTGCTAAATTGCCGAAAGGCAGGCGCTGCTATGGTACATCTTCATGTCAGAGCTAAGGATGGCAGCCTCACACCGGATACAACCCTGTTGGAAGAGACTTTGCGTCTTATTCGCAAGGATTCGGACATTATCATTGAGGTATCTACCGGTGGTGTTTCTAATTTAAATATCAAGGAGAGATGTGCACCGCTATATTTGGATATGGTGGAGGCCTGTTCCTTGAATGTTGGCTCTACAAATCTGGGGAAGGCTGTTTATTGCAACCCTCTTGATGATGTAGAGTATTGTGTGCAAGAAATTATCAAAACTAAAAAATATCCTGAAGTTGAAGTTTTTGAAATAGGGCATACTTATACCATGGAAAAACTAATGGCCAAGTATAACTTTGTGGACCCGGTGCTCTTTAGTGTTGTGCTGGGACATGAGGGCGAAGCTCCGGCTACACCAAAGGCTTTGGCTACGATGCTTGACATGATTCCCAGGGGAGCTCTCTGGGGTATTACTCATGCCAATCGTCGCGACTTTGGTATCATTGCTGCTGCTGTAGGTATGGGCGCCAAGACTGTGCGCATTGGTTTTGAGGATAGTAATTATTTGGATGCCCATACTCAGGTGGAGACCAATGAACCGTTAGTGGCTAAGACAGCGAGACTTTTAGCAGCCATGGATAAAGAACCGATGACCCCTGCGGAAGCAAGAAAATTGTTTAAGCTTCCTGCTTTATAAAAAGGTGACCCCAAGATGACTGAAAAAATAAGTGCTGGAATTTTAAATAAATATCCTGATCAGACAGATGCGGCACTGGAAAAGCAGTTACAGATTGCTATCGCTGCTGATAAGCATAAGATTGTGGTCTTAGATGATGACCCAACGGGTGTGCAAACTGTCCATGATATTTCTGTGTATACGGATTGGTCTGAGGAAAGTATTCGTCAGGGTTTTGCAGAAAAAAATAAATTGTTTTTTATTCTGACTAATTCCCGTGGCTTTACTGCAGAGCAAACTACCAAGGTTCATAAGGACATTGGTGAAAGATTAGCTAAGGTAGCAGCTGAATGTAATAAGGATTATATAGTTATCAGTCGCAGTGATTCCACACTGCGTGGTCACTATCCCCTGGAGACTGAGCTTTTGGCAGCAGCATGGGAAAAAGCCAGAGGCAGTAAAATTGATGGTGAAATTCTTTGTCCTTATTTTAGAGAGGGCGGACGTTTTACTATTAACAACATTCATTACGTTAAGTATGGTGAAGAATTGGTGCCTGCCGGTGAAACCGAATTTGCCAAGGACAAAACCTTTGGCTACAAGTCTTCCAATCTGACAGAATATATTGAGGAGAAAACAGCAGGGGCTTTTCCCAAAGAAACGGTGACCTGTATTTCTTTGGAAGATTTACGGGCCAGAAAAATAGACGCTATTGCGGCACAACTGGAAAAGGTGCTAGGCTTTAACAAAGTAATCGTTAATGCTGCCGCTCCCTGTGATATTAAAGTTTTTGTCATTGCCTTGTACAAAGCCTTGGCGGCCGGCAAGCATTTTATGTTCCGTAGTGCAGCAGGTCTTGTGAAGGAAATGGGCGGTATTAGTGATAAAAAACTTTTAACCAAAGCAGAAATGGTTAAAACCACTAGCCAAAATGGTGGCATCGTGGTGGTTGGTTCTCATACTCAGAAGACTACTAGCCAGTTGGAAGCTTTAAAAACTTTGCCCGGCGTAGAAGCCTTGGAATTTGATTCTGATTTGGTCTTGGATGAAACCAAATTTGCTGCCGAAGTAGATAGGGTGGTGGACAAAGAAGAAGAGCTTCTCAAAGCCGGCAAGACAGTGGTGGTTTATACTAAGAGAAAATTGTTAAGCTTATCCGGTGATACGAAAAAGGCTGCTTTAGAGCGGTCTGTAAAAATTTCTGATGCGGTGCAATCCTTGGTAGGCAAGCTGACTATCACCCCTGCCTTTGTAGTGGCGAAAGGCGGCATTACCTCCAGCGATATCGGTACTAAGGCCCTTAGGGTAAAACGTGCCTTGGTGCTGGGCCAGATTCAGCCCGGTATCCCTGTATGGCAAACAGATCCTCACAGCAAGTTCCCAGGGATTCCCTATGTAATCTTTCCGGGAAATGTGGGAGAGGTAGAGACCTTGAAAGAGGCAGTTAAAATTCTTGTTGCGAAATGAAAAAACAGTGAAAAGCTGATAGCCAATCAAAGCTGGGCAGAGGAACCGCGTTTCTGACACGCTTTAAAATGGGACAAAAGATACCGTCCCTCTTGTCTCAAATGAGATAAAGGGGACGGCACCTTTTGTCCCATTTGCGGTAAGTCTTTCTTAATGGTATAATATTCATTATTCTATTTTAAGTGGAGTTGTTAAATATGAGTGATGTTGTAAGAATGTTTGGGCCGCTATTAGAAGGCTGCCAAGTTACAATTATGATATTTGCCATAACCTTGCTGTTGTCTTTACCGGTAGGGCTTTTGTTGGCGTTAGGCAGGATCTCTTCTATTAAACCCTTAAGTAAGGCTGTTGAAATTTACAATTGGATTATGAGAGGTACGCCCCTTATGCTCCAGTTGCTCTTCGTGTATTTTGCCTTGCCCAGCTTCGGTATTCGTTTACCGGATGTGGCAGCAGCACTCTTAGCTTTTGTATTGAACTACGGTGCTTATTTTGCCGAGATTTTCCGCTCCGGCATTCAATCTATCCCTAAAGGACAATACGAAGCTGCTAAAACGTTAGGTTTTACCTACAAACAGACGATGCAACGTATTATTGTTCCTCAGATGATTAAACGCGTTTTGCCTCCTATAGGCAACGAAACCATTACCTTGGTAAAGGATACTTCCTTGGTTTATGTTTTGGCTATGAATGATTTGCTGAGAGCAGCCAGAACTATTGTACAAAGAGAGTTTGATATGACACCTTTCTTTGTGGCAGCTGTTTTTTATCTGGTAATGACCTTTGTGGTAACAAGGGTATTTAGTCGCTTGGAGACTCATTACGCCAAGTATGAAGAATAGGGGTTAAGGGTATGGCAGATACAATGATTAAGGCGATAGGAGTGCAGAAACGTTTTGGCTCCTTGGAGGTCTTAAAGGGTATTGACCTGGAACTAAATAAAAATGAAGTTATGGCCATTATCGGGCCTAGCGGCAGCGGCAAGAGTACTTTTTTGCGTTGCCTGAATAAACTGGAAACGGTAAATGGTGGTACCATCATGATTGAGGGAGAGCCTCTGGTGCAGGATGGTGTGTATGTATCTGAAAAAGAAATCAGGCATGTTTGTGGCAAGATGGGCATGTGTTTCCAACAGTTTAACTTATTTCCGCATTTAACTGTTTTACAAAATCTTCTGGAGGCTCCTCTTATCGTGCAAGGTAAGAAGAGAGAGGAGATTGAACCCAAAGCGTTGGACTTGTTAAAGCAAGTTGGCTTGGAAGCAAAAGCCGAATATTATCCCAACCAGCTATCAGGTGGCCAGCAGCAGAGGGTGGCTATTGCCAGAGCTCTGTGTATGGAGCCGGATATTATGCTTTTTGATGAGCCTACTTCCTCTTTGGACCCGGAGCTCACCGGAGAAGTATTAAAAACTATGAAGAATTTGGCAGATAAAGATATGACCATGATTGTGGTAACCCACGAAATGGGCTTTGCCAAGGAAGTAGCAGACAAGGTTGTGTTTATGGCCGATGGTTATATTCAAGAGGCCGGGACTCCCAATGAAATATTTAATCACGCTCAAAATGAAAGGTTGCAAAGCTTCTTACAAAGTATTTTGCGCTGACCTACGACATAAAATAAAAGCGGTTCAACAGCATTGCTGTTGAACCGCTTTTTTGTGGAGCCTTTTTTTTAAGCTTGTTTTGTCGTTGGAGCAGTATCATTAGGAATCTTAAAGGCTATTGCATAGAGGGTGGGGAAGAAGAGCAGCGTTAGAGCTGTAGCACCCGTTAAGCCACAGGCCATAGCAATGGCCATAGCATTCCAGAAGGGAGATGCAAACATAGGAATAAGTCCAAAGATGGTAGTTAAGGCTGCCAGCATAATGGGCCTAAACCTTACAATAGCAGATTCTACTACGGCTGTCCTAGGGTCCAAGCCATCGTCCAAATGCATATGAATCTGATCCATAATCAGCATAGAGTTACGAATGATGGTACCAACCAAAGCAAAGGAGCCAATTTCAGCCATAATGCCCATAGGAGCGTTAAAGATCAATAGTCCTACGGCGATACCGGCTATGCCCAAAGGTGCGGTACAAAGCACGCAGAGCATCTTACGAATATCTTGAATTTGCAGCATCATGAGAATTAACATGATGACAGCAACAACAGGCATAGGATTCATTAAGTAACCCAAAGCCTTGATACTACTTTCTTCCGGTCCACCGATTTCAATCTTCACGCCGGTAGGCAGGTTGTCACGCATATCCTTTAGTTGAGCCCAAACCTCTTCGGTAACATCGTTACCGGTAGCACCGCCACCTACATCACCGTTAACAGTAATGGTAGGCTGCAGGTCACGACGCCAAATCATGTTGTTTTCAGTTTGATAGGAAACTGTGGCAACCTGAGATAGTGGCACGGCACCGGAAGCAGTAGGAATAGAAAGATTTTGAATTTCGTCTAGGGATTTTCTATCACTCTTGTCCAGACGGAAAACTACATCAATGGCTCTATCACGTTCATAGTACTCGGAAACTGTATAACCATTTAGGTTAGCATAAAGAGCATTGGCAACTACTTTACGGGTAAGACCCATTTGCTTGAGCTTGTCGTTATCAATCTTTACCTGTAAGGCATTAGCCTTTTCCATCCAGTCATACAAGGTCATGGTTACGTTAGGGTTAGATGCCAGTACTTTTTGAACCTTGGCAGCGTATTCACGGGCCTGGTCAGCAGTAGGAGCAGAAACACGGAACATAACAGGATACGGGCTAGGAGGTCCTAAAGGTAAGGACTGAGCATCGCCGATAACATTAGGCATATCCGTCTTCATGAAATCTTTGATTTGGGTCTCTAATCTCTTACGACCTTCCAGGTCCTTGGCTACCACGACTATTTGTGCATAGTTTTCACGAGGTTGTTCCTGGTGAGCTACTAGTACGAAACGTGGTGAGCTCTTGCCAACGTAGGCGGAAACATGGTCTAAATCTTTGTTGCCAGCTAAGAAATCCATTATCTTTTGAGCTTCTTTATCACTGTCTTTAATGCCACTGCCTTCAGGCAAGTTCATTTCTATGACGATTTCAGGACGGACAGAAGCAGGGAAGAATTCGTGCTTTACTAGTTTTAACAAGCCAATTGAACCAAAGAAAATTAAAACGGCAGCAATCATAACAGTCTTTCTATGATTGAGGCACAAATTTAAAGCTTTGCGAAAGGCTTTATAGAAACCGGTATCATAGCTGACTTCTTCCAAAGCCGTAGGCTTAATCCAAGCATGGCCCAATGTGGGGGCAACAGTGGAAGCTACAAACCAGGAAAACATCAACGTAATGGTAATAACAGGGCACAAGGAACCGGCAAATTCAGAAATGTTGGAGTTAGATAGTGCAATAGGCACGAAGCTTGTGCAGGTAATCATGGTACCCAGAAGCAGGGTAGTACCATAAATTTCAAAAGCGTAAGAAGCAGCTTTGGAGGGATCCCAGCCCTGGGACATCTTTACCTCAATCTGTTCAACTACGCACAACGCATCATCAACCAACATACCAAGAGAAACAATTAAGGCACCTAGTGATACCTTGTGCAACTCTATGCCGGTAACATACATGGCAGTGATTGCGCCCATCAGCACCATAGGAATACAAACAGAAATTACATAGCCGGACCGACGACTTAAGGTGAACAAGCTTACTACCAGTACAATGGCAATAGCTTCCCACAAGCTTTCGGTAAATTCATCAATGGATTTCTTTACTACTTCCGGCTGGTTGGAAACCTGGTGCATCTCAAAGCCCAGAGGTAATTCTCTTTTCATACGAGTAACCATGGCGCTTAGGCTTTTGCCCAATTCAATATTGTTGCCATTATCCTGCATGGAAATGGCAATACCAATAGCGGGTTTGCCATCCACATACATCTTATTTTCCGGAGGATCGGGATATTCGCGGCTTACTTCAGCAATATCTCCCAAGCGGAAGGTTTTGCCATTGGAATTAAATAGAATGTTGCGAACGTTATCGGTGCTGTTAGGCAAACCGGTAAGTCTCATGTACACGGTATCGCCGTTGATATCGGCATTACCGGCAGGGGTCACGCTGGTTTCACCTGCGATAGCTGATTCTACAGCCGTTAAGGAAAGACCTAATTTAGCCAATTTATCATTGGACATGTAGATGTAAATTTTTTCCGGTTGTTCACCAACCAGTTCAACTTTTCTTACATCTTTTACGGTATAGAACTGACGCTTTAATTCTTCAGCCTGGATACGCATTTCTTCGTAGGTAAAGCTGTCAGAAGTTAAAGCATAAATATTGCCATACACATCATCAAATCTATCATTGAAATAGGGACCGTATATATCACTGGGCAGATCACTTAGATGATCATGAACGTAGTTACGGGCTTCCAGCCAGTGAGAGCGCACATTTTCATTCTTAACCTGCTCCTTGATAATTACGTTTACTACGCAAACACCGGGACGAGAATAACTGGTAATGTAATCCAAATCGGGCAAGGATTGCACGGCTTTTTCAATCTTGCTGGTAACATGCTGTTCCATTTCATCAGCAGTGGCACCGGGCCATGCGCAGGAAATAACCATTTGCCGAATGACGAATTTAGGATCTTCGCTTCGCCCTAGGGCATTAAACGAATAAATACCGGAAATGGTGATTAAGGCCATAAAAAAGTATACTACCTGTTTATGCTTTATACACCAGGCGGCTAAATTGAAATTCATTTTAATGCACCGCCTTCTACTTTAACTTCTAGACCGTCTGTTAGCTTATTAATGCCAGCTGAAACTACAACGTCGCCTTTCTTCAAACCGCTAGTGATGATAACTTTATCGTCTTTATAACCACCTGCAGTAATAGGAGCCAGGGAAACTTTGTTGTCTTTTACTACCCAGACCTGAGGACCACCGGTAGTGCTGTAGACAGAGCTGCGAGGAATCAAGATACCCTCACTGCTGCCTTCACCCAGGTTAACCTTGGCAGTCATACCTAAACGTGCTGCAGCAGGCATTTCCCTGAGTGCAACTCTTACCTTGTAAGTCTTGGTGGAAGCATCAGCCATAGGCGCAATTTCAGAAATAATACCTGAAGCAGTGACATTGTCTAAAGCCCAGAAGGTTACCTGACAGGGTTGACCGGGGCGAATAGTATTTAGACGACCTTCAGGAACGAAAATCTGGATTTCTCTGTCACCGTCTTGTACGAGGGAAGCCACAGGAGTACCGGCGGAAACAACCATACCAACTTCACCGGTAAGAGAAGAAATAACACCATCATGATCAGCAACAAGTTGAGTGTAGTTTAATTGGTTGGAACTTACTTGTAGTTGAGCTTCAGCTTGCTTTAAGGTAGCCTCTGCTGCATCATACTGTGTTCTGTACTGGTCACGGACCATAGCGCTGACAGCGCCCTTGGAGAACAAGCTTTCAAAACGAGAGTAGTTATCACTAGCCAGCTTATAGTTAGCTTGGGCAGAATTTACAGCTGCCTGATAAAGAGCAACGGATTGTTGTACATCCTTAGGATCAATAATCATAAGTACTTGACCGGCAGAAACGGAGTCGCCAAGATTTACATTACGTGCTACGATTTTTCCACCCACCTGAAAGGCCAAATTGCTTTCGTACTTACCACGAACTTCACCGGGATAAGTGTAAGAATCAGTGCTTTGGGTAGCGCCTACGGTAACAGTACGAACTACCGGAACATCCTTGACAATTACAGGCTTATGCACGATACCGTAGATACTTCGGCCTAGGAGAACTAAAATTACTAGCCCGCAAAGCATATAGATATATTTCTTGTACTTTTCCAGAGTGTTTTTTAAGTCAGACATTTGCATTGTTGATGGCCTCCTTGCCGGTTAATAAAGCATTGAAATAATATTTAATGATTTTTTGAATAATAGCAGTTTCATTTTGTCCTGTAGAACCTAAAAGATTGAGCTGCTTACGAGCCAAAAAGGTAAGAACCGTAATACCTTCCAGAATGAAAGCGGTATAGGCAGGATCAGTGGAAGGTTTTAAGGTTTGGTCTTTGATGGCGGCGTTTACTAAGTCCACAGTAAACATATGAATGACTGTTAACTGTTCATTAACCATCGCTGAACATAACCCGGTAGGGAAGAGAATTTCCCGGTAAAGCAGATTGGCCTGTTGCTTGTTTTTAGCTTGCATCATCTTAATACCCAGAATGTAGTTATACAGCTTTTGCAAAGCCGTTTGACCACTGTTGCTGATGTTTTGCTGCAAGGTGTTGATTTCCGCCATTTGCTTTTTCAAAATTGCTAAATACAATTCTTTTTTTCCGCCAAAATAATAGGAGATTAAAGCACTGTTGCTACCGGCTTTGGCAGCAATTTCTTTGATGCTTACGTTATAAAAGCCTTTTTGCGTAAACAAGATTGTTCCTGCCTCAATGATGTTTTGGGCAGTTTCTTTTGATTTTTCTGTGGGCATGGTAGAGGACTTCCTTTTTAAATTAATCGTTTAATTAAAAACATTATACCCCTTGTTTGCAAATTTGTACAGACTTAAGTATACTTTCTGCTATAATGGTTTCAGGATGGTGATGACTTTGACTAATATATTGTTGGCAGCTGTTTTCGTGGCAGTCTTGATTTTAATTTTTTTGTTGGTACGAATGACAGAGAATATGAGCAGAAATGTAGGCGAGACAGCAAAGCTCCAGGAGGAAAGATTGGACAGGCTTAACTCCAACTTGGACCAAAAGCTGGCAGGTTCCCTAAACGCAGTAAATGCACGCTTGGAAGAGGTGTATCAGGGCTTGGGAAGTATGCAAAATTTGGCCGGTGGAGTTGGTGATTTAAAGAAGGTTTTGACCAATGTGAAAAACAGAGGTATCTGGGGAGAAATGCAGTTGGGCAACCTCCTTAAAGACATGTTGTCACCAGAGCAATATGGTGAAAATGTAACAATAAAACCAAGGGGTGGCGAACGGGTAGAGTATGCCATAAAGCTGCCGGGAGCTAATGCCGGGGAGCAGGTTTGGCTTCCTATTGATGCTAAGTTTCCCCAAGAGGATTACCAAAGACTTTTAGTGGCACGGGAAAAGGCCAGTGAAGATGATGCGGCAGTAGCTTTAAAGGATTTGGAGATCAGGTTTAAAGGTGAAGCTAAAGACATCAGGGATAAATACATTTGTCCGCCTCACTCTACTGATTTTGCTCTTATGTATTTACCGTTGGAAGGTCTTTTTGCAGAGGCAGTAAATATTCCCGGCCTCATGGAAGAGTTGCAAAGAAAATACCGGGTAACGGTGGCAGGACCAACGACCTTGGCAGCACTTATTAATAGCTTGCAAATGGGTTTTAAAACCTTGGCTATTGCTCAGCAAACCAGCGAAGCTTGGAAAGTATTTACACAATTGGAAACAGATTTTGCAGCTTTGGAAGGCAATTTAGATAAGACTCAAAAAAAGTTGGAAGAGCTGAACAATGTGTTAAACCAAACTGCAGAGCGGGCCAGAATATTGAGGAAACGCATGAGCAAAGCACAGGAAATTACAAAAACACTTGACAGAGACGAATAATAAAAGTAGAATTGTAACAAATGCTTGACCATATAATTAATCGATGATGGAACCAAGTAAATCTCCTCCCAAGTACAGAGAGCTTCTGGTTAGTGTGAAGAAGCAGACAGAAGAGATTGAATCCACTCCGGAGATGATAGGGGTCGCAACCTATCCGGCAAAGCCGTTAAACGGAAATGAGACTGCGCAAACAGTGAAATAAGGTGGCACCACGTGAGTATTTCTCTCGTCCTTGACTTTATACCAATAATAGTCAAGCACGAGAGTTTTTTTTATTTAGAGGAGGAAATGGACAATGAAAAAAGTAGTGGTAGTAGAAAGAATTTCTGACAAGGGTGTGCAGATTTTAAAAAACAACAAGGATTTACAGGTTGATGTAAAGTTTGATATTCCCAGAGAAGAACTTTTAAAGATTATCCCGGAATATGATGCTATTGTTGTACGTAGCGTAACTAAGGTAAACGAAGAATTTTATGAGCACGCTACCAACCTAAAGGTAGTGGGTCGTGCCGGCAATGGCGTAGACAATATCCAAATGGAGGGAGCTACCAAACGCGGTATCATCGTCGTAAACACTCCGGAGTCCAACGTTGTTTCTGCTGCCGAGCATACCATTGGCTTGATGCTTGCTTCTGCTCGTAACACTGTAAGAGCGCACAAGATGATTGAAAGCAGAGTGTGGGAAAGAAAAGATTTAAAAGGTACTGAATTATTTCACAAGACCTTGGGTATTATTGGCTTAGGCAGAATTGGTAAATTGGTTACCAAGAGAATGCAAGCTTTTGAAATGAATGTTATTGCCTATGACCCTTATATTCCTGACAATGTTTTTAAGAATTATGGCGTAAAAAAATGTGAAACGTTGGATGAACTGCTGAAGGAGTCCGATGTTATCACTATTCATACTCCAAAAACCGAAGAAACCATCAACATGCTTGGTGCTGCAGAGTTTGCTAAATGCAAAAAGGGCGTTAGATTAGTTAACTGTGCACGTGGTGGCTTATATAACGAAAAAGAATTGGCTGAGGCTATTAAGAGTGGCCAAGTAGCCAGCTTGGGTCTGGATGTTTTAGCAGACGAACCTAAACCGATTTCTCCTCTTATTGATTTGCCTCAATGTGTACTGACTCCTCATCTGGGAGCAGACACAGCAGAAGCACAGGATAATGTAGGTATTGCTATTGCTGAGGAAGTAATTGAAGCCTTGGAAGGCAAGATGGTACCCAATGCAGTCAACCTGCCTGCATTGCATGCTCAAGAGCTTACCACTGTAGTGCCCTATTTGACTTTAGGCGAAAACATGGGCAAGCTGTACTATCAAATGAATAAGGAAGCTGTCAACAAGGTAGAGATTATTTACCAGGGCCCTGTTGCCGATATGGAAACCAGCTTGATTACCAGATCAGTTTTAAAAGGAGTATTTGATCCGGTACTTAAGGAACGTATTAATGTAGTTAATGCTGAACTGGCTGCTGCTGCCCAGGGTGTTGATGTAGTAGAAAGCAAGCTGACAGGCGAAGGAAAAGACAATAGGATTACCGTTAATATCCATGATGGTAAGGAAACCTTTACTGTTGAAGGAACTGTTTTAGCGGGCATTGGTCATATTACCGGTATTAATGGCTACAACTTTGATCTTGTTCCGGCCAAGAACATGATTATTGTTAAGAATGAGGATACTCCGGGCGTCATCGGTCAAATTGGTACTATTTTAGGCGCCGCACATGTTAATATTGCAACCATGCAAGTAAGTCTTAGCGATAAGGATGCTAAAGCTATGATGTATCTGACTGTGGATAGCGAAGTAAGCAAGGATACTATTAAGTTAATTGGCGGAATTAATGGAATGACGAATGCTTATTTCGTAAAACTTTAATGGTAGACAGTCATAAAATCTCATTTGCGTCGTTGGTGTTGATTTAACAAAAAAAGGATGATCATTTTGTGATGAGCTTCAAAAGTTAGAACTGTAAGCTAACTTCTGAGCGTCACCGCATTTGATCATCCTTTTATGTTTAATTAGTAATAACAAAAGTGTTAGGTGTGGGAAAGAATGCTCTCTATATCAGCTCTTAGAAGCTGACTAGCCATTTTAATGTCTTTCTTTTCTAAATAATCTAGTACAGCAACATGTAATGATGCAGAGTAGGTCATAGACTTTGCTCTCATTAAATAATAAATAGATTGCAAGACCAGGGCTCTGTTCAAGATTTCGTAGGCGTGTTGGTTTTTGTAAAACGAAAACAACGCTAAATGAAATTCTGCATTCATGTGCCAACGTTCTATAGCATTGATTTGGGGAATAGCTTCATAGTCGTCGCACAGTTTTTTTATTTTTATCATGTCTGCACTATTTATAAGCTTGTAATAGGTCTCAAAAAAGCCACATTCCAAAATGGCGCGTAGTTTAACTATTTCCAATAATTTTGCATCATCGATAGGTGCCATTTTATAACCATGTCGTGGTATGCTCAGCAAAATACCATCGGCTGTTAATTGAGTTAGGGCTTCACGTATTGGAGACCTGCTAACTTTGTATTTTGAAATTAGGTACTTTTCAGTAATAATACGACCATTAGTATATTTACCATTGGTAATATCGTCCAGTATGGCTTGGAATACTTTATCTTTTAAAGTTACGCTATTGGCAGTTTTTACCATAGAAACCTCTCTTTATCTTGTTTATACGCTTCCCGAAATTATATTATAGGAAAAATGGAGAATAGTCAAATTTGGAGAAAAAACATGAAAAAACAGGTGAAAAATGCAAAAAAGTGTATAAATATTACAAAAAAATAAAAACAGTTTTCTAGAAATCAAGAAAAATCATAAAGATGTTGCTGTATATATGCTTGTGATAATATCACAGATAGAAAACACAAGCGGAAATAAGGGAGGGGAAACTACGGCATAAAAGGATAAATGCATAGAAAACGCATTGGTTAGGCTATTTTAAAAAATAGAAATTACTAAATGTATCAAAATGGTAATAATACCACAAAAGGAGGCGTGAAAAATGCAAGAAAGAAATCCAAAACGCTGGATTGGAAATTTGATATTAGTTGGTTCAGCTATTGCCTTTTTATATTTTGGCGTATACAGGGTGGCAAGTGGCCAGGTTAAAATGGATACTGCAACTGCTTATACCACTATGTTGTTGGTATTGATTGTTGGAGAGGTTATTTCTACTAAAACGAAGGCTTTTGTGCCCTCTATGTTTATTAGTGCAACACTTTTTGTTATCGGTTATTGGACTTATTTTCCTAAAGATATTCTTCAACTGGGAGGTATAGCTGCCAATCTTCCTACTTTTCTGGTAATGATGATGGTTGTCCATCTTGGTACCATGCTTGATGTTCAAGAATTAATAGATCAATGGAAAACGGTAGTAATTACGTTAGCTGGCATGCTGGGTATATTGATAGTAGTGTTATCTGCCGGAGCTTTTCTTATTGATATGAAGACAGCAGCTGTTGCAGCACCACCGCTAACCGGTGGCTTTGTAGCGGCAATGATGATGCAATCTGTAGCTCCGACTAAAGAATTGGCTATTTTGGCTATGGCTGTTTATGTACTGCAAGGTTTTGTTGGTTATCCTCTAACTAGTATTTGCTTAAAAAGAGAGAGTAAACTGGTGTTGGCAGCAAGAGCTGCTAACAAGGAGACAGCAACAGAGAGTGGCGCTAGACAAAAGGAAACAAAAATAGCATCTGCTGAAGCGAAGAACATGGAATCGCTCTTTCCGCAAATTCCGGAAAGATATCGCAGTGACTTTACTTACTTGTTTACCATTGCATTTTTGACAGTTATTTCTGGCTATTTAGATACACTGTCCTTTGGTTATATTTCTAAGTTCGTGTGGGCTTTGATTTTAGGCGTGTTTGCCACTTTATTTGGTTTTACAGAAAAAAATGCCTTGGTGAAAGCACGCAGCATGGGCTTTGTTTACACTGCCATTATGATGTTCGTTTTCTCAGGACTACAATCCGTAACACCGGCCACATTGGTACTTTTGTTGAAGCAATTTGCTGTTTTAATTGTTTTGGCAACTGCAGGTGTAGCATTGTTATCTATTCCGGTGGGCAGAAAACTTGGCATGAGCACACCTATGTCCTTTGCCCTGGGGCTTGGTACATTGGCAGGTGGTTTCCCGGCTAGCTATACACTGAGCGTGGAAGCAGCTAAGGTTATGTCTAGTAATGAAGAAGAGTATCAACTATTGGAAGAACACCTCCTACCTAAGACCTTAGTAGCTGGTTTCGTAAGTGCAACATCTGGTTCTGTGTTTATTGCAGGAATTGTTATGGCTATTTTCTTCAAATAGAAAAATTCAAATAGGAAGTGGGAAAATGGATTTAGGATTAAAAGGTAAGGTAGTTGTAGTAACAGGTGGAAGCAAAGGTATCGGTTTTGCTACAGCAAAAGCTTTTTTGCAAGAAGGAGCCAAGGTAGCTATTTGTTCAAGACACGAAGATGAACTGCGAGAAGCAACTAAAGAATTAGAAAAGGAAGGTGACATTTATTATAAAGTAGTGGATGTCATGAAAAGCCAGGAAGTTTATAATTTTGCTGCTGATGTTCACGAGCATTTTGGTTCGTTAGATTGTTGGGTTAATAATGTTGGCTCCACAGGTTTTAGAAAAGGCATTGAATTTACTGATGAAGAAATTGACTTCATGACCAATATTTGTTTTAAGTCGGTGGTTTTCGGATGCCAAGCGGCCTTTAGGTATATGAAAGAGAGAGGAGGAGCTATTGTTAATGTCAGTTCTTTAGCTGCGAGAGTGGCTTCGGCAGGAAGAAGCACTTTGTATGGACCCTTAAAATCGGCAGTTAGCAATTTGACAAACACATTTGCGGGTGAGTATTGCGCGAATAACGTTAGGGTTACCTGTGTAATGCCGGGGTTTACGGTTACACCGTTGGTAAAAGCGGCGATTAGTCCTGAAGAATTACAGCGTAATGCCAATGGCACGCTACTTAGAAGAATGGCGGAACCTGATGAAATAGCCAGACCGATTGTATTTTTGGCAAGTGCTGCGGCAAGCTATATGACGGCAACAACAATTGAAGTATCTGGTGGTAGAAGTATGACACTGAATCCTACTTTTGCTTACGACAGAGGTAAACTATAAAAGATTAAAAAAATAAAATATAAAACGAAAGCGAGGAATAATCATGATTGACAACAAGACTACAGTTAAGGACAACGAGAAGGTTAACATTCAAAGAGGCGCCATTGGTCACAGGGCAGTATGGATGGGATTAATTTATACCAAGGCGAGAGAACACGGTAAAGCAGAAGAGGCTGAAAAGATAATCAGGGAAGCAATTACTGAAACTGGTCTTACTCAGGGTGCTGGTATTAAAGCAAAATGCACGAATCCGACTAGCTGTGCAAATTTCTTTGATACTATGTTTACTGACACTTTGGAAAAATCTTTTGAAGTAGAAATAAAAGAAAAAAGCGATGATAAGTTAGATATGGCTTTCCATCATTGCCCTCTGTTAAAAGGTTGGCAAGATCAAGGCTTTGATGATAAGACTTGTGAAAAATTGTGTGACATGGCTATGGATGGTGATAGAAATATTGCCAAAGCAATGGGCTTTGATTTTCTTTTGAGAGATACCATTGCTAATGGCTGCAAGACGTGTCAAATCACTTTTTCTAAAAAGAAATAAATTTATTGCGAGGCAGATATGAACGAAGAACAATATACTAACTATGTAAAAATCCTGGAAGGCGAACTAAAACCAGCAATGGGTTGTACTGAACCAATCGCGATAGCTTTTGCTGCTGCTAAAGCCAGAGAAGTGCTTGGCGCAGAGCCGGAACACATTAAAGCTTACTGCAGTGGGAATATAATTAAAAATGTAAAAAGTGTAACTGTTCCCAATTCTGATGGACAACGTGGGATTGAGACGGCAGCAATTTTGGGAGCTGTGGGAGGAAACGCTTCCTTAGGGTTACAAGTAATTAGTCAGGTTTCTGCTGATGCAATTGCAAGAATGAAGGAGCTCAAAGCCCAAAAGATATGCGAATGTTTCTTAGCCGAAGGTGAAGAAAATTTGTATATTGGTATTGAAGTAACAGCTGCTTCTGAGCAGGCGATGGTAGAAGTAAGAACCAAACACGATCATATTGCCAAAATTATAAAAAACAACAAAATTGTTTTTGAAGACAAAGAAGATATTGCCGTGCAAAAAGACGGTGATACCTCGGCCCTGACTTTACAAAGAATTATTGAATTTGCAGATACGGTACCATTGGCAAAAATACAGAATATTATTGAGCGCCAAATTGTTTGTAATTCGGCAATTTCAGAAGAAGGACTATCCGGTAGATGGGGTGCTGAGGTTGGCAAAACTATACTAGAAGTTAAAGGTAATAATGTACGCGAACGTGCCAAGGCAGCAGCTGCTGCAGGGTCAGATGCCAGAATGAATGGTTGCGCCTTGCCTGTTGTGATTAATTCAGGTAGTGGTAATCAAGGACTTGCCTGTTCTATGCCGGTTATAACTTATGCTAAAGAACTGAAAAGTACTCATGAGCAATTAATAAGGGCATTGGCTTTAGCGAACCTAATATCTATACATCAAAAGCAATATATTGGAGATTTATCTGCTTATTGTGGAGCGGTTTCTGCCGGTACAGCGGCGGCCTGTGGAATAGCATATCTGCACGGAGCCGATTATGATATAATTGGACAGACACTTATTAATTCTTTAGGTGATGTAAGTGGTATTGTTTGTGATGGAGCAAAATCTTCTTGCGCAGCAAAAATTGCCAGTGCGGTGGAAGCAGGACTGCTAGGCTATGAAATGGCTATAAAAGGGCGTGGCTTCAAATTTGGAGAGGGCTTGATTGAGGGAGACTATGAAAATGTTATAAAATGCATTGGTCATCTCGGTAAATCTGGTATGAAGCAAACCGACACAACCATAATCAACATGATGATTGGTCAGGAAAATGTTCCAAAGAAAAAATAGTTGCCTTAAATACCACCGAATATATTTCGGTGGTATTTTTTGTTGCGCGTTTGTTATATAATATAGGTGCTGAAAAGGGAGGTAGTACAATGCTGAAAAAACTATTGGTTGGTTTAATCAGCTGTATGTTAGTAGCACCTAATGTCTGGGCAGCAGCAACACCTTTGGCCGTGGTGACCAAGGATGGTAAAAAAGGCTGCATTGATACTCAGGGTAAAGTAGTAGTGCCATTGGCATATAAAAATGTTGCTCTCAGTACCCCTGTCACAGGAGCTTTAGTAGTGGTACAACAGGGCAGCAAATATGGTGTTTATAACAGGGCAGGGCAAGAATTGATAAAACCTGTCTTAGAAAAAATTGCTCCTTTGGGAGAAAATATTTTTGGTGGCAAGGAAGGTAAAACCTGGAATTTTTATGACAGCCAAGGTAATAAACTTTTTGGCGGTTACGAAGAAGTGGGTACTTTTGTTGACGGTTTAGCTCCGGTGAAACAGGGTGGTCTTTGGGGGTTTGCAGACAAGACCGGTAAATTGGTAGCTAACTACCAATACAAAGAGGTTCATAACTTTAGCGAAGGCAGAGCCGCTGTTAAACGTGGTAGCTACTGGGGATATATTGATACAACCGGTAAGGAAATTGGTTTAGCAAATATGAAAAAAGCTGGAGACTTTAGTCAGGGCTTGGCAGTAGTAGATGGTTCCTGGCTGATGAATACAGCCGGTAAGAGAATAAAAAAACTAAGAGATTATAGCTATGTTGGTTCATTTGGACCGAATGGCCTGGCTCCCGTAGGAGTACGTTACAGATCAGCCAGCATGTTGGATTATCTGTCTATTGGCTGGGGCTGGGACGGTTGGGGTTGGGGCATTGATGGTCCCGGTGGCTGGGGTGGCTGGGGTTGGGGTGTAGGTGGTACATTTGGCGGACACCATCACCATCATCACGATGACGACTGGGGTTGGGGTGGTTTCATTGCCATGAGTCCCGGTATGCTGATGCCTCGTAACTTAAAACGTGGTTACATTAATAAGGATGGCAGAGAAGTTATTTCTACTGCTTATGATTATGTAGGAGAATTTGTAAACGATTTAGCTTTGGTACGCAGCGAAGGTCGTTGGGGTATGGTTAATAGCTTTGGTGAAACCGTCATTCCTTATGTTTACGACAAGCTGACACCCTTTAGTGATGGTATGGCTGCTTTCGAGTTTGATAACAAATGGGGCTATATTGATGAAGCCAATAATTTAGCTATTACTAATCGTTTTACTCAGGTTACTCCGTTCGGTCAGGGCCTGGCGGCAGTAATGGAGCAGGGCAAGGGTGGAATTATAGATAAAACAGGAAAGTTTGTCTTCCCGCCTTTAGCTAAGTATGAAGAAATTGGACCTTTGCAAGCAGGGCTGGCTCCTTTTAAAAACAGTGGCAAATGGGGCTATATTAATGAGCAAGGCACAATAGCAATTTCTGCTCAGTATGAAGAAGCAGGAACTTTCCAAAATTAAGCTTTTTCTTGACAATAACTTTAAATAATGTAATAATGTAAAACATAGCATTAAAAGTAATGATCGGGATAAAGACCTGTAGGACTTCTTCAGAGAGCTGGTAAAAGGTGGGAACCGGCGAGGTAGACAGGGGATAACTCACCCGTGAACTTCAGTGGCGAAGGCTAGTAGTCGCTGACGTAATTGCCGCGTTAAGGCTAAAGAGTCCCAATTAGGGTGGTACAGCGCTTATACGCCCCTATCTGCGAGAGCAGATAGGGGCGTGTTTTATTTTAAGCAGAAAGAGGAGGCAGTTATTATGGGCATGACAAGAACACAAAAAATAATGGCTAAACATGCCGGCAGGGATCATGTGGAGGAGGGAGAATTATTAATCTCCCAGGTAGATTTGACTCTGGCCAATGATATTACCGGGCCACCGGCTATTGATGAATTTGATAAAATTGGCAAACCGGTTTTTGATAAGAATAAGGTGGTTTTGGTACCGGACCATTTTTCACCGCCTAAGGATATTAAGTCTGCAGAAATGTGCAAGCATATGCGCGATTTTGCCAGAGCCCATGAGATTAAGAATTATTTTGAAGTCGGTCACATGGGTATTGAACATGCTCTGCTACCGGACAGCGGCTTGGTTGCTCCCGGCGAAATTATCATTGGCGCAGATTCTCATACCTGTACTTATGGTGCTCTCAACGCTTTCTCTACCGGCGTAGGACAAACCGATTTAGGTGCTGCTATGGCTAGCGGTCAAACTTGGTTTAAAGTTCCTTCTGCCATCAAAGTTATTTTGACAGGCAAAAAGCCTCGCTATGTACAAGGTAAGGATGTTGTTTTGACTCTTATCGGTATGATAGGCGTAGACGGAGCTTTGTATCAGTCCCTGGAATTCTTTGGAGATGGTATTAAAGAGCTAACTATGTCTGATCGTTTTACTATTTGCAATATGGCGATTGAGGCCGGTGGCAAAAATGGTATATTCCCTGTAGATGAAAAAACCATCGCTTTCTTAAAGGAAAGAGGAGTAACGCGGCCTTGGACCGCAGTGGAAGCTGATGACGATGCAGTTTATGCTCGTACAGTTACCATTGAATTGGATAAACTTGTTCCTACCGTGGCTTATCCACATTTGCCGGAAAATACACATCCTGCCAGTGAGGGAAAGAACATTCCCATTGATCAGGTTATTATAGGCTCTTGCACCAACGGACGTTTGGATGATTTGGCGCAAGCTGCAGAAATTCTTAAAGGTCGCAAGGTTAATCCCAGAGTGCGCTGCATTATTATTCCGGCTACTCAGGAGGTTTACCAAAAGGCGATGCACTTGGGCTATACTGATATTTTTATTAATGCCGGTGCAGCTGTCAGTACTCCTACCTGTGGACCATGTTTAGGTGGCTACATGGGAATTTTGGCTCATGGCGAACGTGCTGTTTCTACCACCAATCGTAACTTTAAGGGACGTATGGGACATGTAGACAGTGAGATATATCTGGCTAGTCCATATACAGCAGCAGCCAGCGCAGTAATGGGCTATATTGCTGACCCGAGGGAGGTAATGAAATGAGCAAGATTTGGCGCTATGGCGATCATGTAGATACTGATGTAATTATTCCTGCCCGTTATCTTAACATTGCGGACTTTAAAGAATTGTCTGAGCACGCCATGGAAGATATTGATAAGACCTTTGCACCTAATGTACACAAAGGCGAAATCATGGTGGCCGGACGTAATTTTGGCTGTGGTTCTTCCAGAGAGCACGCTCCCATTGTTATTCAACAGAAAGGTATTAAATGCATTATTGCAGAAAGCTTTGCCCGTATTTTCTATCGCAATGCCATTAATATTGGGTTGCCTGTTTTGGAAATTGGCGAAGATGTTAAAAAAATTGAAGCCGGTGACGACGTAGAAGTAGATTTGACTAAGGGTGAAATTAAAATAGTTAATAAGAACATTACCATCAAGACCCATCCATTGCCGGAGTTTGTCCAAAAAATTGCTGATGCCGGTGGCTTGATTAACTACATTAAAGGAGCACACAAATAATGAAGATAGTTGTATTAGCCGGCGATGGTATTGGCCCGGAAATTACAGATGCTGCTTTAGAAGTAATGCAGGCAGCAGGAAAGAAATTTAATCTGAAATTAGAATTTGATCATAAGCTGATGGGTGGTTGTGCCATTGATAAGTTTGGCGTGCCATTGCCGGAGGAAACACTAAAGGCAGCTCAAGCTTCTGCCGGAGTGCTTTTAGGTGCAGTAGGTGGTCCCAAGTGGGATAAGGTGGCTCCGTCTATTCGTCCTGAAAAGGGCCTTTTGGCTATTCGTAAGGGGTTGGGGCTATATTGTAATCTCCGTCCCATGGTTGTTTCTAAATATTGTGCGCATCTTTCTCCTTTAAAAGCAGAAAGAGCTGAGGGTGCTGATTTGTTGATTGTAAGGGAGCTTACAGGTGGTATTTATTTCGGTGAACACAAGGAAGCTGCCATGGTCAACGGTGTAGAAACGGCTTCTGATATTGAGCTTTATACCAGACCGGAAATTGAACGTATTGCCCGCAAGGCTTTTGAAGCTGCCAAGCTTAGACGGGGTAAGGTTACTTCTGTAGACAAGGCTAACGTGTTGGGTTCCTCCAGGATGTGGCGCAAAATAGTTACAGAAATGCAACAAAAGGAATATCCTGAAATCACCTTAAATCATCTGTATGTAGATAATTGCGCTATGCAACTAGTACAGAACCCCAAGCAGTTTGATGTAATTTTAACTAATAACATTTTTGGTGATATTTTGTCCGATGAGGCTTCTACCATTGCTGGTTCTATTGGTCTTTTACCATCTGCCAGCTTAGGCGATGGCACAGGCATGTATGAACCTATTCATGGCAGTGCTCCTGATATTGCCGGACTTGGCATTGCCAATCCCTTAGGGACTATCCTGTCCGCAGCTATGCTGCTGAGATATTCCTTAAAGGAAGAAGCAGCCGCTTGTGCAATTGAAAAAGCGGTAGATCAGGTAATGAGCGAAGGCTATCGCACACCGGATCTTTTTGGGCCGGGACTAAAGAAGGTCAGCACTAGTGAAATGGGCCATTTAGTAGCTGAAAAAATATGACGGAGGGTCAGTACTTTTGTCATCCGTAAGAAAAAAGTAAATACTTTGTCATAATAAAAACGAAGAACCGCTGGCATTATCAGCTGCAAGTCTTTACCAGACTTTGTAGGATAATTGCTAGCGGTTATTTTTTATCCAACCAAATAACACCAAACAGGAAGTGTCAGCATAGAAACCAAGGTAGTCATAACTACGCATTTTGTGGCAAAGGGCGCATCGCTGTTGTAACGGGCGGCAAAAATTGCGGCAGTGGCGCCGGCCGGCATGCCGGTCATAAGTACGCTGATACCAAGAGAGGTGGAATCAAGCTGGAGAATACTACCAAGACCAAAAGCAAGGGCTGGCAAGATGGCTAGCCTCAAAATACTGAAGAGTGTGGTATCTCTGTTAAAAATAGTGCTTAGTTTTACGTCAGCGAGGATTGTACCAACAGTAAACATGGTTAGGGCGCTATTGCAGTTACCAATATAGCGAACTGTCTCGGTAATAACTTTGGGCAGGTGAATTTGCGTTAGCATACAGAATATTCCCAGATATATTGCTACCAGGCAAGGGTGGGTCAGAACGTTCTTGAGAACTTTTTTCTTGTCTATTTCTGCATTAGTGACGAAATAAGTTGTGCCTACAGACCACATGATGATGCGCATAGGAATCAGGAAAATGGAAGTGTACAAAACACCAATTTCGTTGTAGATACCTTCCGCAATAGGATTGCCCAGAAAGCCGCTCATGGGGACAATGGTACAGTATTGTAAAACCTTTTTTTGCTGTGGTTGATAGCGGTTAAAAATAAAGGCGTTAAGGACTAAGCAGAGAAGTTGCATAATGACGGCAGCAAGAAGTAGTAAGGCACAGGCTTGAAAAATAGTCATATTAAATTTAATGAGACAGGATTTAAAGATATTACAAGGAATGACAATGTTTATGCACAAATCGGTGAGACATTTTTTGCCGCTTTGGTCAATGATATTCCTTTTTTTGAGCCAAGCGCCAATTAACATCATAGCAAACAAGGTTCCTTGCAGGCTAAACAAGTCCAGTAGATTCACGTGACTCGCCTCCTTAAATATATTGCCTTCTAGAAAAAGCATAGCATGTAGTATTATCATTGTAAAACTGTTAAAATTGATATATACTACAGCTACAAACTGTAATGGAGGCGCTTTATGAACTTTTCCAGTTTTGATTATTTTCTTGTGTTGGCCAGGGAACGAAACTTTACCAGAGCAGCCCAACAGCTTCATATTACTCAACAATCCTTGAGCTCGCACATTGCATCATTGGAGGAGGAACTGGGGTGCCTGCTACTGGTTCGCCATGTTCCCTTGGAGCTTACCTATGCCGGCACAGTTTTTTTAAAGTATGCTAACAGTATTCAACAAGAATTAAGCAATATGCATCGGGAATTTTGTGATATTACAGAAAATCAAAAGGGAATCTTACGTGTAGGAATAGCTTTTACAAGAGGGCGCGCTCTTATGCCCAGGTTGATTTCAAAATTTCAAGAGCTATATCCCAATATAGAGGTACATATTTCTGAAGCAGCCAACAAAGCCCTGCTCTATAATTTGCTGGAGGGAGAAATTGATTTGGCAATAGCCAATTTTGAAGGTACCGTTCAAGATGTAGATTTGCTGGATTTTTATGAAGAAAATGTTGTCTTGCTTGTAGAAAACAAGTTGATGCAGCAGTTGGAAAGAGGTAACAAGAATATTGCTTTGCAAATTAGCAGAGGAGATTTCTCAGGGCTAAGTTCATGTCCGTTTCTTTTAGGTAGCTATGACAATATAGCGGGTAGAATAGGGCGTACCTTAATAGAAAAAGCCGGATTTAAACCTATTATAAAAACAACATCAGACAATATTGAGACCTTGCTTTTGCTTTGCTTGCAGGGTGTTGGTGCTTGTTTCTGTCCGGAAAATCTTGCTAAAGCAGTAATCCCTCCCGGGGTGTTCAAAAAAATTAATCTATTTCATCTGGGAGAACAGGCGCAATACCCTATTCGCTTTGGCTTCTTGAAGACATCTTATCAATGGAAGATTATTTCTGAATTTATTAGGATTGCTCAGAGAAATATCGTAGAGTAAAGGATAAATAGAACTGTTTAATTGTCAGCGATATACAAGGACCCCCTAAATCAGCCTTTAAGGCTGATTTAGGGGGTCCTTGTATATTTTCTTAAATTACTTTTGCAGAGCACTGCGACGGATAACTTCTGCTACAAATTTCCAAACTCTCTGCACGGAAGCAATGCTTAGGTTTTCCCGGTAAGTGTGTATTTCTCTCAGCTCAGGCCCAATGGAAACACAATCCAGGTCAGGAAGCTTGCCGATAAAAATACCACATTCCAATCCGGCATGGATGGCTTCTATTTTAGGCTCCTGGCCATACTGCTCTACGTAAATTGCTGTCATGGTGTCACGAAGAGCAGAGTGCTTCTTGTATTCCCAACCGGGGTAGTCAGCACGAACTGTGGTTGTACCGCCCAGGTAATCTGCCAGGCGTCTTAATCTGTCAGATAACATTTGTTTTTGACTGGCAATGCTGCTACGTACAGAGTAGGAAGCTGTAACCAATTCTTCTGTGGTAGTGAGAATACCCAAGTTTAAGGAGGTTTGTACCAGATCAGGTATATCCATGCTCATGGCTTGTACACCATAGGGAGCGCACAGCAAGAAACAAATAACCTTGGAGGTGGAGCTGGCATTCATAGGAAGCAAAGTAGGCTCCACAGCAGTAATTGTCAACTGGATATGAGGATCGGCTGTGCCATATTCGTGTTGCAGGGTTTTAAGCATAGCCTGAGCAGCAGAACGCAAGGTTTGTTCATCACTTGCAACAACCTGAGCCATAGCTGCGTTGGCAATAGCATTATCCTTGAGACCGCCCTCTACTGTCAGCAAGCGGAAGTCGGTACTAGTGGAGAGAGCATCAAGGAGACGACCTAAAAGCTGATTGGCATTAGCACGGCCTTTATTTATTTCTGTGCCGGAATGACCTCCGATAAGCCCATCCAATACTAGCTTTAGGCAGGTCCCTTTATAGGGTTCCCGCTCTACCGGCAATTTGCAGGTAGTACGGTTGCCACCGGCGCAGCTGACAGTAAAGACACCCTCCAACTCGGAATCTATGTTTAATAAATTGCGACCTTTGAGGATGGACATATCAAGGGCAGTAGCACCTAGCATGCCTACTTCCTCATCAATGGTGAAGACGGCTTCCAGACGGGGATGCACCAGGCTTTCGTCGTCTAAAGCCGCTAAGGCCATAGCTACAGCAATACCATCATCGCCACCTAAGGTAGTTCCTTTGGCATAAACAAGATCGCCTTCGGCTACCAAATCCAGTCCTTCCTTAGTCATATCTTTGCTACAACCTGGGGCTTTTTCACAAACCATGTCCAAATGGCCCTGCAAAATAAGCGGAGCTGCTTCTTCATAGCCGGAGGTCGCAGGTTTAATGATGATTACATTGTTGTGGGCATCCTGTTGATATTCCAGATTTCGCTTTTGGGCAAAATCTACACAATAATCACTGACGGCTTTGGTGTTGCCGGAACCATGGGGGATGTTGCACAAGTCCTCGAAAAAGGCAAAAACTGCTTTTGGTTCTATATTTTCTAAAATGCGCATAAATAATACTTCCCTTCAATATTTTTTTATCCAACGAATGAATTTATTGTTGTGTAAAAGTTGTAGATAGTGGATTAGACGTTTGTAAAGCGGATTAACCCTTGCTCCAAAACGCTTTTCTAAAGCGAGAGCCAACTGCTCTACTGATTTTTTCCCGTCTATTTGGAGCCACAGAAAACTGCCATACTCATCCAGCTCAATATAGCTAACTGCGGGACGATGAGCAAATTTTTGGGTAAGTCTATGAAACAAACCGGTGTGCGCCATGTGCAAAGTGACTAAATTAGCTGTTTTATCACAGGTAAAGGCTGAGTTTTTCTTAGGTATCATATCTAAGTAGTTTACACCTTTTTTCTTCTTCATGCTAGTTTTCCAAATCCTTATTCCAAATCGTTGCTTTAAGGATGGTAAGCAAGATACCGGCAAAGAGTATCATGGCACCAGGCTTACCAAGACTAAGGGTTTTGGACACATTGATGAAAGTACCTATATTGCTGCCTGCAAAGGGTGTGATAGCTAAGACGGCGAGTAGGATGCCAACGATACCTTCGCCGGCGATGAGACCGGAGGTATATAAAATACCGGATTGGATGCATTTTTCTTTGAGCTTTTCGGTGGAGAAGGTGCGGCATTCAAGAAAATGACGCAATAATCCACCGGTCATAATGGCCATGGACAAATGAATGGGGAGGTAAGAACCGATAGCAAAGGGTAAAACAGGAATACCTAAAATTTCTACCACCAGGCCGAGAAAGGCACCGACCAGTACCAATCCCCAAGGCAAATTGCCGCTCATAATGCCTTCTATAACCATTTTCATCAAGGTTGCCTGGGGAGCAACTAATTCAGCAGAACCAAAACCCCAAGCAGTATTTAATAAAATAAGAATGCTGCCTATGGCCAGAGAGGCTGCCAATACGCCAATTAATTCGCCCCACTGTTGTTTCTTAGGTGTGGCACCTAGCAAAAAGCCGGTCTTTAAATCCTGGGAGATGTCAGCGGCAATGGCGGCATCAATGGAAATGACCGAGCCGATGGTGATTGCCGCAATCATACCGGCAATACCAACATTGCCTGTGGCTTTTAAAATAATGGTTGCTACCAGTAAAGTAGCAATTGCCATGCCGGAAACAGGGCTATTGGAGGAACCAATCAAGCCGGCAATACGAGAAGCCACGGTGGCAAAGAAAAAACCAAAAATAGCAATGATGACGGCACTGATAAAGTTTACAGGAATGGTAGGCACCAGCCAGATAAAGACAATGATGGCAAGGATGCTCATGAGGATAACATGGATGGGGATATCCTGTTCAGTTCGTCTAGAACTCAGAGCATTCTCACCGAAGCCGCCAATTGCTTCTTTAAAAGTGCGGACAATCAAAGGAAGTGATTTTAAAAGACTTAATAGCCCTCCCATAGCTACTGTGCCGGCACCTATGTAGCGGACAAATTTGCTCCAGATGCCCCAAGTACCACTGGTGGACCAAAGCTCAGCAACGGAAACAGTGGCAGGATAAATAACGGCATCACTACCAAATAGAACGATTAAAGGCATGACACATAGCCAGGTGGTTACACCGCCTGCCAAAAGGTAGGAGGATACTTTAGGACCACAGATAAAACCAACACCGGCCAAAGCAGGAAGTAAATCCATGCCTATACCGGCACCCTTGTAACGAGCAATAGTATAGTCAACTTGACTGGGGAAAATTTTTAAACCATCAGCGACGAATTTGTAAACAGCGGCTAAACTCAGACCGCTAAAGACGGTCATAAATTTAGAGCCACCTTCTTCACCTGCAATAAGTACCTCAGCGCAGGCTACTCCTTCCGGATAGCGGAGGACACCGTGTTCCTTGACAATCAAGGCGTTACGCAGAGGAATCATAAAGAGTACGCCTAAAAGACCGCCACACAGAGATATTAAGCCTGCTTCTAATAAGGAAGGTGCGTTACATAATCCTTCGTTGGCCCACATGAAAATTGCAGGCATGGTGAAAACAGAGCCGGCAGCTAAACTTTCTCCGGCTGAACCAACAGTTTGAACCATATTGTTTTCTAAAATAGAATTACGATTGAGCAATTTACGATAAATGCCCATGGAAATAACGGCGGCGGGAATGGAAGCAGATACGGTCATGCCTACACGTAAACCGAGATAAGCATTGGCACCGCCAAAGACAATGGATAGGATGGCACCGAGGAGGACTGAGACGAGAGTAAATTCCGGGAGGATTTTTTCTGCGGGAATGTAGGGCTTAAAATTAGTATCACTCATACATATACCACCTTTCTGCAATTAAAATTTTGTGGGGTTAGTGGTTTGGGTGAAAAACTCAGCCTGACAATGGCCGTCTCCTGTTGATTACACTTTATCATACATAATTGAAATCTCAAGGAAAAGATAATAACAAAACAGGCAATAAAAAGTAAGTTAATAGAATTAGTTTTATTTTTTGGAAAATAGTAATTTTGTCTGACCGAACAAAAAATTCTTCTTTTATAGCGAAGGGATTTTGCTGTAATTTTTAAAGTTGACATTTTTGAGCCATTATGGTAGGATATTCGAGCATGGGCCTTTAGGCTCAGTACCACCGCACAAAGAGGTTCCGTAAACTCCTTGGGGAGTACCGTATTTGGCGAGTCTTAGAAGAGGGAGGTGCTGTTATGTACGCAATTATTCAAACTGGCGGTAAGCAATACCGTGTAAGCGAAGGCGACGTTGTAGATGTTGAGAAGTTGGACGTTGAAGAAGGTAAGGAAGTCGTATTCGATAAGGTTTTGACAGTAGTAAATGACGGCGAGGTTAGAGTTGGCAAGCCCCTTGTTGATGGCGCTAAAGTAAAAGCTAAAGTTGCTAAACAAGGTAAAGCTGCGAAAATTTTTGTTTTCAAATATAGAGCAAAAGTTAACCGCCGCAAACGCTCTGGTCATCGTCAACCATATACTCAGGTTGAAATTACCGGAATCGAAGGCTAATAATGATCACGGTAGATATCTTTTATAATGAAGATAATCTGATTAAGGGTTACAAGGTAACCGGTCATGCCGAATCCGTTGAGGAAGGTTTTGATGAGGTTTGTGCCTTGGTATCCTTAACAACCCAGCTTCCGGTCTTAGGACTGGAGCAGCATTTAAAACGCAAGCTGGCATATGCTCTGGATGAAGAAGAGGGTATGCTGGAAGTAAAACTAGAGGATACTCCGGATGATTTAACTGAGGCAATTTTGCAGACCATGCTTAGTGGCCTGAAAAATTTGCAACAGGAATATCCCAAGTATCTAAGCACCAATGAACACAGGAGGTGAGTATGGTGTTTCAATTAAAATTACAATTACACGCCCATCATAAAGGCGGCGGCAGCACTCACAACGGTCGTGATTCTAACGCCCAACGTTTAGGCACAAAGGCTTTTAACGGTAAGGTAGTGACTGCAGGCTCCATCATTGTTCGTCAACGCGGAACTAGATTCCATGTTGGTAACAACGTAGGTATTGGTAAGGACCATACCATTTATGCTAAGGTTGAAGGCAAAGTTGCTTTCGAAAGATTGGGTAGAGATCGCCGTCAAATCAGCGTATACCCCGTAGAAGCATAATTTAAGATTTGTAAAAGTAAAGACCTCTCTGCTGTGCAGAGAGGTCTTTTTGTAAGTTGAGAAGAAATATATTTGCGTGCTTGTGGCAATACATTAAAACAAGTAGTATAAAATCAAAAGTTCTCAAAATTTATTTAAAATTTTTTGATTTTTGAAGCTTAAAACCAGTATAATTATGTTGAGCTTTTAGGAGGGCATTATGTTGGAAAAACATCGAGGTGAACTGCGTAGTTTCGTAAATGCAGGGCTCATCAGCTGGCAAACAGAAGATATAGAAGATGGTCAGGCAAATCTGCTATGGGGAAAACTGGCCAAGGAGGATTGGCAGGTAATACGGGAAAAATTACAGGCTGCCGAAAAAGCAGAAGTGGATAAGCTTTTTATATCCTTAACAGCGTTACCCCAGCAAGTACCCAATGTACGTGACTCTATGCTGGATATGGAAGGGGTACGTTGCCTGAAGGCCGGCAAGGTACTGGTCTTTTATCGCTACAATTCTGCCTTTGACTTGGTGGATATTGTTCGCCTTGCTTATGATCAAGTAGATTGGGAAAAACTCTTGCAACGTTAATGAAACATTTATATCTTATTTTCTTCGTTTACGATAAATTCAATGAAAGCCTTGAGGGCAGGAGATACCCATTTGTTTTTATTGTAAAAAATTTGCAATAAAAGAGGACGAACGTTTTCCTGTACATCCAAGGCAACTATATGTTTTTGGATGATTTCCCTTTTTAAACAGTATTTAGGTAAAAAAGTAATACCTAAATTATTAGCCACCAGTTTCCTTATAACACCAACATTTTCTAAGCCCATAAGTGGATTTACCTTTAAACCGTGATCCGTAGCAAGAATATCTAAGATTTTTCTATATCTGCCGCTGGCTTCTGAAAGAATTAAGGGCTGAGCCAAAATTTCTTCCAAAGAGATATTTCGGGCCGTAGCTAGTTTGTTTTTTCGGGAGGCAGCAAAGATTAATGGCTCTGGTCTTTGAAAAACACAATAAAAATCCGGATCAACCAAGTCATCATTAATACAGAAAATTAAATCCAACTCACCCTGTTTTAGCATTTTGAAAAGAGGCATAGAATTGCTTTGACGCATAGAAACACTAATCTGCGGGTGCAGTTTGGCAAAGATAGGTAAATTATAAACCAGAACATTGGATAAATATGATTCAATAGAACCACAACGGACCAGCCCGCGTGGTTCTTTTTGTTTGTGGGTTAAAGCCAAAGCTTCTTCATTTAAGGCGATTATTCTATTGGCATAAGGTAGGAAGGCCAGGCCAAATTCAGTTAATTGTATCTTTTTGCCTAATCTGTCGAAGAGAGGACTGCCTAACTCATCTTCCAGTGCTTTTATTTGCATGGTAACAGTAGACGGGACATAGTCTAAGGCCTGAGAAACCTGAAAAAAATTTTGCAATTCTACAGCTTTTAGAAAGGTGACTAGATTGCGTATCTCCATAGCTTAAAGTTCCTTTACTTATTTAGTTCAAAAAAAATGAACATTTATTAGTGTAAATTTCAATTTACAAAATATATTATACACTCTATAGTAAAAATATACAAAGGGGTAGAGATGTTGCGTTTGTACGTAACATAAACGGAATAATATAAGGGGGAGAGAGGAAAACATAAAAAATAAGCTTGGAAAGTTTTATGGATTGAGGAAATTATTTTAAAAGGGAGGGAAAGTATACTATGATTCCTGTTGCAAAAATTAGCGGAGGCGTTATACAGAATTTATTACTCTATATTTCGATTATTGGTTTACTGCTTTTTATCTCTACTATTATTAGATTGAAAGTTGATTTTTTAAGAAAATTATTTATACCGGCTTCCTTACTAGCAGGCATTATTGGCCTAATTTTAGGACCACATTTTTTAAAAGTTATTCCTGCTGACATGATGAGTAGTCTTGGTGCTTTGCCGGGACACATGATTACGATAGTATTTGCGTGCATGCTTTTAGGTGTAAAAAAAGAAGCTAATGCTCCAGGTACAATGACTCATAATGTTTTGGCAGGTTTAGGTTGGCTTTGGTCCTGCAGTTTTTTACAAGTAGGTATTATAAGCGTTATGACGGCGTTGCTGTTAACACCTGTTTTTGGCGTTGATCCTATGTTTGGCTCTGTATTTGAAGTAGGTTGGGCAGGAGGACATGGTACAGCAGGTGGTATGGTGCAGGTATATAACAAGTTGGGCTGGGCAGCAGGTGGCGATCTTGGCAAGACTACAGCTACTATTGGCCTAATGGTTGGCATTATCTGCGGTATGATGATCATAAACTACGGTGTACGCAAAAAATATACTAAAGTTATTACAGAACCGGCTAGTTTTGGTACTGCTAAAGAAGTATTCCCAGAAGGTGAACGTGAACCGGCTGCTTACATTACTGTTAGTTCTGATGTTGTAGAACCTTTCGCCCTACACTTAGGTGTTATTGGTATTTCTATCCTAATTGGTTGGGAGATTACCAAGGCTTTAGAAGCAGCAATTAAATTTAGTTTGCCTCTATTTCCATTTGCCATGATAGGTGGCTGGATTATTAACAAAATAATTATGTCTACGTCTCTGGCTGATTTGCTAGATCGCAATATTTTCCAAAGATTGCAAGGTATCGCTTTAGAAATTCTGGTTGTTGGCGCTATGGCTTCTATTTCAATTCCTGTTGTTTTGGCTTATTGGGCACCCTTGCTTATTGGTTCAGTAGTCATGTTTGTCATGATGACCTGGTTCTATATGTTCTGGCTCAGCCCTCACGTTTTTACAGATAACTGGTTTGAACATGGCATTATTAGGTATGGTGCATTCACCGGCGTAGCAGCAGTAGGCTATATGCTGCTCAGAACAACTGATCCTAAGATGAATACAGATGTGGGAACAGTATATGCACTAGGATGTCCTTTTATGAGCCCCTTTATTGGTGGTGGCCTAGTTACTACAGCTTATCCTATGCTTATTAAAAACTTCGGAGCTATGACTACCGGCCTGGGCTTCTGTGGTGGAGCATTGGTTTTGCTTATTATTCTTCGTATGTTTTTCTGGATTAAAAATCCGAAGCTGGAACAACGGTAAAGAAAGAAAAGGTGAAAAAGCTAATGGAAGAAATTATTACAGTCATTGGAGCTGGCAATGGTGGTATGGCCATATCGGCCTATCTGGCTAGCTGTGGAGTGAAAGTAAATATTTGTGATATGTTCCCTCAATATCTTGAAGGAATAAAAAAGGATAAAGAAATTACTCTGATTAAAGATGGAACAACTACCGTAGCTAAGCTTAATATGGTAACAGAAGACGTAAAGCTTGCTTTAACTGGTGCTAAATTAGTTATGGTAATAACGCCTTCTTTTACCCACAAAATCATTGCAAAGGCTTGTTATAAGTATTTAGAAGATGGCCAAATAATTATTTTAAACCCTGGTCGGACCGGTGGTGCAATTGAATTCCTTGCAACTATTAGGTCCTTAGGTTGTCACAAGGATGTGGTAGTAGGAGAAAGCTCTACCTTGGTTTATTCTTGTCGTAAGCATGATGCCAAAACAGTGGAGGTCTATGGCACCAAGGAAGAGTTGCTTTTGGGAGTGCTGCCTGCTGAGCGCACAGCAGAAGCTGCCGGTGTTTTGAATAAATATTATCCTCAATTCAAGCCGGTTGGTAGCTGTATTGAAACCTCTTTGTCTAATATAGGAGCTTTATTTCATCCAACGCCCATGCTTTTAAATATTGGTAGGATTCAAAGTGATAAAAGGGGTTATCGTTGGTATATCGATGGAATAACTCCCGGTGTTGCAAAACTAGTTAAAGAAATTGACAAAGAGCGCTTGGCTATTGCAGCAGTCTTTGGCGTGAAAATATTTTCTGCTGAAGAGTGGCTGGTAGACTCTTATCAAACTCATGGTGCTGATTTGTATGAAATGATTCAAAATAATGATGCCTACAAAGAAATACAAGCTCCTCCCACTATAGAGGCACGCTATGTATTAGAAGACGTTCCTATGAGTCTGGTGCCTCTTTCTGAACTTGCCAAAGCCGTAGGCGTGGCAACACCTAACATTGATGCAGTTATTCAATTAACAAGTACTATCTACGGCCGAGATTTTAGGGCGGAAGGGCGTACTTTAAAAACTATGGGGCTAGAAAATATGACCAAGGAGCAAATAGAGAAATATTTTATGACAGGGAAAAATTAATTAGGAGGCAGTAATAATGAAAAAAGTAAATATTTTATTTTTAAATAACAAAGCATTGGAAGAATTAGGCGCATATGATATGCCTGCTGTTATTAAGGATGTGGAAACAACCTATAAACTAACTGAACAAGGTGATGTAAAAATTCCAGGCAAGTTGGTCATGCGTTGGGGCAACACTCCTGAAGATGAAAATGTTTATGGACGTATTAATGCTATGCCTGGTTATATCGGCGGTGAATACGATATGGCGGGTATTAAGTGGATTGGCAGTGGCCCTCAAAATTACAAGCAAGGCCTGCCGAGAGCCAGCGTAACTCTTATTCTTAATGATCCTGATACTAAATTGCCTGTATGTATAGCTGACGGCACGCAAATTAGTGCTATGAGGACTGGCGCATCCGGCGGTGTTGCCGTAAAATTATTGTCTGTACAAAACGCCAAGGTAATCACTATTTGTGGAGCTGGCGCTCAAGGCAGAACTCAATTTCAGGCAGCTAAAATCGTAAGGCCGTCTCTTACTACTGCTAATATTTATGATATTCGTCCGGAAAATGCTGCTAAATATGTAGAAGAAATGCAGCCTAAGTATCCCGACGTAAAGTTTAATATAGTTTCTTCTTTAGCCGAGGCAGTTAAGCGAAGTGATATCATTGATTGTGTTACTTTGGCGGACAAACCTATTATTGCGGCTGATTGGCTGAAAAAAGGTGCCTTGCTTATGAATATGGCAGATTTTGAAGTTACCTATGACTGCGTAAAAAAGGCAGCTAAGATTTATGTAGACAACTGGGAAACTATTAAACACAGAATGATTAGTACCGTGGCATTGATGTATAAGGATGGTTTAATCAAGGATGAGGACATTGACGGGCAACTTGGTGCTATCTTGATTGGTAAAGCACCAGGCAGAGAAAATGATGAAGAAATTATTTACTTTAATGCTGTAGGTACCGGCATTTTGGATATTTCTGTAGCTACCAGAGCTTATCGAAAGGCTGTAAAAGAAAACAAAGGCATTTCTTTACCTTACTGGGAATAAGCTCCTAATTTTCTCCTATGTAGATAATTTCTATGAGGAAAGGCTAAAGCGGCTTGATTGCTTTAGCCTTTTTTTGTATAAAGAAAACCACGCGATAGTCGCGTGGTTCAGCAAAATAATATTATCTGGTACGTACAAAACGCAATTATCAATAGCGCAGGTTTTGTACTTAGATAAAGCTTATAATGTTGAGGATGCTTCCAGATTGTGCAGAAGAGCAAAACAGGCGACGAAGCAATATGCGGTGAGTAGAAACTAGCTTAAACATGCTGTAAGTTATGTTATAATATAAAGTAGTAAATGAGAACAATAGAAAGGATGATAAATAATGAAAAAGATAGGCTTTATCGGTACAGGAATTATGGGTGCTTCTATGGCTGGACATCTCATTGATGCCGGTTATACCGTAAGTGTTTATAACAGAACCAAGTCAAAGGCTGACGGTTTGGTTAAGAAAGGCGCCCGTTGGTGCAATACTCCCGGCGAATGTGCTGCAGGCCAGGATGTAATTATTACGATTGTTGGCTATCCTAAGGATGTGGAAGAGGTTTATTTGGGCGCTGATGGTATCGTGGCAAAGGCACCTAAGGGAGCTTACATTATTGACATGACCACTTCTTCTCCTGTTTTGGCAGAGAAAATTGCAGGCGAAGCTGCTAAAAAGGGACTACATGCTGTTGATGCACCTGTTACAGGCGGCGATACCGGTGCCAGAAATGCTACCCTTACTATCTTGGTAGGTGGCGAGAAAGAAGCCTTTGATGCTTTGCAACCGATATTTAAGGCTATGGGCAAGACTATTGTGTACATGGGCACAGCCGGTGCCGGTCAAAAGACTAAAATGTGCAATCAGATTGCCATTGCCGGGGCTTTGTCCGGAGCTTGTGAAGCTTTTGCCTACGCTAAAGCCAGTGGTTTGGATGTAGATAAGGTGTTCGGTGCTATTTCTACCGGCATGGCAGGAAGTATTCAAATGACTAATGTGGCAGCTAAAGCCCTTAAGGACGATTATGCACCAGGTTTTATGCTAAAGCATTTTATTAAAGATATGGGCATTAGCAGTGCTACAAGTAAGGATTACCATGTGGAATTGCCGATTCTGGAACTGGTACTCAAGGAAGCTAAGACCTTGGAAGACAAAGGTATGGGTACCGAAGGGACACAGGCACTTTTGAAGTATTATGGCAAGAAATAGTAAAAAGGCTCAATTAAAGACTAAAATGCTGCATACGATTTTGTATGCAGCATTTTTTTAGGCCAAAAACTCACTTGACTAAAATAAACTTGACTTAAACCCAACTTAAAGCATTAGTATAAATAATGGTTGAACGTGCTTTTAACGATTGATTTATGTTATTATTAGCATTAAGATATGCAGCAAAGAAGGAGAAAGATAATGCGAAATTTTTTTATCGTAATAATGGCCATTGGAACAGTTTTTTCTTTGGCTCAATGGTTCATGTATAGGAGTGTTTTTTCTTGTCTTACTCCCAAATGGACAATACTTTTATTCCTTATACCCATCTATGTTTTTTCTCTGATTAATGGCTATATGAAAATTTTGCCGCTGGTCATGACCAGAGCATTAGCCTGGGCCGGTGGTTTATATCTGGCCTTTTTCTACTATTCCATTATTTTATTGGTGTTGTTTTTAGTAGTGACTTTGGTGGGCAAGCTGTTTGCTGTGCCGGCTCTGGCACAGCTCTTTGTCAAAGGTGCCTTAGTTGTCATTTTGCTTGCTATTATGTTAGGTTGTTGGAATGCAGCTCATCATGTGTATAGGGAAGAGACCTTCACGACTAAAAAGCCTTTGGCTAAGCCTATTAAAATAGCTTTCTTTGCCGATACTCATCTGGGCGTATTGTTTGGTAATGATTTTAGTAAAGGGTTGGTTGAAAAAGTTAATGCTGTGGAACCGGATTTGGTTTTAATTGGTGGCGACATGGTAGATAACGATTTAGGCTTCGTCCTAAATGAAGGGAGTTTAAAATATTGGCAGAATCTTAAAGCGCCTCTTGGTGTTTATGCCGTTTATGGCAACCACGATGTAATGCGTGGTACCAGCGGAGCAGAAAAAGAATATCTGCAGTCCATAGGTTTACATGTGGTATGCAATGAGACGGTAAATATAGGCGACAATATTGTACTCACAGGTCTGGATGATTATTCGCGTAGCAGAAATACCTATGATTTTGCTCCTGCTCCCAAGGATAAGGTGGCACTTTTTATGGAACACCAACCTCGTAGTTTAGAAAAGGCGGCGGCTAAAGGTTATGATTTATCCTTTGCCGGTCATACTCATGCCGGACAATTTTATCCCAATAGGGAAATTACCAAGCGTCTGTATAGCTTGGATTATGGAAGTAAATTCTTTGAGCAGATGCTAGCTACAGTTACCAATGGCTATGGCCTTTGGGGTGTACCTGTGCGTGTAGGCCCGGCACCTGAAATAGTAGTGGTAACAATTAAAAACGAATAAGATAACTGGCAGGTCCCTTTGCCTGACAGAAGCATAGTAAACGGGCTGTTTCTGTTTTTTGACTTTTTATGAGGATGGGGCTAATCAACCATCGGTGGCAATAAATTGTGCGTATGGGTAAAAGAAGGAAATAATGAAATTCACTGAAATACCAAAACAACAACTTAATATTAAACAGTTGCTTTTTAGTAACCGTGACCTATGGAATCTGTTCTACCCATTGCTGGTAGAACAGTTTCTGGTATTAGGCGTAGGCTTGGCAGATTCTATCATGGTTTCTTCCCTGGGCGAAGCGGCAGTTTCCGGAGTTTCCCTGGTAGATTTTATCATGATGCTTATTATCTTTGTCTTTATTGCTTTATCTGCCGGTGGCACTGTTATTGCCGGACAATATTTAGGTCGCAAGGATATTGTGATGGCGCAAAAGGCTGCTGATCAACTGGTTTGGTATGTAGGCCTTTTCTCTCTGGCCATCACAGCTTTTGCTTATATTTTTAAAGATTTTATTTTAGGCACGGTTTTCGGTTCAGTTGCTCCGGATGTAATGCTGAATGCTAATAAATATTTTCTTGTAGTAGCAGCCTCCATACCTGCTATTGCCTTGTTTCATGCCGGTAGTGCTATTTTTAAGACTACAGGTGATAGCAAAACATCCATGAAAATAGTAATCATTATGAATATTATAAATATTGCCGGCAATGCTTTCTTTATTTATGTTTTGCACTGGGATATTATTGGCGTGGCTTTGCCTACTACTGTTTCGCGTTATTTTTCAGCTATCATAATGATATTTTTAACTACCAGACCCAAATTTATTTTACAGCTTCCCAGGACTTTACAACATAATTTTGATTGGAAAATGGTGAAGCGTTTGCTTAATATTGGTGTACCTTATGGTATAGAAAATGGTTTGTTTCAATTAGGGCGCATTGCAGTGGTAAGTATTGTAGCTACCTATGGCACCAGTGCTATTGCTGCCAATGCTGTAGGCGGCATGATAGCAGTGTTTGAGGTTTTACCGGGCATGGCAATTAATGCCGGGATGGCGACGGTCATTGCCCGTTGCATTGGAGCCAATGACTTTGTACAGGCTAAATATTATACTAAGAAAATTATCAAGATTGTCTTTGTTTCCCATTTTGTAATGAGCATTTTGCTTTTAGCTAGCATGCCTTTGATTTTGAAGGTATACACACTTACTCCGGAAACTACTGCTATGGTATGGAAAATTGCTCTTTGGCATGCTGTGTTTGCCTTGTTTATTTGGCCGCCATCCTTCAGTCTGCCCATGACTTTCCGGGCAGCCGGAGATGTTCGTTTCCCTATGTATGCAGGCATTGGTTCTATGTTACTCTTTCGTATTGTATTTGCCTATATTTTTGGTACAATAATGGGCATAGGTGTTTTCGGTACCTGGATGGCTATGTTCCTTGATTGGTTTGTGCGGGACCTATTATTTATCTTTCGCTACCTGTCAGGCAAGTGGATGAAATATAAATCTATTTAAAAAAATAGACAGCAAGGTAATACAGAGTAAACCTTATTACGAGGAAAGAGAGGGAAAGACATGAAAAAGAAAAAAATCTTTTGGCATTTTTTTATGTACCTACCTCTTATTTTTACTCTAATTTTAGCTGCAAGGGTAACCTATAGAAATCATCAGCAAAACTTGGCGTTAGGTCCTAAAGTAGCCGGTGCACCAACCCTTGATCCCAAGAAAAGGGTTATGTTGCCGGCACCTAAGATAACCAGTCATTTTACTGCCAAGCAGCCGGCTTCCTTGAAGCCTGTTCTTAGGTGGGAAAAGGTGAAGGGTGCCCCTGTTTATGAGATAGAAGTATTTGATCAAGGTAGAGAAATTTATTCCAATGCGTATGTATTCGTTGATGGGTTTAATCTGGCTTTGCCTGCGGATTTCAAGTCGGGAAAGATTTCCTGGCATGTTCGTGCTCTAAATATAGATAGACTACCTATGACGGATTATTCTGCCATGGAGGAAGCCTATATAGATTCCAAGCTTACCGTTGTTCAATATCCTGTACCAACAGTAGACTACAATATAGGTAATGGCACCAGTATGCTATACCCTGTATATAACTGGATACCAATTGATGGGGCAGCTCATTATGAGGTAGAGATTTTGTCTCGGCCACCGGAAAACCCAATGGGGACAGAGCCTTCCCAATACAGAATTGGCCAAGGTTTATCCGATACTTCTGAACTATATGATGATTTCCCAAGATATTCCGAAGAACCTTTTTATTGGAGAGTAAGGGGTCTGAATGATAATGGTGAAGTAGTAGGCGTGTTTTCTCCGGCTAAAAAGTTTGTTACCAATCCGGACAAACCCTATATGATTGGTACTTATGGCGACAGCATTACCCATGGCGGTGGAGGGGTTTCCTACAGTCCTGCAGATTGGGAATATGATTACCAATCTTATTTAAAATTTGATTCCATTAATTTGGCACTAAGTGGTGATACCAGTGCTACTATGGTGGAAAGGTTCGATTATGATGTCTTGCCCTTTCATTTAAAGTATCTCATCATTATGGGTGGTTCCAATAGCTTAAGAGAAGGTGAGAGCCCCGATGATGTGATTAATGATTTGGAAACGATTAAAGTAAAGTGCTTAAACAACGATATTGTCCCTGTGTTCTTAACGCTACCAACCATCAATCCCATTAATATTTTTAGAATATTTCAGGAGGACACCGTGGATGATTGGCAATCTAGATTTAAAAAAGTTAATGCCTATATCCGAACCCAAAGGCACATAGACTTGGCTAAGAAACTACCGGAAACAGGTCTTTTGCCGACTTATTACGCCGCAGATGGTTTACATTTGGATATAGAGGGCAAAAAATTAATGGCAGAGGCTATTAATGAACAATGGGAGGACGCTATAAAATAAAAACACTTCGAGGTGGAGCTATGCCGCAAGAAAAATTATGGACAAAAAATTTTATATCTATGGCTGCTATGACTTTTCTTGTCTATTTCATTTACTATTTGTTAATGGTAGTTATAGCGGTATACTCCATGGAGGTTCTCAAGGCTACTCCCAGCAAGGCCGGGTTGGCCGCAGGTATATTTATGGTGGCGGCACTTTTGGCTAGATTGTTTACCGGCAGATATATTGAACAATATGGTGCAAGAATACTGATTTACGCAAGTCTGCTTCTTTACGCAGCTATTTTGCCTTTATACTTTGTGATAAAAGATATAAATCTGTTTTGCGTTATCAGGTTTTTACATGGCCTGGGGATGGGAGTATCGACCTCCGCGATGGCTATTGTGGTAGTAAAAGAGATACCACATAGCAGATTAGGCGAAGGCCTCGGCTATTACGCCCTGGGTGGTACTCTTGCTATGGCCATAGGGCCGTTATTTGGAATGTATTTATATCACAATTATGGTTTGTCGATGAATTTGTATTTATGTATGGCTTTAGCTGTAATAATCTTAGTGGCACTTTTTAGAATAGAAATTTCTAATGAAAAAGCTGATGCGAAAAAATTAGAAGAGTTTGGGCATGGTTTAAGTAGCTACTTCGAAAAAAGTGCATTGCCGATTGCTTTTATTGGCACTCTGATGTTTTTTTCCTATTCCAGTCTAACTAGTTTCTTAGCTCCTTTTGTAGCAAGGGAAAATTTAGCGGAGGCAGGGAGTTTTTACTTTATGTTTTTTGCTATAGCCGCACTTGTATCTCGTCCCCCTATGGGAAGACTTTATGACGAACATGGCAATATTGTTATGTATCCTGCCTTTCTTTGTTTTGCGGCAGGGATGTTTGTTCTGGGGGCGGCAAACAATTCCGTGGCATTGTTTGTATCAGGAGCTCTTTTGGGCTGCGGAGATGGTACTTTCTGCTCCTTGGGCAGAGCTATAGCCGTACAGGGTATGCCGACCCATAAATATGGTTTGGCAACATCGACGTTCCTAGCCATTTCAGAAGTCGGAACAGGCTTGGGTCCTTTCTTTTTGGGAATGATAATTCCGCTTAGTGGCTATAGAAATTTATATCATTTGATGGGTGTGGTTGCTTTATTAGCGATGGTGGTTTTTTATTGGCAGTATCATAATCGCAAATTCTAAATAAAAAAAGATATCTATATGCTAGTTGCTATTTTTCCACCAATAAAAAAACGACCTTCGGATATACAAATTTTGTATTTTCCGAAGGTCGTCTTTTTTATTATTTATTTTGCCAATATGTTTTTAATCTGTCTAAAAATAGTTTTGCTAACAAGCCTGTAAAGAAACCGGTAGGAATACCTAAGAGGATTAACACCGGTAGATAGCTGAAAAGGGCTGTTGTATGCATTAAAACAATAGCTACGAGTATTTGTCCCACATTGTGAAAAAAAGCGCCTAAAAGGCCAACGCCGACGGGAGACAGCAAGGTTGAAGAAGAAGCCTTAGCCATAACACAATAGCTGAGCGACGCGCCACCCAGGCCAATTAAAAAGCCCGGGGTGAGAATGCCTGTAAACAGTAGTCCAACTAATAAAACTCTGGCAACTAAAAAAAGTAAAGTCTTATAAGGTCCGTACAAGTAGAGGACAATAATAGTAATACAGTTGGCCAGTCCCAAATGAGCACCGGGCAAAGGCATGAGATAACTCAGACTGCTTTCCAAAAGGCGGAGGGCAATGGCACCGGCCAGGAGGATACTCATTTGAGTCAGTTCTCTGAGCTTAATTTTATTTGAGGATGGCATCGTGCTCTGCCTCCTTCTCAGGTTCTTCTATGGTTAAAAGAATCTTTTCCGGGACACAGGCTACTGTTTCACTGGTTTTGGTAATCTTCCCCTGGTGTACACAAATCTTGTCTGGACAAGGTGAGCTCTCTACCCAGGCACCATTCTTATCATAGCGGACGATTATAGTCCCGTCTTGTACAGGAATAGCCAATTTGGTTTCGGTTCTTACATTTTTTAAGGCAATTCTTTCTACAACACTATTGTCATGTTTAATTATGAGAATTTTATGGGAAGAGTTATTCTTAAGCATTAAGAAACCATAGCCTAAAGCGGCTATGATGAGAAGAATAACTACTATCAGGTAATCTGCTTTACGCATGCATGCTCCTTATTTTGCCAAACTGAATTTGTCCTTAAGCCCGGGTGAGACATAAATTTTTTCCTGGGCATCTTCTATTACGGCTTCCAAATCATCCGTGCTTTCTACCAGCTTAATAGCTTCTTCAGTGGGAAGAATGAATAAGAGGGTAGAGTAATAATCTGCTACATAAGCAGAAGTAGTTACAGCCGTGGCAGAAATGGTGTGCCGGGCAGGAAAACCTGTAGCGGGATCGATAATATGATGATAACGTACACCGTCTACTTCATAATATCTTTGGTAGTCACCGGAAGTAGCAACTGCCATATTGGCAGTTAAAGAAAGAGTTCCCAACAATTTCTTGTTGTCTCTGGGATTTTGGATACCTATGCGCCAGGGTTTGCCGTCTTTTTTTGTACCAATGACTTTGATGTTGCCACCACCATTGACTAAGGCAGATTCTACTTCAGGGTGTTTCTTTAAGGCATTGGCAGCTGCTTCTACGCCATAGCCCTTAGCGACAGCGCCTAAATCCAGGCTGGCTTGTGGTGCTAGAGTAACAGTACCATCCGTTTCGTTGATAGTAAAAGCACCAGACTTGGTAGAAAGAAGCGCAGCTTGTATTTCTGCCTTGGTTGGTACTGTTTTGGTTTGCCCATGAGCCTGCCAGATAGCAATGACTTTGCCTAAGGCTAAATTAATTTCTTTATGATGAAAAGCCTCGGTCTTGGTCAAAAGGTCTAACAGAGTGGGATTTACTTTAAAAGGACCTTCGCCGGCCTTTTTATTCAGAGTATACAAATCGTCCGGTAAGTGTTCTTCATAAGAATCGGTAGCATCTGCTACGCTCTTAAAGACATTAAAGGCTTCTGTAGTTGCCGTTTCCAAGGCTTTCTGGTTTTGACCGTAGACAGTAATTTTAACTAGGGTATCCATGAGAAAACGGGTATCGCTATATTCTTTTTGTTGAAAAAAGCAGCCCGTTATTAGCAGGCTGCTTATTAGTATTACTGAAACGAAGAACCTTCTCATTGTTTATCTGCAGCTTTTTGTTCTGCACTGATACAAGTATCTTTCATAGCGCAAGCTTCACAACCTGTAAGCATAGGCTTACTTTCCTTAGCTTCAGGAGCATCAGCGGTAATGGGTTGAACCTTTACCAGGCAGTGACGAGGACATTTGCTTACGCAAAGACCACAGCCAACACACTTGTCATAATCAATGACAGGAATACTGCCATTAGCGCCATCTTCCATGGTAATTGCCTGCTTAGGACAATTCTTTGCGCACATACCGCAGCTAATGCAGGATACCTTGCAATTAGTCATGGCAGGCTTGCCCTTTTCACGGTTATTGCATTGTAAGAATACTTTCTTAGTAGAATCAACTAATTCCAAGAGCAGTTGAGGACAAGCTTTAACGCAATTGCCGCAACCAACGCATTTGTCATAGTCGATAATAGGAAGACCTTTATCACCGATGGTTAGTGCACCAAAGGTGCAGGCATCAGCACAGGCACCGTAACCAAAGCAACCAAAGTCGCATTGGCCGGGGCCACCCAAAGTTTTAGCTGCTACATAGCAGTTGTGAATACCTTGGTAGTTGCTAACTTTTTCACGGTTAGCAGTGCAGCCGTTGCAGTGCAGTCTGGGAATCATACGAACTTTAGGACCATCAGCAGCAGCCTTGCCCATAACAGCAGCAATGGCTTTCTTATTGTCTTCAGCACAGGCAGCGCATTTGGATGCATCTGCTTCTTGGCCGTTAACAATGGCATCAGCCATACTAGCACAGCCGGCATGACCGCAGCCACCGCAATTAGCACCGGGTAATAAAGCAAGAATTTGTTCAATACGAGGATCAACTTCCACGGCGAGTTTTTTGCCTGCGACAGACAAAATCAGACCAAAAGCCAAGCCGAGGAGGGTAATAACAATTACAGCTATAACAACAGGTGACATATTAATTCTCCTCTCTTAATGGATGCCGCTCATACCCATCAGGGCAATAGACATCTGGCTGGCAGTTAGTAAAGCAATAGGCAAAGCTCTCATGCATTTGGGAAGCTGGCTTTCATCAATGCGCTCTCTAATGCAAGAGAAGAGCAGGATGGCCATGGTATAACCTAAGGAAATACCAACAGCATTAGCCATGGAATCAATGAAACCATAATCCTTGGTAACGTTAATCAGGGCAACACCCAAAATAGCGCAGTTGGTGGTAATCAAGGGAAGATAAATACCCATGGCTTTATGCAGGCCGGGCATATTCTTTCTCATGAACATTTCAACTAACTGTACCAAAGCGGCAATTGCCAGAATGAACACCAAGGTCTTTAGGTACTCCAGTCCGGAAGGAACCAGAATGCCATGATAAATACCATAGGCAAGTGCAGTAGCCAAGAACATTACGAAGGAAACGGCTGCGCACATACCAACGGAGTTTTTAAAGCTTTTAGATACGCCCAGGAAAGAGCAAAGGCCCAAGAACTGGGACAAAATAATGTTAGATACGAATACAGCACTGAATATAATACCAAAAGTACTATCCATTATTGCTCAGCTCCTCTCTGACGTAAATAGTTAACAAGAGTGAAAACGAAACCCATAGTGATGAAAGCACCTGCCGGCATGATAAAGAGTAAAACCGGTGTGTAGAAGGAGCCCAGCACTACGTTGCCAAATAATTTGCCGGAACCAATCAATTCACGGCAGAAAGAGATGGCGGTTAAAGCGATGGAATAACCAATGCCCATACCAATGGCATCTTCAAAGGAATCAAGTACACCATGATCATGAGCAAAAGCTTCAGCTCTGCCCAGCACGATGCAGTTAACAACTATTAGAGGAACGAATACGCCCAAAGCTGCATACAACGCAGGAACGTAAGCGTTCATGATCATTTCCAGGATGGTTACAAAGGAAGCAATAACTACAATGTAGCAAGGAATATGTACTTGATCAGGTACAAACTTTCTTATTGCAGCTATAACTATATTGGAACCAATTAGCACGAAGGTAAAAGCAGCGCCCATACCTAGTGCATTAGTCATAGAACTTGTTGTTGCCAGAGAAGGGCAAACGCCGATTAACTGAACAAACAGCGGGTTCTCTTTTACAATACCTTTAGTTAGTTCTTTTAGCATTTCTATCAGCCCTTTCCGTTAGCATAGTTTTTCATGTAGTGGTCTCTAGCTGCATTAACGCCTGAGGTTACTGCTCTGGAGGTAATAGTAGCAGCAGTAATGGCTCTAATTTCGTCAGCCTTGGGAGAACCTGATTTAATGACCTTTATTTCGGATTTTGTTTCTTTGCCAACAAACTCTTTAGGAAATTCTGGTTCAGTACTCTTGGCACCCAGACCAGGGGTTTCGCCGTGTTGTAACACTTTGATACCGGTAATCTTATTGTCAGTACCAATACCTACCATGACTTCCATAGGGCCGCCGTAACCGGAAGGAGTAACGGTATAAATATAACCGTTTACTTTACCGTCTTTCTTGGAACATTCAATGTCTTTAATCAAATTGGTCTTGCTGGGAGCAGGAGCTTTCTCTTTGGTTAAATCTCCTACGTTCGGGAATACCATAGCATAAGCAGCTTTGGTATCATCAGCAGCCTTTTTAGCAATAGTAGCTTTGGTTGCATCGTGTGCATAAGCTACCAGGAAAGAACATACTAAGCAAATTGCCACCAGAGGAACGGTAAGCTTTTTAATGATTTGACCCATTGTCATTTCTTGGCACCTCCTCCAAAGGAAACTTTGCGTACGAATCTATCGATCATAGGAGTACACATGTTCATCATCAGGATGGAGTAGCAAACGCCTTCAGCGTAGCTGCCACGCAAACGAATGAGCGAAGTTAAAAGACCGAGGCCGATAGCGTAAATAATACGACCTTTGTTTGTAATAGGAGAAGTAACCCAATCAGTTGCCATGAAGAAAGCACCAATCATCAGGCCGCCTCCAAACAGATGATACAGAGGGAAGAGGCTGGGATAACCCATGATAGTACCATAGATACCGGTAATAACTGCTACGGTAGCCAGATAGAATACAGGAATACGCCAGTCGATGTGACCTTTGTAGATTAAATAAATACCACCAATGATAAGAGCAGGTACGCAGGTTTCACCAATAGATCCACCGATGTTGCCCATGAACATGTCCATGATGGAAGGTAGTTGTTTAAAGGCTTCCGGAGTTTGCATAGCCATTTTCATGATGCTTAACGGGGTTGCAGTGGAAACAGCATCAGTAGCAAAAGAGGTTGCATCTACGCCCTTAGCTGCCATAGCGGTAGCAGGAATAACCCAAGTGGTCATTTGTTGAGGGAAGGAAGATAAGCAAATTGCACGACCTAAGTGAGCGGGGTTAAAAATGTTGCAGCCCAAGCCACCAAATATCATCTTGCCCAAAACGATGGCGAACATAGCACCAACAATGGACAAGCCCACGGTAAAGGTGGGAGGTAAACACATTGCTAACAGCAGGCCGGTTACAGCAGCACTGCCATCTTTAATTGTTACAGGTTTCTTCATCACTTTTTCAGCCAGGAACTCGAAGAACACGGCAGAAATAACACAGCTTACCATGACTAGAACAGCTCCAACGCGGAAATAATAAATTGCTGCAATAATAGCAGGAACTAAGGCCAAAATAACATCACGCATTGCGCCTTCAATAGAATTGCTGCTATGCATGTGTGGTGATGAGGAAAGGAGAACCAAGGGTTTAGGTTCTTTAATAGGTTCCATATTTATCATTTATCCTTTCACAATAGATTATTTTATAGCTTGAAGAACGGGTTGTGACCGCCATTGCCTTTACCGCCGATAAATTGTTTACCCATGCGGATGTATTGCACCAAAGGAATATGAGCTGGGCAGGAGAATGCACAAGAGCCGCACTCTACGCAAGCATGGCAAAATACTGATTCAGCGCCATCCCAATCTTGTTTCTTGATGTAATCAACAATTACGGTAGGTTCCAGACCCATAGGACAAGCCTCTACACAGTGACCGCAACGCACGCAATTATGTTCAGGAACATGCTTGCTAAAGGGAGAGTCTTGATTGAAGATGAGTACTGCGCCGGTACCTTTGATTACAGGATAATCCAAGGAATTCACAGCAAAACCCATCATCATACCGCCGGCAACAATCTTGCCAAGCTCGCCCTTAGCTCCGCCGGCACATGCTAGCAAATCGCTATAAAGGGTACCAATACGAGTAATGTAGTTGCCTGGTTTGGTAACGCCGTCACCACTGCAGGTTACTACTCTTTCGTAAAGGGGAATATTGTTTCTGATTGCCTTGCAAGCAGCAACAGCAGTTCCTACGTTGTCTACGACAACACCTACATCACCGGGAAGTCCACGGTCAGGAACGGTTCTGCCTGTAGTAGCATAAATCAAATGCTTTTCAGAACCTTGTGGGTACTTTTCTGCGCACACAGCAACTTCGATGTTAGCCTCATTGGCAACTTTCTTTTCCATGAGAGCGATAGCATCGGGTTTGTTGGACTCTATGGCAATAATACCTTTTTTGGCTCCGGAAGCCAAAAGGAAATACTTTAAGCCTTGGATGATGTCATCCGGAGACTCTAGAAGGGTACGATGATCGCAAGTAACATACGGTTCGCACTCGATACCATTCAGTACGATAGTATCAATAGGACGTGCGCCTTCTTTAGGAGGAGCATATTTAACGTGGGTTGGGAAAGTAGCACCGCCCATACCAACTATGCCCTTCTCTTGCAGTACACTTCTGATTAATTCAGGAGTGATTTCTGCTTCTGCACGAGGTTTGATATCCTCACACATTGTGTCTAATCCATCGTTCTTAATAACGATGCAATCAGAAATCATGCCCATGGGCATGTAACGCTTTTGCAAGCCGATAACCGTACCACTTACACTGGCGTGTACAGCACTGCTTACAAAACCGCCGGCCTCACCGATAACTTGACCAATAGTAACCTTATCCCCTGCTTTAACTATTGCTTTAGCTGGTTTTCCTATGTGCATAGACAAAGGAATATAAACCATTGCAGGAGCGGGACACCTTTCGATGGCAAGTTTGTCGGTTAAGGATTTACTGGGTGGTACATGTGCACCACCGACAAAAGTACATTCTTGAGCAGACATTCAGTTCACCTCTAACCTAATATATATGTCAACAACTCGACAGGAAGATTATATAATTTTGAATATCAAAAAACAAGTAATAATTACTGTATTAATAGGTAGTTTTACAACTTTGTTGTATTACAAGCAAAAAAATATAAAAGTTTACAAAAAAAGAATGTAAAAATGTGTAAAATATATTATAATGTTAGGTGTAAAAGTGTTAGCTTTTAAAATTTTAGGCAATAAATAAAACGAAACTGTAAAGGTTTTTAAGGAGAAAAAAATGTTTTTTGACGACTATGATACACCTGTATTTAGACCACCTAGCGAAGCTCGTAGTTTTATACTGAGATTAACTCGTGGCTGTGCTCATAATGAGTGTACTTATTGCGCTATGTATAAGGGCGTAAGATTTCAGGTTTGCTCTGATGATGAGATTTCCAGTCAGATTGCTATGGCAGCCAAGGTGGGACAGCAATATGTTAGACGAATTTTTTTGGCTGACGGAGATGCGTTAGTGCTTCCTACGCCTAAGCTTTTAAAGATTTTGGCAGTTCTTTACAAGACCTTTCCCAATTTGCAAAGAGTAACTTCCTATGCCGGACCTTTAGATATCTTACGCAAAACAGACGAAGAGCTAAAGGCCTTGTATGCGGCTGGCCTGAAAATGGCCTATTACGGCATGGAGACAGGTGATAGCGAGCTGCTTAAAGAAGTTAAAAAGGGCGTTAATCAAGAGCAGTCTATAGAAGCAGGAAAGAAGATTATGCAAAGCGGCATGAAGCTTTCCATGATGGTTATTTCAGGCTTAGGTGGCGCAGCAGGAAGTGAGCGTCATGCTATAGAGACAGCCAAAGCTATTAATGCCATTCAGCCCAACATGCTTAGTGCCCTCACTTTGCGTTTATATAAAGGCACAGAAATGCTGGCCAAGTACGAAGGTGGCGGCTTTGAACTATTATCGCCCTGGGGTTTGGCCAAAGAAATGCATACCTTGATTTCCCTAATTGACATAAAACCGGGCAATCATACCCTATTCAGAAGCAATCATGTTTCGAACTATGTACCCTTGGGTGGGACTCTGCCTCAGGATAAACAAAAACTTCTCAGAGAGCTGGAGGAGGCTATGCAACAGTTGTCCAAGCTAACTGACTGGGACGTTTATACTAATATGGAATACTAAAACCAAAGTGAGGTCAGATCAATGCGGATCACAAGGCTTAGAATTTTTACTGTGATATTTTTGGTGGTACTATTCTTGCCACAAATAGTTTTAGCGGCTCCATCTGCTACTTTGCAGGTAGGAGACAAGGGCTGGAAGGTTAAAACAGTTCAAATCAAGCTTAACACCATAGGAGTAAGGACTCCTACTTCCGGAAGATATACCAATGAGTTGTCCAGACAGGTAAGGGACTTTCAGAAGCAGAACAAGCTGAAAGTAACAGGTAAGGTGGATGATACTACTTACAGAACGCTTTTGGCGGTAGCCTTTAAACGTGAAGGTATTAAAGGTACTAACGGTACAGAGATAGTTCAAACAGCTGCCAGGTTTAAGGGTGTTCCGTATAGTTTTGGAGGCACTACGCCCAGGGCCTTTGATTGCTCGGGATATGTGCAATACGTTTTTAAACAGCATCGGGCTATTTTGCCCAGAACGGCTGATCAGCAATATGAAAAAGGTATGTATGTAACACAAAGCCAGCTACAACCCGGAGATTTGGTTTTCTTTTCTACCTATGAACCGGGAGCATCACATGTTGGCATTTATGCAGGCGCCGGAAAATTCTGGAATGCCACATCCTCTCGAGGGGTTATGCTTTGTGGACTGCGGGATGAATACTGGCGACAACACTATTACGGAGCAAAAAGAGTACTAGCCGACAGTAAGTAAGACAGCACGTAAGTTGAAAATTGGTAGGGAGGTTATGGGATGATCAGAGAGCGAAGAAACAAGGAAAAGTTGGTAAGTTATTACAATAAATTTATCGACGAGGGAATTTTAGATCCTAACGTACATCCTTGGGTAGCAGAATCCTGGCAGCGTTGTGCAGCCAGAAAATTGCCTCATGAAACTATGCCAAAGGGGCACAGATTGACCAAGGAGCAAATAGAAATACAACAACAAACCCATGCAGAGGTGGTAGCCTTTACAGATGGTTTGTTTGAACAAAATAAGCAATATTTTAATACTCACAATTTAAGCATGCTGTTAATTGACGAAGATGGTTATGCCATTAAGAATTATGCTTTGCCTTTTTACCAAAGAAGTATAGAAGATATTCAAGGCCTGCGTCTTTTGGAAGAGGATATTGGCACTTCCAGTTTTTGTGTGGCCAGAAGTCATAATGTACCATTCCTAATGTTTGGACCGGAGATGTGGATACGGGCTTGCCATTCCGGTGACGCTTGCAGTGCGCCGGTCATTGTCAAAGGGCATACTCGTTATATTATTTCGTTCTTCTCCATGGATCAAAATGATTTACCGTATGATATTTTGCTTTCCTTGCTTATGACCATGAAGTATGCCTTGGAAAACTTCCTTACCGTTTTAGATAACAAAAAGATGAATGAGATTATTGCTGAAGAAATTCCCGCTGCTATTTATTGGGTAGATAGACAGGGCAATATTCTCTACAGTAATGCTAATGGTAAGAAACGTTTGGAAAATAATACTCGCTTGGATGAGGTGTTCCTCAACTACGAACACTTCCCCATTGACAAGGCCCTGAAGGGCAAGACAACTATCCGTAAGGAGATTACCTGGATTACCCAGGAAAGAACTTACGAAGATGTTACCTCGGTATTGCCGGTTAGGGCAGCAGGTAAAATAGATAGTGTAGTTATTATTACCATGTCCATTGAAGATTTGAAAACTACTATTGCCCATGCTACCGGCTACAGCTCTCGCTATAGTCTATATAGTATGGTGGGAAATTCTCCGGAATTCCAAACGCTGCAGCATAAAGCTGCCAGAGTAGCACGTAGCGATAACAACATTTTATTGCAAGGTGAGCCAGGAACAGGCAAACAAAGATTAGCTCACGGTATTCATCAAGCCAGCCCCAGAGCTGCTGCGCCCCTGATTACGGTGCGCTGTCACGAGGGACCTGAAGCCGAACTGGAAAAAGAGTTCTTTGGATCTTCTGATATAAATGATACCAGTAGTGCCGGCAAGCTGGAATTGGCTAACGGTGGTACACTTTTCCTGGATGAAATTGAAAAATTGCCGTTAGGTATTGGTGATAAGATTGCTGCTGCTTTAAAGGATGGCGTTAAAAATCCCAAGAGCAAAATCAAGAGAAAATTTAATGTAAGAATTATTTCTGCTTGTGATTCTAATTTAAAGAGATTGGCAGATAAGGGACTTTTCTCTAAAAAATTATATGATGTTGTTATAGGTACTGTTATCAGAGTTATTCCACTGAGAGAAAGAATCGAAGATGTGGAAATAATTGCCAACCATATTTTGACGGAACTGGCAATCAGGCATAATATGCCTGCTAAGACATTGTCTCATCCGGCCTTGGATTTACTAAACAGCTGTAGTTGGCCGGGCAATATTAAACAACTGCAAGGCGTTATTGAGCAGGCCTTCTTCCATACGATAGGTAGCGTTATTGAAAGTGAAAATATCAAATTGCCGGGTGACCATACGATGGAAAAATCCTGGAAACACGATAAGGAAGCCTTTATTGCTACCTGGAAACAGGCAGGCGGCAACATTAGCAAGCTGGCTACCATGTTGGATGTGAGCAGGGTAACCTTGTATAGATATTTGCAAAAATATGATTTGGGACCAAAGAAAGATAAATAAAATATAGAGAGGTTTAATCCTCTCTATATTAATTTTTAGGGAGGATATCAGATGCGCTTAAGGAAGAAGCCTTGGATTGCTGAGGCTTTAACTGCTTATAGTGGTAAAGAGTTAATTGAGGAAAAGCTTATTGAAAAAAGTGGACACTGGCGTGCCATAGTGGGCAAAGAGCGCTTGTCCCTGGAAATAGGTAGTGGCAAGGGAGCTTTTATTACCGGGATGGCTGCCCTTCATCCTGATGAGGGCTTTTTAGGTTTGGAAGTGCAAAGGGATATTTGCTACCACGGCGTGAAAAAAATCAGGGAGCTTCAGCTTGCTAATGTGAAAATTATTTACGGAGACGGTGCCCACTTGGCAGAATGGTTTGCGCACGGCGAGGTGGATTGCTTGTACTTAAATTTCAGCGATCCCTGGCCTAAGGCAAGACATGCTAAAAGACGATTGACCTATCGCAGCTTTTTGGCTGTGTACAAACAGATTTTAAAGCCTCAGGGCCACTTGCGTTTTAAGACAGACAATGATGACTTGTTTGCTTTTTCTCTGGAGGAATTCAAAGCCTTCGGTGTGAAAATCCTGGCAGTGACTAATGATTTGCATCACAGTTCTTATGAGAACGAAGTGGAAACTGAGTACGAGAAAAGATTTAGTGCTTTAGGTAAAAAAATTAATTTTTGTGAGATAGAGTTTTAATTTAAGTGGAGAAAAAATGCGGAAACAGTTTTTATTTTGGGATAATCCTAAAGATGCTATGCTCACCTTGGTGGGTATATTAATGCTGATTGGTGGAGTAAATATTTTTAGTGCTAGCTTTGTGGTAGCTGATGCTATGTTTAACAATGGCTATCACTATCTGTTTCGTTATATTCTTTTAGGCATTGGCGGACTTTTCGCCATGTTTATCGTAGGCTGGAAAATTGATTATCATAAGTGGTTTGCTAAAAAACACTGGATATTCTTACTGGTTTTTATTTTGCTTTTAGCGGTGGATGTATTTGGTAAGGCTACTAAGGGTGCCCAAAGATGGTTAATGATTGGCACCTTTTCTTTTCAGCCTTCTGAATTTGTAAAATTGGCTATTTTGATTTTAGGCGCAGGATACTTAGGCCATTTAATGGAAAAGGGTTTAAGGCCTCATCTTCTTAAATCAAAAGTGAATTTAGCTTTCATAGAAGCAGTTATCGTAACTATCATGGTTGCTATTCAGCCTGACGTGGGAACTGCCGGTATCATTATGGGCCTGATGATTATTCTCTATATCATTGCAGGGCTGCCGTTAAAGGAAGTGTCCATTTTAGGTGGTGTGGGGTTACTGGTTGTTGCGGGAGCGATTGTTAAAGCACCCTATAGATTAAACAGAGTGCTTATTTGGCTTAATCCATGGTCTGATCCCCAGGGCAACGGGTATCAGGCTGTACAGTCTTTTGTGTCTATCGGAAGCGGTGGCTGGCTGGGAACTTCTTTTGGTATGGGTACCGGTAAATTTTTCTTCTTGCCGGAAGCACATACTGACTTTGCTTTTGCTATTTTTTGCCAGGAATGGGGTTTCGTTGGTGCTTTAGGACTCATTACGCTTTTCCTACTTCTTGCTGCAGCCATTTATCGTATTGGTCAGAATACTACGGACAAAGCAGGTTTTCTCTTAGTGACAGGAGCAAACTTCTTTGTTGTAGGGCAGGCTATTGCCAATATGGCTATGGTGTGTGGTCTGTTGCCTGTTATTGGTGTGCCTTTGTCCTTCATCAGCTATGGCGGTACCTCTTTAATTGCTACATTAATTGCTATTGGTTTGATTATTTCTGTTTATAGATCCGAAGTGAAGAAGGCCAAAGATGCTGAGCTGGCAAAACCGGCTTTCTTACGTAATAATAAAATTAGATATGGCTCCTTTTCTCAAGGGAGGTGGCGTTAATGGAAAGACGGACCTCTTTTAGGGAAAGATTGAGAAAACCGGATAATATTTTTACTATGGAACATGGTAAAAAACGCAACATCAAGATAGCTATGCTTAGCAGTCTGGTTGTGTTTGCCATCATCGGTCGTCTGTTTTATCTGCAAATTGTGCGTGGCAATGTCTTGGCTAAAGAGGCTATGGCACAGATTATGGGGGAGTACACAGAAATTTCTCCCAGAGGTAGTATTGTGGACCGTGACGGGGAAGAACTGGCAGTTAGCGTTATCAGCAAATCCTTGTACGTTGATCCGGAAGGTATGGATGATGTGGCAGAAAATTGGCCGGGAGGAAAATTGTCTGACCGCAATGTCAGGGATGTTGCTGCCCAAAAATTGGCTCCTATTTTGGGTATAAAAGCGGAAGAATTGTATAGTATTTTTGCAGAACCGCATAGAAGATTTTCCTGGATTAAAAGGACAATGGAGCCGGATCTTGCACAAAAAGTGGCAGCTGTCATTAAGGATGAGAAACTTAATGGCTTCCATTTTCAGGAGGAAAGCAAACGTTATTATACCAAGAATAAATTAGCTGCCCAGGTATTAGGCTTTGTAGGCACTGATGATAAAGGCTTGGAAGGAATTGAGGCTTCTTTAGATAGCTTGATTAAAGGTAAGGAATCTAAACACGGCAATTTTTTTGATGCCAAGGGCAACCGGATGGGTAGGTCAGGCTTTAATGACGTGGAAAGTCCCAAGATGAATACGGTGCAACTGACCATTGATGCCAAAATGCAATTTATTTTGGAACGTAGCTTGGATGATGCTATAACCAAAACGCATGCAGCCAGTGCAGCAGCCATTTTGATGGATCCTAATACCGGTGAGATTTTAGGCATGGCTAGTCGCCCGACTTTTGATCCTAATGAATTTTATAAAGGCAGTGCAGAAGATTTCATTAACAGGGCAGTAGCAATTATTTATGAGCCTGGTTCTGTGTTTAAGCCAATTATGGGCTGTGCAGGTTTGATGGAAGGAATCATCACGCCTACTACGCCTTTTAATGATTTAGGTTATATTGATGTAGGCGGCAGACAAATTCGCAACTGGGATGGTAGCGGTTTGGGCAAGGTTACCTTTACAGATATTATTAAATATTCTTTAAATACAGGTATGGCGCATTTAGGTCAACAGCTTGGCGGCAAGAGGGAAACAGAATATGCCAAGAAGTTTGGTTTTGGTTCTCCTACAGGTAGTGATGTACCGGGTGAAGAGGCCGGTATTTTGTACAATCCTGCTGACATGGTGCCTTCAGATGTGGCTACCATGGGTATTGGTCAGGGTATTGCGGTGACGCCATTGCAAATGCTTAGAGCAATTTGCGCTATTGCTAACGGAGGACATTTATTAAAGCCTTATATTGTGCAAAAGGTTGTTGATCCTTCCGGTAAGGTCATTAAGGAAGGCAAGACGGAAATAGTAAGTGATGTAATTACTCCGGAAGTAGCTAGTCAGATGCGAACCATGATGGAAAAAGTAGTTTCAGAGGGTGGCGGTAAAACTGCGCAAATTAAGGGGTACAAGATTGCCGGTAAAACAGGTACTGCTGAGAAGCTGGCAAAGGGTGGCGGCTATACTCCCGGACTTTACATCGCTTCCTTCGTAGGTTTTGTACCTAGTGACAATCCCAAGTATGCTATGCTCATAATGCTGGATTCCCCGCGTGGTGCTTTCTATGGTTCTCAGGTAGCTGCACCTATTTTCCGTGATACTTTGCAACAGATTTTGGTAGCCAAGGGAATTCAACCCAGTGATTCCACAGGGCTTCCTTCCGTAGAATCGCTATTGTTGCCAAAACAAGAAGCCGACAGCAAATTACCTCAGGTGACACTTTTGGACAACGGCAAGGTAAAGCTGCCCAATTTGGCCGGTTATAATATGCGGCAGGTAGCTGCCATTTTACAAACAGGGAAGTTGTCCCTTGTGCCCAGAGGCAGTGGTATTTCCTGGAAACAAAACCCTGGACCGGGAGCAATTCTAAAGGAAGACGATACAGTAGAAGTTTGGTTTAGATAGGCAAACGCTGTTAATCGGTCATCTATGCTGTGCACCGGCTTCCTAGTATTTGACTAATTTTAATCATTAGTAGGACGTTATAGTAAGGAGTAAGCCATGGAAAAATGTGTAATGTATGGCAAACCGGTTGCTGAAGAAATTAAAAATCAGCTAAAAGAGAAATTTGCAGATAAAAATTTTACTTTGGCCACTTTCTTAGTAGGTGATGATCCTGCTGCGGTGGTATATAGAAACAGATTATTGAAATTGGCGGAGAGTCTGGGACTTAAGACAAAACAGGTTAATTTAGCGGCTTCTGTTACTCAGCAAGTGGTAGAAACAGAGCTTCTTAAGCTTAATGCTGATCCGGCGGTGCAAGGAATTTTGCCGTTTATGCCGGTACCGGCACCGTTAGACGGGAAAAGCTTGTGCCAATTGTTAAATCCGTCCAAAGACGTAGATTGTCTGACTCCTGTTAATGCCGGTAAGTTTCTGTTGGGACAGGAGAGTTTGGCACCCTGTACTCCTAAAGCCTGCTTAGCAATTTTAAAATATTATAAAATCCCTTTGGCAGGTAAGAGGGTAGTAGTGCTGGGAAGAAGTAACGTGGTAGGGAAACCGGTAGCCATGCTCTTGCTTAAGGAAAATGCCACAGTGACTATTTGTCATTCTAAAACAAAAAATCTGCCTGACATTTTGCGTCAGGCAGATATAGTTGTTGCTGCTATTGGTAAAGCTAATTTTGTTACAGCTGACATGGTTAATGCCGGTGTAGTCCTTGTAGACGTGGGAATTAATGCGATAGAAGGTGGGCTTGTGGGAGACATTTCTCCCTTAGCTTATGCCAAGGCAAGTGCCTACACACCTGTGCCGGGTGGAGTGGGAATAGTAAGCAACGTTATGGTTATGTCAGCTCTTAATCGTTAACCTTTTTTGGCTTTTAGTTTGCCGAGAAATTTTTCCGTTTTAATGAGAAAACGCTCATGTAAACCCTGACCAATGACACCATAGTCATCGCTGGCAATCACCTTAAAGGTAAGCTTCCTTTCATCTACGCCGGTTAGAACTGCTTTGGCAGTGACGGTCTTACCTATCGGTGTTGCTGAATCGTGAGAAATACTCATGCTGACGCCTACCGTGCTAATTCCTTCCTCCAAACAGGGGGCAATAGCCTTGCAGGCAGCTTGTTCCATAAGAGCTATCATTGCAGGTGTAGCATAAACGTCCAAAGTACCACTGGCAAACGCAGAAGCGGTATTGGTGTACAGGACGGTTTCACTGGCTTCTGCAGCCATACCGATTTGAAAATTACGCATGTTATCACTTCTTTCTACTGGAAATGTATATCTAAATTCTACTCGGTTTACTATTTTAGTGCAAGTTTATTTACAGAGCTAGCTATGATGCCGAAAGGCTGGGAGGAAATATGAAGAAAATCATTTTGGCAGTGCTAATGCTTTTGACAATAGCTCTAAGTGGCTGTGCCAGAGGCGAAATTACGCTTAATGTTTCTCGCTGGGGTGCTGCTGATGTGAATTGCAAATTGGTTACCGTACCGGTTTTAACCGGTGCTTTAGGTTCTTTTCAAAATGAATTCAAGGATGATGGCTATCTCATAACCGAAGTAAAGGATGGGGATATGAGTGGCTTTAATGCTTCCAAGCATTATCAGAATATTGCTGATATTAAGGATTCTAAGGTGCTGGAAGCCTTTCGCTTTGATAAATTAAAGCAAGCTGTGGAAGATAACAAAGATAAAGATAAAAAGGAACAGCAACCTGCTGCTCCACCACAAGCACAAACACCTGCACCAAAAAAATCCATGGTAAATATTAAGCAAGGACTGCTGTTTGACACGATCAGTGTAAAAACAGGTTTGAACCTGGATCCTACCGGTAGCAAGACTTCTCCGGAAGTAAAATTTATGCTGGATAATGTTTTTAAACAAATGGAGTTAAAATTTATCCTGAAACTTCCTACTGCAACAGATAGTAATGATGCTACGCAAGTCTCAGATGATGGTAAAACTTTGACCTGGAATTTGGCCTTGGGCGGTTCTACTCCTATTAATGCTACGGTAACTTATTTGAATCCTATCAAGGCTGCTTCCTGGGCAGCTTTGCTACTACTTGTTTGCCTGGGAGTTTTTCTGTACCGCAATTATAAAAAACATAAAAAACCGGAGGTAGCAGATAATGGCATTGCAAAATAAACTGGTGGCTTTAGATGAAGAACTGCTACGGTATGGCAGTTTAGTCGTAGGCTTTTCCGGTGGCGTAGATTCTACTTTTTTGGTTTCTGAAGCTTACAAAGTCTTAGGAGACCGAGTCTTAGCAGTAACGATTGATTCCGTTTTCTGCCCGCAAAGCGAAACGCAAGGGGCTAAAGAATTGGCTGCCAGCATTGGCGTCAGACATAAAGTTCTTAAGGTTAATCCGTTAAATGATAAAATCATAGCTTCTAATCCCCAAGACAGATGCTATTATTGTAAAACCAAAATATTTTCTGAATTGTTGGCTTTAGCAAAGTCAGAGGGCTGTGCCTATGTAGCTGATGGCTCCAATGTGGATGATGATAAGGATTATAGGCCTGGGATGAGAGCTTTGCGAGAATTGCAAATCGTTAGCCCTCTGCGTTTGGCCGGTTTAACTAAGTCTGATATTAGGCAATTATCCAAGATCAGGCAATTACCGACTTGGCAAAAAGAGTCAGCGGCTTGTTTGGCATCAAGAATTCCTTATGGGGAAGAATTGACCATAGAAAAGTTGACCAGAGTAGAAAAGGCAGAGGCCTATCTAATGCCTTTACAATGCAAGCATTTACGGGTAAGAAGTCATGGCGATATCGCCCGTATTGAACTGGGTAGCGAAGAGCTCACTAAAATTATGGCTGAACCTTTTAAAACACAGTTAATAGCTTATTTCAAAAAATTGGGCTTTAAGTTTGTAACGTTAGATTTGGAAGGCTATAGAACAGGCAGCTTAAACGAAGTATTACAAAAATAAGAGAGAAATGCTAAAATAATAGTGTAAGATATTAGGGGGAGGCTGAGAAAATGGCAGAATTCATGAAACTTTCCATGGTAACTATTTATGTGGGTGAGGATGTATTTAATAATGATGGCGAGCCCTTGTATAAAGCTATTATATCTAAGGCCATGGAAGTCAAAATTGCCGGTTGCACAATGATTAAATGTGATGGTGGTTTTGGTAGCAAAATACGCGGTAAAGAAAAAAGATTTTTGATTAATTTTTCTGATCCTATTAACCTGCCGATTATGCTAAAACTGGTGGACACAGAGGAACAGCTTGAAAAAATATTTCCTTTCTTGGAAGAAAATTTAAAGCATGGTATGGCTACTGTTTCAGAGGTGGACGTACTTATGACTGACTACATAAGGAAGCAGCTCGAAGCTCGTGTGGAACATAGGAAGCAACCTCAGATGGAAAAATAGGCTGGTTATAAAAAACAAAGGAAAATAAAATGGCAAAAGAAGTTGAAAGGGAAATAAAGCTGCTTATAGACGAAAAGTATCGCAACAAGCTTTGGAATATGCCTTTAATCAAAGAGGCACTTAAAGAGGACAGTATCAAAACTGCCAAGTTGTATTCTACCTATTACGATACTAAAGATTATAAGCTGGCTAACACAGGCATGGCCTATCGCATCCGAAAAAATGGTGAAAACTACGAAGCTACGGTTAAAACGATGGGACAAGTAGTAGGCGGTTTTTCTAGCCGGAATGAATATACTATTCCTCTAGATAAAAAGAAGGTTGTGCTAAGTGGTTTTGCACAAGACTTTGATGAAAAGCTGCAAACTCTTACTGCTGATGATGAGCTGTTAAAGTTGTTTGATGTAGTAATTAACCGAACAGCTTGTCTTTTACAAATTTCTCAGGAAACAATCGTAGAAATGGCTGTGGACGAAGGCGAAGTAAAAGCGGAAGGAACTTCTGAGCCCATATCTGAAGTGGAGCTGGAAATAAAACAAGGTAATGCTGCTGATTTATTCAACTATGTTACTGAGCTGGCTCAGAAGGTACCTGTTTTCGTGGAAAACCGCAGTAAATTTAAACGGGGCCTGGACATTTTGTTGGGACGGGAAAGCCAAATAGTAGAAACTGCCCGGTTGCCTTATTTGAGCAGTGAAGAGAATGCGGAAGATGAAATAAAAAAAGTTTTCTACCATTACATTGATAAAATTATGGTGGGGCAGAATCTGACGGCTCAAAAGGCTGAATTACAAGACGCTGACGTACTTTTGCTTCCTGCCTGGGAAGCTATTTTGGCTTTGTGGAATTTTGTGGAGCCACTAGTACCGGAACAAGATTTTGTAAGGATGAGAGATGATATCAAGACAATTATCAGACCCTTGCTTAACTTAGCCAAGCTGCATATTTGGCGGCGCAGTTGGACGGAGCTCAACGCTATATCTCCTGAACTGGCGAAGCCTTCTCTTTTGGACCAACATCTTAGAGGAGAAGAAAAAGCTGTACTACGGAGTATTAGTAAAGATATCCGTTCCGGACATTATTCTTTCCAATGCTTTTCTCTTCTGGCTTATTTGACAGGCCATACCTGGCAAAAGGCCGCTTTCTTGCAGTTGAATCAGTTCATAGATAAACGTTGGAGCAGTTGGCAAGAGGGCTTTGGTTCCAAGGGCGTAGGAGAATTGTCTCAGAACAAAAAAATGGCCAAGCAGTTGTGCCTCTTTGCACAAGGCTTTGTCGTTTTAGGTGCCTTTGTGAAGACAAATAAACTGGGCAAGGGGACCTATAAACATCTGGAGGAATTTACTACCAGACTTACCAATCTTTTTCAGGCAGAGCTTACTCCTCAAAGGGCCGCTTTGCTGTGCCATGGGGTGAAATCAAAGCTTCTTTATAAGGATTTGGGAATTTTGCAAGGCTTCTTGCTTGCCCAGGATTTGAGAAGTTGGAAAAAGCTTGCTAAATTAGGCGATAAGCTGCACAAGAAATAAAACAAAATACAAAATATACGTAAAAAAGCTGCTTCTACTTAAGTAGAAGCAGCTTTTTTGTTTAGTGGATCATTCTGCAAAAACCGGTTTACCGTTTGCAAATTTTTCGATACGCGCCAGAGATTCCACCTTGTAGCCAGCTTTCTCTAAACGTGCCCGCCCGGATTGAAAAGATTTTTCGATGACAATACCAATACCTGCTACGGTGCAATGAGCTTGTTTCACCAGCTCTACCATACCAAGGGCAGCTTCACCGGTGGCCATGAAGTCATCAATGATTAAAACATTTTCTCCTGAGGGCAGATATTTTTTGCTCACCAATACTTCATAAGTTTCTTCCTTGGTGAAGGAAAAAACGGGCACATGATATTTGTCGTCAACAGTTAGTAAGGACTTCTTTTTGCGACCAAAGACTACCGGAATATTTCCCATGGCTTGAGCAGTGGCAAAAGCCATCGCAATACCGGAAGCTTCCACAGTAATAATTCTGTCTACATGAACAGTGGCAAAAAGTTTGGCAAATTCCTGACCAATTTTGGTAATCAAAGCCACATCTAATTGGTGATTAATGAAATTGTCCACCTTTAAAATCTTATTATCAATGATATGACCATCTTTTAAAATTCTTTGTTTTAATTCTTCCATCTTTGGACCCCTGCCTTCGTGTTTTGTTAGAAAGTAAGCTAAATATAATTTCTCTTATTATATAACTTTACTACATAAAAACATAGCGAACCTTTACGATAAAATAATAATGGATATTGCCAGAGCAACTATTCCGGTAAGCCATAAGGGAATTATGCCCATAATAAATTTAAGATTTTCTGTCTGATTATAATAGGACATATAGCAGGCCATATTAAGGACAGAAACTATGAAAACGGCAACTACTCCTATGAGCGTCTGCGTTCCGGAAAAAAGATTTTGCCGTAAAATGGCAAGAGCAGCTAATTCCAAAGTAAACCACAGGGCAATAAATAAAAGCTCCGACGTGACAGGACGTCCATAGCGTCTGGAGGTGACAACCAGTAAGACAATGTACAGCACGGCTCCCGCAGCTAAGATAATATAGACCAGTGGCCAGGCGGTACCAGTTTCCGGAAACAAGACACCCCAAAAAAGGAAAGCAATGGCTAAGAGACCGGTCAGCATGGTTCCTACTAACAGCAGACCGGTTTCCCAGTTTCGGGTGTTAGGTTGTTGTCTGAAGGACATAATCCACCAAGCCATATAAGTAACGCTGCAAACGAAAAGCAAAAGATGACCATATAAAAGCTTGTGTCCAGGTTCAATCATATAAGTAACCTCATTTTCATGTTAAAGAGTTGCTAAAGTCAAGGCACAGAGCTAAAAGTCAAAAAAACGAAAAAGTATTTGACTTTTTGACCTTTAACTCCTATAATAAGAAAAGGGAAAGGACCGAAGTCGTTTCCCCTGGAGAGTTAAACAAAAAGACCGATAATGAGGACGATGAGTATAGCGCCCAACAAGCCTGCTAAGGTATAGGCAAAAGTAGTGAAACGGTGTACGTTAACCTCTTCATTAAGAAGGGAATAACACCGTTGGATAACGTTTAGCTTATTGCTGATGCTTTCCCGCCAGCTGGAAGCTTTGAGGAGAAACATATAGCGGGCATATATTCTGGCATAGAATACATCCTCGGTTACTTGCAAAGCATTATCAATGTTGCTGGTGAGGACGCTCATGTCAGCCATCTGTTCCATCAGTTTGCTGCGGACGGTGCGATAGGTAGGTGTTTTACGCATGTTTTCATTCTGGTTTAAGGGATCTATTTCATCATAGAAGTGGTCAATGGCACCATTTAGGGCATTGTCATAATACCTTAATTCCAGAAATTGGGCATTGGCAAATTCCAGCAAGTCGGGTAAGTCCATGCTGCCGGCCTTATCGAAAACTACAGCCGAATCCCAGGTTAGATAGGTTAAATCATTGGGGCTGTAGGAGAAACGATTGGCTAAGGTTTCATCATGAGTTTCCTGACTTACAGGATTAGGATCCTTAAGCAGAATGGGTACATAGTCCCAATCCGGTAAGTAGTCCTGGAAGTAGTAGACAGTAAAATCTTCATCATATTCAGAAATACGCATTTTGGTACACGCCGGTTTAATGGTTTCCAAAGTCGCATCCACATACTCACGGATAACGTCTTCCGGTAAATTGCCGATAGCAATAGAGACGTCCTCGTATTCCTCGTAGGACATGCCATCAGGTAATTCCAAACGGATGATTAAGGATACAACGCCGATATCAAAAATGCGGGCTCTAATGTCTGCTAAATATTCCTTACCGGCAAAAGTCATTTCATGGGACCCGAGTTCAACTAAAACGGGAGGATCCTTGAAGGTAATGGAACGAGGAGAAATTTTTTGGAGCCTTAAACGAGATGCTATCTTGTTACAGCTAGTCCATAAAGCTTCAACCAATTCTAGATTAATTTCATCAGCAACATCATAAAGACGATAAACAATAATGGAAGAATTCATAAAAGCCTCCTTATTACCTATACAGTACTTTTATCTATTCTCCATTTTATCAGATTATATCTGTTTTGTGTGTAAAATATATTCGAGAAAGCGCGATTTACGCGGAGGTGGTTATTATGAACGAAGAACGTTTTAACGACGAAGTCAAAGATTTAATGAGAGATGCTCAACAGCAAGCGGTTATGAATTATAACCAGGAGTTGTCTACTGTGCATTTCTTGGCGGCTATGTGTGAACAAAGGGATGGTTTCTTTCCATATTTGTTAAAAAACTTAAATGTAGACACGAATGCTTTTAACAGTGAAGTCAAAGGCTTGATTAAGAGTATTCCTTCTGTTAAGGGTACAGACCGTTTAAGCATGAGTATGGGGCTGGCCCGTGTTTTTGGTTTGGCTGAACAGGCTGCAGGTCAAGGTGAAATCAATGTTAGCCATTTGCTAGGTGCTATGGCAGGAGATGGTGATACTGAGGTTGTGGCTTTGTGCAAGAAATATGGTATTACCAAACGGGAAGTAGTGTCTCTGTACACTAAATATCAAGGTGGTCAAGACAGTGATGAAAATAAGAAAACCTTGGAAAAATACGGTCAGGATTTAACCCTAAAGGCTAGAAAGGGTGCCTTGGATCCTGTTATTGGCCGTGATGATGAAATTCGTAGAACTATCGAAATTTTGTCCAGACGTAAGAAAAACAACCCTGTTTTAATAGGTGAACCTGGTGTTGGTAAAACTGCTATCGTAGAGGGCTTGGCCCGCCGTATTGTAGCAGGTGATGTACCGGAAATGTTGAAGAATAAGACCGTTTATGCCTTAGACTTGGCATCTTTGGTGGCTGGTGCAAAATTTAGGGGCGAATTTGAAGAAAGATTAAAGAAGGTTCTAAAGATTGTTTCTGATTCAGCAGGACAAATTATCATGTTTATTGATGAATTGCACACTGTGGTAGGAGCAGGTGCTTCGGAAGGCTCCATGGATGCAGGCAATATTTTGAAACCTATGCTGGCTAGAGGCGAGCTGCGTTGTATTGGTGCTACTACTCTTAACGAATATCGCAAATACATTGAGAAGGATAGTGCTTTAGAGCGTAGATTCCAACCAGTTTTAGTAAAGGAACCCGGTGTGGAAGACACTATTTCCATCCTCCGTGGTTTAAGAGAACGGTACGAAGTTCATCATGGTGTAAGAATTAAAGATGCTGCTTTGGTAGCTGCTGCGGTACTGTCCAATCGTTATATCAACGACAGATTCTTGCCGGATAAGGCTATTGACCTGGTAGATGAAGCGGGAGCAAGGCTGCGTACAGAAATAGATTCCATGCCGACGGAGCTGGATGAAAGTAAGAGACGTATGCTCCAACTGCAAATTGAGGAACAAGCTTTGTCCAAAGAAACTGACAGTCAATCTAAGGCTCGTATGGATAAGATTAAAGAAGAGCTGGAGAAGTTAAAGAAAGACAATGAAGCCTTGACCAAAAAGTGGGATGAGGAAAAGAATGACATTGCTAAGGTTCGTACCATCAAGAAAGAAATAGACCAGGTTAAGAAAGAAATGGAAGAGGCTGAAAGAGCCTATGATTTAAACAAGCTGGCTGAGTTAAAATATGGTCGTCTGCCTGAACTGGAGAAGCAATTGGGAGCAATGGAAAAGAAAGAAAAAGATGCTCACAGCCTCCTGAAAGAAGAGGTTGATGAAGACGATATTGCCAAGGTGGTCAGCACCTGGACAGGTATTCCTGTTACCAGATTGGTGGAAGGTGAAAAGACCAAGCTGTTGCATCTGGACGAGATTCTTCATAAGAGAGTTATTGGTCAGGATGAAGCAGTAAAAGCTGTCAGCGAAGCTGTAGTTCGTGCTCGTGCCGGCATTAAAGATCCTAACAGACCTATTGGTTCCTTTATTTTCTTAGGCCCTACCGGTGTTGGTAAGACTGAGCTGGCAAAGGCTTTGGCAGAAGTGCTGTTTAATGACGAGAGAAACATTATTCGTATTGATATGAGTGAGTATATGGAAAAGCATACTGTTTCTCGTTTGATTGGTGCTCCTCCGGGCTATGTAGGCTATGAAGAAGGTGGCCAATTAACTGAAGCCGTACGTCGTCGTCCGTATTCTGTGGTGCTTTTCGATGAAATTGAAAAAGCTCATGCAGATGTTTTTAATGTGCTCCTACAGGTATTGGATGATGGCCGTTTAACTGATGGTCAGGGCAGAAATGTAGACTTTAAAAATACTCTTATTATTATGACCAGTAACTTAGGTTCTCAAGAAATTATGGCTCAAAAAGGTCAGATTTCCAGAGAAGAAATTCAGAACATGTTGATGAAGTTTTTCCGTCCTGAATTCTTGAATCGTGTGGACGATATTGTAGTCTTTAAGGCTTTGCAGAAAGATCAGATTAAAGATATTGTTAAGTTGATCCTTCATGAATTGGGTGCTAGACTGCATAGTCAAATGGAATTAACCTTAACTTACACTGATCAGGCTGTAGAGTATCTGGCAGCCAGTGGCTTTGATCCGGCCTTTGGCGCTCGTCCGTTAAAGAGACTGATTGTGCATACGGTGGAAACTGTAGTTAGCCAGAAGATTGTAGCCGGAGAAATTAAAACCGGAGACAAAATTCAAATAGTGTTTGAAGATGGCAAGATTGATGTAAAAGTAGTAAAGTAGTAAAGTAGACAACGAACGCTGTCGCTGGATTTACCTTTGGGGACGGTGTTAACCGATAAGTATTACTTATCGGTTAACACCGTCCCCAATTGGTAAATCCATAAAAGTATTCTTTTATCAAAATAATAATCGTGTTATAATAAATGCATACAAATTATAGGGAGAGGATTCTTATGCCAATCGCTGACTTGCATTGTGACACTTTAACAGAGCTGGAAAAGCAAAACAAAGTATTACGCAAAAACGATTTAAATCTCGACTTGGAGAGAATGCATAAACTAGGTGTTGTATTCCAAGATTTTGCCATTTTTGTGCGTCTTACCGAATATGGCCATATTGAAGATGCCTGGGATTACACACAAAGGCTATGTGATTTTTTTCATGCCCAAATGGAAGCCAACCAAGATCTGATCCTACCGGTGAAAACCTATGCAGATGTAGAAAAAGCACAAAGAGAAAATAAAACGGCGGCTATGCTTTCTGTAGAAGAGGGCGGTGTTTTAGAAGAAGATATTGACAGAGTGAAGGAATTGCATGATAGAGGCGTAAGATTGATTACTATCTCTTGGAATTTTGAGAATACGTTAGGCTATCCCCATTCTCTTACCGAAGATACCTCTGATAAACATCTAAAGCCCTTTGGACGCCAGGTCGTTGAGGCTATGAATGACTTGCACATGATAGTAGATGTGTCTCATTCCGGGGACGGCGATTTCTGGGATGTGGCTGAAATGGTGAAGGGCCCTTTTGTGGCTTCTCACTCTGATGCAAGGGCAGTGGAGGGCCATTCTCGTAATTTAACAGATGACATGATTAAAGAACTGGCAAGACACGGCGGTGTCACCGGTATTAATTTCTTTAGCAAGTTTTTAGGTCATGATGGTACAGGCAGCATGGAGCAAATTCTTGCACATTTTAAACATATTAAGCAGGTCGGCGGTATTGATGTTTTAGCATTAGGCAGTGATTTTGACGGCTTTGGTGGCCATAGTGGTGTGAGAACCTGTGAAGATTTTCCCAAACTGATTGATGCTTTGAACAAAGCAGGTTTTACTGCTGAAGAAATTGACAAGATTACCTACAAGAATGCCTTAAGGGTAGTTAAGGATGTAATCGGTTGATTTAGGCAAAGGCTTTGTCTAACTTGTAACAGCTGTAAATAAGCTGTAAACAACTGTAGCTAAGCTGTGAAGAATTGGCAGGGGCTATTTAATTCAAATTAATAAAGTGTTATAACTTAGGAGTAGGGAAGAATCTGATATTCTTTCTTACTTCTATTTTTATTCCAAATACACTGTAAAGGACTTGATAACTTGATTACAAGCGGATTCAGCTACATTGCAGCTCTACTTTTGTTTGCCGGCTTTTTGGTAATTCTGGAAAAGAAAACTCAGTGGAAGTTTTTTAAATATGTACCGCCGGTGGTTATCTTGTACCTGGGAACAATGCTTTTATGCACAGCAGGTGCCTGGGATTTAAAGGCTACTAAACCTGCTTATGCAGCCATGAAAAATAATTTGTTATATGCCATGGTATTTTTGATGTTGCTTAGATGTGATATTCGTAAGGTCATGAAATTAGGACCAAAAATGATAGGTGGTTTTTTTGCGGCAAGTGTTTCTATTGGCATAGGCTTTATAGGAGCCCATGCTTTAATGCATAATTTCCTTGGACCCAATTCCTGGAAATCATTAGGGGCTTTGTGTGGTAGCTGGATGGGTGGTAGTGGCAATATGATTGCCATCCAGGCCGCTCTGAACATTAGTACACCTGATATGGCCTATGCTCTATTGATTGACTCCGTAGATTATTCTTTTTGGGTAATGTTCTTGCTTTGGGCAATTAACTTTGCACCGAAATTTAATGCATGGACACACGCTAATACTACAGCGTTGGACGAGGTTTGTGCCAGGCTGGAGGATGAGGAAAAAGTAGAAGATCAAAAGGTTTCCTTTGCTTCCATACTGTTCCTTTTAGGCTTTGGTTTAGTAGCTTCTGCTGTCAGTCAAGACCTGAGCAGTCCTCTTAGTAAAATGTTGCCTTTCTTAAATGGTTCTACCTGGACTGTTGTTTTAGTTACGATTTTTGGCTTAATTGTGGCTGTTACGCCTTTGGCTAAAATCCCCGGTAGCACAGAAATGTCCAACGTGCTTTTATATGCTGTTATCGCGCTTTTGGCATCCAGAGCGAGCTTCGCGGATTTAAGCAGTGCACCTATTTGGATTATGACCGGCTTTATCATCTTGGGTATTCATGCGCTATCCTTGCTGGTTATTGCTAAAATCTTTAAGCTGGATATGTTTACCTGCGGAGTAGCTTCTCTAGCTAATATTGGCGGTACTGCTTCTGCTCCTATTTTGGCTGGTTCTTATTCCCCGGCCTTGGTGCCTGTGGGTATTCTTATGGCTTTGATGGGCTATGTAATTGGTACCGGTGGTGGCTTAATAGTGGCCCATATAATGTCAATGATTTAAAAGGGTTTTAATAAAAAACGAAATATGATATAAATAAGGGTAGGAATGAACGTTTAGTTCTTTCCTACCTACTTTTATACATAAGGGAGTGATGGAGTTGAAGGGCAAAGCTTTATTATCTGTGACAGCGCTGACGCTTTTGTTTACAGGTTGTTTTGGTATGACCACGGTGCAGGGAGCTGAGACGATAGAGGGACCGGCTGATTTGCATGGTGTGTATAATGTGCAACATTCTCCCTATTATGTGAAGCACGATTATTTTCATATGAAGTCCCATGGTTCTTTAACTATTCTTTCTCATTTTCCTACTATTCAACAAACTACGGAGTATAGCTGTGGCCCGGCTGCAGCTGTTATGGTGTTAAAATATTTTAATCCTCGCAGTACAATTAAAGACAAATATCTTTGCCCCTTGATGAGCACGGACACAACAAAGGGAACAACGACTAAGGGTATGCTGCAATATTTCGACACAAGCAAATGGATAGTAGAATCTTCTGCTGCTAACAAAACGCCTCAGACTGATGCAGAATTTAAAACATTTGTATTAGACCATCTAAAAAATAATATGCCTATTATGGTAGAGAATGTAGATTGGGGTGGGCACTGGCGTGTTATTATTGGCTATGATGACATGAAGACTGCTGATACTGCTGATGATGTGTTGATTTTGGCAGACTCGTATGACACTACTGACCACAACCAGGATGGCTATGGCATAGAGTCTGTACAAAGATTTTATTATATGTGGTTTGATGCAAAATTATTTCCCAAGGATGTGCAGGATAGGCAATGGCTTAGTGTAAAACCAAGAGAAAATAAACAAAATTAAAAAGTAATTTCTTGACAAGCAAAATTGGTGGTGCTATTATTGAACCATAATTTAATAAACCTATGGAAACCGTTGAGGTGGAGATAACGTCAGAAGATGCACTTACAGAGAGTCCGGGATGCTGGGAACCGGATAGTGGCAGTCAGGCAAATGGACCACCGAGGGTGTAGCGAAATCAGCTAGCTGAAAGTATCCTACAACGTAACACCTGCGTTAAGGGCGAGGAATGTGTTAGCATTCTGCTAGACCTGCGAAATGTTTTCGCAGTACAAGGTGGTACCGCAGATATTATTACATCTGTCCTTGCAAAGGACAGATGTTTTTTTATTTATATACGGTTACCTATAGTTAGGCTCATGCTAACCATAGGTAATCGTATATTTTTTAGGAGGAGAGAGAAAATGATTAGACAAGCTATTGAAAAAATTGTTAACAAAGAGGATTTAACTTACCAAGAAGCGTACGCTGTGATGAATGAGATTATGAGCGGTGAAACTTCTCCTACCCAAAATGCAGCTTTTTTGGCAGCTCTATCTACCAAGAGTACTAAGGCAGAAACTATTGTAGAGATTGCCGGTTGTGCTGCTGCTATGCGTGAACATGCTACCAAGGTAGTTACGGATTTACCTGTTTTTGAAATTGTAGGTACCGGTGGTGATGGTGCACACAGCTTTAATATTTCCACAACCTCTGCTCTGATTTGTGCAGCAGGCGGTATGAAGGTGGCCAAGCACGGTAATAGAGCTGCTTCTTCCCAATGTGGTACAGCGGATTGCCTGGAGGCCTTAGGTGTTAACCTACAGCAAAGCCCTAAAAAATGCGTAGAGCTGCTGGATAAGGTAGGTATGTGTTTCTTGTTTGCACAAAAGTATCATACTTCTATGAAATATGTTGGTGCCATCCGCAGAGAACTAGGCTTCCGTACGGTGTTTAACATTTTGGGACCATTAACTAATCCTGCTTCTCCCCAAACCATGTTGCTAGGTGTATATGATGAATATCTGGTAGCGCCTTTGGCACAAGTATTAATGAGCTTGGGAGTAAAGAGAGGCATGGTTGTGTATGGACAAGATAAACTAGATGAAATTTCTGCCAGTGCGCCAACTACCATCTGTGAGTTTAAGGATGGCTGGAGCAAGACCTATACAATCAAACCGGAAGATTTTGGCTTTACCCGCTGTGCAAAGGAAGACTTAAAAGGTGGCGAGCCTAAGGAAAATGCCGAAATTTTGCGCAAGGTGTTAAAGGGTGGGCAAGGACCTAAGAGAATTGCTGCTTTGCTTAATGCCGGCGCTGCCCTGTTCCTGGGTGGCAAGGCCGAGAGCATGCAGGCCGGTATTGCTTTAGCTGAGCAATTAATAGATTCAGGTAAGGCGACGGCTGTGCTAGAGAAATTTATTGAGGTAAGCAATAGTCCGGAGGTTTAAAATGAATATTTTGGAGCAGTTGGCTGATTACGCCAGACAAAGAGTACGTATTAAAAAACAAATGAAATCTCTGGCCAGGGTGAAAGCCCAGGCCGAACAAATGCCTAAAGGAAATTTTGCTTTTCAGAAAGCTTTGGCTAAAAAGGGACTTTCCTTTATTTGTGAGTGCAAGAAGGCTTCACCTTCCAAGGGCCTTATTGCTCCTGATTTCCCTTATGTACAAATTGCCAGAGAGTATGAGGCGGCAGGTGCCGACTGCATCTCTGTACTAACAGAGCCAAAATGGTTTTTAGGTCAGGATGAGTATTTACAGGAAATTGCCCGGACAGTAAAAGTACCTTGCTTGCGTAAGGATTTTACTATAGACGAATACATGATTTATGAGGCAAAAATTTTAGGTGCTGAAGCTGCTCTCCTTATTTGTGCTCTTTCTTCGGATAAAGAATTGGCAGCATATTTGCAAATTTGTGAGAAATTAGGCCTTTCTGCTTTAGTGGAAGCTCATGATGAAACAGAAGTAAAAAGAGCCTTAGACCTTGGTGCCAAAATCGTTGGCGTTAATAACCGTAATCTGAAAGATTTTTCCATAGATACCAACAACAGTGCCAAGCTAAGAGCATTAATTCCGCCCCAGGTTTTATATATCTCTGAAAGCGGTATTAAAACCAGAGCTGATGTTGCACTGGTAAAGGCTATGGGAGCAGATGGAGTTCTTATTGGTGAAGCTTTGATGCGTAGTGGCGATATTGCCGGAACATTGGCAGAACTAAGAGGTTAACAATGACAAAAATAAAAATATGTGGTCTGAAAAGGAAAGAAGATATTGAGTATGCCAATATTCTTTTACCTGATTACGTTGGTTTTGTTTTTGCTAAAAGTTCCAGACAGGTTACCAGAACAGAAGCTCAGAATTTAAAAAAACTGCTCAAGCCACAGATAAAAGCAGTGGGAGTATTTGTTAAGGAAGAGGTTACTCAAATCGCCAAGGTTGCTAATGCCGGTATTATTGACGTGATCCAGCTACATGGTGATGAAACACCGGAATTTTGCGAGATGTTAAAACATCTTACAAAGGTGCCTGTCATCAAAGTAATCAGGGTAAAGACAGTAGCAGATTTGGAAAACTTGGCCCGTTTCACTTGTGCTTGCTTTCTGCTGGATACTTATGTGGCAGATAAATACGGTGGCGCAGGGAAAACTTTTGATAGCAGCCTTTTGAAGCAAGCCAAGCTGCCTAAACCTTATTTTGTGGCAGGGGGCCTCAATTCTGGCAATGTACAAACGGTAATTAACGCTGTGCACCCCTATGGTGTGGATGTAAGTGGTGGTGTAGAAACGGCAGGCTATAAAGATTTTGCTAAAATGCAGGAATTTATTTTGGCTGTTAGAGGAGGAACGAAAAATGAGTAAGGGAAGATATGGTGTACACGGCGGACAGTACGTACCGGAAACCTTGATGAATGCAGTTTTAGAATTGGAGAAGGCTTATGAGCACTATAAGGATGATCCGGAATTTAATAAAGAGTTGCAAACTCTATATCATGAATATGCTAACCGTCCCTCTCTGCTGTACTATGCAGAAAGAATGACCAAGGATTTAGGTGGCGCTAAAATTTATTTAAAGCGGGAAGACTTAAATCATACAGGGGCGCATAAAATTAATAATGTACTGGGTCAATGTCTGCTGGCCAAAAAAATGGGCAAAAAGCGAGTGATTGCCGAGACTGGCGCAGGGCAGCATGGCGTAGCAACTGCTACGGTGGCAGCCTTGATGGATATGGAATGTACTGTTTACATGGGCAAGGAGGATACGATTCGTCAGGCTTTGAATGTTTACAGAATGGAACTGTTAGGCGCCAAGGTAGTAGCCGTAACCAGTGGTACCATGACCTTAAAGGATGCGGTCAATGAGGCGATGAGAGAATGGACAGCCAGGGTTAATGATACTTTTTATGTGTTAGGTTCAGTAATGGGACCGCATCCCTATCCTGCCATGGTGCGTGACTTTCAAAAGGTCATTGGACAAGAAGTAAAGCAGCAAATGCTGGCTAAGGAAGGCAGATTGCCTGATGTAGTAATGGCTTGTGTAGGCGGCGGCAGTAACGCTATGGGACTGTTCTATGATTTCATTCCTGATAAAAATGTACAGTTAATTGGCGTAGAAGCAGCAGGACGTGGTGTTAATACAGAACGTACTGCAGCTACCATTGCCAGAGGCAGCTCAGGTATATTCCATGGTATGGAGTCCTATTTTCTGCAAGATAAAGATGGCCAGATTGCTCCTGTTTATTCCATTTCAGCAGGCTTGGATTATCCCGGCATAGGACCGGAGCACGCTTATTTATACGATACCAAACGAGCTCAATATGTACCAATCACCGATGATGAGTCAGTAGAGGCCTTTGAATATCTTTCCAAGAAGGAAGGTATTATTCCTGCCATTGAAAGTGCTCACGCTGTAGCCTATGCTATGAAGCTGGCACCAACCATGCCCAAGGATAAAATCATTGTGATTAATTTGTCCGGACGTGGCGATAAGGATGTGGCAGCGATTGCCAGATATAAGGGGGTTGACCTTCATGAATAAAATTGAAGAAGTTTTTGCTGCTCAGAAAAAAGTCTTTATTCCTTTTGTTACAGCAGGAGACCCTAGCCTGTCTAAAACGGAAGAACTGATTTATGCTATGGAAAAACAAGGCGCCGGTATTATTGAGATAGGTATACCTTTTTCTGATCCGGTAGCAGAAGGGCCTGTAATTCAGGAGGCTGACAACAGAGCCTTAAGCAAGGGATGTAAAATAGATGATGTTTTTGCTATGCTGCGCAGGGTAAGGAGCAAAACCCAAATCCCTTTAGTTTTCCTTACCTACATCAATCCTATTGTAGTATATGGTATGGATAAATTTTTACAACAGTCCCAAGCGGTTGGGATAGCCGGCATTATTGTTCCGGATGTTCCTTATGAAGAAAAAGGGATGCTTACAGAGCCCTTTGCCAAATACGGCATAGACTTGATTTCTATGATTGCGCCGACTTCCCAGGATAGAATTCAGATGATTGCCAAAGAGGCTAAAGGGTATGTTTATTTGGTGTCTTCCTTAGGCGTAACAGGCGTAAGAAATAGTATTACCACAGATATAGGAGCTATGGTTGCCCAAGTAAGAGCGGTTACCAAGACTCCTGTGGCGGTAGGTTTTGGTATCGCAACTCCCCGGCAAGCTTACGATATGGCAAAAGCCAGTGATGGAGCCATTGTAGGTAGTGCCATTGTAAAAATTATCGCCCAATATGGAGACGCTTGTGTAGAGCCGGTCAGCAAGTATGTGGCTGAAATGGTAGCGGCTGTAGCGAAGGCAAAATAATAAAAAAACAAAAAAAGTATATTGTATACACGAGAGTATAAGAAAAATACAATAGCAGGATAACGTTTACAAAAAAACATAAAAATACATAAAAAACCCTTGCAAATGTAGCAATACTTAGCTATAATGACAAAGTATTCTACTTTTCAAGGCACTGTTTCCAAGGTTGGAAACAGAAGGTCAGACCTACCGTCACATTGATGGATACTAGGTCTGACTATTTATATGGGGGGTTGGAAAGATGTATAAAAAGTTGAGAGATTTGCCTGCACCACAGGGATTGTATGATCCCAGCTATGAACATGATTCTTGCGGTATCGGTTTTGTGGTAAATGTGAAGGGGAAAAAATCCTATGATATTATTGATAGCGCCCTTCGCATATTAGAGAATTTAAAACATAGAGGTGCAGAAGGAGCGGATGCTCTCTCCGGCGATGGGGCCGGTATTTTGGTGCAAATTCCTCATCACTTTTTTGTGCGGGAGTGTAATGTACTGGGTTTCTCTTTACCGAAAGAGGGAGACTACGGTGTTGGTGTTATCTTTGCGCATATGTATGAAGATTTTCGCTTGAAGCAAATGAAAGAATTTGAAGAGATTGTGGAAAGCGAAGGACAAAAGGTTTTAGGCTGGCGCGAAGTGCCTATTGATGAAAGCATCATCGGTAAGGTAGCTAAGGCTAGCCGTCCTCGTATCATGCAGGTCTTTATCAAGAAAAATAGAAATCTTAAAGCTCCCATGGACTTTGAGAGAAAGCTATATGTAATCCGTCGTTTGGCAGAAAAAAAGATTACTGAAAGTCAGGCCATGGGTAGTGATTTTTATATTGCCAGTCTTTCTTCACGGACAGTTGTGTATAAGGGAATGCTTACCAGCGTACAGCTGAGACATTTCTATTTGGATTTGTCGGACTTGGACTTTGTTACCGCTATGGCCATGGTTCATTCCAGATTTAGTACGAATACCTTCCCAAGCTGGGCCAGAGCACATCCAAACCGTTATATGATTCATAACGGTGAAATCAATACTATTCAGGGTAATATTAATTGGCTAAATGCCAGGGAGAGTAAATCTAAATCTAATAATTTCCCCGATTTGGAAAAAGTGTTCCCTGTAGTTGATCCTACCGGTAGTGACTCTGCTATGTTTGATAACTGCTTGGAATATTTGTATATGACCGGACATTCCTTGCCTCATGCTATGATGATGATGATTCCGGAAGCCTGGGAAAAAGATCCTCTTATGAGCAAGGAAAAGAAAGATTTTTATCGTTATCACAATTTTATGATGGAGCCTTGGGATGGTCCTGCTGCTATTGCTTTTTGCGATGGTGAAATTATCGGTGGTACTTTGGACAGAAATGGTCTGCGTCCTACCCGCTATTATGTAACCAAGGATGACAGAGTAATTGTTAGCTCCGAGGTAGGTGTAGCAGATGTAAATCCTAAAGATATTCTCTACAAGGGTCGCTTGGAGCCAGGCAAAATGCTTCTGGTAGATACTAAGCAAAAGCGTATCGTGGGCGATGATGAAATAAAACGTCAGGTTGCTACGGAACATCCCTATGGTCAATGGTATGGTGAGCATATAGTTGAACTGACCAATTTAATGAAGGGTCATGTCAGCACCGTTGGACATAAGGTAATACCGTATGATTTAAAGGAACAACAAAAAGTATTTGGCTATACCATGGAAGATCTAAACAGACTTATCCTTACTATGGCTAGAGATGGCAAGCAAGCCATGTATGCTATGGGCATGGATATTCCCTTGGCTGTATTGAGCGACCATACCCAATTGCTGTACGATTATTTTCAACAAAACTTTGCTCAGGTAACCAATCCTCCTATGGATGGTGTACGAGAGAGTATTGTAACATCGGCCTCTACCATTGTGGGTAATGTTGCTAATATCATGGATCCTAATGAAGCAGGTACAACAGCACTTTTCTTAGAGCGTCCTATCATTAGCAATGATGAAATGGAAGTAATCAAAAATTTAAGCACAGATAAATTAAGATCAGCAACTATTTCTATGCTTTATCCTGTCAATGGTGGTGCTGATGCGCTGGAAACCGCTTTGGAATCTATTTGCATTGATGCCATGAAGGCTATTAAGAACGGTGCCAATATTCTTATTTTGTCTGACCGTGGTATCAATTCCAGAATGACCGCGGTGCCTGCCCTTTTAGCCAGCGCAGCCTTGCACAACCATCTTATCAAGAAGACGGTGCGTCCGGATGTAGGCATTATTTTAGAGTCAGGCGAACCCAGAGAGATTCATCATTTCTGTACTTTAATTGGTTATGGCGTTACCGCTGTAAATCCTTATTTGGCTTTGGAAAGCTTGAAGGAATTGATTTCTCAGAAAAAGCTGGTTATAGATTATGAGACTGCTGAAGCAAATTATATCAAGGCGGCTGTGGCAGGTATTCTGTCTGTAATGTCCAAGATGGGAATTTCTACTGTGCATAGCTATCAAGGTGCACAGATTTTCGAAGCAGTAGGTATTGGCAAGCGGTTAATTGATAAATATTTTGTTAATACTCCATCCCATATAGGTGGCATAGGCCTAAAGGAAATTGCCAAGGATAATGAAGAACGCCATTTGGCAGCTTATGCTGACGAGGAGGATATTCCTCAGGGCGACACATATGTTTGGCATAAAGCCGGAACTACTCCGCATATTTTAAATCCTGAAACCGTAAAGCTTTTGCGGAAGGCTTGCCAGGAAAATGACTATGAAACCTATAAACAATTTAGAGCGAAAGTCGATAATGATGCAGTTTTCCGTTTGAGAGATTTATTAGATTTTGTTTATATGCCCGGTGGTAGTATTCCCATTGAAGAGGTAGAACCGGTAGAAGAAATAATTAAGCGTTTTAGAACCAGTGCTATGAGCTATGGTGCCTTAAGTAAAGAGGCTCATGAGTGTGTGGCTATCGCCATGAATAGAGTAGGCAGTATGAGCAACTGTGGTGAAGGCGGTGAGGACTCCGAACGCTATGGACTCCGTCCTAATGGTGATGATCCCAGCGACAGGATTAAACAAGTATCTACTGCCAGATTTGGCGTAACCAGTAATTATTTGGTACATGCTAAAGGGTTGGAGATTAAATTTGCCCAAGGCGCAAAACCGGGCGAAGGTGGACATTTGCCCGGCAATAAGATATTCCCCAATATTGCTAAAACGCGTCATTCAACTACAGGTGTAGCTTTAATTTCTCCCCCGCCTCATCATGATATTTATTCCATTGAGGATTTGGCTGAGTTGGTTTATGACCTAAAGAACGTGAACCGTTCTGCACAAATAGGCGTAAAGCTGTGCTCCGGAGCAGGTGTGGGTACTATTGCTGCCGGTGTTGTAAAAACTAAGGCAGATGCCATTACTGTTTGCGGTTATGATGGAGGCACAGGTGCCGCTGCTTGTACTAGCCTTAGACATGCAGGTATTCCCTGGGAGATAGGTTTGTCAGAAGTACAACAAACCTTGCTTTTAAACAAACTGCGTGACAGAGTGGAAGTAGAAGTGGATAGTAAACTATTAACCGGTAGAGATGTGGCTATTGCCGCCCTATTTGGTGCGGACGTATTTGGCTTTGGTACAGCACCCTTGATTGCCTTGGGCTGTGTTATGGATAGGGCCTGCAATCTGAACACTTGTCCTGTTGGTATCTGTACTCAAAATCCAATTCTGCGTAAAAAGTTTACCGGCAAACCGGAGTACATTATTAACTACATGAGTTTGGTAGCTCAAGACTTAAGAGAGATAATGGCTCGGCTTGGCTTCCATACCATAGAGGAAATGGTAGGTCGTTGCGACAGATTAAGACAGAAGAGAGATGTGGGAGATCATAAGGCTGCTACAGTTAATCTAAAGGATTTGCTTTATATTCCTTTCACAGATATTACGGTTGGTCATCACTTTATTCAAGCTCCGGACCATAATCTGGAAAACACCTTGGATATGTCCAAGCTGTTGAGAATGTGCAGGCCCGCTTTAACAGATAAGAAGCAGATTAGGGCAAGACTGCGTATTCACAATACGGACAGGGTAACCGGTACCATGCTGGGTAGCGAAATTTCTCGTCGCTATGGCGAGGAAGGTTTGCCGGAAGATACCATTAAATTGTCCTTTGTAGGAAGTGCCGGTCAAAGCTTTGGGGCCTTTATTCCTAAAGGGTTGACCTTGGAGCTGGAAGGCGATGCCAATGATTCTTTAGGCAAAGGCCTATCCGGTGGTAAGATAGCAGTATATCCACCTAAAGATTCTCCTTTCTCTGCCAGCAAGAATATCATTATCGGCAACGTTGCTTTCTTTGGTGCTACCAGCGGTGAAGGCTACATTTCAGGTATCGCCGGCGAGCGGTTCTGCGTGCGTAATAGCGGTGCCAATGTGGTAGTAGAGGGTGTAGGCAACCATGGCTGCGAATATATGACAGGTGGCAGAGTAGTGGTGTTGGGTAAGATTGGACGTAACTTTGCAGCAGGGATGTCTGGCGGCACAGCTTATGTACTGGATTTGGATAGGGATTATTGCAATACAGAATTGGTTAAACTGGAAGGTATCTTGAAAAAAGACGAGCAACAAATAGTTAAAACTATGCTGGAAAAACACTTGGAAAATACCGGTAGCCAGCTGGGAAAAGCCTTGCTCAAAAATTGGACAGACACCTTGAAACGTTTGACTAAGATCATTCCCAGGGATTATGAGGAAATGCTAGGTTTTATTGCTGAAGCAGAAGCAGCCGGACACAAGGAAGAAGAGGCAAGAGTAATAGCCTTTAATAGGAAATATGCTAAAAAGGCCTAAGTAATTTGCCCGGTGTACTAATTTATCTAAAAAGTCTCTTATGCCAGTTGGGCATAAGAGACTTTTTTAATTAAAATTATGGTTTTAATTATATTGGGTTTGCTTTTAGGTTGCTTTATTATTAACCTTTTTGTAGAATTAATGTAGATTATGCACGTTTGGAGAGATATTATGAATAATAAACAAGACAAAGAAGATTCTTTGGAGTTCGAACTTGAACAGAATGAACTGCTTAAAATAATCATTAATACTACCCAAACTAAAATTTTCTGGAAGGATGCCAAGCGCCGGTTTTTAGGAGCTAATAAAGCCTTCCTGGATTATTATGGCTTCCCATCTTTAGAAATGATTTTAGGCAAAACTGACGAAGATATGGGCTGGCATGATGATCCCAACCCTTTTAAAAATGATGAAGTGCAAGTTCTCCAAAAAGGTATTAGCATATCCAGGGTACACGGCAAATGTCTTTCTCATGGTGAGGAAAGAGATATCCTTGTCAGCAAGAGTCCGGTTTACAAAGATGGTCATATTGTAGGTTTGGTAGGCAGCTTTGATGATGTTACGGACGAATATCGCCAAAAAAATGAGCTGGGCAAATTAACGCAAACCTTAAATGGTTTGCCCGCCGGTATTGCTGTTTTTAAACCTTGGCGTGATACCTATATCTGTGTCAGTGTCAATGATTATTTTGCTGATATGGTAGGCGCCACCAGAGAGAAATTTGTAGGGAAAAAGATTAATGAACTGCTACAATATATGCATCCTGAAGATAGGGTAAAATGCATGGAGGCGGCTAAAAATTTAACCGGCAGCCTAGCTAAAATGTCCGGTACGTTTCGGTATATTCATCATGCTACCGGTGAATATCTCTGGCTCTTTACGGAAGGTCGTTTAGTAAAGCAACGTGATGGCGAAAGATATATTTATTACAACTACATAAATGTCAGTGAATTGGTAGAAACAAAATTGGCTGAGGAAAGTATGCGTCATCAATACGAAAGTTCTATTGAGGCTGCCAAACTATTCCTTTGGGTTTATGATGTAAAGAATCATATCATCACAATGGAAAGTAATCCTTATACCATACAATGCTGCCAAAATCTGGGATTTTCGATGAAGATGGAAGATGTTCCGCGTACGTTGTTGCCTTATTGTGATGAGGTCAGCAAAGCGAGCATGGAAAAAGTGTATGCGGATGTAGATGCAGGCGTTCCTTATGCCAGCTGCGAAGTAACCTACAATTTGCCCGGTAGGGCTCAACCCAAACACGTGAGCATTTCGCTTACGACTGTTTTTGATGCAGAGGGAAAGCCCTTTAAGGCGTATGGGGTAAGTAGGGATATAACCGAAGAAAAACAAGTCCAACAGCGGTATGAACATGAGCTATCCTATATTCATGCTGAAGACAATAAGAATTTTATTGCCAAAGCACACAGTGATTTAACCGCTAACAAGCTGCTGGAGTATATTCGTATTACAGGAGACGCAGTTGTACTGGACAACCAAATTTCGTATGACGAAGGCTGCAAAATATTTGAGCAATTGCCTGTTTTACCAAAAGACAAAGAGACCTATAGCAAGCTGTTTAATAGAGTAGCACTCCTACAGGCTTTTGCTAACGGCACATATAATTTTAACTTTGAATGTCGTCACAATCAAAAACTGCATGCTGTAAATTGGGTAAGTACGGAAGCCCGTTTGCTTTGCAATCCCAACAATGGGCATATAGAAAGCTTTATGTATTCATATGATGTGACAGATAAATATTTGCGCCAACAATTAATGGCGAATCTTCGTGATTTGGGCTATAAATTTTTAGGCATGATTAATACTGCTAGTGGTAGTGCCACCTTTTATGATATGGATCCTAAATTTGATCGTTGGCAGGTTTGGATGGAAGTGGATGACTATCCTGATAAAGCCGTTCAGATTATCAGGGAAACTGTTGCTGAGGAGGAACAAGCAGAGGTCATCGAGAAAACAAAGCTTAGCACCATTGTAGAAAAGCTCCAAACAGAAGGCGAATATTCCTGTTCCTACAATAGAGTAGACAAGGTGAGAGGAATGCGGCGTATTCTGGTGCAATACAGATATCTGGATGAAGAAAAGAAAGATATTTTCCTGTGTGCCACCGATAATACAGAGGACTACTTGCAAGAACAAAAGCAGATAGAGCAATTGAAGGCAGTCATGCTGGAGGCAGCCAAGGCTAACGAAGCTAAAAGTAGTTTTCTATCCAGTATCAGCCATGATATGAGGACACCCTTGAATGGTATTTTAGGTTTTACGGATTTGGCTCTTAATACCCGGAATCAAGCACAAAAGCAGGACTACTTAACTAAAATTGCTGCTTCAGGGAGCATGATGTTAGACCTGGTTAATGATGTGCTGGATTTATCTAAGGTGGAAAGTGGCAAGATGGAGCTCTATAAAGAGGTATTTCCTGTGGCAGAATTTGTAGATGCAGTACTTGCATCAGTGCAACAAAGTGCTAAAGACAAGGAAATTGCTTTAACCAGCGAAATACAAACCAAAGACTTTGTTTACATTAGAGAAGATAAGACCAGATTACAGCAAATAATGCTTAACATTCTTTCTAATGCTATTAAGTACACTCCCAGACAAGGACATGTACACTTTTGTCTCAAAAATTACCAGACGGATAAAGATGGCTATAATACTGTTGCAATCTTCGAGGATGATGGTATTGGTATGAGTGAGGAGTATCTGCCGCGTATCTTTGAACCATTTTCTCAAGAACATGCTAAAGAAGCAGAAGGTGTACAAGGGACAGGCTTGGGTATGTCTATTGTAAAAAAAATTATAGATTTAATGGGAGGTAAGATTGAGGTAAAAAGTGCCAGGGGCAAGGGTACTACCTTTACAGTTCATTTGCATATAGAAAAAGTTGCAGAACCGGATAAAGTCGTCGTAGAAAAAACCAGCCGACAATACGATGAAAGTATTTTACGCGGTAAGCGAATTTTAGTTTGTGAAGATAATAGGATGAACGTGGAAATTATTCAGGCCTTATTGAAAGGGCGTGGTATGCTGGTAGAAAATGCTGATGATGGTCAAGAGGCCGTGAATAAGTTCTCCTCGAGCGGGGTTGGTTATTATGATGTCATCTTAATGGATATCAGGATGCCGGTGATGGATGGTTTGGAAGCTACCAAGGCAATTAGGACTTTGGATAAAACAGATGCTAAAACTATTCCTATTATTGCCAATTCTGCTGATGTGTTTAAGGAAGAAGTGGAGAAGTTTCTGGCTGCCGGCATGAACAATTGTGTTCCTAAACCCATTGACAAAAATAGGCTTTATGAAGTGCTTATAGAAGAGCTAAGCAAAAGAGATATTTCTTTAACAAAATAGCGAAGCTTAACAGCTTTTTATTAGGACAGGTACCATACATACCTTTTGCTTTGTGTACATAATGGGTAGCTCTTTGAGAGTAAAGGCTTGGTACTACGGTGCAAAAGGGAAAATAGATTGGTTCTTTTGGTGAATTCAATACTGCAAGGAAAAAGTAGGCCTGATGAGAAATCAGGCCTACTTTTTTACTCTAAAATAGAAAAATGTCAATTTTTAGCAAAATGGTGGAAAGACGGCTCTTGTCTCATTTATCAAATAGCAGGTCTATTAATTCTTGTTTATTGGTTACATCAAATTTTTGATAGATATTTTTAATATGGTATTTAACGGTGTTATTGCTAATAAAAAGCTTCTCTGCAATAGCCTTATTACTGTAACTTCTTACCAATAGGAACAGAACTTGTTTTTCACGAGGGGTCAAATAGATGGAAAAGGCCTTGGTTTTATAAATCTCGAGAGTTTCTTCCTGGGAAGGCACAATGGGGTGTATGGTTTTGGTACCATCCGGAATAACAGTCATATTTTCTTCTGGTTCAACAGGTTTTTCTGAGGGAGACTCTTTGGCATGGAAAAGTCTAAACCAGCTAAATTCCATCCCGGGAGGGAGCCAATTAGAAAAGAAAAGCTGGGTGGAAAACAGGCAGATGCCGCCGGCAATTAAGCAAACAATGTTTAAGAGGGGGACACTGGTAAAAACACTGGCTAGAACAAGAGATAAGATGTTGCCACCGACTATAAAAAGAGTCATTAGCCCAAGACCAAAAGAACAGACTGCAGAGGGATGAAGATGATTTTTAGCTAAGACAGAAAAAAGCAGCCAGGTGTACATATCCAAAAAAGCTACGCCAATTTGGACAAGCGATAACGGGAGCCAGATAAGGCTGTTGCTAAAAAAAGGAAAGAGCAGAAAGCCTAAGCCGATAAAGGGAAGAATAGGGCGGAAAAGACTATGCAAATCAGGAACAAGAGAATTTTTTAGCAGATAAATACTAAATAGGCAAGCTAAAGCATAGACTATATTCGATAAGTAATAAAAACTGGATGTCGTTGGTGCAATACTAAGGGTACAAAAAATTGATCCACCGGCTACATATAGTAGAGCAATTAGAACTATTAAGCGAGTGGATAAAAAATAGCGGATAGGCAAGGAGATGGCACCGCCTGATTTTGAAATTGCCGGTAAGGCGGTACTTAATAATAAATGCTGAGAAACTATTAAAGAACAAAACACTAATATTATCCCTGCCCACAAGGGGAGATATGAGGTGAGAAGTGTAAATAAACTGGAGACACAGAGGCTGCCTGCTAAAGCTTGAGCCGCCTTTGTTAAGGAAAGCATACCAAAACTTTCCATCCATATGATAAATAGAGGCGCTGAGCATAATCCGGAGATAATTGCAAAAAGAAGGGGTAAAAAAGGGAAAATGGTCGTTACAGATGGATTGATGCTGGGAAGAAGGGAAAATAAAAGAAGGGTGGAAAGTAAAACAAAGGTTAAGGTATTGATGGCAGCTTTGCTAGTGAGAAGTTTCCAGAACCGCAACGCATAACTGTTTATTAAGCCGATTAAGGCTTGAGCTAACAGGAAAGCTAAAAATAATGGCACAACTTGAACAGACCATTTTTGGGCAAGTTGTTCCAATAAAGGACCTTGCAAAAATAGCATCCATAACCAACTGGTAAGAAGACCAAACCCTGCAACAAAGTGTAACATAGGATTCTCCTCTGAAACCTTGTTTTTGATAATCCTATATAAAATTCGTTAAGGTGAGCGCCAATCCTTTTGAAAAAAAATAAGAATATTAAGTAAATAATGAAATAATTAAATATGAATGCCTAAATTAAAATAATAGGTGCCTAGTTTATATTTTGTTTTGTTTGAAAATAAAGACTTAGGCCCCGTCTAGGTTTGATAGACTTTCTATAATGCTGATAGAAAAACTCTTGCATATTGTATACCGAAGTGTTATAATAAACACATCAAAAGAAGTATTGAATTTGCCCCTCATTTGGCCCTTTTAATTAAGGGCTTTTTTTTTGACTATTTTTACTTATAGGGAACAAGCTAAAATTGACTATATAATTTTGTAATGTTACAATAACGCTTATCTTATTGATTATAGAAAGGAACAACCTATGGAGCGAGCCGCAGCTAAGAATATCTTGGGATTTTGGCCCATACCTGAACTGTTGAAAATGTTTGCTTGGCCGGCTATTGTATCCATGCTGGCCAGCTCACTTTATAATATTATCGACCAAATTTTTATAGGACATGCAGTGGGATATTTGGGGATTGCGGCCACTACGATTGCTTTCCCTTTGGTTACCATTGTAATGGCCATGGGCAGTTTGGTGGGAGTAGGTGGTAGCGCTTTTGCTGCTATTAAACTGGGTGAAGATAGGTTTGAAGAAGCTCAACAGATACTTAATACTGTGGCAGTGGTGGCTTTTGTCATAAGCATGGTGTTTGTTGTACTGGGAAATATCTTCCTGGAACCAATTTTGACCGTTTTTGGAGCTACAGAAGCAACCATGCCCTATAGCAAACAATTTGGCGGAGTTATGGTATGCATCATTCCGCTTACTACTCATTTAATAGCCATGTCTAATATGGCCAGAACAGATGGCAATCCTCGTTTAGCCATGCGGGCCTTGGTAGGAGGCGTTTTGATTAATGCCGTTTTGGCACCCATTTTTATTTTCTTGTTTCATTGGCAGGTATTGGGTGCTGCTTTGGCAACTGCCTGCGCTCAGATTTTTTCGTGTGCAGTATTTATCTGGTACTTTACCACTCGTAGTAAGATGCGCCTAAACAAAGAAGATTTAATGCATCCTAATTTTATGCTTCTTAAAAGAGCGATAGCTATTGGCTTTTCTAGCTTTTTGATCCAAATAAGCGCCACTGTTTTACAGATAGTAATGAATAATTCACTTCTTTATTACGGTAATATGGCTTCTATTGGTGGCGATGCTGCCATTGGTGCTATGGGTATCGTGATGAAGGTTAATATGGTTTTTATCTCCATCTGTATTGGCATTGGTATAGGAGCACAACCTATTATTGGTTTTAATAGGGGAGCACAGCAGTATGACAGGGTACTGGCCACCTACAAGCTTGCCGTAAAATGTGCCATTGCCATCACCTGTATGGGTTGGTTCTGTTGCATGGTTTTTCCCCATGCCATTCTCCAGCTTTTTGGTAGCGGTAGCGCTCCCGGTTTTTTAGATTTTGCTACAGATTGCATGAGATGGTTTTTGGGAGGTGTGTTTACGGCCGGTTTCCAGATTATTTCTACAAGCTATTTTCAGGCTACCGGACAGCCACTTAAGGCATCTATTTTATCTCTTATGCGGCAATTTGTGCTCTTGATACCTTTAATGTTACTGCTGCCTTTGTTTTTTGGCCTTTACGGAATTATTTATGCCGGCTTGGTTGCAGACCTGCTAGCAGCAACGGTGGTTTTTTTCTTTATTCGCAAGGAATTGGCTAGGCTAAAGGTTTTGCTAGCTTAAAACTTATCAAAAAAAATCCTTACTACTTTTACTAAGTAGTAAGGATTTTTCTAATTGCAGAATAAATTAAGATTTTTTCTCTTCGACTTTAGCTCGTTTTAAGCTAAGTCCGATTCTATTTCTTTGTTCATCAATGCTGATGATAATAGGCTCAATGATATCGCCGACAGATACTACATCCAGAGGATGCTTGAAATATTTGGTACTTAGTTCAGATTTGTGAATAAGACCGCTGACTTTTAAACCAATGTCAACGAAGACACCAAAATCAACTACATTTTGCACTCTGCCTTTTACTTTGGTACCGATAACCAAATCGGACAGCTTGGTTACATGTTTGCGGCTCAGTGGTGCAGGGGAGTCTTCTCTGGGATCACGGCCCGGTTTGGCCAGAGCCTGTAGAATATCAGTGACAGTAGGTACACCGGCATTTAATTTTTTAGCAACAGACTCGGCATTAGCTTTGCCTGCGGAAATCTGTACAGCAGCAGGATTTCTATTTAAATCACCAAGAGAAAAACCAAGTTCTTTTAAAACATTCTCAGCCAATTCATAGCTTTCCGGATGGACAGGAGTATTATCTAAAGGATTAACGCTGTCCTTAATGCGTAAGAAACCCGCGCATTGGGTAAAAGCGCTGGGGCCTAAACGAGAAACTTTCAATAGCTCTTTGCGATTGTGAAAACGACCATTTTCGCCACGATAGGTGATAATGTTCTTGGCTACCGGTTTACTGATGCCTGCCACATAGGTCAGCAAGGAGGCAGAAGCGGTATTTAGTTCAACGCCTACATGGTTAACACAGGACTCCACTACAGTACCCAGGGTACCGGTTAGCTCTTTTTGATTAACATCATGCTGATATTGACCAACACCGATAGCTTTTGGTTCAATTTTTACCAATTCAGCCAAAGGATCTTGTACACGACGGGCAATGGAAACAGCACCCCGCAGGGTCAAGTCCAAATCGGGCATTTCTTCCTTGGCCAAAGGAGAAGCTGAGTATACGGAAGCACCTGCTTCGCTGGTAATGATATAAGACATATTCAGCTTATATTTTTCAATCATCTTTGCGGCAAATTCCTCTGTTTCATAGGAAGCAGTACCGTTACCTATGGAAGCCAAAGTTACATCATACTTTTTTACCAAATTAACAAATTCTTTTTCTGCTAAGTCATATTGTTTTTCACTGGTGGTGAAGTTTAAAACAGCGGTAGCGAGGATTTTGCCTTCAGGATTAACGATGGCGCATTTGCAACCGGTACGATAGCCCGGGTCCATGCCCAGAACAGTATGACCACCCAAAGGTTGTTGCAAAAGTAATTGACGTAAATTGGTAGCAAAAACAGAAATAGCTTGTTTTTCAGCCTTTTCGGTTAATTCATTGCGTACTTCTCTGTCTAGAGCGGGGAAAATTAAACGCTTGTAGGCATCTTCCAGGGCAGCGGTATACATGGGAGTAAAGGTGCCTTGTTCTTTGATTTTTAGCTTTCTGGTCATGATGCCGAAAATAGCATCGCTAGGCAAAGCCAATTTCACCTTTAGCATTTCCTTTGCTTCACCACGGTTCAAAGCCAAAATACGGTGAGGAGGAATTTGCCTGATAGGTTCCTTATATTCTTTGTACATCAAGAAATCCTGAGCAGTAGTTTCATCGGCAGCTAGTTCAGAACTGAGCTCGGCATTGCGCCATAATTCTTTACGAACCAGGTCCCTGATATCTGCCCGGTCAGAAATATTTTCAGCTACAATATCCATAGCTCCCTGCCAAGCTTCTTCGACAGTAGTGACGCCCTTTTCTTCATCTAAGTGCACAGAAGCCAGCTGCTCTAGGCTAACAGCCGGCTCTTCCTGAGCCTCAATTAATTGAGCTAAAGGCTCCAAGCCTTTTTCTCTGGCCACGATAGCACGGGTACGTTTCTTTTGTTTATATGGAAGGTAGAGGTCTTCCAATTCCTGCAGCTTGGTAGTAGCGTTAATGGCAGCCTCCAATTCAGGGGTGAGTTTACCCTGAGTGGTGATAGAAGAAAGAATTTCTTCTCTTCTTTGTGCCAGGTTGCGTAAATATTGAGCGCGTTCGCTAATATTGCGGATTTGTTCTTCATCTAAAGAACCTGTTACTTCTTTGCGGTATCTGGCCACAAAGGGAATGGTATTGCCACCGTCTAACAGAGTCAAGGTAGCAGCAATTTTAGCACCATCTAGTTTTAATTCTTTAGCTATAAGGGGAGAAAGGATGTTAATATCTTCCATAAATGTACTTACCTGCTTTCTTTTGGTTAAATTACCTGGCTATTATACTCCCCCAAATAGTTTTAACGCAAGGCCAAACTCCTGATGTAGGAAAAATAAAAATAAGTATTAAATTGACAGAAAGTTTAAACGAATATATAATAAACTTGAATTAATAACGATTATTAATTAGTTACTATGTAAAATATATCCGGGGAGGTGCGACAATGTTAACCCAAACTGAATTATCAGGAATATTAAGAGCAAACGGTTGCAAAGTGACGCCACAAAGATTGGCTATTTATGATATGTTGTCTAAGACAGTAGAGCATCCTACTGCAGAAACGATTTACAAGGAATTGAAACCATTGTATCCCGCCATGAGTTTGGCTACAGTCTATAAATCGGTAGAGGTTTTAGAAAAAATAAATGTTATCCAAGTACTCAATATGGGTGAAGATAGTTTCCGTTATGATGCCAATGTTTCTAAACATTTTCATATAAAATGTCTGCACTGTGGCAAGGTAATGGATGTACCGGCTCAGGACTTACAACCTTTTGTAGAGGCACTGGAGCATAAAACTCAATTTAATATTACAGGGCATCAGGTATATTTCTATGGCATTTGTCCTGATTGTCAGAAAAAGCATTGAGATAGTAGCTATGAACGCATGAAAGGGAACTATAAGTGACAATAACCTTCGAGAACCAATCTAATTAAGGTTGGTTCTCTTTTTTTTCAAACAAAATGACACAAATTTGTCGATATTATGCCTTTTATTTTACCTTTTATTTGATATAATTAAATCGTAATTTTAAGGAGGTTAAGACCATGAAGGAGCGCATTGAACATACCCTTTTAAAACCGGAAGCAACCCCTGCTGATATTGTTAAGCTTTGTAAAGAGGCAGTAGAAACAGGTTTGTTTGGTGTATGTGTAAACCCTTGCTTTGTAAAACAAGCAAAAACTTTGTTGCAAAGTTCCCCTGTAAAGGTGGTTACTGTAATAGGGTTTCCTTTGGGAGCCAATACAATAGATATTAAGACTTTGGAAACGAAACAGGCTGTGATGAATGGCGCTGACGAAATAGATATGGTAATGAATATAGGTGCTCTCAAAGCAGGTGAGAAAGCAATCGTTAAATCTGATATTTCCCACGTAGTGGCTGCAGCCGGGGATAAGCCGGTAAAGGTCATTATAGAGACCTGTCTTTTGACTGAGGAAGAAAAAATTGCGGCGGTACAACTGATTGCAGAAGCTCATGCTGCCTTTGTAAAAACCAGTACAGGTTTTAATGCGGCAGGAGCAACTGTGGAGGATGTAGCACTGCTGAGAAGAGAAGCTGATAAGTATGGCTTAAAGGTCAAAGCAGCCGGTGGTATTCGTGATAGAAAAACCGCTGAAGCCATGGTAGCTGCCGGTGCTGATAGAATTGGTACCAGCTCAGGCCCCAAACTAGTCGGGGGCAGCAATGACAAATAATTTTGAAGTTGATATCTTAGCCAGTGGCAGCAAGGGCAATTCTACTCTTATTAAAGCCGGAAATACGGCAGTGCTCATTGACGCAGGTATTTCCACTAAACGTATCGTGGCCGGCTTACATAGCTGTGGCATAGAGCCTGAGGACTTAAGCGGTATTTTAATTACCCATGAGCACAGAGACCATGTAGCAGGTTTGGAAGTATGGGGTAAAAGATATCCCACGGTGCCCATTTTTGCTAATGAACGAACCTGGCTGCATTTACCTTGTCGTAGAGTTTTTACCAGTGAACAGGTTAGAGTATTCCCCAGAGGGTGTGTTTTGGGAAATTTGCGCATAGAGTCCTTTAAAACTTCTCATGATGCTGTAGATCCGGTGGGATACAAGCTTTATTATAAAGATGACAAGTGTACCTACCTTACTGATTGTGGTTATATTACCAAAGAATGTAGGGAGGCAGCAGAAGGTAGTCAAACTTTGATTTTGGAAGCCAACCATGATGAGGACATGCTTCGCCATGGTCCATATCCCATTATGCTGCAAGAAAGAATATTGGGTAACCTTGGACATTTGTCCAATACTACAGCAGGCAATTTACTGGCCAACTTGAAACGAAGGCCTGAAGAAGTACTGCTGGCTCATTTAAGTGAGCAAAATAATTCTGTGGAAGTAGCCTATAATACCGTACAAAATATTTTAGCAGGGCAGAAGGAAAAAATTAAACTTGCTCTTTATGTAGCAAGACAAAATATGCTGGTTACCAACAAATAAGGAGAGCGATTCAGATGAAGAAAAAGATTTTCAAGAAAACTTTGGTGGTATTTTTTGTTTTGTCTTTGATGTTAACATTTTTGGCTAGTGGTTGTTCCGTAGCCAGCAAAAAAGAAAAAGCGGCACCTGCTGCACCGGCAACTAAGCAAGAAACAACTATAGAACAAAAAGCAGCTCAAACAGAAGCCAAAATGAGCAGTGGGCGTAATACTGCCATTGTCCAGGCTGCCAAAAAAGTTGGCCCTGCCGTAGTTGGTATTACCAACAAGGCTTTAGTTACCGACTTCTTTAACCGTACTAAGCTGATGGAGCGTGGTACAGGGTCAGGTGTTATTTATGACAAGTCCGGTCTTATCGCTACAAACAATCACGTAGTAGAGGGCGCCAAGGAAATCGTAGTTAGTATGCCTGATGGCAAGACTTATAAAGGTCAGGTTTTAGGCGCTGACGCAACCACCGATTTAGCCGTAGTTAAAATTAATCCTGAAGGCGAGCTTCCCGTAGCAGAATTTGGCAACTCTGATGATATTATGGTAGGAGAACCGGCTATCGCTATTGGTAACCCGCTGGGCTTGGAGTTCCGTGGTACTGTTACTGCAGGTGTTATTAGTGCCCTGAACCGTTCTATCGATTTAGGCGAAAGAAAATTTAGGCTAATCCAAACCGATGCTGCTATTAACCCCGGTAACTCCGGTGGTGCTTTGGTTAATGCGGATGGGCAAGTTATCGGTATCAACAGTGCGAAGGTGGCTGTATCAGGTGTAGAAGGTATTGGCTTTGCCATTCCTATCAATGAAGCTAAACCCATTTTGGCTGAACTGGCAAGTAAGGGCAGAGTTGCTCGTCCCTTCATTGGCGCTAGCTTAATTGATAAAGATGTGGCACAAAAATATGGTATTGATGTTGACCTTAAGGGTGGTTTATTTGTAGCTAAACTGTACCAAGGTGGCCCTGCTTGGCAGGCCGGTATCAGAACAAATGATGTTATTTTGAAATTCAATGGTACACAGGTCAAGTCTGTTTCTCAATTAAGAGATTTAATTAACAAGGCTGGCATTGGTACTCAGGTTACCATTACCATTGTACGTGGTGATGAGCATATTGATAAAACTGTTACTTTGGCTGAAATGCCTAAGGAATAATGCAGATTACTCTTGCTTGCGTAGGCAAGCTCAAAGAAAAATATTGGACTGATGCATTGGCCGAATTTCTGAAAAGACTTTCGGCCTATGCTAAAGTCAATATTGTAACAATCATGGAAGAAAAAATGCCTGAGGATGCTTCGGCTGCTACCAGGGAAAAGGTTTTGGCCAAGGAAACGGAACGTTTGATGCAAATTATCCCACCCAATTCCTATGTTATTTTACTGGATTTAAAGGGAAAGGAAATTACATCTCCTGCTTTAGCTGAGAAAATAGCAAGGCTTACCGTAGAAGGTCATAGCCATCTTACCTTTGTGATTGGCGGACCCTTTGGCTATACAGATGCATTAAGGGAAATAGCGGATTTTCGCTGGTCTTTTTCACCGCTTACTTTTACTCATCAAATGATCAGGGTAATACTTGTAGAACAGATTTATCGCGCTTTTAAGATAATGCGCAACGAAAAATATCATCACTAAGGAGTACTATGACACCTTCCAGAGTAGATTTACATTTGCATACGATAGCTTCAGATGGCACGTGGACTGCTAAAGAGGTAGTTGAACATGCCCAAAAAGTTGGCTTAGGTGTCATGGCTATTACTGACCACGATAGTGTTGCCAGTGTAGCTGAAGGGAAAAAGTTGGCAGAAGCAGCGGGAATAAAATTTCATACAGGTACGGAAATATGTTCAACCTTTCAGGGCCATTGTTTTCATGTTTTGGGCTATGATCTTGATATCGACAACAGGCAACTTTTAGAGCATTTGGCCTATAATACCAAGCTTTTGGATGATACAGATGAACGCAGCATTGCTCTTTTAGCTGCGAAGGGCTGGCCGGTTAGCGTGGCAGAATATCGTGCCTACGTTTATGACAAAAGGCGGGGTGGTTTTAAATCTTTGCTCTACTTGGTGGACAAGGGATTGTGCAAGGATATCAGAGACTTTTTTTCTCGTATTTTTACCAAGAAAAATTCCTTGGATTTTCCTACGTTTCCCACTATCGAAGAAACTATTGCTATTATTCATACCGCCGGTGGCAAGGCTCTTTTAGCACATAGCGCCAGTCAGTTTCACGGACCTGGTTTGGATGCCACTTTAAAAAAACTGGGTAATAAGCATTTTGATGGTTTTGAATGTTATCACACCGGACATAATAGGGAAGATACGGCGACTTTGGTACGCTACTGTCACGAGCATCACCTTTTAATCAGTGGTGGTAGTGATTGTCACGGTCGGTTTGTAGATGGTAGGATTATAGGTAAGCCGGTTATTTATGAGGATGAAATAAGACTAAAATAAGAGAGAATATTCTGAAAACTAATTGTCTTTATAAGGTTGTTGTGTTATAATAAAGACGGAAACAAATAGGAACAAAGGCGCTGGAGAGAATCGCAGGTAGAGGTTATATTCATTGAACAGTTACGGATCGGAAATAGCCGAAAGTTGGGATTAGCCTTTGTAGACTATTTGGATGCGGGAGTCGGTACGTAATGCCGACTCCCTAAATTTTTGCACAAAAAAGCCCGGTAGCTTTGCCAAGCAACCGGGCTAAAAAAATATTATCTTGTTATTGTTTGGGAACGAAATCGGGAGCGTAAGCAATTATATCTTTGATAGCCATAGGTACATATTTGTTATCGGGATAAACAAGTGCCACAGGGAAAACCAGGGATGCATCCTTTACATTGAAAGCAGCAATTTGGCTGAGCCGATCAGTATTGTACCTAAGTAATGCTTCCGGCAGAATAGTTACGCCGTAGCCATCGGCCACGGTGGCAAAAAGGGACATAAAGCTGTCCATTTCCAAACCTACCCGTGGAGCAAGACCATACTTCTTACAAAGTTGGTAGAAAACCGAACGTAAAAAGTGACTTTCGGTAATTAAAATAAAGTCTTCATTTTTTAAAGTTGGAAAATCTATAATGGGATAGTCGCCGTCAGCCTTTTTATAATTTTTAGCCAAAGGATTTTTTTGGGACATCATCACTAGGGCCCTGTAATCAAAAAGAGGTTCATTTTTAAAACCATCTTGGATTAAGGGAGACATAAAAGCTATATCCAAATTGCCGCTTAACATTAAAGAGGTGAGTTTGGGAGCCGGCTCCACCCGAATATTGATTTTCATATTCGGATATTTTTTTCTTAAACGGGGAATAGTAGGCGGCAGATAATAAAATTGAAGAAATCTGGTGATACCGATAGTAATCTCGCTTCTTTGGTAATTATTGACATCACTTATCTGATTCTTGATTTCTGAATTAAGATTTAAAATTTGTCTGGCTTTTTCCAGATAGATTTCACCGGGTACTGTTATGGTCAAAGGAATGCGGCTTCGATCAAACAGAGGTGCTCCCATCTCAGCTTCTATACGATTAAGGGCATGGCTCAAGGTTGATTGGGCAATGAACAATTCCTCCGCTGCTCTGGACAAGTTGTGAGTTTCAGCTATTTTTAGGACATATTAAAATCTTTTAGTTGCACGTTATCCACTCTCCAATTTCAAACTATCATTTTTTTTCATTATAACACAGAATGTTATTAATTCAAAGAATGAGATGCAAGTAAATTCTTTGCTATAGGCTAAAAAATCATAATGCTTGGGACTGTGCTATAATGTATGAGTAAATAACAGATTAAAGTTTTATCACGAAGGAGACCTGTGTATGGCTGATATGTTAGATTTTTTGCGCAGTGAAAATATTGACGGAAACATTATTAAAGGTGTGGAGGAATATCGTGCCAAATACACCGTTAATGAGGAAGATAAAAAACGTATGGTACAGCCCCGCTATCATTACTTTGGCAAAGAGGTTCTGGAGGAAGCTATTTCTGCTTTACTGTGCGGAGAGAATCTTCTGCTAGTAGGTGCTAAGGCTACAGGCAAAAACGTCTTGGCAGAAAACCTGGCTGCTGTTTTTGGGCGCCCCCACTGGAATGTATCTCTCCATATCAACATGGATGCTTCTTTTATGTTGGGTGCAGATACTTTTAGTAATGGTAATGTTGTTTTTCGTCCGGGACCTGTGTATAAATGTGCTACTCAAGGTGGATTTGGAATTTTGGACGAAATTAATATGGCTAGAAACGAAGCTTTGGCAGTACTGCATTCCATGCTGGACTATCGGCGTATTATTGATGTGCCGGGCTATGACATCATTAAAATTAATGAGGCTACCCGGTTTATTGCTACCATGAACTATGGTTATGCCGGTACCAAGGAATTGAACGAGGCTTTGACCTCAAGATTTGCAGTTATTAAAATGCCCTTAGTGGATAAAGCTAACTTGACGAAGCTGCTTACCGGTGAATTTCCCACCATGCGTCCGGAAATGGTGGAGCAATTTATTGATATCTTCATGGATTTGGAAAAGAAATGTGAGGTTGCCGAAATTTCCAGCAAGGCATTGGATTTAAGAGGACTTCTGGATGCCATCAGCTTGATGCATAAAGGTCTGAATCCTCACCTGGCCTTAGCCATGGGTATTGTCAACAAGTCCTTTGATGAGTATGAGCCTGGTCTCATTCAAGACGTTATTGCTCTGCATTTGCCTAAAGATTTAAACAGAGAACAAATTTTTACGGATTGAGAGATAGATAAATTATGGCAGTAGATAAGTACGATACGAAAAGAAGGAGAGCCTCCAACATAGTATGGACTGCGGCAGGCAGCTACAGGTATAATCCGGATTTTTTGGCCTTTAAGGAAAATGGCAAACCGGATTTATATTTAAATGCCGTCATTGGTTTGACTGCCAAGTATTATGACATGGCCAAGCTGAATACCTTCTTTGATGAACTTAATGAAGCTGCCCTACGGGACATTTTCATGGATTTAATGTGGCTTGGCTTGGAGGCGGCTGTCTTTCAAAAGGAAAGTCCGGTTAGACCGGTACTTGTTCTTTTAAGGCAGGAGCATGCCAGAGAATATTTTCAGACCAGCCTGATGAACCGGCAGGGTGTTGCTCAGCAAATGCAAGCGGCCAGATGGCATGAGGTGCTGGGTGAACCGACCGGTTTAGTAGATCCTTGGGGAAAAAAGGTATATGCCAATTTAAACTTTAGTCCTGATCTTACCACGGACGAGATAATTGCTAAATTTAAAGGTATCATGCGACAGTACTTTCTTTCGCGGCATTTAGTGAGGGAAAGCTTGGAAAAAGTAGTTATCTCGGATAAATTGGCTAATTTAATCAGCCTTATTGTGCCGGAGTTCAGTAAAAGGCAGGAAAGTATTTTTAGTGTTAAGTATGCCAATAGAAAAGCGCAAGAAGAATTAGAAGGTAAAAAGGCTTGGAATAGCCCCATGGAAATTATTACCGGCAATACGGCGGCTAAGAATTACGATTATATTGCCAGGTGTTTTGGCAAGCCCATGTACAATCCCATGAAGATGTTGGAGCTTAATAAGGAACTGTGCAGAGGAGCTCACAAGCTGTGTCATTTGTATTTCACCAGAGGCGGCAGCCAGACGGCTGTTATTAGTGGTGACGCACCCTCTTATTTGGCTCTGGCGGCCAAACAACAAAGAGTGAAAAACCTGGCTTTCTATAAAGAACATAATGAAATTTATCGCAAAAGTATAGCTAAGCTAAAAACTAAAATTGCCAACAGTATGGAGCTTACCAGCCAAAGGCTGGAGGTACCTGCTAAAACGGGTATCTTTAATCCAGGCTCTGTGTGGAAGGCTTTGTATCTTCATGATCCCCGGGTCTTTTATGGCAAGGAAGAGACCTTAAGTCCTGATTTTACAGTAGATTTAATGTTGGATGCTTCTGCTTCCCGAGGAGGCTCACAAAGAGTCATTGCTGCGCAGGCCTATACCATTGCGGAAAGCTTAAGGCTGTGTGGTATTCCTTTTCAGGTATTTTCTTTCTGTAGCTTAAGAGGGTATACTGTTTTAAATTTATTTAAGAGCTATGGGGAAAATAAGAGTGCTGCCAATGTGTTTAATTACTGTGCTACCGGTTGGAATAGGGATGGCTTGGCCTTAAGGGGAGCCAGAGAACTGATGGGAGAGGACAAAGGCGTAAAACGTATTCTCATTATGTTTACCGATGCCCAACCCAACGATGACAGAAGCTTAACTAGCGACAGTAACGCCATTAGCCGCCATGATTATTCAGAAGACAGGGCGGTAGCTGATACAGCCGGAGAAGTAAATGCTTTGCGACAAGAGGGAATAAAAGTCATTGGCTTGATTAACGATGAAACCAATGGCAGCTTGGGTTCTGCTCAAAAGATTTTTGGCAAGGATTATGTGCGCATTAAGCATTTGGATCGTATGGCCGATAGTATTGGTGATTTACTCTGTGGACAGATTAGGGCCTTGAAAGATGACTAATATAAATATTAGAAGATAACTTGCATAGCAACCGTTGGTGTGTTACAATAAGTGCAAATTTTCATAAAAAAAGGCAGTGAAGAGAAGTAGTATTTTGGGCAGTTCTTTAGAGAGGGTGCGGTTGGTGCAAGCACCTGAATGTGCCGAAAAGAAGTCGTCTCTGAGCCGGTGGGATGAACAACAGTAGTCTTGCCCGTTTGGCGCGTTAAGTCTTGAGGTGCTCAAGAGATTGAGAATTTAGGTGGTACCGCGTTTAAACGTCCTATGTCTAATAGGACGTTTTTTATTTTGCGCATATTACCGAAAAATTTTTAGGAGGCTATATTATGGCAGAAGAGAACAATATCCCCAAGGTTTATGACCCTGCGGAGGTAGAAAAGAAATGGTATGCTTACTGGGAGAAGAATGGCTACTTTCATGCTAAGGTAGATAAGAACAAGAAGCCGTTCTGTATCGTTATACCGCCTCCTAATATTACAGGCCAATTGCATATGGGACATGCTTTGGATAATACGCTGCAAGATATTTTAATCCGTTGGCATAGAATGCTGGGGGATGATACCTTGTGGATGCCTGGCTATGACCATGCCGGTCTGGCTACGCAAATCAAAGTTGAGGAAGAACTGAAAAAAACGGAGGGAGTGACCCGTTATGATTTAGGACGGGAAGAATTCCTCAAAAGAGTTTGGGCCTGGAAAGAACAATATGGAGATCGTATTATCAACCAACTAAAATGCTTGGGCGTTTCCTGTGATTGGGAACGAAAACGTTTTACTTTGGATGAAGGTTGCAGCAAAGCTGTAAGAGAAGTGTTTGTTACTCTTTATGAAAAGGGACTTATTTATAAGGGAACCAGAATCATTAATTGGTGCGTCAATTGCAACACTGCCTTAAGCGATGTAGAGGTAGAGCACCAAGATGATATGGGCCACCTGTGGTACATCAATTATCCTTTGGTGGGTGAGGAAGGCAAGTATTTGCAGATTGCTACTACCCGTCCGGAAACTATTCCCGGCGATACTGCAGTAGCAGTTAATCCCAAGGATGAGCGCTATGGCAAATTAGTGGGCAAAAAGGTTTTGTTACCTACTACCAATAGAGAGATTCCTATTATTGCTGATGATTATGTAGACCTGGTGTTTGGTACCGGTGCCGTAAAAATAACTCCTGCCCATGACCCTAACGACTATGAGATGGGTATTCGTCAACATTTGGAGAATATTACAGTTATTGGTTTGGATGGCAAGATGACCAAAGAGGCTGGCAAGTATGCCGGCCAGGATCGCTATGAATGTCGTAAGAATATTGTTGAAGATTTAGATAAAATGGGTCTTTTGGTTAAGATTGAAGAGTGCCCGCATGCTGTCGGTCATTGCCAACGCTGTGGCAGTGCCATTGAACCGTTGGTTTCCACGCAATGGTTTGTGAAGATGGAGCCCTTGGTAAAGGCTGCCGTGGATTGTGTAGAAGACGGCCGTACTCAATTTGTGCCACCACGTTTTACCAAGACCTATACCAATTGGATGGGAAATCTTCACGACTGGTGTATTTCCAGGCAAATTTGGTGGGGACATAGAATTCCTGTGTGGTATTGCGATGATTGTGGTGAAACAATTGCCTCCAGGACCGATATTACTAAATGTCCTAAATGCGGTGGCCATGTTCACCAGGACGAGGATGCTTTGGATACATGGTTTTCCAGTGCCTTGTGGCCTTTTTCTACCATGGGCTGGCCTGATAAGACGGACCTGTTGGAACATTTTTATCCTACCAGCGTACTAGTTACCGGTTATGATATTATTTTCTTCTGGATTGCCAGGATGCTGATTATGGGTATGGAATTCATGAAGGAAATTCCTTTTGAAAAAGTATTTATTCACGGCTTGGTTCGCGATGAGCAAGGTCGCAAGATGAGTAAATCCCTGGGTAATGGCATTGATCCCTTGGAGGTTGTAGAAAAATACGGTGCTGATACTTTGCGCTTTATGCTGATTACCGGTAATACTCCCGGTAATGATATGCGCTTCTATTGGAACAGGCTGGAGGCTACTCGTAATTTTGCTAACAAGATTTGGAATGCCTCTCGCTTTGCCTTGATGAATCTGGATGGTTTTGATGCCAAGGCAACCAGGGCTCCTTATACCTTGGCAGATAAATGGATTCTGTCAAGATTGCAAAATACTACGCAAAAGGTTACAGAATTTCTGGAGCGTTTTGAGCTGGGCGAAGCAGGCCGACTCATTTATGATTTCATTTGGGGCGAAGTATGCGACTGGTATATTGAACTGATTAAACCTCGCCTTTATGATAAGGAAAAGGCAGAAGAAAGAGCAACTGCCCAGTATGTACTGTGTACTGTTTTAGGCGAAGCTATGAAGCTGCTTCATCCTTATATGCCGTTTATTACAGAAGAAATTTGGCAGCATCTACCCCACGAGGGCTCCAGTATTATGATTGCGCCATGGCCTGTTTGTGATAAGGCTTTGGTAGATGAAGAAGCTGAAGCTGCCATGACTGCAGTCATGGAAACCATTAAAGCTATTCGTAACATGCGAGCAGAGGTTAATGCCGCTCCCGGCAAGAAAGCACCCGCTATTCTTTTGTCTGATGAGAAGCAAAAACCAATTTTGGAAGCTAACGGTGAATATATTAAACGCCTAGGCACAGTCGATATCCTAACCGTGGAGTCTTTGACTGCCGCTAAGCCGGAAAACGCTATGACTTCTGTGGTTAATGGTATTGAGGTTTATCTGCCGTTGAAAGGCCTTATTGATGTAGAGAAAGAAACAGCCCGCTTGGAAAAGGAACTGGCTTCTTTGGATAAAGAGCTGAAGAGAATTGATGGCAAGTTGAGCAATCAAGGGTTCTTGGCCAAAGCTCCTGCTGCCGTAGTGGCAGAACAAAAAGCGAAGGGCGAAGAGTTCAAAACTAAGATTGCTGCTATTAAGGAAAGAATGGCTTATTTAGCAAAGTTGTAATTTAAATAAAGGTGAGCAGGTTTATTTGCCTAAAGAGGAGCTATTATGAATTACGAAGAAACATTACAATACCTTTCTGAACTAGGTAAGTTTGGTTCTCACCTGGGCTTGGAAAGAATACAAGGGCTTCTGGTAGAGCTTAATCACCCGGAGCGCCGTTTTAAAACTATTCATATTACAGGTACCAATGGGAAGGGCAGTGTAGCTGCCTTTCTCAGTACTATCCTTTTATCTGCAGGGCTGAAGGTAGGTACCTATACATCTCCTCATTTTGTTAAGTATAATGAGCGTATTACCGTTGATGGGCAGGATATTTCTGATGAAAATTTTGCGGCACTGGCTACGGAAGTAGCTGCTGCAGAAAAGAAATTCATGGCCAAGGGTGGGACTCAGCCAACGCAGTTTGAAGTGTTGACTGCTATGTGCTTTTTACATTTTGCCAAGGTAAAAGTTGACTATGGTGTTATAGAGGTTGGCATGGGTGGTTTGTGGGATTCTACCAACGTAATTGTGCCGGAGCTTTCTATTATTACCAATGTAACCTTGGAACATACTGAGGTTTTGGGGAAAACCGTGGCTGCCATCAGTGAGCAAAAAGCAGGTATTATAAAACCTAATGTTCCTGTAGTAACGGGAGCTTGGGATGAAGCTTTACAAGTAATTAAACACAAAGCAGAGCAAACGCATTCTGCCGTTTATGCTTATGGCACGCAGTTTGAAGCCGGTTCACCACGTTTTACTGCTAAAGAGCAGACCTTTACTTTTAAAACTGACGATAACAGGCAAGAGTTTACCATTAAACTATTAGGTGAGCATCAGTTGATCAATGCTGCCTTGGCAACTATGGCTGCCTGGTTGCTGTGCTCCCAAGAAAAAACCATTACTGTTGAAGCTATACGCAAAGGTCTTTATAATACAAAATGGCCGGGTCGTTTAGAAATAATTGCTGATGAACCAACCGTAATTTTAGACGGGGCACACAATCCCTCCGGGATTACAGTTTTACGTAAGGCCTTGGATAAATATTATCTTAAAGGCAAGCGCTTTTTTGTTTTTGGCATGATGAAAGATAAAGATATTAAACAGGTTGTGGGTATTTTATTCAGACCAACAGATAAAATCTTTACGGTACCGGCAGATGCCGGACCAAGAGCTGCCAGTCCTGAACTGTTGGCTGAGGCCATAGGTCCTCAGGCAGAAATTAGGCATGACATAACTGCTGCCTATCAAGAAGCACTTGCTCAGGCAACACCGGAAGATACGGTGATTGTGTGTGGTTCCCTATATTTGGTAGGAAGCTTTAAGGCATTAGAGCAGAAAGGCTAATTTATGAAGCAAAAAACAATTAGCATGCAGAATATTCATTTAGAGCAAGTGGTCTTTTTACTTTTGGCCTTGCTCTTGTTCATGTTGCCATTATCTGCTATGTTTTCCGGTTTTATTTTCTATCTTTGCTTTGGCTTGGCACTGATAGACGGCTTTAAGCGAAAAAATTTTGGCATTGGTTTTAATTTGCCTAAAAAAGTCAAATATCCTCTTTTGGCACTTTTCTGTTTAAGCGCTATTAGCGTTTTGTGGTCTGGCAATAGAGAGGCTTCAGCTTTTAACTGGTTTTGGGTAGTTGGTCAGGATGCCGGTATTTTTTACTTAATTCTCCGTTATGGAGTCAAGGGTCATCGTTCCCTGTTCTTAATGAAAGTGTTTTTGGCCGGAGCGGCTATTGTGGCAGCTTATGGCATTTGGCAATATTTTTTGAGTAACGCCCTACAGGATGTGGATTGGGTTGACCACGCTGCTTTTCCGGAAGTGACGAAAAGAGCCTATGCCACGTTGGAAAATCCCAATATTTTGGGTAGCTTCCTTGTGTTAACAGGTTCTTATTGTGTGGGTATTTTTGCTCCTTTACGAGGTGGCAAAACCCGTATTGTCTTGATTATCCTCTTTATTCTGACTGCATTTTGCTTACTTTTGACCTTTTCCCGGGGTAATTGGATTGCTTTTTTCTGGGTATTGTTCATATTTTCGGCTTTTTTCTATCACAAAGCCTTTTTGCCTTTTATTGGCGGTGGTTTAATGGTATTATATATGGGGTGGGGGTTGCTTGCTCACCGGATTATGTCTATTTTCCAGATGCAGGATACTTCTGCTGAACTGAGGATTTCCTATGTGGAGAGCGCTGTAGCTATGATTAAGGAACACCCTTTTGGTGTAGGCTGGTACGGCTATCAGTTTGCGTTCCCTGATTATGATTTTTATTTGCATGATCCTAGTGTTATCATGTATCATGCTCACAATCTGTTTCTGAATATTGGGGCTGAACTGGGACTTTTGGGTTTGGTTCTGTTTATTTGTTTAATGTGGCAATTGTTTAAGATTGCTCGTCAAATTAGGTATAAACAAGTAAAACCTTGGGTTAGGGGTATTGCTTGTGGATATATAGCCTCTTTAGTGGGGCTGGGGATAAGCGGTCTAAGTGACTATACTCTGTTTAATATTCAAATGGGTATGCTCTTTTGGGCATTTAATGCTATTATCCTAGTTTTGCACAACCGTTGTGATAATTTTTAAACATAAGAATTAGCTTATAAGAAATTTGAAAAGTTTTCTCAAAATTAAGAGAGCTCCCATGGATTAGCCGAAAACCTCGAAAAAAGGGTTAAAAGGCGGAAAATGGGGACTAGTCAACTACAGAAATATGTGCTAAAATTGGTTGTGTTTTAGTAAACATGTTCATATAAGCTTATTCTTTTAAAGAAAGCGAGGTATGTATACTTGTCTACTCAAGAAAAGCTCCGACGTATGTTGGAGAAAACAGCAGTGATCATGGCTGCAGGCGGAGAAAAGCGCGTAGCTAAGCAGCATGAATCAGGTAAGCTTACTGCAAGGGAAAGAATAAACCTGTTATTGGACAAAGATAGCTTTGTGGAAATGGATCGTTTCGTGGAACACCGTTGTGTGAATTTCGGGCAGGAGAAAAAATTCTTGCCGGGCGATGGCGTGGTCACAGGCTATGGTAACATTAATGGTCGTTTAGTTTTTGTTTTTGCTCAGGATTTTACCGTAGAAGGTGGTTCCTTGGGCGAAATGCATTCTAACAAAATTGTTAAAGTGCAGCAGATGGCTTTGAAAATGGGGGCACCGGTGATCGGCATGAACGATTCCGGCGGTGCGCGCATCCAAGAAGCTACTGATGCCTTAGCCGGTTTTGGTAGGATGTTCATGCAGAACACCAAGGCTTCTGGTGTTATTCCCCAGATTTCTGCTATTATGGGGCCTTCAGCTGGTGGCGCTGTGTATAGTCCGGCGTTAACCGACTTCATTTACATGGTGAAGGGTACTTCCAAGATGTTTATCACCGGACCTGAGGTTGTTAAATCAGTTACAGGTGAGGAAGTTAGTCAGGAAAATTTGGGCGGTGCTATTACTCATAACACCAAGTCCGGTGTAGCAGATTTTGCTACAGAGAATGATCAGGATTGTTTGCAGCAAATTCGTTATTTACTGAGTTTCTTGCCAAACAATAGTACGGAAGAGCCTCCTGTTTACGCTTCTACAGATCCTGTGGAGCGCATGGATCAGGGCTTGAATGATATTGTACCTGATGATTCTAATCGTCCTTATGATATGTATGGTGTGATAAAAGGTATTGTGGATAATGGGGAATATTATGAGCCTCATAAGACCTACGCTACCAACATCATTACTTGTTTTGCAAGAATGGAAGGTAGGACCATTGGTATTATTGCCAACCAGCCGCGTATTATGGCAGGCTGTTTGGACATCAATGCTTCTGATAAGGCAGCTCGTTTTATTAGATTCTGCGATGCTTTCAATATTCCGCTCTTGAATATTGTTGATGTTCCGGGGTTCTTACCAGGTACCAATCAGGAATATGGCGGCATTATCCGTCACGGCGCCAAGATGCTTTTCGCTTATTGCGAAGCTACAGTGCCGAAGATTACTTTGGTAACCAGAAAAGCATATGGTGGTGCTTATCTGGCCATGTGTTCCCAGGATTTAGGTGCGGATTTGGTTGTGGCTTGGCCTACTGCTGAGATTGCGGTTATGGGGCCTGCCGGAGCAGCCAAGATAATCTTCCGCAAGGAACCTGATGTGGAAGCAAAGACACAGGAATACATTGAAAACTTTGCTACACCGTATTATGCAGCTAAACATGGCATGGTAGAAATGATTATTGAGCCAAAGACCACACGTCCTACCATCATTAAGGCTTTGCGTATGTTAAAAGACAAGAAGGAAAGTCGTCCCAATAAGAAACACGGGAATATTCCTCTCTAGTTTTATTAATAAAGACAACTATTATAGAAAGGAAGAGAGGTGAAGTTAATGGGCGCTACTAGTTCTAACCCGTTACTTATTTCAGTCATCAATATGACCATTGTATTTGGTGTGTTGGCTGTCTTATGGGTTGTTATGAAAGTTCTTTATCTTGTTGACCCGACTAAAAATAAGGTAGAGGCGCAAAAAAAAACTAAAAGTATAAGTCCGAAAGCAGCTAGTGCAGCAATTGCCGCCGGAGCAACTGCCGCAGCCAGTGCAGCGCAGAAAAAAGTTGAAGAAGAGAAGCTTGTCGCAGCTATTGCTGCTTCAATTGCTGCCAGCGAAGCTGATGAAGAGATAATGGCTGCCCTTGCTGCAGTTATTATTCACAAGAGACAGATGGAACCGATGCAGTTACCGCATCATTTCTTTGAGAATTAAAATTTGTAGTTGGTAAGTTGTACTGAATTAGGTAAAAATAAATTTATATAACATTTAAGGAGGATTTACCCATGAAAAAATTTAATGTTACTGTAAACGGCACCACATATCAAGTTGATGTTGAAGAAGTAGGCGGCGCAGTTAGTGTTGCTCCCGCAGCAGCTCCTGTATATGCAGCTCCTGTAGCAGCTCCTGCTCCTGTAGCAGCTCCTGCCCCTGTAGCAGCTCCCGCTCCCGCAGCAGCTCCCGCTCCTGCAGCAGCTCCCAAGAAAGCAGCTCCTGCTCCTGCCGGCGCTAGTGTTGTAGAAGCTCCTATGCCTGGCAAGATTTTGTCCGTTGATGTTAAGGCTGGCGATGCTGTTAAGGCTGGCGACGTTTTGATGATTTTGGAAGCAATGAAGATGCAAAACGAAATTATGGCTCCTGCAGACGGAACCGTTTCTGAAGTACGGGTTAATGCTGGTGATACTGTTGCTACCGGAGACGTATTGGTAGTATTCTAAGCATAATACCTACTACAGAAAAGGAGGAACTTTATGGACGCATTTTTAGCTGCCATAACTGCCATTATCGCTGATAGTGGTTATGTGGCTTTTACTTGGCAAAATGGCGTAATGATTGCGGTGGGCTGCCTTTTGCTTTATCTAGCTGTGGTTAAGGGCTTTGAGCCGTTGCTGTTAACTCCGATTGCCTTCGGATGCATCTTGGCCAATATTCCCAGAACAGGTTTTGAAACTGATCCCGGTGTAATGCAATTGATTTTAGCCGGTGTTAATAACGAAGTTTTCCCGCCACTGATTTTCTTGGGCGTTGGTGCTATGACGGACTTTGGTCCTTTGATTGCCAATCCTAAAACTTTGCTTTTAGGTGCCGCTGCCCAGATTGGTGTGTTTATGGCTTTGGTTGGCGCTATGCTCTTAGGCTTTAACCTGCGTGAAGCAGCTGCCATTGGTATCATCGGCGGTGCCGATGGTCCTACTGCCATTTACCTGGCTGCTAAGATGGCACCGCACTTGTTAGGTGCTATTGCAGTTGCTGCTTACTCTTATATGTCTTTGGTTCCTTTGATTCAGCCTCCTATCATGAAGCTGTTTACCACCAAAGAAGAGCGAGTAATCAAAATGGATCAATTACGTACCGTAAGCCATTTTGAAAAAGTAGTATTCCCTATTGTTTGCACTATTTTCATTTCTTTGTTACTACCTTCCGTTTGCTCTTTGGTTGGTATGCTGATGTTGGGTAACCTCTTTACCGAAGCTGGCTGCTTGGGACGTTTGTCTGATACAGCACAAAATGCTTTGATGAATACAGTTACTATCTTCCTGGCTACCGGTACCGGACTTACTATGAAGGCAGAGAGCTTCTTAAAGCCGCAGACCTTGATGATTATTGCTTTAGGTTTGTTAGCATTTGCCGGCGGTACTGCCGGTGGTGTTCTGTTTGGCAAACTGATGAAGATTATGGATGGCGGTAAGACCAATCCACTGATTGGTAGTGCCGGTGTATCAGCTGTTCCTATGGCAGCTCGTGTGTCCCAGATTGTTGGACAAAAAGCTAACCCAGGTAACTTCCTCCTGATGCATGCTATGGGTCCTAACGTGGCAGGTGTAATTGGTACTGCTGTTGCAGCAGGTGCAATGCTGGCCATGATTGGTGCCGCACAATAGAATATTTAAGCTGTTAATGTCGGGGTGCTTGCACCCCGACATTTTTTTACATATATTGGTAGGAATTTACAAGGAATTTTGCTATAATATAAGTTAGCACTTTAGGCGCATTTCCATTATTTTCCGCCTTAAGAGGAGGGGTATTTTGGAGCTTTGCAGAGAACAATCCTTAACAGATAAAGAGCACAAGTTTTATAAGTATTTTGCCTTACTTCTCATTGTCACGTCTTTTGCTTATGAATGGTATAATACTTTTTTTAAAAATAGCTTTAGTCTTTTGGGGTGGGGCTATAGTGTCCTATTCGTGTTTTTGTGGTTGTGGCGGTGTTATTTTACCTATACTTGTATTCTCACTGATACGCAGCTGCAAATCAGCATGGAGGGTTTGGGCATCAGTAGACCATTTCAGGTGAATTTAGCTACGACGGAAAGTTTTACCAATCATTATCAAAGAAGTTTTTTTAGAAAAACTAAAATAGGTCAGTATTTTCATCGGTATTCTTCCTTGGATCCTAGGCCGCAACGTTTGTTGGTGTATAGGGAAAAGGATTCCCTAAAGGCTGTTATTTTTAAATGCAGTGATGAGTTCTTAGAGAAATTGCGGCAACAAATACCGGATAAATTTATAGATTTTACTATGTAAGACAGAGTAGGAGTGAAAAAGTTGGCAGAGTTTGTTGGTTATGTATTGGAGCGCAAAGGGCAAAGAGCTAAGGTAAGAATAGATAAAAGCGAGGCCTTGGGCACAGGTGTTCCCAAATTTTTGGATTGTTGGAATGCTTGTGAGGCAAAGGTAGGGATGGAAGTAGAGGTAGGTAAACATTCCATGAATCCTAAAATGGAGAAGTTTATTATTTATGGCGTCCCTGTTTTAAGCGCTATTGCCGGAGGAGCTTTTGGCAATGGACTTAGCAATTTTTTCCATTGGCCCAGATTACCTGTAATCATAGTGGGGTGTTTTATTTGGCTGGGCATAGGCTGGAATTATATAGGTGCTTTTCGGCGTGATGTAGCTAATAGAGGCGAGCAGTGGACTGTTATAGGTGTTTACCATGGTAAACCTATCGACGAAAAACAGGAGGAAAAATAATGTTTGGTTCAAAAGGTTGGTTTGTTATGTTTTTAGTTTTGGCAACCGGAGCTATTGTAGGAGGATTGCTGGGAGATGTTTTGTTAACCTCTCAAGCGTTAGGGTCCGGAACTTCTTTTTTGGTGCAAAAATATCAGGTGCTTAATATTCCACCTGCAGTCATTGATTTTTATGTAATGAAAATTACCTTGGGTTTTAGTTTTTCACCCAATTTGGTTTCTATCGTTGGTATGATTATTGCTTTGCTTTTATTTAACAGATTCTAGAGGCGCAGGTCATGAACTTTATTTTAGCATCGGCTTCTCCCAGAAGGCTGGAGCTTTTAAAACAAATTGGTATAGAGCCTAAGGTTAGCGTTAGTGCTTTTGATGAGGTTAGTTCAGCTTTGCATCCTGAGGAGTTGGTAACTGCCAACGCTATAGGAAAGGGAACTAACGTGGTTGCCAAAAGTCCTAAGGATGCAGTAGTAATTGCCGCTGATACCATTGTGGTTCTCAATAATAAAATTTTGGGCAAGCCTCATAGCGAGGCAGAAGCAGTTAGTATGCTTACGGAACTAAGTGGCCGCAAGCACCAGGTACTGACTGCCGTAGCCGTATTTTATCAAGGTAAAAGGTTAGTGAAAATAGACAATACTGCAGTAGAGTTTTATCCTTTAACTAAAGGACAAATTCTTTCCTACGTAGCGACCAAAGAGCCTTTGGACAAAGCAGGGGCGTATGGTATTCAAGGTTGGGGAGCAGTATTGGTAAAAGGTATACATGGTTCTTATAGTAACGTGGTTGGACTTCCCTTAGGCACTCTAATAAGAATGTTAATGGAAATGGGCGTGATAAATAATGACCAATTATTTAATCAAGGATTTAGCCCCCGAGGATAGACCTAGAGAAAGAATGATGGCCAATGGCCCTCAGGCTCTTTCTACTACGGAATTAGTGGCAATTTTAATAGGCTCAGGCAATAGAAAACGTTCTGCTTTGGATATTGCCAGGGACCTGACTGTTAGTCACAAAAAAATAAAAGAGCTGGCTCAGATTAATACTGTAGCACAGCTAACAAAGATAAATGGTTTAGGGCCTGCTAAGGCTACGCTGATTCTGGCAGCCTTGGAACTGGGCAAACGCATTATGCAGGCGGAGGGCTTGGAACAATTAAAGGTTTCCTCTTCGGAAGCAGCAGCAAAGTTTTTGATGCCCAGGTTGAGATATGAACATAACGAGCACTTTTTGCTGGTGCTTTTAAATAGCAAAAATAAGGTAATCGCACTTAGACAAATTTCTGAAGGCTCTTTAAGCTCTTCTATAGTACATCCCAGAGAGGTTTATGCTCCTGCGGTGCAGCTTCATGCGGCAGCTATTTTAGTGGCCCATAATCATCCTTCCGGAGATCCATCTCCCAGTCAGGATGATAAGGATCTTACGGAAGCACTGGCGCGGGTGGGAGAAGTGCTGGGTATTCCGCTTTTAGACCATGTGGTTATTGGGGACGGAACGTATTATAGCTTTAAAGCTCAGGGCTTGTTATAGCGAGAGGAAGTATAAAATGTTGAATTTGTTCAGTTCTTTTTCGAAAGACATGGGCATAGATTTGGGCACAGCGAATACGCTCGTGCACATGGCAGGCAAGGGTATTATTATACGAGAACCGTCGGTAGTAGCAGTAGATGTTAATACTAAAACTGTCTTGGCGGTAGGTGCAGCAGCTAAACGAATGCTGGGCCGCACACCAAGTAATATTATGGTCATCCGCCCTTTAAAAGATGGTGTTATTGCGGATTTTGACATTACTCAGACCATGCTGAAATATTTCATAAGAAAAGCTATTCCGGATAAATCTTTTGTACGCCCCCGTATTGTTATCGGCGTGCCTTCCGGTGTTACAGCTGTAGAAAAAAGAGCGGTAATTGATGCTGCCATGCAAGCCGGTGCCAGAGAAGCCTATCTTATTGAAGAACCTTTGGCTGCGGCTCTCGGTGCAGGCTTGTCTATGCAAGGCACCCAAGAAAGTATGCTTGTTGATATCGGTGGTGGAACGACTGAAGTGGCCATTCTTTCCCCTAAGGGGATTGTGGCTTCTCAAACTATCCGTATCGCAGGCGATGAGATGGACGAAGCTATTGTACAATACATCAAAAGAAGATTTAATCTGCTGATTGGTTTGCGCACTGCAGAAGAAATAAAAATGGAAATTGGTACGGCTTTGGATGTTAATGAACCTGCATATAAATTGGTTAGTGGCCGGGATTTGCTTTGCGGGCTTCCTAAAACTATTAAAATAAATCAAAACCAAGTAAGAGAAGCGATAGCGGAACAGCTGGCTACAATTGTCGAGGTAGTCAAGACTACCTTGGAAAAAATTCCTCCTGAACTAGTAGCAGGCATTATGGATAGGGGTATTGTTATGACGGGAGGGACGGCACTGCTGAGAAATTTCGACAGACTGATTATGAGAGCTACCGGCATGACGGTAATTGTGTCCGAAGATGCCTTATCTTGTGTTGCTATGGGAACAGGCATTGCCTTAGCACATTTAGATAGGCTAAGCAAAAGTTCTATGTTAAAAGGTCATAAATAAAATAGAGGTTGCGTATGAATAGAAAGCATGTATTGATTCTGGCAGTAGTTGCTATAGTGTTAATTGGTGGGGCACTGATTAAAGACGGCAGTGCCAGGTTTCCTGTGGTAAATAATGTCATTATTACAGTGATGAGGCCTTTTAAATTTGTTACTAATTCTGTAGCTCATGGCCTTACCAGTGTTGGCAATTTCTTTTCTCCCAGTAAGGATTTACGGGCAGAAAATGAAGAACTAAAAAAAGAAAATGAAACGTTGCGTAAGGATAATACTGACCTTATTGGTGTTAAAGCGGAAAATACCAGATTAACCCAGCTGTTAAATTTTAAGAATGCCCATCCCCATCTTAACTTGGTAGCAGCGAAAGTGATTAGTCGGGATTTAGGAGATTTTAAAGATACCATCCTTATCGATAGAGGGTCAGACGATGTAATAAAGGTAAATATGTCTGTGATTACAGGGTCAGGGTTGGTAGGTATTATTGATGGTGTGTATGGTAATATTTCCAAGGTTATGTTAATTAACAGCCCCAAGACCAGAATCGGGGGCATGAATCTACGTGGTGATTCCAGGGTGGCGGGTATAGTTAATGGTGTAGCAGGGAGAAATCTTTCTCTGGAAATGAGAAACATGGCAAGAAATGCTGATTTATTACCGGGTGATACCATTGTGACCAGTGGCTATAGTGGTTATCATCCTGCCGGACTTATCATTGGCAACATAGAGGAAGTGCAGATGGATCCGGGTGGCTTAACTAAAGTCGCTACCATTGCTCCTGCGGTTAACTTTAACCATTTGGAAGAGGTAATGGTAGTTACAAATTTTGAAGGTTTTGCCAAGAGCCTGGAAGAGGAAGAGAAGAAGCAGGCTGCTAATGGTGCAACCAAGGGAGGACTGCCAAAATGAGAGTACTGATTTGGCCAATCCTGACTTTGCTTTTGTATACCTTGCAAAGTAGCTGGTTCCTTTTCTTTAATACTACTCAGGTTCCTGATTTCCTCCTCATTTTGGTTTTGCTGATTTCTCTGGAAGAGGGAGTACGGGGTGGAGCGTTGACAGGCTTGGCAGTAGGAGCTTTACAGGACGTAATCACTTTGTCTTTCTTTGGCTATCACATTATTACGCGTCTACTCATTGGTGTTAGCGTAGGACTGCTAAGAGGTAATATTTTTAAAGACAGCCTACCCACCTTTTTAGTTCTAACTGCGTTGGCCAGTGCTTTACTGAAGCTGATTAATATAGTTTTCCTGATGATTTATCAGAAAGAGCTTCTACCGCTTTGGCCTTTCTTTTATAATATGTTGAAATATATAGGCTGGAACATTGTCATTGCTATTCCTATGTGGATTGCTGACAAGGTGGTGGTAGAAATGCAAAGACGGCGCCAGCACCGTTATTATGAAATCTAGAAGAAGGGAAGTAAGCCTGTGCTTAATAAGGATTATGCTTATCGCCTGGAAATTATGATGTTTACGGCCATTGCTATTGTTTGTGTGCTTATAGGCAGAATGGCTTATTTACAAATTTTCAGAGGCGATTACTATAGCAAAAGGGCGGAAGGAAACCGGACCCGTTATACCAGGATAATTGCACCCAGAGGCATTATCTATGACTGTAACGGGGAGGAATTAGTTAATAATAAGCCGGGTTTTATTATTGCTTTAGCCAGGAGCAATACAAAATACAAGCCGGAATTGTTAAAACGTTTATCTATGCTTCTCAAAATGCCACAAGAGCAGATTGAAAAAATCATAGAAACCAATAAAGATGGCAATGAACCAATCAGGCTGATTAGAGATGCTTCTCCTGAACTTGTTACCAAGGTAGAAGAGAATATCATGTATTTGCCCGGCGTTCTTATAGAAGTACAACCGGTTCGTAATTATCTAAATAATGAATTGGCTGTTCACGCTTTAGGCTATGTAGGTGAAGTCAGTGAATATGAAATAACTGAAAAGGTTTATCCTGACCTAAAGGCAGGAGATATTGTAGGAAAATTCGGCTTGGAAAATTTTTATGATTCCTATTTAAGAGGTACGGATGGAAGCTATCGTGAGGAAATAGATGTTAACGGCCGCGCTGTCCAAATCATGGATAAGGTTGCTCCACAGCCGGGGCAGGGCTTGATTCTTACCATTGATGCCAAGCTGCAACGTATTGCGGAAGATGCCGCTGACAGACAACTGAGAGCTTTGAATTGCAATGCTTGCTCTGTAGTAGTTATGGATCCATATTCCGGGGAAGTGAAGGCGTTGGTTTCCCGGCCTACCTTTAATCCTAACTGGTTTGTAAATGGTATCTCTGAAAAGAATTGGAATAGTATTAATAATAACTCGTCTTATCCTATGACGGATAAAACTATTGCCGGGGAATATCCCCCCGGTTCTACTTTTAAGATTGTTACCGGTTCTGCAGCGCTGCAAGAAAAAAAGGTAACACCCAATGAATTGATTTATGACTCAGGCAGGCACTGGTTGGTAGATATGCGCAATGCCGGTGGCGAAGCTTTGGGTTACATTAATTTTAAAACGGCTTTATCCGCCTCCGATAATGTTTATTTTTACGAAATGGGCAACAGGCTGGGTATTGATTTGCTGGATAAGTATGCTGCTGATTTTGGCTTCGGTAAAAAGACGGGTATTGATTTGCATGGCGAAGCCAATGGTCTTATTGCTTCCCCTTCTTATAAGCAAAAAGTTTTTAAAGAGGATTGGTTCCTTGGCGATACATTTAACGCTGCTATAGGACAGGGCTTCACCTTGGCTACGCCTATCCAAATTGCACAAATGCTTAGTGCCGTAGCCACTGATGGTAAAAGATTTAAACCGCATTTGGTCAGCAAGATTATTAACGATGATGGCAGTATAGTGAAAAACTTTCAGCCTTCTTTAGAAGGAAGCCTGCCTGTATCTCAGGAAAATCTGGATTTAGTACAGGGTGCTTTAAAGGCTGTTACCAAAGAGGGCGGTACTGCTTCTTCTTTGGAGAGTTTGCCTGTTTCCGTAGCAGGTAAAACAGGTACGGCAGAAAATCCCCATGGTCGTGATCATGGTTGGTTTATTGCCTATGCACCTGCTGAAAAGCCTAAATACGTGGTGGTTTGTATTGTAGAACAAGGTAGTTATGGTGCTGTTTCTGCTGCTCCCATCGTAAAAACTATTTTAGAGTATCTTTTTGCTGATGAAAATAAAAAAGTTGGAAAGTGAAAAAAGCTATGCAATTAAAAAGAATTTTAAACAATATGGATTATATGTTGCTTTTTAGCGTATTTGCATTGATCCTTATTGGTATTACTTTAATAGGCAGTGCAACGCATGCTAATATTCCGTCGCCGCATAGATTTAATTTTATTATCAGGCAGACTATTTTTGCGACGGTTAATGTTGCTTTGGGATTTTTTCTCTTGCGCTTTGATTATAGAATGTTAAAGCCTTTGGCTAAGCCACTATATATTCTGAACATTGTGGCGCTCCTGGGAGTAATGTTTTTTGGCAGGACAGCTTTGGGCGCACAGCGTTGGTTGCAGATTGGACCTATTAGTATTCAGCCCAGTGAATTTGCTAAAGCTATCATGATAGTTTCTTTGGCAGCGTTTACTGATAAAAAATTAGACACACTGGGAAATTTTAAAAGCTGGTTGCCTATTTTCGGCTATGTGTTTGTACCTTTTATTTTGGTTATGCGGCAGCCTGACTTGGGAACCTCTTTGGTTTTCATTGCTATACTTTTCGGTACCATGCTGATTTGTGGCTTTCGCAGAAAATATTTTCTGGCTATGGTAGGAGTGGGGTTGGCGTCAGCACCTTTGGTGTGGGGACTGCTACATGAATATCAGCGCAATAGAATAAGAGTATTTCTAAATCCCGGTCTGGAACCCTACGGCAGTGGTTACCACGTTATTCAATCTATGATTGCCATTGGCTCAGGATTATTTACCGGTAAAGGGCTTTTTGCAGGAACTCAAAGTCAATTAAACTTCTTGCCGGAAAACCACACGGACTTTATTTTTGCGGTAGCCGGTGAAGAGTTTGGCTTCATGGGCGTAACAATTATTTTACTTTTATATTTGATTATTATTTACAGAGGTATTACCATCGCCATGAATGCCACTGATAATTTTGGTACGCTTCTGGCAGTAGGTATTGTCTCTATGTTTACTTTCCACGTGCTGGTCAACGTGGGCATGACTAGCGGTATCATGCCTGTAACCGGTGTACCGTTGCCTTTCTTAAGCTATGGTGTTAGTTCGTTAACGACTAATATGCTGATGGTGGCGCTACTGTTGGATATTGATTTGCATGGGCAGAAGTTACGCTTTAATTAATAGACAATAAACTGCGCTACTTAAAATATGACGTCTGTTAAAAGAAGGGAGCAGCTATGAGTATCATCTACGTTAGTGTGAGGCCGGAAGAAACCCGCATGGGTGTAACTTCCAGTGAACGATTGGTAGATTATGTGGTGGAACGCAACAGCGAGCAACACTTAGTCAGCAGTGTGTTTCAGGGTCGTGTTGCCAACGTATTGCCTGGTATTCAAGCTGCTTTTATTGATATAGGCAAGGAGCAAAATGCTTTTCTTTATATTGGGCCGGAGGAAAAATTAACGCAGGGACAAAGCTTGCTGGTGCAGGTTACCAAAGATGCCAGAAGCACTAAGGGACCGGCAGTGACCCGTGATATTTCCCTGCCGGGAAGGTTTGTGGTACTGCAGCCCTTTAATCCACGCATTGCTTTGTCGAAACAATTATCACCCAAATCTCTTCGCTCAAAAATTCGCAAGGTGGCAGAGGAGCATCAGCCACCGGGGATGGGCTTTATCATACGCACAGCAGCTCAAACGGCTACAGAGGAAGAGCTTGTGGCTGATATGGAAGGCTTGATGGCAGACTGGCAGGTAATTCTAAGCCGGAGCAAAAGAGGTAGAGCACCCCAGCTGTTATATCGGGAACTGGATCTTTCCGTACGGATTGTCCGTGATTACATCACGCCGGAAGTTCATAAAATAGTGATTGATGATACAGCAGTAGGTGAAAGAATAGAAGCACTTCTTAAAGACTTGGACAGAGATAATGTGGGCGTGGTGTATTACAAAGGCAAGGAAGATATTTTTAACTACTACGGCTTGGAGGAAGATGTTGCTACTATTTCTGACCGAAAAGTGTGGCTGGCTTGCGGTGGTTATTTAGTGTTTGATTATACAGAGGCTTTGACGGTAATAGATGTTAATAGCGGCAGATATACGGGCAGGGATAAAATGGCTGACACCATTATGGATATCAATAAAGAAGCTGCCGCTGAAATTGCCAGACAGCTAAGGCTCAGAGATATAGGTGGTATTGTAGTAGTGGACTTTATTGATATGGCTACCCCTGAGCAGCAGCAGGAGCTTTTGCAGGTTTTACGCAATAGCCTGGCCGGTGATAAAATGAAACCAAAGGTGCAGGATATTACAGCTCTTAACCTGGTAGAGATAACTCGTCGTAAAGCAAGGCAAAATCTTTCTACGGTACTTTATAGTACTTGTCCTGCCTGTCAGGGGAGTGGCAGGGTGCAATCTCCGGAAACGGTCTGTGTAGAAATCAGAAGAAAACTCAGACTTAGTCTGAGAGTGGGAAATCTAAGCAGAAATTTACAAATCAGTGTCCATCCTACCGTTGCTAAATGGTGTGTGGAAAATTGTGTAAAGGATATGGAGAAGGAATTCCATTGTCACATCCATATTGAAGGTGACCCGGCTTTCGAACCGGAAGCATTTACGGTTTTATCAGGTGGTGAATAAGAAGGGGGATAATCATATGCAATTTACATTTCCGACTTACATTAAACAGGTGATGACCGTTTTGCAAGATGCCGGCTTTGAAGCCTATGTGGTAGGCGGTGCTGTAAGAGATACGCTTTTGGGTAGAACACCTGAAGACTATGATATTGTCACCAATGCCCGCCCTGATGAAATAAAGCTTTTGGCTAAGGAGCATAATTTGTCCTTGGTGGATAAAGTAGGCCAGAATTTTGGTGTAGTCATGCTTATCATGGGTAAGAAGGTCATCGAAGTGGCTTCCTACCGTAATGAGACCTACGGCCGAGATGCTCATCGTCCTGAAGAAGTATGGTATTGTGATACTCTTGAGGAGGATTTAGGTCGTCGTGATTTTACCATTAATGCCATGGCCGTGGATTTAAAAGGGAATATTACCGATTTGTATGAGGGACAGGAGGATTTACGCCAAGGCATTATTCGGACAGTGGGGAATGCGGAGAAACGTTTTGATGAAGATGCTCTTCGCATGTTTAGAGCCTGTCGTTTTGTTGCACAATTGGATTTTACTTATGATAAAAGAATTTTAAAAGCTATTGCCAGCAACTTGGAAAGAGTGGAAGGTCTTTCTTTGGAAAGAGTCAGGGTAGAACTGGATAAATTGTTGGTTAGTGTGGCAGCAGATAAGGGTTTGGATCTTATGGTAAGAAGTGGCTTGGCTGCGCAAAGCTGTCACTATCGAGAAAATGGCAGGGATTTTAAGGTGGCCATCCTTCCGGAGCTGGAGCATATGGTCGGTATGTCACAAAATCCTCAGTTTCATCCCTTTGATGTGTGGGAGCATACCTTGGTTGCCTTGCGCAATGGTGACAGGAGGCTGGAATCAAGCTGGGCAATTTTGTTGCATGATGTAGCTAAAGGTATGGAAGGGATTAGGGGCACAAATGAAAAAGGTGAACCTACTGATCATGGCCATGAAGAAAAAGGCGCCCAAATGGCTTTAGATATTTTGACTCGTTTGCGTTTTCCTAAGGAATTGGCGCAAAGAGTTAGCTGGGTGGTAGGTAATCATATGAGGTTTGGTGCTAATATAGATGCAGCGGATGATGTGACCTGGCGCTGGCTGCGTAAATGTGCCAGAAGTGGTGAGTTTAGGGAAAATAAAGTTATGGCAGAGGCTTTCAAGCAGCTTACCAATATGTGTATCGCCGATATGGTGGCAACTACAGCTTCTAAACAGGAGCTGATTTCTGCTCAGATGTATGGTACCAAGCTGGTTACAATGGCTTACCTGGTTCCCATTCATACTACCGATCTTAATATTAGCGGCAAGGATTTATTGCCGGAAGGTTTTACGAAAGAGGAACTGGAAACAGTTATGCCTGTGCTTTTGAGAAGGGTACAGGATGGGGAATTGAAAAATGATTATGAGGTGCTGGAAAGAGCTGCCAAAATTTGGAAAGTCCGTCAAGAAAAAAAGAGCCAGGTTTAGGGCAAAAAAATATAACTAACTGATTATTGCTTTAACCAAAAGCGTTAATTGTTCTTTTATGTAAACTTTTCCCTAAAAAAGGCTGAAAACCGTTTGAAAACGTACATTCTTAACATATTGACACAGAAAGTAAAGGTCAATTGAAAATTTTCTGAAAATACTCATTTTCAAGGTTAAATTCCACATATATTTATGGTATAATTAGATTTGAAAGACACAAACGGTATACAATATCCAAAGTTTTAAGGGGTGAACGAAGGGTAATTTCTTTTAACTTAGTATATTTTACCGTCAAAAATATTATTCATATAAGGAGGTCTTTGTTTTGACTAAGGTATGCACATTGAAAGAGGCTGTATCAAAGTATGTAAAGAGTGGGGATCACATCGTATTTGGTGGATTCACAACTAACAGAAAACCTTATGCAGCAGTTTATGAAATTCTGCGCCAAGGGTTAACTGATTTCGTAGGTGAAGGTGGTCCTGCCGGCGGCGATTGGGATATGCTGATTGGTGAAAATCGTATTAAAGCATACACTAACTGCTATACTGCTAACTCTGGTTATACTAATGTATCCAGAAGATTTAGAGCTGCTTTTGAAAAGGGTACCTTGAACATGGAAGACTATTCTCAAGATGCAGTAATGTTGATGTTGCACGCAGCTTCCCTAGGTCTGCCTTTCTTGCCTGTACGTTTAATGATGGGCACTGACTTAACTGACAAATGGGGTATTAGCAAGGAAGTTCGTAAGACTATTCCTAAACTACCTGAAGACAAATTCGTTTATGTAGAAAATCCTTTCAAGAAGGGTGAAACTGTTGTAGCTTTGCCCGTCCCTGAAATTGATGTAGCAGTTATTCACGTACAAAGAGCATCTTTTGATGGCACCTGCGTTATCGTTGGTGATGAATTCCACGATGTAGATATTGCTGTAGCAGCTAAACGTACTATCGTTACCTGCGAAGAATTGGTAAGCGATGAAGAAATCAGAAAAGATCCAACCTTGAATTCTATCCCTGGTTTCTGCGTAGATGCTGTGGTTCATTGCCCATACGGCGCTCATCCCAGCCAATGCTATGATTACTATGATTATGATGCTGACTTCTTCAAGATGTACGATAAGGTTAGTAAGACTGATGAAGACTTTGCTGCCTTCGTTAAGGAATGGGTATATGATTTACCCGACCATGATGCTTATCTAAATAAACTGGGTGCTACTCGTTTGATTAAATTACATGTTGTTCCTGGTTTAGGCTATGCAAAAGATATGACTAAGGAGGCACAAAAGAATGGCTGATTATACAAATTATACAAATAAGGAAATGCAGGCAGTTACTATTGCCAAGCAAATTAAGAATGACCAGGTAGTAATTGTTGGCACCGGACTACCTTTGATTGGTGCTTCCGTAGCAAAAAGAGTATTTGCACCTAAATGCAATATCATCGTAGAGAGCGGTCTTATGGACTGCAGTCCTATTGAGGTTCCTCGTAGTGTAGGCGACGATCGTTTCATGGCACATTGCGGTGTGCAATGGCCTAATATCCGTTTCATTGGCTTTGAAGCTAATGAATGGTTACATGATACCGACCGTTTGGTTGCTTTCATCGGCGGAGCTCAAATTGACGCATACGGCAACGTAAACTCTACTTCCATTGGTGACTATCATCATCCGAAAACAAGATTTACCGGTAGCGGTGGTGCTAATGGTATTGCTACTTATTCCAATACTATTATCATGATGCAGCACGAGAAACGCAGATTCATGCAAAAGATTGATTACGTTACCAGTGCTGGTTGGATTGATGGCCCCGGCGGTCGTGAGAGAAAAGGCCTGCCAGGCAACAGAGGTCCTATCATGGTTGTTACCGATAGAGGTATCTTAAAGTTCGATGAGAAGACTAAACGCATGTATTTGGCTGGCTTCTATCCAACCTCTTCTCCTAAAGATGTAGAAGAAAATACCGGCTTTGAACTGGATGTTTCCCAAGCAGTAGAACTGGAAGCTCCGGATCCGGCTGTTATTAAATTAATCAGAGAAGAAATTGATCCTGGTCAAGCTTTCATTAAGGTTCCCGTACCGGGCGAAGCTGCAAAATAATTAGGATAAAATTTTAAGGAGGAACATGTAATGGGTGAATATTCAATGCCAAGATATTTTCAGCAATTGCCTCAAGTTGGCAAGCCGCTGAATAGAGAAAATGCGGAAAATGCTCAAGAAATTAAAGCAGTAGAAGAGCAGATCCACAAGCTGATAAAGGCTGCTGACGCAGCAGGCCGTAGCGATGAATCTTTAAACGCAGCCGGCCAACTGACAGCAGTACAACGTATTGAGAAGTTGGTTGATAAGGGAACTTTCAGACCAATCAACAGTCTTTTCAATCCTCAAGGTAATTCCAATGGCTCTACCGGTATTATTAAAGGCTTAGGCCGTATTGGTGGTAAGTGGGCTGTTATTATTGCCTCTGATAATAAGAAACTAGCTGGCGCCTGGGTTCCCGGCCAAGCTGAAAATTTGCTGAGAGGTTCCGACACTGCTAAGCTGTTACGTATTCCTCTGGTTTATGTTTTGAATTGCAGCGGTGTTAAATTTGATGATCAAGACAAGGTATATCCTAACCGTCGTGGCGGTGGTACTCCTTTCTTTAGAAATGCTGAGCTGAACCAATTAGGTGTTCCTGTTATCGTTGGTATTTATGGTACCAACCCTGCAGGCGGCGGCTACCATAGCATTAGCCCTACTGTTCTTATTGCACACAAAGATGCCAATATGGCTGTAGGCGGTGCAGGTATTTTGGGCGGCATGAATCCTAAGGGCTACATTGACGATGAAGGCGCTAACCAAATCGCCGATATGGTTGATAAATCCAAGAAGGTTGAGCCTCCCGGTGCGGTAGATATTCATTACACTGAAACAGGCTTCTTCAGAGAAGTTTATGAAAGTGAAGAAGGCGTTTTGGAAGGTATTAAGAAATATATGAAGATGCTGCCCAGCTATGATATTAACTTCTTTAGAGTTGACGAGCCAAGGCTTCCCGCTTTGTCTGATAAAGACTTGTACAGCATAGTTCCCATGAATCAAAAGAGAGCTTATGATATTTACAATGTTATTGGACGTTTGTTTGATAACAGTGAATTCAAAGAATACAAAAAAGGTTACGGACCTGAAATGGTTACCGGTATTGCCAAGCTAAACGGCCTTTTAGTTGGTGTAGTAGCCAACGTACAAGGTATCTTTGCAAACTATCCTGAATATAAGCAAGGTAGCGTAGGCGTAGGCGGCAAGCTTTATCGTCAAGGCTTAATGAAAATGAACGAGTTTGTTACCTTGTGCGGACGTGACCGTATTCCTATGGTTTGGATTCAAGATACCACCGGTATTGATGTAGGTAATGATGCAGAAAAGGCAGAGTTGTTGGGCTTAGGTCAATCCTTGATTTATTCCATTCAACAATCCCATGTTCCTCAATTTGAAATCACTTTGAGAAAAGGTACTGCTGCTGCTCACTATGTATTGGGCGGACCTCAAGCTAACGATGAGAACGTCTTCTCCATTGGTACAGCTACCACTGAAATCTATGTAATGAACGGCGAAACCGCTGCTACTGCTATGTATTCCAGAAGACTTGCCAAGGATAGAAAAGCTGGCAATGATCTGAAACCTACTATTGATAAGATGAACAAGCTGATTCAGGACTTCACTGATAAGTCTCGTCCGAATTTCTGTGCTGCCAGCGGTATGGTTGATGAAATTGTTGACATGACAGCAATGCGTGGTTATTTGGAAGCTTTTGCTGAAGCAGCTTACCAAAATCCGCAATCCATTTGTCCTTTCCATCAAATGCTGTTGCCAAGAGCAATCAGAGAGTTCGATACTTTCGTAAAGAAATAAGTTAAAATTTCCGGAGGATAGCAATGAGTATTTATACACTAGGCGTTGATGTTGGCTCTACAGCATCTAAATGCATAATTCTTAAAGATGGCAAGGAAATTGTCAGCAAGGCATTAGCTGATGTAGGAGCCGGCACTTCCGGACCGGAAAGGGTTATTGCAGAAGTTTTGGAAAAAGCAAATTTAACTAAGGAAGATATGGCTTTCACTCTGGCAACCGGCTATGGACGTAATTCCCTCATGATGGGCTTTGCCGACAAACAAATGAGCGAATTGTCTTGCCATGCCAGAGGTGCCTACTTCTTATTTCCTAATGTGCATACTGTAATTGATATTGGTGGACAGGATGTAAAAGTCCTTCACATTGAAAACGGCAACATGGTTAATTTCCAGATGAATGATAAATGTGCTGCCGGCACAGGTAGATTTTTAGACGTTATGGCTAAAGTGCTGGAAGTCAAAGTTGAAGATTTGGGCAGATTAGGTGCTCAGTCTAAGAAAAGACTTTCCATCAGTTCTACTTGTACGGTATTCGCTGAAAGCGAAGTAATCAGCCAGTTGGCCCTGGGTTCTGATAAATGTGATATCATTGATGGTATTCATCGTTCTGTAGCTGCCAGAGTAGTTGGTTTGGCTCACCGGGTTGGCGTAGTCCAAGAGGTGGTCATGACCGGCGGCGTAGCACAGAATACAGGAGTAGTTAAGGCTTTAAGTGACGAGCTTGGTTGTGAAATAAAAACTTCGCCTTTAACACAATATGTGGGAGCTTTAGGCGCAGCCTTATTTGCTTACAAGAACGCTACTAAATAAAATTTTAATACAAAGGAAGGATTACTATGTCAGAAGTTAAAGCACCGGCAAAACCAAAGAAAACGGTAAGCCCTGGCGTACAAGCTTTGCGTGACGTTGTTGAAGAAGTTTATGCAGAAGCTCGTGAAGCTAAATTAAGAGGCGAACCCGTAGGCTGGTCTTCTTCCAAATTCCCTTGTGAATTGGCAGAAGCATTTGGTCTACATGTAGTTTATCCTGAAAACCAAGCAGCAGGCGTTGCAGCTAACCGTGATGGCGAAATCATGTGCCAAGCAGCTGAAGACCTGGGCTATGATAATGATATCTGCGGTTATGCACGTATCAGTTTGGCTTATGCAGCAGGCAAGAGAGCTGCTAAGAAAATGGATCCCAAGACTGGCGAATATATTATTGATCCTAACAGCGGCAAGCCCTTAAAGGATGAAAACGGCAAAGTCGTTATTGATCCTGCTACCGGCAAACCCAAGAAGGATCCCAAAACTATGAAACCTTATACAGTTTTGGAAGACCTTAATGAAATTGCAGCTTTACCTGATGGTCCTGAAAAGGAACGCAGAGCAGCAGCAGTAAAGCATTATCGTCAAATGATTATGCCTCAACCGGATTTCGTATTGTGCTGCAACAATATTTGTAACTGCATGACCAAATGGTATGAGAATATTGCTCGTATGCATAATATTCCTTTGGTAATGATTGATATTCCCTACAACGATACAGTAGAAGTTCATGAGAGCAATGTTAAATACATTCGCGCTCAATTTGATAAGGCTATTAAACAATTGGAGCAAATTTCCGGTCGTAAATTCGATGAGAAGAAATTTGAACAAGCTTGCGCTAACGCTAACCGCACTGCTCAAGCCTGGCTGAAGGTTTGCGATTTCTTGCAATACAAACCGGCTCCTATGAGTGGTTTTGATTTGTTTAACCATATGGCCGATGTAGTTACTGCTCGTGGCAGAGTAAAAGCTGCTGAAGCATTCGAATTACTGGCTAAAGAATTGGAAGAGAATGTTAAGACCGGTAAGAGCACTTTGCCCTTCCCTGAGAAATATCGTGTTATGTTTGAAGGTATTCCTTGCTGGCCTAAGCTTCCCGCTTTGTTCAAACCTTTGAAAGAAAACGGTGTTAACGTAACTGCAGTTGTGTATGCTCCTGCTTTCGGTTTCGTATATAACGGACTGGATGAAATGGTTCGTGCTTATTGCAAGGCTCCTAACTCCGTATGTATCGAGCAAGGTGTTGATTGGCGTGAAGGCATTTGCCGTGATAATAAGGTTGATGGCGTTCTGGTTCACTACAACAGAAGCTGCAAGCCTTGGAGCGGCTATATGGCCGAAATGCAACGTCGTTTCACCAAAGATTTAGGTGTGCCTTGTGCCGGCTTTGATGGAGATCAGGCTGATCCCAGAAACTTCAATGCGGCTCAATATGAAACTCGTGTTCAAGGCTTGGTCGAGGCTA